>Ga0210248_100014_pt1 | contig 212928 bp, 188 predicted proteins | sample ChrtobMetP3_32mM_FD_155493 | JGI IMG/M metagenome (GOLD analysis project Ga0210248, IMG submission 155493) | Chrysochromulina tobin associated microbial communities from unialgal haptophyte culture, Seattle, Washington, United States - P3_32mM | ecosystem: Host-associated > Algae > Haptophytes...
CCAATCATGTCCATGGTGATCACCTAATTTCCCTGCTGAAAGTTTCAGCAGGTCAGTGGAACACCCTGGTCAATTTTCAGTCGGCACTTCGACTTCTAGATGGTCAGTTTTCGGTCGGCGTCAACACACAAGTTCGACAAAAGAGCGGGAGGCAGTGTTCATCATTGGGCCCGCCAAGCCTGGCGCCTGCTGTCGTGAGTCGCTCAGGAGAGCTGCTCGCCGCTGACGTGTTCAGCGTTCCCGGTTTGATCGACCGCAGGCGCAGCCAAGCAGACCTTCCGCGCCTGCGGTTTGCCATTGCCGATCTTCCAAGATGGCGGACCCATGATCTGTTGCCTCGATTTGAGACGGTCTCTGATCCGGTCATGCTTTGGGCACTGCACTTGGAGGCCGACCGGCGAGGTGTGCCGCCTGTGCTGCGATGGCCTCCGAACGAGCTCGGCCCGCAGGGGGATTATCTTGACTTCGCCGCAGACGTGAAGTGGTTGCAGACCGAGACTCCATACCATCGGGCAATATTTCGGGGGTGGCGCAGCGTGCTTCGCCAAAGCCCCGGGAGCAGTGCGTGGCACGAGCATGTTCACCGGCAGTTTCTTTTTGCCTACCCCCGGAGCCTGTCCTTCATCGCTAGCAAAGGGCTTGGGCTGGTTGACGCGCAGCGCCAGTCCCTTCTTTCCATGCCAACAGCCTCAATGGCACGTGACAGGCTAGCGCTAAGTGGAAGAGCCTTTTCTGATCTTGGAGCTTGTTTGCTAGACCACGCGCACCGGCACCCTGATCGGTCGGGGGCTCGTGCACCTGAGCAGATCGTCAACCGCCGTACCCGGCTTTACCGCATTCATGTTCTCGCTGGGCGCAGCGCATCAAGGACAGCGAAGCACTGGCTCAACATCACTGGTGAGTCGATCACCCGTCAGGCTGTTGCCAAGCAGGTGGCGGCAGTTGAATCCCTGCTTTGGTAATGAGGTTGTGGCTACTGTCTTGTTCCAGTGGCTCCCCGGTTACTAAGTAACCGGGGGGTAGAACAAGAGGCCTGAAACCCGCGCCGTTCATTGCTTCTAGTAGTTGCGTCAAGAGGTGACAGAAGGGGTTGCACCATTTGGTCTATCTGCACCCTCTTCACCTTGGAAGAATGTTGGGCACGGCATACTTGGTTTTCTGTGGTGTCTCAATGTGTTGACGATCGAACCCGCTGGTTGCTGCACCCATGCACAGCCCAGGATTTCTACCTCACTGGCACTGCTTAAACTGTCCGTTCGGATGGCGCGTGAAGCCAGACCACGAGCGCCCGGGCCTGATCTCGGTGGTCATGTGCTCTTGCAGAGCTGCGTAGCAGGTCGCCTGGTCCGTAAATTTCTCGTAGACCACGTGGTCCTTGATGGGCGTGTGGTCACTGGCGCTGAGGGTCATGCTGACGCTGAGGACTGTGAGGGCGATGATGAACATGAATAGTCGCTTGTGATGTTTAGGAGGCGGTGTGGAGTCTGACAGGGTGGAGCAGTGACACGATGGAAATGGAACATTCATTCAAAGTTTCCACCGGCACGCTCCAGACTGAGTCAAAGCAGCGGACCTTGCTACCCCTATGCGGATTGCGCTTCTTCTTGACACCCTTGAAGAAGTTTTTTCACCATTCCTCACTAGAGTGCTTATAGCGTCGTCAACGATGGTTGACGCGTATCTCACTGGCTAGCTCAGCTGTGTCGAGGGTACTATTTGCCAGCGCTCTGCTTCCATTGGGTTCGGAAGCCGAGGGCTCGGTTGAACTCAAACGGGTTGCACCAGCGTTGACCAAACGTTGAGCACACGTCCGGCAACTTGCGGTTCTGGCGAAGCTTTTTCGGGGCTGACGTTTCCACTGTTACAACGCAACGATCTCTAGCCGACAGCGCGTAAGCTATCAAGAATGGATCGCGGCCGATCTGCTCAACCTCGTCGTCTGTAAGGTCTGATGCATACCCTTCGGCGATCACTTTTTGTACAAGTTCCGGATGCACAGGGTCGGGCAGCAGCAAGGCCTTTTTGTTTACGTCCTCTTGCAGCCATGCAAAGAGGAGATCCTTGTCTGCGTCCTCGGGGCCATCCTTAACCTCCTCGAAAATCTCGAAGGGCATCTTCACGTGGCCTTGTTGCCCCATGTAGGTCAGCCATTCCCAGTACTCAGGAACGCCATCAACAGGATAGTAAGAGTTGTGGGCGGTGATCAGCACGCTTGCGTCGAGGAGATAGAGCATCAAGCGACCGATCCCACTCTAGCCAACAGGGGGTAGACGCTGCGAGGCTTGACCCCGAGTGCCTTGGCCGCTCTGGCTGGTGACAGTGTCCCTGCATCCATGGAGCGGCGTGCGAAATCAAGCATTGCCGAACCTAGGCGATGCCGTCGAACGACGTAGTAGCTTGGCCCGTTCGTCTTCTTTGTCTTGGCAATTTCCTTTGCCCGACGACGCTCTGTGATCCAGCGGCCGTGAATTTCCGCCGACAGGAGCTTCCATGCTTCGAGCGTAAGTTTGTCTGCTTTGTAGAGCCCATAGGCAAGCATTTGGCGGCTTACGCGCCAGCGATCAGCGTGTATTGAAATCGTAGCAATCTGAGCATCAATGTCGAGATCCGAAAGACTGATCGACTGCACGTCCACTTTCGGCAGCAAGAACTCGCCAGCCACATCGTTGCAAAAGCGTTCGATCTTTTTTTCCGGCACACCACCACCGCTTACACCGGTGGCGCCAAGGAACAGGTGCGCGAGTTCGTGCAAAAGAGTGAATGACCACGCTGCTCTTGCATCGCCGTCGTTAATCACAATGAAGGGCGCGAGTGGATCGGCGATTGCAAATCCACGAAATGCGCCTACAGGAATGGTCGAGTGATGACTCCCGAGGTTGCCAGCAAGTAGTACGAAAGCCCCGGCCCGCTCAACCTTTTCACGGAGCAGGTTGAATGCGCCCTCAGCATCTTTCTGTGCTCTGTATTCCGTGCAGGTAATGCCAAGAAGGCGCTCGATTGCCTCCCGCACGGCAGAGACGCCGACCCCCATATTCACCGAACCTATGAATTCCAACGGCCTAGCGTCTTCATCTTCTTCTAGGACCGCCCGCACGAGGCGCTGTCGCGCCCGTAGGTCTCGCAACAGGGCGTCCACATCGGCTTCAGCTTCAATCGTTTGCTCTTCGACAACGGTGCGGAAGTCCTCTCCCCGGTCACCCTTCTTCGGCGGTGCTGCAAGGTATAGCGTCAACAGGGAGCGACGGTAGGCTTTCGCCATGTTCGACAGCATCGTGCGTGACGGCTCCTTCTCGCCTGCCTCAATCGCCTTCAACGAAGTCTCGGCAACACCTACAGCACGTGCGGCTTCATCCAGTGCAAGACCGGCACTTTCTCTTGCCCATCGAAAAACCTCGGGGTTAAACCGTGTCATTGCTTGTGTGCGGAGTGCGCATCGTCCGTACTCCTGATGTTGACAACGTGTAGAGACTCTCAAGCACTCCCACGCGAGTTAATCATCCTACCTTGAACGTCCCGATACCAGTGATTTTCGAGGTTTTAACGACGAGCACCGGTCGCCGGCGCAGGGCTGGGTTTGCTGAGAGCGCAAGATCTATCCAAAGAGATGTCAAAGACTTTGCCCGTGATTGTGGGGTGTCAAGACAAGTGAGCCCAAAATTCCGTCATGGCCAACGGAGCGGGCAGCGGCCTTTATCGATGGGTAGTCGTACGTGTGACTGCGCTTGAATTGCAGTGCAGCAAAGACCCAATAAGGGACTGCGTAAGTGGCTGCCTGTCTGGTGCGTTTAAACAAGCACTTTTTGGCAACGTAGACCGATCGCTCGTTGAGAGACTGGAGACTGATGTGCCGAATTCAACCACCTTGACTTTGGTTGGGTTGAATGTTGGGTCACTTTGGGAAAAGTCCCAGAACCCGCATGGTTGCTGGGGTCCTGGCGGAGAGGGTGGGATTCGAACCCACGGTACCTTGCGGTACGCCTGATTTCGAGTCAGGTACATTCGACCACTCTGCCACCTCTCCGGTGTCGGTCTTCGTCGTTAGCCAGCGAGTATAGCAGGCGCTCGAGTGCTCAAGGTCGGCCCGCGCGGCGCACAAAGCCGGTGAGACAATGCCTCACCGCCGCTCTTCACTGCCCATGCTCGTCGACACCCAACCCGCGACTTACCAACACGTGCCGGCATCGCCAGAGGTGCGTGACCACTGGGTCAATTCGCAGCTCATTGGCGTGTTGATGGATGGCATGGGGCCTTCGCTGATCGTGGCCACGCTGTCTCTGCCATTGCTCATCTACATGATGGCGGGGGAAGTCAACACGGTGGGACTGCTGGTCTGGGCGGTCCTCATGCTGGCCATGCTGGTGTACCGGTATCGGCTGATCGGCATTTACCGCCTGCGTTACGACAGCCTGGAAGGGCCGCAACGCATCACCTTCATCAACCGCTACCACTGGACGTGGGCCGCCGTGGCCTTTCTCTGGGGGGGACCGGTGTTGTTGAGCTACCAGCAGGCGCCAGCCGCCACCCAGTTTGTGTGCGCGCTGGTGGTGCTGGGGCAGGGTCTGCTCACGCTCACTTCGTTCAGCTCGTACCTGCCGGTGTACCGCACCTATGCCAACGCCCTCATGCTCTCGGTGTTTCTGAGCCTGGTGGGTATCACGATCTTCTCTTCTCAGCCTGTCGGTGCAACGCAGACCGGGTTGGTGCTGATGGCGCTCCTGGTGGCTTTCTGGGGTTTGCTCGTCATGACCGGCACACGCATGCACCGGGTCCACCATGCCAGTTTTGAGTTGCAGTTTTCCAATCAGGAGCTGATCGATTCCCTGACCTTGCAGACCCGCGCCTCGCTGCGTGCGGTGGCCACCAAAAACCGTTTTCTGGCCTCTGCAGCGCACGACCTCCGTCAGCCCGTGCATGCGTTGAGCCTGTACGCCGACTGGTTGGCCACCGAGCCCGAAATGGCGCGCGACATCGCGCCGCGCATCCTGCAGTCCACCCGGGCGATCAACGAGCTCTTTGATTCGTTGTTCGATCTCACGCGCATCGACGCGGGCAATTACAAGGTGCGTCTGCAGCACGTGGACGTGATCAAGCTGTTTGCCGATCTGTCGCTGCAGTTCGAGCCGGTGGCGGTGGGGAAGTCGCTGCGACTTCGCACCCACACCCGCCCCATCACGCTGTGGTCGGACCCGGTGGTGTTGCGACGCATTCTGGGCAACCTGGTCTCCAATGCGCTGCGGCACACCCACCAGGGCGGCGTCTTGCTCGCCTTGCGGCAGCGCGAGGACATGCTGGTGTTCGAGGTCTGGGACACCGGCGTGGGCATCGCGCGCGAACACCAACAGGCGATCTTCCAGGAGTTCTTCCGGGTGTCCCAGCACCAGGGCACCGAGGACAGCCTCGGACTCGGCCTGACGATCGTGTCGAAACTGGCGTCGTTGATGGGCTATCAGCTGGCCCTGACTTCGGAAGCGAATCGGGGCAGCGTGTTCCGGGTGATGTTGCCGGCGTTCACCCAGCAGGAGGGCACCGGGTTGCCCGAACCCACGGTGGTGCGCGGTCCGGCCTGATCACAGGCCGCTCGCGCTCCATGGCTTCAGAGGTCCAGCAGGCCGGCGGTGCGGGCGAGGTGGCTGGCTTGTGAGCGGCTCTTGACGTTGAGCCGGCGGAACAGGCGCCACAAGTGCACCTTGACCGTGTGCTCGCTGATTTGCAGTTGTTCGGCGATGTCGCGGTTGCTCAGGCCGCGGTCGAGCATGACCAGCAGCTGTTTCTGGCGCTTGGAGAGTTTGTCCGGAATGGTGGGTGCGTTTTCGTCTTCCACTTCGTCGGTCAGGAACTCGCGCAGCACCTTCGCGATTTGCGCCGCGCCGGCCGATTTCTCCACGTACGCGTCGGCACCGGCTTCGCGGGCCAGGTCTTCGTAGTCGGACGACGGCGATGCGGACAGCACGATCAACGAGGTGTCGGGCAACATCTGGCGCACTTCTCTCACACCGGAGACGCCGTTGGTGTCGGGCAACTTGAGGTCCAGACAGACCAGTTCGGGTTCGCCGTGTTCGGCAATGGCCTTGCTCACCGACGCCAGCCGTTCGAGTTCAATCACCTGGGTCGAGGCCCGTAGGCGGCGAAGCAGCATGACGACGGCTTCACGCATGAGCGGGTGGTCGTCAATAACAAAAATACTCATATCGGGCTGTGCTGGTAATAAATGGTGTCAACCAAAGAGCATATCGACTCGTCGGACCGTTGGCGATGACGCCCAGGGCAGAAAAAGTCCCGGCGTGGGACTTGCCGCACGGTATGAAGCGCTCAGGCACCCGACGGCTGAATACCCCACATGGTACGCGCATGAAAGCCGAGATGTTACCCAAAGGAGCGCAGCGGTCGGCCAGCACCGCCTCAAGGGGCTCCCCATCAGGCGTCACGTTCGCTGAACCAGCGCAATGCGGCCCGCACGTCACCCGCCTCGCCGAGGATGGTCAGCTGGGTTGCGTGTGCCTCCAGCGCCGCAGGGCCTTCGCGCTGCAGGCGTGCCACGACCTGCGCCGCATCGCGCGGCACGGCGAACCCGGTGCTTTGCAGCAGCAACTCGCCTTGTGCGCCCATCAGTTTGAAATAGAACAGACCGTCCTGCTCCCGGTACTGCTTGAAGGCGGGCGCCGCGGTTTTGCTGCCTTTGGTGGCAGCCGGCGTTGTGGCCACCTGCAGGGGGCGCAAGCCGACGGCGTGTCGCAGCCTTGCGGTGAACGGTGTGGCGATGGCGCGTGCCTTTTCAGCACCGGCCTTGAGCGTGCGTTCGATCCGTTCGGGTTCCTGGATCAGTTCGTCGTAAACCATGCGCAGCGGCGCGATTTCCCGGTCCAGCCGCTCGAACAACGCCTGCTTGGCTTCTCCCCAGGCAATACCGTCGGCATAGGCACTGGCCAGCGCGGCCGTCTCGTCAGCCGAGGCAAAGGCCTGGTAAAGCTGGAACAGCGCCGAGCCTTCGGTGGACTTGGGCTCGCCCGGTGCGCGCGAGTCGGTCACGATGCCCATGATGAGCTTCTTCAACTGATCGCGCGGCGCAAACAACGGGATGGTGTTGTCGTAGCTCTTGCTCATCTTGCGGCCATCGAGCCCGGGCAGCGTGGCCACGTGCTCTTCAATGGCGGCTTCGGGCAGCGTGAAGTGCTCGCCGTAGAGGTGGTTGAAGCTGGCCGCGATGTCGCGCGCCATTTCTATGTGCTGGATCTGATCGCGCCCCACCGGCACTTGGTGCGCGTTGAACATCAGGATGTCGGCCGCCATCAGCACCGGGTACATGAAGAGACCCGCCGTGACGCCGGCGTCCGGGTCCTCGTTGGCGGCGTTGTTCTTGTCGACCGAGGCTTTGTAGGCGTGCGCGCGGTTGAGCACGCCCTTGCCGGTCACACAGGTGAGAAACCAGGTGAGTTCGGGGATCTCGGGAATGTCGGACTGGCGGTAGAAGGTGACCTTGTCGGGATCGAGCCCGCAGGCGAGCCAGGTGGCGGCGATCTCCAGCGTCGAGCGCTGCACGCGCGCGGGCTCGCCCACCTTGATGAGCGCGTGGTAGTCGGCCAGGAAGTAAAAGCTCTCGACCTCGTCCAGGCGGCTGGCGCGCACGGTGGGGCGCACGGCGCCCACGTAGTTGCCCAGGTGGGGTGTGCCGGAGGTGGTGATGCCGGTGAGGACGCGTTGGGTTTTCATGGTCGGGTTCAGAGGATCAGCATGCGCAGGGGCGTGAGCAGCACCTGGATGGCGCTTTCGGTCAGCATCATCAGCGGGCGCAGCCAGAGGTTGCCCACCACACCGCTGATGACCAGCGCCATCACGATGAAGAAGCCCCATGGCTCCACGCGCGAGACCAGCTCCGCCTGGCGCATGGGCAGCAGGCCCACCAGGATGCGGCCGCCGTCCAGCGGGGGCAGGGGAAAGAGGTTGAAGGCGAACATGACCAGGTTCACCAGCACGCCTGCGCGGCACATTTCCAGGAAGAACGGCTCCTGCACGCTCATGGCGGCCAGCACGTAGAGAAGGATGGTCCAGACAATCGCCTGGAACAGGTTGGCACCCGGTCCCGCGAGGGCCACCCACACCATGTCGCGCTTGGGGTTGCGCAGCCGCCCGAAATTGACCGGCACCGGCTTGGCGTAGCCGAACAGGAAGGCGCCAGCGGTCGCGAAGTAAAGAATGAGCGGCATCGCAATGGTGCCGACCGGGTCGATGTGTTTGACCGGGTTCAGCGTGATGCGCCCCATGAGTTCGGCCGTGCGATCGCCGAAGTGTTTGGCCGCGTAACCGTGTGCCGCCTCGTGCAGCGTGATGGCGAACAACACCGGGATGGCGTAGAGGGCAACGGTTTGAACGATCTGGGCGAAATCCATGGGGGGTGCGCTGGGGGCAAACGCGTATTGTCCCAGAGTGGGGGAGCGCTCCCGGCTGTCGGGCTCAGAGCCCCAGCGGAGCGAGGGCGCCCAGGCCTTGACGAATGACCTCGGGTTCACCGCCGTTGCCCATCGGGGTGAGGTCGATCACCGTGGTGGGCTCCAGCGCACAGGCCCCGGCGTCGATCACGCCGGCCAGTTCGTGCTGGAGTTGATCGCGGATCTCCTGGGCATCGTTGAGTGGCCCGGCATGGCCCGGCAGGATCAGCGTGGTGGACAGCAGCGGTGCACCGTGCAGGGCCAGCAGTTCCAGCATGGTCTTGTGCTCGGGCACGCGCAGGCCGATGGTTTTGCGCGAAGGATGGCTCAGGCGCCGTGGCACTTCTTTGCTGGCCTCCAGGATGAAGGTGTAGGGCCCGGGGGTGGCGAGCTTGAGCAAGCGGTATTGGCGGTTGTCGACCCGCGCGTAGCTGGCGAGCTCGCTCAGGTCGCGGCAGATCAGCGTGAGGTGGTGCTTGTCGTCCACCTGCCGGATGCGGCGCAGGCGGTCCGCGGCGGTCTTGTCATCGAGGTGGCAGACCAGCGCGTAGCTCGAATCGGTCGGTACGGCGAGCACACCGCCTCGCTCCAGCAACTGCACCGCCTGCTTGAGCAGGCGCGGCTGGGGATTGTCGGGATGGACTTCAAACAACTGGGACATGGCGCGATTGTGTTCCTGCTCACGCTTCGGGCGGTTCCACCGGCAGGCGTCGGTCGCGCGCGGTGAGCCAGCTGGCGGTGGCGCCGCACAACACAATCATGCCGATGCCCGACAACTCCAGCGGGCCCGGCACGTGGCCGAACACCATCCAGCCGCAGAACATGGCAAAGCCGATCTGGCCATACAGGTAGGGCGTGAGCGTGGACGCCTGCGTGCGCTTGAACGCCAGGATCAGCAGGAAGTGACCCACCGTGCCCATGAGGCCGATCAGGCACAGCAGGGCGAAGGTGCGCAGGTCGGGAATGGCCTGCCACACAAAGGGCAGCGCCAGGCTCGCCACCAACGCGCCCACCCAGCCGGTGTAGAAGTGCATGGTCATGGGGTCTTCGGTGCGCGCCATCTTGCTGGTGAGGATCTGGAACCAGGCGTAGGTGAACACCATGACCAGCGGCAACAGGCTGGCCCAGCCGATCACGTCACCGCCCGGTTGCACCACCAACAAGGCACCGGCAAAGCCGCCACACACCAGCGCCCAGCGCAGGGGCGGCACGCGCTCGCCCAGAAACAATGCGGCCAGCAGCGTGACCACCAGCGGCGTGATCATGACGATGGCGGTGAATTCGCCCACCGGCATGTACTGCAGTGCCACGAACGAAATCGCGCTGATCGCCAGCAGCAAGGTGCCGCGCAGCACCTGGAAGCGCGGGTGCTCGGTCTTCACCAGGCTGCGCCCGCGCAACGGCAGCATGACGGCCGTGACCAGCACCGCGTGGAATGCATAACGGAACCACACGGCCATGAGCACCGGCACAAAGGCCCCGACGTATTTGACGGTGGTGTCCAGCACCGCAAAACAGGCGGTGGCCAGGACCAGAAACGCGATGCCCAGCGCGGCCTGCGCGGGCGCGTAGCGCGGCGGCCCCGTGGTCACTGCAGGATGCGCGATTGCAGCAGCTCCCACACGGGCGTGACGCTGCCGGGCAGGTCCGGCAGTTTGCCCATGTCGGTGTGGCTCTCTTCGGGGCTGTGGAAATCGCTGCCGCGCGAAGCAACGAGGTCAAATTCCTGGCAGTAGCCGGCGTATTTGACGTAGTCGGCCTGGTTGTGCGCGCCGGTCATCACCTCCACGCCCTGGCCGCCATGGCTCTTGAACTCGGTGAACAGCGCGAACTCTTCGTTGGGTGTGAGCTTGTAGCGGCCCGGGTGCGCGATCACCGCCACCCCGCCGGCCTGCGTGATCCAGCCCACCGCATCGGCCAGCTTGGCCCAGCGGTGCGGCACGAAGCCGGGCTTGCCTTCGGTGATGTACTTGCGGAACACGTCGTTGGTGTCCTTGCTCACGCCGATCTCGACCAGGTAGCGCGCGAAGTGCGAGCGCGAGATCAGCTCGGGGTTGCCGACGTATTTCAGCGCGCCTTCGTACACGCCCTTGATGCCCACGCGGGCGAGGTCGTCGCTCATGTCGCGTGCGCGCTGCTCGCGCCCACCGCGGGTGGCCCGCAGGCCGGCCAGCAAACCGGGGTGGGTGTGGTCCATGCCCAGGCCGACGATGTGCACCGTGATGCCCAGGAAGGTCACCGAGATCTCGACCCCGGTGAGGTAGCTCATGCCCACGTCGCGCGCCGCCGCGATGGCGCGGTCTTGTCCACCCAGTTCATCGTGGTCGGTCAGGGCCCACAGCTCCACGCCGTTGGCCTGCGCGCGCTGCGCCAGTGCCTCGGGCGTGAGGGTGCCGTCGGAGACGACGGAGTGGCAGTGCAGGTCGGCGTTGGTCAGTGTGTTCACGGATCCATTCTAGGTTTTACCCGTTCACCCTGTGTTCCTGAGGCCTGCCGCAATGCCGTTGATGGAAATGTGGATGCCGCGACGCACCTTGTCGTCGGTGTGGGCCCGGTTCTCGTCCGCCCGGTAGCGCCGCACCAGCTCCACCTGCAGGTGGTGCAGCGGGTCAATGTAGGGAAAGCGGTGGCGCATGGACCGCTGCAGCGCGGCGTTGTTCACCAGCCGCTGCTTTTCGCCGGTGATCAGCGCCAGCGCGTCGGCGGTGCGGTGCCATTCGGCTTCGATCGCGGTGAACACCTGTTTTCGCAGGCGCTTGTCGGGCACGAGTTCGGAATACAGCGAAGCGAGCGCCAGATCGCTCTTTGCCAGCACCATGTCCATGTTGGAGAGCAGGGTGCTGAAGAACGGCCACTGCTTCACCATCTTCTGCAGCAGCGCCTTTTGTGCGTTCACGCCCTGGGGGCCGTCGCGGTGGAGGAAGGTGTGCACCGCGGTGCCGAAGCCGTACCAGCCCGGCAGCGTGAGTCGGCACTGGCCCCAGCTGAAGCCCCACGGAATCGCGCGCAGGTCTTCGATCTTCTGCGTGGCCTTGCGCGAGGCCGGGCGCGAGCCGATGTTGAGCTCGGCGATTTCTCGGATGGGCGTGGCGGCAAAGAAGTACTCGGCGAAGCGCGGGGTATCGTAGACCAGCGCGCGGTAGGCCGCCATGCTCTGGCGCGAGAGTTCGTCGGCCGCGGCCAGAAAGGTCTTGGGCGCGTTGCGCGTGGGCTGCAGCAGCGTGGCTTCCAGCGTGGCGGCCACCAGGGTTTCGAGGTTGCGCCGGCCGATTTCGGGATTGGCGTATTTGGAGCCGATCACCTCGCCCTGTTCGGTCAGGCGGATCTGGCCGCGCACGGTGCCCGGCGGCTGCGCGAGGATGGCCTGGAAACTCGGGCCGCCGCCGCGTCCAACGGTGCCGCCACGTCCATGAAACATGCGCAGTTGGATGGGTTTGGCGCGATCCTGGTTGAGTGAGTCAAACAACTCGACCAGCGCGATCTCGGCCCGGTACAGCTCCCAGTTGCTGGTGAAGATGCCGCCGTCCTTGTTGCTGTCGGAGTAACCGAGCATGATGTCCTGCTCGCAGTAGCCGTCGGCTGCGCCGCGTTCGACCATGGCGCGCACGCCGGGCAAGGCCAGGTACTCGCGCATGATGGGCGCGGACTGCGCCAGGTCTTCGATGGTCTCGAACAGCGGCACCACGATCAGATCGCATGCCGCGTCCCCATCAAGCGTGCCGCGCATCAGGCCGGCCTCCTTTTGCAGCAGCAGCACCTCCAGCAGGTCGCTCACGGTTTCGGTGTGGCTGATGATCGCGTGGCGAATGGCCTGCGCGCCGAAGCGAATGCGCCCGCTGCGCGCAGTGTCGAAGATGGCCAGTTCGCCCAGGGTGTGCGCCGAGTAGGTGACGCCGGGCACCCGCAGGGGGCGTGCGTCGTTGAGCTGGCGCAGCAACACGGCCCGCTTGCCTTCTTCGGCCAGCCCCGAGTAGTCCGGTTCGATGCGCGCGGTGGCCAGCAACTCGGCCACCACCTCCTCGTGTTTGTCGGAGCTTTGCCGCAGGTCGACCGTCGCGAGGTGAAATCCAAACACCTGCACCGCGCGCATCAGCGGCCGCAGCCGGGCGCGCGCCAGTGCTTCGCCGTGGTGCGATTGGAGCGAGGTTTCGATGGTGTGGAGGTCGGCCAGCAGTTCGGCGGCGCTGGCGTAGGCGTCTTGCGGTGCGATGGCGTGGCGCGCGGCTTCGCCGCCGGTCAGGTGCTTCAGCGTGGCCGCCAGCCGCGCGTACATGCCGGTGAGCGCGCGGCGGTAGGGCTCGTCCTGGCGGTGCGCGTTGGTGTCGGGCGAACGTTCGGCCAGGGCCTGCATGGCCGGACTCACGCGGGTCAGCATGGCCGAGACCGAGAGTTCGGCGCCGAGGAAGTGCAGCTGCGTGAGGTGGTGGCGCAGCACCATGTCGGCCTGGCTGTGCAGCGCGAGTTCGAGCGTTTGCGCGGTCACGTTGGGGTTGCCGTCGCGGTCGCCGCCAATCCATTGGCCCATGCGCAGGAACGGTGCGATCACCGCGCTCTCGCCAGGGTCACCCAGGCCTTCTTCGAGCTCGCGGTACAGGCGCGGGATCTGCGTGAGGAAGGTGGCCTCGTAGTAACTCAGTGCGTTTTCGATCTCGTCGGCCACGGTGAGTTTGGTGAAGCGCAGCAGTCGCGTCTGCCAGAGCTGGGTGACGCGGGCGCGGATCTGCGCCTCGATGTCGGCGCGCTCGCGCGGCAGGCGTTCCTGTTCGTCGCGCTCGCCCAGCAGGCGCGCAATGGCGCGTTCGGCATCCAGGATGCTCTTGCGCTGCACCTCGGTGGGGTGCGCGGTGAGCACGGGCGAGATGTGGCTGTGCGCCAGCGTGCCCACGATCGCGCCCGGCGCGATGCCCGCCTCGCGCAGGCGCTGCAGCGTGCGCGCCAGGCTGCCTTCTTGCAGGTCGCCGGCCCGCTCGTGCACAGCACGGCGGCGGATGTGGTGTCGGTCCTCGGCCAGGTTGGCCAGGTGGCTGAAGTAGGTGAAGGCGCGGATCACGCTCACCGTCTGGTCGCCGCTGAGGCCCTTGAGCAGTTTCTTCAGCGCCTTGTCCGCCGACTGGTCGTCGTGCCGGCGAAACGCCACCGAGAGCTGGCGGATTTTTTCAATCAGTTCAAAAGCCGCCACGCCTTCCTGTTCCCGGATCACATCGCCCAGGATGCGACCGAGCAGGCGGATGTCGTCGATGAGCGGCTGGTCCTTGTCGGCGCGGCTGGTGGAGCGGGTGCGAACGGGCGTTCTGCTCATGGTGTGGTGGGGAAGGAGTGGCCTGCCGACTGGGCCGGGTGATCTGGGGAAAACCCGGTGGAAGGGCCATGCTAGCATCCAAAAACACCCTGCCCGGTTACGAACCGGGTACCAAATGTCGCGGCTGGTGCCGCCCTTGTCCGCCCTTCAATTCCATGCCCACTTCCACTTCCCTGGCCATCACCATCGCCACCCGCGAGAGCCGCCTGGCGCTGTGGCAGGCCGAACACGTCAAGGCCCTGCTTGAAGGCCTGGGTCACCGCGTGACGCTGCTGGGCATGACCACCCTGGGAGACCAGATCCTGGACCGCAGCCTGTCCAAAGTCGGCGGCAAGGGACTGTTCGTCAAGGAACTCGAAGTGGCGCTGGAAGAGGGTCGGGCCGACATCGCGGTGCATTCGCTCAAGGACGTCCCCATGCAATTGCCGGAAGGCTTTGCGCTGGCTTGCGTGATGGAGCGCGAAGACCCGCGCGACGCCTGGGTGTCGCCGCACTGCGCCGGCCCGGCCGAGCTGCCGGCGAACGCGGTGGTGGGTACCTCCAGCCTGCGCCGTCTGGTGCTGCTGCGCGAATCACTGGACCGGCTGGGCCGCGGCGACGTGCGCATCGAACCGCTGCGCGGCAACCTCGACACGCGCCTGCGCAAGCTCGACGAAGGCCAGTACCACGCCATCGTGCTGGCGGCGGCCGGTCTCAAGCGTCTGGGACTGGGCGAGCGCATCCGCCACATTTTCGAGCCGGCCGATTCGTTGCCCGCAGCGGGCCAGGGCGCCCTGGGCATCGAGGTGCGCGCCGACCGGCAAGACCTCATCGACGCCCTCGCACCACTCGCGCACACCGCGAGCTGGCAACGCGTGGCGGCCGAGCGCACGGTTTCGCGCGCCATGGGCGGCAGCTGCTCCATGCCGCTGGCGGCTTATGCGGACTGGCAGGCCGATGGCACGCTGCGGCTGGAAGCCGCCTGGGGCGATCCCGAGGGCCGACAGGCCGTGGTGCGCGTCAACGGCCAGGCCCGCGTGCAAACCCTGGCCGAGGCCGAGGCGCTGGGCCAGCGCGTGGCCGCCGACCTGCGCGCGGCCGGCGCCACACCGCCGCCCGTGGAGGCCTGAGGCCTTGATGGACACCACCGCCCGGCGGCCCGAACCTGGCCGGGTGGCGCGGCTGATCGTCACGCGGCCGGCGACTGAGGCGGCGCACTGGGTGCAGGTGCTGCACGCCCATGGCTGGCCGGCCCATGCCGTGCCGTTGATCGACATTGGTGAACCCACTTCGCCCGAAGCCAGGGCCGCGCTGCAGGCCTGGCGGACCGACTGGCAGCGGGCCGATGCCCTCATGTTCGTGAGCGGCGCGGCCGTGAGCCACTTTTTTGCCGAGGGCGCCCTCGCGCGCCCGGTGGAGCCGGTCAACACCCGCTTCTGGGCACCCGGCCCCGGCACTGCGCGCCTGCTGGCCCAGGCGCTGACCACGCTGGGTGTGGAGGTCGATCGCATCGATTCGCCGGCCGAGGACGCGGACCAGTTCGATTCCGAGCACCTCTGGCCGGTGGTGGCGCCGCAGGTGCATGCTGGCAGCCGCATCCTGATCGTGCGCGGTCTCTCGGTGGACGCGCCGCCCGGTGGCGGGCCGGTGGCCGGCAACGGGCGCGACTGGTTGATCCGCCAATGCGAGGCCGCGGGCGCCCGGGTGGAAGGTTGCGTCGCCTATGAGCGCCGTCCGCCGGTGCTGGCCGAGGGCGATGCGCAGCGCATGCTTGAAGCCGCCAAGGCCGGCAGCGTGTGGCTGTTCAGCAGCTCCGAGGCGCTGGCCGCATTGCGCGTGTTGCAACCCCAGGCGCACTGGGGCGCCGCGACGGCACTGGCCACACACCCGCGCATCGCTCAGGCCGCGCGCGAGACCGGCTTTGGCCGTGTGATCGAATCACGCCCGAGCCTGAACGACGTGTTGCGCGCCCTAGAATCGGAACGGTTTGCACCATGAGTTCCAACCAACCCCTCCCACCCCCCACCGACACCGCCCCACCGGCGGTGACGGCCAGCGCGGCCGCGCCAGCGCCCTCACCGGTGCGCCGCGCCGGGCAAGGTCTGGTGTGGGCGGCGCTGGTGCTGGCGGCGATCGCGCTCGTGTTCACCGGCATGCTCTGGCAAAAGCTCGGCTTCACGCAACAAGAGCTGGCCCGCCGCGTGCAGGACAGCGGTGCCCAGGCGGTGGAAGCCCGCACGCTGGCCGCGCAGGCCGAAGCACTGGCGCAGGAACTGCAGGGTCGCCTGACGGTGGCCGAGGTGCGCCTGTCCGAGGTGAGCCTGCAGCGCAGCCAGCTCGAAGAACTGATGCTGGCACTCTCGCGTTCGCGCGACGACAACCTGGTGCAGGACCTGGAGTCGGCCGTGAAGTTGGCGCAGCAGCAGTCCCTGCTCACCGGGAGCACGCAACCCATGGTGGCGGCCCTGCGCGCGGCGGACCAGCGCATTGCGCGCGCCGCCCAGCCGCGACTCAACCCGGTGCAGCGCGCCATCGCACGCGACATCGACCGCATTCAGGCCGCGCCACTGGCCGACATCCCGTCGCTGGTGCTGCGGCTGGACGAGCTGGCCCGGCAGGTGGACGAGTGGCCGGTGCTCAATCAGGTGGGGCACCAAAAGCCCGCACCCGCTGCCAAGGCCGCAACGGTGAAGCCCGTGCCGCCCGAAGCGAGCGAGCCCGTGGTGGTCACCGAGCCGGTGCCCCCCGTGGACGCGGCAGCCGAAGAGGGCGGTCTCAGCGCCGGCTGGGGCCGCGTCTCCGGTTGGTGGAACGCGCTGTGGTCGCGCACCTGGGCCGAAGTCACGCGCAGCGGCCGCGAACTGGTTCGCGTGAGCCGCATTGATCGCCCCGAAGCCGCGCTGCTCGCGCCCGAACAGGCCTTTTTTCTGCGCGAGAACCTCAAGCTCAAGCTGCTCAACGCGCGGCTCGGCCTGCTGGCCCGCCAGTGGACCACCAGCCAGGCCGACCTGCTGGCGGTGGAGGTGGCGATCACACGCTACTTCGACACCAGCGTGCCGCAGGTGGCCAACGCGCAAACCCTGGTGGCCCGTTTGCGCCGCGACCTCGTCGCCACCGACGTGCCGCGCCCCGACGAAACCCTGGCTGCGCTGGCCGCCGCCGCGGGAGGCCGTTGATGCGCAGCCGCCAGCGGGGTGCGATGCGCAGCGTGTTCTGGCTGCTGGGCCTGGCGGCGTTGGCGGTTGCGCTGGCGCTGCTGGTCGGGCACAACGCCAGCACGGTGACCCTGTTCTGGCCACCTTACCGGTTCGACGTGTCCTTCAATCTGGTTCTGTTCTGCCTCATCGCGGGCTTCTTGCTGCTGCACGCTGCGCTGCTGGCCATCGGCGCCATCCGCGACCTGCCCATGCGTGCCCAGCGCTGGCGCAGCCAGCAGGTTGAACGCTCGGTGGTGGGCTCGGTCATGGACGCGCTGGCACACCAGCTCGCCGGACGGTTTGTGCGCGCGCAATCCGCGGCACAGCACGCCCTGGACCAGCTCAAATCGGTGGCACCTGGCCAGTGGCCTCGGCGCGACCAGTTGCAGGTGTTGGCGCACCTGTTGGTGGCCGAGAGCGCGCAGTCGCTGCAAAACCGCGAACGGCGCGATGAAAACCTGCAGGCCGCCCTCGACCCGGCCTTGTCCAAAGGCGCACCCGACGCGTCCGAAGGTGCCTTGTTGCGTGCGGTGCGTTGGGCGGTGGAAGACCGCGACGTGGACGCCGCGCGCAGCCGCCTGGCCGAGCTGCCGCAGGGCGCGGGCCGTCGCATCCAGGCGCTGCGCCTGAAGCTGCGCGTGGCGCGTCTGGGCGGCGCCACGTCCGAAGCCCTGGAGACCGCCCGGCTGCTCGCCAAACACAAGGCGTTTTCGCCCGACGCGGCACGCAGCATCGTGCGCGGACTCGTTCTGGATGCGTTGCGCGATGCCCACGACATGGCCCAGCTCGAAGCGGTCTGGGCCGGGCTGGATGCGGACGAAAGAACCATGCCCGAACTCGCGCTGGCCGCCGCACGGCGCGGCAACCAGTTGGTGCTCCAGCGCCGTGATGCAGAAGACGACGAAGTGCGCCGGGTCGCTGCGCGCCTGCGTTCCTGGCTCGAGCCGATGTGGCAACAGTTCGATGCGCTGGAGCCTGCCCAGCAGCGCCAGCTGGTCATGACCTTCGAACCCGGCTTGCCGCAACTCGACAGTGCCTGGCTCGCGCGGCTTGAACAACAGCAGCGGTCTTCTCCCAACAACGCCTTGCTGCAGTACCTGGCCGGTCAGGCCTGCCTGCAGCGCCAGCTTTGGGGCAAGGCCAGCCAGTTGCTCACGCAGGCCAGCCACGGCTTGAACGACCCCACGCTGTTGCGCCGCACCTGGCGTGCGCTGGCCCGTCTGGCCGAAGAGCGTGGTGACGAGGCGGCGGCGCAAGCCGCCTGGAAACAGGCGGCCTTGCTCGACTGAAGGTCTCGGCGGGTCCACCAAAAAGAAAAGCGCCCGAGGGCGCTTTTCTTTTTGGTGGATGCACCGTCAGGCGTTGTTGCGCCCGACGGTGTTGCCGGGTCAGCGTGCCTCGAAGGGCAGTTGCATGTCGCGCAGATCCTTGCGCGTTTCGACCAGCACCAGCGGGCCGTCGTCCAGCACCACCGCCGGCTTCGGCTCGCGCGGCACGTGCACAGGCTTGGGTTCGGCCGCGATCGCGGCTTGTACCTGGGCCACCTTGTCGGCGTTCGAGTTGACCCACTCCAGGCCGCTGGCCTGGGCCACCTGCTGCATGTCGTCCAGGGGCAGCGAGAAGCTGGCGACCTTGGGCAGACCGCGGGCCGCAGGGGCTTCGGTCACCACCGGTGCAGCGGTCTTCGGGGCAGGCGCGCGGGGGGCTGGGGCGGGTGCCGCAACCGGTGCCGGTGCGGCCACCGGCGCCATCGCGGCAGGTGCCGTCACCGGGGCCTGTGCGGCCTGTTCCATCACCGGCGCTGCCATGGGCGCCGCAACGGGCGCTGCCACCGGAGCGGGTGCGGCCGCAGGGGCTTCGCTCACCACCGGCGCAGTCGCTTCCACCGGCAGGCTGAAGTAGCTGCGCGTGGGGGCTTCGTCCACCGACGCTGGCGAGGCGGCCGCAAAGGCCGCTTCGCTCGCTGGCACCTCCGCGGGGGCTTCGCCTTCGACGCCCTCGGGGGCGCTGTTGGCTTCGCGCGGGCCGCGCTCGCGGCGGTCGCGGCCATAGCGGTCGCGGCTGCGGCGTTCGCGCGGGGCGCGTGGTGCGCCGTCGCCGCCTTCAGGCATCTCGCCTTCGCGGGGTGCTTCGGCGCTGTCGCCAGCGTCCTGGGCAGCGGGTACCGCATCGCTTTGAACAACCGGCGGCTGGCCCTCGGCGCCTTCGGCCGGGCGGCGGCGGTTCTCGCCACCCCGTCCGCCACGGCCCCGGCGCTGGTTGTCGCCGCCTTCGGAAGTTTCGCCCGGTGCGTTGACCGGCGTGCCGTTCACCAGTTCGGCTGGCGCTGCGCCCTCCACTGGAGCGGCATCGCGGCGGTTGTCGCGGCGACCATCGCCCCGGCGACCTTCACCCCGTTCGCCACGGCCTTCACCGCGACCCTCAGCGCGGGGTTCGCCGCGTGCCTCGTTGCGGCCTTCGCCACGCGGCTCACCGCGGCCTTCGCCACGGCGACCTTCGCCCCGGCCTTCCGCACGGCCCTCCGGGCGCCCTTCGACACGGCCTTCCGCGCGAGGCTCACGGCCTTCCACCGGACGGCCTTCGCGCGCACCATCACGACCACCGCGGCCGCCTTCGCGACCGCCTTCGCGCTGACCGCGACCTTCGGCGCCGCCACGCCCACCGCGGCTGCGGCCATCACGACCACCTTCGCGGCCGCCTTCACGCCCACCTTCACGCGGCCCACGGCCGTCGGCACGCTCTTCACGTGCGCCGGGCTTGGCAGCGGGTGCGGCCACAGCGGGTTTGGGGGCCACGGTTGGCGCGGCGTCAGCACCGCCAAACAAGCTCTTGAGCCAGCCGAAGAAGCCTTTTTCAGCCGGTGCAGCGGCCACCGGTGCGGCCACCGGGGCTGCAACCGGCTTGGCCGCCACAGGCGCGGCCACGGGGGCCACCACCTCGGGGCGGGGCGCCGCCACAGGGGCGGGACCGTCGGGCAACACGCCCTTGATCACCGGTTCCTGCTTGTTGGTGCGTTCCTGGCTGCGCCGGGTGAAGCCGGTGGCCTCGTCCGGCTCATCGGCCAGTTTGTAGCTGGCGTCCAGGTTGTCCAGGCGCGGGTCGTCGTGCTTCAGGCGTTCGAGCTTGTAGTTGGGCGTGTCCAGCGACTTGTTGGGCACCAGCAGCACGTTGATGCGCTGCTTGAGTTCGATCTTGGTGATCTCGGTGCGCTTCTCGTTGAGCAGGAAGCTGGCCACTTCAACCGGCACCTGCACCAGCACGGCGGCCGTGCTGTCCTTGAGCGACTCTTCCTGGATGATGCGCAGGATCTGCAGCGCCGACGACTCGGTGTCGCGGATGTGGCCCGAGCCGCCGCAGCGCGGGCAGGGGATGGAGGAGCCCTCGTTCAGCGCGGGTTTGAGGCGCTGACGGCTCATTTCCAGCAGGCCGAACTTGCTGATGGCGCCGAACTGAACACGGGCGCGGTCCTGGCGCAGCGCGTCGCGCAAGCGGTTTTCCACGTCGCGGCGGTTCTTCGACTCGTCCATGTCGATGAAGTCGATGACGATCAGGCCACCCAGGTCGCGCAGGCGTGCCTGGCGGGCCACTTCGTCGGCGGCTTCGAGGTTGGTGCGGGTGGCGGTGTCTTCGATGTCGCCGCCCTTGATGGAGCGGGCCGAGTTCACGTCCACGGCCACCAGCGCTTCGGTCTGGTCGATCACGATGGCGCCGCCGCTGGGCAGCTGCACGGTGCGGCTGTAGGCGGTTTCGATCTGGTGCTCGATCTGGAAGCGCGAGAACAGCGGTGCGTCGTCTCGGTAGCGCTTCACGCGATGGCCGTGCTCGGGCATCACGTGGCTCATGAACTGGTGCGCTTGTTCAAAGATGTCGTCGGTGTCGATCAGGATCTCGCCGATGTCGCCGTTGAAATAGTCGCGGATCGCGCGGATCACCAGGCTCGATTCCTGGTAGATCAGGTAGGCGCCCTTGCCGCCCTTGGCCGCGCCGTCGATGGCGTTCCAGAGCTTGAGCAGGTAGTTCAGGTCCCACTGGAGCTCGGGCGCGTCGCGGCCGATGCCGGCGGTGCGCGCGATGATGCTCATGCCGTTGGGGTATTCGAGCTGGTCCAGCGCCTGCTTGAGTTCCTGGCGGTCTTCGCCCTCGATGCGACGGCTCACGCCGCCGCCGCGCGGGTTGTTGGGCATCAGCACCACATAGCGGCCGGCCAGGCTCACGAAGGTGGTGAGGGCCGCGCCCTTGTTGCCGCGTTCTTCCTTTTCGACCTGGACCAGCAGTTCCTGGCCTTCGCGGATCACGTCGTTGATGCGGGCCTGGTTGACCGGCACACCCGCGGCGAAATACTGGCGCGAGATTTCCTTGAACGGCAGGAAGCCGTGGCGGTCCTCGCCGTAGTCCACAAAGCAGGCTTCCAGCGAGGGCTCGACGCGCGTGACGACGGCCTTGTAGATGTTGCCCTTGCGCTGTTCGCGCCCTTCGATTTCGATTTCGTAGTCGAGCAGTTTTTGCCCGTCCACAATGGCCAGCCGGCGCTCTTCGGCCTGCGTGGCGTTGATCAGCATGCGTTTCATGATGCGATTTCCTTCGTTCAAACACACAAGGACGCCCGGGCTTGAGAGCCACAGGCGTCAACTCGCCGTGAACCAGCGGAAAAAGCGAACGGGGGAGGAATTGCCGGAGAGCCGTTGACCCGCGGTTCGGGGAAGGCGTTCGACACAGGCGGGCACCGGGGTGCCGCGTCGAACCGCCAGGTCAGGGCGTAGGCGCGCGGAGTTGGGTGAGCAGGGAAGGCTGGATGGCTGTCAACGACATGGATCTGGCCGGGTTATCTCTGTGTTCACTTTGTCCTCGACCAGCTTCATGTGGGAAGCTGATCGATTGGGGTATTCCGTAATCGGGTTCGCTGTTTTCATCAACCGGTTCGCCCGCAACGTCGACCGGACCTTGACCGCACCGGGAAGCCATGAACCATGGTCGAGGGTGCGGTGGGAGGTGCCGGGTGCTGCGGGTGGCAACCATCTCACGACGCGCTCCCGCTTTGTCGAGCCGGGAGGTCAGCGCCTTCAGTGCGTGCCTTAAACTCAAGGCAAATCAATCACTTACGGCGCGCGACGAGAGTGACGCATTATAGACAGCCAACCGTCGCCCCGGTGTCCTATTTCCCTTCGCTTTCCCCCTCGATTTCCCTTGCCTCAGCTCCCAACCTCCCCAGCCGCCGCCGTTCGGCACCTCACGGTGGACGACGAGTCGGCCGGTCAGCGCTTGGACAACTTCCTGATCCGGGAACTCAAGGGCGTTCCCAAGACCCACATCTACCGCATCATCCGCTCGGGTGAAGTGCGCCGAAACAAGGGTCGTGTGGGGGCGGATGACCGGGTACAAGCCGGTGATGTGTTGCGGATTCCGCCGATTCGCCTGTCCGAACGCGCAGAAGAGAAACAACAGAATCCAGCCCCGGCGCGCCAATTCCCGGTGGTGTTTGAGGACGACGCCTTTTTGGCCATCGACAAACCCGCCGGCGTCGCGGTGCACGGTGGCAGCGGCGTGAGTTTTGGTGTGATCGAACAGATGCGGCAAGCCCGTCCGGATGCCAAATTGCTCGAATTGGTGCACCGTCTGGACCGGGAAACGAGCGGCCTGTTGCTGATTGCCAAAAAGAAGAGTGCGCTCAAGGCAATGCAGGATCAATTTCGGGAGCGGGAGACGGGCAAGACCTATCTGGCCTTGGTCAAAGGCGCATGGCCTGCGCGTTTGAAGGTGCTCGATCAACCCCTGCACAAATACCTGCTGGCCGATGGCGAGCGGCGCGTGAAGGTGACAACCAAGGACGACCCGGACGGCATGCATTCGGTGACCTTGGTGAAGGTTGCCGCCCGAATTCCGGCGCCCGCCGGCTTGAGCGCCGAGTTGCCCGAGGGTCTGAGCCTTCTCGAGGTGACGATCAAGACCGGGCGAACCCACCAGATCCGCGTGCACCTCGCCAGCGCGGGTCATCCGATTGCAGGCGATGACAAATACGGCGATTTCGAACTGAACCGGCAATTGATGCGCAACGGATTGAAACGCATGTTTTTGCACGCCTGGCGACTGCGATTGAGTCACCCCGTCACCGGAAGTCCGATGGAGTTGAAAGCGGAGTTGCCTGCCGAACTCCAACCGTGGTCCGCCGGTGGGTCGAGAAAAGCCGATTAGAATGCGGCACTGCATCGGCAGTTTGTCATGGCACATTCCGATCGAATTCAACTTCTCTATAAGGAGCCAACAATGGCCAGCTATTCCGAACTCATGGCGCAAGCCCAAACCCTGATGGCGCAAGCCGAGCAGGCACGCAAAGACGAACTCGCTTCTGTGATCGCCGATATCAAGGCCAAGATGAAGCAATTCGGTATTTCGGTGGCCGATCTTGGCGGTTCGACCGGCGTCAAGAAGACGGGCAAATCAAAATCGGCAGCTGCGCCGAAGTACCGCGGCCCCAACGGCGAGCTGTGGGCGGGTGGCCCGGGCCGCAAGCCCGAGTGGGTGCGCGCCGTGCTGGCCTCCGGCAAGAGCGTTGACGACTACCTGATCTGAGTCCACCCCCGGTCTCCCGAAAACCCGCCGCCGGCGGGTTTTTTGTTTTTCGGCGCCCGCCCGCCAGCGCCCACCGCGGCTCGCTATCCTTGTGGCATGACCAAGATCCTTCTCGTGTGCATGGGCAACATCTGCCGCTCGCCGATGGCCGCCAGCGTGATGCACGCCGAGGTGCAGCGCCGCCAACTGAACGACCGGGTGGTGTTGGACTCGGCTGGGACTTACGGCGCGCACCGCGGCGAAAAGGCCGATCGCCGGGCCATCTTGCTCGCCCAGGCGCGTGGTTACCACCACATCCTCAACGAGCGCTCGCGCAAGGTGAAGGACGAGGACTTCCAGCTGTTTGACCTCATCCTCGCCATGGACCGTGACAACCTGGCCAACCTGCGGCGAGTCTGTCCCCCCGAGCACCAGCACAAGCTGCACCTGTTTCTGGAGTACGCCGGTGTACCGGGCACATTCGAAGTGCCCGACCCCTATTACAGCAACGCCGAGGGTTTCGAGGTGGTGATGCGCCTGTGCGAGCAGGGCGTCGATGGCGTTCTCAAGCGCCTGACGCAGGCCGGTTGAACCGGCCCGACCTCAGCCTTTTTGCCAGATGACCTTCTTGCCCGAGGCCTCCCAGGCTTCGTAGTGGCGGGCATACAGGTCTTCGATGCGGTTGCGCTTGACCTTGAAGGTCGGGGTGATCACGTCGTTGTCCACCGTCCAGGCGGTGGTGACCACCACGATGCACTGCAACTGCTCGTGCGGGTCCAGCGTGGCGTTGATCGACTTGAGGTGCGTCGCGAGTGAGGCTTCCAGCTCGCTGCGCACGCCGGCGTCGGCCACCTTGGCCACGGCTTCTGCGTTGAGCATCACGATGCCCAGCGGCTGACCGAGGTTGGCGCCGGTGACCACGCAGGCCTCCACCGCTTCGTGCATCACGAGCTTGTCTTCGATCGGCGCAGGTGCCACGTACTTGCCCTTGCCGGTCTTGAACAGGTCTTTCACGCGGCCAGTGATGCGCAGCAGGCCCTGCTTGTCGATCGTGCCCTTGTCGCCGGTTCGCAGCCAGCCGTCGGCGGTGAAGCTCTCCGCGCTCTTCTCGGGCTCCTTGTAGTAGCCCAGCATCATGGCCGAGTTGCGCATCTGCACCTCGCCGGTTTCGGGGTCGATGCGGTGCTGCACCCCTTCGTAGGCCGGGCCGACCGTGCCTTGCTGGTTCTTGCCGGGTTCGGTGATGTGGGAGAGCGCGAGGTTCTCCGTCATGCCGTAGCCTTCGTTGATGTTGAGGCCGAGTTTGCTGTACCACTGCAGCAAGGCGATGGGCATGGGCGCAGCGCCGCCGGCGGCGAACTTGCACTGGTCCAGGCCCAGGGCTTTCATGACTTTCTTGCGCACGATGCCACCGATGATCGGAATGCCGAGCAGGCGGTTGAGCTTGGCCGGCGGCATCTTGTGGTGGATGCCTTGCTGGAACTTGACCCAGAGGCGAGGCACCGAGAAGAAGATGGTGGGCCGGGCGCGCTGCAGGTCGGCGGCAAAGGTGTCGAGCGACTCGGCAAAGAACACGTGCATGCCCGTGCGCAACCAGCCGTGTTCGACCAGCATGCGCTCCACCACGTGGGCCAGCGGCAGGTAGGACAGCATGCGGTCACTGCCGGTCATGGGGATGCGCTTGAGGCCGGCGTCCAGTGCCCATGCGAAGTTGGCAAACGTGTGCATCACGCCCTTGGGCATGCCGGTGGTGCCCGAGGTGTAGATGAGGGTGGCGAGTTCGTCGCCATCACGCACCGGTTCGCCCTGCAGGGGCTGGTTGCGTTGGCAGATGGTGTCCCAGCCTTCGTAATGCTTCACGGCGTCGGCCGGTGAGAGCGCGTAGCTGATGCAGGGCAGGTCGGCCGGCACGCCGGGTTTCATGCCCTCCCAGCCGTCGAGCTTGCCCACAAAGAGGGCCTTGGCTTCGCTGTGCGCCAGGATCTGGCGGATGGTTTCGGGCGCCAGGGTCGGGTAAAGCGGCACCGACACATAGCCCGCCATCCAGATGGCGAGGTCGCTCATCATCCACCAGGCGCAGTTTTTGGACAGGATGGCGACCTTGGAGCCGGGCTCCCAGCCGTGCGATTTGAGGTGGGTGGCCATGCGGCGTACCTGATCGGCCACCTGCGCCCAGGTGAAATCCTGCACCGCGCCTTGGCCCATGGGCTGCGTGAGCGCCACGCGCGTCGGGGCGGTTTTTTCCCAGTGGTACAGGCGCTGCAGTGCCAGCAGGTCTGGCGCGATCTTGGTCATGAAGAAGGTCTCCGTTGTGGGTATGTCGGACGAATCTACCAAGGCTCCAGCCTTGTGTTTAGAGGGTTTCACCTGCAAGCACCGGCGCGGGTCAACCCGTGAAAGTCACGTCAAGCCTGGGCAGTGGTGAGGAGAAACGGGCGGTCCAGTGTTCACCCGGCGTCACCGGCCAGGCATCGGTCCATGTCCCGGTGGTGACGACATCGCCGGCCTGCAGGTCGGGCGCGCCGGCGCAGTCGCGCAGGGTCTGTGTGAAGTGCAGCAGCGCGCGCAGCGGGCTGTCCAGCACGTTCGAGCCCTGGCCTTCTTCCACCACCGCACCGCCCTTGAGCAGGCTCACGCGGGCTTGCGCGAGCAGTTCGTCCAGCGCTGCGGCGCCGTTTGCGAGATCGCGCACCGGCGTGCGACGGCCCACCAGCAGGCGAGCGTGCAATCCACCATCGGCCACCGTGTCGGGCGGCAAGAACTTCCAGTCCGGCAGGTGCGACTGAACGATCTCGAAGCCGGGTGCCACCCAGTCGATGGCCGCAAAAATCCCGTCGAGCGTGGCCTCGGGTGCGGGCGTGGCTTTCAGGCCGAACACCACCTCGGGCTCCAGCCTTGGCTGGCAGGTGTGGGCCAGCGACACGCTGCCCTCGCCTTCGCACACCGTGAGCGTGCTGTCCCACACGCTGCCCCAGATGGGCGCGAACACACCGTAGCGCGGCCAGATGCTGCGGTTGGTGAAGCCGACCTTGTAGCCGCGCGGTTGTTCGCCGCGCGCCATGCGCAGCTGGCGCACCGCCAGTGCTTGCGCGTAAGCGGCGTCGAGCGAGAGGCCGGAGGGTTCAGGCCAGAGGCGGCCTTGGTCGAGGTGGTCGAGCAATGCGTGGGGTGTCATGGTCGAGGTGATGAGCGAAGGGCTTTCATCATAGGCAGCCGCTATGCTGCAGGTCATGACCTCACACACGCTTGAAACCCTCGAACTCGTCACTGGCAGCAACCCCGCGGCCACGCCCGTGGCCAGCATCGTCGTGCTGCACGGCCTGGGCGCCGACGGCAACGACTTCGTGCCGATCGCACAAGAGCTCGATCTGGACGCCATCGGCCCGGTGCGTTTTGTGTTCCCCACGGCACCGGTGCGCCCGGTCACCCTCAACGGTGGTTACGAGATGCGCGCCTGGTACGACATCCATCCACCCATCGGCCAGTCGCGCCGGGAAGACGAGGCCGGTCTGCGCGAGTCCTGCGCCCTGGTGCAGGGCCTGCTGGACCGGGAGGCCGCGCGGGGCGTGCCGCCCGGGCGCACCGTGCTCATGGGTTTTTCGCAAGGCTGTGCCATGACGCTCATGGCCGGGCTGCGCGCGCCGCAACGCCTGGCCGGTCTGGTGGGGCTCTCGGGGTATCTGCCGTTGGCGGCCAGCACCGCCACCGAGCGCACCGAGGCGAACCGCGACGTGCCCATCTTTCTGGCGCACGGCAGCCAGGACCCGGTGGTGGTGGTGCAGCGCGGCACCGAATCGCGCGATGCCTTGAAGGCGCTGGGCTACCCGGTGGAGTGGCACACCTATGCCATGGAGCACTCAGTCTGCCCACAGGAGGTGGCCGATCTCAACACGTGGCTGGTGCGCGTGCTGGCCGCAAGCTGATGCCGGACGCCACCGGATTTTTCAGCGCCCGCTGGCGCGCCCAGGTGCCCATGCGCGTGCTGTTCTGGCGCGACATGGTGCTGGTGGGCACGCTGATCAATGTGCTGGCCACGGGCATTGCGCTGGCCATGGCGGCTTCCGGCGTCGACATGGCGTGGGCCGCCGCGGTGCATTTCACACCGCTGCCTTACAACCTGTTCCTCGTGGGGGCGGTGTGGCGCCAGCCGGTCAGCCCGGTACAGCGCTGGGCCTCGGTGGGCTGGTTGGCGCTGGTCACCCTGGTGTGATCGAACCGCGCGCGAGGCGCCGAGCGCCCGAAATGGGTGGCCAAAGCCCGGTTCATCACGGTTCTGGGCGGTGACAGGCTCTTGAGAATTCAAGTCCGACGGGTTGTGACCGATACAGGCTTACATCCGCCGGATGCCCTTCAACCTTGTCCCATATGGAGTTCTCATGAAACTGAACCGCGCCCTCATGCTGGCCACGCTGGCCGTCTCTGCCTCCTTCGCCCACGCCAACGACCCCAAGGCCACCATCGCCGACCTCGACGGTCGCCTGACCAAGATCGGTGCACCGCGCGTCGAGGGCACCGACACCGTCGCCGGCAAGACCGTGCCCGCCCTGTTCTTCGGCGAGCGCAAGATCAACAACAACTTCGACGTGGTCGACGGCATCCGCAAGAGCCACCAGGCCACCGCCACCGTGTTCGTGAAAGAAGGCGACGAGTTCGTGCGCGTCAGCACCAACGTGCTCACGCCCGAGGGCAAACGCGGCGTGGGCACCCAGCTCGCCCGCAACGCCGCCTACGACTCCGTGAGCAAGGGCCAGCAGTTCTGCGGCCCCATCGACGTGCTCGGCACCGCCTTTGACGCCTGCTACAACCCGATCAAGGACGCCGGCGGCAAAGTGATCGGCGCCAGCTACATCGGTCACAAGAAGTGATGGCGGTGGCGCGATGAAAAAACTTCCCAATCCCTTTGGCTGGCTCCGTCGTTTGACGGTGGGCCAGCAGCTCTTCGGCGCGTTTGCGTCCATCCTGGTGTTGACGGCTGCTCTGGGCGCCACCGCTCTGGTGGGACTGAAGAGCGTGGATGGCGAAGCCATCGCGCTGTCCCAGAAATGGCTCAAGGGCGTGGGCGCCCTGTCGGACGCCCGCGCGCTCGCGATCGAGTACCGCGAGTTCGAGGTCAAACACAGCCGCACCGACGACACCAGCTACCACGCCGAGTACGAAGACAAGATGAAGGAGGCCGGCAAGTCATTGCAGGCCTTGTTCGCGGGTTATCAGGGGCGCGTGTCGGGCGAGGAAGAGACGGCGCTGAACAACAAGCTGTCCACCGCCTGGACCGCCTACCTGCAGGCCAACGAAAAAGTCATCAAGCTCGGTCGCGACAAGCTGCAGGTGGACGCGGCCGATATTGCCGACGGACTGGCCAGCATGGCGTTTGACGAGGTGATCACGACTCTCACGGCGCTGCTCAAGTACAACTACGACGGCGGTGAAGCCTCTGCAACGCTGGTCACCACGGTCTACAACCAGGCCCGGTTTGCGGTCATGGGTCTGATCGGCCTGTCGCTGGTGATCGGCATCGGTCTGTCGATGATGATCACGCGCAACATGTTGCGGCAGCTCGGTGGTGAGCCGCGAACGGCCGTGAGCATTGCCCGCGCGGTGGCCGAGGGCGACCTGACGACCCCCATCTACTTGAAGAAGGGCGACACCGACAGCTTGCTGGCCTGGTTGCAGACCATGCAGGAAGGTCTGTCCAAGGCCGTGACCGATGTGCGCCGCAGCTCCGACTACGTGTCGCACGCCAGTGGCGAGATCGCTTCGGGCAACCAGGACCTGTCGTCCCGCACCGAGCAGCAGGCCAGCGAGCTGCAGGAAACCGCTGCCACCATGGAGCAGCTGGGCACGACCGTGCGCCACAACGCCGACAACGCACGCCAGGCCAGCCAGCTGGCCCAGAGTGCCTCCAGCGTGGCGATCCAGGGTGGCGAGGTGGTGGGCCGCGTGGTGCAGACGATGAAGGGCATCAACGAGAGCAGCCGCAAGATCAGCGACATCATCGGTGTCATCGACGGCATCGCTTTCCAGACCAACATCCTGGCGCTCAACGCCGCCGTGGAAGCGGCGCGTGCGGGCGAACAGGGCCGAGGTTTTGCGGTTGTGGCTGGCGAGGTGCGCAACCTTGCCCAGCGCAGCGCCGAAGCCGCCAAGGAAATCAAGGGTCTGATCGGCGCCAGTGTGGACCGCGTCGAACAGGGTTCAGCGCTGGTCGACCAGGCCGGCACCACCATGCAGGAAGTGGTCGCCTCGATCCGCCGCGTGAGCGACATCGTGGGCGAGATCAGCGCCGCGAGCGCCGAGCAGAGTTCGGGTGTGGCGCAGGTCGGTCAGGCCATCACCCGCATGGACCAGGGCACACAGCAGAACGCCGCCTTGGTGGAGCAAAGCGCCGCCGCGGCCGACAGCCTCAAGCAGCAAGCGCTGCAACTGGTGGAGTCGGTGGCGGTGTTCAAGACCGGTGTGGCCCGCGCCTGATTTCCTCGCCGGCATCCAACCTGCAACCGCCTGCGCCAGCTCACTGGCCAGGCGGTTGTGCTTTTCACGACCGTGTGCGTTGCAGCGCGGTCAGGGTGTGTCGCGCAGCCAGTATCCGGGCTTGGCGTAGATCTTTTTCAGGTGGTCGATGAAGAAGCGCACCTTGGCCGGCAGGTGCCGCTGCTGCGGGTAAACCGCCAGGATGTCGTACTCGGGCAGGGCGAATTCGTCAAGCACGGTCACCAGCTCGCCCCGCTGCAGCTGCAGCTGGATCTCCCAGGTGCTGCGCCAGCCCAGGCCCAGGCCCTCGCTGACCCAGCGGTGCAGCAGCTCGCCGTCGTTGCAGTCCAGGTTGCCTTCGGCGCGCACCGTCACGGTCTTGCCGTCCTGCAAAAAATACCAGCCGCGTTGCTGACCGCCCTGCAGGTTGAAGGCCAGGCAGTTGTGCGCCTTCAGGTCCTCCAGCGTTCTGGGTTTGCCGTGCTTGCGAAAGTAGGCCGGTGTGCCGCACACCACGCGCTGGTTGGTCGCGAGCTTGATGGCCACGAAGTTGGGGTCGATCACGTTGCCGATGCGCAGGGCCATGTCGTAGCCCTCGCGCACCAGGTCCACCACGCGGTCGGTCAGGTTGAAAGAGATGCGCAGCTGCGGATTGGCTTTGAGGTAAGCGCTGGCGTGGGGGGCGACGTGCATGCGCCCGAACGCGGCCGGGGCCGACACCACCAGGTGGCCGCTGGCGCTGTGGCGTTGCGATGACACCGTGGCTTCTGCGGTGGCCCATTGCGCCAGCAGGCCGCGGCACTCGTCGAGAAAGGTGGCGCCCTGCTCGGTGAGCACCAGGCGGCGGGTCGAGCGGTGCATGAGCTGGGTGCCCAGGCGCTTTTCCAGCGCGTCGATGCGCCGGCCCATCATCACCGGTGTGATGCCCGCGTGCAGCGCGGCGGCAGCCAGGCTGCCGTGTTCCATCACCTGCACGAAAGCCTCGATTTCCTTGAAGCGGTCCATGGACGCATCGTAGTCCGTGAACGGTCCATTGCATACCTCAGGTACCGAATCAACGTACAGCCAGTGGCATTCTCAAAACCGGGTGCGCTCCCTAGCATCGGGCAGCGTTCAAAAACCAACCGGAGACAGACATGCCGAAGATGAAAGCCGCGATGGCCGCCGTGCTCGTGATGGAGAAGGAGGGGATCACCCAGGCCTTCGGTGTGCCGGGTGCCGCCATCAATCCGCTCTATGCCCAACTGCGCGAGCGCCAGACGATTGCCCATGTGCTGGCGCGCCATGTGGAGGGCGCCTCGCACATGGCCGAGGGCTACACCCGGGCCAAGGCCGGCAACATCGGCGTGTGCATCGGCACCAGCGGGCCAGCCGGCACCGACATGATCACCGGCCTGTATTCGGCCATCGCCGACAGCATCCCGATTCTGTGCATCACCGGCCAGGCGCCGCGTGCCCGCCTGTACAAGGAAGACTTTCAGGCGGTGGACATCGAGGCCATCAGCAAGCCAGTGACCAAGTGGAGCGTGACGGTGCGCGAGCCCGCCCTGGTGCCCCGCGCGTTCCAGCAGGCCTTTCACCTCATGCGCTCGGGCCGCCCCGGCCCGGTGCTGATCGACCTGCCGATCGACGTGCAGATGGCCGAGATCGAGTTCGACATCGACACCTACGAGCCGCTGCCGGTCTACAAGCCCGCCGCCACGCGCAAGCAGATCGAGAAGGCGCTGGACATGCTGGCGGCGTCATCCAAGCCGCTCATCGTGGCTGGCGGCGGCATCATCAACGCCGACGCGTCCGAGCTGCTGGTGGAGCTGGCCGAACTCACCGGCGTGCCGGTGATTCCCACCCTCATGGCCTGGGGCGCCATTCCTGACGACCACCCCCTCATGGCCGGCATGGTGGGTTTGCAGACCAGCCACCGTTACGGCAACGCCACCATGCTGGCGAGCGACTTTGTGCTGGGCATCGGCAACCGCTGGGCCAACCGCCACACGGGTTCGATCGAGGTCTACACCCAGGGCCGCAAGTTCGTGCACGTGGACATCGAGCCGACCCAGATCGGCCGGGTGTTCAACCCCGAGCTGGGCATCGTCTCGGACGCGAAGATCGCGCTCGAACTCTTTGTGCAGGTGGCGCGCGAGCGCAAGGCCGCCGGTACCTTGAAGGACTACGGCACCTGGGCCGCCCGCTGCGCCGAGCGCAAGAAACTCATGCAGCGCAAGACCCATTTCGAGAACATGCCGATCAAGCCGCAGCGGGTGTACGAGGAGATGAACGCCGCCTTCGGCCGCGACACGGTGTACGTGTCCACCATCGGCCTGAGCCAGATTGCCGGCGCCCAGTTCCTGCACGTGTACGGACCGCGCCAGTGGATCAACTGCGGCCAAGCCGGTCCGCTGGGCTGGACGATTCCCGCCGCGCTGGGTGTGGTCGCCGCCGACCCCACCAAGACCGTGGTTGGTCTCTCGGGCGACTACGACTTCCAGTTTCTGGTGGAAGAACTCGCCGTGGGCGCACAGTTCCGCCTGCCCTATGTGCAGGTGCTGGTGAACAACAGCTACCTGGGCCTGATCCGCCAGGCACAGCGCGGTTTCGAAATGGACTACTGCGTGCAGCTCGCGTTCGACAACCAGAACGTGGACGACCCGGCGCTCAAGGGCTATGGGGTGGACCACCGCGCGGTGGTGGAAGGACTGGGTTGCAAGGCGCTGCGCGTGACCGATCCGGCGAAGATCGGAGCCGCCCTGCGCGAGGCCCAGACCATGGCGCGCCAGTACAGTGTGCCGGTGGTCGTGGAAGTGATTCTGGAGAAGGTGACCAACATCGCCATGGGCACCGAAATCAACGCCATCAACGAGTTTGAAGACATCGAATGCCTGCACCCCGAGGGCCGCGAGGGCCTCGTGGCTGCCGGCTTGCTGGAATAACAAGGAAACCGACGTGCCCCGTTTCGCCGCCAACCTCTCCATGCTCTGGAACGAGCTGCCGTTCCTCGACCGTTTTGCCGCCGCTTCCAAAGCCGGGTTCAAGGCGGTCGAGTTCCTGTTTCCTTATGACTTTCCTGCGGAAGAGATCGCCAACCGGTTGAAGGACAACCACCTCGACCTGGTGTTGCACAACCTGCCGCCGGGCGACTGGGCCGCCGGTGAGCGCGGCATGGCCTGCATTCCGGGTCGAGAGGAGGAGTTTCGCGCCGGGGTGGCCCAGGCCGCCAGCTACGCACCGGTGATCGGCGTGCAGCGCTGGCACTGCATGGCGGGCCTCGTGCCCGCCGGCGTGGGCGAGGCGCAGGCGCGCGCCACCTGGGTGGGCAATGTGCGCCACGCGGCTGCCGAGGCGAAGAAGCTCGGCATCCCGCTGCTGATCGAGCCCATCAACCGCTTCGACATGCCGGGCTACTTCGTCAACCGGCCGCGCCAGGCCATCGAACTGATGGATGAAGTGGCCTCCGACAACGTGTTCCTCCAGTACGACATCTACCACGCGCAGCGCATGGAAGGCGAGCTGGCCAACACCATTCGCGATCTGCTCCCGCGCATTCACCACATGCAGCTGGCGGACACGCCGGGCCGCCACGAGCCCGGCACCGGCGAGATCGATCACCGTTTCCTGTTCAAACACATTGACGCGCTGGGCTACGCCGGCTGGATCGGCTGCGAATACAAGCCCAGGGACGCAACGCCCGGCGGTACGGACCGAGGGCTGGGCTGGGTCGCCGCCCACGGCCAATCGCTTTGAAGAACACACCAGAGACACCCATGACCAAAGACGGACTCAAGGTCGGCTTCATCGGCCTGGGCACCATGGGCACGCCCATGGCACTCAACCTGCTCAAGGCAGGGCACACGATGTTCGTGAGCAGCCGCAGCAAGGTGCCCGAAGCCTTTGCCGAGCAGGGCGCGACCATCTGCACCAACGCCACCGAGGTGGCGCGCCGGGCCGACATCGTCTTCACCATGGTGCCTGACACGCCGCACGTGGAAGACGTGTTGTTTGGCGAGCACGGCGTGGCCCAGGGCCTGCAGGCCGGCAAGGTGGTGGTGGACATGAGCTCCATCAGCCCCATGGCCACGAAACAGTTTGCGCAGAAGATCAACGCGCTGGGGTGCGAGTACCTGGACGCGCCGGTCAGCGGCGGCGAGGTGGGCGCGAAGGCCGCCAGCCTCACCATCATGGTCGGGGGCTCGCAGGACACGTTTGACCGGGTGAAGCCCTTGTTTGAAGCCATGGGCAAGAACATCACGCTGGTGGGTGGCAACGGCGACGGCCAGACCACCAAGGTGGCCAACCAGATCATCGTGGCGCTCAACATCGAGGCCGTGGCCGAAGCCCTGCTGTTTGCCAGCAAGGCCGGGGCCGATCCGGCCAAGGTGCGCCAGGCCCTGATGGGTGGCTTCGCAGCCAGCCGCATCCTGGAGGTGCACGGCGAACGCATGATCCAGCGCACGTTCAAGCCGGGCTTTCGCATCGAGCTGCACCAGAAGGACCTGAACCTCGCGCTGCAGGGCGCGAAGGAACTCGGCGTGAGCCTGCCGCACACGGCCAGCGCGGCGCAGCTGATGCAGAGCTGCGCCGCCCACGGCATGGCGGGGTTGGACCATTCGGCGCTGTGCCGCAGCCTGGAGCTGATGGCCAACCACGCGATTGCGCCGGACGCCGCTGCCTGACGTGCGGGGACCCCCGCTCCCGCTGGCGGGAGCGGGTTGGGGTGAGGGCCTGCATTCTCTAAACTCCCCCCATGCCCAACACGACCCCATCCCCCAGCCTGAACGACCCCCGCGCCCTGCTGCGCCACCTGTTTGACGTGGCGGTGCAGCGCGCGCTGCCCCTGCACAACACCGCCGCGTTCCTGCCAACGCCGCCGAAGGGCCGCACCGTGGTCATCGGTGCCGGCAAAGCCGGTGGCGCCATGGCGCAGGCGGTGGAAGCCCTGTGGCCCGCCGACGCACCCATCTCGGGCCTCGTTGTCACGCGTTACGACCACACGCCACCGCGCCCGGCGGGCTTGAAGGACCGCATCGAGGTGGTGGAAGCCTCGCACCCGGTGCCTGACGCCGCGGGCCTGGCCGCCGCGCAGCGCATCCTGCAGCTCACGCAGGGCCTGACGGCGGACGACCTCGTGCTGTGCCTCATCTCGGGTGGCGGCTCGTCGTTGCTCACCTTGCCGGCCGACGGCCTCACGCTGGAAGACAAACAGCGCATCAACCGCGAGCTGCTCAACAGCGGTGCCAACATCCTGGAGATGAACACCGTGCGCAAGCACCTCTCGCGCATCAAGGGCGGGCGGCTCGCCGCAGGCTGTGCGCCGGCGCGCGTGGTCACCATCACCATCAGCGATGTGCCGGGCGACGACGTGAGCGTGATCGCCAGCGGCCCCACCGTGGCCGACGCCACCAGCTGCGCCGACGCCCTGGACATCCTGCAGCGCTACGGCATCGACGTGCCCCCCGCTGTTCGTGCCCAGCTCGAGCGCGGTGAGCTCGAAACGCCCAAACCCGGTGATCCACGCCTGCAGGGCCACGAGGTGCACCTGATCGCCACGCCGCAGCAAAGCCTGGAGGCGGCCGCTGCCGCGGCACGCGCCGTCGGGCTCAACACCTACGTGCTCAGCGACGAGATCGAAGGCGAGTCCCGCGAGGTGGGCAAGGTGCACGCAGCGCTCGCGCGATCCGCCGCGCTCGGCCGCAGCGATTTCAAGACGCCGTGTGTGATCCTCAGCGGCGGTGAGACCACGGTCACGGTGCGTCCGCGGGTGGAGGGTCAGGCCAAAGGCAAGGGCGGAAGAGCGGGAGAGTTCTGCCTCGGCCTGGCGCAAGCGTTGAACGGCATCAAGGGCGTTTGGGCGCTGGCCGCCGACACCGACGGGATCGACGGCATGGAAGACAACGCCGGTGCACTGGTGGCCCCCGACACCCTGGCCCGGGCCGCAGCGCAGGGCCTCAAGGTCACCGACCACCTCGCGCGCAACGACGCCCACGGCTATTTCCAGCCGCTGGGTGACCTCGTGGTCACCGGACCCACGCACACCAACGTGAACGACTTCCGGGCCGTGCTGGTTATTTGACTCGGGCAGCGTATTTCCGAGGCTGACGCTGCCTTGGCTACGATGGCGCCGATCGGCCAGAACCAGACACACACACCCAATGTCTCCAACGCAGGTAAAACGTTCACGCGGATGGCTTCCTTCCGTAACTGCTTCAGCAAGTGTTGCATTGTTCGCAGCCGGCGTTGCATTTCTGGTCGCCCAATTGGAAGGTCTGGCACCGTACAAGGTCAGGATCGAGACCTACAGTTCGCTCGTGGTCGTGACAGCCATGGCATTGGGTGCGGCGACGCTTTGGCGTCAAAAGGTTCCCCTGCGCCACTGGGGCAGTGTGCTAAACCCCAGGGAGCGACCCACGGCGTATGCACTGTGCATGGGCTTCCTCACGTGCTTTTTTGGTGCGATGGCCGCATTTGGATGGTTTCGACTAGCGTTTCCGCAATAACGCCTTCGGGCTCACCACGCCCCCGCTACCATGACGCACATCGGCCAACTGCAGTCAATCGCCGTTGGAAAACCTGAACAATAAATCGCCCTGAGGTAGTTCCTTGCGTCGTGGCAGGAGGAACATCTGAGGTAGATGCATTTAAAGACTTCTTTAGGCGTCTATCTGCGCGAAAAAAAGTTCAGCTTCATGCGCAAGGCGCTCCAATTGACCGGCCTCGATAAGAAGTGAACCTTGTGCTGCCCAAAGTCGAGCATTTCCATAGTCGGTGATTGCGAGCTGGAGAGTGACATGCCCCATCGCATCCGAAGTGGCTTCCATCTCCAACTCACCGTCGAGGGCAGTCCAGGATTTTTTGCCCTTCCAGCCATTCCAGTTGACCGCCAGATCGTTGAACAACTGCGTCGGAGGATAACCAAAGGCTGGATTCTGAACCCTAACGCTTGCTTGGAAGTCGTGGGCTTCAAGATCAATGGCATACGAATCAAGCCAACCGTCATCGCCATAGCGTTTCGAATGAAAAGTTGCTTGGATAGCTGGATCAGACCCGACAACAAATTTGTCCATGAGACACCTGAAGTTGGAGCCAACCGGGCCACGAAGGCACTAGGACAGACCCGGGGTGGTGAAAATGTACTGCGTACCTCCACACGACCAACGATATCTACTTTGACACGACCGGCTGTTGGGCCGCTTTGTAGGTCGTCGGTGGTTGTCCGCTTTGGGCCCTGAGCGGTACTTCGCCCACATTCCACAATGCGGTGCTTGAGGGCTGAAGTGTCTTGGTATCCTGTGCGTCGGCCGTGCCGCCCGCCGCTGCTGATAACACAAACGCCTTATCGCAGTGGACGCTGGCTTTCTCGTTCTGTAGTCTGCACTTTAGGTAGTGAATTGGCTCGCACTACGTATCGTGCGGGCGGGGCCACTGTAGTGCGGCGTGTGGTGTCTCACGCAAGAGCCAATAACTGTGCGAAGGAACAGGCTGAAGCCGCTAAGCTCTCATTAGCAAGATGCTTTTGCATTCTGGCTGCCCATTCGTACCGTAGCCGCCATTGATCCGTAAAGTTTCTGCGAAATGCCTTATGCTGGATTAGAAAATCTGAAATGTTAGAACTGTATTTCCTTATTGCTGTGGCTGCTGCTGGACTGGTGATTGTGGTATACATTGAGTATCCAAAGACATTTTCTTCAACAGTCTGCATCTTCGTTGTTTTCTATCTTTGGCTTGAGTTTTATTATTTACCACAAAGAGTTCTTTCCGCTGTTCCATCTGATTTTGGTGTGGAGAAAACACTGTATAGAAAAGAAGACCTTGATGGTTCTGGGATTGCTGTATTTGAGTTGCCAGATGAAACCAAAGATAAAATAGAAAGATATGGACTTAAGTATCTAGATGGTGCAAACAAGAAAAATAGTTCGCGATATACTGATGACGGACTTTTCGAAAATTGGGGGGAAACACCAATATCAATTAACGAAGCGTGGACGGGCCCCGTGATGGACGGAATACCCGCGTATAAAACCAACATTCCACAGATTTCGAATTATCTTAGTCGTTACAACTCAGGGCTAAATATTGATTCGCAAATTGAGCTACAGATAAACAGTGTTATTCAAAGCAGAGGGAGCTATTTTGCTTATCAAAATGTTAGGCTAATTATAGTAAGCCCAAGTGAGAGAGTCATTGTCTACGCATATAGCCGCTGAGTTAAGTCGGGAGCGCAGCAGAACGCCAGCGTTAGACCGCACGAACACGCTTGGGACCGCGCCGGAGGCTTTCATCACCTTGACGGGCCGTTTGGCGCTGAGACCATCAACCAGCTTCGTCGGCCGTATCCTTGAGCGCCGATTACTACCATCAGTCGAGTGACTGCTTTCCCGTTTGGCCACCGACCGCAACTGGCCGAAAGCGCCATGCTAGGTGCTCTATCGCAAGATGGGTGATTTGGGTGGTCGCAGGTCAATCACGGTCTGTACGCCGGCATGAAGAGACGTACCAAGAGGATGTCGTTCGGTAGGGCAGTCGCTACAGTGAGCAAAGATTTCGATGTGGTCCACGAATCCGCTTGGGTCGAAGAAGAGTGTCGTCGAGGCGCACGCTTCGAGCTCAATCGAATGAATTTCCGGACCGTCGATTGCGAAACATCCACTGGCAATCAACCCCTTCATTGGCGCGACCAGGGCGGCGGGCTGGAGCCCAACAAACACGCCACCCCCATTTGTGAACTCTCTGTGCGTGACCTCGGCTCCCAAGAGTTGGGACTTCAAGGCGTCCGCGTTAACAGGATTGCGTGCGATAAACCAATCACAGATTGCGTATTCAAGGTTCTCCAAGAAACTCTCCCGATGTCCGCTTCTGGCCGAAAGCGGAAAGCCAGCCAAGCGTACCCCAAGTCCGACAGCATTTTGAGCGGTTGGTGAGTTGATCCGCTCAAGCATTTGGGCCTCCGAAGAATCGTGGAAGCCGGTTGGTCAAAGTCAGGCACCGATTGCGGCCTGACTGTCGAGATGAACGGTAGAGGATTCATGCCGGAGGGCCCGTCGCAAGCACTTTGGAGCAATCGCACTGCCTTTCGCCTGCTTTTGCGCGCCTTGCCATTCCGCAGGGCCAATAGCATCTGCCCACACGGCGGTCTTTCGGGGTCGTCACTCGTGGCAGTCGCGGGAGGTGCAAGCCTTTACGCGTTCAAATGCGGTGGCTTTGCAACATGCGGTTCTCGATTCCTGGCCTCACGTTCGCGCTGTTCGTCGCCCTCCTCGGCGGGCCGGCCCTGCCAGCAGGCGCCACGCCATCACCCCACATGCCAGGTGTCGCTGCGTTGGCGTTGGCCCGACAGGTGATTGCCGCGGCAGACCACGGAGGCCTGCCTTTCGCTGTCGTCGACAAAAAGGCTGCTGTGCTCACGGTCTTCCTGGGCGACGGCCAGCTCGTCGGCTCCACGCCGGTGCTGCTGGGGGCGGACCATGGCGACCGGGCCGTGCCGGGCGTAGGGGCACGTACCCAGAGCGGACAACTGCGAAAGGGCGACCGGGTGACCACGGCAGGCCGATTCGTCTCCCAGCCTGGCCGCAACCTCGCGGGCGAATCCGTGGTCTGGATCGACTACGACAGCGCGCTGGCCATCCACCGATTGCGCCCGGGAACGTCGCAGCAGCACCGCGCGACGCGCCTGGCCTCGGTAGATCCGCAAGCGCGCCGCGTATCGGCCGGCTGCGTGGTGGTGCCGGTGGCGTTCTATGAAGCTGTCGTATCGCCTGTGCTGGGTCGCAGCCGCGCTGTCATTTACGTGATGCCTGAAGCCGACGGGGCGGCGGACGAACCTTTGGCCCCCAGCAACGCCTGAGTGAATTCTCTGGCTGCCTAGGGCAGGGCCCGGCCGGCGGTTACAAGTCGGCCCGGCGGATCGTTTCTAATGTCGCCTTGGCCACGGGTCTTCCCGCCTGGTCACCGCTGACGGGCGTGCACGCCCCGACAAGTCGGCAACCCACCCTGTTCTTGATGCCGTTTGCGCCTGTGGGGCGCCAAGGAATGCTTTTTTGCGCAGCAACTTCAACCGCTCAGCCCTGGTGCGCCAGATCGCCGGCTGGCAGCCCGCGCCGACGGACCTGCCACGCCAGGACCTGGCCGAGCGCCTGGGCCAGTGGTTCAACGTGGCCGATGCCATCGCGCTGAGTTCGCTCCACCAGGCCCTGCCCGCCGTGGCACGTGCCCGGCGCCCGACGGTGCCGGCGAGCGCCTGCAAGGTGCAGGCCGAGCTGCAGCGCGTGCGCGCCACGCTGAGCCAGGCCATCACCCGCCCACCGCTGGCGCCGGGCGATGAGGGCACCGACGACCACGACGCCGGCTTTGCACCGCACCACCAGCGCTGCCTGGAACAACAGCGCCGCATGGACATGAGCATCGAAGCGCTGCGCGACCATGTGCGCAAGACCTTGTCGTTGACTTCAGCGCGGCTGGCCCAGCTCGCCGCGCTGGACGCCGTGCTCGAGCCCATGCTGGGCGGGTGCGAACAGCGGCTGCTGGCCACGTTGCCCGGCTTTCTCAAGGCGCGCTTTGCGCATCTGCGCCAATCCCACCCCGGCGGCTGGCAGCCGCTGTTTGAACACGAGCTCCAGCAAACGCTGCTGGCCGAGCTCGACCTGCGGCTGCAGCCCGTGGTCGGCATGGTCGAGGCCCTGAGCCAGGAAGTGACACAACATCCATGAATTCGAACTCCGCGAACCGCCTCTTCGTCCTCGGCGCCTTTGTCCTCGGCGTCATCGCCGTGGTCTGGGTCGGCCGGGGCTTCGTCGGCACCAGTGCCATCGCACTGGCCATGACGCTGGCCATCGGCGCCACCTACCTCGTGGGCGCACAGGAGATACGGCGCTTCTCCGCGCACACCGCTGCGCTGGCGCAGGCAGTGGCCGAGGTGCCGCAACCACTGGAACAGTTGGGTGATTGGATCGCCCGCCTGCCCCCCGCGCTGCAAGGCCCCGTTCGCTCCCGCATCGAAGGGGAGCGCAGCGCCTTGCCCGGCCTGGCGCTCACGCCGTACCTGATCGGCCTGCTGGTGATGCTGGGCATGCTCGGCACCTTCCTGGGCCTGGTCGTCACTTTCCGTGGCGCCGTGTTCACGCTGGAGGGCACGGCCGATCTGCAGGCCATCCGCTCCGCGTTGGCCGAACCCATCAAGGGCCTGGGGCTGGCGTTTGGCACCTCGGTGGTGGGCGTGGCCACCTCGGCCATGCTGGGCCTCATGTCGGCCATCAGCCGGCGCGAGCGCCTGCGGGTGGTGCGCGAACTCGACGCGCAAGTCGCCACCGTGTTCCGTCCGTTTTCGCTCGCGCATCAGCGCAATGAGACCTTCAAGGCATTGCAGCAGCAGGCCGGTGCCCTGCCAGCGGTGGTGACCCAGCTGCAGGCCCTGATGGAGCAGATGGAGCGGCGCGGTCAGCAGCTGGACGATCAGTTGCTGGCGCGTCAGGAGGCGTTTCACCGCGAGGCGAACGCGGCCTACCGGGCGCTCGGCCAGTCGGTGGCGCGGTCGTTGGACGAGAGCCTCTCGGCCAGCGCGCGCCTGGCGGGCGAGACGCTGCAACCGGTGGTGGAGAACGCCATGACCGCCATCGCGGCCGAGTCCACGCGCCTGCACGAGCGCGTGGGGCAGGCGGTGCAAACGCAGCTCGGTGAACTCGCCAGCCGCTTCGGTGCCACGGCCAGCGACGCGCTGGCGGGCTGGACCAGCGCCTTGCAGCAGCACGCGCGCAGCGGGGAGGAGCAGGTCGCGGGTCTGGAGCGCTCGCTCGCAGTCTTCAACAGCAGCTTCGAGCAGCGCTCGTCGGACCTGATCGTCCGCGTGCAGGACACCGCTGCGCGCGCGCACGCCGAGCAGACCGCCGCCGAACAAGCGCGCCAGACCGCCTGGACCCAGTCCCTGCAGGCCCTGGCCACCACCGTGCAAACCGAGTGGCAACAACTCGGCGCGCAGACCCTGGCGCAGCAGCAGGCCGTGGGCCAGACGCTGGCGCAGACCGCCACGCGCTGGCGCGACGAGCTGGCCGCTTTGCGCAGCGAGGAAGCCACGCGCGGCGAGGCGGCTGTGCAGCGCCTGGCCGAGCTGCAGGTCTCGCTCAATGCCCAGGTGAGCACCCACCTGAGCGCGCTGGGCACTGCGATCGAAGCGCCGATGGCGCGCCTGATGGAGGCCGCGTCGGAGGCGCCCAAGGCCGCGGCCGAGGTGATCGCGCAGCTCAAGCGCGAAACCACGCAGCTCGGCGAACGCGACAACCTGGCACTGCAAGAGCGCACGGCCCTCATGAACAACATCGGCAGCCTGCTGCAGACGGTGCAGCAAGCCACCGGCGAGCAGCGCGCGGCCATCGAATCGCTGGTCACATCCGCCAGCAGCGTGCTCGACCAGGTGGGCCGCCAGTTCGCGGAGACGGTGGGCGCTCAGGCCCACCGCGCCGACGACGTGGCCGCGCAGGTCAGCGGCAGCGCCATCGAGCTGGCCGCGCTGGGCGAGGCCTTTGGCCACGGCGTGCAGCTCTTCGCCGCCACCAACGAAAAACTCATCGACAGCCTGCAGCGCATCGAAGCGGCGGTGGGCCAGTCGATGCAGCGCAGCGACGAGCAGCTGGCGTATTACGTGGCCCAGGCGCGCGAGGTGATCGACCTGAGCATCAGCTCGCAGCAGGGCATCGTCGAAGACCTGCGGCGCCTGCGCAGTGACCAGATGCGCCCGGTGGAGAGCACCGCGTGATGACCGGGCTGGACGACACCCTCGACGATGTTGCGGACGATCAGACCGCACCGGTCTGGGCCGTGTTCGGCGACCTCATGGCCGGTCTGGTGGGCGCCTTTGTGCTCATCCTCATGGGCGTGCTGGTGGTGCAGATGGACCTGGTGGCGAGCCTGCAGTCGGAGGTGCAGAAACGGCAGCAGGAAGAGGCCCGCCGCATGGCGCTGGAAAAGGCGCTGGCCATTCCGCTGCAGAGCGGGCGTGTGACGCTGAACAACGGCCGCATCGGCATCAGCGGCAGCGTGCTGTTTCCGTTGAACTCCGATGAACTGCGCCCTGAAGGTCGCCAGGTGCTCAAGAGCCTGGTGCCGCCGCTGCAGGTGTACCTGGGCGAGCGCGACGAGATGCTGATGGTCAGCGGTTTCACCGACGACCGCCCGGTGCAGGCCAACAACCAGCGCTTTGCGGACAACCTCGAACTCTCGGCGCAGCGCGCGCTCACCGTGACCCGCGCGCTGATCGAAGAAGGAATGCCGCCGCAGCGCGTGTTCAGCGCGGCCTTCGGCGCCGAACAACCCGTGGCATCCAACACCGATGAGAAGGGTCGCGCGCTCAACCGACGGGTGGAGATGGCGCCTGTGCCCAAGGCGGCCAACGCCGTGAAAGCGACCCCGCGTGAGTGACCCGGTGCATGACCATTACGCACAGGCCTTGCGCCGGCGCATGCTGACCGCGCCCGAGGCCGTGCAGCGCGTGTTGCAGAACCGTCTGCAACGCGCCATGGCCGGGCGGGCGGAAGCCGCTGCATCCGCTGCGCCCGTCGTCGATGTGAAAAGAACCGTGTCGCCACTGGCGCGGCTCAATCAGAGCCTCGCCGCCGCCACGCAGGCCGGCCCCGACCTCAGGAGCGCAATGCGCTTCCAGGAGACCTGGTCGCGCATCTGCGCTGAAGACGACGTGACCGAAGCCGTGCAGCGTGGTCCGGAGAACGCGGGTCCGCTCAACTCGCACCGGCTGGTGCTGCGAACCCTGGGCATCATGCGCGACCTCTCGCCCGATTACCTTCGGCGTTTCATGACGCACGCCGATACGCTGCTGTGGCTCGAGCAGGCGCACGGTCGGCTCAAGGAACCGCCAGGCAAAACAAAGCCCGCCAAGGCGGGCCGTGTGAAACGCTGAGGGCCAGCGATCCGGGTGGAAGGTTCCGCCCGGGCCGCTGCCACCGGCTCAGATCTTGGCGGTGGTGATGAAGCTGTCGTAGCGCCACTCGGAGAAGCGGCTCCACAGGATCTGGTCGCGCTGGAAAGCGCGCATGTCCTGGTGGATCTTCTTGAATTCGGGCGACTTGGCCTCGTGCGTGGCGAACACCTCCATGGCGGCCTTGAAGCCGGCGTCCATCACGTCCTTGCTGAAAGGCTTGAGCTTGGTGCCGCTGCCCACCAGGCGCTTGAGCGCCACCGGGTTCAGGGCGTCGTACTTGGCGGTCATGTCGCGCGCGGCCACGGCACCGGCGGCGCGCACGATGGCCTTGTTCTCGGGCGACAGTGCGTCAAACGCTTTCTTGTTGATGAAGAACTCCAGCTCGGCGCCACCTTCCCACCAGCCGGGGTAGTAGTAGAACGGAGCCACTTTGTTGAAGCCCAGGCGCTCGTCGTCGGCCGGGCCGACAAACTCGGTGGCGTCCAGCGTGCCTTTTTCCAGCGCCTGGTACACCTCGCCAGCGGGCATGTTTTGCGCCACCACGCCCAGCTTGGCCATGGTCTCGCCGAACAGGCCGCCACCCAGGCGCATCTTCAGGCCCTTGAGGTCGGCCACGCTCTTGATTTCCTTGCGGTACCAGCCACCCATCTGGGTGCCGGTGTTGCCGGAGCTCATCGAGACCATGTTGAACTTGCCGTAGAACTCGTCCATCAGCTTGCGGCCGTTGCCGTGTTCCATCCAGGCGTCCATGTGGCGCGCGGTCAGGCCAAAGGGCACAGCGCAGCCGAACGCGAAGATGGGGTCTTTGCCGGTGAAGTAGTAGGGCGCGGTTTGCGCCATTTCGATGGTGTTGTCCTGGATGGCGTCAACCACACCGAAGGCGGGGACGATGTCGCCCGCGGCGTGCACGGAAACCTCGAACTTGCCGCCCGAGAGGGCCTTGACGGTTTCGGAGAACTTTTCGGCGGAACCGAAGATGGTGGGCAGCGACTTGGGGAAGCTGCTGGCCAGGCGCCAGCGCACGGCGGCCTGTGCGTGAACAGCGGGGGCGATACCGGTGGTCAACACGCCGGCGATGCCAGCGTTCTTGATCAGTGAACGACGATCCATTGAACTTGTCTCCAGAGGGAAATTGGCGGTGAACAGGCACGGAACTCCCATGCCCTTGGGGGGTGTCAAGTGTGCCATTTCCTGAAATGGCGGTGGCCTCAGCCGGTACCCGGCGCGACACCGGTGTGCAGCTGTCCTCAGCGCCGGATGCGGTGGCCGGTCTTGAACACCCACCACACCACGCCCAGGCAGGTGAACATGAAGGCCAGCGTCATGCCGGTGCTCACCGCAATGTGCACGTCGGCCGCGCCATAGAAGGCCCAGCGCAGGCCGCTGATGAGGTAGACCACCGGGTTGAACAGCGACACCGTCTGCCACACCGGCGGCAGCATGTTGATGCTGTAGAACGCACCGCCCAGGAAGGTGAGCGGCGTGATGATGAGCAGCGGGATCACCTGCAGTTTCTGGAAGCTGTCGGCCCACAGGCCGATGATGAAACCGAACAGGCAGAAGGTGATGGCGGTCAGGATGAGGAAGCCCACCATCCACACCGGGTGCGCCACTTCATACGGCACAAACAGGCGCGCCGTCAGCAGGATCAACAGGCCCAGCGTGAGGCTCTTGGTGGCAGCCGCGCCCACATAGCCCAGCAGCACCTCGACCCAGTTCACCGGTGCGCTGAGCAGCTCGTAGATGGTGCCCGACCATTTGGGCATGTAGATGCCGAAGGCCGCGTTGGAAATGCTTTCGCTCAGCAGCGAGAGCATGAGCAGGCCGGGGATGATGTAGGCGCCGTAGCTCACGCCGTCGATGTCGCCCATGCGCGAGCCGATGGCCGAGCCGAAGACGATGAAGTACAGCGAGGTGCTGAGCACCGGCGCGATGATGCTTTGTGCCCAGGTGCGCAAGGCGCGGTTCATCTCGAACTGGTAGATCGCACGCACCGCGTGAATGTTCAACCCCATCATGCGGCCACCCCCTTCTTCTCATGAACGAGGCTGACAAAGATGTCCTCCAGTGAACTCTCGCTGGAGCGCAGGTCCTTGAAATGGATGTTGTTGTCGGCCAGCGCGCGCAGCAGCTCGGCGATGCCGGTGTCTTCTTTCTGCGCGTCAAAGGTGTAGGTGAGGGCGTGGCCGGCCTCGGTGATCTCCAGCGCCCAGGGCGCCAGCGCCTCGGGAACGCTGTTGATGGTTTGCTGCAGCGTGAGCGTGAGCTGCTTCTTGCCCAGCTTGCGCATGAGCACGTGTTTGTCTTCCACCAGGATCAGCTCGCCCTTGGCGATCACGCCGATGCGGTCGGCCATGTCTTCGGCTTCTTCGATGTAGTGCGTGGTGAGGATGATGGTGGTGCCCGCCTCGCGCAGCGCCCGCACCATGCGCCACATGTCGTGGCGCAGTTCCACGTCCACGCCGGCGCTGGGCTCGTCCAGGAACAGGATCTTGGGCTCGTGCGAGAGCGCCTTGGCGATCAGCACGCGGCGCTTCATGCCGCCCGAGAGCGCCATGATCTTGCTGTCCTTCTTGTCCCAGAGCGAGAGGTCCTTGAGGATCTTCTCGATGTAGGCCGGGTCGGGCGCCTTGCCGAAGAGGCCACGGCTGAAGCTCACCGTGGCCCACACGGTTTCAAACGAATCGGTGTGCAACTCTTGCGGCACCAGGCCGATGGCGGCTCGGGCAGCGCGGTAGTCGCGCACGGTGTCATGACCATCGGCCAGCACCGTGCCTTCGGTGGCATTGACCATGCCGCAGATGACGCTGATCAGCGTGGTCTTGCCGGCGCCGTTGGGACCGAGCAGGGCAAAGATCTCGCCGCGGCGGATGTCGAGGTCCACGCGCTTGAGCGCCTGGAAACCGCTTGCGTAGGTTTTGCTGACGCCACGCACGGAGACGATGGCCGCGCGGTCGGCGGTGGCGGGGGATGGGGACATGGGATCTCCACGGAGGGTGGATGAAAAAGAGGCTGGATTCTAGGCTGTATCTGTGTACAGTGTTTGAACCATGTCCACTGTCCACATTCCGTTGCAGGCCATCAAGGGCCGCGGCCTGGCCCAGCACCAGCCGCACCGATTCGAGCGCGACGCCCGGGAAGCGTTTGACGATGGATGGGGCGCGTTCGACGATGCGGTGCAGGCGCGTGACGAAGCGCCGCCGCCGGCCACCGAGGTGAGCTTTGAAGACGCCAAAAGCGCCATCACCCACAACGATTCGCCCGACATCGGTTTTCGCCTGGGCCTCAACCCGTACCGGGGCTGCGAGCACGGTTGCGTGTACTGCTACGCGCGGCCCAGCCACAGTTACCTCAACCTCTCGCCGGGCATCGACTTTGAAACGAAGCTGATCGCCAAGCGCAACATCGCGCAGGTGCTTGAACGCGAACTGGCCAGCCCCCGCCACGTGCCCGATCTGCTGGCCATCGGCACCGTGACCGATGCCTACCAACCCATCGAGCGCGAACTGCGCCTCATGCGCGGCGTGCTGCAGGTGCTGGGCGACACGCGCCACCCGCTGGCCATCGTCACCAAGGGCAGCGGCGTGGAGCGCGACATCGACCTGCTCGCGCCCATGGCCGAGCAAGGCCTGGCGGCGGTGTACGTGACCATCACCTCGCTCGACGCGAAACTCACCCGCCGGCTGGAGCCGCGCGCCGCCGCGCCGCACCGCCGGCTGAGAACCATCCGCACGCTGGCCGAGGCCGGCATCCCGGTGGGCGTGAGCGTGGCGCCGCAGATTCCGTTCATCAACGACGACATGGAGCAGGTGCTGGAGGCCGCGTTCGAGGCCGGCGCACGGCGCGCCTTCTACACCGTGCTGCGCCTGCCGCACGAGTTGAGCCCCATGTTCCGCCAGTGGCTGGAACTGCACCACCCGGACCGCGCTGCGCGTGTGATGGCCCGTGTGCAGGAGATGCGCGGCGGGCGCGACTACAACGCCGACTTTGCGCAGCGCATGAAGGGCAGCGGCGTGTGGGCCGACCTGCTGCGCCAGCGGTTTGAAAAGACCTGCGACCGCCTCGGCTACGCGCGCGAACGCGAGCCGCTGAACACCGGTCTCTTCAGGCCGGCGGGTCTGCGGGGGCAGCAGTCGCTGTTCTGAGCAGGTCCAGCGCGTCCGTGCGCCAGTGGTGCAGGGCCTCGTAAAAGCCTTCCCACACGCAGCCATTGCAGCCACGTCCGCAGCACGTGGTGGGTTCGGGCGGCGGTGGGCGCAGCGCGGCATCGAGCACCACCCCCTGGCGCTGCGCGAGGCCACGCAGGTGGGCCACAAGCGCTTGTGCGGTGGGCAGGTCGCCCAGCAGCACACCGACCGGGTCGTGAAGCACAAAACGGGGTTGCGTGCGACCTTCGAACTCGCCGGTTTCGCCGAACATGGCCGCCGGCCGCACCCACTGGCCCCAGCCACCGTAGAGCGCTCGGTACAGCGTCATGCCCTGCAGGGTCTCGCTGCAGCGCACGGTGTCCAGCACCTCGTACCAGCCACCTTTGTAGTGGCGGTACAGGCCGGGCGGGGTGGCGTTGAGCGGAGGGAGGTCGTGGTCGGTCATGTGCGGGGTCAGCGTTTGAATTGCAGCAACACGTGCGCTGCCATGCCGCGCGCCAGTTCGGTGTCGCCCAGGAAGACGGTGCCCAGACTTTCCCCGCGCAGCAGCTCGGCTTCTTCTTCGTTGTGGCTGCGCAGGATCACGTCGATCCCGGGGTTGAGCGTGCGGGCGATCTCCACCATCTTGCGCACGCTCATGGTGTCGGGGATGGTGATGACGAGCGCGGCCGCGCGCGCGATGTGCGCCTGGATCAGCACCTCGGGCGTGGAGGCATCACCGCTCACCGCCGCGATACCGTCCTTGCGAAGCGCATCGACGATCTCGCGGTTCTCCTCGGCCACCACGAAGGGAATGCCCTGCCCGCGCAGCGCCTGCGCGATGCGCTGGCCCACGCGACCGTGTCCCACCAGCACCACCTGCCTGGCCAGCAGGGACGCGTGGGTGGACGCGGGCAGCTCGGCCAGCGGATCGTCGCGGGCTTCGAGCTGGCGCGCGTAGGCCGAGCGCTCGCGTATCCAGGCCTGCATGGGCTCCACCGCTGTGAACAGCGCGGCGTTGGCCGCAATGGAAATGAGCGCACCCGCCAGCACCAGGCTCTGGCCCTCCACCGGCATCAGGTTCAGCGCCACACCCAGACCGGCGAGGATGAAGGAGAACTCGCCGATCTGCGCCAGGCTCACACCCACGGTGAGCGCGGTGTTCAGCGGGTAGCGGAACAGCAGCACCAGCGCCACCGCTGCAATGGTCTTGCCCAGCATGATGATGGCCACCACCGCCAGCAGCTTGAGCGGCTCGTTCCATACCACAGCGGGGTCGAACAGCATGCCCACCGACACGAAGAACAGCACGGCGAAGGCGTCGCGCAGCGGCAAGGATTCGTCGGCCGCGCGGTGGGCAAACTCGGACTCGCGCATCATCATGCCGGCGAAGAAGGCGCCCAATGCGAACGACACATCGAACAGCTTGCCCGCGCCGAACGCCACGCCCACCGCCACCGCCACCACGCTCAGCGTGAACAGCTCCTGCGAGCCGGTGCGCGCCACCCACCACAGCGCCTTGGGCAACAACCGCCGCCCCACCACCAGCATGAGCACGATGAAGGCGGTGACCTTGGCCAGCGTGATGCCCACCGCCTGCCAGATGTCGCTGCCTTCGGTGGCGGCCGCCCCCTCGGCCGGTCCGATCACACCGGCCAGTGCCGGCAGCAGCACCAGCACCATCACCATCACCAGGTCTTCCACCACCAGCCAGCCCACCGCGATCTGGCCGTTGATGGACTTGAGCAGGCCCTTGGCCTCCAGTGCGCGCAGCAGCACCACGGTGCTGGCCACCGACAGGCACAGGCCAAACACCAGCGAACCCGCGAGGCTCCAGCCCCAGAAATGCGAGACGGCCATGCCCAGCAAGGTGGCCACCGCAATCTGCACGATCGCGCCCGGCACGGCGATGCGGCGCACCGCCATGAGGTCGTTGATCGAGAAGTGCAGACCCACGCCGAACATCAGCAGCATCACGCCGATCTCGGCGAGCTGGCCCGCCAGACCCACGTCGGCCACGAAGCCGGGTGTGGCCGGGCTGATGACGATGCCCGCCAGCAGATAACCGACCAAGGGCGGCATGCGCAGGCGCACCGCGAGGTACCCGAAGACCATCGCCAGGCCGAACCCTGCCGCAACCGTGGCGATCAGGCTGACGTCGTGCGGCATCGGCGGGGCCTTTCTGTGGACGGGGTGGTGGGCGGTGCTTGCGCCGGTGGCGACCGGTGTTGCGTTCGATTATGGAGGGCACTGGTGCGGTGAAGGGTCGAGCACCTGCCGAATCCCGGCGTGCCGCTTATCCTCAAACCCTCGCGACGCACGCACCCGGAGTGACCACCCATGCTCGACCTGCTGATCACGCACGCCACCCTGCCCGATGGCCGCACCGACATGGGCGTGGCGGTGCAGGGCGGGCGCATCACCGAGGTGTCCGCGGGCCTGACGGTGCCCGCGCATGAAACCGTTGACGCGCAGGGCCAGTTGCTCACGCCACCCTTTTGCGACCCGCATTTCCACATGGACGCCACGCTGAGCCACGGGCTGCCGCGCGTGAACCAGAGCGGCACGCTGCTCGAAGGTATTGCGGTGTGGGGCGAGCTCAAGCCGCTGCTGACCGAAGAAGCCCTGGTGGAGCGCGCGCTCGCCTACGGCGATTGGGCCGTGGCCAAGGGCCTGCTCGCCATCCGCAGCCACGTGGACACCAGCGACGCCAGCCTGCTGCCGGTGCGCGCCATGCTGGAGGCCAAACGGCGCATGGCGCCTTACCTTGACCTGCAGCTGGTCGCGTTCCCACAAGACGGCGTCCTGCGAACCCCGGGCGGGCTGGACAACGTGAGGCGCGCACTCGACCTGGGTGTGGACGTGGTGGGCGGCATTCCGCATTTCGAGCGCACGTACGCAGAGGGCACCGCCAGCGTGAAGCTGCTGTGTGAACTGGCCGCCGAACGCGGCCTGCCGGTGGACATGCACTGCGACGAGAGCGACGACCCGCTCTCGCGCCACATCGAGACGCTGGCCTTCGAGGCGCAGCGCCTGGGCCTGCAGGGCCGTGTGAACGGTTCGCACCTCACCTCCATGCACAGCATGGACAACTACTTTGTGTCCAAGCTGATCCCGCTGATCGCCGAGTCGGGCGTGAGCGCGGTGGCAAACCCGCTGATCAACATCACGCTGCAGGGCCGGCACGACACCTACCCCAAGCGCCGCGGCATGACCCGCGTGCCCGAGCTCATGGCTGCTGGCGTCACGGTGGCCTTCGGCCACGACTGCGTGATGGACCCCTGGTACCCGCTGGGCAGCGGCGACATGCTGGAGGTGGCCCACATGGGCCTGCACGTGGCGCAGATGACCAGCCAGGCCGGCATGCGCCAATGCTTCGAGGCGGTGACGACGAACGCCGCGAAGGTGATGGGCTTGAGCGGCTTTGGCATCGCGCCCGGGTGTGACGCCAGCTTCGTGCTGCTGCAGGCGCGCGACCCGATCGAGGCCATCCGCCTGCGCGCCACGCGGCTGAAGGTGTGGCGCAAGGGCCTCCTGCTGTCGGAGACGGCGCCGTCGGTGCCGCACCTGAGCTTGCCCGGCCGCACCGGAGCGCTGGCATGAACGCGTTCGGCCAACGCGTGCTGGGCGCGCGCCTGGAGCGCATGCAGGCCTCGGCGATGTGGAGCGGCCTGGCCATGCACGCGTGCAAAGATCCGGCGATCGCCAGGGCCCGCGAGCTGCCCCGGCCGCTGGACTGAGTGCGCTGACGAACAGACGAAAACGGTCCGCGGACGGCAACCTGTGGGCGGTGCGCGGCGTTCTCCCGCACCGCTGCATGCCGCGCAGCCTCTGGCTCCGCGTGCGCCATGCGTTTCCCCATTCCACCGCACGGCGCTTCAGGCGCTGACATGCAACACCAGGAAACCCCCATGAAGATTCTGATGATCCTGACCTCCCACGACCAACTCGGCGACACGGGCAAAAAGACCGGCTTCTGGCTGGAAGAGTTTGCGGCGCCTTATTACGTCTTCAAGGACGCGGGCGCCGAGATCGTGCTCGCTTCTCCCAAGGGCGGGCAGCCACCACTGGACCCGACCAGCGACGCTGAAGACGCCCAGACCGACGACACACGCCGGTTCAAGAAGGACCCGGCGGCCGTCGATGCACTGGCCCACACCACCCGTTTGGCCGAGGTGTCGGGCGAAGGATTCGACGCCGTGTTCTATCCGGGTGGTCATGGCCCGCTGTGGGACCTGGCAGAAGACACACACTCCATCCAGTTGATCGAGACCATGTTCGCTGCCGGCAAACCGGTCTCGGCGGTCTGCCACGCGCCGGGCGTGTTTCGTCACACCAAGTCCACCGACGGCGCGCCGCTGGTCAAGGGCAAGAAGGTCACCGGTTTCACCAACACCGAAGAAGAGGCCGTGCAGCTGACCCAGGTGGTGCCCTTCCTGGTGCAGGACATGCTGGAAGCCAACGGAGGTCTGTACCACAAGGGTGACGACTGGCAGTCCTTCGTCGTCACCGATGGGCACCTGATCACCGGACAAAACCCCGCCTCCTCAGCCGCCGCCGCGCGCGCCGTGCTGGCGCAACTCCAGGCCGCTTGAAGCGACCACCCGAATCCCATCACCGGAGAACACATGGCCTATCAAAGCACCAACCCCTACAACGGTGAAATCCTCAAGTCCTACGGCGACATCGACGACGCCGAGCTGGAAAGCAAACTGACCGCAGCGCAGGCCTGTTTCGAACAGGTTTGGCGTCACAAAAGCTTTGCCGAACGCAAGGCGGTGCTGTCCCGCGCCGCGGCCCTCATGCGCGAGCGGACGCAGGCGTTCGCCGAACTCATCACGATCGAAATGGGCAAGCTGATTGCCCAGAGCGAGGGCGAGGTCAAGTTGAGCGCGGCCATTCTCGACTATTACGCCGAGCACGCAGAGGCCTTTCTGGCGCCCGAGAAGCTCGCCGCCAAAGGAGACGCCGTGGTCGAGAGCAGTCCGATCGGCGTGCTCTTCGGCGTGGAACCGTGGAACTATCCGTACTACCAGATCGCGCGTTTCGCCGCCCCCAACCTGATGGCCGGCAACGTCGTGATGGTCAAGCACGCGTCCAACGTGCCGCAGTGCGCACTGGCCTTCGAGCGCCTGCTCGAAGAAGCGGGTGCACCGGCGGGTGCATACACCAACCTGTTCATCTCCAAGGACCAGGTCGCCCAGGTCATCGACGATGACCGCATCCGGGCCGTCGCCCTGACCGGCAGTGAGGGTGCTGGAGCCGTCGTCGCCCAACGCGCGGGCAAGAACCTGAAGAAGTCCACGCTGGAGCTGGGGGGCAGCGACGCGTTCATCGTGCTCGACGACGCCGACCTGGACAGTGCGGTCAAACACGCGGTGAGCGGCCGCATGGGCAACAGCGGACAAGCCTGCACGGCATCCAAGCGTTTCATCGTGGTGGAAGCCTTGGCCGATCGTTTTCTTGAAAAGTTTCAGACCGCGATGCAGGGCTTCGAGGCGGGCGATCCGATGGATCGAAAAACCACGCTGGCCCCGCTGTCATCGGTGCAGGCGCTTGAGACGCTGCTGGGCCAGGTGGACGAGGCCGTGGCCCACGGCGCACGCATCGTGATGGGCGGCCAGCGCATCGAAGGACAGAGCGGTGCCTTCATGCAGCCGACGATCCTCACGGACATCGAGGCGGCCAACCCGACGTACAAGCAGGAGTTCTTTGGTCCGGTGGCGCTCTTTTTCCGGGTGCCCGACGAAGCCGCGGCCGTGGCGCTGGCCAACGACTCGCCGTTTGGTCTCGGCGGGTCGGTGTTCACGCAGGATCTCGAACGCGGCAAACGCGTGGCCCGACAAATCGACACCGGCATGGTGTTCATCAACTCGGCCGCCGTCTCGATGCCGGACCTGCCGTTCGGCGGTGTGAAGAACTCGGGCTATGGGCGCGAACTCTCCAGCGCCGGCATTCAGGAGTTCGTCAACAAGAAGTTGATCCGGGTGGCTTGAACGGTGCAACCGGTCAATGTCTCGGTGGGTGTCCGCTTCTGAAGGCCGTTCGGGGTGCATCGCCATAATCCGGGCGATGCACAACCGCCAAGACGAACGCTTCAAGACCGGGCTGCAGATCGTCGCCATCATCTGCCTCATGGGGCTCCTTGCGATGATCTTCCACAAGGCCTTTGTCGACATTTCACTGGTGTGGCAACAACATTCGGGCGGTGATTTCTGGGTCGCGCTCGGTCGCTATCTGTTCCGCAACCTCGCGGGTTGAGCGAGCCTCACCACGGGCCTCATTCAGGGTCGAGCCGTCCTTGAGCTTCCAGCAGCGCTGGGCGATGAAGCGCAGGAGTTTCGTCGCGCCGCGGGGGAAGTGATCGCTGGCGTTCAAGGGGCGGTGGTGCAGCGGGCTGCGTCGAGCATGGGTCTCCCTTCGGGTGGCATCCACGAACATCCTGATGCCTTGAGACGGGGTGGTCTGGGCGCTGGCGCACAGATGCGCCGGCGCATCGCGGCCAAGCTGGGGTTTCGCGTTCTGCTTGACTTGCGTCAACAGCGATGGGCCCGCCCGGGTCCACACTGAAAGCCAGCCAGGACACCTTCCTACGCCGCGATTACCGCGGCGCTCACCGAAAGGCACACCCATGTTTCCAGAGTACCGAGAACTCATCACCAGCCTCAAGGGCAACGACCACCACTTCACGCGCCTGTTCGACCAGCACAACGCGCTCGACCAGAAGATCAAGAACATGGAAGACGGCCTGGAGATCGCGACCAACGTCGAGATCGAAACCCTCAAACGCGAGAAGCTGCAGCTCAAGGACGAGCTCTACACCATCCTCAAGAAAGCCAGCACCGCCTGACCCCGCCGCGCTGGTTCAACCGCATCAGGAGTACCCCATGGCCACCATGATGAAAGCCGCCGTGTTCGTGGAGAAGAACCGCATCGAGGTGGTGGACAAGCCCATCCCCGATGTGGGTCCCAACGACGCGCTGATCCGAATCACCACCACCACCATCTGCGGCACCGACGTGCACATCCTCAAGGGTGAGTACCCGGTGGCCCAGGGCCTGACCATCGGCCACGAGCCGGTGGGCGTGATCGAAAAACTCGGCAGCGCCGTGCAGGGCTACACCGAAGGCCAACGGGTGATCGCCGGGGCCATCTGCCCCAACTTCAATTCGTACGCTGCGCAGGACGGCGCGCCCTCGCAGGACGGCAGTTACCTCATTCCCCGGGGCCTGTGCGGCTGCCACGGCTTCAAGGCCACGGCGGGCTGGCGCTTCGGCAACCTGATCGACGGCACCCAGGCCGAGTACGTGCTGGTGCCCGACGCCCAGGCCAACCTCGCGCCCATTCCCGACGGCCTGACCGACGAGCAGGTGCTGATGTGCCCCGACATCATGTCCACCGGCTTCAAGGGCGCGGAGAACGCGAACATCCGCATCGGCGACACGGTGGTGGTGTTTGCGCAAGGGCCCATCGGCCTGTGCGCCACGGCCGGCGCGCGGCTGCTCGGTGCCTCCACCATCATTGCGGTGGACGGCAACGACCACCGTCTCGGCATCGCGAAAAAGATGGGCGCCGACCTCACGCTCAATTTCAAGCACTGCGACGTGGTCGACGAGATCATGAAGATCACCGGCGGGCGCGGCGCGGATTCGTCCATTGAAGCGCTGGGCACGCAGACCACGTTCGAGTCGGCCTTGAGGGTGCTCAAACCCGGCGGCACGCTCTCCAGTCTGGGTGTCTATTCGAGCGACCTCACCATTCCCCTGGGGGCGTTTGCCGCCGGTCTGGGCGACCACCGCATCGTCACCGCGCTGTGCCCCGGCGGCAAGGAGCGCATGCGCCGCTTGATGAACGTGGTGGCCTCGGGCCGCATCGACCTGGGCCTGATGGTCACGCACCAGTTCAAGCTCGACGACATCGTGGCGGCCTATGAGCTGTTTGCGAACCAGCGCGACGGCGTGTTGAAGGTCGCGATCAAGCCCTGAGGCGGCACGGCACCCCTGTGTACGTTGATGCACAGACCCCGCTGCGCCGGGCGGTGAGCATGGACCCACACCGTCCACTTCACAGGGGAACACCCATGAGCCCAACCCACACGCCTTCCTCAAAAACCGAGCCGGTCGACAAAGACCTCGCCGAGCAGGCCCGCCCCGGCCACGGCATTCCCTCGCAAGACCCGGAGGCCGCGGCGCAGTCGCCGCTGAACCCCGACGAAGCCGAACGCGAAGCCCACTCCGTGCTGGCCGGTGGGGGCGTCATCGTGGGTGCGGCGGCGGGTGCAGCCATCGGCACCCTGGTGGCCGGCCCGGTGGGCGCGGTGGTGGCGGGCACCGTGGGTGCGGTTGCCGGCGCCCTCGGCGGCGTGGCCGCTGGCCCGCTGGTGAGCGAGGATGCGCCGGACGCCGACGACACAACGACTGCGAAGAAGGCGCCCGTCAAGCCCTGAGGGCTCGGCCGAAAGCCTTCAAGGCACGCGGTACAGCGCGCAGAGCTTGTTGCCGTCCGGGTCGCGCACGTAGGCCAGGTGCATGCTGCCCGATGGGCCGCCGCGCGGGCCGGGTGCGTCTTCAATCGACACGCCGCCGTGCGCCACGGCCGTGTCGTGAAACGCCTGCAACTGCTCGGGCGACGCGCACTTGAAGCCGACGGTGCCGCCGTTGGCAGGGCACGCCGCTTCCCCGTTGATGGGTTCGCTCACGCAGAACGACGTGCCTTCGTGGCGGAAGAAGAGCCGCTTGTGGCCCGAACCCGCCGTGTTTTCCACCGGCGCACCCACGCCGAGCGTGCCGAGCACCGCGGTGTAGAAAATCTTCGAGCGCTCCAGGTCGTTGGACCCCACCATCACATGACTGAACATTGTTTTTTCCTTGAGGTGAACAAAAATGCCGGTGGATGGTAGCGCTCGTTGAGGAGTTGAGTGGGTTGCAAGGCCGAAAGCGGCCGGTTGGCCCAGCCGCCTGCGGGCCAGCCGGGTCAGCCAAGTCCACGTCTGCCGACAGACCACGATCCGGTGTCCACCAACGCTGCGGTCCGCCAGGTGCGAAGCTCAGACAGCGCGGTGGAGCCAGGCGGTCACGCCGAAGCCCATGTTGTACATGGCGTGAACCCACACAGCCGGCCACACGCTGTTGAACCGCTCACGCAGATGACCCAGCACCAGCGAGGGCGCCGCCACGGCCAGGGCCCAGGCCACCGGCGTGGTCAGAAGGTGCAGCGCGACAAAAGCCAGCGTGACCAGCGCGTTGGCCCAGGTGACCGGTCCCAGCCGCGCAGGCCCTCCACGCCAGGTGGTCAGCCGAAGCGCCTCACCCTGCAGCAGGCCGCGAAACACCCACTCTTCCAGACAGGGCTGCACCAGCAGCAGGGAGCACCAGGCCCACACGCCTTGCGGGACACGCATCCACGGGCCGGCCCACATCAGGAGCCCGACCCACACGGGCACGGCCGCCATCAGGGCCAGCACCAGGTGGGGGTCAGGACGGTTCAGACGGTGCACAGGCATCGGAGATTGAAGCAAAAAAGGACACCACCCGAATACGGGCGGTGTCCTGCAAGGGGATGCTCCCAGGGACAGAGAGCATCCCGAACACAAGATGACCGGGTTACTTGAACACGCTGAGGCCACCCGCTCCCGCCGCCACATAAACGCGGCCGTTGTGGATGGCGGTGGCGCCGGCTCCGCCGACCACACCCTTGATGGCCATCAGGGAGGGCGCGGCCACGTTGCTCCAGTCCAGTTTGACCACACCCGCGTCGCCGTAGGCCACGTAGAACAACAGGCGGGGCGTGGTCAGTGTGTAGACCGAGCCGGCGCCGTTGCTCAGCAGCTGGTTGGCGGGGAAGAGCTGGGGCGTCATGTAGAGCGCACCGCCGTCCACGCTTTCATACCCGGCGAGCTTCTGCAGCTTGAAGTAGCCGGCCGCTGCGGGACGGCATTCGGCCACACCGCCCTGCTTGGCGCTGAGCTTGGTCACGTCGGTCACGGCCAGGCAGGCGTCGGGCGCCTGGCCCGCCGGCACCACCGCCGGGCGCTCCAACGTGGCGGGGCGGATCAGGTCGGCCATGCGGTAGGCCACCAGGCCGAAGCTGTCGTAGCTGAAGTAGGCCATGTCACCGACCACGTGCACGTCCACGCTCTTGCCGTCGGCCGAGCCGAAGGCGTTGTCGTCGTCGGCCTTGAGCGGCTCGAAGGTCTTGATCAGATGCTCGGCCACGTTGAGATCCGACGCCAGTCCGGTGGCGAAGAAGTCCGTCATGTCGACCACCGAGACGCCGTAGGAGCCCGCTGCCACCACCGCATAGGTGCGCTGGGTGGCACTGTTCGTCCAGAGCTTGACGGTGGCCGCGCGACCCAATGGTGGCTTGCCGCTGGTGCCTTCGGAGTCGCCGATGTTGGCGGCCACGTGGGTGCCGGTGCCCGGGTCGGCGGTGGTGTCGTACACGGTCAAGCCGTTGTCGCCGTCGGCCACGATCGCGTACTTGCCCCGGAAGGTCACGCCGTACGCGTGGTCCTGTCCGGTGATCTTCACCGCGCCCACGTTGCCGGCCTCGGTGTTGTGCTCGAAGATGCCGCCCTTGGCGTTGAGCAAAACGGGCGATCCCACCTGCGCTGCGCCGCTGGTGACGGCCGAGACGTTGACACGGCGCATGCCCAGGCTCTGGCTCATCACATAGGCCTGTGTCGGGTCGGCACCGAAGGCCACCTTGAACGCATGCGGCGTGGGCAGCACGGTGTCGCCGGTGGGGTACTCGCTCTGCAGCGTGTTGGCCACCAGATGAAGGTCGTCGATGGGGTTGAGGCCATCGGCGATGCGCCAGACGCTCATGCCGTGCGGGCCGTCGCCCAGGTAGAGGTGGTTGCCCGACACCGTCACACCTTCGGCGTGGCCGATGGCGATGGCCTGGCTGGCCGAGCCGTCCTCGGCCGCGCCCACCTCGTTGGTGCTGACCAGGTTCACCGGCACCGCGAAACGGTTGGCCACCGCCACCCCGGCGCCCTGGAGGTCGATGATGTCGACGAAGCTCACACCACCGGCGCCCGACGACTCGACCACGTCCACCTGCCCGCTGGCCTTCGTGTTGCCAGCGACCATGAAGAGCGATCCACCGTGGCCGTTGATCTCACCGGTGACCAGCATCACCGGCGCGGTGTAGTTGCCGTTCACCGCCGTGAGGAACTTCGGCATCGATTCGTCCCCCACGGGCACCGGTGTCATGTCGTAAGACTTCACGAACTCGTAATCGGGCCAGAAGACCCGGGGGTCGGTGTCGTTGTTGTAGCTGCCGTTGCGCCACTGCGCGCCCGGTGCTTCCGCGCCCTTGACCACCACCAGTCCGGCGAAGTGGTCGGTGTAGTAGGCGTGGAATTTCGTGCCGTCGTCGGGATCGGGCACCACGCGCACGTTCATCACGCCGGCTTCCTTGAGCATGCCGGAGCCGAAGTGCGACAGGATGCCTTTCTTGTCCACATTGACCGGTGGTTCGTCGGGACCATGGGCCGGTGCGGCGGGCACGTAGCCGGCGTAGACCGGAGCCCCCGCCGTGGTCACGTCCACGGCCACCAGGCCGCCGAGCGAGTACGCCACGTAGGCCATGGTCTTGCCGCCGGGCAGGTCCACCAGGTCCAGGCTGCGGGCGTTGTAGTAATACTTGCCGTAGCGGTCGAACTCGGCCCACGGGTAGGCACCCAGGCTGTTCTTGTCGCCCAGCTCGGCAGCCGCCTGCTCATAGGTGGGCATGCCGTCGGCGTCCTTGTAGGCCGGGTTGGCCAGCAAGGCGGTGTTGCAGGCGGGTTTGCGGTGGGGGAAGCCGAACCAGTCCTCCTGCTGGCTGTTGGCGCAGTCGGTGTAGAGGTTGTAGGCGCCCTGTCGAGCGAGGGTGGTCGGGTCGTAGATGCCCACACCGAGGAATCCCAGCGCGGCGTACAGGCGACCGCCATGCTGCTTGAGGCTCATCGGCCCACCCCAGGGGTTCTCACCGGCGTACTTCATCGTCCAGGCCTGCGCACCGTCGATGGTGAGCACGCCGTCTGCAGCTGCGCCGAGCAGGTGGGAGAGCTTCGTGCGCTGGATGCCGAAGGCGCCGTTGGCCACGAACAGTTCGTCGTCGGTGGTTTCGGGTGTTCCCCGGTCGTCCACCAGCAGGTCGGTCACTGGCCCGTCTGCGAGCGGTGCGGCCGCTGCGGCCTCGGTGAAGATGGTGCCGCCGCCGTCGGAGTAGGTGTACTCGGGCGGCAGGTAACTCACGCTCATGGTGCGCACGTGGACCATGGCCGCCGGGTTGGTGATGTTCACCATGCCGATGCCTTTGCTGCCCATGGAGAGCAAGGCGTAGTTCTGACCGTCATACCCCTTGACCACGGTGATGTGCTGGATGGCGCCCGGCATGGCGATCTCGGTCACCGCGCCCTTGCTCATGCCGATGGGCGTGGCCGCGAAGCGGTTGGCCATGGTGTAGAGCGTCCAGTCGGCCGTGCCGTCGTTGTAGAGCTCCACGTCCTGCGTACCGCCGCCCACCTGCGTGGCCAAGGTGTCGATGTTGGCTTCGATGATGGTGGTGGGTGTGACGGTGGCGCTGTCGGCAGCGCCACCGCCACCACCACCGCCGCAGCCGGTGGCCACCGCTGCGGCGGCGCACACCGCCGTCAGGCCGGCGGTCCACAGCGGACGCCGCACCAGTGATTGAAGAGGTCGGAAGGTCATGAGAATTCCTTTGAGGTGGAAAAAATCGGGGGAAAAAGATCGGGAACCGTCTCAACGTCCCGGTGCGGCCCGCCGGGCGCGCACGCGCCGCAGAGCGAGACCGATCAGGGCGAAACAGGCCAGCACCGGCAGCGCAGGATCCAGAGGACGCTGGCCGGTGGCGGCGGTGCAGCCACCGCCTTCGTCCACCGGTGCCGGTGGTGCCGGGTCGGGCACGGTGGCGACGTCACCGCTGGCGTACTCGGCCACGGTCTTGCCGCTGGCGGCATCGGCCTGGTTCCACACGCCGAAGAAGCGCGTGCCGTCGGGGCGGGTGACGATCTGTGCCTCGAAGGCCGATTCGTCGTCCTGGAACAGCGAACCCTGGGCGGTGGAATAGCGCACCGGGGTGGCAAAGTGGCGGCCAGCGTCGCTGCTCTGCGTGATGTAGACGCCGAGGTCGTCGCCGCCGTCGGGATCGCTCAGCGGCACGTTCTCCTGCGTGCCCCAGGCGAGGAACACCACGTCGGTGTTCTGGCACTGGGTCTTGTCGGTGGTGAGCGGATCGTCGGGCTGGCCGCTGGGGCAGGCGCCGGGGTTGCTCTTGGGTGTGCCGAAGATGCGCGGCTCGCGCACATTGATGCGCGTGTCGGCGATGCGTGTCACGTTGGACGGCAGGCTCCAGGCGCCTGTGTCCACGTTGAACTGGCGGATCCAGAAGTTGTAGTTGTCCTGCTGCGCGTCGAGCAGCGCCAGATCGCGGGTGTAGGAGTAGCCCAGCCACAGATCGCGTCCGCGCAGCACACCACGGTGGGCCAGCGCGTTCTCGGTGTTGTTGCGCTCGGTGTCGTCGGCCAGCCCGTTGTCAGCGGCGGTGGCCACCGCGCTGCGGCTGCTGATGTTGGTGGCCCGCGCGCTGGTGAGCGCCGCGGCCTCGGCGTAGGCCGAGGTGGCACATGCGGTGTCCACCACCGGCTGCAGGTGCACGGGCTTGACCGACACGGTGGTGGCGTCGGGACCGATGGCCTGGCGCAGCACGATGTCGGAGGCGCCGCCCTTGTCGGCCAGCCCTTCTTTCCAGAACACCGCGAGCTGCACCCCGCCAGCGCCCGCATCGGCCGGGCTCTGGGTGAGGAAGCGCACGCGGCGCGCGTTGCGCAGCGGATCGGAAATCACGCAACCCCGGGGGTCGTTCGACGTCGCGTCGCCCGCCACCGGCGTGGGCTTGTTGAAGGTGAAGCTGTGGTACCGGATGAACTTGCCGCTGGACGCGCCGGCGGCGGCCTTGGTCTCCTCATACGCCACCAGCGCCTGGTTGCCCACCATGCCGATGTTGGCGCGCGATGCGCCCGCGTCGCCCGACTCGATCGTGGTCGGGCTCACCTCGGTGGCGTTGCCCTCGAACACCGCGTTGGTGTCGGTGGTCACGTCGATGCCGTCGAACAGGTGGTTGTCGGTCAGGCGCGCCGGCGGGGCGAGCACGAAGTCGTTGCTGGTGACAGGGGGTGAGGCGGCGTTGTCGCTCAAATCCACCGTGGCCCACGTGTACCAGATGTCGGTGCCCATCGACACGTTGGCGCCGGATGCGCCATCGCCCGGGCCGTCGGCCTCGCCCAGCTTCAGGCCGACCGGGTCTTCCTGCCAGGAGATGTTGATCTGCCCTTTGCGGGTTTCGCTGTTGAAGCCGCCATTGCTCGCGTCCTGGATGGCGTCGCGCACGCCGGTGCTCAGCTGCACGGCGGGTTTCCAGCTGGCGCCGCTGTTGGTGGACCACGCCACCCACATGCAGGAAAACGGCACGACACGGCCGCCATCCCGCTCCAGGTAGCGCACACCGCGCTGCACCGGGGGCTGCAGGTCGGCGGTGGCCAGATCGCCGTCGGGGCAGTGTTTGCTGACCCAGGTGACCACCATGACCGGGCCGCTGGTCTTGATGTTGGCCTTGTCAATATCGCCCGGGTAACTGGCGGGCTCGCCCAGGGTGCCGCGCCAGTCGAACACCCCGGTGCTCAGCTGCAAAGCCGAGCTGGAGAGGTTGATCGGTGACGACCAGTCGACCAGCTTGTCGCAGGACTTCGTGGCGCCGGGCTTGCAGGTTTTCACGAACACGTCGCGCGCCAGGCGCTCGGTCCGGGCCTTCACGTCGTAGACCGTGCCCGCACCCACCGGGTTGTCGCCATAGACGACGACCAGCGTGCCGTCGCTGGCGCGCTGGACCTTGGGTTTGTCGCCCGAGCTGCCTTCGCTGAGCGCGAAAGGCGGCTGGATCGTGATGAGTGTGGCGGCCAGCACCACGCCTGTGACCACGCAGGCACCCAACACCCCGACGCCTCTGAATCTGAAAGCCATGCTCGCCCTCCTGTGTAAACGGCTGTAAGAAGCTTGTGATTCAGTTTCCAGAGGGGCGGTGCGGGTGCGATTGAGCAGGCTCAAGCGATCCGCAGGTTGTGGCCCGAGATCGCCTGGGCAACACACCGATTCGGGTCTGGCGAAGCCCTGCCTTGCGTGCGCTCAATGCTCCGCGGGCTCGGCGGGCGAACACTGCAGGTCGAGGTTTGCACGACACGCGTCACCAGACCCGAACCGGCACAAGCACCCAACTTCAATCTCTGAGGACACCCCATGAACAAGCCCTTGCCTGTGTTTTTTGTTGCACTCGCCCTCGCCGTTTCTCTGGCTTCACCCGCCTGGTCGGCCGGCGGCGGCGGTGGCGCAGGGGGTGGCGGCGGTGCGGGAGGTGCGGGAGGTGCCGGCCCCGGGGCTGGCCCTGGGGCTGGTTCTGGCGCCATGGCGGCACAGCAGGACCGGCTTCACACGCAGGCACAGCTCAAGACCCAGGAACAGTGGCTGTTGCGCACCAGGGATCAGCTCAAGACCCAGGACCGCCTGCTCAGCGCCACGCGCGATCAGCTCAAAACGCAAGACCGTCTGCTCACGCAGACCCGCGACCAGCTCAAGACCCAGGACCAGACCCGCGACCGTGATCAGTTGCAGACCCAGGAACAGCTTCATCTGCAGTCGCTGGACCAGTTGAAGCTGCAGGAGCAGGCCGAGATGAAAACCCGTGACCAGTTGAAGGCTCAAGAGGAGCTGCACCTGAGGCTGCGGGACGAGCTCAAAACGCGCTGACCGATGTTGGCACCCGCAGCCGTGTGGTGCGCTGGTTCGAGCGGCCATCGCGACGAACCGAACAGGCTTCAAGCCGCTTCAGTGGCCGTTGCCAAGACCCGGGGCCACCACTGGCCGGGCGTTCCCGGCCCCGATATCCCGTTGTGTTTTAACCAAGGAGATTCACCATGAAAACGTTCCAGACAGACCCTTCTCGCTGGCACCGGTTCTTGAACGGTGTTGCCGCGCTTGCCCTGGCATCCGTTGCGGCCTTCTCACTCTCCGGCTGTGGTGGCGGTTCATCCGACGCGACGGCACCACCGCCGCCGGTGACGGTTGCCGCGCCCGGCGCGCCCACCGGCTTGACGGTGACCGGGGGCGAGAACGTGGCCACCCTGGTGTGGTCGCCACCAGCGGTCTCGGCGAGCACCGGCCTGCCGGACAGCTTCGAGATTTACCGCAGTACCACCGCGACCACCAACGCGACCACGTTGGTTGCCCCGGCCAATCTGGTCGCATCGATCCCTGCGGTCGCGGCCCAGACCACGCCCTACAGCCACACCGACATCGGTTTGCCAGGGGCCAACGCCACGTACTACTACGTGGTCACCGCCAAGAACGCGGGCGGCGAGACGCCATCTGCCGTGGCCAGCGACTCGGTGACGGGGCCACCGGTGCCCGCCACCTACGGCAACAACTTTTCAGCGGCGCTGGTCTTTGCTGACGACATCGGCATCACGAACCTGGCCCTGGATCCCGCCAAGAGCTGGACCACCAGCGACTTGCCCGCCATCGACTACAACACGGGGCTGCGCCCGCTGGCCACCGAAGTGACCGCCATGCAGGCTCTCACGGTCCCCCAGACCACGCTGCCTTACCTGCCCCAGGTGTCCAAGATCAACCCGCTGTATTACGAACAAAAGTCGATCAACACCTGGCAAGGCGAGTGGGCCAAAGCCAATGGGGTGGACCAGGAAGTGAACGCCAAGTGGGGCGACAACCTGTCCAGCGCCAGCCTCAGTTCGTCTGCCAAGATCCGGATCGAAATGGTGCTGAGCAAGGACGTGACCGCCACCCCCATGACGGTCTACCCGATGTTGCGGTTGTCGGGATCGGGAACGAACGAGTTGCAGGGGACCACGGGGGTGGCCACCACCGCCACCACCGCCTTTGTCTTCGCAACCAACGCCCGTCTGACGCTTCAGAAGCTGGACGCGGGCGGTCTGCCCACCGGGCCTCTGGTGGTGAATCAGGCCCTGTTTGATCCGGCATTCCCCGACGGCCTCAACAAGCTCTCCGGTGAAATCCCGGTGTCCGGCAACTTCACCTACGGCTTTGTCTGGGATCCGGCAACCTCGGGCTCCATCGCCGGCAAATACCGCGTGACCTTCAAGCTGGATCCGACCTCATCGTTCGGCGTCGGGAACCCGGTCAACAACACCTTCATGAAAACCGTTTCCAACGGCACCCGGGTGTCCGACACCGAGGTCTTCATCGACATCGACGTGAAGTGATCCTCGCCCAGCGGGCTGGCGCGTTGCGTTGCAACGCGCCTTGGCCGTGGGAGCGCTGCCGACGGCGGTCGCTGCCCACCTCTTATCGCTGCACGGCCTTCAACACCTCTTCCGCCGTCCCCGGCGCGTGCATCCCCTGCGGCTGCCCGCCCGCCTGCGCCACCGCATCGCGCAGCGCTTCAAACACGCTGATGGCCAGCATGAACGGGGGTTCGCCCACGGCTTTGCTGCCGTGCACGTTGTCTTCCCGGTTGGGCTCGGGCCAGAGGTCCACCTGGAAGTGTTCGGGAATGTCGCCGGTGGCGGGGATCTTGTAGGTGCTGGGGGCGTGGGTCTGCAGGGTGCCCTTGTCGTTCCACACCAGTTGCTCCGTCGTCACCCAGCCCATGCCTTGCACGAAGCCGCCTTCGATCTGGCCGATGTCGATGGCGGGGTTGATGCTGCGGCCCACGTCGTGAAGGATGTCGACCTTGAGCACGCGGCTCTCACCCGTCAGGGTGTCGATGGCGACTTCGGTCACCGCGGCGCCGTACGCGAAGTAATAGAACGGTCGGCCCTGCATGGTGGTCTTGTCGTAGTGGATCTTGGGCGTGCGGTAGAAACCGTCGCTCCAGAGCTGGATGCGGTTGGCGTAGGCGGCGTGCACCACGTCGTTGAACGTGCGCGTGGTCTTGGGCGTGATCACCTGGCCGGCTTCAAACCGCACCGCGCCGGCGCCACAGCCGTCGAGCCCGGCCACAAAAGCGGCGAGGTTGTCGCGCACGTGGCGCGCGGCAAACTGGGCCGCGCGGCCGTTGAGGTCGGTGCCGGCGCTGGCGGCGGTGGCGCTGGCGTTGGGCACCTTGCTGGTGTCGGCCGCGGTGGAGAGCACCTGCTCGAACGGCACGCCCAGCTCGTCGGCCACGATGGCGGCCACCTTGGTGTTGAGGCCCTGGCCCATCTCGGTGCCGCCGTGGTTCACCTGCACGCTGCCGTCGGTGTACACGTGCACCAGCGCGCCGGCCTGGTTGAACAGCGTGGCGGTGAAGCTGATGCCGAACTTCACCGGCGTGAGTGCAATGCCTTTTTTGATGACCGGGCTTCTGGCGTTCCAGGCGCTGATCTGTTCGCGGCGCTCGCGGTAGCGGCTGGTGGTGGCCAGCGTGGTCATGAGCGGTTCAAGGATGTTGTCCTCCACTTTCATCTGGTAGTGGGTGACGTTGCGCGTCTCAATGCCGTAGAGGTTGCGCAGCCGCACATCCAAAGGGTCCAGCCCGAGCTGGCGCGCGATGTCGCTCAGGATGCGCTCGATCACGATCACGCCTTGCGGACCGCCGAAGCCGCGAAACGCGGTGTGGCTCTGGGTGTTGGTCTTGCAGCGGTAGCTCGCAATCGCCACGTCTTCCAGAAAGTAGGCGTTGTCGGCGTGGAAGATGGCGCGGTCGGCCACGGGGCCGGAGAGGTCGGCTGAAAAGCCGCAGTTGGCCAGCATCTCCAGTTCCAGCCCGCAGAGCAGGCCGCTGGCATCGAACCCGGCGCGGTAGTGGTAGGCGAAAGGGTGGCGTTTGCCGGTGATCATGAAGTCGTCGTCGCGGTCCAGCCGCAGCTTCACCGGGCGTAGCAGTTTGTTCGCGGCGATGGCAGCCCACACGGCCAGGTGGCCAGCCTGCGTTTCCTTGCCGCCGAAGCCGCCGCCCATGCGCCGGCATTCCACGGTGACCGCGTGGTGGGCAATGCCCAGCGCATGCGACACCCAATGCTGCACCTCGCCGGGGTGCTGCGTGCTGGTGTGGATCCACCACTGGTTCTGCTCCAGCGGCAGCACGTAGGCGATCTGGCCTTCCAGGTAAAAGTGCTCCTGGCCGCCCACTTCAAAAGTGCCCTCCAGCACGTGCGGCGCGCGCTTCAGGGCAGCGGCTGCATCGCCGCGTTTCACATGCACCGGCGGCAACAAATAGCTTTCCAGTGCGTGCGCTTCATGCACGCTGATCACGGCGGGCAGGGGTTCGATGTCGAGCTTCACCAGGCGCGCGGCGCGGCGCGCGGTCATGGTGTCGTCGGCCAGCAGCAGGGCCACCATCTGGCCGGTGAACTGCACGAGGTCGTTGGCGAACACCGGTTCGTCGTGGCCGAAGGCGGCGAGCACCGGGTCGCCCGGGATGTCGCGCGCGTCCACGATGCCGCGCACGCCGGGCAGGGCCAGCGCCGCGGTGGCGTCGATGCCGCGCAGGCGGCCGTGGGCCACGGGCGAGCAGATGGGCGCGGCGTGCAGCGTGCCGCGCACCTCGGGGATGTCGTCGATGTAGGTGGCGCCGCCGGCCACTTGGGCGCGCGCGCTTTCGTGGTGGCGCGAGACGCCGGCGGCGCGTGGGCTGGCGGTGGTCAGGGCGGTGAGGGTGTCGGGCGCGTTCATGCCAGGGCCTCCACCGACACCGACTCGAGGTTGATCGCCTGCAGGCCCTGGCTCTCCAGCCAGAAACGCTGCAGCAGGTTGCCCAGCACGGTCTGGCGGTAGGCGGCGCTGGCGCGCATGTCGCTGATGGGCTGGAACTCCGCACGCAGCGTGGCCACGGCGGCCATCACGGTGTCGGCGTTCCAGGCCTGGCCGAGCAGGGTGGCTTCGGTCTGGCGGGCGCGCACCGGCGTGGCGGCCACGCCGCCGGCGCCGATGGCGATGGTGCTCACCTGGCCGTCGACCAGCGTCATGCGGATGGCCAGGCACACGGTGGAGATGTCGTCGTCGAAGCGTTTGCTGATCTTGTAGACGCGCAGGAATTCGTTGTCCACCGGCCGCGGCACCTTGATCCAGCACAGCAGCTCGTCCGGCTTCATCACGTTGGTGCGGTAGCCCGTGTACAGGTCTTCCAGCCGCAGTTCGCGGTGGGCCACGGCGTTGCGCTTCGCATCCCAGCGCATCAGCACCACGCTGGCGCCCAGCGCCATCAGCAGCGGCATGCTGTCACCGATGGGTGAGCCGTTGGCCACATTGCCGCCCAGGGTGCCCGAGTTGCGCACCGGCAGGCCGGCGAAGCGTTGGGCGAAGGGTTGGAGTGGTGGGCGCTCGCTCACCAGCGCGGCGTAGGCCTGGTGCAGCGAAACCGCCGCGCCGATGGCGATGTGGTGCGGGTAGGTTTCCACGTGGCGCAGTTCCTCGGCGGCGGTCACGTCGAGCACCTGGGCGAAGCGCTTGTGTTGCTTGGTGACCCACAGGCCCACGTCGGTGCAACCGGCCACTACCTGGGCTTGCGGGTGCGCGCTGCGCGCCTGCAGCAGGCGGGCCAGGGTGGTGGGGCGCATGTAGGCGCCGTCGGCCGGGGGAGCGGGGCGCTCGCCCAAAGCCTCCAGCGCGGCCACCACCACCGGTTCGTTCACGCCACAGCCGGCGGGCAGGGGCAGGCGGCCCATCTGCTGCGCCGCGTCGAAGATGGGCCGGTAGCCGGTGCAGCGGCACAGGTTCCCCGAGAGGTCGGCGGCGGCCTGGGCGCGGTCGACGGGTTTTCCTCCACTGTTCTGGTACATGCCGAACAGGCTCATGACGAAGCCCGGTGTGCAGAACCCGCACTGGCTGCCATGGCACTGCACCATGGCTTCCTGCGCAGGATGCAGTTCGCCACTGGCCGAGGCCAGGTCTTCCACCGTCCACACCGCCATGCCCTGCACCGAATGCGCCAGCCGGATGCAGCTGTTGACGGCCTTGTATTGCAACTGCCCACCCACCGCTTCCCCCAGCACCACGGTGCAGGCGCCGCAATCGCCTTCGCCACACCCTTCCTTGGTGCCGGTGCAGGCCAGGTCTTCGCGCAGCACCTCCAGCAGGGTGCGATCGGGGGGCACGTTGTCCAGTGCCACGGCCTGGCCGCGGCGCCAGAAGGTCAGGGTTTGGGGTGAAATCGGGGGGGTCATGCGCGCCAGCATACGCCGGGCCTCATGGCACAACATATGCTCGCCCGTATGCCGAAAATGCCGAAACCCCCATCCCACCGACACTGAGCCGGGTATGAAATACGTGTCGATGTTCGACAAGATAGACCTGCACCTGATCCGCGTGCTGCACACCGTGCTCACCGAGCGCAGCGTTTCGCGCGCGGCGCTGCGCATGGGGATGTACCAGCCGGCGGTGAGTGCGGCGCTCAAGCGGCTGCGCGAGCTGGCCGGTGACCCCTTGTTGGTGCGTTCGGGCTCGGGCATGGTGCCCACGGTGGCCGGCTTGCGCATGATCGAACCGGCGGCCGACATCCTGCGCAGTGCCGAGGTGCTGTTCTCCGACGCGCGCAGTTTCGAGCCCGCCACCGCCCACCACACCTTCAGTCTGGCCGCCAGCGACTACATGGACCCGCTGTTCCTGCCGCAATTGGTGTCGCAGCTCAAGAGCGCGGCGCCCCAATGCCCGATCGAGATCCATCCGCTCTCGCGCGACGCCGACTACCGCAACCACCTGGCCCAGGGCACGGTGGACGTGGTCATCGGCAACTGGGCGCAGCCGCCGGACGATCTGCACCTGGGCCGCCTGTTTGGCGACGAGGTGGTGTGCCTGGTGTCCACCCAGCACCCGGCGGCGCGCCGCGGCTGGGACGTGGAGGCCTGGTTGGGCGCCGAGCACATCGCGCCCACGCCCACCCACCCCGGCGCGCGCGGCTTCATCGACGACCACCTGGCCACGCTGGGCCTGGTGCGCAACATCACGGCGCGCTGCCCGCATTTCGGGCTGATTCCGGCCATGGTGGCGGGCAGCTTGCTGGTGCTCACCACCGGGCGACAATATTGCGAGCGCTTTGTGGGCACGCTGCCGGTTCAGGTGATGCCCTGTCCGGTTACCTTTCCCCGCATGATGTATTACCAGCTCTGGCACGAGCGCACCCACGCCTCCATGGCAGGCCGTTGGCTTCGCGAGCAGATCAAAGGCGTGGCCGCCTCGTTGCGCCGCCTGGAGTCCGACCCCGTGGTCGGTGGCCACCCTCCCCAAGACACAACCGCATGACCACCACCCGACTCCAGCTCGACGGCATCACCAAGCGTTACCCCGGCGTGGTGGCCAACAGCGGCATCTCGCTCACCGTGCAGCCCGGTTCGGTGCACGCGGTGCTGGGCGAAAACGGCGCTGGCAAGTCCACGCTGATGAAGATCATTTACGGCTCGGTGAAGCCCGACGAAGGCACGGTGAGTTTCAACGGCCAGACGGTGCACATCCGCAACCCGCAAGAAGCGCGTGCGCTGGGCATCAGCATGGTGTTTCAGCACTTCAGCCTGTTCGACACGCTGACTGTCGCCGAGAACGTGTGGCTGGGGCTGGACAAAAGCCTGACGCTGCCCGAGGTGAGCGCGAGCATCACCGCCAAGGCCACCGAGTACGGGCTGGACATCGACCCTTCGCGCCCGGTGCACACGCTCAGCGTGGGCGAGATGCAGCGGGTGGAGATCATCCGCGCGCTGCTCACCCGGCCGCAATTGCTCATCCTCGACGAGCCCACCTCGGTGCTCACGCCCCAGGCCGTCGAGAAGCTGTTTGTGGTGTTGCGGTTGCTGGCCTCGCAGGGCTGCAGCATCCTCTACATCAGCCACAAGCTGCACGAGATCCGCGAGCTGTGCGACACCTGCACGGTCCTGCGCGGCGGCAAGGTGACAGGTGTGTGCGACCCGCGCAAGGAGAGCAACGCCTCGCTCTCGCGCCTGATGATCGGTGCCGAGCCGCCGGCGCTCGACGTGCGCGAGCTGCACGCCGGCGCCTCGGTGCTCGACGTGAGCGGCCTCACGCTGGCCAGCGACGACCCGTTCGGCACCCAGCTGGCCGACATCGCGCTCACAGTGCGCGCCGGTGAGGTGGTGGGTATCGCGGGCGTGTCGGGCAACGGGCAGAGCGAGCTGTTGTATTGCCTGTCGGGCGAGGACACGCGCGCACCGGCCGGCAGCATCCGCATGGGCCGCCACGATGTGTCGCGCCTGAGCCCGGTGAAGCGCCGCGCGCTGGGCCTGCATTTCGTGCCCGAAGAGCGCCTGGGCCGCGGTGCCGTGCCCACGCTCTCGCTGGCGCACAACCTGCTGCTCTCGCGCAACGATGCGCTGGGTGCGGGCGGCTGGATCAAGGTGGGCGCGCTGCGCAGGCAGGCGACCGAGGTGATCGCGCGCTACAACGTGAAGGCCAATGGGCCGGACGCGGCGGCCAAGTCGCTCTCGGGCGGCAATCTGCAGAAATTCATCGTCGGCCGCGAGATCGAAGCCAAGCCGAAACTGCTCATCGTGAGCCAGCCCACCTGGGGGGTGGACGTGGGCGCGGCGGCGCAGATCCGCGGTGAGATCCTGGCGCTGCGCGACGCGGGTTGCGCGGTGCTGGTGGTGAGCGAGGAGCTGGACGAACTCTTCGAGATCAGTGATCGGCTGCACGTCATCGCCAAGGGGCGGCTCTCGCCGAGCCTGGACCGCCAGGACGCGACCATCGAACGCATGGGCGAATGGATGTCGGGCCTCTGGGACGACCAAGAGAACAACAAGAAGGAGACCGCCCATGCTGCGGCTTGAAGTCCGCCCGCAGCCGTCCAGGGGCTGGGGCTACGCGTCGCCGCTGCTGGCGCTCGCCATCACGGTCGTCATCGGCGTGGTCTTGTTCGCCGTGCTCGGCAAAGACCCGGTGCGCGGCCTGCAGGTGTTTTTCTGGGAGCCGATCAAGAGCACCTACGCGCTCTCCGAGCTCATGGTCAAGGCCACGCCGCTGCTGATCATCGCGCTCGGGCTGGCGGTGTGTTTCCGCTCCAACGTGTGGAACATCGGTGCCGAAGGGCAGTACATCCTGGGCGCGATCTTCGCGGCCGGTGTGGCGCTGACGGCCGACCAGTCCACCGGCCCGTGGATCGTGCCGGCGGTGCTGGCGGCGGGGGTGGTGGGTGGCATGGTGTGGGCGGGCATCGTGGCGCTGCTGCGCGACCGCTTCAACGCCAATGAAATCCTGGTCAGTTTGATGCTGGTGTACGTCGCGATCCAGGTGCTCAACTTCCTGGTCTACGGGCCGTGGAAAGATCCGCAGGGCTACAACTTTCCGCAGACCAAAACCTTTGAAGCCGTGACGCAGATTCCAAGGCTGATGGACGGCTCGCGCGTGAACATCGGCCTGTTGCTGGCGTTTGCCGGGGTGGCGGCGGTGTGGGTGTTTCTGTTCCGCACCTACGCAGGCTATGCGCAGCTCGTGGGAGGGCTCGCACCCGCGGCGGCGCGCTACGCGGGCTTCTCGTCGCGCCGGGCGCTGTGGACCGCCCTGTTGATCTCCGGCGGCGCGGCCGGCCTGGCGGGCGGCCTGGAGGTGGCGGGTCCGATCGGCCAGCTCACGCCGTATGTGCCGGCGGGCTACGGCTTCGCGGCGATCATCGTGGCCTTCGTGGGCCGCCTGCACCCGGTGGGCATCGTGTTCTCCGCCATCCTCATGAGCATGTTCTACATCGGCGGGGAGCTGGCGCAGTCGCGCATGGGGCTGCCGAAGTCGATCACCGGGGTGTTCCAGGGTTTGCTGCTGTTTGCGCTGCTGGCCTGTGACACGCTGATCGCCTACCGTTTGGTTTGGAAAAAGTGAGAACCATGAACCCCCACGCTCATCACTTCGTGTATTCACTGCCCCCCGAGGGGGCGCAAGCCTCCCTCGGGGCGGCCCGTCGGGAGTCTTGAATGGAATCCATCGCTCTCCTCTTCGCCGCCTCGCTCAACGCGGGTACCGTGCTGGCCATCGCATCGCTGGGCCTGCTCATCAACGAGAAGGCCGGCATCGTCAACCTGGGCGCTGAAGGCATGATGCTGTGCGCCGCGCTGGCCGGCTTTGCCACCGTGGTGCACACGGGCAGCACGGCGCTGGGTTTTGCCGCCGGCATGGCCGCGGGGGCCCTGCTGGCGGCCATCTTCGGTGGCCTGGTGATCTGGCTCAACACCAACCAGTACGCCACGGGTCTGGCGCTCAGCCTGTTTGGCGGTGGCTTCTCGGCCTTTGCCGGCTCGCGCTATGTGCAGGAAAAACTGCCCGAGCAGAGCCAGTTCGCCATCCCGTACCTGTCCGACATTCCGCTGCTGGGCTCGGCGCTCTTCCGCCACCACCCCATGGTCTACGCCTGCGTGGCGCTGGTGTTCGGCCTGATCTGGTTTCTGTACCGCACGCGTTCGGGTCTGGTGCTGCGCAGCGTGGGCGAAAGTCCGGAGTCGGCCCACGCGCTGGGCTATCCGGTGCGCCGCATCCGCTTGATGGCGGTGATGGCGGGTGGCGCGCTGTGCGGCCTGGCTGGTGCCTATGTGTCCACCGTGTACACGCCGCTGTGGGTGGAGGGCATGATCGCCGGCAAGGGCTGGATCGCGCTGGCGCTGACCACCTTCGCCACCTGGCGGCCCGCGCGCGTGCTGCTCGGTGCCTACCTGTTTGGCGGCGTGACCATGCTGCAGTTCCACCTGCAGGGCATCGGCGTGAACGTGCCCAGCCAGTTCCTGACGATGATGCCGTACCTGGCCACCATCGTGGTGCTGGTGCTGATCTCGCGCAACCCGACCTGGATCCGCATCAACATGCCGACCTCCATTGGCAAACCGTTCTATCCCGGCGCATGAATTTTTGCCAGATGTGCTCGAAGAGGCCGCCTCTGCAGATACCCTACAGGGGAGCCATCCCATGAGTTTCCTTTTTCCCTTTCCACCATCCTCCCCAACCTGAGGTTCACCCATGACAGACATGAGCAAACGTTCCCTGATGAAAGTCGCGGCGCTGACCGCGCTGACCAGCGCTGTGCTGGTCGGCTGCGGCAAGAAAGAAGAAGCCGCACCCGCTGCGGCGCCCGCACCCGCCGTGGTCGAAGCGCCCAAGCCCGAGCCGCTGAAGATCGCATTCGCCTACGTCGGCCCAGTGGGTGACGGTGGCTGGACCTTTGCGCACGACAACGGCCGCAAGGCGATCGAAGCCGAGTTCGGCGACAAGGTCGTGACCAGCTTCGTGGAGAACGTGCCCGAGAGCGCCGACGCCGAGCGCGTGATCCGCGATCTGGCCGGCCAGGGCAACAAGCTGATCTTCGGCACCACCTTCGGCTACATGGAGCCCATGCTCAAAGTCGCGCCCGACTTCAAGGACGTGAAGTTCGAGCACGCCACCGGCTACAAGACCGCCGAGAACATGCGCACCTACGACAGCCGCACCTACGAAGGTGCGTACATGGCCGGCGTGATTGCGGGCAGCATGACCAAGAGCAACAAGCTCGGTGTCGTGGCCTCGATCCCGATCCCCGAGGTGATCCGCAACATCAACAGCTTCACCATGGGCGCGCAGTCGGTGAACCCCAAGGTCACCACCAGCGTGGTCTGGGTCAACGGCTGGTTCGATCCACCGAAAGAGACCGAAGCTGCGACCTCGCTGATCAACGGCGGTGCCGACGTGCTGTTCCAGAACACCGACTCGTCGGCCGTGCTGCAGACCGCCGAGAAGCTGGGCAAGCGCGCCTTCGGCTGGGACTCCGACATGACCGCCTACGGCCCCAAGGCCCATCTGGGTTCGGCGGTCATCAACTGGGCGCCGTACTACATCAAGGCCACCAAGGACGCGCTGGAAGGCACCTGGTCCACCGGCGGCGTGTGGTGGGGTGTGAAGGAAGGCGCGATCGACATGGTGTCGGTGGCCGAAGACGTGCCTGCTGAGACCAAAGCCAAGGTGGACACCATCCGCGCTGGCTTGAAGGACGGCAGCTTCTCCATCTGGAAAGGCCCGATCCTGGGTCAGGACGGCAAGGAAGTGCTGGCCAAGGACGTGGTCGCCGACGACAAGTTCCTCGGTGGCGTGAAGTTCTACGTCAAGGGCGTCGAAGGCAAGGTGCCGAACTGAGTCAGCGCCGCGTTGTTTGACAAGGAAAGCCGCCTTCGGGCGGCTTTCCTGTTGGAATGAGGTTTCGATGATCGAACAGCAACTCTGGCACCCCGTGATCGCCTCGCACCAGGTGCGCGAAGCGCCTGTGGCCTGCGGGCTGCTCGGGCAGTCGCTGGTGCTCTGGCGAGAAACGGGCCATGACGGTGACCGGGTGCACGCCTGGGCCGACCAGTGCCCGCACCGCGGCGCACAACTCTCGCTGGGCCGGGTGTTGATCGGCGTGCACGGTGCGAGGCTGGAGTGCCCTTACCACGGCTGGCAGTTCGGTCATTCCGGCCAGTGCCTGCACATCCCCGCCGCGCCCGACTTCATGCCGCCCGCCGGCCATGGGGCCACCGTGTTCGAGGCGCGTGAACGTTACGGGCTGGTGTGGGTGCGGCTGCAGGCGCCGCACACCCCGCTCGGCGTGCTCGATGACATGCCCGCCTTCGCGGTTGGGGAAGACGCAGCGTGGCGACGTGTCGTCTGCGGCCCTTATGAACTCAACACCAGCGCGCCGCGCCTGGTGGAAAACTTCCTCGACCTCAGTCACTTCGGCTTCGTGCACGAAGGCTGGTTGGGCGAACGCAGCCGCGCGCAGGTGGACACCGGGCAGGTGGAGGAGGGCGCTCATGGTCTGGCCGTGCGCGATGCCCGCGCCTGGCAGCCCCGCGCCTACGCGGGCGCCGACGGGGGCGCCTGGATCCACTACCGCTACGACGTGCCGCACCCGTTCGCTGCCGTCCTGCGCAAGGACGCCAGCGAAGGTGACACGGTGAGCAACGCCATTGGGCTCTTCATCCGCCCCGACGGCGACACGGCCTGCACGGCGTGGTTCGTGATGGTCACCCAGGGCGACACCTCGACCGACCAGGAACTGGTCGACTTCCAGGACACGGTTTTTGCACAAGACCGCCCCGTGGTGGAATCGCAGACACCCCGCACGTTGCCCATCGGCCGCACGGCACCTGTCACCGAAGTGCACGGACCGGCCGACCGGGTGTCCAGCGCCTACCGCCGTTACCTCAAGCGCCTGGGCATTGTCCTGGGCACCAGCTGAAAGACCCGACATGACCCTGACCGCCGCCGAACTCGCCGTCGCCATCCCCAAGGCCGAACTGCACATCCACATCGAAGGCTCGCTCGAGCCCGAGCTGATCTTTGCTCTCGCGCAGCGCAACGGCCTGAGCCTGCCGTACGCGAGTGTGGAGGCGCTGCGCAAGGCCTACGCCTTCACCAACCTGCAAAGTTTTCTGGACATTTACTACGCGGGCGCCAGCGTGCTGCTGCAGGAGGCCGACTTCCACGACATGGCCTGGGCTTACTTCCTGCACGCCAAGGCCGACAACGTGGTGCACGCCGAGTTGTTCTTTGACCCGCAGACCCACACCGCGCGGGGCGTGCCCATGGCCACGGTGATTCAGGGTCTGGCGAGCGCGTGCAAGCGTGCGCAGGCCGAGCTGGGCATCAGCGCCGAACTCATCCTGTGTTTCCTGCGCCACCTGAGCGAAGAAGACGCGTTGGCCACGCTGGAAGCGGCCTTGCCCTTCCGGGCGCATTTCATCGGTGTGGGCCTGGATTCGAGCGAGGTGGGCCACCCGCCGAGCAAGTTCTCCCGCGTGTTCGCACGCTGCCGCGAACTCGGCCTGCGCATCGTGGCGCACGCGGGCGAAGAGGGGCCGCCCGCCTACATCTGGGAAGCGCTGAACGACCTGAAGACCGAGCGCATCGACCACGGCGTGCGCTCGCTCGAAGACCCCGCGCTCGTGGCCGAGCTCGCGAAGCGCCGCACACCGCTCACGGTGTGCCCGCTGTCCAACCTCAAGCTGTGCGTGGTGAACGATCTGAAGGACCACCCCATGAAGCGCCTGCTCGACGCCGGCCTGTGCGCCCTGGTGAACTCCGACGACCCGGCGTATTTCGGCGGCTACATGAACGCCAACTTCGTGCAGACCGTGCAGGCGCTCGACCTGTCGCGCGAGGATGTGATCACGCTGGCGCGCAACAGCTTTGAAGCGAGCTTCGTGAGCGATGCGCGGCGCGCCGAGTTGATGGCCTTGCTGGACAACGCCATCGCCTAAAATCTCGCCCAGCGAGCCCGGTGCTTCCCCGGCTCGCTTTTTCATTCCCGGAAGCCATGTCGAGGACCACCATGTACAAAAACCTCGTGGCCCGGTGCGCCGGTGCACTCGCGGCCGCCAGCTTTTCCATGCCCTTTTTGCTTCATGCGCAGGCCCCGGCGCCCGCGCCGCTGAAGGCCGCGTTCGTCTATGTGGCACCGCTGACGCCCGCGGGCTGGGTGCGCCAGCACGAGCAAGGGCGCCTGGCGGTGCAGGCCGCGCTGGGCAGCCGCGTGCAGACCCACTTTGTGGAGAACGTGGCCGAAGGGGCGGATGCCGAGCGCGTGATCCGCGACCTCGCGCAACAGGGCCACCGCATCATCTTCACGCCGAGCTTTGGCTACATGGAGCCCACGCTGAAGGTGGCGCGCGAATTCCCCAATGTGAAGTTCGAATCCATCACCGGCTACAAAACCGCGCCCAACGTGGCCACGGCCAACGCGCGCTATTACGAAGGCCGCTACCTCGCCGGTGTGGCCGCCGGGCGCATAGCCACGCAGGCGGGATACGTGGCGGGTTTCCCCATTCCCGAGGTGATCCAGGGCGTCAACGCGTTCGCGCTCGGCATGCGTTCGGTCAATCCCAAGGCCACCGTGCGGGTGGTGTTTCTGGGTGAGTGGTTCAACCCGCCGCGCGAGCGCGACGCGGCCATGTCGCTCATGAACCAGGGCGCCGAGGTGCTGGCGTTTCACACCGGCTCCACCGCGGTGATGACCGCCGCGCAGGAGCGCGGCAAGCTCGCTGTGGCCTACCACTCCGACATGCGCCAGTTCGCACCCGACGCGCAGATCCTCGCCGTGACCCACCTCTGGGGCGACTACTACACGCGCCGCGTGCAGGCCGTGCTGGACGGCACATGGGCCAGCGGCAGCGTGTGGGGCGGCGTGAAGGACGGCATGGTCCGCGTTGACAGCTTCGGTCCTCAGGTGCCGGCCGCCGTGCGCGACGAGGTGCTGGCGCGCCAGGCCGACATGGCCGCGGGCCGCCTGCAGGTGTTTGCCAGCGCGGCCGGTGTGCGCGACAACGAAGGCAACACCGCGATCGCCGCCGGCAAGTCGCTCAGCGACGCCGAGATCCTGGGCATGAAGTGGCTGGCCGAGGGCGTGCTGGCCAGGATCGACCGATAGGCGCCATGTCGCTTTCGGTATGTCGAACCCGGCCCACGCCAGTAAGCTCCCGCCCATGAAAGCCTACCGAGCGTCTCTCCTGCGTTTTGCCGACGACCAGTCCCCCCTGTTCGAGGCCGACGGCCTGCTGGTCGTGGGCCCGGACGGGGCAGGTCGGTCGGTTGTGCGCGCCGTGGGCAGCCACGACGCGCTGATCGACCGTTTTCCCGGCGTGGCGGTGGAAGACCTGCGCGGCAAGATCATCGCGCCCGGTTTTGTGGACATGCACATCCACTACCCGCAGACCGACGTGATCGGTGCGCCAGCAGCTGGCCTGTTGCCCTGGCTGGAGAACTACACCTTCCCCCACGAGTCGCGTTTTCACGATGACGAGCACGCGGCTGAGGTGGCGCGCTTTTTCTTCGACGAGCTGGCCCGCCACGGCGTGACCACCGCGCTCACGTTTGCCACCTCGCACCCGGCCTCCGTGAACGCGGCGTTTGAAGAGGCGCAGCGCCGCGGCCTGCGTTTCATCACCGGCAAGGTGCTGCAGGACCGCCACAGCCCCGACGGTGTGCGCGACGACACCGAACAAAGCCTGATCGATACCGAGGCGCTGATCCAGCGCTGGCACGGTGTGGACCGGTTGGGCTACGCCATCACGCCGCGCTTCGCGCCCACCAGCTCGCCGGCGCAGCTGCGCGGTGCGGGCGATCTGGCCGCGAAGTACCCGGACGTGTGGATCCAGTCGCACGTGGCCGAGAACCTGGACGAGGTGCGCTGGGCAGCCGAGTTGTTTCCAGCCGCTCGCAGCTACCTGGGCGTGTACGGCGACTTCGGCCTGCTGCGCGAGCGCGCGGTGTACGCGCACTGCATCCATTTCGACGCCGCCGACCGCGCGCTCATGGCGCAGACCGGCGCGGTGGCGGCGGTCAGTCCCACCAGCAACCTGTTTCTGGGCAGCGGCTTCTTCGACTTTGCGGCGGCCGACGCGGCCGGCATGGGCTACGGCCTGGCCAGCGACGTGGGCGGCGGCACCAGCTTCTCACCTTTCCACACCATGCTGGCGGCCTATTGCGTGGGCCGCGAAGGGCAGAGCAAGACCGGACTCAGCCTGACGCCGGGCCGCCTGTGGTGGTTGCACACGGCCGGTGCCGCGAAGGCGCTCGGCCTGGACGGTGGGGTGGGCAACCTGCAGCCCGGGAACGAGGCCGACTTCGTGGTGCTCGACCCCGAAGCCACGCCGCTGCTGGCGCGCAAGACGTCTCAGGCCAGCAGCCTTGACGAACTGCTGTTTGCCCTGATCGTGCTGGGCGATGACCGGGTGATCGAGCGCACGGTGATCGCCGGCCAGTAAGCCAAACAGCCGCCCCTCACCCCAGCCCTCTCCCCATAGGGGCGAGGGAGAAAGCCCCGCATCGCATGAAGTGCCTTCATCCCGAGGCATCAAGGGTCCGGCTACGCCGGCCCAAGATGCCGTCCCCCCTCCCAGCGCCGAAGGCGCGCCAGAGAGGGGGGAAGCCGCGTCAGCGGCGCAGGGGGGTGTTCCTAGGTGTAGGTGAGATCCCTCGCCTTGCCCCAGAACACCCGGTACATGAAGATCGTGTACACGATGATCACCGGCAATGTGATCGCCACGCCGATGAAGATCACGGTGAGTGCGTCGGTGCCAATCGCCGCTTCCCACACCGTCATGCGGCCGATCACGATGTCGGGGTAGATGCTGTACGACAGGCCGAAGAAGGCCAGCACGAAGATCAGCACGGTGGACACGAACACCACCCAGCCGTAGCCGGCTTTCACCACCTCGGGGTGGGTGACCACCCAGCGCACGGCGAAGAAAGCGATGGCGCAGCTCAACGGCACCGGCAGCAGGGCAAACACCTCGGGCACGCCGAACCATTTGTCCACCACCGCCGGGTTCACCAGCGGCGTGGCGGCCGAAATCGCCACCAGCGCCACACCCATGGGCCAGAGCACACGCCGTGCCCAGAACACCGCGCGCAACTGCAGTTCGCCCTCGGTCTTCATGATCAGCCAGCCCGCGCCCAGCAGGATGTAGGCGGCGGGCAGCGTGATGGCGATGCCCAGGCTGAAGGCCAGGCCCAGCGGGCCCGGCTGGAAGCCGGTGATGTAGCTGCCCAGCATCCAGCCCTGCGCGCTGCTGGCGAGCAGCGAGCCGGCAAAGAAAGCCTTGTTCCAGAAGTCCTTGTATTGCAGCGGTGCCTTGACGCGGAAGTCGAACGCCACGCCGCGCAGGATCAGGCCGATCAGCATCACGGCCACCGGCAGATACAGCGCCTGCAGCACCAGACCGTGCGCAAACGGAAACGCCACCAGCAGCACGCCCACGCCCAGCACCAGCCAGGTTTCGTTGGCGTCCCAGAACGGGCCGATGCTCGCGATCATCGTGTCCTTCTGCCTCTCGTCGGCCAGCGGCAGCAGCAGGCCGACGCCGAGGTCGTAGCCGTCGAGCACCACGTAGGCCAGCAAGGACAGGCCCATCACGGCGAGGAAGATCAGGGGAAGGAATTCGGCCCAGGTCATGTTCAGACTCCCGCCTTGCCCAGGGCCGCATTGCCGCCGGGAACGGGTGCGTGCTTGAACGGGTTCTCCGCCATGTACTTGAGCACGCCGATGTAGGTCACCAGCAGCAGGCCGTAGACGATGAGGTAGGCGGTGAGCGTGAGCGCGATCATGGGTGGTGCGATGTCGGTGGCGATCTCGCTGGTGCGCAGCAGGCCGTAGACCATGAAGGGCTGACGACCGATCTCGGTGACGTACCAGCCCGACAGCGTGGCCACCCAGCCCGAGAAGGTCATGCCGGCGAGCACGTACAGCAAAGGCTTGGGCAGGTGGATCTTGCCGTCGGCCATCTGCTTGCGTTGGCGCCACAGCTGCCAGGCTGCGAACCAGGCCACGGCCATCATCAGGGTGCCCGTGCCCACCATGACACGGAAGGACCAGAACACGGGCGCCACGGGCGGGTGCGCGCCCTTGAAATCGTTGATGCCCTGGATCTCGGCGTCGAGATCGTGCGCCAGGATGAGGCTGGCCAGTTTGGGGATCTTGATCGCGTAGTGGGTCTCGCCGGCCTTCTCGTCGGGAATGCCGAAGAGCGTGAGCGGCGCGCCTTTTTGCGTTTCCCAGATGCCTTCCATGGCGGCCACCTTGGCGGGCTGATGCTCCAGCGTGTTCAGGCCGTGCAGGTCACCGGCCACGAACTGGACCGGGATCACCAGCGCAGCGGTCACGAGGGCGGTGCGCATGGCCTTGTGGGTGCCGGCGGTGGCGCTGCCCTTGATGAGCTGCCACGCGCACAGGCCGGCGATCAGGAACGAAGCCGTGAGGGCTGAGGCCAGCAGCTTGTGGGCGAAGCGGTAGGGGAAAGAGGGGTTGAACACCACGGCCAGCCAATCGGTGGCGAAGAACTGTCCGTTGACGATCTCGTAGCCGGCGGGGGTCTGCAGCCAGGAGTTGAGGCTCAGGATCCAGAACGCCGACATGGTGGTGCCGAAGGCCACGAGGAAGGTGGCGGCCAGGTGCACCCGCTCTGACACACGCCCCCGGCCGAACAGCATGATGCCCAGGAAGCTCGCCTCCAGGAAAAACGCGGTGAGGACTTCGTAACCCAGCAGCGGGCCCGCGATGTTGCCGGTTTTCTCCATGAAGCCGGGCCAGTTGGTGCCGAACTGGAAACTCATGACGATGCCCGAGACCACGCCGAGCGCGAACGTCAGGGCGAACACCTTGGTCCAGAAGTAGTAAGCCTCTTCCCACGCCGGGTCGCGCGTCTTGATGAAGCGCAGCCGGAAGAACAGCAGGAACCAGCACATGGCGATCGTGATGGTCGGGAACAGGATGTGAAAGCTGATGTTGGCGGCGAACTGGATTCGCGACAGGATCAAGGCGTCCATGGGGATCTTTGGAGCGGGTGGGTCGGTGGGTAATCGGGATATCGGCGAACCGCCGGCCGAATCAAGCGGCGCGATCCTGCGGATCTTTGGGTGGCGCCTTGCGGGCGGGCGATTTGCCGGTGAGGCGGTCTTTGAGCTCGAGCACCTTGGTCACGGTCGTGCCCATGCCCATGAGCTGCATGGCGGTCTCTGGCGCGAGCTTCTGCACGTCGTCGAACCAGGTCATGAGGCGGTCGATCAGGTCGTGCATCTCGCGCATGCGGTTCTGCGCATGGCGTTCTGCGTCGGTCGTGGGTGTGTCGAGCAGGGCGGTGCGCAGCATCGAGAGGGTGGGCTCCACCTCTCGGCGGCGGCGCTCTTCGGCCAGCACGCGGAAGATCTCCCACACGTCGGCCGGTGCTTCAAAGTACTCGCGCCGGTCGCCGGGCTGGTGGCGCAGGCGCACCAGGCGCCAGGCCTGCAGTTCCTTCAAGCCCATGCTCACGTTGGAGCGCGAGAACTCCAGCGTCTCGGCGATCTCGTCGGCGTTGAGCGCCTGGGGCGAGATGTAGAGCAGCGCGTAAATCTGCCCCACGGTGCGGTTGATGCCCCATTTGCTGCCCATTTCCCCGAAGTGGGCAACGAACTCGCGGTTGAGGGGCGGGAGGTGGTCTTGCAGAGGCATGTGAGGGAATGTATCGGCTTCGGCTTGAGTTTTCAGTAATTACTGAAATTCCGGGAAGTTGCGAGGGGTTATCGCAGGGATGGGGTCGGGGGTCGCTGGCGCCCGAATCCCTACAATCGCGCTCCATGAGCATCAAAAGCGACAAATGGATCCGCCGCATGGCCGAAGAACACGGCCTGATTTCACCGTTCGAGCCCGGCCAGGTGAGAGCCGTGGACGGCAAGAAGGTGATCAGCTACGGCACCAGCAGCTACGGGTACGACATCCGGTGCGCGCCCGAATTCAAGGTGTTCACCAACATCCACAGCACCGTGGTGGACCCGAAGAACTTCGACGAGAACAGCTTCGTGGACATCAACAAGGATGTCTGCGTGATCCCGCCCAACAGCTTCGCGCTCGCGCGAACGATGGAATACTTCCGCATCCCGCGCAACGTGCTCACCATCTGCCTGGGCAAGAGCACCTACGCGCGCTGCGGCATCATCGTCAACGTGACGCCCTTCGAGCCTGAGTGGGAAGGCTACGTGACGCTGGAGTTCAGCAACACCACGCCACTGCCGGCCAAGATCTACGCGGGCGAGGGCTGCGCCCAGGTGTTGTTCTTCGAGAGCGACAAGGACGACGTTTGCGAGGTCAGCTACAAGGACCGTGGCGGCAAGTACCAAGGGCAGACCGGGGTGACCTTGCCCAAGGCTTGACCTGCATCAAGGCCGGTCGGGGCATGCGCCGATAGCATCGGTCGCCATGTCCAGCAATCCCGTTTTTACCGCTTCTCCCGACCCGATCCCCGCCCATCAGCCCCTGCCACACCGCAAGGTGATCCGCGGCTGGCTGGCGCCCATCGTTGAACGCCGCACCGCGCGCGCCATCGCCTTGCTGGCGCTGGACTGGTCGATCTTTGCCGCGCTGATGGTCGCCACGGTGCTCTTGCCGACGTGGTGGGCCCAGCTGCTGTGTGGCCTGGCGGCGGGCTTCATGATCGGTCGCCTGTTCATCATCGGCCACGACGCCTGCCACCAGAGTTACACGCCGCACCGCGGGCTCAACCGCGTGCTGGGCCGCATCGCCATGCTGCCCTCGCTCACGCCCTACAGCCTGTGGGAAGTGGGGCACAACGTGGTGCACCACGGCTACACCAACCTCAAGGGCGTCGACTTTGTGTGGGCGCCGCTGACCCGCGCCGAATTCGACGCGCTGAGCCCCGGCCGGCGCAGGCTGGAGCGGCTCTACCGCAGCGGCTGGGGCCCGGCGGCCTACTACCTGGTGGAGATGTGGTGGAAGCGCATGTTCTTTCCGCGCAAAACCTACCTGGGCACGCGGCGCGCCGAATTCGTGTGGGACGGCGTGATCGTGGTGGCCACCGCCGCCGTGTGGATCGGTGCGCTCGTGGCATCGGCCTTGGCCACGGAGCAGTCCGTCGCCTGGCTGGTTGGTCTGGGCTTTGCCGTGCCCTTCCTGTTCTGGAACGCGATGATCGGCTTCGTGGTTTACGTGCACCACACCCACACCGCCGTGCAGTGGCACGACGACAAGGCGGCCTGGGCGCGCGCCGCGCCTTTTGTGTCCACCACCGTGCACCTCACCTTTCCCCTGCGCATCGGCGCGCTGCTGCACCACATCATGGAGCACACCGCGCACCACGTGGACATGAGCATCCCGCTCTACAGGCTCGAAGGCGCACAGCAGTTGCTGGAGACCACCTTGCCCGGCCGCATCACGGTGCAGCGCTTCTCGTGGCGCTGGTACTTCGACACCGCGCGCCGCTGCAAGCTGTACGACTTTGATCGCCGTTGCTGGACCGACTTTGAAGGCCGGCAGACCAGTCCCTGCCAGACGGCCCCCGCCTGAGTGGCAGCGGCCCGGATAATGGGCCGCGCAGCGACTCCCGCTGCGCAGGAGACGCAGCATGAAATGGGAAAACAACCGCGAGTCCGACCAGGTCGAAGACCGGCGTTCGCAGCCGGGCGGCGGATTCGGGGGCGGCCGGGGCGGCGGCGGGCGCAACATCGGTCTGGGCACCATCGCCGTGGCGCTGGTCGCCGGCTGGATCTTCGGCATCAACCCCATGACCATTCTGGGCGCGCTGAGCGGCGGCGATCTTTCGCCCGCTGCCCAGGTGGAAACCAGCCAGGGCCCGGCGCAGGCGCCCACCGACGACATGGGCCGCTTCGTGGCCTCGGTGCTGGGCGGCACCGAAGACGTCTGGGGCCCCATGTTCCAGCAGGCCGGATCGACCTACCAGAAACCCCGCCTGGTGCTGTTTCGCGGCGCCACGCCCACGGCCTGTGGCACCGGCCAGTCGGCCATGGGCCCGTTTTATTGCCCGGGCGACCAGAAGGTCTACATCGACCTCAGCTTTTACGACACGTTGCGCACCCAGCTCGGTGCGCCGGGCGACTTCGCGCAGGCCTATGTGATCGCGCACGAGGTGGGCCACCACGTGCAGAACCTGCTGGGCATCACCGGCAAGATGGACGAGATGCGCGGCAAGGTCAGCCAGCGCGAGTTCAACGCCATGTCGGTGCGGGTCGAACTGCAGGCCGACTGTTTTGCCGGCATCTGGGCCCACCACAACCAGAAAACCGGTGCGATTCTGGAGCCGGGCGACGTGGAAGAGGCCATGAACGCGGCCGCGGCCATCGGCGACGACGCCCTGCAGCGCAAGAGCCAGGGTCACGTGGTGCCCGACAGCTTCACCCACGGCACCAGCGAGCAGCGCCAGCGCTGGTTCAACAGCGGCCTGAAGACCGGCAATGTCCAGGCTTGTGACACCTTCAAGTCGGCCAGTCTTTGAATGGTGCGCGGGCGGAGTTCGGCGAAAAACGGTCAAAGTGCGACAATAACGGGCTAACTTTGATGCCCATGACCCAATCCTTTTCCGAACTGTCCCTCTCTCCCGCCATCGAGCGTGCCGTGGCCGAAATGGGCTACGAGACCATGACGCCGATCCAGGCGCAGGCGATTCCCGTGGTGCTGCAAGGCCGTGACGTGATGGGCGCCGCCCAGACCGGCACCGGCAAAACCGCCGCTTTCACGCTGCCCCTGCTGCAGCGCATGATGAAGCACGAAAACGCATCCACCTCGCCCGCGCGCCACCCGGTGCGCGCCCTGGTGCTGCTGCCCACGCGCGAACTCGCCGACCAGGTGGCCGAGCAGGTCAAGCTCTACGCCAAGTACACCAACCTGCGCAGCACGGTGGTGTTCGGCGGCATGGACATGAAGCCGCAGACGGCCGAGCTGAAAAAGGGCGTCGAAGTGCTGGTGGCCACGCCGGGCCGCTTGCTCGATCACATCGAAGCCAAGAACTGCGTGCTCAACCAGGTCGAGTACGTGGTGCTCGACGAAGCCGACCGCATGCTCGACATCGGTTTCCTGCCCGACCTGCAGCGCATCCTGTCCTACCTGCCCAAACAGCGCACCACGCTGTTGTTCTCGGCCACCTTCTCCAGCGAAATCAAGCGCCTGGCCGGCAGCTACCTGCAGGACCCGGTGACGATCGAAGTGGCGCGTTCCAACGCCACGGCGTCCACGGTGGAGCAGCATTTCTACAGCGTCGGCGACGATGACAAGCGCATCGTCCTGAAGAAGATCCTTGCCGAGCGCGGCCTCAAGCAGGCGTTTGTGTTCGTCAACAGCAAGCTGGGTTGTGCCCGTCTGGCGCGTTCGCTGGAGCGCGAGGGCCTCAACACCACCGCCCTGCACGGCGACAAGAGTCAGGATGAGCGCCTGAAGGCGCTGGAAGCCTTCAAGAGCGGCGCGGTCGACCTGCTGGTCTGCACCGACGTGGCCGCCCGCGGCCTGGACATCAAGGACGTGCCGGCGGTGTTCAACTTCGACATCCCGTTCAACGCCGAAGACTACGTGCACCGCATCGGCCGCACCGGCCGTGCCGGCGCCTCCGGTCTGGCGGTCTCGTTCGTGAGCCCGCGCGACGCGCGCCTCATGGGCGACCTGGAAAAACTGTTGGGCAAAAAACTGGAACTTGAAGCGCTGGAGCTCGAGGCCGACAAACGCCCCGCCGGCCGTTTCAACGATGGCCAGCGCGCCTGGCAAGCCTCCGAAGGCGGTGAAGAGCGCCGCGAGAGCCGTCCGCCGCGCGACCGCGAAGTCCGCAGCGAGCCGCGCGGCGAGGGCCGCCCGTCACCCGCCAGCCGCCCGGTCCGTGCGCCACGCGCCCCGGCAGACCCGCTGTTCGACAAGCCTTACGAACCCAGCAGCACCGGCGACACGCCGCCGTCCTGGGAAGCCGCGTCGCGTCCCACCGCGCGCACCTTGTCGCCCAACATCAAATCCCGCAAGAAGGTGCCGGCGCTGTTCAAAAGCGCTCCCGCCCCGGCCCCCGTGCTGGTCGAGCCGGTGGCTGCGCCGGTGCAGGAAGACTGATTGCGCCTCCCCGCGCCGTGCGTTCAGAGCGCCTTGCCCGGCTTGCGGGTTTGAGGGCACCGCACGGCGATCTGCTCCACCTGGCCCGTCGTGTTCAGCAGGCGTGCGGCTGTCAGGCAGCCTCCCCACACACAACCTGTGTCCAGCGGCAAAACGCCTTCGCGTTGCACCTTCCCCAGCGTCGACCAGTGGCCAAACGCCAGCGGCACGCCAGCCGTGCGGCGACCCGGCACATCGAACCAGGGCATGAAACCCGGCGGTGCGCCATCGGCACCCTCTTTGGTTTCGAACTCCATCACCCCCTGCGCCGTGCAAAACCTCAGGCGTGTGAAGGCGTTGACCACCACCCGCAGGCGGTCGGCGCCCTGCAGCGCATCGCTCCAGAAGGCCGGCTCGTTGCCGTACATGTGTTGGAGGAAGGCGGTCCAGTCGCTGCTGCGCAGCGCGCTCTGCAGTTCGTGCGCGCGCGCCAGGGTGTCGGCCACATCCCACTGCGGCAGCACGCCGGCGTGCACCATGAGCCAGCCGTTCTCGAACAGGGCCATCGGGCGGTGGCGCAACCAGTCGAGCAGCTCGTTGCGGTCGGGTGCATCGAGGATGTCGTTCACCGTGTCGCTGCGTTGCAGCTGGCGCACGCCGTGCGCAGCGGCCAGCAGGTGCAGGTCGTGGTTGCCGAGCAGGCAGTGCGCAGCGCCTTCGAGCGCCATGAGCCGGCGCAGCACCTTGAGCGAATCGGGTCCGCGGTTCACCAGGTCGCCCAGCAGGTACAGCGTGTCCCGGCTGGGGGAGAAAGCGATTTCGTCAAGCAAACGGCCCAGGGCTTCGTCACAGCCTTGGACATCACCGATCATGTAGAGTGACATCGCCCGATTATGGACACCCTCCTCATTGTTTTTCTCACGCTGCTCAACGGCGCGTTTGCCATGTCCGAGCTGGCGCTGGCTTCCAGCCGAAAGGCGCGCCTGGCCGCGATGGCCGAGGCCGGCGACAAAGGCTCGATCACCGCGCTCAAGCTGCTGGAGAACCCGACCCAGTTCCTCTCGTCTGTGCAGGTCGGCATCACCTCCATCGGCATGCTCAACGGGATCGTGGGTGAAGCGGCTTTCAGTGGCGATCTGGGTCTCTGGATGGAGGCCAAAGGCCTGACCGAGGCCACGGCCAACATCGTGTCCACCGCGGTGGTGGTGGTGGTGATCACCTTCATCACGATCGTCTTCGGCGAGCTGGTGCCCAAGCGCATCGGGCAGCTCTATCCCGAAGCGGTGGCGCGCTGGGTGTCGCGCCCCATGACCTTCGTGGCCACGGCGGCCAAGCCCTTTGTGTGGCTGCTCACGCAGACCACACAGGGCATGCTCAAGCTGCTGCGCATCGACACCAACGCGGTGCAGCACGTGACCGAAGAAGAGATCAACGCCAGCCTGGAAGAGGGCGTGGACGCGGGCATCATCGAGGAGCACGAGCACCAGATGGTGCGCAACGTGTTCCTGCTCGACGACCGCCAGCTCACCTCCATCATGGTGCCGCGTTCCGAGATCGAGTGGCTGGACGCGCAGGACAGCATCGACGTGGCGGTGCAGCGTGCCTGGACCACCGGCCACTCGTGGTACCCGGTGTGTCGTGGTGGGCTGGATGACGTGGTCGGTGTGATCCACCTGCCGCGGATGCTGGCGCTGCAGGCCGAAGGCAACAACGAAACCCTGATGCGCCATGTGCAGCCGGCCGTGTTTGTGCCGGAGACGCTCAGCGGCATGGAACTGCTGGAGCAGTTCCGCGAGCGGGCCACGCGCATGGTGTTCGTGGTGGACGAGTACGGTGTGGTGCAGGGCCTGCTCACGCCGCTGGACATGCTCGAGGCCATCACCGGTGAGCTCTCCCCGCACGCCGCGGTGGACGCCTGGGCCACACAGCGCGAGGACGGCGCCTGGTTGATTGACGGGGCCATGCCGGTGACCGAACTCAAGTCCCGGCTGGACATCGAGGTGCTGCCCGACGAAGACAAGGGTCGCTACAACACCGTGGCGGGCCTCATGCAGACGGTGGCGGGCGACCTGCTGGCGCAGGCCGACAGCGTGGAGTGCGCGGGCTGGCGTTTCGAGGTGCTGGTGCTCGATGGCCGGCGCATCGACCAGGTGCTGATCTCCCGTTTGCCCGACGTCGAAGACCCGGTGGCGTCCGACGGCTGACGGCCGGGGCCGCGCTGCGCGTGCCTGGCTCAGCGGTGATTCGGGCCGTCGTCGGCGCCACGGCTTTGGCGTGCATCGCCAGGCGCGTTGTCCGCTCCGCGGTTCTGGCGCGCGTCGCCCGGGCTGTCGTCTGCGCGCGAACGGCTGGCGGAAGCGCTGCTGGAGGACGGATGGCTGCCCGCCGCGGCGCCGTCGTCGCCGCCCCGTCCTCGGCCACGGCCGCCATCGTGACCGCTGCCGTGGCTTCCTGACGAAGACGAACCGCTGGAGGATGAGGCGCCGCCATGGCCACCGCTGGAACCACCGCCGGAGCTGCCGCCCGACCCGCTGCCGGAGCCGGAGCCGCCGTTTTTGGCTGCCGCAAGGCCGGAGCCCAGCGCGAGCGCGAGTGTGGTGAGGATGACTGCCAATGTGCCGGGTTTGAGGTGTCGCATGAAAAGCTCCTTGGAGAGGGGTGTTTGAAGATGTGGGAATTTGTCCCACGCATTCAGTATTGGTGGGAAATATTCCCACGTCAATGATCTGTGTGATTTTTTCCCACATAAAGCGTTACCATCGGTATCCAGATGCCCTCCCGACCCGATCCACGACTTGATCCCGCCGCCGCAGCCAGTCCGTCCCCGACACTGGTGGCTGCCTTGCGCCGTCTGCTGCGCCCGCTGGTGCACCTGATGGTGGCGCGTGGCATCACCTATCCGCAATTGAGTGATCTGCTCAAGGGGCTCTTTGTGGAAGTGGCCGATGGCGACTTTCGCCTGGACGGCAAGGCGCCCAGCGACAGCCGCGTGAGCCTGGTCAGCGGTGTGCACCGCAAGGATGTGAGCCGCTTGCGTTCAAATCCCCACCGGCGCGATGCGCCGCCGCCGGCCACGGTGACGCTGGCCTCGCAGGTGTTCTCGCGGTGGCTGGGTGACCCCGCCTGGCGCAACGGGCGTGGCGCACCGCTGCCGCTGCCGCGCCTGGCCAGCGACGGCGGCGAGCGCTCATTCGAGGCACTGGTGGCCGGTGTCAGCAGCGACATCCGGGCGCGTGTGGTGCTCGACGATTGGTTGAGCCGCGGTCTGGTGAAGCTGGACGACCGCGGCCGCGTCGTCCTCAACGTCGAGGCTTTCGTGCCGGCCCGGGGTGAGGACGACAAGCTTTTTTACTTCGCACTCCACCTGCACGACCACGCCGCCGCCGCCAGCCACAACCTCCTGGGCGGTGATCCCTTCATGGACCGCAGTGTCCACGCCGAGGGCTTGAGCCCGGCGTCGGTGGCCGCGCTGAAGGCGCTCGCCGCCGAGCACGGCATGCAGACGCTGCTGGCACTCAACGAGGCGGTGCAGGCGGCCGAGCAACGCGACCGCGACCGGCCGGCCGACGCGCCGCGTGAGCGCTTCACCCTGGGCGTGTACGCCTACGCCGCGCCACAAGACGGCACTGCGTCGGGAGCGTCCTCATGACGGTGTGGTGGCGCTGTTGGGGTGCCCTGGCGTTGCTGTGTCTGTCGTCCTGCACGTCCCCTGCGCCCGGCCCAAGCCTGGCCGGGGCCTGTGCCACGGCGTCGCTGGTCAACCCGGCCCTGCAGGCGCCCGGCCTGGGCGGCACCGGCGCGGTGGCCAAGGTCGATCCGGGCGGCATCGGTGGGACCGGGCAGGTGGCGCAGGAGGGCAGTGGTATCGGGGGCACCGGCATCGTGGGTGTGGTGACCGGGTTTGCCAGCGTCTGCGTCAATGGTGTGGAGGTGGAGATTGAACCCGACACACCCGTGGGTCGTGATGGACAAGACGCCGGTTTGCGCGATCTTTCCGTCGGGCAGCTGGTGGTGGTGCGCGCGCAGGGAACCGGCACGGAGCTGACGGCGCAGCGCATCGAAGTCATGCATGCGGTGGTGGGTCCCGTTGAACAGATCCACGTGGAATCGCAGGCGCTTCGTGTGCTGGGCCAGCGGGTGCGGGTGCTCGCGGCGGCCGACCTGATGCCGTTGAGACCCGGTGACTGGGTGCGGGTGAGCGGGCACCGACTGGCCGATGGCGAGGTGCGCGCTTCCCGCGTGCAGGCGTTGCCAGCCGGCACGGCGCGGCTGGCGCAGACCTCGGGCGTGGTCACGCCCGACCGCGAGGGCGGCTGGCGTGTGGGGGGAACCCGGGTGGTGTGGCCGACCGGTCAGGCCGTGCCGCAGCCCGGGCAGGAATGGCTGGCCCAAGGCCACTGGGACGGTCAGCGGCTGCAGCCACAGCGCCTGGTGCCCCAGCCGACGCGCCAGGCGCTCGGCCCCGCGCGCGAGGTGGTGTTGCAAGGGTATGTGCATGGCCTGAAGGGGCGTGAGCTGGAGCTGGGCTACGAAAAGGTCCAGCTCGGCGCCGGACTCGTGGTGCGTGGGGGTGGTTTGGCCTCACTGAGCGTGGGGCAGCCGGTCCAGGTGAAGGGTCGGCTCGACGAGCGCAACCGGGTGTTGGCCACCGAGCTGTGGTTCGGCCGGGAAGGGGGGCGAGGTGCGCGCAGCGGCGGCGAAGCGGGCGACGATGGCGCCGGCCGCCGCGGGAGCGACAGTGGCAGCAGTGGAAGCGGGAGCAGCGGCAGCAGCGGCAGCAGCGGCAGCAGCGGCAGCAGCGGCAGCGGCAGTGGAAGCAGTGGAAGCAGTGGAAGTAGCGGCAGCAGCGGAGGCGGTGGTCGGGGGAGTGGGCGCGGCCCGTGACGAGGGTGGGGCAGGCTTCCTGTATTCAGAGTTTCTTAATTTAAACCCCATCAGGTTTGAATTTACCTTAGTCGAGGTCGTTTCTACAGTGGGTCTGTGTTTGACAACCCACCCGCAGGAGACCCCGTGACCGACACCACCAACAGCATCATCACCGATGCCAAAAAGCGCTACAGCGCCGGCGTTCTCAAGTACCGCCAGATGGGCTACTGGGTGCCCGACTATGTGATCAAGGACACGGACACCTTGTGCCTGTTCCGCATCACGCCGCAAGACGGTGTGGATCCGGTGGAAGCGGCTGCCGCCGTGGCCGGTGAATCGAGCACCGCCACCTGGACCGTGGTGTGGACGGACCGGCTCACGGCTTGCGACAGTTACCGCGCCAAGGCCTACAAGGTCGAGCCGGTGCCCGGGCGCCCCGGCGAGTACTTTGCCTGGGTGGCCTACGACCTGATCCTGTTCGAGGAAGGCTCGATCGCCAACATGACGGCCAGCCTGATCGGCAACGTCTTCAGCTTCAAGCCGCTCAAGGCCGCGCGGCTGGAAGACATCCGCATCCCGGTGGCCTATGTGAAAACCTTCAAGGGGCCGCCCACCGGGTTGGTCGTCGAGCGCGAGCGCCTGGACAAGTTCGGCCGTCCGCTGCTGGGCGCCACCACCAAACCCAAGCTTGGCCTCTCGGGGCGCAACTACGGCCGCGTGGTCTATGAAGGCCTCAAGGGCGGGCTGGATTTCATGAAGGACGACGAGAACATCAACTCGCAGCCCTTCATGCACTGGCGCGACCGGTTTCTCTACGTGATGGACGCGGTGAACAAGGCGAGCGCGGCCACGGGCGAGGTCAAGGGCAGCTATTTGAACGTCACCGGCGCGACGATGGAGGACATGTACGAGCGGGCCGACTTCGCGAAAGAACTCGGCAGCGTGATCGTGATGATCGACCTGGTGATCGGCTACACCGCGATCCAGAGCATGGCGAACTGGGCGCGCAAGAACGACATGATCCTGCACCTGCACCGCGCCGGCCACGGCACCTACACGCGCCAGAAGAACCACGGCGTGAGCTTCCGCGTGATCGCCAAGTGGATGCGCCTGGCGGGTGTGGACCACATCCACGCCGGCACCGCGGTGGGCAAGCTCGAGGGCGACCCGCTCACGGTGCAGGGCTATTACGACGTGTGCCGCAACAGCGTGACCAAGGTCGATCTGCCGCGCGGCAACCACTTCGAGCAGGACTGGGCCGACATCAAGAAGGTGATGCCGGTGGCCTCGGGCGGCATCCACGCCGGCCAGATGCACCAGCTGATCGACTTGTTCGGGGACGACGTGGTGCTGCAGTTCGGCGGCGGCACCATCGGCCACCCGCAAGGCATCCAGGCCGGCGCCGTGGCCAACCGGGTGGCGCTGGAATGCATGGTGAAGGCGCGCAACGAGGGCAAGAACATCCTGGAGGAAGGCCCGAGCATTCTGCGCAAGGCGGCCGAAGGCTGCAGCCCGTTGAAAGCCGCGCTCGACACCTGGGGCGAGATCAGCTTCAACTACACGAGCACCGACACGTCCGACTACGCCGTCACGCCATCCGTGGCCTAAGGAGCAATCACCATGATGACCAACCCCACCGGCCGCCTGACGCAGGGCCAGTTCAGCTTTCTGCCCGATCTCACGGACGCCGAGATCGTGATGCAGATCGAATACGGCCTGAAGAAAGGTTACGCCTGGAGCGTCGAATACACCGACGATCCGCACCCGCGCAACACCTATTGGGAGATGTTCGGCAACCCGATGTTCGACCTGCAGGACGCCGCCGGGGTGATGGTGGAACTGCACGCCTGCCGCAAGACCTTTCCCAACCACTACATCCGCATGATGGCGTTCGACTCGACGCGCAACACCGAATCGATCGTGATGAGCTTCATCGTCAACCGGCCCGCCACGGAACCGGGCTTTGGCCTCTCGCGGCAAGAGGTGGGGGGCCGTTCCATCCGCTACACCGTGCACAGCTATGCCACCGACACGCCCGAGTCGGAGCGCTACGGCGAGTGAGCGCCCGGCACATGAACGCTCCGACCTACAGCATCCCGGGTGCGGCCCCCGCCGCGGCCACGCCAGCCGCCACAGCGCCCGCGTTGCAGGACACCGGCGCGCGCACCGTCAACGAGGTGCTTGCCCAGAGCCAGGTTGAAGCGGTCATGGACGAACTGGACCGCGACCTCATCGGCCTGGTGCCGGTGAAGACGCGCATCCGCGACATCGCGGCCTTGCTGGTGGTCGACAAGCTGCGCCTGAACCTCGGCCTGCAGGCGCAGACGCCGTCGCTGCACATGAGCTTCACCGGCAACCCCGGCACCGGCAAGACCACGGTGGCCCTGCGCATGGCGGAAATCCTGCACCGCCTGGGCTATGTGCGCAAAGGGCATGTGGTCAGCGTCACGCGCGACGACCTGGTGGGCCAGTACATCGGCCACACCGCGCCCAAGACCAAGGAGGTGCTCAAGAAGGCCATGGGCGGCGTGCTTTTCATCGACGAAGCCTACTACCTCTACCGCCCCGAAAACGAGCGCGACTACGGACAGGAAGCGATCGAGATCTTGCTGCAGGTGATGGAGAACCAGCGCGACGACCTGGTGGTGATCCTGGCGGGCTACAAGGACCGCATGGACACCTTCTTCAAGTCCAACCCCGGCCTGTCGTCGCGCGTGGCGCACCACCTCGACTTTCCCGACTACGGCCAGGGCGAGCTGCTCGACATCGCCGACCGCATGCTCGGCACCATGAACTACCGCTTCGGCGAGGGCGCGCGCGAAGCGTTCGAGAGCTACCTGCAGCGCCGCATTCCCCTGCCCCACTTTGCCAACGCGCGCAGCGTGCGCAACGCGCTCGACCGCGCGCGCCTGCGCCAGGCCAGCCGCCTGTTCGTCGACCGGGACCGGGAACTCAGCCGCGACGACCTCACCACGCTCATGCCGGCCGACATCCTGGCCAGCCGGCTGTTTGGTGCCGGAACCTGATACCGCCGCGCGCGAACGGCGGGTGCGCTCAGCCGCGCTCGATCCGCCACCAGGGTGGCAGCAGGCCGCGCACCTCGGGCCGACCAAAGCGGTCATCCATCAGCACCACCACGCCGCGGTCGTCGGGTCCGCGGATCACGCGCCCCGCGGCCTGCACCACCTTCTGCAAGCCCGGAAACAGGTAGGCGTGGTCGTAGCCGCGGCCGTGTTGAAGCTGCAGCCGCGCGCGCAGCTGTTCGTTCAGCGGGTTCACCTGGGGCAGGCCCAGTGTGGCGATGAAGGCCCCGATCAGGCGCTGGCCCGGCAGGTCGATGCCTTCACCAAATGCCCCGCCGAGCACGGCAAAACCGATGCCCTGGCTGTGCTCGGTGAAGCGGGCCACAAACGCAGATCGGTCCAGCTCGGCCATGCCGCGCGACTGGGACCACGCGGCAATGTCCGGGTGCACGGCAGCAAAGCGCGCCAGCACCTGTTGCAGGTAGTCGAAGCTGCTGAAAAAAGCGAGGAAGTTGCCCGGCTTGGCCTGGAACTGTTCGGCCATCACCGCCACCACCGCGTCGAGCGATTCGGCGCGGTCCTGGTAGCGGGTGGAGATGTGCGGTGTGATGCGCACCTGCAGTTGTGCCGGGTCGAAGGGTGAGGGCACGTCCAGCCGCGCCACGTCGGCGGGCAGGCCGAGCAGGTGGATGGTGTGGTCCATGGGGCTGAGCGTGGCCGAGAACAGCGTGGCGCTGTGCGCCGCCTGCCAGCGCGGCTGCAGGTGCGGCGCGGGCACGAGGTTGCGGATGGCCAGCCGCGGCCGGGGCGCGCGGGTGCGCGCCGCCTCCGTGCGCGTGATCTCCACCAGCGAGTGGTCGCCAAACACCTCGGCCACGCGCACGAAGTGCAGCACCTCGAACAGCCAGGCCTGCACCCGCACATCGGGCGCGGTTGCGTCCAGCGCCAGGTGTTCCGAGAGGTCGGCGGCGTGCTGCTGCAGCGCGCCCACCAGGCCCTCGGGCAGATCGTTGAGCAGCACCTGCCCGGCCGCCAGCCCACGGCCCAGCGTGCCCCAGAAGCGGTGCAGCCGATCGAGCGAGGCCTTGAGCCCCTTGGGCGGCGCCTGGCGCAGCGCCGCCAGGGTCGCCGGGCCGAGTTCGGCGCTGTACATCAGCCGCGCGCGCTCGATCAGGTTGTGCGCCTCGTCGATGAGCAGGCCCACGCGCCAGGGCTCGCCCACGGTGAGCGCCCAGGTGTGTGCACTGAGGTCGAAGAAGTGGTTGAAGTCGCCCACGACCACATCGCTCCAGCGCAGCATGTCCTGGCCGAGGTAGTAGGGGCACACGTCGTGTTTCAGCGCGACGGTGCGCAGGCCCGCCTGGTCCAGCCAGGCGGTCTGCGCGGCTTCGTCGCGCGCCCGCGGCAGCCGGTCGTAGAAGCCGCTGGCCAGCGGGCACGCGTCGCCGTGGCAAGCCTTGTCGGGGTGCTCGCAGGCCTTCTCGCGCGCCACGCGCTCCAGCACCCGCAGCCGGCCGGCGGATGCGGCGGGTTGCAGCCGGGCCAGTGCATCGAGCGCGAGCCGGCGGCCCGGCGTCTTGGCGGTGAGGTAGAGCAGTTTGTCGGTGCCTTGCGCGGGCATGGCCCTGAGCGCACCGAACAGCGTGGCCATGGTCTTGCCGATGCCGGTGGGTGCCTGCACCAGCAGGTGCCTGCCGTGGCGGTGCGTTCGCCAGGTGGCGCCGGCCAGCTCGCGCTGGCCCGTGCGGAAACCGTCGAACGGAAAGGCCAGCGTCTGCAGCTGTGCGTCGCGCGCCAGGCGGTGGACCTGCTCGCCGCGCGCCCAGTGGATGTAGCGCGCGCACAGGTCGTTGAAGTGCTGGCGCAGTTCGTCGGCGGTGTGCCAGCTGTTCAGAACGGTCTCCAGCCGGGTGTCGATGTTGAAGTACACCAGCGCGACTTCGATGCGCTCCAGCCCCAGCTGCTCGCACAGCATCCACGCGTAAACACGCGCCTGCGCCCAGTGCAGCGCGCGGTGGTTCTCGCGCACCAGCGCCACATCTCCGCGGTGCGTCTTGATTTCTTCCAGACGCGGAGCGCCGGGGTCGAAGCCATCGGCGCGGCCCTGCACCAGCAGGTCGCCGAACCGCGCGCGCAGCGGCACTTCGCGCTGGTAGGGCGCGGCCCGCCGCGCGGTCACCGCCTCGTGGCCGGCCACGCCGTCCTGCGCGGTGGGCGAGGGTGTGAAACGCAGGTCCAGGTCGCCGGCCTGGGCGGTGAAGGCGCACAGCACGCGCACCGCGACCTGCAAGCCCTCGGGCGGTGTGGGTGCCTGCGCGTTCAAGGGGTGGCCTGTGCGCCGGGCGGAAACAAGGTCACGGCTGCGCCGGGCCGCCACGGTGCGTGCTTGTGCATGCAGGCCGCCATCAACGCACTGGCCACCCAGCGGTCGTGCCAGCGCCGTGTGGCCACCCAGGGCGATGCCACCCACCACGCGGCGTCCACCGCGGCGAACTGGCGCACGAACGGGAAGATGGCCGCGTCCGCCAGCCCCGGCTGTTCGCCGCCGAGGTGGGGCGCCTCGGACAGTTGAGATTCCAGGGGCTGGATCAGGCACGCCACCGCGTCGTCGCGCCACGCGTGTGCGCTGCGCTCGGGGTGGCGTTCGGCGTACTTGTAGCGATCGAGCGCGTGTTTGAACGCGCCGTCGCAGGCGTGGGTGAGCGCGCGCTGCTCGGGTGTGTCGCCGCGCGCCAGCCAGCCGTCGGGATCCTGCAGCGCCAGGGCCCAGCGCATGATGTCCAGGCTCTGGGCGATCACCTCGCCCGAGGGCAACTGCAGCACCGGCACCGTACCCGCCGGTGAGGCCGCGAGCATGGCCGCCGGTTTGTCGGCCAGCACCACCTCACGCAGCGCCACCGCCACGCCGGCCTGGCACAGCGCCAGGCGCGCGCGGATGGCGTAGGGACAGCGGCGAAAGGAATACAGGATGGGCAGCACGGGTCAACATCATGGCACGCACGGTGTGCAAGCCAGAGCGCGATATGCTCGTGAGCACCTTCACCCTCCGCCGACAGGACCCACCATGGAAGACCCCCGCTGCTGCGGCACCGGCACCTGCATCATCAACGACGACGGCCAGTGCTGGTGCGGCCAGCGCTGGGATGGCGAACGCATGTGTTTCCCCCAGGCCGACCCTTCGCCAACGCCGCCCCCGGCTGCAACCGGCGGGCACCAGCCCGGCGAAGAACCGGACCGCTGAGACCCCCGCCACCCGGACCGGTGTGGTTGGCCCGGGCATGGGTTGGGCACCGCACAGACCAGATCGGCCATCGGCCCCAGGCTTGCACCTTTGCCAGGCGCACGCTTGGAGGTCACCATGGAGATGCCCATGTTTCGCGCCCGATCCCAGTCCCAACTGCCCGAGAACGCCTCCCCGGAGGGACTGACCGCGGCTGTGCGCAAGATCTACACCCAACGCACCAATGCCGTGGTGCCGCTGCACTGGCTGTCCACCGCCGCGGCCTTCACGGGCACCGGCGGGCTGGTCAACGGCGACGACCTGGCCGAGCTGATCCGCCACCGCTGCGAGGTGGCCGGCTGGTTGCCCGACTCGTTGCCGGTGTCGCTGGTTGCGCGCTGGATCGTATCGCGCTCGGTGGTGTCGATCGAGAGCCCCTGGGGCCCGCTGTTTCCCCTGTTCCAGTTCGATCTGCCCACGGCGTCGGTGGTCGATGGCATGGGTCCGTTGCTCGCAGAGCTGCGACCGGTCTTCGACGACGTGGAGCTCGCGCTCTGGTTCGTCACGCCCAACGACTGGCTCGCCGGCGCCCGCCCGGTCTCTGCCATGCACCACAGCTTCCCCGCGGTGCTGCAGGCCGCGCGTGCCGACCGTTTCGTGGCCGGCGGGCACTGAACCCGGCGGCTCGGCCCCAACACCCGCGAGGGTGGCCATGCGCCGCCACGGGATGGCGTTTGCCTGAGCCTGCTCAATGCGGTGCGCATGCACCTGCCGAAGATGGACGCCTTGTGGCCAGACGGGCGTTCCAGGTCGGGAGACCCGGACCTCACGGCCACCGGTGAATGTCACAGGAGCCCGCACATGAAGCAGACTTCCAGCAGTGCCGCGCGCACCCGATCCGCCGTCAAGCGCCCGGCGGCGAACCCACACAGCTCGGCCGCCGACAGCCCGCGCGCCGTGCGCATCCACGAAGTGGCGTACGCACTCTACGAGGCGCGCGGCTGCGCGGATGGTCACGACCTCGAAGACTGGCTGGCGGCCGAAGCGGCCGTGGCCGGCGAGGCCGCTGGACCCAGGCCCGCTGGCAGCGACCACTGAGGGCGGCGCCCCGCGACTGCTCAGCCGCGCGTGGCCCAGTCCAGCGCGGCCTTGCCGCCCGCCGCCGAGGCGGTGCTCACCAGCGTGCCCCAGGCCATGTCGATGAGCGAGAGCTTCCACGGCCAGTCCTTGAGCGTGGCCCAGTTGGTCAGGTCGTAGGTGGCGTAGGTGAAGAAGCCGAACAGCGCGGCCATGGTCAGCGTGGTCGCCCAGCTGTGGGGCGCGGTGTGCGGCGCCACGGCAAAGATCACCAGACCCACCGCGAACAGCAGGTAGAACACCACCGCCACGGGCACGTTGGGCGAGGCCGCCATGAGGTGACCCAGGCCTTGCTGGTACAGGGGTTTGGCGATGACGCCGAGCCAGATCAGGTCCAGCACGACCATCACCACGGCGGTGCCGCCGTAAGCGGCGAGGTACTTGTTCATGTTGTCTTTCAGGAAACTCGGGGTGGTTCAGGGTCGTTCAGGGTTTCGGGCTCACGCGCCAGATCGCGTTGCCCACGTCGTCGGCCACCAGCAACGCGCCGCGCGTGTCCACCGCCACACCCACCGGCCGGCCCAGGGCCTCGCCTTGTTCGCTCAGGAAGCCGGTGAGCACGTCCACCGGCTGACCCGCGGGCTGATTGCCCTGGAAGGGGACGAAGATCACCTTGTAGCCGCTGTGCGGGCGGCGGTTCCACGAACCGTGCTGGCCGATGAACATGCCACGGGCAAAGGGCGCGCCGAGCGCATTGCCGGTGGACGAGGCCAGGCCGAGCGAGGCGGTGTGCGGGCCGAGCGCGTAGTCGGGCTTGAGGGCCGTGGCCACCAGGTCGGGGCGCGGGGGCTTCACCCGCACGTCCACCGTCTGGCCGTAGTAGCTGTACGGCCAGCCGTAGAAGCCGCCGTCTTTCACCGAGGTCAGGTAGTCGGGCACCAGATCGCTGCCCAGTTCGTCGCGCTCGTTCACCACGGTCCACAGCGTCTGGCCGGTGGCATCCCAGGCCATGCCCACCGGGTTGCGCAGGCCTGAGCCGTACACGCGGTTCGCGCCGGTCTTCACGTCCACCGCCCAGATGGCTGCGCGGCCCACCTCGGCTTCCATGCCGCGTTCGCCCACATTGCTGTTGGATCCCACGGCGACAAAGAGCGTGCTGCCATCGGGGCTGGCCAGCAGGTTCTTGGTCCAGTGGTGGTTCACACCGGCGGGCAATTTCACCAGATCGGTGGCGGGCGCGGTGATGGTGGTGTCGCCAGTGCGGTAGGGGTAGCTCACCACCGCATCGGCGTTGGCCACATACAGGCGCTCGCCGATCAGCGCCATGCCGAAGGGCGAGCGCAGGTCGCGCAACAGCACCGAGCGGGTTTCGGCCACGCCGTCACCGTCGGCATCGCGCAGCAGCGTGATGCGGTTGGCGCTGGGCACGGTGGCGCCGGCGCGCTTCATCACCTGGCCGGCGATCCAGTCTTTCACGCCGGTGCTGCCGGCGGGCTTGGGCGGCGCGTTGGTTTCTGCGACCAGCACGTCGCCGTTGGGCAGCACCAGCAGCCAGCGCGGGTGGTCCAGTCCGCTGGCGAACGCGCCCACGCGCAGACCCGCCGCAGGCAAGGGGGTTGCGCCATCGGGCCAGCCTCTGGCGGGCGCGATGTTCACCGTGGGGATGAGGGTGGTGGCGGGCTCGGGCAGGCTGGGGTTGGGGCCGGTGCCTTGGGCCACCGAAAGCCGGGCGGACTCGGCGCAGGCGCCCAGCAGAAACACGCTCGACAGCGCGGTGGACAGGAGGAGAAGCGGGCGCGCTGAACGCGTTGGAGGGGCATGGGTCATCGGTGCAGCCTAAGCGCGGATGGGGTGCATGTCCATGCATGGCCCTTCGCGGTGGTAGCCTCACCACTTTGTGTGGGCTACCGAACGGACGTGGCCCGGCGCCTTGCGTAGCTTCCAGGGTGGCCGCCCGCTTTGGGCCGCGCCGTACTTCGAAGAAAACCGATGCCAGAGCAACGCGCCCCCGCCCCCCTCCCCGCCGCCGGGACAGGTGAACTCTCCGAAGCCGGTCGCCGCAGTGCCTTGCTCAAGGCGGGGGCTTTGCAGAACGCGATCCTCAACAGCGCCAACTTCTCGATCATCGCCACCGATGAAAAAGGTGTGATCCAGATCTTCAACGTGGGTGCCGAGCACATGCTGGGCTACAGCTCGGCGGAGGTGGTGGACAAGTTGAGCCCGAGCGACCTGCACGATGCGATGGAAGTCACCGCACGCGCGGTGGAGCTGAGCACCGAGCAGGGCACGCCGATCGCACCGGGCTTTGAAGCCCTGTCGTTCAAGGCCTCGCGCGGCATCGAAGACATCTACGAACTGACCTACATCCGCAAGGACGGCAGCCGCTTCCCGGCCATCGTCTCGGTCACCGCGCTGCGCGACGACGCCGCCGGCCTGATCGGCTACTTGCTGATCGGCACCGACAACTCGGCGCGCAAGCTGGTGGAGCAGCAACTCAACGAGGCGGTGGCCGCGGCCGAAAAGGCCAACCTGGCCAAGTCCGATTTCCTCTCCAGCATGAGCCACGAGCTGCGCACGCCGCTCAACGCCATCCTGGGTTTTGCGCAGCTGGTGGAGTCGGGCACGCCCGCGCTCACGCCCGCGCAGAAACGCAGCATCGACCAGATCCTCAAGGCCGGCTGGTACCTGCTGGACCTGATCAACGAAATCCTGGACCTGGCGCTCATCGAGTCGGGCAAGCTGTCGCTGTCGGTGGAGCCGGTGTCGCTGCAGGAGGTGCTGATGGAATGCCGATCCATGGTGGAGTCGCAGGCGCGCCAGCGCAGCATCGGCATGGCCTTCCCGCGCCTGCCGGCGCAGAGTTATGTGAAGGCCGACCGCACACGCCTCAAACAGGTGCTGATCAACCTGTTGTTCAACGCCATCAAGTACAACCAGCCGTCCGGCCATGTGGCGGTGGAGTGCGCAGAGCCCACCCCCGGCACCTTGCGCATCAGCGTGCGGGACACCGGCGCCGGCCTCAGCCCCGAGCAGGTGAGCCAGTTGTTCCAACCCTTCAACCGGCTGGGTCAGGAGGGCGGCAAGGAAGAGGGCACGGGCATCGGCTTGGTGGTCACACAGCGGCTCGTGGCGCTCATGGGAGGCGAGATCGGTGCCGACAGCACCCAGGGTGTGGGGAGTGTGTTCTGGGTCGAGATGGCACTGGCCACCGCACCCGGTCTGTCGCTGGAGATCAGCAACGAGCCGCCACCCGCCCAGGCGGTGGACGGTGCAGACATGCACACCGTGCTGTATGTGGAAGACAACCCGGCCAACCTGGAGCTGGTCGAGCAGATCATTGCGCGGCGCAGCAACCTGCGCCTGCTCGGCGCGGCCGACGCCAGCCTGGGCATCGAGTTTGCGCGGGTCTACCGGCCCGAGGTCATCCTCATGGACATCAACCTGCCCGGCATGAGCGGCACGGAGGCCATGAAGGTGCTGCGCAGCGACCCCTCCACCGCCCACATCCCCATCATCGCGCTCAGCGCCAACGCCGTCCCGCGCGACATCGAGCGCGGATTGGAGGCGGGCTTTTTCAACTACATCACCAAACCCATCAAGGTCGGCCAGCTCATGGATGCGATCGACGCGGCCCTGGCGATTTCCAGGCAACGGCAGCTGGGCAACAGCCCGGCAGACATCACATGACCATCACCGCCCAAGACATCCTGCAGGCCCGCGTCCTGATCGTGGACGACCAGCAATCCAACGTCCTGCTGCTGGAGCAGATGCTGGAGAACGCGGGGTACACCAACGTGCACTCCACCATGGACCCGGCCGCGGTCACCGGCATGCACCGGCGCACGCCGTTCGACCTCATCCTGCTCGATTTGCAAATGCCCGTGATGGACGGCTTCCAGGTGATGGAAGGTCTCAAGGCCAATGCGATCGACGACTACATACCGGTGCTCGTGATCACGGCGCAACCGGGCCACAAGCTGCGGGCGCTGCAGTCGGGCGCCAAGGACTTCGTGAGCAAACCCTTCGACATGCTCGAAGTGCGCACGCGCATCCACAACCTGCTGGAAGTGCGCCTGCTGCACCAGCGCCTGGCCAATCTGAACCACGCGCTGGAACTCGAAGTGCTGGAGCGCACCGCCGAGTTGCGCGAGAGCGAAGCGCGCTACCGCGCGCTCACCGAGCTGGCCACCGACTGGTACTGGGAACAGGACAAGGACGGCCGTTTCACCCGCGTGTCGGGCCCGGTGCTGGAAATGCTCGGCCTGCGCGTGGACCCGCTGGTGGATGGGCCTGCCGCACCCGATGTCGAAGACGGGTGGAATCTGGTCCAGCGCGCCGACTTGCAGGCCCGCATCACGGCACGCACGCCGTTCCTCGACGTGCAACTGGACCACATCTCTGCCAAGGGTGTGAAGCGCAGCTACCGCGTCAGCGGCACGCCCATGTTTGACGCCGGTTGCACCTTCATCGGCTACCGCGGCTTCGGGGTCGAGATCCTCAACTGAAGACCCCGGCCGGGTTCGGCCCGGGCCGGTGCGCCGCCCGGACCACCGCGGTGTTGGCCGACGACCTGCTGACGGCACACAGGCGCGGCGCCACGGCCCCCCTGAGACCGGCCATGCCGGTTCCAAGGACGGGCTCAGTTGGACTGTGGCAGGCTGTCCGCGCGCAGCGACAGGTTCTGGATGCGCGTGTCGGCCGAAGCGGCGGTGTCGGCGGCGCCATAGGGGCTGCTCCGCGGGTACCGGTTGGCCATGTGGCTGGCGAAGGCGTTCTGTTCGCCGCCCGGTGTGCTGAACCCGTTGCCGCTGGCGGGCGCGAGGTCCTGGCGGGCGGGTGCCGACAGGGTGTTGAAGGGGTAGCCGTCGCCGCCAGCGGTGGTGCCGTTGCCGGCCAGGAAGCCGAGCGTGACCATGCGGTAGCGGCGCGCAGCCACTTCCGGTGTGAAGGCCCCCTGGGCATACACGACCTCCGGTCCGGTCAGCGGGCCGGTGCCGTCCGCATCGTCGACCACGATGGTGCGAACGCGCGAGCCCACCGGCTGGCCGGGGTCGAAGCTGAAACGCAGGCCCGCCACCTGCGGAAACTTTCCCTGGGTCGAGTTCACCAGCCAGTCGGAAATGCCGTGCTCCAGCAAGGTCTTGAGCTCGGACGGGGTCACGCTGAGCACCGACAGACCGTTGTTGAAGCGCAGGGCGAATTCGATGTCGAGCTGCGAGATGTCGCCCGGCTGCTTGTTCACCGACGGGTTGGCCTTGGTGATGCCCTTCACGCCGGTGGTGGAGCCCGGTGGCGCGTCGACCGAACCGAGCGAGGAGCGGATGCCACCACCGTTCTTCAGCGACAGCGTGGTGCTGCCGTCCAGGGTCTGTGCGTGGGCGAGGTTGGCCTCGGCGGTGAGGTTGCCCAGGTTGGTTTCCTGGTTGCGCACCAGCACGCGGTCGCCTTCGAGGTAGACGCTGGCAGCACCGAACAAGGCGCCGTCCTTGGTCGAGATCACCGCGCCGATCTTGTCGGTGATGGCCACCACACCCGGCATGGCGTCGGCCAGCGTGAGCCCGGCGCGCGCCAGGCCGTCGGTGTCGGTGGCCCAGGCGCCATTGAGGGCGGTGTCCAGCCTGCCGGTGATCACGCGGCCCTGTGCGTCAAACGGCAGCACGATGCGCCCGAGGTACTTGTAGTCGGCGTCGACGTTGACCACCAGCACCGGCTCGTTGCCCGGCGAGGTGTAGCGCAGCGGGTAGACGCCGCCGTTGGTGTCGCCGGGACGCACCCGGTCGTTGGCGTCGTACAAGCCGGTGTTGGAGCCGCCCGCGATGATCAGGTCCACCCCGCGCAGGCGGGTGGCGAGCTGCTGTTCCACCTGCAACTGCTGCATGTGGGCCAGCAGCACCACCTTGTTGATGCCTTGTGTGGTGAGCGCCGTCACCGACGGTTGGATCTCGGCCACCAGTGCGTCGATGCTGGCCACGGCGGCACCACTGGGCGCCACGCCGATGTTGCCCACCGAGGTGATGCTGGGCAGCGTGGGCGTGCTGGCGCCCACCACGCCGATGCGCTCGCCGTTGACCGTGATCACCGCGTATCGGGCGAGCTTGTTGTTCAGGGTCGATGCCTCGGCGCCGTCGTTGGCGGCGTTGGCCAGGCTGGCGAGGTTGCTGTCGGCGCTGAAGGTCAGGTTGCTGGCGAGGTAGGGGAATTGCGCGCCGCGCCAGGTGTTGCCGCCCGAGCTGCTGCGGTTGATCAGCGAGGCAAAGAAGTTGGTGCCCAGGTCCAGGTCGTGGTTGCCCACGGCCGAGGCCTGCAAGCCCATGAGGTTGAGGATCTCGATGTCACCGCGGCCCGCACCGCTGATGCCCAGCTCGGGACTCAGCGACGCGTCGTCGGACGCGTTGAAGAACGGCCCGGGGATGTAGTTGTCGCCCGAGGACAGGAACACCGTGTTGGGCACGTCGGCGCGGAAGCGCTGCACCAGCGCCGACAAGCCTTTGGCATTGGTGACCAGATCACCGCCGCTGTCCATGTCGGCCACATGCAGCACCTGCAGGCTGAAGGCGGTGGCGGGCAGGGGTGGGGTGGTCGCTGGAGCAGGGCCGCCGCCGCCACCGCACGCAGCCAGCGAGAAGGCGAGGGCGGTGGCGAGCAGGCCGGAGGGGAGGTGCTGTGCCATGGTTGGGTGGAAAAGGGGTGGTGGATGGATGGGCGTCGCAAAACGACCCTCGAAGTGTTCGGTGACCCGGTGTCTGTTTCGTGACAACACAGGTGCCCCCGGGGGTTTGCGCCGCGTATCGAATATCCTGCAGCGTGTGCAACGCCAACGGGCCATCCGAGCAAGACATGACATTCCACTGGACCAACCCCTACCCCACCGTGCGCAGCCCCGTGATGGCGCGCAACGTCGTCTCCACCTCGCACCCGCTGGCGTCATCCGCCGGCCTGCGCATGCTGCTCAAAGGGGGCAATGCGGTGGACGCGGTGATCGCGGCCGCCGCTGCGCTCACCATCGTCGAGCCCATCTCCAACGGCCTGGGCAGCGACAACTTCGCCATCCTCTGGGACGGCGAGACGCTGCACGGCCTGAACTCCTCGGGCGTGGCGCCGGCCACCTGGAACACCGACTACTTCGCGCGCCGACACGGCGGCGCCATGCCCCAGCGCGGCTGGGATTCGGTCACCACACCCGGCGCGGTGGCGGGCTGGGTGGCCTTGTCGGCGCGCTTCGGCAAGCTGCCGTTTGCCGACCTGCTGGAGCCCGCCATCGAGCTGGCCGAACGCGGCCACGGCGTGGGCTGCATCACCGCCGACAAGTGGGCCCGCCAGTTGCCCCTGCTGAAAAGCCAGCCGGGCTTTGCCGAGGCCTTCATGCCACACGGCCGTGCGCCCACACCGGGCGAGCATTTCACCTTCAAGGCGGCGGGTGCCACGCTGCGCAAGATCGCCGAGACCCGCGGCGAGGCCTATTACCGCGGCGAGATCGCTGAAGCGCTGGTGGCCCACGCGGCGGCCAACGGCGGCACCATGACCATGGCCGACCTCGATGGCTACCGCCCCGAGTGGGTGACGCCGATCCAGAAGAACTTTGCCGGTCACACCGTGCATGAAATTCCGCCCAACGGGCAGGGGATCGCGGCGCTCATGGCGCTGGGCATGCTCGAGCACCTCGACATCGGCCGCCTGCCGGTGGACAGCATCGAATCGCAACACCTGCAGATCGAAGCCATCAAGCTGGCCTTTGCCGACACCTACCGCTGGGTGGCCGATGCGCGCCACATGAACGAGGTGAGCGCCGCCGACCTGCTGAGCGATGCGTATCTGGCCGAGCGCGCCAGGCTCATCCAGCCGGGCAAGGCCGGCGACTTTGCACACGGCACACCGCCGCGCGGCGGCACGGTGTACCTCACCGCGGCCGACGAGCGCGGCCAGATGATCAGCCTGATCCAGTCCAACTACATGGGCTTTGGCAGCGGCGTGGTCGTGCCCTCGGTGGGCGTGAGCCTGCAGAACCGGGGCCATGGATTCACGTTGGCCGAGGGCCACCCCAACCAGGTGGCCGGCGGCAAGCGGCCGTTCCACACCATCATCCCGGGCTTCGTGACCAAAGACGGCCGACCGCAGATGAGCTTTGGCGTGATGGGTGGCAACATGCAGCCACAGGGCCATGTGCAGACGCTGGTGCGCATGCTCGTGCATGGCCAGCAGCCGCAGGCCGCCTGCGACGCGCCGCGCTGGAAGGTCGGCAACGGCCTGAACGTGGACTTCGAATCCACCATGGCGCCCGCCTTGCTGCAAGGGCTGAAGGACCTGGGCCACCGCTTCGAGCCGACCCCGGATGCCTACATGGACTTCGGCAGCGGCCAGTTCATCTGGCGCCTGGCCGACGACATGGAAGCCGGTTACGTGGCCGCGAGCGATTCGCGCCGCGACGGCCAGGCCGTCGGTTTCTGATGCAGCGCCCCCTGTTCAGGCCTGCAGCCGCGCTGCGGTTCGTGGTGAATGGCCAGTCGGGCCACGGTGATTCCGACGCCACCCGCGACGCGATCGAGTCGGGCCTGCGCGATGCCGGTCGGGCGGGCACCGTGTGGTTTGCTGCACCCGGCGAGCTCGCGCAAGTGGCGCGAAAGGCTGCAGAGCAGGCCGTGGCCGATGGCGCCGCGGTGGTCGCCGTGGGCGGGGACGGCACCATCAATACCGTGGCGCAGGCGGCCCACGCAGCCGGTTGCACCATGGGTGTGATTCCCCGTGGCACCTTCAACTACTTTGCCCGCGAGCACGGCGCACCCCTGGAGACCCCCGACGCCTTGCGCTGGCTGCTCGACGCGCGCCCCGAGCCGGTGCAGATCTCGGCCATCAACGGGCAGGTGTTTCTCGTCAACACCAGCCTGGGCCTCTACCCGGATTTGCTGCAGGACCGCGAAACCTGGAAGGCCCGCTTTGGCCGCAGCCGCCTGGTGGCGTTTGGCGCCGGCATGGCCACGCTGCTGCGCGCGCAGCGGCGGCTCAGGCTCTCGATCGAGTGGGATGGGCAAGTGCGTGAACTGCGGGCGCTCACGCTGTTCGTCGGCAACAACCGCCTGCAGCTGGAACAGCTGGGCCTGGGCGCCCGCGATGGACTGTCCGAGGGTGCGGCCGCCGACGGCCACATCACCGCCGTCATCCTCAAGCCCATCGGCACCCTGGCCATGGTCGGCCTGATGTTGCGCGGCGCGCTGGGGCAGTTGGGTGAAGCCAGCGGCATTGATCGCATCGTGTGCCAGCGCCTGGTGGTCAAGCCCACGCGCTTGCTGGGTCGGCGAAAGGTGAAGGTGGCGTTTGATGGCGAGGTGGACTGGATGCGCTCGCCGTTGACCATCCGCGTGCTGCCCCAGCCGCTCTGGCTGCTGAAGGCCGCGCCTGAGGTGACCGCACCGTGAGCGTGTTGCTGCAGGTCTCCGATCCCCATTTCGGCACCGAACGAACCCCCGTGGTGGAAGCGCTGGTGGCACTCGCCGCCCGGCTGCGTCCCGACCTGGTGGTGCTCTCGGGCGACATCACCCAGCGCGCCCGCACTGAGCAGTTCAGCGCCGCCCGCACCGCCATGAACCGGCTGGGTGCGCCCCTGCTCGCGCTGCCCGGCAACCACGACATCGCGCTGTTCGACCTCTGGAGCCGCTTCGTGCGCACCTACGCGCGCTACAGCGCGGCCTTCGGGTCCGACCTGGCGCCCGTGTTCGCCTCGCACGACCTGCTGGTGATCGGTGTGAACACGACACGCGCCCGGCGCCACAAGGACGGTGAAGTCTCCAGCACACAGATCGACGCGGTGGCACAGCAACTGCGCCGGGCCACGGCCGAACAACTGCGTGTGGTCGTGGTGCACCAGCCCATCGACGTGATGCGGGCCGAGGACCTGCCCAACCGGCTGCACAACCACGCGGCCGCGCAGCAAGCGTGGGCCGCAGCGGGCGCAGACATCGTCATGGGCGGCCACATCCACCTGCCGTATGTGATGCCGCTGCCGGGGCTGGCGCGCCCGATGTGGGCGGTGCAGGCCGGCACGTCGGTGTCCGGCCGGGTGCGCAGCGGCGTGCCCAACTCGGTGAACGTGCTGCGCTGGTCGCCCGCCAGGGATTGCGTGGTGGAGCAGTGGGATTTTTCAGCGGCTGCCTCGGCCTTCGAGCGCGTCGCCAGCACACCACTCGTGCCGCAGCGCGGCTGACCCTCGTCAGTAGTGCGGCGGCAGTTCGTCGCGCGGGTCGCGCGGCCCGGCCGACTGGCCGTCGTCGCCGCCGCGCTGGCGCAGCCGGCTCACCTCGCGCAGCAACAAGTCGATCTGCTCCTGCTGCTTCGCCACCAGGGCGTTCAAGGTGTCGAGCAGGTCGTCGGCGTAGCTGGCCTTGATCTCCAGATTGGTGAGGCGCTGGTCGGTGTCGGAAGCGGGGTGCAGGGATTCGGTCATGCCGCCATTGGACCGCATTTGCCGCGCACAAAAAAACCCGCGCTGGCAGGACGTGGTCCTGCATGCAGCGCGGGGAAGGGGGGGATCTTCAGGAATGTCTGGTGGTCAGACGCGGGGTTCGCCATTGCCGTTGACCAGAATGGTCCGGCCGGGTTGCGAAGTCATCTGCACGCGGTGGCCAACACCGCGGAAGGTGTAGGTCACGTCCCAATAGTCGGGCTGCCCATTGCGGTTCGCTGTCGGTGTGCAGCGCTGGACTTCCTGCGTCTGGGGCTGGTTGCCGTAGCCGTTGCGGCCCACGTTGGAACCCACGGCCGCCCCCGCCACCGCGCCGCCCACGGTGGCGATGTCGCGACCGCTGCCGTTGCCGATCTGGTGGCCCAGGATGCCGCCGATCACCGCACCGGCGATGGCGCCGGGGATGTTGCGCTGCGGCTGCTGCACCACTTCTTCGCGCTCGATCCAGCAGCGCTGGCCGCTGTTGGGGCCGACCACGGCGCGCACCGAGGTCACGTCGGCTTCGTACAGGCGCTCCTGGTTGCGGCGGCGGTAGTCGCGGCGTTCCTGCTGTTGCTGGGCTTGCGGGTATTGGTTGGGGTATTGGTAGACCGGCTCGGGTGCCTGCGAGATCGGTTGGTCGTACACCGGGTAAGGCACGGCGCAGCCGGCCAGGCCTGCCACGGCCAGGGTGGCCAGGGCGGTCAGGCGCAGCAGGGGAGATGAGCGTTTGACGAGGGGGTTCATGGAGGTGTTCCTGGTGTGACAGCCGGATGGCGAGGACCGGTGTGTGGTGCCGGTCGATGGGTTGAAGGATGTTGGATGCTGCGCCCGTGGTCTGTTCGTTACCGCGCACGAACGGTGTCTGCGCGGTAAAGAACGTGAGCAGTTCTTGCCGGCCGTGCGCCGGTGGGTACGTCACCGAACAGACCCCGAACCCTGGTCGGGACTACAAACGCTTTCGCTCTCCCGGAGCTTTTCCGATGGCGTTTGAACCCGGAGTTGCCCATGCCCAAATCCACCGCCTTCCACCCCAGCTGGGACACGTCCTCCTATGGTCACCCGGCCGACACGTCGCCGATGGAATGCTCGGCCCTGGCCGACCACCTGTCGGAATGCAGCCGCTCGCGCGGCACCCTGCAGACCTTGCGCAACGGCGCAGGCCTGGTCCGCGGCTTCGTGATGCCGCGGCTGGTCACCACCGTGTTGTTCATTGCATTGATTGCAGGCACCACATGGCTGGCTTCGTAGATGGCTGTGAGCGAACAACCCGGTCAGGACGACTGGGTACCGCAGCCCGTGCGGCGCATGCTGGACGCCGCACTCGGTCCGGCGCTGGAGCCGATACGGTCTGAAATCTTTGGCCTGGCGCGCTTTGAGGAGCACGGCAGAAGCCTGGCCGCGTCGCACCACGCCGCGCGTGCGGTGTTCGGCAGCACCACCTTTTATCCGCGCCTGCAGAGCAACATCCAGAGCCTGCGCACCTCGCACGAGCACATTGCCAGCCATGCGCTGAGTGGTCAGGACATCAGCCCGGGCGCCGAGTGGCTGTTCGACAACTTCCACCTGATCGAAGACCAGTTGCGCGAGATCCGCGAGGGCTTGCCGCCGCGCTACTACCGCACGCTGCCGGTGCTGCAAGACGCACCCCTGCAAGGTTTGCCGCGCATCTACAGCATCGCCTGGGCGTTTGTGGCCCACACCGACGGTGCCTTTGACGACACGGTGCTCACCCACTTCCTGAACGCCTACCAGGAGGTCCACGAGCTCAGCCACGGTGAGCTCTGGGCGCTGCCCACGACGCTGCGGGTGGTGCTGATCGAGAACCTGCGCCGTCTGGCGGACCGCATTGCCAGCCACAAGGCCGCGCGCGAACTCGCCGGACTGATCGCGCACCGCATCGAGGAGATGGATCTGGCCACCGTGCGCGAGCTGCACGCGATGGCCGAGCGCCGGGGTGCGAGCCGCGTGTTCCTGTGCCACCTGGCGCAAAACCTGGCCGGTCACCGCCCGCCCACCAACGGCGTGTTTCTCACCCAGCTGGGGCCCTGGTTGCAAGAGACGGTGCCCGACCTGGCGGCCTTGCAGGCCCAGCACCAAGCCGATCAGGCGGCCGACCACCTGAGCGTGGGCAACGCGGTCAAGGCGCTGCGCCAGATCGGCGCGGCCGACTGGGCGGGCACCGTGGCCCGCACCAGCCGCGTGATGCAGGTGATGCTGACTTCTCCGGTGTTCGCCGCCGAGGACGACGCCACCCGCAGTTCCACGTTGCACGGCATCGAGCGCCTGGCCGCGCAGAGCCAGCGCAGCGAAACCGAGGTGGCGCATGCGTTGCTCCGCTGCATGCAGGGCGGTTCTGCACACGAAGCCCTGGCCGGGCATTGGCTGGTGGGGGGAGGCCGTGCGGTGCTGGAGCAGCAGCTCGGTTTGAGCCGCCGCGCCAGTGGCCTGGGGCGACTGGTGGTGCGCATCGCGCGCGTGCCCACCTACCTGGTGGCCATGCTCGCCGGTTCGCTGGCGCTGGTGGCCGCGGTGTTCTCGGTGGCGGCCATCCCGCTCGATGGCTGGGTGGGTCAGGCCGTCGCGGCACTGGTGCTGCTGCTCATGGTGTTTCCGGCGTCCGAGGCGGTGGTGGCCGTGGTCAACCGCCTCATCAGCGAATCGGCCCGGCCCGCGCACCTGCCGCGTTATCTGCTGGCCGAAGGCGTTCCGGTGCAGGCGCGGGTGATGGTGGTCATCCCGGCGCTGCTGGGCAGCCCGCAGGCCGTGGCGCCGCTGGTGCACCGGCTGCACCTGCACTTTCTGGCCAATCCCGAAGACCACGCGCAGTTCGCGCTGCTCAGCGACTTTTCCGATGCCGACAGCCCGGTGCTGCCGGGCGATGCGGCGGTGCTCGCCGAAGCGGTGACCGCAATCGCCGCACTCAACGAACGCCACCCGGTGGCCGACGGCGCGGCGCCGCGTTTCCTGTTGCTGCACCGTGAGCGCACGCTGAGCGCCACGCAGGGCCGCTGGATCGGCTGGGAGCGCAAGCGCGGCAAGCTCGAACAGCTGGTCGAGGCGCTGGTGAACAACGGGCCGGGCCCGTTTCTGGCGCTGGGCGAGGTCTCGCGCATGGCACCCGACACGCGCTATGTGCTCACGCTCGACAGCGACACGCAGTTGCCACCGGGCCGCTTGCGCGCGCTGGTGGGTGTGGCCGAGCATCCCGACAACCAGCCGCGCCTGGACGCCAGCCGCCGCCGGGTGGTGCAGGGCTACGGCATCCTGCAGCCGCGCGTGGTCCCGCCCCTCCCGGAGACCTCGCGCACGTCGGCCTGGCAGTGGATGAGCGCCGGCCAACGCGGGCTCGACCCCTACAGCGCCATGAGCTCCGACGTGTACCAGGACGTCTTCGGTGAAGGCAGCTTCACCGGCAAGGGGTTGCTGCACGTGGCCACCATGCACGCGGTGCTCGGCGCACGCCTGCCCAGCGACCGGGTGCTCAGCCACGACCTGCTGGAAGGGGCACTTGCGCGTTGTGCGGTGGTGACGGACATCACCCTGATCGAGCCCGACCCGGAGCACGCCGATGTGGCTGCCTCGCGCCTGCACCGCTGGACGCGCGGCGACTGGCAGCTCCTTCCTTTTCTGTTGCAGCCGAAGCGCTGGCAGCTCTCGCCTCTGAACCGCTTGAAGCTGCTGGACAACCTGCGCCGCTCGCTGGTCACACCCGCGTCGTTGTTGCTGCTGCTGCTGGCCATGTGGGGTGTGGGCCTGAGCCTGGGCGCGGCCTTCTGGCTCGCGCTGGCCGCGCAGGCCGCAGCGCCCTTGCTGGGTGCGCTGGCCGGTTGGGTGCCGCACCGCGCGAGCCTGCTGGGCGAACGCTTCGCCCGCGCTGCCGCGGCCGATGTGATGCGCGCGCTGCTGGGTGGCGTGTGGCACATCGTGCAGCTGTTGCAGCAGGCCCTGCGCGCCACCGACGCGGTGGTGCGGACCACCTGGCGCATGGCGGTGTCCAAACGCCAGCTGCTGGCCTGGACCACCGCCGATGCCGCCAGCGCTGCCCTGCGCCCGGGCCTGTGGCCCTCGCTCAAGCGCCACGCGCTGGAGATCGGCGTGGCGGTGGCGCTGCTCGCGCTGCTGGGGTGGAGCGTCGCACAGCCGCCCGCGCTCGGGGTGGCGTTGCTGGTGCTGTGGGCGCTGGCTCCGCTGATCTCGTGGTTGGCCCACCAGCCGTGGCCCGGCAGCGGCCCGCGCCCGCTGGGCAGCGCCGACCGCGCCATGCTGGACGATCTGGCGCGCGACACCTGGCGCTACTTCGAGCGCTGTGTCGACGCCGACAACCACCACCTGCCGCCCGACAACCTGCAGATCCTGCCGTACGACATGGTGGCCCACCGCACCTCGCCCACCAACATCGGCCTGTACCTGCTGAGCACCTCGTGCGCGCGCGAGTTCGGCTGGATCGGCACACAGGACCTGCTGGAGCGCATGGAGGCCACGCTGGCCAGCCTGCAGCGGATGGAGCGCCACCGGGGCCACTTCCTCAACTGGTACGACACCCAGACGCTGCAGCCGCTGTTGCCGCGCTACGTGTCCACCGTGGACAGCGGCAACCTCAGCGTGCACCTGCTGGCGGTGGCCCAGGCGTGCCGCCTGCTGGCGCGCGACCCCCACGCCACCCAGGCCACGGCGCAGGCGTTGCAACGCAGCCAGACGCGGATGGCGTCGGTCATGCAGCACCAGCTGCCCTGGCTGGAAGCCGCGCTGACACAACCGCTGTCGTACAGCGCGCTCGGTCAGGTGCTTCGGTCACCGCTGCCCGACCCGCTCGATGCGGTGGCCAGCGCATCCTTTGCTGCGCTGCTGGAAGCCGCGACAACCGAGCTCGCCGCCATCCCCCACCCACGGCCCGCGCCCGATCCCGCCCGCTCGGGCGTGAAAGACGCCATCGCGCGAGACCACGACAGTCTGCACGCGCTGCTCGGCGACCACCTCAACGCACTGCGTTCGGTTGGCCTGGACCGCAGCGCCGCTGCCGAAGGCGGCGGGCCGCGGGCCACGCGCCGCCTGATCGAGTTGGCGGTGTCGTTGGAGCAACTGGCCTGGGCGCCCGAGTTCGGGTTTCTGTACCACCCCAAGCGCCACCTGTTGCACATCGGCCTGCGGCTCGACGACCAGGCACTCGACGCGTCGTTCTACGACCTGCTGGCGTCCGAGTCGCGCAGCACCAGCTTGCTGGCCATCGCCAAGGGCGACGTGCCGATGAAGCACTGGGCCGCCCTGGGCCGCCCGCTCTTTGCCAACGGGCGGCACGCGGTGCTGCGATCCTGGTCCGGCTCGATGTTCGAGTACCTCATGCCCACGCTGGTGATGGCCGAACCCCACGGCAGCGTGCTGCGTGAAGCCGGGTGTTCGGCGCTCATGGAGCAGATCGCTCACGCGCAGGGCAAGGCCATGCCGTGGGGCGTCTCGGAGAGCGCCTATGCCGGGCGCGACCACACGCTGGCCTACCAGTACGCGCCGCAGGGCGTGCCCCGCCTCGCCCTGCGGCGAACCCCGCTGGCCGAGCAGGTGATCGCACCCTACGCCACCGCGCTGGCCACCCAGGTGAACCCGCGCCTGGCCTGCCAGAACCTGGACGAGCTCACCCGCCTGTCGGTGCGCGGTCGCTACGGCTTCATCGAGGCCCTCGACTTCACCGCGGCGCGCCAGACCCAGGGCGGCCACTGCACGCCGGTGGGCACCTACATGGCTCACCACCAGGGCATGACCATCGTGGCGCTGGCCAATGTGCTGCGCGACAACGTGGCGCAGCGCTGGGGCATGGCCCACCCGAACCTGGAGGCGGTGTCGTCGCTGCTGCACGAACGCACGCCGCGTGCCCTGCCGGCCCTCGTGTACCGGGCGCCGCCGAGCGCACCGTTCAATGCGCTCCAGCGCCGCGCGCAGGACCCTGTGCGCTCGGTCGTGCCCGGGGCGCAGGTGCTGGAGCCGACCCACCTGATGTCCAACGGCCGCTACAGCGTGAGCCTGCGCGCCAACGGCGCGGGCTGGAGCCAGTGGGGCAGCACCGGCATCACGCGCTGGCGCGACGACGCGCTGCGCGATGCGTGCGGCAGCTTCGTGTACCTGCGCTTGAACCCCCATGCCCCGCCCGTGTCGGCCAGCAGCCACCCCGCGCCGGACCCGGCCGCGCGTTACCAGAGCACGTTCCACACCGACCGCGTGGTGCTCGAGGCGTTGTGGCCCGAGCTCACCGTCCAGACCACGGTGTGGGTGAGTCCGGAGGACGACATCGAGCTCAAGCGCGTGGTGCTGACCAACCGCAGCGAGGCGGTGATCGAGCTGGAGCTGATCTCTGCCTTCGACGTGACGCTGGCGCGAGCCGCGGCCGATGAGGCCCACCCCGCGTTTTCCAGTTTCTTCGTGCAGGCCGACTGGCTCGCCGACCAGCAGGCCCTGCGCTTCGCGCGCACGCCGCGCCTGCAGACCGAGAGCACCTTGCAGGCGGCGCACTTTGTGGCCAACACCCTGGGCGACGTGACCGGCCTGCGCTGCCAGACCGACCGCAGCCAGTGGCTCGGGCGCAACCACAGCACCGACCAGCCGCTGGCGCGCATGGACGTGGTGCCCGCCGTGTGGCAAACGCTGGACACCGGGCTCGACCCGGTGGCCGCCATCGGGGTGTCGCTGCGCCTGTTGCCCGGTGCGCAGGCCTGTGTGACCTTCGGTACCGCCGCCAGCGACCACCCTGCGCAGTTGCTGGCCATCGTCGACAAGTACCGTCAGACGAGTTCGGTCGAGCGTGCTTCGGTGATGTCGGCCACGCTGGCCAGCATCCAGCTGGCGCCCGGGCGGCCCCGCCTCGATTTCCTGCCGGCGTTTCAGCGCCTCACCACCGCGCTGTTGATGACGCTGCCCAAGGTCGATCTGCCGGTGCCCGATCCCAAGGTCCTGTGCGTGTGCGACCGGCGCACGCTGTGGCCGCTCGGCATCTCGGGCGACCGCCCGCTGCTGCTGGTGAGCGCGGGATCGCCGCAAGGCCTGGGTTTGCTGCGCACCGTGGTGCAGGCGTTGCGCGAGTGGTCGCGCGCGCACGTGGCCTGTGATGTGGTGGTGCTCAGCAGCGAAGCGCATTCGTACGAGATGCCGTTGCAGCGCGAACTGGCGCTGCTGAACGAACAGCTGCACGCGCCCCTGTTCGGTGGCCCGGCTAATGGGCTGCACCTGCTGCGCCCCGACGCCTTGTCGGCCGCCCAGCTGTCCACGCTGGACGCCCTGGCCCGCATCCATCTGCGCGCCGACGGGCGCAGCTGGACCCAGCAGATCGAGGTCTGGAGCCAGCGCTTTCACACCGCCCAGATGCCGGTGCTCAGCGGCAGCAGCGAGCGCGTGGCCACCCATGCCCGGGACCGCCAGGCCACGGCCCCGGTGGGCGCGTTCGAAGCGGGCGGGCGGCGGTTTGCGTTCGAGGTCTCGCCCACCCAACGCCCGCAGCGACCGTGGATCAACGTGCTGGCCAACCCCGGCTTCGGTGCCATCGTCTCGGAGAGCGGCGGTGGCAACACCTGGGCCGGCAACAGCCGCCTCAACCAGCTCACCACCTGGGGCAACGACCCGGTGGCCGACACGCCGGCCGAGTGGTTCCTGCTGCAGGACCGCCGCACGCAAGCGGTGTGGAGCCTCGCGCCCTCGGCCTGGGGCGATGCCGAGGCCAGGCACACGGTGGTGCACGCGCAGGGCCGCACCACCATCAGCCACCGGCGCGGCGACCTCGACATCGCGGTGCACTGGTGCGTGGACGCCGAGACGGCCGTGAAGCAGGTCCGCATCGAGATCGTGAACCGGGGTCACCAGATGGCGCACCTGCGCACGGTCGCCATGGTGGAGTGGCTCATGGGTGAAAAGCGCAGCGACCGCGCCACGCTGCACACGCGGCGCTGCCGGGTGGACGAGCCCGCCGGCCTGGTCGGCCTGATGGCCACCCAAACCGAGGCCGGAGCCGGCTGGGGCGGTGGCACGGCTTTTCTGGTGGAGGCGCAGGCCACGCCCGGCGGCAGCGAGGTGCTCGACTGGACCTGCGACCGTGCGGCCTTCTTTGATGCACAGGGCCGCTTGCGCTTGCCTCAGCGGCTGGGCCAGCGCAGTGGCAGCGGTCTGGATCCGTGTGCCGCGCTTTCGCGCCCCGTCACCGTGCGCCCCGGCGCCACGCTGGAGCAGGTGTACCTGCTGGGCTTCGCCGCATCGCCCGCCGCCGCGCACGAGCTTGCGGTGCGCGCCATGAAACGCGTGCCGCGCGAACGCGAAGAGGCCGCGAAGGCGCGCTGGGATGCGTTGCTGGGCGCCACCACCGTGGTCACGCCCGACCCGCTGTTCGACGCCATGACCAACCGCTGGCTGCTCTACCAGACCGTGTCCTCGCGCCTGTGGGCCAAGGCCGGCTTCTACCAGGCGGGTGGCGCCACCGGCTACCGCGACCAGCTGCAGGACACCATGGCACTGAGCTGGGCCGCGCCGCGCCTGCTGCGCGATCAGATCGTGCTGTGCGCCTCGCGCCAGTTTGAAGCGGGCGACGTGCAGCACTGGTGGCACTCGCCGGGTGGTGCCGGCGTGCGCACGCATTTCTCCGACGACCTCTTGTGGTTGCCGTTCGCGTGTGCGCACTACCTGCGCACCACGGGCGACACCGCCGTGCTCGACGAGACCGTGCCCTTCCTGGAGGACCTGACGATCGCGCCCGGCGCCGAAGACGCCTACGACACGCCGCGCATCGGCCACGTGAGCGCCAGCGTGTTCGAACACGCGGCACGCACCATCGACCGCAGCCTGCCGGTGGGCGTCCACGGCCTGCCCCTCATGGGCACGGGCGACTGGAACGACGGCATGAACCGCGTGGGTCACGAGGGCCGGGGCGAGTCGGTCTGGGTGGCGTGGTTCCTGTGCGCCGTGGTGCGCGACTGGATTCCCATCGCGCGCGAACGCGACGACGGGGACCGCGCCGAACGCTGGGAGGCCGCGCTCGCCGGCTGGAGCCAGGCCCTGGAGACCGAAGCCTGGGACGGCGACTGGTACCGCCGCGCCTTCTTCGACGATGGCAGTCCGCTCGGCTCGCACACGCAGCCCGAGGCCCGCATCGATCTGATCGCCCAGGCCTGGTCGGTGCTCAGCGGGCAGGCGCCGCTGATCCGCCAGCGGCTGGCCATGGAGGCGGTGGAAACGCAGCTGGTCAACCCCGACGCGGGCCTGATCCAGTTGCTCACGCCACCGCTGGCCCACGCCCAGCCGAGTGCGGGTTACATCCAGGCCTACCCGCCGGGTGTGCGCGAAAACGGGGGGCAGTACAGCCACGCCGGCGTGTGGGGCCTCATGGCGATGGCAGCGCTGGCCGTGCGGGAGCCCGCGGGTTCGGAGACCCGCGACGCACCCTACCGCTATTTCACCTACCTGAGTCCCGCACACCGCGCCAGCCACCCGCGGTGGGGCCCGGCTTACGGACTGGAGCCCTACGCCATGGCCGCCGACGTCTACAGCCAGCCACCCGGCGTGGGCCGGGGCGGCTGGAGTTGGTACACCGGTGCTGCGGGCTGGCTGCACCGCGCGGCCATCGAGTCGGTCATGGGCTTGAAGCTCACCGCGCACGGCCTGAGTTTTGAGCCCTGCCTGCCCGCGCACTGGCCGCGGGCCGAGATCACGCTGGTGCGCGATGGCCGCACCCTGCGTTTCGTGCTGGTGCGACAAAGCGAAGACGCTGTGCGTGCCACCTGGGGCGGCCAGGGCGTGGGGTTTCTGGCGGTGGGGGAGCACCTGCCGTGGGCTGCCCTCCCGGCGCACACGGTGTTTGTAGTACCGATGGGGGGGGCCACACAGGCTTGAAGTTTTATATGTTCGCTTCCGAACGGACAGACGGTCGTATCCGTGCAATGCTCGGGATAAGAGCCATTCAAGAGCCAAACCGCGCCAAGCGATCACTGTCACCCCGGAGGAAAGCCACTTGACCCAACCCGACAATTCACGCCAGAACGAGTTGCTGGCCTGCCTGCCCGACGCCGAATGGCAGCGTTGGGAGCCATTGCTGGAACTGGTCGACCTCCCGCTGGGCAAGGTGCTGTACGAGTCCGGTGCGCCGCTGTCGCACGTGTACTTCCCCACGAACGCCATCGTCTCGCTGCTCTACGTGCTGGAAAACGGCGCGTCCGCAGAGATCGCGGTGGTGGGCCGCGAGGGTGTGGTCGGCGTTGCCATCTTCATGGGCGGTGGCTCCACCCCCAACCGCGCGGTGGTGCAAAGCGCGGGCATGGGTTACCGGCTGCGTGCCGATGTGATCAAGTCGGAGTTCGAGCGCTCCAGCCCGGTCCTGCACCTCATGCTGCGCTACACGCAGGCCCTCATCACGCAGATGAGCCAGACGGCGGTGTGCAACCGCCACCACTCGCTGGACCAGCAACTCTGCCGATGGCTGTTGCTGAGCCTGGACCGCTTGCCCGGTAACGAGCTGGTCATGACGCAGGAATTGATCGCCAACATGCTCGGTGTGCGCCGCGAAGGCGTGACCGAAGCCGCGCTCAAGCTGCAGGCCGCCGGGCTCATCCGCTATGCGCGCGGCCACATCGCGGTGCTCGACCGCCCCGGCCTGGAGCACCGCACCTGCGAGTGCTACCGGGTGGTCAAGAAGGAATACGACCGCCTGTTGCCCGATCTGATCGCGATCTGATCGCGATCAGCGTCGGGTGTCAGCGCGTGATGCGGCCCAGCAGGGCGCCCAGCGCCAGCGCGGCCGCCACGGCCATCAAAGGTTGTTCGCGCACGGTGCTGCGCAGGCTGGACGTCCAGGCATCGCCCGTCTCGGCCAGCCGACGGACCTTGGGCACTGCGCTGTCGGCGAACCGGTCGATCGCATGGTGCGCGCCCTGCACGGCATGGTCCAGTTGGTCGCCCGCCACGGACGCGAGCTTTTCACTCTCCGACAGCAGCGATGTGTTGGGCACTTGGGGGGTGGTGGTGTTGGAAATCATGGTGTGTTCTCGGTGGGGTGGGTTGACAATCGATGCGCGAACAGCGCGCTCAGGTGAAGATGGCGATCAGGATGATGATCGGGATGGGGATGCCCAGAAAGAGCAGCAGAAGCGAGCGCATGGGGGTCCTTTCGGTGGGGAATGTGCGGGGTGTTCAAGCGTCGCGCTGGCGACCCCCGAACGTGGCGGCCAGGCTGGCGCAGAAAGCGCCGATCAGCAAGGACACAAAGAGCCAGAGCGCGGCGGTGGCCGAGGCCTGGCGTGCGGCGTCTGCCGCGGCGCGCGCGTCGGTGTCGGCTTCCCGGGCCTGGGCCTGCGCCCGGGCATAGGTGTCGGTCACGCGCTGTTGTGCATCGGATGGCGACAAGCCGGTGCGTTGCGCCACCAGTTGACCCACGTGGCGCACATCGTCCTGTGGCAAAGGCTCGGACAGGTTGGAAAACATCAGGATGCGGCCGATTTCGGCGGCGTCCCTGTCGGTTCCGATGTCGGTGATCGCCGCGTCCACCGGGGCCACGTTGGCGGCAACAGCCCGGTCGCTGGCGCTGGTGCCGGCGTCTCGGCGAAACAGTGTGTCGACAAAGTAGGACATCGAAGCGCCCTCATCGTCTTGTGCCAGGCCGGTGGCTGCCACGGCCGCACCGCCCGCCCCGGTGGCACCCGCCTGCAGACCGCCGCCCACGATGGAGCCGATCACCGAGGTCAGCAGCGCTGCCGTGGCCAGCGATGACACCGCCCACGCCAGAAAGCCGTGTGCGGTGTCGCGGAAGTACACCTCGTCGGCCTGCGTGTCCAGCCACCGGGTGCGCAAACGGCCCGCCAGATAACCGCCCATGCCCGAGGCCAGCAACTGGGTGAGCGTCAACCACACGATGGTGGAGACACCCAGGGTCGTGGCCGTCACACCGGCATGGGTCCAGGGCGAGACCGATGACAGACCCAGCCCCACACCGAGGATCAGCAGGATCAGCGAGAGCGCCGCGGCGGCCGCGCCGCCGGCAGCGACCGCGCCCCACGAGACCGCGCTGGCCGGGGTGGCCGAGGTGGCCACGCCGTCGGCTGGTCCGCCAACGGGCATGGGCCGGGGCTGCCATGCCTCGGCGTTTGAAGGGGTGGGAAATGCCATGCGCGTTCCAGTGGTTGTGGGCGAAGGGGCAACCGTAAAGGCAGCGCGGTGCGAGGTCTGTGCGGTCACGAACGTTCTGTCCCTGGGGCGCGGTCGCCACATCCAGCCCGGATCGCCCACGCCTTCGCCGCGCCTTCATGTGTTCGGTGCCGGACAGACGGCGCACGGCTTGGTGTCTAGCATTCCGTTACCGAAAATCCTGGTCTGGCCGCGTTCCGAGCCGAGCACCGTCTCCGAGGAATGCCACGTGACCGAAACCGCTGATCCCCGCCAGAACCAGTTGCTGGCCTGCCTGCCCGATGCCGAGTGGCAGCGCTGGCTGCCTTGGCTGGAGCCGATCGATCTGCCGCTGGGCAAGGTGCTCTACGAGGCCGATGAGCAACTGAACTTTGTGCATTTCCCCACGACCGGTATCGTCTCGTTGCTCTACGTGCTGGACAGTGGCGCCTCGGCCGAAATCGCGGTGGTGGGCCACGAGGGCGTGGTCGGCATTTCCATCTTCATGGGTGGTGGCTCCACCCCGAGCCGCGCGGTGGTGCAAAGCGCGGGCCAGGGCTACCGCGTCCCGGCGAGCTTCATCCGAGGCGAGTTCGAGCACTCCAGCCCGGTGATGCACCTCATGCTGCGCTACACGCAGGCCCTCATCACGCAGATGAGCCAGACGGCGGTGTGCAACCGCCACCACTCGCTGGACCAGCAACTCTGCCGCTGGCTGTTGCTCAGCCTGGACCGCCTGCCCGGCAACCAGCTGGTGATGACGCAGGAGCTGATTTCCAACATGCTGGGTGTGCGCCGCGAGGGTGTGACCGAAGCCGCGCTCAAGTTGCAGGGCGCGGGCCTCATCCGTTATTCGCGCGGGCGCATCACGGTGCTGGACCGGCCCAAGCTGGAAGAACGCACCTGCGAGTGCTACCGGGTGGTGAAGCGGGAATACAACCGCCTGTTGCCGGCTGTGAAGGCCACCTGAAGCGCGCTGTGCGTCTTGCGTACGGAGACAGACGGATGCCCGGGCCAAATTGGTCCACGATGAGGGAGGGATTGCCGGGCACCGTGTTCGTGCAACCCGCATGAGTGATGTCCGTGATGGGTCTCCGCTTGTGAACCGGGCGGATGCCTTGAAAAACACCGAAAACCTGCTCATCGCAGCGCTCCCCAAAGGGATCGCCAAACGTTTTCTCGCGCTGTGCGAGCCCTTCGAGCTGGTGCTCTCGGCCGAGCTGAGCGTGCGCGGCGCCGAACTGAGCCACGCCTACTTTCCCCGCTCAGGCTTCATCTCGCTGGTGATCGACATCGACAGCCATCCACCGCTGGAGGTGGGCATGGCCGGACGCGAGTCGATGCTGGGTTCGGAACTGGTGCTGGGCATCGCCAAGACACCGTGGCGTGCGGTGGTCCAGGGCGCCGGCCACTGCTGGCGCATCGAGTCCGACGCCTTGCGACAAGCCATGGCCGACATGCCGCCGTTGCAGCGGATGCTGGAGCGCAGCCTCATGGTGCGGTTGCACCAGCAGGCGCTGGCATCGGCCTGCGAACGTTTCCACCCGATCGGCCCCCGGCTGGCGCGCTGGTTGCTGATGAGTCAGGACCGTGCCGAAGCGGACCACTTTCATGTCACGCAGGAATTCATCTCGCTCATGCTGGGCGTGCGCCGCGTGGGTGTGACCCAGGCGGCCAGCGACTTCCAGAAGGACGGAATCATCCAGTACACGCGGGGTGAGCTCCAGGTGCTGGACCGTGCGCGCCTGGAGCGCGAAGCCTGCAGTTGCTACGAAGCCGACAAGCTGCTGCACGTCGAGTTGATGTCCATGAAATGAAGCCCCCACGCGGCCCCGCCGTGCGTGGTCAGCGTGGGTGCCGCTGCCTCAGCGTTTGTGTTGCTGTGCGTGTTCCGCGTCGGTCGAGATGTTCAGCCACGAGTCGTCCGCGCTGGTCTCCCAGGCCTTCAGCTGCTCTTCGGCTTCGTCCTTGGCAATGCCGTAGCGCTCCTGGATCTTGCCGGCGAGCTGGTCGCGGTGGCCGGCCACCGTGGTCAGGTCATCGTCGGTGAGCTTGCCCCACTGCTGCTTGGCGCGGCCGGTGAGTTGTTTCCAGTTGCCTTGAATGGTGTCCCAGTTCATGTGATGTCCTTTGGTTGGGGCGGCTTCCACGAGCACGGTTGTGCGTGCCGCCTGCACCGTTTTTATGCGCTGACTGCGCGGAGGTCTGTGCGCCAAGGCACCGACACCACCCGACCACGCGCCCATGCTGCGTTCAGCGGCCAACCCGGCCCTGACGACCAGAAAGACATTTCGATGAACACCACCACGCCATCCTTTGCCCCCTCCACGGTGTCGACGCCGGCCTTGCCGGTCCGCAAGCCGGCGGTGCGCTGGCTCGGCCTGACCGCCGTCACGGCGCTGGCACTGACCCTCATGGCCTGTGCCACCAGGATCCCCGCTCCCACGCAAGAGCTGGCGCTCTCGCGAGCCGCGATCGACGCCGCTGCGCGCGCCGGTGCTGCCGAACTCGCACCCGCCGAGTTGACGCTGGCCCGCCAGAAGCAGGCCATGGCCGACACCGCCATGACGCAGGAGCAACACGACCGCGCACTGATGCTCTCGCACGAAGTGCAGGTGGATGCGCGTCTGGCCGAGGCCAAGGCCCGCAGCCGACGTGCCGACCGCGCCGCCAGTGAGCTGCGCGAAGACGGCCGCGTGCTGCGCCAGGAAATCAACCGCACGGCGCCCCAGTGAGCACCCGACCCACACCCCACCTTCCCCAGGACAACCCCATGAAGCCCATCCACCGATTCGCACTTTCCCTCACCGCACTGGCCATCGTGGCCGGCTGCAGCACCACGCCGCCGACCAACGTCAGCCTGGAGCAGGCACGGGAAGATTTCCGCACCGTGCAAGCCGATCCGCGCGCACAGAACCAGGCCCCCGCCGAACTGCGCCAGGCGTCGGACGCCCTCAACGCCGCCAACGCCGCGCTGAACAGCGGTGCCGACGTGGCCCAGGTGAACCACCTGGCCTACGTGGCTTCGCAGCGCGCGTCCATCGTGCGCGAGACGGTGAACTTCAAGACCGCCGAGCTCAGCGTCGCCAACGCCGGTGCCGCGCGCACCAGCGCCCAGCTGCAGGCCCGCACCCAAGAGGCCGACGCGGCCCAGCGCGCTGCCGCCGAGGCGCAACGCAGTGCGAGCACCGCGCGCACGGACACCGCAGAAGCCCAGCGCCAGACCGCGCTGGCGATGGAGCGCAACCGCCTGCTCGAAGCCCGCATGGCCGAGCTCAACGCCAAGCAGACACCGCGCGGCTTCGTGATCACGTTGGGCGATGTGTTGTTCGACGTGGACCGCTCCTCACTCAAGCCGGCCGGCATGCGCATGGTGGGCCAGCTGGCCGAGGCGATGAAGGCCGACCCGCAGCGCAGCGTGCTGGTGGAAGGCTTCACCGACAGCACCGGTGCCGACGCCTACAACCAGACCTTGTCCACCGAACGCGCGGACGCCGTGCGCGTGGCTTTGCTGGGCCAGGGCATTGCATCCAGCCGCGTGGCTTCGCGCGGCTACGGCAAGGCCAACCCGGTGGGGTCAAACGACACCGCCGCCGGCCGTCAGATGAACCGCCGCGTCGAGATCGTGCTCTCCGACGCGGGCGGTCAGATCCAGGCGCGCTGAGCGCCACACCTCCCCTCGCTTGCAACCCAACGGAACACCCATGAACACCACCACCCAACCGCTTGACATCAACCTGCTGCGCAAGAGCGCGCGCCAACACATGGAAGAGGGCGCCGTGACGGCCGGCTACAGCGCCGACCGCACCGAGGTCATTGCCACGCTCAACAGCGCACTGGCAACCGAACTGGTGTGCGTGCTGCGCTACCGTCGCCACCACTTCATGGCCAGCGGCATCCATTCGCACGCCACGGCGGCCGAGTTTCTGGTGCATTCGAACGAAGAGCAGGGCCACGCCGACCAGCTGGCCGAGCGCATCGTGCAGCTCGGTGGTGAGCCCGACTTCTCGCCCGATTCGCTCACGCGCCGCAGCCACGCCGAGTACGTCGAGGGCGTCACGTTGAGCGACATGATCCGCGAGAACCTGGTGGCCGAGCGCATCGCCATCGACAGCTACCGCCATGCCATCGAATCCCTGGGCAACGACGACCCAACCACCCGCCGCCTGCTCGAATCCATCCTCGCGGTGGAAGAGGAGCATGCCGATGAACTGGCCGACCTGTTGACGCAGGTGCCGGCGAAGTCCAGCTGATGCAAGGAACTCCCATGAAGAAGTCTCCAGCACAGGACGCCCATCTGGGCACCGGCGGCGAACTGCACCAGCACGCCAACGCGGAACACCCACCGCTGACCACACAACAAGGTCTGGTGGTCTCGGACAACCAGAACTCGCTGCGCGCGCACCCCCAGGGCCCCACGCTGCTGGAAGACTTCATCCTGCGGGAGAAGATCACCCACTTCGACCACGAGCGCATTCCGGAGCGCGTGGTGCACGCGCGCGGCACCGGCGCGCACGGTTACTTCGAGCTCACGCATTCGCTGGCCGGCTACACCACGGCCCAGGTGCTGACCGAGGTCGGCGTGAAGACGCCGGTGTTCTCGCGCATTTCCACCGTGGCCGGCGGTTCCGGTTCGTCCGACACGCCGCGCGATGTGCGCGGTTTTGCGATCAAGATGTACACGGCCCAGGGCAACTGGGACATCGTGGGGAACAACGTGCCGGTGTTCTTCATCCAGGACGCGATCAAGTTCCCCGATCTGATCCATGCGGTGAAGATGGAGCCCGACCGGGGCTTTCCACAAGCCGCATCGGCGCACGACACCTTCTGGGATTTCATCTCGCTCACGCCCGAATCCATGCACATGGTGATGTGGATCATGTCGGACCGCACGCTGGCGCGTTCGCTGCGCATGATCGAAGGTTTCGGCGTGCACAGTTTCCGGTTGATCGATGCCCAGGGCAACCCGACGTTTGTGAAGTTCCACTGGCGCCCCAAGCTGGGCATGCAGTCCACTGTGTGGGACGAAACCGTGAAGATCGCCGGCGCCGACCCGGACTTTCACCGCCGCGAGCTGTTTGAGGTGTTGGGTGCGGGCGAGGTGGCCGAGTGGGAGTTCGCGGTGCAGCTGTTCACGCAAGCCGAGGCCGACAAATTTCCGTTCAACCACCTCGACGCCACCAAGCTGATTCCCGAAGAGCTGGTGCCACTGCAGGTGATCGGGCGCCTCGTGCTCGACCGCTGGCCCACCAACTTTTTTGCCGAGACCGAGCAGGTGGCTTTTTGCCCGACGCATCTGGTGCCCGGCATCGATTTTTCGAACGACCCGCTGCTGCAAGGCCGCCTGTTTTCGTACCTGGACACGCAGCTCTCGCGCCTGGGCTCGACCAACTTCGCGCAGCTTCCGATCAACGCGCCCCAGTGCCCGTTTGCGAACCAGCAGCGCGACGGTCACATGCAGATGACGCAACCCGCGGGACGCGTGGCCTACGAGCCCAACACGCTGTCGCCTGACGCGCCGCGTGCGGACCATGCCAAGGGCTTCACCAGCGTGGCGCTGGACGAAGGCGGCGAACGCGGTCGCGTGCGTGCGGCCAGCTTTGCCGACCACTACAGCCAGGCGCGCCAGTTCTGGATCAGCCAGAGCGAACCCGAGCAGGCCCACCTGGCCTCGGCGCTGGTGTTCGAGCTCTCCAAGGTGGAACACCCCCATGTCCGCGAGGCCATGGTGGCCCACCTGCTGGTGATCGACGCAGCCCTGGGGCAGCGTGTGGCCGATGGCCTGGGCATGGACGCCCTGCCGCCAGCGGCCACACCGGCCCAGCCGGTGCAGGACCTGGCACCGTCGGCGGCCTTGAGCATCATCGACAACGCCCGAGACACCCTGGCCGGGCGTTGTGTCGCCATCCTGGTGGCCGACGGTTCGGACGGTGCGGCCATTGCGTCGCTGAAGAAGGCCGTGGTCGACGCGGGTGCCCGCGTGAAGATCGTCGCGCCGCGCGTGGGCGGCATCACGCTGGCCAACGGCAAGAAGCTGGCGGTGGATGGGCAGCTGGCCGGCACGCCGTCCGTGTTGTTCGATGCCGTGGCGCTGGTGCTGTCGGACGCCGCGGGCCAGACCTTGAGTCGCGAAGCGGCGGCGGTCGACTTCGTGCGCGATGCGTTCGGCCACCTCAAGGCCATTGCCACCGATGCCGGGGCGCAGGCCCTGCTCATGGCCAGCGGCATTGAGCCCGACGCCGGCGTGGTGGCTGTGGGCGATGTCGAGGCGTTCCTGAAGGCGGCCGCCACCCGCCAGTGGGCGCGCGAGAAGTCGGTGCGCACGCTGGCGTGACCGGCTGCGGGCGGACCCAGGCACGGCGCACAGGGGTGCGCAGCCCGGGGTCTGAACGGTGAGCAACGCCCAGTGGTTTGCGCTGGTGGGCGCCTTGCTGCTCGTGATCGGCGTGGCGTCCACCCTGCTCAAACGGGTGCCTGTCACCTCCGCCATGCTGTACCTCGGGGTGGGCCTGTTGCTCGGGCCCACCGGCGTGGACGCGTTCCGGTTCAACCCGCTGCGCGAAGCGCCGCTGCTGGAGGTGTTGACCGAAGTGGCGGTGTTGATCTCGCTGTTTTCGGCGGGCGTGAAGATGCCCGTGCCCTTTGCTGTCGCGGCATGGCGCGCACCGCTGTTGTTGGCGACCCTGTCGATGGCGCTCACCGTGGGCCTCGTGGCAGCCTTTGCGTCTTATGCGCTGGGCCTGCCGCTGGGCGCGGGCATCTTGCTCGGGGCCATCGTGGCCCCCACCGACCCGGTGCTGGCCACCGACGTTCAGAGCCGCCACCCTGGCGACCGCGACCGCCTGCGCTTCACGCTCACCAGCGAGGCCGGCATGAACGACGGCACCGCGTTCCCGTTCGTGATGCTCGGCCTGGGCCTGCTCGGTCTGCACGATCTGGGCGAAGTTGGTGTGCGTTGGCTGCTGGTGGATGTGGTCTGGGGCATCGCGGGAGGCGTTGCGATGGGGGTGTTGGCGGGCTGGGCGCTGGCGCACCTGGGTTGGTGGTTGCGCGGGGCACAGCAAAAGCGCCACCTGCTCGACGACTTTCTCGGCTTGGGCCTGATCGCGCTGGTGTACGGCGTGAGCCTGCAGCTGCACACCTTGGGATTTCTGGCCGTGTTCTTCGCTGCGGTGGCGCTGCGCCAGACCGAGATGAAGCTGTCCGCACGGGCTGCGCAGCAGGTGGTGGCGGTGCCGGTGGAGCTCCCGTCAGAACCACCCCCGTCCGTGAGCGGCGGCTCGCTGGTGTTCAAGGAGCACCTGGAGCGCTTGTCCGAGCTGTTGCTGGTGCTGCTGCTGGGCGGCTCGCTCTACCTCGATTCCTGGAGCTGGTCGGCCGTCGGCCTGGCGCTGTTTTTGTTTGGCGTGGCGCGCCCGCTCAGTGTGTTGGTTGGCTTGCTCGGCACCCGCACCCCGCGACGCATGCTGGGCATGACCGGCTGGTTCGGCGTGCGCGGCATCGGCTCGCTCTACTACCTGATGCACGCCATCCAGCACGGCCTGCCCGAGCCGCTGGCGCTGCAGCTCATGCATTTCACGCTGATCGTGGTGGCCATGTCCATCGTGCTGCACGGCCTGAGTGTCAAGCCGCTGATGAACCTGGTGTGGCGGCGCGGGGCCGCCTGACTCCACCTACACGGCGTTCAGTGCCGCGTTCCAGGCAGCCACTTCCGCGGGGGTATCTTCCGCCGCCATCAGCGCACGCACCACGCCCACCGAGCCCACGCCGCTGGCCAGCACTGCCGGCAGCGAGGCCTGGTCGATGCCGCCGATGGCCACGCGCGGGTATTCGCGCAGCAGCTTCGAGTACACGGCGAGCCGGCCCGTGCCCTGCGGCGCGGTGGCCATCTGCTTGAGTGTGGTGGGGAAGACCGCGCCCATGGCGATGTAGCTGGGGCTGTGCTGGTCGGCGATCAGCATCTCGGCGTAACCGTGCGTGCTCAGGCCCAGGCGCAGGCCGGCGTCCCGGATGGCCTTGAGACTGGCCGGTGTCATGGCCTGCAGGTCCTCCTGACCGAGGTGCACGCCGTACGCACCGGCCTCGATGGCGAGCGCCCAGTGGTCGTTGATGAACAGGCGCGCGCCCGTGCCTTGCACGCCCGCCACGGTGGCCATGACCTCGGCGCGAACCGCCGTGACATCGGTTGACTTGAAGCGCAGCTGCACGGTGGGCACACCGGCGCGCGCCATGCGGATGGTCCAGGCGGCGTCCGGCATCACGGCATAGAGGCCCAGCGATGCCGGGCAGGGTTCGAACGCGTCGGAGCGGGGCCAGGGGCGCATGCCGAAATCGGCGGGCTCGGTGGGCCACTGCCCGGGGTGGAATTCACCGGTGCGCAGCGCCTGCCGCGACCACGCCTGCGCCACGCACAGCGCATCGGCTGGCACGAAGCCCAGGCGGTGGGCCGCCAGCAAGGCCGCGGCAAACACGAGATCGCCCGCATCGCCTTTGAGCGCTTGAGCCTGCGGCTCGACGGGCAGGGCGAGCGTGGCGTGGTGGGCGAGCACGATGGACTGCGCCATCGCCTCCACGTGCATCGACTGGTTCAGCTCGGTGTGGCGGTTGACGATCATGGGTGGTGCCAGAAGGGGGTGCCGAGCACCGGGGTGCTGGGTTGCGCACTGTCTTGTGGCTGCATCGCGCCCGAGCGGTAAGCCGCTCGACCGGCCCGCACGGCATCGGCGAACGCACCGGCCATGTCGACCGGGGACTGGGCGAGTGCCACCGCGGTGTTGAGCAACACCGCATCAAACCCCCACTCCATCACGGTGCAGGCGTGGGACGGCAGGCCCAGGCCGGCGTCCACGATCAGCGGCACGCTCAGGCGCTCTCGCAGCAGGCGCATGGCGTAGGGGTTGACCGGGCCGCGGCCGGTGCCGATGGGCGCGGCCCAGGGCATCACGGCCTGGCAGCCCACGTCGACCAGGCGCTGGCACAGCACCAGGTCTTCGGTGCAGTAGGGCAGCACCTTGAAGCCCTCGTTGATGAGCTGTCGCGCGCAGTCCACGAGGTTGAGCGTGTCCGGCTGCAGGCTGTAGTCGTCGCCGATGAGTTCGAGCTTGATCCACGGCGTGTTGAACACCTCGCGCGCCATCTGCGCGGTGGTGATGACTTCCTGCGCGCTGTGGCAGCCGGCGGTGTTGGGCAGCACCGGCACGGCGAGGTCCTGCAGCATTTTCCAGAACGCTGCGCCGGCCTCGGGCTGTACCGCGCCCTGACGCCGCAGCGAGGCGGTGAGCATGGCCGGCTGCGCGCGTTGGACCGCTGCTTCGAGCGTGGCGGGCGAGGGGTAGCGCGAGGTGCCGAGCATCAAACGGCTCTGGAACACCTCGCCGTACAGCACCAGCGGGTCGTCGTGGTTCGGTGGGTTGGTCATGTCCATGGTCAGCCTCCGGTGATGGGCGCGATGATTTCGATGCGGTCACCCTCGGCCAGCACATGCTGCGCGTAGGTGTTGCGCGGCACGAACTGCAGGTTGACCGCCGTGGCAAACACGGCGGGCGGATCGCACACGCGCAGCGCATCGGCCAGCGTGGCTCCCTCGGGCAGCTCGCGGTGTTCTTGGTTGATCAGGACGTTCATGGGGTGTTCAGTGCGCAGTGTGCTGGAGCGACAGGCCCCAGCGTTCGGCCAGCGCGGAGTGTCCATTGTCCATGGCCTGCAGGGCGGCATCGAGCATGGCAGGCGCGATCAGGAAACCGTGGCGGTACAGCCCGTTGATCTGCATGCGGCGCGGCCCGCTCAGGCGGATCTCGGGCAGGTTGTCGGGCAGGGTGGGGCGCAGCTGAACGCCCATCTCGATGATGCGCGCCTCCCCGAAGCCGGGGTGCACGGTGTAGGCCGCGCTCAGCAGCTCCAGCGTGGAGCGCACGCTCGCGGGTGAGAGGTCGTCGGACTCGATCTCGGTGGCACCGATGACGAACATGCCGCCCGGCTTGGGTGCGATGTAGAGCGGGTAGCGCGGGTGCAGCAGGCGTGTGGGGCGCGAGAGGCTCACGCCCGGCGCGTGCACCCGCGCCACCTCGCCGCGCACGCCGCGCAGCGCGCCCCACTGCGGCTGGGCACCGAGGCCGCGGCAGTCGAACAGCCAGGCGCCGGGCCCGGGGTTCACCTCGTCGGGCGTGCGCGGGCTGTTCCAGTGCACGGTCACACCGAGCACGTGCATCTGGTGGGCGAGCGCAGCCAGCAGTTCGCGGTTGTCGAGCTGGCCTTCATCGGGCAGGTAAAGGCCTTGCGGAAACCGGTGTTCGAGCGAAGGCTCCAGCGCGGTGAGACCGGCCGCGTCCATGCGCTGCGCGTGCGGCAGGGAGGGCAGGGCGGTCGAGGTGCGCGCGAGCTGGCCCGAGAAACGCTCGGCCTCGGCGGTGTCCTGCCGGTGCCACAGCACCACCGTGCCGCTTTGCTGAAAGAACACCGGCTGCGCCAACGCGCCCAGCAGCTGCGGCCAGCGCGTCAGCGCGTGCTGCCCCATGCGCACCACGGGGAGTTCGGTCACGGCCGATTCGGCCAGCGGCGCGAGCATGGCCGCGGCCACGCGCGCGGCGGCGTTCTCAGCCAACGGGCCGCCGGCGTCGAACACCTCGACCCGTTGGCCGCGTTGCGCCAGCGCACAGGCCAGCAGCCGGCCCATGAGGCCCGCCCCGAGCACCACGGCGGTGGAATTTTTTGCGATCGTCATCAATGTCCTTGAGCGCTGCCACAATGCGCGCCATGCCTCATCAAGCTCCAAGCGAACCCCAACGCTACACGCGCGTCCTGTCCATCGCCGGCTCCGACAGCGGCGGCGGTGCCGGCATCCAGGCCGACCTGAAAACCTTCGCGGCGCTGGGCTGCTACGGCATGACGGCGATCACCGCGCTGACCGCGCAGAACACCCTGGGCGTGAGCGCCATCCACGGCGTGCCGCCCGAGATGCTCAAGGCGCAGTTGTCTGCCGTGTTCGACGACATTGGCGTGGACGCGGTGAAGATCGGCATGCTGCACGCGCCCGACATCGTGCGCACGGTGGCCTGGGCCCTGAAGCATTACGGGGTGCAGCGCGTGGTGCTCGACCCGGTGATGGTGGCGACATCCGGCGACACGCTCATCACCCCTTCCACGGTGCAGGTGCTGGTGGACGAGCTGTTCCCGCTGGCCACCGTCATCACGCCCAACCTCGATGAAGCCGCCTTGCTGCTCGGCCGCACCATCGGATCGGCCGGCGAACTCGAAGCCGCTGCGCGCGATCTGCTCGCCATGGGCGCACCCGCGGTGTTGCTCAAGGGAGGGCACCTGCCAGGCATGGAGGTGGCCGATCTGCTGGTGACCGGTCCCGGTCCGGCACATCGCCTGGTCTCGCGCCGCATCGAGAGCCGCAACACCCACGGCACGGGCTGCACCTTGTCGTCGGCCATCGCATCGCACCTCGCGCTGGGTCAGCCGCTGGACCGCGCGGTGGCGCTGGCCCGTGCCTACATCCTGCAGGCCATCGAACAGGGCGCCGACGCGTACACCGGCGCTGGTCACGGGCCTTTGAACCACGGCTTCGCGCCCGTGGCGCAGCACAAGCGCGCACGGGACTGAAGCGCCGAGCGGCCTGACCATCAGGCCCGGGCGGGGGTGAGGCCACCCGCGTTGCGCGGCCGCGAAAGCGCGGCCAGCGTGAAGGTCAGGGCCAGCGTGGGCAAGGCCGAGCCCAGATCGGGCGCGTATTGCTTGAGCAGGTGGTAACAGGCAATGCCGGCCACCCACACCGCCGCCGCGCTCCAGTCCACCGTGCGTGCGGTCACGCTCGGCACCACCGCACCGCTGCCCAGTCGGCCCAGGATCACGCCGTAGAGCGGCACGAACACCGAGCTGAGCAACAGCAGGAACGGCTCGATCGCGTGGATCGGCAGGAACAGCGCCAGCACCGTGCACACCGCCGCAAACGCCAGGCCGGCGCGCTTGATGCTCCAGCGCGGCTGCAGGCTGTGCACCGAGACCGCGCCCGAGTGCGCGTCGCCATAGGCGTTGTCCATTTCGTCCAGCAGGATCAGGCCGAGCGCGATCAGGCCGCCCTGGGCCAGCAGCAGCGCGCCCACGAGGTTGGTGCCCGGCTCCACCGTGCTGACCACCAGCACGCCCAGCGCGTAGCACCAGATGTTGGCCAGCGCATAGCCCAGCCAGGTGCCGCCCAGCGTGGTGGCGGCCCGTTTGCCGTGGCGCGCGTAGTCGGCCACCAGCGGCAGCCACGACACCGGCATCGCCATCACCAGGTCCATGGCCGAGAACAGGCCCATGCCACCGGCACCCGGGCGGTTCCAGAAAGCGTCAAATCCTTGCGCCTGCAGGCGCGTGCCGAACTGCCAGGTGAGCCAGGCCAGCGAGGCGATCACCAGCGGCAGGCCGAAGCGGCTGACGAACTTGCGCACCAGCTTGAGCATGGAGCCGGCCATGAGCGCGATCAACACACCGCCCCAGAGCAGCGTGGCCAGCAGCTTGCCGCCCGTGCCGTCGAGCAGGCCACCGGGCTCACTGCCCAGCGCCTGCTTCAAGATGGCCACGGTGCCCTCTTGCATGATGACCAGCTCGAAGGTGGTCCAGCCGACGAGCTGCGCGATGTTGAGCAGCACCGGCAGGCGGGCAAACGCGCTGCCGTAGGTGGCGTGCATCAGGCCGGCGCTGGCCAGGCCGGTCTGGCAGCCCAGCCGCGCGGTCCAGGCCAGCAGGCCGGCGCCGATGAGCGAGCCCAGCACGATGGCGATCACGGCGTCCTGTGTGCCCACGGCCGGCACCAGGTAAGCCCCGATCTGCATGACCAGCAGGCCCGTGCCCAGGCTGAACCAGAGCGCGGCGTGTTCGTGGAAATGGAAGACCCGGTCGCCCTGCGGCACGGGGGTGAGGGCCTGGTTGGCCGGTGCGGAATGGTCGGATGCCATCAATTTGCTCCATGCAATTTGAGGCAGGTGGGCTGGGCCGGGTGCGGTGTCCGCAGCGCTGGGCGACGGAGGTGCACGGTACCGGCCTGCTTCCCTGCGCGAGGATTACCTCAATCAGGTTCAAAGGGACTTTCTCAGTCGCGCCCGAGGCCAAAAACCCCGGGGCAACACCCCTAGCGGATGTGCCTTGCGGCACGGGGTGGAGTATACGGGCGCGGGCCACGCGCAGCGGGGGAGCGTGGGGGCAAGGGATCCGCCGCCGGGCCGCCCCAAGGCGGATCAGCCCCCTCGGGGGGCAGCGGACCACGCGCAGCGGGGGAGCGTGGGGGCAAGGGATCCGCCGCCGGGCCGCCCCCAGGCGGATCAGCCCCCTCGGGGGGGCAGCGGACCACGCGCAGCGGGGGAGCGTGGGGGCTTGTTGCTCTAGCCTGCAGGGAACAGTCGCATGAACCGCCCGTATTCGTCGGCCAGAAAACTCTCGGCCCGCTCGAGCATGAAATAGCGGAACGACTCTGCCGCGGGTGACAGCAGCTTGGACAAGGTGTGCACCACGTTCCAGCCGCGCACCACCGGGCTGCCCTCCACGTCGAGCACGGCAATCATCTTGTGCTCCAGTTCCAGGCCGATGGTGTGCAGCGACAGGAAGCTGATGCCCATGCCGGCCATCACCGCCTGTTTGATGGTCTCGTTGCTCGACATCTCCATCACCACGCGGGGCTCCATGTGGCAGCGTTCCAGAAACTGTTCCATCGCTGCGCGCGTGCCCGAACCGCGCTCGCGCAGGATGAAGCCGTAAGGCTTGAGCGAGTCCGGCGTGGGGTGGCCGACCTTGAGCAAGGGGTGATCCACCGGTGCCACGAACACATGGGGGTGAGCGGCAAAGGGCTCGGCGCGCGTGGCCAGCTCGGTGGGTGGGCGGCCCATGACGGCGATGTCCACCTCGTTGCCGTGCAGCATCTTCACCAGTTGTTCGCGGTTGCCCACGGCCAGCTTGATCTCGATGCCCTCGTGATCGCGCTGGAACTCCGCCAGCAGTCTGGGCAGAAAGTACTTGGCGGTGCTCACCATGCCGATGGTCAGCGTGCCCACCTCCAGCCGTTGCAGGCGTGCCGCGGCGTCTTCGGCATCCTTGAGCGTGGCCAGCACCTTGCGGGCGTAGACCAGCATGTACTCGCCCGCGGTGGTCAGCGTGACCTGACGCCCTCGCCGGTCAAACAGCGGCAGCCCCACGTGGCCTTCCAGCTCTTTGATCTGCATGGTGACCGCGGGCGGCGTGAGGTGCAGGACCTCGGCCGCGCGGGCAAAACTCAGGTGGCGCGCGACCTCGTTGAACACGCGCAGCTGGCGAAAAGTGGCGTTCTTCATTCAGGTTTCACTTAAGCGAAGTTCAACGAAACTTGAATTTACCTTATTTAACCCGATCCCTACAGTGGGTCACATGCTCAAAGCCCTGATTTTTGATGTCGACGGTACCTTGGCAGACACCGAGCGTGTTCACCTGGCGGCCTTCAACCACGCCTTCGACACCGAGGGTCTGGACTGGCATTGGGACACCGCGCTCTACACGCGACTGCTGGAGATTTCCGGCGGCAAGGAACGCATGCTCCACCACTGGCGCAGCGTGCAACCCGGGCTGACCGAGTTGGGTGCCGGTGCGGTGCAGGCCACCATCGACCGGCTGCACGAGCTCAAGACGGCCCACTACGAGAACGCGGTTCGTTCGGGGGCCGTGCAGTTGCGTCCGGGCGTGCTCGCACTCATGAACGAGGCGCGCGCGCAAGGCCTGGGGCTGGCCATCGCCACCACCACGTCGCCGGTGAACATCGCTGCCCTGCTGCGCACCGCGATCGGCGACCACTGGCGCAGCCAGTTTCTGGCGGTGGGCGACGCTTCGTCGTCGCCCATCAAAAAGCCGCATCCGCAGGTGTACCTCCAGGTGCTGCGCGACATGGAATTGCCGGCCTCGGACTGCCTGGCGTTCGAGGATTCGGCCAACGGCCTGCGCGCCGCCACGGCCGCCGGCCTTCGCACGGTGATCACCCCCAACAGCTTCACCGACCACCACGATTTCAGCGGCGCCTTGCGCGTCGTCTCCGACCTCGGTGCCATCGGGCTGGCACAGTTGCGCGAATGGCATGCGCACGCCTGAGCCTTCTTTCACGACAACAACAACGAGACCGCCCCGATGCCTTTGTCCAAACGCTCCACCCTGACCCAGTTCCTGATCGAGGAGCGCCGCCGCTTTCCGGCCGCGAGCGGTGATTTCAACGCGCTCATCCTGGATGTGGCGCTGGCCTGCAAGGCGATCGCGCGCAGCGTGGCGTTTGGTGCCCTGGGCGACATGCTGGGCAACCACGGCGGTGGCGACAGCGTCAACGTGCAGGGCGAGACGCAGAAGAAGCTCGATGTGATCAGCAACGACATGTTCATCCGCGCCAACGAGTGGGGAGGGCACCTGGCGGGCATGGCGTCGGAGGAGATGGAGCAGCCTTATCCGATCCCGCCCGAGTACCCCCGCGGCAAGTACCTGCTGGTGTTCGACCCGCTGGATGGATCGAGCAACATCGATGTGAACGTGTCGGTGGGCAGCATCTTCAGCGTGCTGCGGGCGCCCAAGGCGGTGGTCGAGTCGGGGCGCGAGGTGGTGGTGGACGATTTCCTGCAGCCCGGCACGCAGCAGGTGGCTGCGGGCTACGCGCTCTACGGTCCCACCACCATGTTCGTGCTCACCGTGGGCAGTGGTGTGCATGGCTTCACGCTCGACCCCAACCTGGGCGAGTTCAAACTCACGCACCCGCGCATCCGCATTCCGGAAGACACGCACGAATTTGCGATCAACGCGTCGAACAGCCGCTTCTGGGAGGCACCGGTCAAGCGTTACGTGGACGAATGTCTGGCCGGCAGGACCGGTCCGCGCGGCAAGGACTTCAACATGCGCTGGATCGCCAGCATGGTGGCCGAGGCGCACCGCATTCTCATGCGCGGTGGTGTCTTCATGTATCCGCGCGACACCAAGGACACCAGCAAACCCGGTCGCCTGCGCCTGCTCTACGAAGCCAACCCGGTCGGCATGTTGATGGAGCAGGCCGGTGGCCGCGCCAGCACCGGCCGCGAGCCCATGCTGTGCGTGCAGCCCACCGAGCTGCACCAGCGCATCGGTCTGGTGTTCGGCTCGAAAAACGAGGTGGAACGCATCGAGCGTTACCACGCCGAGCCGCAGGCCTTCAAGGACAACAGCAACCCGCTGTTTGCAGAGCGCAGCCTGTTCCGCGATTGACCGGGACCACCACCACCACCGAGGAGATTTCATGTCGGAACGACATCCCATCATCGCGATCACGGGATCATCTGGAGCCGGAACCTCGACCGTCACGCGCACGTTCCAGAACATCTTTCGCCGCGAAGGTGTGAGCGCGGCCATCGTCGAGGGCGACAGTTACCACCGCTTTGACCGCCAGGAGATGAAGTTGAAGATGGCCGAGGCCGAAGCGGCGGGCAACCTGAACTTCAGCCACTTCGGCGCCGAGGCCAACCTGTTCGACGAGATCGAAAGTCTGTTCAAGACCTACAGCGGCACCGGCCAGGGCAAGAGCCGCAAGTACCTGCACAACGCCGAGGAAGCGGCGCCTTACCAGCAGGCGCCAGGCACCTTCACCGCCTGGGAGCCACTGCCCGAGAACACCGACATGCTGTTCTACGAGGGGCTGCACGGCGCGGTGGTCACGCCCGAGGTGGACGTGGCGAAATACCCCGACCTGCTGGTGGGCGTGGTGCCGGTCATCAACCTTGAATGGATCCAGAAACTCTGGCGCGACAAGAACATGCGCGGCTACAGCGCCGACGCGGTGACCGACACCATCCTGCGCCGCATGCCCGACTACGTGAACTACATCTGCCCGCAATTCCAGCACACGCACGTGAATTTCCAGCGCGTGCCCATCGTGGACACCAGCAACCCCTTCATTGCGCGCGACGTGCCCACCGCCGACGAGAGCATGGTGGTGATCCGATTCGCCAAGCCCAAGGGCATCGACTTTCAGTACCTGATGAACATGGTGCACGGCTCGTGGATGAGCCGCGCCAACACCATCGTGGTGCCCGGCGGCAAGATGGAGTTGGCGATGCAGCTGATCTTCACGCCCTTCATCTGGCGCATGGTGGAGCGGAAAAAGCGGGCCATCGGTCTCGCCTGAAGACCAGGAAACTTCCCATGAAAAATCCCTCGCCCGAACTCGCCCGCCAGATGGCCAACGCGATCCGCATGCTGGCGGTGGACGCGGTGCAGCAGGCCAACTCCGGCCACCCGGGCGCACCCATGGGGATGGCCGACATCGCCGAGGTGCTGTGGAACCGCCACCTGCGCCACAACCCGGCCCACCCGCACTGGCCCGACCGCGACCGCTTCGTGCTCTCCAACGGCCACGGCTCAATGCTGATCTACGCGCTGCTGCACCTCACCGGCTACGACCTGCCGATGAGCGAGTTGAAGAACTTCCGCCAACTGCACAGCAAGACCGCCGGCCACCCCGAGGCGGGCGTGACCCCGGGTGTGGAAACCACCACCGGGCCGCTGGGGCAGGGCATCGGCAACGCGGTGGGCATGGCGCTGGCCGAGAAGCAGCTGGCCAGCGAATTCAACCGCCCTGGCCATGCCGTGGTGGACCACTTCACCTACGCGTTTCTGGGCGACGGTTGTCTCATGGAGGGCATCAGCCACGAGGTGTGTTCGCTGGCGGGCACCTTGCGTCTGTCCAAGCTGATCGCGTTCTACGACGACAACGGCATCTCCATCGACGGGCATGTGGAGGGCTGGTTCACCGATGACACGCCGCTGCGCTTTGCGGCCTGCGGCTGGAACGTGATTCCCAAGGTGAATGGGCACGATCCGCAGGCGGTGGAACTCGCGCTCATCGCCGCGAAAGCGCAGGCCCGCCGCCCCGACGGCAAACCCACGCTGATCTGCTGCCAGACGGTGATCGGTCAGGGCTCACCCAACAAGGCTGGCACACACGACGTGCACGGTGCTGCGCTCGGCGCCGCCGAGGTGCAGGCCACGCGCAACGCCTTGGGCTGGACCGCGCCACCGTTTGAAGTGCCGACCGACGTGGCCCTGGCCTGGCACGCCGTGGACCGAGGGCAGGCACTGGAAGCCGAGTGGCGGCGCCGTTTTGACGCGTATCGCGCCGAGTACCCGAATGAGGCGGCCGAGTTTGAACGCCGCATGGCCGGCGAGCTGCACGCCGGCTGGGCGCCGGCCCTGCCCGGTGTGTTCGAAGGTGTGGCCGCCAAGGCCGATGCCGTGGCCACCCGCAAGGCCAGCCAGAACGCGCTGGACGCGCTCAACACGCTGGTGCCCGAGTTCTTCGGCGGCAGCGCCGACCTCACCGGCTCGAATCTCACCAACTTCAAAGGCTGCGTGAAGGCCGGTCGCGACCGCTGGGGCAACCACCTGAGCTACGGCGTGCGCGAGTTCGGCATGGCGGCCATCATGAACGGCATGGGGCTGCACGGCGGCTACATCCCTTACGGCGGCACCTTCCTCACCTTCAGCGACTACAGCCGCAACGCCATCCGCATGGCCGCGCTCATGAAGCTGCGTGTGATCCATGTGTTCACGCACGACTCCATCGGTCTGGGCGAAGACGGGCCCACCCACCAGTCGGTGGAGCACGTGCCCAGCCTGCGCATCATTCCGCAGCTCGATGTGTGGCGACCTGCCGATGGGCTGGAGACCGCCGTGGCTTGGGCGAGTGCCATCGAGCGTCAGGATGGCCCCTCGGCGTTGTGCCTCTCCCGCCAGAACCTGCCGCGGTTGACCGATGTGTCGGCGGTGGACGGCATCCGACGTGGCGGCTACGTGCTGGCGGAAGGCGCGAACCCGCGGGCCATCATCGTGGCCACCGGGTCCGAGACGTCGCTGGCCATGGAGGCGCACCACGCGCTGGCTGCCGAGGGCATCAGCACGCGCGTGGTGTCCATGCCCTGCACCAACGTGTTTGACCGGCAGCCGCGCAACCACCAGGACGCCGTGTTGCCGCTGCACCTGCCCACGGTGGCGGTGGAAGCCGCGCATCCGGATTTCTGGCGCAAGTACGTGGGCCGCACGGGCGCGGTGGTGGGCATTGCGACGTTTGGCGAGTCGGCCCCGGCGAAGGCCCTGTACGAACACTTCGGCATCACCGTCGAGCGTGTGTGCGAAGAGGTCAAGAGGCTGCTCGCATGACGCGGCCCTTCGATCTGATCCTCTTCGACCTCGACGGCACGCTGATCGAAACCGCGCCGGAGATCGCCGACGCGGTCAACGACACACTGTCGCAGTTCGGCCTGCCCGCCGTGACACAAACGCAGGTGAACGACTGGATCGGCCACGGCACACGCGAGCTGCTGATCTCGGCCCTGGCCGACCGCCGCCACACCACCACCGACGCGGTGCGCCACAGCGCCGACTTCCCCACCATCGAGGCCGCGTTTGGTGGCCACTACCAGCAGCGCTGCGGCACGCGCAGCCACCTGTATCCGCACGTGCGAGAGACGCTGCAGGTGCTGCGCGATGCGGGCGTGAAGCTCGCGGTGGTGACCAACAAGGAGGGTCGTTACACCCAGACCGTCCTGGATGCGCACCAGCTCGCACCGATGTTTCACCGTGTGATCAGCGGCGACACCTTGATGGTGAAAAAGCCCAACCCGGCCGCCGTGCACGACTGCCTGCAACGCTTCGGCGTGAGCGCCGAGCGAGCACTCTTCGTGGGCGATTCGTCCATCGACGTGGCCACCGCGCGCAACGCCGGGGTGAGCGTGTGGGCGCTGCCTTATGGCTACAACATGGGCGAGCCCATCGAGGACTGCCACCCGGACCGCGTGATCGCTGATGTCTCCGCCCTGTTGAGCTGACTTCCCGCCTTCAGAAAGAACGCCCATGGGCCTTACCGCGGCGGCTTCTGCAGCGTGATCACGGATGGCTCGTTGATGGACGACGCCAAAAAGCTTGCGAGCCATGAGCGCAACGGGGCTGTCATGCGCGAGGCGGTGAACAGGACCGTCGGCTGCGCCGGCATGGCGGGGAAGATCGCGCCACTGCCGATGCAGAAGATGAGGACGAGGCATGTCTGAAGCGACCCGCTGGCAGCGAGCAGGATGAGATCTAAGTCCCATTGCGGGCCCGCTGCGATTGTGTTTCGCATGAACGGCTGCAAAGACATGTACACACGGCTCCAAATGCAAACACCCGCACAAAGGCGGGTGTTTGATGTTGCAGCGCTGCCGAGCAATCAGAGGATCTGGCGGCGACGGCGGCTCATCAGAAGTCCTGCGAGGGCCGCACCCATCAGGGCAAGGCTGGTGGGCTCTGGCACCGATGTCGGATCGCCAATGCCACCGCCGCCGGTGGTGTTCGCGCCGCGCAGGTTGGCCAAAAACACACCGCTGTCAAAGATGGTGTCTGATGTGTCGGCGATGCCGATCTGCAGCGTGTGCGTCGTCAAGCTGGAGTCCACCAAGCCGGCCAGGCTCAAAACCCGTGAAAGGCCGTTGTACTGCGTTTCGTAGAGGCCGGAGCCCACGGCGTTCAAGATGAAGTTGGTGGGGTTGCCGGGTGTGTTGGAGATGAGGTCACCACTGGCGAACTTGGCAAAATTCACACCATCAACGAACACGCCAAAAATGTCGGTCACGGACTGTGTCGGGAACTCTTCGGTCATGAAGACGAAGTCGAGGGCGATGGAGTTCAAACCCGCCGCCAGCGTGAATGTGTACTCCAGCACGTTCGCGTTCCGGGTGGTGGTGCCGGCGAGCGTCGTCAGCGGTGCAAAGCCCCCACTTCCTGTGTCGAACGAGGTGTTGTTGGAGTTGTTGACGGCACCGATGTCTGCGCGCCCACTGCTGAGGGCGACACCGCTGGAAAGCGTCAACGTCGGTGTCGAACCGGAGCTGGGGGCGAGATTGAGGCCGGTGTGCGTGCCTTGTTGCGCCGCATTTCCGGAGATCAAGTTGCTGGTGACGACCGTGATGCCGGATCCGGGCTGGAGAAGAGCGTTCGTCAACACCGCGACGTCGTTCGAATTGGTGACGACCACGGGTGCCGCGATGGCGCTTCCTGCGACGAGCGCGGCTCCCGCGATGACAGGACGGATGTAAGTTGAGATGAGCTGTCGCATTTTTTTTCCCTCGATGAAAGGACTGACCGAAATGGGTCAGCCCACCCATAAGCAAAGAGTGTGCCCAAAAAAAGATCGTTGATATTGTTGGTCTTTTTACTTTTTACAAAGATGCATGTCATTTTTCCCGACAATTTGCACACGCCACCCATGGCATGGGCGCTGGTTAAGAGCATCTGTTTCATGGCAGCTGTCCGTCAACGTTCGGGCCTCCGGATGGAGCGTGTGCAACGGGCTGAAGATCGGTGCCGTGCGCGGTCACTGGTCTTGACATCCAAGTCCGAGCAGATGCTGTGCGAGCTGTGAAGGTGCGGCGGTTCGCCAGTTCACAAGACCCCGCTCTGCGTCCGGGTGAGTGACCGCTGTGCGGGTGCTGCAAGTGGTGCATGGGTCGCTGCGACGCCGACGGTGCGATCAGCGAGGTGTCCGGTGGCTCGGACAGTCGGACGGAACGGGGTGCGGGTCGCGATGGATGGATCGAATCGAACGCGTCTCACCCCGGTGGTGTCCGTCGAGCACGGTGCAGGCGGTCAGCGCGCTCTCGACTCAAACGATCCGGCCGCCGCCCTGAAGACGGCCGGTGCGGCTATTTCGTCGAGACGTCCCGAGCGTAGGGCCAGGCAAGAATGCCGCCCCAGACGAAGACGTGTGGGTATCCGTCGGCCAGCATCTGCTCGCCTGCGGCAGGCGACTTTCTGCCGCCGTGGCAATAGACAACGATGTACTTGTCTTTGTCGGGCGGGGTGTTCATGCCAGTGGTGATGCCGCCCGGGATGTTGATGGCGGTCGGAATGTGCCCTGCGGCGTATTCATCGGGCGGGCGCACATCAACGATGACGAAGCGCGGGTCTTGGCGCTCCACGACCGCTCGCAAGCCTTCCGGGGTTCGTATCGCCTGGCTCAACCCATCGGGCAAGGTGTCCGTCTGGGCCCAGACCGTTCGGCTGAGCGGCCCAACGAGCAGCAGGGTGAGGAACGCTTTCCGTTTCATGTGACAACCTCCTGGGCGCCAGCCGGGGGCAACGCTGTGGGTTTTATAGAGGGTCGGCGAGCCGTCCCTGTTGAGGCGGCTCAATGAAGGCAGCCAACGAGCGTTCCGGTGCGCCCATGCAAAACGCCCCGGACATCCGGGGCGTTTTCGCTCGGGGGCCGATGGCGTCAAGCCAGCGAATCGGCCCAGATGTTGCGCGCCCAGGCCTTGGCATAGGCGCCTTCGAGTTCGCTCGCCGCGCTCGACAAGCCGCCCGAGCCCGGCACCGTGACCATGGTCTTCTTCTCGGCGTCGTACTTGTGCACGCTGGCCACATGGACCACGTCCTTGGCTGTCACGAAGCTGTAGCAGGTGTTGGCGTAGAGCGGGTTGGCCAGTGGTTCCTGGCCGTTCAGCAAGGCCACCACGGCGGCTGCGCAGGTCTTGCCGTGGGCGTTGGCCATGTGGCCGGACTTGGGCATGGCCGGTGCGATCTGGATCGCATCGCCGAGCACGTGGATGTTCTTTTGTGCCTTGGATTCGAAGGTCAGGAAGTCCACCTCGCACCAGCGCGCGTTCGCGGTGGCCAGGCCGGTCTTCACCGCGATGTTGCCCGCGCGCATGTCGGGCAGCACGTTGGCCACGCCGGCCTTGAAGTCGTCGTTGAACTCGAACTTCAGGGTGTTGGTGGCGGCGTCCACATCGACCAGCTTGTGCTTGGGGCGGTACTCGATCATGCCGGCGTAGTGGTCGGCCCAGGCCTTGGTGAACAGGCCCTTCTTGGAGGTGATGTCGTCGTTGGCGTCGAAGATGACGACCTTGCTCTTGGGCTTGGCCACCTTGAAGTAGCTGGCGACCATGCAGGCGCGCTCGTAGGGGCCGGGCGGGCAGCGGTAGGGCGCCAGCGGAATGCTGATGGCGTAAGTGCCGCCGTCGGGCAGGGCTTCGAGCTGCTGGCGCAGGGCCACGGTCTGGGGGCCGGCTTTCCAGGCGTGCAGCACCTTGTCGGCCGCGCCGGCCTTGGCCATGCCGGGCAGGGTGGGCATGAAGTCGATGCCGGGCGAGAGGATGAGGCGGTCGTAGGGCAGTTCACCGCCGCTGGCCAGCTTCACCGTGCGCTTGACCGGGTCGATGCTGTCGACCATGTCGCGCACCACCTTCACGCCGTGGCGCTGGCTCAGGTTGCTGTAGGGCGTGGTGATCTCGGCCATGGTGGAGTGGCCACCCACCACCAGGTTGGACATGGGGCACGAGACAAAAGCCGCGTTGGGCTCGATCAGCGTCACGTCGATGCTGTTGTTGGAGAACAGGCGCACGTATTTGGCGGCGGTGGCACCGCCGAAGCCGCCCCCGACCACCACCACCTTGGCGCTGCTGCCACCGGTGGTGGCGCAACCGCTCATGAGACCCAGGCCGGCCAGTGCGGAGCCCGCGCCGATGCTTTGTACGAATTGACGACGTTTCATGGCGGGCTCCTCAGGGTTTCTGTGCGGCGAAGTAGGCGGCGATCTGGCCCAGCTGCTCGTCGGTGTAACCCTTGGAGATCTGGTGCATCAGCGTGGCGGGGCGGGTGCCGGCCTTGTACTCGAGCAGGATCTTCTGCAGGTCGGTGCGGCCGGCCAGGGAGGCCATGCCGGGCTGGGCACGCCCGTCCGTGCCGTGGCAGCTGGCGCAGGCCGCAGCCCACACGCGGGTTTGGTTGACCTGAGCCTGCGCTCCGATCGCGGAGGCGCACAGCACACCGGCCGCCAGCCATTTCATCGATTTCCCCATCGTCGTCTCCAAAAGGGTGGTTGAAGGAAGTTGCGTCCAAAACTGTAGCAGCCACTTGAAACACAACGGGTTCGGGGTGTGATCGCTTGTGGATGGAGGATCGTAACGGTCGGTGTTTTGCAGCGCCAAGCCATGGAAACCCTGCTCGGGTTTTTACCTATCCAAATATCAGCAAACACGAATATAGTTGCAGTGACCCCATGCGGCCAGCCCGCCAGAGAAGGAAGATTGCCATGCCGCCCCACCTGAACGACGTCATCGGTCGCGTGCTCCCCGCCCCCGAAAACCACCTGAGTGCCGACAAGCTCGAGCTGGCCCGCAAGGCGCGCCGCAGCTTCATGGGCAAGGCGCTGGCCATGGGCGCGGGTGTGGCGGCCAGCGCCACCGCGGCCACGCGTGCGGTGGCGGCCGAGGGCGAAGAGGCCATTCTGAAACTGCCCACCCACACCACCGGGTTGGGGCAGAGCGTGGCCACCGACGGCTATGGCAAACCCAGCCAGTGGGAAGCCAACCTGCAGCGCCGCCAGAGCCCGGGCCTCACGCGCGTGCCGCAGGCCTCGGTGAGCTTCACGCCGCTGCAGGGCCTGTTCGGGATCATCACGCCCAGCGGCCTGCACTTCGAGCGGCACCACCAGGGCTGGTGGGACATCGATCCCTCCAAGCACCGCTTGATGGTCAACGGTCTGGTGAAGCGCGAGCGCGTGTTCACCATGGACGACCTCATGCGCCTGCCCAGCGTCTCGCGCATTCACTTCATCGAATGCGGCGCCAATTCCGCGCCCGAGTGGGGCAACGTGGCCCTGCCCTCGGTGCAGTACACCCACGGCATGGTGAGCTGCTGCGAGTTCACCGGTGTGCTGCTCTCCACGCTGCTGGAGATGTGTGGCTACGACAAGAAGAACGGCAAGTACGTGCTGGCCGAGGGGGCGGACGGTTCTTCGATGACGCGCACCATCGACATCGACCGCGCGATGGACGATTGCATCGTGGCCTGGGCCATGAACGGCGAGATGCTGCGCCCGGAAAACGGCTACCCGCTGCGCCTCGTGGTGCCTGGCATCCAGGGCGTGAGCTGGGTGAAGTACCTGCGCCGCATCGAGGTGGGCGACCAGAAGTGGGCCGCGAAAGACGAAGCCGTGCACTACATCGATCACATGCCCGACGGCACGCACCGCCAGTACACCGGCATCCAGGAGTGCAAGAGCGTGATCACCACGCCTTCGGGCAGCCAGACATTGCTCGACAAGGGTTACTACAACGTGACGGGTCTCGCCTGGTCGGGCCGCGGCACGGTCAAGCGGGTGGACGTGAGCGTGGACGGCGGGCGCAACTGGCGCATCGCGCGCATTGAAGGCCCGGTGCTGCCCAAGGCGCTCACGCGCTTCAACATCGACTGGGTGTGGGACGGCAAACCCGCTGTGTTGCAGAGCCGCGCGATCGACAGCACGGGTTATGTGCAGCCCAAGATCAACCAGCTGCGTGCCGTGCGCGGCACGCGCTCGGTGTACCACCAGAACGCCATCCAGTCGTGGCGCGTCGCTGAAAACGGCGAAGTCTCGAACGTTCAAGTCTATTGATGAGGCCCGCCATGCGAACCCTGACTCTTTTCGCCGCAGCGCTCATCAGCACCGCTGCTTGGGCCCAGACACCGCCGTGGCACGACCTCGGCCGCGACGCCACCAAAGCCGAGGTGCAGGCCTGGGACATCGACGTGCGCCCCGACTTCAAGGGCTTGCCCAAAGGCGCGGGCAGCGTGGCCCTGGGCGAGCGGGTGTGGGAGGCGCAATGCGCCTCCTGCCACGGCAGCTTCGGTGAGTCCAACGAGGTGTTCACGCCGATCGTGGGTGGCACCACCAAGGCCGACATCGAGCGCGGTCGGGTGAAGAACCTGGAGCAGGGCAGCACATTCCCGCAGAAGACCACCCTGATGAAGGTGGCCACCGTGTCCACACTGTGGGACTACATCAACCGTGCCATGCCCTGGAACGCGCCCAAGTCGCTCAAGCCCGACGAGGTGTATGGCGTGCTGGCCTACATCCTGAGCCTGGCCGAGGTGGTGCCGGCCGATTTCACCCTGAGCGACCAGAACATTGCCGAGGTGCAGAAGCGCATGCCCAACCGCAACGGCATGGTGTTCTACGAGCCGCTGTGGAAGGCCAATGGCAAGGGCGATGTGACCAACGTGGCCTGCATGAAGGACTGCCCGGTGGAGACCACCATCCGCTCGTTCCTGCCCGACTTTGCGCGCGACGCGCACGGCAACATCCAGGAGCAGAACCGCGTGATCGGCCCGGTGCGCGGTGCCGACACCACCAAGCCTGCGCCCACGGCGCCGGTGGGCAGCGGACCCAAGCCGGCGGCGGTGGTGGTGGCCGCGGCCACGCCGGCGGGCGGCGACGTGAAGGCGCTACTCGCGGCCAACAGCTGCACCGCCTGCCACGGCATGGCGCAAAAGATCGTGGGCCCGGGCTTCACCGAGATCGCCAAGAAGCACAAAGGGCAGGAGCGCCTCGAGGCCTACCTTGCGGTGAAGATCCGCGAAGGTGGTGTGGGTGTGTTCGGTGCGGTGCCCATGCCGCCCCAGCCGCAGCTCAGCGCTGCCGAGGCCGCCACCATCGCCCGCTGGATCGCAGCGGGCGCGAAGTGATCCAATTGCGGTCTTTCTTAAATATTTGCATTTACTCGTATTCCCCATTTCCCCCTTGTCCCGGAGTGCCTAACCTATGACCATGACTTCCATCCAGTTGATGAGCGCCGCTGTGCTCACCTTGTTCAGCGGCGCCGCACTGGCCCAAAACGCGGCGGCGGCCAAGGCACTCGCCTCCAAAAACGCTTGCCTGGCTTGCCACGCGGTGGACAAGAAGCTGGTGGGCCCGGCCTTCAAGGACGTGGCGGCCAAACACGCCGGCCAGGCCGACGCCCTTGAAAAAGTGTCGGCGCGCATCAAGTCCGGCGGTGCCGGCCTGTATGGTCCGGTGCCCATGCCGGCGCAGGCCCAGCTCAAAGACGACGAACTCAAGTTGCTGGCAGGGTGGATCCTGGCCGGCGCCCCCGATCAGTAACCCCCGCCCGTACACTCTCGCCCTTTCCTCATTTCACAGGAGCCCCCCATGAACAACGCACGTCGAGTCGCCCTCAAGACCACCGGGGCTTTTGCCACGCTGGTGTCCTTGGGGCTCATCACGCAAAGCCAGGCCCACGCCGCCATGGACCGCGCCGGTTTTGACATCAAGACCATGGCCGATGCGGTCAAGGCGCTGGGTGGCACCGCCGCCAACAGCGACCAGGTCACCGTGGTCGCCCCCGACATCGCCGAGAACGGCGCCGTGGTGCCCGTGGGCGCCACCAGCAAGATCCCCAACACCACCGAGATCTACCTGATCGTCGAGAAGAACCCCACGCCCATGGCCGCCGGTTTCAAGATCCCGGCCGGCACCGCCGCCGACGTGCAGACCCGCCTGAAGATGGGCCAGAGCTCCAACGTGTTCGCCGTGGTCAAGGCCGACGGCAAGCTGTTCTCGGCCTTCAAGGAAACCAAGGTCACGCTCGGCGGCTGCGGCGGCTGATCGCCCCCGACCGCCCCCACCAACCCCTTCACAGATTTTCAGGAGTCCACCATGGCTGATCCGATGCGCATCCGCGCCGCCGTCGCTGGCGACGAAACCACCGTCCGCGTTCTCATGTCCCACATCATGGAACCCGGCACCCGCCGAGACGCCGCTGGCGCCCTCATTCCCGGCCACTTCATCCGCGACGTGGAAGCCACCCACAACGGCAAGGTCGTGCTCGAAGCCGCCTTCAGCGGCGCCGTGGCGCAAAACCCGTTCCTGTCCTTCAAGTTCAAGGGCGGTGCCAAAGGCGACAAGGTCGTCGTGAAATGGGTCGACAACAAGGGCGACACCCGCACCGATGAAGCTGTGATCGCTTGAGCTGAGCCCCGATTTCCGCGCCCCGATAACAAGAGGAGACACCCATGAAATTCGTTGCTAGCCGCGTCGCCTTGGCCGTGGTGGCCTTGTCCGCTGCAGTGGGGACCGCCCACGCGCAGGGCACGGCCGCCGAAGGCATTGCCAAGTACCGCGAGATGCTGCAGGACGGCAACCCGGCCGAGCTGTTCGAGATGAAGGGCGAAGAGCTCTGGAAGCAAAAGCGCGGCCCCAAGATGGCTTCGCTGGAACAGTGCGATCTGGGCAAGGGTCCGGGGGTCATCAAGGGTGCGTTCGTGGAGTTGCCCAAGTACTTCGCCGACACCGGGCGGGTGCAGGACCTGGAAACACGCCTGATCACCTGCATGGAAACGCTGCAGGGCTTCAAGAGTGAAGACATCGCCAAGACAGCGTTTGGCCGCGGCGAGATGGCCAACGTGACGGCACTGGCCACCTATGTGGCCACGGCCTCCAAGGGCATGCGCTTCAACCTGTCGCAGAAGCATGCGCAGGAAAAGATGATGTACGAGACCGGCAAGCAGCTGTTCTTCACGCGCGGCGGTACGCACGACTTCTCGTGCGCTTCGTGCCACGGCAGCGACGACAAACGCATCCGCCTGCAAGACCTGCCCAACCTCACCAAGAACCCGGGCGACGGCATCGGCTTTGCGGCCTGGCCTGCCTACCGCGTGTCCAACGCGCAGATGTGGGGCATGCAGCTCCGCCTGAACGATTGTTTCCGGCAGATGCGCTGGCCCGAGCCCAAGTTCGGCAGCGACGCCACCATCGCCTTGTCGGTGTACATGGGCGTGAACGCCAAGTCGGCTGAGTCCATCGTGCCGGCCATCAAGCGCTGATCAGGAGACACACCCCATGAAAAAAATCCATTCCCTTGTGTTGCTCCCCGTGGTCGCCATCGTGTTGTCGGCGTGCTCGTCGGCACCGTCACCGGCCGACGTGAACAAGGCCACGGCCGACATGCTCAAGAGCTCATTCCAGGCGCGTGGCATCGCCGGCCTGAATCGTCTGAACCAGGACCAGGCCAATGCCGAGTGCGCTGTGGCCGATGCCACTGGCAAACCGCTGGACGAGAAGATGAGCAAGGCCATCGAAGAGGCCAACATGAAAACCGTCAAGTGGCCCACCGACGGCAAGTTTCTCGGCGATTGGAAAGAGGGCGAGAAGATCGCCCAGAGCGGGCGCGGCCTGACCTGGACCGACACCGCCACCACCGAAAACGGCGGCAATTGCTACAACTGCCACCAGATCAGCAAGGAAGAAATCTCCTTTGGCACGCTGGGCCCGAGCCTCTACAACTACGGCAAGTTGCGTGGCGTGACCGACCCCAACAGCGCCGGTGGCAAAGCCATCGTCGAATACACCTGGGGCAAGCTGTGGAACGCGCGCGCTTACAACGCGTGTTCGCAAATGCCGCGCGTCGGCCACATGGCCATCCTGAACCAGAAGCAGATCCAGGATGTGATGGCGCTGCTGCTGGATCCGGCTTCACCGGTCAACAAATGATCACCGCACCCCGGTTGCTTCAGGTGACCGGGGTTTCTTGCTAAAAAATTTCGCTCAAATATCAGCGATCAATTATTGACAGGTGCAGCAATGAGCTTCAGTCGTCGTGAATTCATGCAGGTGCTGGCCGTGGCGAGCGCCACCGGCATGGCCCTCAACCACCGCGACGTGCTCGCCGCCGCACCGGGTGCCGGGGAGCGTCTGTACGACGTGCCCAAGTTCGGCAACGTGAGCTTTCTGCACTTCACCGATTGCCATGCGCAGCTCACGCCCATTTACTTTCGCGAACCCAATGTGAACCTGGGCGTGGCCGAGGCGGTGGGCCGCCCGCCGCACATCGTGGGCGAGAAGCTGCTCAAACAATTCGGCCTCAAGCCCGGCAGCGCACAAGCCCACGCGTTTTCGTACCTCGACTTCAGCCAGGCCGCCAAGACCTATGGCAAGGTGGGCGGCTTCGCGCACATGGCCACGCTGGTCAAACAGCTCAAGGCCACCCGGCCCAACGCGTTGCTGCTCGACGGTGGTGACACCTGGCAAGGCTCGGCCACCTCGCTGTGGACCAATGGCCAGGACATGGTGGACGCCTGCAAGCTGCTCGGCGTGAACATGATGACCTCGCACTGGGAGCACACCTTCGGTGCCAAACGCGTGCAGGAGATCGTCGAGAAGGATTTGAAGGGGAACATGGAATTCCTCGCGCAGAACATCAAGACCACCGACTTCGAAGACATGGTCTTCAAGCCCTATGCGATGCGCGAGATGAACGGCGTGCAGGTCGCCGTGATCGGCCAGGCTTTCCCCTACACCCCCATTGCCAACCCCCGTTACATGGTGCCCGACTGGACCTTCGGCATCCAGGACGAGCACATGCAGAAGATGGTGGATGAAGCGCGCGGCAAGGGCGCGCAGGTGGTGGTGGTGCTCTCGCACAACGGCATGGACGTGGACATCAAGATGGCCTCGCGCGTGCGCGGCATCGACGCGATTCTGGGTGGCCACACGCACGACGGCATGCCCGCGCCCTTCGTGGTGAAGAACGCCGGTGGCCAGACCCTGGTGACCAACGCCGGCTCCAACAGCAAGTTCCTCGGCGTGCTCGATTTCGACGTGCGCGGTGGCAAGGTGCAGGGCTTTCAGTACAAGCTGCTGCCCATCTTCTCCAACCTGCTGCCGGCCGACGCGCCCATGCAGGCGCTCATCGACAAGGTGCGCGCGCCTTACAAAGACAAGCTCGACGAGAAGCTCGCCGTCACCGAAGACCTGCTGTACCGCCGCGGCAATTTCAACGGCTCGTGGGACCAGGTGATCTGCGACGCGCTGATGCAGAACAAGGGCGCGGACATCGCGTTTTCGCCGGGCGTGCGCTGGGGCACCTCGCTGCTGCCCGGCGACACCATCACCTATGAACGCATGATGGACCAGATGGCGCTGACCTACCCGGCCACCACACTCAACACCTTCACCGGCGAGCAGATCAAGACCATTCTGGAAGACGTGGCCGACAACATCTTCAACCCCGACCCCTACTACCAGCAGGGCGGCGACATGGTTCGCGTGGGCGGCCTGCAGTACACGGTGACGCCGAACGCCGCCATGGGCCAGCGCATCAACAACATGACGCTCAAGGGCCAGCTCATCGAGGCCGACAAGACCTACAAGGTCGCCGGCTGGGCGTCGGTGCAGGAGGGCGCGAAGGGTGAGCCGATCTGGGACGTGGTCTCGGGCTACTTGCGCGACAAAAAGGTCATCAAGGGCGTGCAGATCAACACGCCGCGCATCATCGGCATGGATGGCAATCCGGGGCTGGTGGCCTGAACGCCAGGCCAGGCGCGCATTTCGCGCACCCATGAAAAAACCCACCGCCCTTTCGAGCGGTGGGTGTCAACAAGCCTTGGAGATTCGGAGGGCTTGAGAATCAGAAGACGTGAGCAACGCCCACGGCGTAGATGTCACGCTGGCGGACTTTGGTGCCCGCTGCGTTCTCGATGTCGCCGGTGGTCAATGCGCCATACAGACGGGTGCGCTTGGACATGTTGTAAACGACGGCTGCGGAGAAAGCGTCACCCTTCTCGAAAGTGGCGCTGCCCTGCTTGGCTTTGGCGGTGCTGTAGCCCAACGAGAAGTCGATGGCACCGACCGGTACGACCGCACCGATGCTGTAGGTATTGGACTTGCGCGAAGTTTGGTTTTTCGCTTGGTTCCAGCCGCCGGAGAGGCGGAAGGAGCCGAAGTTGTAAGCAGCAGCCAGGGTGTTGTACTCCAGGCTTGTGTCGACCAGCGCGGCACTGATAGCCTTGTTTTCCTGGTAGGCGTAGCCCACATCCAGATTACCGGCCTTGTAACGCAGGTTAAACGCGGTGACGTCGGTCTTGGCCGGTTTGACGGCCTCGCCGAAGCCGTAGCTCACGCCAGCAGAGAAGCCGCCGAAAGAGGGCGACTCGTAACGGATCTGGTTGTTGGCGCGATCACCGTAGTCAGCAAGGCCGCCGACACCTGCAAAGCTCCCAACGCCACCGTTCGCGCCGGCACTGACGATCGTCTCAGTAGAAGCAAAGTGAGTAGAGTCAAAAATGTTATTGCTGACCATCAAGTCACGGATATCGTCGAACGAAGTGTCGTGGCGACCAAGCTTCACTGTTCCGAATCCACCAGACAGACCAACGAAGGCTGCACGGTCACCCAACTGTGTAGGAGCACCACCGGGAGCCGTGTTGTTCGACGTGCCGGGCGAGTCAACCTGCAGACCAGTCTCGATACCAAAGATGGCTTTCAAACCACCACCGAGGTCTTCAACACCACGGAAGCCCAGACGGCTGCTGGTCAGGTTGCTGTTGAACATCTGGGTGTTGCTGACCGGGCCAACGCCACCGGTGATGGTGCCAACCTTGGCGGAACCCACGGACGCGTCAAGGCGACCGTAGACGGTGACAGACGATTGCGCCAGGGCGGCGCCGGAAGCGGCCAGAACGGCCAGAGCGATGAGGCTCTTTTTCATGAGGGTGTACTCCAATGGATTGAGGTCGGGCCTGGGCCCCTGCCCCCTACCGTATGCAGGGCGACCTCTGTATTTTCGGCAAGAAACGCCACCCGCCCGTGGCAGACCCCCGGTTTTTTGCGGGTTCTTACCAATTTACAACGCCGCCACCGGCTTTGCGCGCTTTCACATGTTTGTCACGAAGCACAGCCCTGCGCACCGCACGTGCAAAACACCCACCGAAGGCCCAACAAAAAAAGCCCGCTATCGATCAGATAGCGGGCTTTTGATGTGTACGTTGGTGCCGGAGAGATGAATCGAACACCCGACCTTCTCATTACGAATGAGCTGCTCTACCGACTGAGCTACACCGGCAACGCCCGAGATTATAGCCCGGTGTGGTACCCGGTCACGCGGTCGACCTCGTTCTTCGAACCCAGCACCACGCTCACCCGCTCGTGCAGCTTGCCGGGCTGGATGTCCAGGATGCGCTGCTTGCCGTTGGTGGCGGCGCCGCCGGCTTGTTCGACCAGCCAGCCCATGGGGTTGGCTTCGTACATCAGGCGCAGCTTGCCGGGCTTGTCGGGTTCGCGCTTGTCCCAGGGGTACATGAAGACGCCGCCGCGCGTGAGGATGCGGTGCACGTCGGCCACCATGCTGGCGACCCAGCGCATGTTGAAGTCCTTGCCGCGCGGTCCTTCCTTGCCGGCCAGGCACTCGTCCACATAGCGCTTCACGGGTTCGTCCCAGTGGCGCATGTTGCTCATGTTGATCGCGAATTCCTTGGTGTCGGGCGGGATCTGCACATTCTCTTTGGTGAGCACGAATGAGCCCTGCTCGCGGTCCAGCGTGAACATGGCCACGCCGTCACCCACGGTGAGCACCAACGTGGTCTGCGGGCCGTAGACGCAATAGCCGGCGGCCACTTGCTGTGCGCCGGGTTGCAGGAAGTCCTGCTCGCTCACGCCGGCGCTGCCTTCGGGCTTTTTGAGCACGCTGAAGATGGTGCCGATGCTGACGTTCACGTCGATGTTGCTGGAGCCGTCGAGCGGATCGAACAGCAGCAGGTATTCGCCCTGCGGGTAGCGGTTGGGCACCACGTAGATGCTGTCCATCTCTTCGCTGGCCATGGCGGCGAGGTGACCGCCCCACTCGTTGGCTTCGATCAGCACCTCATTGGCAATGATGTCGAGCTGCTTCTGCATCTCGCCCTGCACGTTTTCGGTGGTGGCGGCGCCGAGCACACCGCCGAGGTCGCCTTTGTTGACGGCCTGGCTGATGCCCTTGCAGGCGCGGGCCACCACTTCTAGCAGCAGGCGCAGCTGGGACGGGATGTGGCCGTCGACGCGTTGTTGTTCGACGAGGTAGCGGGTGAGGGAAATGCGTTTGGTCATGGTGGGTCTTTGTTTCAGTCGGCCAGAGCTCGCGTCACCACTTCGCGCACGTCGTTGCTCAGGTCGGTCTTGGCGGCCACGCGGGCGATGGCTTCGCGCGCGGCACTGCGGTAGGGCTCGGCGAGCTTCTTCCAGCGGTCGAGCGCGCGGGCAAGGCGGGCGGCCACTTGCGGGTTGAACGCGTCGAGTTCGATGACGCGCTCGCTCCAGTACAGGTACCCCGCCGCGTCCGTGCGGTGAAAGGCGCCGGGGTTGGCGCTGCAGTAACTGAAGATCACGCTGCGCGCGCGGTTGGGGTTCTTCAAATGGAAGTCGGGGTGCTTCATGAGCTGGCGCACGGCGGGCAACACGTTGCCACCCCGGTCGGGTGCACCGGCTTGCAGGGCGAACCACTTGTCGAGCACCAGGTCTTCGTGCTGGAACATCTGGTGGAAACGGGCCAGCGCGTCGCGTGCCAGAGCGTGACCGCTCACCACCAGGGCCGACAGGGCGTTGAACCGATCGGTCATGTTGCCGGCGTCCTTGAAACGCTGCCAGGCGCGGCCGGGCCACACCGCATCGCCGCTGGTGCGGGCGTCCAGGCACAGCATGGTGAGCGCCATGCCCGCCAGCGCGCGGCGGCCGGTGCTCACCGGATCGGGGCGGTAGGCCCCGTTGTCCTTGTTCGCATCAAATGCCCAGGCCCAGTCGGCTTGCAGTGCTTGCGCCAGCTGCGCGCGCATGGCTTCGCGCACGGCGTGCACGCGTTGCGGGTCGACTTCGTCGAGCTGCTCGGCCACGTAGCTTTCGCTGGGCAGCGTGAGCACGAGTTCCTTGAACGCGGCGTCCAGCGTGGGGTGGCGCAGCACGTCGCGCATGGCGTCGAGGTAAGCATCGTCCAGAGGCAGGGAGGGCACGTCCCCGCCGCTCTGAATCGCCATCAGAGCGCGGCGCAAGGCCAGGCGTTGCGCGGCCTCCCAGCGGTTGAACGGATCGGGGTCGAAGGCCAGCAGCGTGAGCAATTGCGCGTCGGTGTAGTGGCAGTCGAGCACCACGGGCGCCGAGAAGCCGCGCAGCAGTGAGGGAACGGGCTCGCTGTCGAGGTTCACAAAGGTGAAGCTCTCGCTGGCTTGCGTCAACACAAAAGTGCGGCTGCCGGTTTCGGGCTGGCTCCAGTGGGCCAACTGCAGCGGCAGCTGCGCACCATCTGCATTGAGCAAACCGAGCGATACCGGGATCACGAACGGCTCTTTGGCGCCCTGGCCGGGCGTGGGCGCGCAGCTTTGCGCGAGCGTGAGGGTGTAGCTGCGGGCGGCGGCATCAAACACGCCCTCGGCGCGCAGGCGCGGCGTGCCGGCCTGGCTGTACCAGCGCTTGAACTGCGGCAGCAGGCGGGCGAGGTCCGTGTCGGGATTGGCATCGGCCAGCGCTTGGGCGAAGTCGTCGCAGGTGACAGCCTGGCCGTCGTGACGCTCGAAGTAGAGCTTCATGCCGCGCGCAAAGCCTTCGCGACCGACCAGCGTCTGCATCATGCGCACGACCTCGGCGCCCTTTTCGTACACCGTGACGGTGTAGAAGTTGTTGATCTCCGCATAACTGTCAGGCCGCACCGGATGCGCCATCGGGCCGGCGTCTTCGGGAAACTGTGCGGTGCGCAGGACGCGCACATCTTCAATGCGCTTGACCGCTCGCGCCGAGGGCTCGGCGCACAGGTCCATGCTGAACTCCTGGTCGCGGAAGACGGTGAGGCCTTCCTTCAACGACAGCTGGAACCAGTCGCGGCAGGTGACGCGGTTGCCGGTCCAGTTGTGAAAGTACTCGTGGCCCACGACCGATTCGATGTTGGCGAAGTCGGTGTCGGTTGCGGTGGCGCTGTTGGCCAGCACGTACTTGGTGTTGAAGATGTTGAGGCCCTTGTTCTCCATCGCGCCCATGTTGAAGTCGGCGGTGGCCACGATCATGAACCGCTCCAGATCGAGCGGCAGGCCGAAGCGCGCTTCGTCCCAGGCCACGCTGGCGATCAGCGAGTTCATGGCGTGTTCGGTCTTGTCCATGTCGCCGGGGCGCACATACACCTGCAGCAGGTGGTTGCCGCCGCTGCGCGAGGTGATGCGCTGCTCGCGCGCCACCAGCTGGCCGGCGACGAGGGCAAACAGGTAACAAGGCTTATTGTGCGGATCGACCCACTTGGCGAAGTGGCGGCCGTCGGGCAACGGGCCTTCTTCCACCAGGTTGCCGTTGGACAGCAGCACCGGGTACTTGGCCTTGTCGGCACGCAGCATCACGGTGTAGCTGGCCATCACATCGGGGCGGTCCAGGAAATACGTGATGCGGCGAAAGCCCTCGGCCTCGCATTGCGTGAAGAAGGTGCCCTGGCTCACGTACAGGCCCATGAGCTGCGTGTTCTTCTCGGGCGTGCAGGTGGTGAAGATTTCCAGATCGAAAGGCTCGGTGCCTTCGGGCAGGCTCTCCAGCACCAGTTGCTGCCCGTCCAACTTGAACGAGCAGCCCGCGCCATTGACCAGCACGCGGGCGAGATTCAGGTCTTCCCCGTCCAGCCGCAGAGCCTGCGCAGCAACTTCCGGGTTGCGGCGCAGGCGCATTTTGTTGAGCACGCGCGTCTTCGCCGGGTCCAGGTCGAAGCAGAGGTCGACGGTGTCGATCCAGTAGGCCGGGGCGGCATAGTCTTCTCGGCGAACCACGGTGGTGGGGCCTTCACGCAATGAGCTCATGGTCAGACGCCTTGCTTCAGTGATGCTTCGATGAAGGGATCCAGATCGCCGTCCAGCACCTTCTGCGTGGCGGAAATCTCGACGTTGGTGCGCAGGTCCTTGATGCGGCTGTTGTCCAGCACGTACGACCGGATCTGATGACCCCAGCCCACGTCGGTCTTGGTGTCTTCCAGCTTCTGCTGTTCTTCCTGCTGCTTGCGCAGTTCGAAGTCGTACAGCTTGGAGCGCAGGCGTTTCCAGGCCACGTCGCGGTTGCCGTGCTGGCTGCGACCGTCCTGGCACTGCACCACGATGCCGGTGGGGATGTGCGTGAGGCGCACAGCCGAGTCGGTCTTGTTGATGTGCTGTCCACCGGCGCCGGAGGCGCGGTAGGTGTCGGTGCGCACGTCGGACGGGTTGATGTTGATCTCGATCGAGTCGTCGATCTCGGGGTACACGAACACCGACGCGAACGAGGTGTGGCGACCACCCGACGAGTCGAACGGGCTCTTGCGCACCAGGCGGTGCACACCGGTTTCGGTGCGCAGCAGGCCGAAAGCGTAGTCGCCCTCGATCTTGATGGTGGCGCTCTTGATGCCGGCGGTGTCGCCCTCGGTCTCGTCTTCAATCACGGTCTTGAAGCCCTTGCGCTCGGCGTAGCGCAGGTACTGGCGCAGCAACATGCTGGCCCAGTCGCAAGCCTCGGTGCCGCCAGCACCGGCCTGGATGTCCAGGAAACAGTTGAGCGGATCGGCCGGGTTGCTGAACATGCGGCGGAATTCGAGCTTCTCCACCTCGACGGCCACCTTGGCCGCTTCGCCTTCGATGGTGATCAGGCCGGCTTCATCACCGTCTTCGCTCGACATCTCGAACAACTCGGTGTTGTCCGTCAGTTCGCCCGTGAGGCGGTCCAGCACCAGCACCACGTCTTCCAGGGATTTCTTCTCGCGGCCCAATTCCTGGGCGCGTTTGGGGTCGTTCCAGACCGTGGGGTCTTCCAGGGCCGACTCGACTTCCTTCAGCTTCGATGCTTTGGCATCGTAGTCAAAGATACCTCCGGAGCTCGACCACGCGTGTGGTCAGGTCTTCGAGCTTGGATCGGATGGCGTTGCTGCGTTCGGCTTCCATGGGGTATTCCTGCGGTCGGTGTTCAAAACCGCGATTTTCTCACGCCCTGCCGCTGCAAACGGCGCTCGCACCTAAAAGCGCCAGGTGGTGCCGAACATGATGGCAGCGGTGCCCAGCAGCTGGATCTCCAGCGTGCTCTTGGGTGACAGCCGGTAGCCGATGGCGGGAATGAGCACGGGGGAGAAGCCGCCCACATTGAGCGGCACCTTGTTCTTGTACTCACCCACATAGCCGTAAATGATGCCGGCACTCACCGACACGTACAGCTGCGGCTGCGCTTGCCAGAACCCGGGCCAGCTCTTGCCCACAAACGCGTAGGCCGAGGGTTGGCCAAACGAGTTGTTGAACAGGCTGAAGCCGCAGTAGCGGTTGTTGGGCAGCAGCCGGCTCACGCTGACCGCGTACACCTGTTCGTGTTCGCTGTCGGGCGTCCAGTGGTGGGTGTAGGGCGAAAAGAAGGCCTCGTAGCGGGGTGCATCGGGCTCGGCACTGGCTGGCTGGTCGTGGCCCGGACACAGGTCCCAGCTCCCTGCCTGAGCCTGGGCACCCATGCAGAGACCCAGAACAGCCGCCGCGGCTGGCTTGAAAAATGTGCGCGGGATCAATTTCATAACGCGCGAGTATGCCCGGCGGCATTGGAACGCAAGGTCCCGGCGACCCAGAAACCCCCGCCGCCCGCCGAAGTGGCTCAGGGAGCGGTGCGGAGGAAGGTCTCGATGAGGTTGGCCAACTCGGCCGGCTGGTCGTGGTGCACCATGTGACCCGCTTCCTGCACCACGGCACTCTGCAAACGTGGCACGGCGCGGATGCGCTCCATGTACTGCGCCAGCGTGTACTGGCCCTTCCACCACTGGCCCAGGCTGTCGTCGCCTGCGGTGACCGACAGCACCGGTGCGCTGATGCGGCGGTAGATCTCCAGCGCCTCATCAAGCCGGTAAATGTGGGCGCTGGTCACCTTGTGGGCCGCGTCGCCCAGAATGTCCCACTCGCCTTGCGCGTTCGGTGCCGCCCATTGACGGGCCAGCCAGTCGGCCTTGTCTTGCGCCAGTCGTGGATTGGTTTTCATGAGCCGGCTCGCCACGCCGTGTGCGTCGGCGTAGCTCTTGAGTGCCTTGCCGCCGCGCTGCACGGCCTTGATCTCGTCCATCCACTGCGCGTAGCGGCCGGCGGCTTGTGCGGGCCGCGTTTCGGGCAGGCCGAAGCCCTCCAGGTTGACCAGGTGTTCAATGCGCTGCGGACGAACGCCCGCATACATCATGGCGATGTTGCCGCCCATGCTGTGGCCCACCAGGTCGACCTTGCGCTCGCCAGCATAGTGGTCGAGCAGCATGTCGAGGTCGGCCAAATAGTCGGGGAACCAGTAGCTGTCGACCGCTGGGCCTTCCAGTTGGGTGTGCCCGAACCCGCGCCAGTCGGGCGCGATGATCCAGCGCTCGGTCTGCAGTGCGTCCACCACAAACTGCCACGAAGCCGCAACATCCATCCAGCCGTGCACCAGCACCAGTGGTGCCACGCTGTCGCTGCGCTCACCCCACACGCGCACGTTGTAATTCAGATTGCGGACCGGGACGTATTCGCTGCGTGAGGCTCTCAGTGCTTGGTACATTCATCGGATCATAAAGACGGAGACCGAGACCACCATGCGCCCGAGTCAAGCCAGAGACAAGACGGACAAGCCGCTGGACCTGTACGACACCTTGCACAGCCGCTTCGGCTGGCAGGTGCCTGAGCACTTCAACATGGCGCAGATGTGCATGCGCCGCTGGGCCGAAGACCCTGCGCGCTCGACCGGTGCGGCGGTGGTGAACTGCGCGCCGGGCCGCACAGACCAAACCCACAGCTACGCCGATCTGCTCGACCAGGCCAACCGACTGTCCAACGCATTGGCCGCACTCGGCGTGCAACGCGGTGACCGTGTGGCCATCGTGCTGCCGCAGCGCTTCGAGACCGCGGTGGCCTACATGGCGGTGTTGCAGATGGGTGCGGTGGGCATGCCGCTGTCGCAACTCTTTGGCCCTGAGGCGCTGGAGTTCCGCTTGCAGGACAGCGAAGCGGTGGTGGCCATTTGTGATCAGGCGACCTTGCCTGCCTTGCTCGACGTGCGCGACGACTGCCCGCTGCTGCGCTGTGTGATCGGGGTGGACGGCGACGGCACGCCCGAGGGCATGCGCGCCGACCTCGACTGGACCGCGCTGCTCGCACAAGAGCCGGCCGGGTTCACGCCGGTGAACACCTTGTCCGAAGAGGCGGCGGTGCTCATCTACACCAGTGGCACCACGGGCAACCCCAAGGGTGCGTTGATCCCGCACCGTGCGCTCATCGGCAACCTCACCGGTTTTGTGTGCAGCCAGAACTGGTTCGGCTTTGATCCGTTTGACGCATCCGTCCCGTCGAAGGCGGTGTTCTGGTCACCCGCCGACTGGGCTTGGACCGGTGGTCTCATGGACGCGCTGTTGCCCACGCTGTACTTTGGCCGGCCCATCGTCGCCTTCAACGGGCGCTTCAGTCCGCAGACCGCTTTCGAGTTGATCGAGCGCCATGGGGTCACGCACAGTTTCCTGTTTCCCACCGCGCTCAAGGCCATGATGAAGGCCGTGCCCAAGCCGAAGCCGCAATACAAGTTCCAGCTGGAAGGCCTCATGAGCGCTGGCGAAGCGGTGGGCGACGCGGTGTTTGCCTGGTGTCGTGACCACCTCGGTGTGACGGTCAACGAGATGTTTGGCCAGACCGAAATCAATTACATCGTCGGCAACTGCGCGCGCCTGTACCCGGCGCGGCCCGGTTCGATGGGCAAGGGCTACCCGGGGCACCGGGTGGCGGTGATCGACGAGGCCGGCAACGAGTGCCCAGTCGACGTGCCGGGCGACGTGGCGGTGCACCGGCTGGATGTGCACGGGGAGCCTGACCCGGTGTTCTTTCTGGGCTACTGGAAGAACGACGCATCGACCCGGGCCAAGTACACCGGCGACATGGCCAACAGCTGGTGCCGCACCGGCGATCTGGCCACGAGGGACGCCGACGGCTACCTCTGGTACCAGGGCCGCGCCGACGACGTGTTCAAGGCGGCGGGCTACCGCATCGGCCCGAGCGAGATTGAAAACTGTCTGGTCAAGCACCCGGCGGTGGCCAACGCCGCGGTGGTGCCCAAGCCGGACGCCGAACGCGGCGCGGTGGTGAAGGCTTACGTGGTGCTGGCGCCCGGGCATGTGGCGGGTGACGGGCTGGTGAAACAGTTGCAGTCGCACGTGAAGGGGAAGCTGGCGCCTTACGAATACCCGAAAGAGATCGAGTTCATCGACTCGCTGCCCATGACCACGACGGGCAAGGTGCAGCGGCGGGTGTTGCGGTTGCAGGAAGAAGAACGGGCTCGGGATTCATTGCGCGTTTGAACCTTGCGGGCTCGCGAGCGGTCGGCGCTCTGCCCGGAGGTCGCCGATGACCCGATCCGCCAGAGAAAAAAACTCAGGCCGCAGGACGCCGAGACCGCGACTGGTCCCGCGCCACCTCGACGAACTCCATGACCTCGGCGCGCAGCGGCGAACCGCGCCGCCACACCAGCCCCACATCCACGGTGGGCACCGCGTCGCGCAAGGTCCGAACCTCCACGTGTTCGGCGTCCAGCGTCCAGGGTCGGTACAGAAAGTCGGGCAGCACAGCCAGACCCGCCCCCACCCCCACGAGCGAACGCACCGCCTCCAGCGACGAGGTGCGCAACACCGTGCGTGGCTTCAACTGGTGGCGTGCCCACACACTGCGCATCAACACCTCGATGCGGTCGGCTTGCAGCACCACCAGATCGTGCTGCACGCACTCGGCCAGGCTCACCTCCGATTGCCCAGCCAGCGGATGGTCGGCCGCCATCCACACGCGGTTGGGTGAGCGGGTCAACGTCTCGGCCATCAGCGCTTGCGGCTCGCCCAGCGCGTTGCTCACCATGATCGCGATGTCCAGTTCGCCGTTGATCAACAGGTGTTCGAGGAAGGGCGGGGCGTCTTCCACCACTTGCAGGTCCACCCCCGGGCAGGTGCGTCGAAAGCGGGCGAACACCTCCGAGAGGTAGTAGCCCGCCACCAGGCTGGTCACGCCGATGGTGAGTGCGCCGGCCAACGGCGTCGAACTCGGGTACACGCCACGCGTGGCGTCGGCCACCGCGCCGATCACCCGCCGCGCCTTCACCTGAAACCGATGGCCCTCGGGCGTGAGCCGCATGCCTTTGGTGCTTCGTTCGAACAGCACCAAACCCAGCTCGTCTTCAAGCTCCAGCACGCTCTTGGTGATGGCCGACTGCGCAATGCTGAGCATGCGCGAGGCTGCGGCCACGGAGTCCGATTCGGCCACCGCGAGGAAGTAGCGGAACTGCTTGAGTGTGATGTGGCGGCTCATGCTGGTGCACCGTGGGAACGTGGCGCCCTTTTGCGGTGCAGTAAAGAGCGGGGTAAACCCTTGATCACTATTTTCGAGATAGCTTACCGCAGCAATATTGAATTTTGAAAGCGGTGAAGGGCTTCATACGATGCGCTTCGGTTGGCCCGCCGTGCGGTGGGCTGCGTTTCACAAACCGTTCTCAAACCGAAGGTGATCGACCATGAAACTCGCACAACGCCCCCTTGCCCGCACCGTCGCGGGTCTCGTGACGACGGCCCTCACCCTGGCCTCCCTGGCACCCGCTGTGCAAGCCCAGTCGGCCCTCAAACAACTGGGCAAAGGCGAAGGTCAGGTCGACATCGTGGCCTGGCCCGGCTACATCGAACGCGGCCAGACCGACAAGAACTTCGACTGGGTGACCGACTTCGAAAAGAAGACCAGCTGCAAGGTGAACGTCAAAACGGCGGGCACCTCCGACGAGATGGTCGCTCTCATGAACGAAGGCGGCTTTGACCTGGTGACCGCTTCCGGCGACGCCTCCATGCGGCTGATTGCCGGCAAGCGCGTGCAGCCGATCAACGTGGACCTGATTCCGAGCTACAAGACGGTGGACCCGCGCCTGCAGAAGGCGCCCTGGCACTACGTGAACAACACCCACTACGGCACGCCCTACCAGTGGGGCTGGAACGTGCTCATGTACAACACCACGGTGTTCAAGGACAAGCCGCCGACCAGCTGGAACGTGGTGTTTGAAGAAATGACGCTGCCCGACGGCAAGAGCAACAAGGGCCGCGTGCAGGCCTTCGACGGCCCGATCTATATCGCCGACGCCGCGCTTTACCTCATGAAGAAGAACCCGGCGCTGGGCATCAAGGACCCCTACGAACTCAACGAAGCGCAGTACAAGGCCGCGCTGGATTTGCTGCGGGGCCAGCGCAAGCTGGTGGGCAAGTACTGGCACGATGCTTTCGTGCAGATCGACGACTTCACCAACGAAGGCGTGGTGGCGTCCGGCAGCTGGCAGTTCATGGCCAACATCTTGAAGAGCAAGAACCGCCCGGTGGCCACCGTGGTGCCGGCCGAAGGCGCCACCGGCTGGGCCGACACCACCATGCTGCACGCCGAGGCCAAGAACCCGAACTGCGCCTACATGTGGATGGAGCACTCGCTCAACACCAAGCTGCAGGGCGATCTGGCCGCGTGGTTCGGCTCGGTGCCCTCAGTGCCCGCAGCCTGCAAGGGCAACAAGCTGCTGACCGACCAGGGCTGTGCCAACCAAGGCTACAACAGCTTTGAGCGCATCTCGTTCTGGAAGACGCCAACATCCAAGTGCGCGACGCAGAACAACGCCTGCGTGCCGTACCACAAGTGGGTCTCCGACTACATCGCAGTCCTCGGGGGCCGCTGACGCGGCACACCCCCGCGCCGCGCCGCCGGCGCGTCACCCCCTCAAGGGGGCGATGCCTGAGGCCCGGCAAAGCCGGTTCCTCGGCATCTCTGGTTGAGGTTTCTTCACTCGTTGCATCACTTGTATGACTGTTGCCGTCACCCTTGAGTCCGTGTCCTGCGTGTTCGGCAGCGGCGCTCAGACCGTGCGCGCTGTCGATCACGTGGACCTCACCATCGAAGGGGGGGAGTTCTTCACCTTGCTCGGGCCCTCGGGCTCGGGCAAGACGACCTGCCTGCGCATGATCGGCGGCTTCACGCTGCCGACCTCGGGGCGCATCCTCATCGGCGGGCAGGATGTGTCGCACCTGCCGCCGTACGCGCGGCCGGTCAACACCGTGTTCCAGGACTACGCGCTGTTCCCGCACATGAACATCCGCGACAACGTGGCGTACGGGCTGATGGTGCAGGGCGTGGAGAAAGCGCAGCGCCATGCGCGCGCCGAACAGATGCTGGACCTCGTGCGCCTCTCCGGCGTGGGCGCACGCCGTCCGGGCCAGCTTTCCGGTGGGCAGCGTCAGCGCGTGGCGCTGGCGCGTGCGCTCATCAACCAGCCGCAGGTGCTGCTGCTCGACGAGCCGCTGGGCGCGCTCGACCTGAAGCTGCGCGAGCAGATGCAGACCGAGCTCAAAGCGCTGCAGCGGCAACTGGGCATCACCTTCCTCTTCATCACGCACGACCAGCACGAAGCGCTCTCCATGAGCGATCGCATCGGCGTGTTCAACAACGGCCGACTCGAACAGGTCGGCGCGCCACAGGCCATCTACAACCGCCCGGCCACGCGCTTCGTGGCCGAGTTCGTGGGTGCTGCCAATGTGTTCGACGGCGCACGGGCGCGCGAGATCGCGGGCGTGGACAGCGTGATGCTTCGGCCCGAGCGCATACGGCTCGGCGCTGCGCCGCAGGCACGCCTGAGCGGCGCGGTGATCGACGCGCAGTACTTTGGTTCGTTCTCGCGCGTGCGGGTGGACTGGGCTGGCGAGGCTGTCTCGGTGGACCTCAACCCCGAGCTGCACCCCGAACTGCCGACCCCGGGTGACACCGTGCACCTGCACTGGCAGGCCGACGCGGTGCACCCGCTGCAGATGGTCGGGCTCACACCATGAGCGTGGCGCTGACCGCAGCCCCACAGCCGATGCCGCGCGCCGGTGCCCTGCGCTGGCTGTCCGACTTGCTGTACACGCGGCGCGGTCTGCTGCTGGCAGCACTCCTCGGCCCGCCGCTGCTGTGGTTCGGTGTGGTCTATCTGGGCTCGCTGTTCGCCCTGCTGGCCAACAGCTTCTTCACCCTGGACGAATTTTCCGGCGTGGTCGACCGCTCGCAACTTTCGCTGAACAACTTCCGCGAGATGACCAGCCCGGCCAACGTGGACGTGGTGCTGCGCACGGTGCTCATGGCGGTCAGCGTTACCCTGGCCTGTGGGCTCATCGCCTTCCCCATTGCCTATTACATGGCCCGCTATGCCCGTGGTCCGCAGAAGGCGTTGCTCTACATCGCCATCATGCTGCCGCTGTGGTCAAGCTACCTGGTGCGGCTCTATGCGTGGAAGCTGCTGCTGGCCAAGGAAGGCGCGATCAGCTGGGTGCTGGCCGAGGTGCACATGACCTGGCTGCTCGACGCGCTGCTGTCCACGCCGGGCATCGGCGGCAACTCGCTGTCGTTCTCGCGCCTGGGCACCTTCATCGTCTTCGTCTACATGTGGCTGCCCTTCATGATCCTGCCGATCCAGGCCGCGATCGAGCGCATCCCGGGCTCGCTGCTCGAAGCCTCCAGCGACCTCGGCGCGCGATCCGGCACCACCTTCTGGCAGGTGATTTTCCCGCTCGCCATGCCGGGTATCGCAGCCGGTTCCATCTTCACCTTCTCGCTCACGTTGGGCGACTACATCATTCCGCAGGTGATCGGCGACTCCACGCTGTTCATCGGCCAGGTGGTGTACCGCCAGCAGGGTGTGGCGGGCAACGTGCCGTTCGCCGCCGCGTTCTCGCTCGTGCCCATCGTGGTGATCGGCGTCTATTTGTGGATTGCGAAGAAGCTGGGAGCTTTCGATGCGCTCTGACCCCTCGCGTGCTGGCTGGGGCCTGAAGGCCGCCACTTGGGCGGGCGTTCTGTTCCTGCACATCCCGCTCGCGCTCATCATCCTGTACGCCTTCAGCGCCGAGGACAAAAGCTACGTCTTCCCGCCGCCCGCCCTCACCACGCAATGGTTCGCCGCCGCCTGGGACCGCGAGGATGTGTGGGCTGCGATCGGCCTGTCGTTCCGCGTGGCGCTGGTCTCCACCGCATTGGCCATGGTGCTGGGCACGCTGGCCGCCGCGGGTCTGGCGCGCACGCGTTTCTTCGGGCGCGACGCGATCTCCCTGCTGCTCATCTTGCCGATCGCGCTGCCCGGCATCGTCACCGGCATCGCGCTGCGCACCGCGTACCACACAGCCGAGATCCCGTTCAGCTTCTGGACCATCGTGGTCGGCCACGCCACCTTCTGCGTGGTGGTGGTCTACAACAACGCGGTGGCGCGGCTGCGGCGCACCAGCCCGTCGCTGATCGAGGCCTCAATGGACCTGGGCGCCGACAGCTTTCAGACCATCCGCTACGTGATCCTGCCGCAACTGGGCTCGGCCCTGCTGGCCGGTGGCCTGCTGGCGTTTGCGCTGAGCTTTGACGAAGTCATCGTGACCACCTTCACCGCCGGCCAGCAGACCACGCTGCCCATCTGGATGCTGCAGGAGCTGATCCGGCCGCGCCAGCGCCCGGTGACCAACGTGGTGGCCGTGGTCATCATCGCGCTCACCTTCATCCCCATCCTGGCGGCGTACTACCTCACGCGTTCCGACGAGCAACCCGGCGGTCGCTGAGCCCGAACCCCTTCACACCCCAACGGAGAACACCATGGGCAAGACACCCGACTTCCAGGTTCCGATGTCGACCGAGCTCTTCATCGACGGCCAGTTCGTGGCCGGCGAGGGCGAGGCTGAGCGCGTGCTCAACCCGGCCACCGGCGAGGTGATCGCGCAGGTGCCCGAGGCCTCGTACGAGCAGATCCACAAGGCGGTGCTGGGCGCGAGCCGCGCCTTTGACACCTGGAGCGAGACCACGCCGATGGAGCGTTCGCGCCTGCTGCTGAAAGTGGCCGACGCGATCGAGCAGCGCGCCGAGCAGTTCGCGCGCCTGGAGTCGCTCAACTGCGGCAAGCCCTACCTGCGCGCGCTGGAGGACGAGATCCCGGCCATCGTCGACTGCTTCCGCTTCTTTGCCGGCGCGGCGCGCTGCATGACCGGCTCTTTGGCGGGCGAGTACCTGCCGGGCCACACCAGCATGATCCGGCGCGACCCCGTGGGCGTGGTCGGTTCCATCGCGCCGTGGAACTATCCGCTCATGATGGCCGCGTGGAAATGCGCGCCCGCGCTTGCGGCCGGCAACACGGTGGTGCTCAAGCCCAGCGAGCAGACACCGCTGACCACGCTGATGCTCGCGCGCGTGATCGCCGAGATCCTGCCCAAGGGCGTTTTCAACGTGGTCTGTGGACGGGGCCCGACCGTGGGACAGCCGCTGGTGGAGCACCCGCTGGTCCGCATGGTCTCACTCACGGGTGACGTGTCCACCGGCCGCAAGATCCTGCAGGCCGCCACCGGCACCTTGAAGCGCACGCACCTCGAGCTGGGCGGCAAGGCGCCGGTGCTGGTGTTCGACGACGCCGACATCGAAGCGGTGGTGGAGGGCATCCGCACCTTCGGCTACTACAACGCCGGTCAGGATTGCACGGCGGCCTGCCGCCTCTACGCCGGCGCCAAGGTGTACGACCGGTTGGTGGCCGACCTGAGCAGCGCGGTCAAGTCCATCCAGATGGGTACGCAGGACGAGCCCGGTGTGGAGCTCGGCCCGCTCATCACCGACCGCCAGCGCGACCGGGTGGCCAGCTTCGTGGAGCGCGCGCAGATGGTGGGCCACATGGAGGTGACGGCGGGCGGCAAGATGCGCGCGGGCAGCGGCTTCTTTTATGAGCCCACGGTGATTGCCGGTGCGCGGCAGGACGACGAGATCGTGCGCCGCGAGGTGTTCGGACCGGTGGTGTCCATCACGCGCTTCACCGATCCTGAGGAGGCTGTGACCTGGGCCAACGACTCCGAATACGGCCTGGCCTCGTCGGTGTGGACGCAGGACGTCTCGCGCGCGCTGCGCACAGCGCGCAAGCTGCAATACGGCTGCACCTGGATCAACACCCACTTCATGCTGGCCAACGAAATGCCACACGGCGGCATGAAGGCCAGCGGCTACGGCAAGGACATGTCGATGTACGCGCTGGAGGACTACACGGTGGCGCGGCACATCATGGTCAGGCTGTGAAGCTCCCCCCGCCGCGCTGCGCGCGACCCCCCTCGTGAGGGGGGCGACACCTGGGACCGGCGGAGCCGGATCCTCGGTGTCTCTGAGCAGGGCACCTCTCTCCGGAAGCAAAAAAGCCCGGCAATGCCGGGCTCCTTCTTGTCAGAAAGCACGCGACCGCCCCACGGGGCGAGCGTGCAGGTCCTTATTGACGCGCAGGCTCAGCCACGTAGATCTCGACGCGGCGGTTTTGTGCACGACCCTGAGCCGTGCCGTTGTCGGCGATCGGCTCGCGCGAGCCGCGGCCGTCCGTGGCGAATCGGGCTGGCGACACCCCCCGGGCCACGAGGTAATCGCGCGTGCTGTTGGCGCGGTTGAACGACAGTGGGTTGTTCACCGCATCGCTGCCGGTGCTGTCGGTGTGACCGACGATCGCCACCGCTGTCACCGGGTTGGCGTTGAGCGTGTTGGCGAACTGGCCGAGCACGCGTTGCAGCGTGGGGCTCACCGTGGAGCTGCCGGTGGCAAAACCGGCGTCGGCCGGCACGTCGAGTTTCAGGCGGTTGTCCGAGGTCTGGCTCACGCCGATGCCGGTGCCTGCTGTGGCGGCTTCCATCGCGCGCTTCTGCTCTTGCATCTTGGTCGACCAGATGTAGCCACCCAGTGCGCCAGCGCCAGCGCCGAGCACGGCGCCTTGGGCTGCGCCCTTGGAGCCGCCGGTGGCAGCGCCCAGCAGCACACCCGCAAGGGCGCCAATGCCGGCGCCTTTGGCCGAGTCTGTTTGGGTTTCGCTCATGTTGGCGCAGCCGCCGAGGGCCATGGCGGCGGCGAGGACGGTGACCGTCAGGCCACGGGTGATGTTGGTGATGAGGTTCATGTTCAATGCTCCACTGGCGTTGTTGATGGATGGTTGCGATGGATCAGCGATCCGACAGTCACGGTCACGCCACGCGGGCGTGTGTTGATGGTGACTGTGCTGGAGCACGATGCCCTCTAAACTTATACCGCGCCTGATCGCTTAGGCATCAACTCCACCCTGACTTTACAAAAAATTGCATGAAAAATGTTCCATTGGGCGCCAGCGCGCTGCAAGTTCCGCCCATCTGCCTGGGCACGATGACGTTTGGTGAACAGGTCGACGAGGCCACCGCACACAGCATCCTCGACCGCTCGATGGAGCGCGGTATCCATTTCCTCGACGCCGCCGAGATGTATTCGGTGCCTGCACGCGCCGAGACTTGCGGTGCCACCGAGACGATCCTGGGCAACTGGTTCGCCAAGGATGCGAGCCTGCGCGGCAAGGTGGTGCTGGCCACCAAGGTCGCTGGCCCGTCGCGCGGCATGCCGTGGATCCGCGGTGAGAACTCGGGCGTGAGCAAGGCCGAGATCCTCAAGGCCTGCGACGACAGCCTGCGCCGCCTGCAGACCGATGTGATCGACCTGTACCAGATCCACTGGCCAGCGCGCAATGTGCCAGCCTTCGGCCTGCTGACTTTTGATCCCACCAAGGACAAGCCGTGTGCGTCGGTGCTGGAGCAGCTCGAAGCCATGGCCGAGTTGGTCCATGCGGGCAAGGTCAAGGCCATCGGCCTGTCCAACGAGTCACCGTACGGGGTGCACGAGTTCGTGCGCCTGGCCGAGCAGCACGGCCTGCCGCGCGTGGCCACGGTGCAGAACCCGTACTGCCTGATCAATCGCAGCTACGAGAACGGGCTGGACGAGACCTGCCACCGCCTGGGTGTGTCCCTGCTGGCGTATTCCCCGCTGGGCTTTGGTTTGCTGAGCGGCAAGTACGACGCCACCGGGCTGGTGGGCGATGCCGGGCGCATGGCGCTGTATGAATCGATGCGCAAGCAGCGTTGGGGCCGGCCCGAGGCGCTGGACACCGCGCGCCGCTACAACACGCTGGCGCGCGAGCACGGTCTCACGCCCTCGCAGATGGCGCTGGCGTTTTGCTACACCAACTGGCGCGTGGCCAGCACCATCATCGGCGTGACCTCGATGACCCAGCTCGACGAATGCCTGGACGCCTGGGACACGACGCTGTCGCCCGAACTCCTGGCCGAGATCGACAAAATCCGCTGGGAAAGCCGCGACCCGGCTCAGTGAGCTGACGCTTGGCCAAAAAGTCGCACGTCAGCGAGACACCCGCCACCGCCTGGCTCAAGGCGCATGGCGTGGTGTTCACCGAACACAGCTACGGGTACCTGGAGCATGGCGGCGCGCAGCACAGCGCGCAGGTGCTCGGGCTCGATCCGTTCGCCGTGGTCAAGACCTTGATCATGCAGGACGAGTCCGCCAAGCCACTGGCGGTGCTGATGCATGGCAACCGCACCGTGTCGACCAAGAACCTGGCGCGGCAGATTGGCGTCAAATCGGTTGAGCCCTGCAAGCCCGAGGTGGCCAACCGCCACAGCGGGTACTTTGTGGGCGGCACTTCACCGTTCGGCTTGAAACGCGCCATGCCCGTGTTCGTTGAAACGTCCGTGTTGACGCTGCCCAGAATCTGGATCAACGGCGGGCGCCGGGGTTACCTGGTGGGCCTCGACCCGGCCGTGCTCAGCGGTCCGCTGGCTGCCCGGCCGGTCGAATGCGCGCTGGCAGAATAGGCCGGCGCCGCCCCGCAGAGCGCGGCCCGAACCACCGAGGAGATTCTGTTGTCATTGTTGTATCCCCTGTTGGCCACCCTGGCCGCCTACCTGATCGGCTCACTCTCGTTTGCTGTGCTCGTGAGCCGTTTCATGGGCCTGAACGACCCACGCACCTACGGCAGCAAGAACCCCGGTGCCACCAACGTGCTGCGCTCGGGCAACAAGGCCGCCGCGGTCATCACGCTGCTGCTGGACGCGCTCAAGGGTTGGTTGCCGGTGGTGGCGGTGAAGTGGTGGGGCGAGGCCCACGGACTGGGCGATGGCACCGTGGCGCTGGTCGGCCTGGCGGCCTTTCTCGGCCACCTGTACCCGCTGTTCTTCCGTTTTCAGGGTGGCAAGGGCGTGGCCACCGCAGCGGGTGTGATTTTCGGCTTCCAGCCGTGGCTGGGGCTGGCGGCGCTGGCCACCTGGGTGATCATCGCGGCGTTCTTTCGATACTCATCCCTGGCCTCCATCGTCACCGCTGTGTTCGCGCCGGCGTTTTTTCTGCTCGGGCACCGCGTGGCGTGGGACGCGCCCGGGGTGCAGGTCCTGAGCCTGGTGGCCATGGGCATGCTGCTGGTCTACCGGCACGCTGAAAACATCAACCGACTGATGGCCGGCAAAGAGAGCAAGTTGGGGGCGAAAAAATCATGAGCCATCACATCACCCGCATCGGCGTGGCCGCGCGGTACAGCGAAGCGGCGGTGTTCAACGGTGTCGTTTACCTGGCCGGCATGGTGCCCGAGCGCGGCGATACCGACATTCGGGGCCAGACCGAAGACGTGCTGGAGCAGGTGCAACAGCGTTTGCTGGAGGCTGGCAGCGACAAATCCCGCATCCTGCGCGCGCAGATTTTCCTGGCCGACATCGCCGACATCGGTGCGATGAACGAGGTGTGGGACGCCTGGGTGGTGCCGGGCACTGCGCCGCCGCGGGCCACGGTGCAAGCAGCGCTGGCGAACGCTGCATGGCGCATTGAAATCGTGGTGACCGGCGCTCATAAGGCGCCGTGATCATTAGCGCTTGTCCAGCGTTAGTTGGTCGTTGGTGCGCTGCATCTGGAAGCGGGTGAGAAAGCTGTTGCCCAGCAGCACAAATGCCATCGGCTGAGGCAGGACGATGGCCGACACATCGTAGACCTGTGCTTCACCGATGCGCACGGAATCCAGCCGGATCTGGTGCCCAACCACGTTGCCATTGGCCGTGGCCACGCCCACCTTTTGACCCTGCTCGAACTTGAGGTTGATGCGCCTGGCATCGGACTCGCTCATGATGACCTGCGTGGCCCCGGTGTCCACCATGAACTGGACCTGCCGGCCATTGATTTGACCCGGCGGCATGAAGTGGCCTTGGGCGTCGGCGGTGAGCACGATGCGTTGGGCGCCGGTGTCCGCCTTGGCACGCCCCAGACTCACCGGGGCTTCCCCCACACGCAGGGTCTGGCGCTGTCCGTTGATCTCGATCACCGCCGCCTCACCCTGCAGGCTCAGCAGCTTCACGCCCTGGTGCGCCTGGCCGGGGCTGAGGAAACGCGGCGCGGCAGTGTCGATGGTCACGAGTGCCTTGCCGCCTGCAACGCCGGAGAGCGCCACCTGCTGCGCTGCCGCCGGCAAGGCCAGCAGCGCGCTCAACGCGAGGGCGCCGGCGCGGACCATCTCAATCCCTGAAATTGTTGAACGAGAGAGGAAGGTCCTTGAGTTCGGACTTGATGAGCGCCATGGCCGCTTGCAGGTCATCGCGCTTGGCGCCGGTGACCCGCACCGCGTCGCCCTGGATGGCGCCCTGCACCTTGAGCTTGCTGCCCTTGATGGCCTGCTGGATCTTCTTGCCGTCTTCGGTGCTCACGCCGTTGCGCACCTTCACCACCTGCTTGACCTTGTCGCCACCGACTTTTTCGACCTTGCCCACGTCAAGAAAGCGCGCGTCGACACCGCGTTTGGTGAGTTTGCCGCGCAGCACGTCGTCGATCTGCTGGAGCTGGAAGTCGGCGTCGCCGTGCAGGATGATTTCCTTGTCTTTGAGCTCGATGGCCGCGCTCGTGCCCTTGAAATCGAAGCGGGTGCCGATCTCGCGCGCGACCTGATCGACCGCATTTTTCACTTCGACAAAATCGGCTTCAAGAACGGTGTCAAAAGAAGGCATGCTGGGGGTCTTGCAAAAAGGTGAATGAGAGAATCGAAGAATGGTAGTCGAGAACAACGTGGCGCTCCAGCCGCATAACACTTTTGGCATCGTTGCCCGGGCGCAGCGCCTGGTGCGCGTGCGCTCAACCGACGACGTGCTGGCCCTGCTGGCCGATCAGGAAGTGCGCACGGCGACGGGTACACCGCCCTTTGTGCTGGGTGGCGGCAGCAACCTGGTGATCACCGGCGACATCAAGCAGCTGGTGATCAAGGTCGAAATTTCAGGCCGGCGCCTGGTGGAGGAAACCGCCAAGGGCTGGCTGGTGGAAGCCGGGGCCGGCGAAGACTGGCACGACTTCGTGCGCTGGACGCTGGAGCAGGGTTACCCGGGCCTGGAAAACCTGGCGTTGATTCCGGGCACGGTGGGCGCCTCGCCGGTGCAGAACATCGGTGCTTACGGGGTGGAGCTGCAGGACCGTTTCAGCGCACTGGACGCGATCGATCTGCAGACCGGCCAGAGCTTCACACTGGACGCCGCGAAGTGCGGTTTTGGCTACCGCGACTCGGTGTTCAAGCACACCCCAGCGGGTGAGAAAGGCCTGGGGCTGGCCGGTCGTGCGCTCATCACCCATGTGCGCTTCTGGCTGCCCAAGCCCTGGAAAGCGGTGCTGGGTTATGCCGATCTGGACCGCAAGATGGCGGAGAGCGGCGTTTCATCACCGAGCGCGCAGCAGATCTTCGACTGGGTCTGCGCGATCCGCCGCGCGAAACTGCCCGACCCGGCGGTGATCGGCAACGCTGGCAGCTTTTTCAAGAATCCCACGGTGTCCCGCGAACAATGCGCCGACATCATCGCCCGCGAACCCAAGGTGGTGCATTACCCCATGGCCGACGGCAGCGTCAAGCTGGCCGCGGGCTGGCTCATTGACGCCTGTGGCTGGAAGGGCAAGGGCGTGGGCAGCGCGGGTGTGTACGAGCGCCAGGCGCTGGTGCTGGTGAACCGCGGTGGCGCCACCGGTGGTGAGGTGATGACGCTGGCCAAGGCGATCCAGACCAGCGTCTACGAGCGCTTCGGTATCTTGCTGGAGACCGAGCCGGTGGTGGTTTGACCGGCTTGAGCCCGAGGGCGGCCCTTACTCGCCTTCCAGCTTGAGCATGCTGGCCCCATCTCCCAGCGAGAGCAGCCCGGCCTTGGCGTAGATGCCCAGTTTGGCGCGCGTGTCGGTGATGTCGAGGTTGCGCATGGTCAGTTGGCCGATGCGGTCCAGCGGCGTGAACGGCGCGTCTTCCACCTTCTCCATGCTCAGGCGCTCGGGCGCATAGGTCAGGTTGGCGCTCTCGGTGTTCATGATGGAGTAGTCGTTGCCGCGGCGCAGCTCGATGGTGACCTCGCCCGTGATGGCGCGCGCCACCCAGCGCTGGGCCGTTTCGCGCAGCATGATGGATTGCGGGTCGAACCAGCGGCCCTGGTAGAGCAGGCGGCCGAGTTTCAGGCCGTTGATGCGGTACTGCTCGATCGTGTCTTCGTTGTGGATGCCGGTGACCAGGCGCTCGTAGGCGATGTGCAGCAGCGCAAGACCCGGGGCCTCGTAGATGCCGCGGCTCTTGGCTTCAATGATGCGGTTCTCGATCTGGTCGCTCATGCCCAGGCCGTGGCGGCCGCCGATCTCGTTGGCCTTGAGGATCAGATCGACCGGGCTGGTGAAGGTCTCGCCGTTGAGCGCCACGGGCTGGCCTTCTTCGAAGCGCACCGTCACGGTTTCGCGCTTGACCACCACCTCGTCCTTCCAGAACGCCACACCCATGATCGGGTTGACGATCGAGATGCCGCTGTTCAGGTGTTCGAGGTCCTTCGCCTCGTGCGTGGCACCGAGCATGTTGCTGTCGGTGCTGTAGGCCTTTTCGGCGCTCATCTTGTAGCCGAAGCCGTTGGCGGTCATGAAGGCGCTCATCTCGGCGCGGCCACCCAGCTCGTCGATGAACAGCTGGTCCAGCCAGGGCTTGTAGATCTTCAGGCTGGGGTTGGTCAGCAGGCCGTAGCGGTAGAACCGCTCGATGTCATTGCCCTTGTAGGTGCTGCCGTCGCCCCAGATGTTGACGTCGTCTTCCTTCATCGCGGCCACCAGCATGGTGCCCGTGACGGCGCGGCCCAGTGGCGTGGTGTTGAAGTAGGTCACGCCCGCGGTGCTGATGTGGAAGGCGCCGCACTGCAGCGCGGCAATGCCTTCGTGCGCCAACTGGGTGCGACAGTCGATGAGGCGCGCTTTTTCAGCGCCGTACTGCATGGCCTTGCGCGGGATCTCGTCGTAGTCCGGCTCGTCGGGCTGGCCGAGGTTGGCGGTGTAGGCGTAAGGGATCGCGCCTTTTTGCTTCATCCACAGCAGCGCTGCCGACGTGTCGAGGCCGCCGGAGAAGGCGATGCCGACTTTTTGCTGCGAGGGGAGGTTCTGAAGAATGGTGGCCATGACGGTCGCTCAGTGGTTCAGCCGAAATGGCAGATGTAGTGGTAGGGCTCGGTCACGCGGATCTCGAAGCTGCTGTTGCCGGGCACGCTGAACTGGTCGCCAGGGCCGGACTTGAGCCAGGCCTCGGTGCCGGCCAGTTTGTATTCGCAACCGCCGGCCACGCACTCCATGATTTCGGGCGCGCCGGTGTTGAAGGTGAGGGTGGCGGGCAGCACCACGCCGACCGACTTTTTCGTGCCGTCGGCGAAGGTGATGCCGTGGCTGACGCACTTGCCGTCGAAGTACACGCTGGCCTGGGTGTTGACGGTCACGCCGTCGAAGTGGGTGGTGCTCATGGTGTTGGGGTGTGGTGCTGGGACAAAAGGCAAAAATCGGAAGACAACGCGCGATTTTAGGTCGCGGGCTCGCAGCGGTGGCCGGTGGTCAGAGGCGTGATTGCCATCCGGCGGCGTCAAAACCCACGGTGATGCCGTCGGTCCACTGCACCACCGGGCGCTTGATCAGGCTCGGATTCGCCAGCGCCACGGCCCGGGCGCTGGCCACATCGGTCACGCCGGCCCGAACAGCCTCGTCCAGCTGGCGCCAGGTCGTGCCCTTGCGGTTGATGACGCTCTCCCATCCCACGGCGGCGAGCCAACGGTCAAGCTCGGACTCGGACACGCCCTGTTTCTTGAAGTCGTGAAAGTGGTGTTCGACACCGTGTTCGGTCAGCCAGGCGCGGGCCTTTTTGACGGTGTCGCAGTTGGGAATGCCGTAGACAGTGATCATGGAACGGGATTGTCGGCGATGGAGGCGAAGGTCGTGGACCCGATGGGACAATCCAGCCATGCTCAACATCCCTCTGCCTCCCCACCCCACCACATTGCCCGAGTGGCTGGCCCACGCCGAACGCCTGCACCCGGTCACCATCGACATGGGGCTGGAGCGGGTGCAGCGCGTGGCGCAGCGCATGAACCTCGCGCTGTCCTGCCCGGTGATCACCGTGGCTGGCACCAACGGCAAAGGCAGCACCTGCGCCATGCTGGAGGCGGTGTACACCCAGTCGGGCTACCGCACCGGTGTCTACACCTCGCCGCACCTGGTGCATTTTGAAGAGCGCTGCCGCATCGCCGGCGAACCCGTGGCCACCGACGACCTGCTGCCGGCGTTTGCCGAGGTGGAAGAGGCGCGCAAGGGGCAGGGCGGGGACGAAGCCATCAGCCTGAGCTACTTTGAATTCACGACCCTGGCGATCCTGCGCACGCTGTCGCGCGCCGGGCTGGACGTGGCGATTCTCGAAGTGGGCCTGGGCGGGCGGCTGGACGCGGTGAACATCATCGACACCGACTGCGCCGTCATCACCTGCATCGCGCTGGACCACATGGCGCTGCTCGGCAACGACCGCGAGGCCATCGGTTACGAGAAGGCCGGCATCATGCGCACTGGCCGCCCCGTGGTGGTGAGCGACCCCGTTCCGCCACAAAGCGTGCTCGACCGCGCGCTGGAAATCGGCGCCGATCTCTGGCGCATCGGCAAGGACTTTCATTTCGCCGGCGACCAGCAGCAGTGGGGCTGGGCCATGCACCCCTCGCACGGCGGGCGGCGCTACGCCGGGCTGGCCTACCCGGCGCTGCGCGGCGCCAACCAGCTGGTGAATGCTTCGGGTGTGCTGGGTGCCGTGGAGGCCTTGCGGTCGAAACTGCCCGTGACGGCCCAGGCGGTGCGCAACGGCCTGGCGCTGGTGGAGCTGCCCGGGCGCTTCCAGATCGTGCCTGGCACGCCCACCCTGGTGCTGGACGTGGCGCACAACCCGCATTCGGTGGCCGCGCTCACTGAAAACCTCGACGCCATGGGCTACTACCCCACCACCCACGCGGTGTTCGGCGCCATGGCCGACAAGGACCTGGGCGCCATGCTCGAGCGCATCGCGCCACTGATCGACCGCTGGCACCTGACCGACCTGCCGCTGCCCCGAGCCAGCACCGCCGCCGCTCTGGCCGAGACGCTCAAAGTCCACCCCGCCACGGCCAAAAGCACGGTGGCGGGCTGCCACGCCAACCCCATGGAGGCCCTGCAGGCGGCGGTGTCCCACGCGGACCCCGCTGATAGAATCGTGGTCTTCGGATCGTTTTTCACCGTGGGGGGTGTCTTGCAGGACGGTGTGCCCCGCTTGTCGGCCAAACACCTGCCTTCCTGACCCCTCCGCCCGAGCTGTCCCGACCGCTCCCCGTGTCGCGCCCCTCGCCAGGCCTCCTTTGGCGCCATGGTTCCCACCCGAATGTTCAAATCCCGTTCAGGCTCACAGGGCAATCCATCGACACCGCCGCCGCAAAGCATTGACGCCGTGCGCCGCCGCGCGCGCCACCGTCTCATCGGCGCCAGCGTGCTGGTGTTGCTGGGCGTGGTGGGGTTCCCGCTGCTGTTCGACACCCAGCCGCGCCCGATTTCGGTCGACATTCCCATCGAGATTCCGGCCAAGAGCACGCCCGCGCCGGCCGTGAAGCCGCCGTCCACGGCGGCGGCGCCTGCTGCGGCGCCTCCCACCGCCAAACCGCCTGCGCCCAGTGTTGAAGCACGCGAAACCCTGAGTGCGCGCGAAGAGGTCGTTGAGGCCGCCGCCCCGCCCAAGTCCACGGCAGAGCCCGCCAAGCCCGCTTCTGCACCTGCCGACGCGGAACGTGCCCGTGCCTTGCTCGAAGGCAAGACCGCCACAGCACCTGCGACGGCCGCCGCTGCAACGCCGGCCACCGCGGTGGCCGAGCGCCTCGTGGTGCAGGTGGGCGCGTTCTCCGAAGAATCGGGCGCCCGATCGGTGCGCCAGAAGCTCGAAGCCGCCGGGCTCAAGACCTACACCCACGTGGCCGAAACATCAGAAGGCCGTCGCATCCGCGTGCGCCTGGGGCCCTACAACAACCGAGCCGAGGCCGACAAGGCGGCGGCCCGGGTGAAGGCCCTGGGCTTGCCCGCGGCCGTGCTCACGCTGTGACGCACCCACGGACGATGGCCGCATGGGGTTGACGGATGGTTTGCTGCTGACGGTGTTGTTGCTGTCGGTGTTGCTCGGCGTGTGGCGCGGCCTGGTGTACGAGGTGCTCTCGGTGGTCGGTTGGGTGGCGGCTTTCGTGTGCGCGCAGGCCTACGCCGATGAAGTGGCCGCGGTGTTGCCGCTGGAGGGCCTGTCGCCGCCGCTGCAGCTGGCCGCGGGATTCCTGTTGGTGTTCATCGCGGTGGCGTTTGCGGGTGGATTGCTCGCGTGGTTGGTCAAGAAGCTGGTGGCGTCGGTCGGATTGCGTCCGGTGGACCGGATTCTGGGTGGTGCTTTCGGCTTGGCACGCGGCGCGGTGATGTTGCTGGCCTGTGCGGTGGTGGTGAGCATGTCGCCGCTGCGCGATGCCCCGTGGTGGCAAGGCTCGGTGGTGGCCAACGTGCTGGTGGCCACGTTGCACGCCGTCAAGCCCTTGTTGCCCGAGCCGGTGGCCCGATATATCGCTTAGAACGGTTTGAGTTTTTTCAGAGGATCGAAACATGTGTGGAATCGTGGGCGTGGTCAGCAAAACGCCAGTCAACCAGCTGATTTACGACGCCTTGCTGTTGCTGCAGCACCGCGGCCAGGATGCGGCCGGCATCGTCACGCAGCAAGGCCGCAAGTTCTTCATGCACAAGGCCAAGGGCATGGTGCGCGACGTGTTCCGCACCCGCAACATGCGTGCGCTGCCCGGCCTGTGTGGCCTGGGGCAGGTGCGTTACCCCACCGCGGGCAATGCGTTCAGCGAGGAAGAGGCGCAGCCTTTCTACGTGAACGCGCCGTTTGGCCTGGTGCTCGTGCACAACGGCAACCTGACCAACGCAAAGGCGTTGGCACAGGAACTCTTTCAAACCGATCACCGCCATGTCAACACCGACAGCGACTCCGAAGTGCTGCTCAATGTGCTGGCGCATGAGCTGGAAAAGGTCACGCGCGGCATCACGCTGAAACCGGCCGATGTGTTCGCTGCGGTGCGCGGCGTGCACCAGCGCGTCAAGGGTTCGTATGCGGTGGTGGCCCTGATCGCCGGCCATGGCCTGCTCGCGTTTCGCGATCCGTTCGGCATCCGCCCGCTGTGCGTCGGTCACAACGACCAGGGCGGCGTGATGGTGGCCAGCGAGTCGGTGGCGCTGGAGGGCAATGGCTTCGAGATGGACCGCGATGTGCTGCCCGGTGAGGCGGTGTTCGTCGACCTGGACGGGAAGATGCAGTTTGAACAGTGTGCCGACAAGACCAGCCACAACCCCTGCATTTTTGAGTACGTCTACCTGGCCCGCCCCGATTCGGTGATGGACGGTATCTCGGTCTACCAGGCCCGGCTGAACATGGGCGTGACGCTGGCCAAACGCGTGGTCTCCACCGTGCCGCCGAGCGAGATCGATGTGGTCATTCCGATCCCCGAATCGTCGCGACCCAGCGCCATGGAGCTGGCCCAACTGCTCGGCCTGCCGTACCGCGAAGGTTTCGTGAAGAACCGCTATGTCGGCCGCACCTTCATCATGCCTGGCCAGGGCGTGCGCAAGAAGTCGGTGCGCCAGAAGCTCAACGTGATCGGCAGCGAGTTCAAGGGCCGCAACGTGCTGCTGGTGGACGACTCCATCGTGCGCGGCACCACCAGCCGCGAGATCGTGCAGATGGCCCGCGACGCCGGTGCCCGCAAGGTTTACCTGGCCAGCGCGGCGCCACCGGTGCGCTACCCCAACGTTTACGGCATCGACATGCCCACGCCCGACGAGCTCGTGGCGCACAACCGCACCGTCGAGGAGGTGCGTGAGAGCATCGGTTGCGACGCGCTGATCTACCAGGACGTGGACGCGATGAAGCAGGCCATCGGCTCGCTCAATCCCAAGCTGGCGGGTTTCGATGCCTCGTGTTTCGACGGCGTGTACGTGACCGGCGACATCACGCTGGCCGACATCGCGCGCCTGAACGCAGGCCGTGACCAGAGCGAAGAAGGCGAAGAAGACACCTCGCGCCTGGCCCTGCCCAACGCGCAGGTCGCCTGAAAGCACAGGCCCATGACCCAGAAGACGACCGATCTGCACCGCGACACGCTGGCCGTGCGCGAGGCTGTGGAGCGCAGCCAGTACGGCGAAAACTCCGAAGCGCTTTACCTCACCAGCGGCTATGTGCAACCCAGCGCCGAAGCGGCAGCACGCCGCTTTGCGGGTGATGAGGAAGGTTTCACCTATGGCCGCTACGGCAACCCCACCGTGGCCAGCTTCGAGCAGCGACTGGCCGCACTCGAAGGCGCCGAGGCCTGCATGTCCACTGCTTCGGGCATGTCCGCCATCCTGATGATGTGCATGGGCCTGCTCAAGGCCGGCGACCACGTGGTGTGTTCCCATTCCATGTTCGGCTCGACCATCAAGCTCATCGGCACCGACCTGGCCAAGTTCGGCGTTGAGTCCACCTTCGTGTCACAGACCGATGTGGCGGCGTGGCAGGGCGCGATCAGGCCGACCACCAAACTGCTGTTTGCCGAAACACCGACCAATCCGCTCACCGAGGTGTGCGACATCCGCGCGCTGGCCGACATCGCACACAACGCCGGTGCGCTGCTGTGCGTGGACAACTGCTTCGCCACACCGGCGCTGCAGCTGCCGATGAAACTGGGCGCCGACATCGTCATGCACTCGGGTACCAAGTACCTCGACGGCCAGGGCCGCGTCATGGCGGGGGCTTTGTGCGCCAGCCAGGAACTGGTGACCAAGAGCTTTCTGCCCGTGCTCAAGAGTGCCGGCATGACGCTGGCGCCTTTCAATGCCTGGGTCGTTCTCAAGGGCCTGGAAACGCTGGACATCCGCATGCAGGCGCAATCGGCGCGCGCGCTTCAACTCGCGCTATGGCTGCAAGACCACCCGGCTGTGGCGCGCGTGCACTACCCCGGTCTGGCCAGCCATCCTCAGCACGCGCTGGCCATGGCGCAGCAATCGGGCAGTGGCGGCGCCGTGCTGTCGTTCGAGGTCAGGGCAGACAACGCCGAACAGGCCCGCGCACGCGCTTTTCACGTGCTCGACTCACTGCAGGTCATGTCGCTGTCGACCAATTTGGGCGACACCAAGACCTTGATGGCCCATCCTGCCAGCACGTCGCACGGTCGCCTGACCGAAGCACAGCGCCAGACCGCTGGCGTGGTGCAAGGTCTGATCCGCGTGGCGGTCGGGCTAGAACACCTCCAAGACATCCAGACCGACCTTGACCGCGGACTCCTCACCCTCTGACATGACCACCACCGTCCGCACCCGCTTCGCTCCTTCGCCCACCGGCTTCATCCATCTCGGGAACATCCGCTCCGCGCTGTATCCGTGGGCGTTTGCGCGCTCCACCGGCGGCACCTTCATCCTGCGCATCGAAGACACCGACCTGGAGCGCTCGTCGCAGGCCGCGGTGGACGTGATCATCGAAGGCATGAAGTGGCTCGGCCTGGACCACGACGAAGGCCCGTTCTACCAAATGCAGCGCATGGACCGTTACAAGGCGGTGCTCGCCGAGATGGTGTCCGCTGGCCTGGTGTATCCCTGCTACATGAGCGTGGCCGAGCTCGACGCGCTTCGCGAAGCGCAAATGGCGGCCAAGGAAAAGCCGCGCTACGACGGCACCTGGCGGCCCGAGCCCGGCAAGGTGTTGCCGGCCGTGCCTGAAGGCGTGAAGCCCGTGCTGCGTTTCAAAAACCCGCAAGGTGGTGTCGTGGCTTGGGACGACAAGGTCAAGGGCCGTATCGAGATCAGCAACGACGAGCTCGACGACCTGGTGATCGCGCGACCCGACGGCACGCCCACCTACAACTTCTGCGTGGTGGTCGACGACATCGACATGACCATCACCCACGTGATCCGGGGCGACGACCACGTGAACAACACGCCGCGCCAGATCAACATCTTCCGTGCACTCGGCAAGGAGCCTCCGGTGTATGCCCACCTGCCCACGGTGCTCAACGAGCAGGGCGAGAAGATGAGCAAGCGCAACGGCGCCAAGCCCGTCACGCAGTACCGCGACGAAGGCTATTTGCCCGACGCGATGGTGAACTACCTCGCGCGCCTGGGCTGGAGCCACGGCGACGATGAAATCTTCAGCCGTGCGCAGTTCCTCGAGTGGTTCAACCTGGATCACCTGGGCCGCAGTGCGGCGCAGTTCGACGACGCCAAGCTGCGATGGGTCAACGCGCAACACCTCAAGGCGATGGCCGACGATGCGTTGGCACCGCTGGTGGCCGAGCAGTTGAAATGGCAGGGTATCGCGGTGGACGAACGTTTGCCGCGCATCTGTGGCCTGTTCAAGGACCGCTGCGACACCACCGTGGTGCTGGCCCAGTGGGCCAAGGCGTTCTACACCGACATCGTTCCCAACGCCGATGAGCTCACGCAGCATGTGAACGACACAGTTCGCCCGGCACTCGCTGCGTTGGCGGGCAAGCTTTCGGGTGTGACGTGGGACAAGGCCAGCATCTCGACCGCCATCAAGGAGGTGCTCACGGCCCACGGCTTGAAGATGCCGCAGATCGCCATGCCGGTGCGGGTGTTGGTGATGGGCACAGCCCAGACGCCGTCGCTCGATGCGGTGCTCGAATTGCAAAACCGTCAAACAGTCTTGGATCGTTTGCAGAAGGCTTGAAAAATCGCCTATAATTTGAGGCTTGCTGAAACGCAGCGCTGAATCAGATCGGCGAAGTGAATCGGCGAACCCTGTGGGGGTATAGCTCAGCTGGGAGAGCGCTTGCATGGCATGCAAGAGGTCAGCGGTTCGATCCCGCTTACCTCCACCAAAAAATCTGAAGCCGCGAGGCGAAGTTGAAGAAGGAACAGCTCCTTCCAATGCTACAATTCGAGGCTTCTTGGAAAGCGATGCAGAGAGTCGCGTTTCGGTTAGTCCCAAGGTTTTGACCCTATCGTCTAGAGGCCTAGGACATCACCCTTTCACGGTGAGTACCGGGGTTCGAATCCCCGTAGGGTCGCCAGAATTTGCCGCAAGGCAACTCAGGCACAAGTGGTTGGCACTTGGTTCGCAAGAACAGAAGCCACCTACAAGGAGTGGTAGTTCAGTTGGTTAGAATACCGGCCTGTCACGCCGGGGGTCGCGGGTTCGAGCCCCGTCCACTCCGCCAAAATGTCGTTGTAAATCAACAGCTTAGATAAAGCCCGATGCGAAAGCAGCGGGCTTTTTTCTTGCCTGTACAGAAATCACTGTCCCCGTTTTGTCCCGGGAAATACTTTGAAGGACCTTGACGTACCTTGAGGACTGTCCCGGATTTGTCCCCATCCATGGCCTACAAGTAACGCAAGAAACTTGTTAAGAGGGCGCCAGCGCGTCAGCCGATGGTCGAGAGAGGTGGGGCGTCTATGTGCCGTTGCGCTCACTGCTGGGAAACGATACCCACGGAACACGTGATAACATGCAACCAGTGGGTCTATTTTTGCATAGACGAATGTCAGTCTGCATCTTGCGGACATGAGGTCTTGATAGTCGCGACGCACACAGCTGACCGTCCGACGAAAGACCTCCAACCTCATGCTCAATCGCGCACTTATGTGCGGCATCAACGCAATCCTTCCACATGGGATGTTGATGAGTCGAACACCTTGCGTGTCTCGGTCGATCACCTGTCAGTCTCAACCCGTCAGCTCGTTGAAACATGGCGTTTATGCGCCAACAGGAAAATTCATGAGCAGAGCTCTACTGATCCCCTACCTTGAAGGCGCCCAAACAATTGGTATAGCCAATCAGACAGCCAAAAATTGGCTCTCTGCTGGAAGGTTCCCAGTTGCAACCTTTCTGATCGGACGCAGACGGATGGTCCGAGTTTCAGATCTCGAAGCATTTGTCGCAGGCCTTGGCGAACAGCCTCGTGTACCCGCTAGCTCTCTGCTGTCAACACATGTAGTCCCGACCAAAAGAACAAGGGGCAGGCCTCGCAAGTCTGAAAAATCGAAAGGGATGTCATGCCCTTGTTGAGCAACGTTTGTGCAAGCAGTCACCTGACGGTGTGCTTGAAGAAAACAGTAAGACGCACGAGGACTACACGCAGACTCTACCGCATGTGCCGGCCAGAGGTTTCCGTGCGGCTTTACCGATGCCAGTGGGATAACCATCTTATTGGGGGCAATGTTTGATGAGTGACTTGATCGAAGCGAAAACCAAGTTGGTACCTTTGCCGCCGAACGCTCGAAGGGCAGGTGCCGTGAACATGGTTGGAAAAATTTGTAGTGCAATCTACCTTCTAGACCTCATCATCGATCAGTGGAGCCAGGAGCTAAATCGCGCGCAACCACACCGCGATGGACGTCTCGTGGTCCTGTTTACCAGGACCGACAAGATCATGTGCAACGGCGTTATTACGTATGACATCGGACCAGTGATCGGCAGGATGAAACTGCTCAAGAGCGGCTCGTGGCGTTTCTTTCGGTTGGACAACAAGGTGCGTTACGAGAGGCTATCCGACTTGCGCGTTGGGAAAACCTTGCGCAGTGATCCTTTGGTAGTCCGACTCATTGATGGCATTGAAGACCTCCTCAAAAAACGGGAAGAACTCTGTGCCCCACTCGTTGCTCTGAGCCGCGGCATGAGCGGACGAATCTCTTCAGCACAAGCCATGTGTTCAAGTTATGCAGACAATGTTTGCGACCTTGCAGAACGTAATCGACTTGATTGGTCGCAGGGTGCTGCAAGGGCCGAGGAGTCTTTGAGAGCCGAACGCCGCGAGCGCTATGCTCGGAAGAAGATGAGAGATCTCACTATCAAATGAAAGTCTCCCAGTGGGCTTCCCCAAGCTTCCCGGATGGTTTGCTTAGTGAACCAAGGGCTGTGTAGAGCGAAGGCAGCTGTGCAGCGATTGCCGTCGGTTGGCGCTGCCAAGCAGGTACACGCAGAGTGCCACAAAGCGGCTGTTCAGTTTGGCGACAGGTACTGGTCCTAGTGGCGGTTGTGCGTCACGCTGCAGTCGTAGGACGTTCGCTATCTGCAAGGCGCCATCGCGCCAGCTGCCGCTTCCTCATCGCTTGGACTGTTGTCAACGCCAAAGGCAATCCAGATTCAACACTGTAATGCACATCGGTACGGACAAAAGCCAAGAGTCTTGTTGCTTCAAATACCGTAGGGCACCGGCGTAACAAAACTCTTAGCCCGTCACAAAGGGAGCATCTGGATCATTGCGATCTCTATGGCGCCTGATACGTCGAAGGTCTGGAACCCGAGTTAACCATCTTCTTTAGTGTCCCTATCAATGTTTCACGCATAGCCTCTAAAGCCGGTTCATGAACCAGTTCCGCACGGATCCAGATGAAGAGATCACGTCGGGCAGTGCCCGAGGGTGGCTGAATTTCGACCATAGGGTATTCACCGCGAAGCAGGGTCACGGGCAACCTTGGCAACACCGCCAGATGTTTGCCTTTGGACAAAGTTTTTAATAGGATCACTGCATCATTCGCGGTGGCGAAATGAGTGCGCAGGCGCTTGATGCCACTGCGATGGAGCATGTCCAGCTCCACATTTTGGAATGGTGAGGCAGCACCCACGTTCATCCAGTCACATTGGTTGAGTTCCTCAACACTGTGGCTGGTCCTGTTGGCTAGTGCATGGGGGGGAGCGCAGAAGATTGAGATTTCGTCTTCGCTCAGCAGCTCACGGCTCACGCCTAGCGGCACTTGGGCATAAATCGCTGGGGCGATGACGGCGTCGAGCTCTCCATCGATGAGTTGATCAAGCAGATGCACCGGTCGTCCGGTGGTGATGCTGAGCGCCATGTCGGGATAACGCCCCATGAAAGTTTCACTAAATTCACCCATCAATGCCATGCCGATGAGCGGCCCAACTCCCACACTGAGTTGGTTGTGCTGGTCCAATTTGTGGCGGTAAACCGTCTCAGCAGCCCCCTGCATTTGCCTCGCAATCACGCGACCATGCCGGGCCAGATTTTCACCCAAGGGGGTGCTGCGCACACCAAAACGGCTGCGTTGAAAAAGCGACTCACCGGCTTGCATCTCCAGCGTGGCCATGTTGCGGGTCAGTGTTGACTGGGTTAGCAGGAGGTTTTGGGCTGCCCCGGTCACGGTACCTTTGTCCAAGATAACGGCCAGCTGCATGAGATGCCTTGGGTCCATCGAATTTTGCTCGTTTGGATTGTCAAAAAAACATTTTACTGACCTTGCGTGGCACTTTAAAGTGCGTCTGGCATTGGCAAAGTGCCATTTCTAATCTGCACATCCACCCATTTCCCGTATGAAAAAACCCAACATCATCTACATCGTCTCTGACGATCTAGGCTACGCAGACCTTAGTTGTTACGGTGGCCGTGAAGCCCAGTTCGGGCCGGTGTCCCCAAACATCGACCGCCTCGCTGCAGGGGGCGTCAAGTTCACCCAGGGCTACGCCAACTCGCCCGTCTGCTCGCCCACACGATTTGCGATCATGACCATGCGCTACCAGTACCGGTTGAGAGGCGCCCTGGAAGAGCCGATCAGCAGCCGCAGCAAGGGCAGCACCACGCTGGGTTTGCCGCCTGAAATCCCTACACTGCCATCGCTGTTGCGCGAAGCGGGCTACAACACCGCCCTGATCGGCAAGTGGCACCTGGGTTACCCGCCCACGTTTGGTCCACAGCGTTCGGGCTATGACGAGTTTTTCGGCATCATGGCTGGCGGGGTTGATTACTTCACCCACTGCTCAGGCAAAGGAGACCACGACCTCTATCTGGGTGAGGACGAGCACATGGAGGTCGGATACATCACGGACATTTTCTCCAAGCGATCGGTGGACTACATCGGCCGAATGGCTGCGGATGCCAAGGCTGGCAAGCCGTTCTTTCTGAGCCTGCACTACACCGCACCCCACTGGCCCTGGGAAACCCGCGACGACGAACACATGGCGGCAGGCGTGGCCCAAAACCTGTTTCACCTCGACGGCGGCAACGTGCACAGCTACCGCAAAATGATCCACCACATGGACGAGGGGATTGGCTGGGTGATGGACGCGCTGCGCGCCCACGGGCTGGACGATGACACGCTGGTGGTGTTCACCAGCGACAACGGCGGTGAACGTTTCAGCGACAACTGGCCCCTGGTGGGTGGCAAGATGGATCTGACCGAGGGCGGCATACGCGTGCCATGGATCGCGCACTGGCCATCGGTGATTCCCGCCGGCAGCACGTCAACGCAACACTGCATGTCGATGGACTGGTCGACCACCATGCTGGATATCGGTGGTGGAAAAGCCCATTCGGACTATCCGCTCGATGGCGTGTCCCTGTTGCCCGTCTTGCAAGAACCCGCGCGTTGCTTCCAACGTCCGCTCTATTGGCGCATGAACCACCGCCAACAACGCGCCTTGCGTTTGGATGAGTGGAAATACCTCAAGGTGGACGACAACGAATATCTCTTCAACGTCGTGGCAGACGAGCGCGAGCGTGCCAACTTGGCTGCGCGTGATCCGGCACGCTTGGAGCAGATGCGACAACAATGGCTGGACTGGAACAGCACCATCCCACCCATTCCCGAGGATGCTGGCGTCAGCCTGGGCTATTCCAGCAAGGACATGCCGCAGCGCTGATTGATCGCTTGCGCCTCGGCGCGCGATCGACTCAAACAAAAAGCCACCTCGTCACCGAGCGTGGCTTTTTTCATTTGGTAGACCTGACGGTTTCAGTCCATGGCAGCAGAAATGCTCACGAAAACCACCTCAGCGTCACCAGAGCGATGTCGGGCCAGGCGATGAGCATTCCCACGGCGACCATGTTGGCGATCACAAACGGCATCACGCCCCGGAAGATGGTGGACAGCTTCACCTCGGGCAGCAAGGATTTGACCGTGAAGACGTTCATGCCCACCGGAGGGGTCAGCATGCCAATCTCGATCATCATCACCACGAAGATACCGAACCAGACCGGGCTGAGACCCATCTCAACCGCCACCACGGTGAACATGGGCGCGGTCAGCAGCAACAGGCCCATGGCTTCCATCAGCGCACCCAGCACCAGGTAGATCAGCACCATCGCCAGCAGCACCTGCAGCACGGTGAAGCCGCTGTTCTGTATCCAGTCGACCAGCTGGAAGGTCATGCCGGACAAGGTGATGAAGTTCGAAAACACCAGCGCGCCAAACACAATCGCAAAAATCATGGCGGTGGTGGCGGCTGTCTCCTGCAGGCAGGACACCACGCCGGCGAAACTGATCTTGCGGCGCGCCACGGCAATCAGCAGGGCGCCCGTGGCGCCCATGCCGGCGCATTCGGTCGAGGTGAATACACCCCCGTAGAGGCCGCCCATGACGAATGCGAACAGCAGGATCGTCGACCAGACGCCTTTGAGGGCCATGAAGCGCTGACGCATGGGCACTCGCTGACCACTGGGGCCCAGGCTCGGGTTGATCAACAGCGAAATCCAGACCGCCCCCAGGAACAGCAGCAGGAGCAAGAGGCCGGGCAAGATGGTGGCAATGAACAGCTGACGAATGTCGGTTTCGGTCAACAGACCGAAGATCACCAGCGGCACCGAGGGAGGAATCAGCACCCCCAGCACGCCGCCCGAGGCCACAGCACCGGTGGACAGGCGATCGTGGTAACCCAGCCGCCGCATGGGGGGCATGGCCACCTTGGTCATGGTGGCGGCCGTGGCGATGGAACTGCCCGAAATGGCCGCAAACAGACCGCAGGCCACCAGCGTCGCGTGGGCCAGGCCACCCTTGAAATGCCCTAGCCAGGCGTTGGCCGCTTCGTAGAGTTCACCGCTGATATCCGCCTTGTGAACGAACAGGCCCATCAGGATGAACATAGGCAAGACCGACATGCCGTAGTTGGCCGACGCATCCACCACCACCTGACCCAGCATGTGCAGGGACGGGTCGATACCGCGCAGGGCCGCGTACCCGCCCACGCCGGCCAGCAGCATGGCAAAGGCCAGGGGAACGCCGGCAAACGCCAGCAGGAAAACGACCGCAAAGCCGATGATGGCAGCGGTCATTCTGCAGCTCCAGGTTGGGTGAAGGTGTTCCAGATCAGGCCCAGCATGACGAGGGTCGACACGCCGGCCAGTGCCGTGAGAACAAAACTCAGGGGTGCATGGGGCATGCCCAGCACCACGGTGGCGGTTTCAGACTGCAGGTCCTCAAGACCTTGCAGCGCCAGGCGCCAGGTCAGCAGACCCAGGGCCAGCACGCTGACGGCATCACAGAGGACGGTCTTGATGCGTTGGCTGGTGCCCTTGAAGAACCCGTCAATCAGGCTCACCGACACATGTTCACGCTTGCGCGTCACCATGGGCAGCGCGGTGAAGATCACGAGGGCCATGGCGAACTCGATCAGTTCCACACTGCCGCGGATCGGCGAGGAGAACATGTAGCGGCCCAGCACATCGGCAAAGGTGAGGATCAGGATCAGGGCCACCGGCAAGGCGCTGAGCCAGCCCAGCAGCCGAAAAATGCCAGCCGGTTCTTTCGCGACATCGGGTGAGTCGGTGTTCATGACAGGTTCTTTCGCAAAGGAAGGAGGGGTCGTGTTTTCAGAATCAAGCTCACGCGGCCATGCGCAGCACCGGCTTGACGGTGGCGCCCGACAGCGAATCGGCGATGGCCTCGTTGATCGACTCAAACGGGTAAATCTTCATCATCTTTTCAAACGGGAACAGGCCTTGCGCCTGCAGGCGCAACAGGGCGGGAATGAAGGCATCGGCGTTGGAGTCACCTTCCACAATGCCGCGCAGCGTCTTGCCGTTCAGCATCATGTCGCGCACATCCACTTCCAGCGAGGCGCCCACCGGCGCACCGCCCACAAAGCCGCACCGGCCCAGTGGCGCCAGACAGTCCAGCGCCTGGCGCAGCACGGCGCTCACCGCCGTGGTGTCGAGGCTGCAATCGGCACCGCCGGCGGTAATCTCGCGGATGCGGGCCACCACGTCGGTCGAACCGTCGGCCAGCAGCGTGTGGGTGGCGCCCAGTTCCCGCGCCAGCACAAGCCGCTCGGCCACCTTGTCGACCGCGATCACCGTGGCCGCGCCCAGGGCCTTGGCCGCCATCACGCCGGCCATACCCACCGCCCCGGCGCCAAACACCACCACCGAACTGCCCAGCTGGGGCTTGAGCACGTTGATGATCGCACCGGCTCCGGTCTGGATACCGCACCCCAGGGGACCCAGCAGTTCAAACAGCTCGTCAGACACGGCGTCGGGCACCTTCACGACGTTGTGTTCGGTGCACAGGCAGTGCGAGGCAAAAGAAGATTGCCCGAAGAAGTTGTGCCGCACGGGCTGGCTCTGGCGCGACAGGGCGGTTGAGCCATCGCGGCGCTGGCCGAGGAAGTTGGTGCCGAAGAAATACTGGCAATAGCTGGGCGCCTGGCGCTGGCAGCTCGGGCACTGGCCACAGAAGTTGTAGCTCAGCACCACCCGGTCGCCCACCTTCACCTTGGTCACCGAGGCGCCCACCGCCTCGACCACGCCCGCCCCCTCGTGGCCAAGCACGATGGGCTGCTCTACCGGGAAAGGCCGGCGCATCACCGAAATGTCGGTGTGGCAGACGCCGGTGGCCACCAGGCGCACCCGGATCTCCAGGGCACGGGGCTCTTCCAGCTCCAGCCCTTCAATCGTCAGGGCGGTGTTGGGCGCATTCAAGACGGCGGCGGTGATCTTCATGGTGATTCAACAGGTCAGGATTCAAACAATTCGCTGAAGGGTCGGGCTGGCATACCGGTGCATCGCAGTGCACCACGGGCCCGAGGCCTCTGGCAGCCGCGCGGTCGGCTGGCCAGTGAACCCTCGGAGTTGGGCAGGTAACTCCGGGGTCCGGGCGCCGGGCGCCGGGCAACGGTCCTGGTCACGGGGGTTTGAGCGGCGCTGTTCAGGTAGCCGGGTTGATCGGAATGGTTCGGCCGGCGGTCGCTTCGGTCGCTTCCTGCTCCAGGAGCCGGTCGATCATGTAGCGCACGCGACCCAGTGCCGCGTCGCTGCGGACGGCTTTGGTCTTCACATCCGGGTTGCTGTTGATCACCTGCTGCTGGGCTTCAATGATCCAGCGGTCCTCGGCAAACGCGGTCGTGATGCCCTGCCCCACTTTTTCGATCATGCTGAGGTCGTCGTGGGGGAACTGGCAAGGCTGTACCCAGAAATAATGGGTGGATTGCTCGGTTTCGGGCGTCAGCAATGAAAAGTGGCGCAAATGCAGGGCACCCGAGCGCTCGTGTGGCTCGTCTTCGCCGCCGGCAGGAACGGAGCCCGCCCAGTTCTCAAAAATGGACGGCAGCCACCACACTTGGCGGTTCCAGAAATCGACCTTGTCGGTGAATTTGCCCGCCATGCCGTGCAGGGGCGAAGCGTCGCAGTCGCGGATCACCCGGTTGAGGCGGATACCCCGCTCGAACGGCACGATCTCGGGCCGCGCGTTGGGAAACGCATTGTTGGCCAGCGTGGTACGGTGAACAAAGGTGAGGTGGGTGAAGTCGAGTAGGTTGTCGGCAATCAGCTGGTAGTGGGCCCGGTAGTGGATGTAACCTGAGGCTGTGGGCCAGCCGGGGGCGCCATTCCAGTGCACATCCACGATCTCGTTCGCCTCGGCACGGGTCGCATCACCCATCCATATCCAGAGCAGGTTGTGGCGCTCCACCAGCGGGAAGCTGCGCACGCACATGCCGGGCGGAATCTGGTCCTGACCGGGAATCTCCACGCATTGGCCTGAAGCATTGAAGACCATACCGTGGTAACGGCAACGGATACCTGCGGCCTCTACGTCACCCAACGAGAGCGGGGCCAGGCGGTGGCAGCACCGGTCCTCTAGGGCAACGGCTTTGCCCTCGGCTGTGCGGAACAGCACCACTTTCTCATCCAACAGCGTTCGGGCCAGTGGCTGCTGGGTACATTCCGCGGCTGTACCTGCCACGTACCAGGCATTTTTTACAAACATGGGGCTCTCCAGAAAAAAGGCCGACCGGGACAACCCGGTGGCCAAATCAAGCGCTCAGCGGTTAGATGCCGCCTGGGTCCGGTAAAACTCAAGCGCTTCCGGGCCGTTGACACCGGCTTTTCCGGCGTCCTTCAGCCACTCCTGGGTGATGGGAGCCGAAAGCGCGCGGAGGTCTTTCTGGAAGGATTCGCTGGCCGTGTGGAACTTGATGCCCTTGGCTGCAGCGTCTGCACGGATCTTGGCTTCTAGATCGTCGTACATCTTCATGTTCTGGGCGAAGGCTTCACCACTGATGGATTCGATCGCCTTGCGGTCTTTTTCAGACAAGGCGTCCCAACGCTTTTTGTTGATGAAGAGCACAAAGGAAGGTGCGGTCAAATTGCCAGGCAGGTCGGTCACGTCGGTGGCATAGGACAGCGTTTTGAGACCGTTCGCATCCGAAACCGAATAGCCGACAAAGGCGTCCACAGTCTTGCCGGAGACGATTTCGTAGCTGCGCGCAGCGGGCGCAGCTACAACGCCAGCGCCAGCGGCCTCAAGCAACTCTGCCGGCACGCCGGGCAGCGCGTAAATCTTGCGTCCTTTGAGCTTGTCAACGCCGTCGATGGAACCGTTCATGCCGTACATGACGCCAGGCGGCAGCACGAACATGGCCAGTACGTGCACGGAGCCCAGTTCATTGGCTTTAACAAAGTGCTTCTGGTAAGTGCGCCACAGGGCAACCGAGCTGCCCTTGGCCGTGCTATTCACAAACGGTAGGTGAGCGATCTGGTTGAGCTTTACCTGCTCAGCCATGAGGCCGTGGAACTGGTAAGCGATATCAAAAACGCCTTTGTTCACGCTGGCCATCTGCTGGTTGGGTGCTGCCAGACTGGAGGGCGCCACGTCGACCTTGACGCGGCCTTCGGTGACCTGCCCGATTTTCTCGGCCCAAGGCTTGATCACCATATTGGTCACGGGGTGCTGCGGAGCCAAGAAGCTGTTGAGCAGCAAATTGCTGCTCTGGGCCATGGCGACGATGGGCAAGGCCATCAGCAGTGCGGTTGCGCACAGGGTGCGGCGAAAGATCATGCTTGTCTCCTGTTATTTGAGTAGGTCCGGATGATATGCAGCGGCTTGTGCAAGTTGGAAATCACTTTTTTGCGCTGTTGATCGGAAAATCAAATAACACTAAGCCACTGCCGAGCCCCGAAACAACAATGCATCAGAGCCAGAGGTGTCGGGTGAGCGAAAGTCCGCTGACCATCAGCAAGCCTGCGATCAGGCGACGCATCAAGGGGGGCGGAATCCGGCGTGCGAGCTTGTTGCCCGCGATGACGCCCAGTGCGGCTATGGGCAGCGCCACGATCCAGCGTTGAAGGGTGTGCGTGCTGTCGATCTGCCCAGAACTTGCCAGCACCACAATGGCCACCGAACCAGCCACCACCATCACCACTGGCACCGTGGCCCGGATGTCTGCCACCTGGCTCAAGCGGCGCTGCAGGACGGCCAGCACCACGGGCCCGGCCGTGGCAAACATCACTTCAATGATGCCCACCAGGGTGCTGCCTGCGTGGTACCCGATCGGAGAAATCGTCTGGACCTTCGGGTGTTTTTGACGCAGCGCCCGAAAACCCACCACGGCGATATAGACCCCCAAAATAAAAAGGGGCCAGCGCTTGTCGAGTTGCCCCAGCAACCAAAGACCCACAACTGAGCCTGCGGCCATGCCGGGCAGCATCCCCAGAATATCTCGCCAGCGCACTTGCCGGAAATTCAGGCCGCCATGCAGCATGGAGGCCGGAACGTCCAGCAAGATGGCCAGAGCCACCACTTCGGATAACGGCCACTTCCAGGCCAGCAACGGGACGGTCACGAGCGCGGAACCAAATCCAGTGATGCCCAGCACCAGATAGCCCGTGAGGATGACGAGAGCGGGATACACCCAGTCTTGTACGTTCATGCTGCGACGCTGAGGTGGTGGTTGAGTGTGTGGTGCTGGATCCAGCGGATCAGGCCAGCGGCCGCAGGAGTCAACGAAACGTCATGGCGGCGCAGCACATAAATGGTCGGGCTGGGCAATTCGTCTTCGATAGGCACGCTGCACAACTGGTCCTTGAAGGCGTTGCGCAGAAACAGAGTCCGGGGCATGGTGGTCATCAAATCGGAATGCGCCACGATGCCCGGCAGGGCAAGAAAGGATTCGCACACCAGGCCCAGCTTGGGTTCTGGCAAGCCGTGCCGCGCAAATGCGTCGCGGATGATGGCGCCGGGCCCGCGGGGCGCACTGGAAAACGCCCAGCGACAGTCCTGCAGCTCGGCCAGGCGCGTGGCACGCGCCAGCGGATGCTGGCTTTGGGCCACGATCACCACGTTGCTCACCAGCAAAGCCTGTGCTTCCAGATCGGCGTCCAGATCGTGCTTATGGGCAGCTGTGAGTGCAAAGTCCAGCGTGCCATCTCGCAGCTGCGGCGAGACAGCGGGGTACAGACCGTCGCGCACATTGACAGTCACCCCGGGATACTCGTGTGAAAAACTGGCCAGTGCGTGGGGCAATGCACCCAGCGCGACGGCAGGTGAAGCGGCGAACGTGATGTGCCCTTCCCAATCCCCCCGCAACTGGCTGATTTCTTCATGAGCCCTGCGGCTCTCCGAGACGATCAGGCGAGCGTGTTTCATGAAGGCCTGACCAAAAGGCGTCAGGGTGACCCCCCGCTTGGTGCGCACCAGCAAAGGGGCCTTCAGTTCCTCCTCAAGCTGCTGAATTGCGGCCGACAGCGCCGGCTGGGACTGGTGCAGCAGCTGCGCGGCCGCGCGCAAGCTGCCCACCTCTTCAATAAAAATGAGAGCTTGAAGAGTCTGAAGCTTCATGGCGTCAACTTCGGTGATTTGGAAAACCGATCATATCGTCGAAAAATCGAATTGTGACGTTCAGTGATGCTCCTTAGCATCTCTCCCTGACATAACAAGGAGACGCTTTCATGTTCATTCGCAATTGCTGGTACGTCGCCGCCTGGGACCACGAAGTCCCCCAAGATGGCTTGTTCCACCGCACCTTGCTCAAAGAGCCAGTGCTGTTGTATCGCGATACACAGGGCCGGGTGGTCGCGCTGGAAAACCGTTGTTGCCACCGCGCCGCACCGTTGCACATCGGCCGCAAGGAAGGTGACTGTGTGCGCTGCATGTACCACGGGCTGAAATTCGATCCGACGGGCGCCTGCGTTGAAATTCCGGGCCAGGACCAGATTCCGCCCAAGACCTGCATCAAGCGCTACCCGGTGGTCGAGCGCAACCGCCTGGTTTGGATCTGGATGGGGGATCCGGCACTGGCAAAGGAAGAGGATATCGTCGACTATTTCTGGCACGACTCTCCGCAATGGCGCATGAAGCCGGGCTACATTCACTACCAAGCCCACTACCAGCTCATCGTAGACAACCTGCTGGACTTCACCCACCTGGCCTGGGTGCATCCCACAACCCTGGGGACCGACAGCGCGGCCGACCTCAAGCCAAAGATAGAGCGCGAAACCAGTGGTAATGGCACCCTGACCATCTCCCGCTGGTACCACAACGACGACATGCCCAATCTGCACAAGAGTGTGGCCAAGTTTGAGGGCAAGGTCGACCGCTGGCAGGTTTACCAGTGGTCACCCCCTGCACTGCTGCGCATGGATGCAGGTTCCGCGCCCACGGGTACGGGCGCTGCAGACGGCACCCGCGTGAAAGAGGCCGTGCAGTTCCGGCACACCTCAATCCAAACGCCAGAGACCGAGACCACCAGCCATTACTGGTTCTGCCAGGCGCGCAATTTCGAGCTCGACGACGAAACAATGACCGAGACCATCTTCCAGGGCGTGGTGAAGGCCTTTGAAGAAGACCGTCTGATGATCGAAGAGCAGCAAAAGATCCTGAGCCTGGTGCCCGACCGGCCCATGATCCCGATTGCCGCCGATGCTGGCTTGAACCAAGCCCGCTGGCTGATTGACCGGATGCTCAAGGCTGAAGCAACACAGGTCCAGTCATGAGCGCTGACATCGACGTGGTGGTCAGCGGGCTGCGGGCCGTGGCCCGCGATGTGCTCGCACTGGAACTGCGCCACAAGTCGGGCCAGCCACTGCCTTGCGCCAAGGCCGGCGCGCACATCGATTTGGCGCTGCCCAACGGACTGGTGCGCCAGTATTCGCTGGTGAATGCCACGGGCCAAGCCAGCATGGAAAGCTATGTGGTGGGTGTGGGCTGGGACGCCAACAGTCGCGGGGGCTCGGTTTGGATCCATGAAAAGCTCAAGGTGGGCCTGGCGCTGCGCGTGAGCGCACCACGCAACCTCTTCGAGATGGCACCCGAACACCGGCGCGTGCTTTTGCTGGCCGGCGGCATCGGCGTGACCCCGATCTATGCCATGGCCCAAACCTGCGCCCAGCAAGGTATCGCGTTGGAGGTCTGGGTCAGCGCCCGTTCGGCGTCCCGGCTTGCCTACCTGGATGAGCTCAAGTCGCTCGTGGGCAAGCACCTCGTCACCCATTTTGACGACGAACAAGGCGGCCCGATGAACCTTGCCGAACGTCTCGCGCAGCAACGCTGGGATGCAGTGTATGCATGCGGCCCGGCACCCATGCTCGATGCTTTGACGGCTGCCACGCCGCACTGGGCGCCCGGTTCGGTGCGCATGGAGCGCTTCAAAGCGGCTGAGCAGCCGATGGGCGAGCGCCAGGCCTTCGAGCTGGTGCTGCAACGGGCCGGTGTAACCACAACCGTGAACGCGCACGAAAGCGTGCTCGACGCCATCGAGCGCAGCGGTGTGGACTTCCCCTGGTCTTGCCGCGAAGGCATTTGCGGCACCTGCGAGGCCACGGTGCTTGAAGGCGAAGTGGAGCACCGGGACTTTGTACTTTCCCCAGAAGAACGCACCGAACAGCAGCGAATGATGGTCTGCGTGTCGCGTTGCGGCGGCGACCGTCTGATCTTGGACATTTGAAAGAAACACGATGAATTTGAACAAGCAAGTAGCCATCGTGACCGGTGGCGCATCTGGCTTTGGCGCTGCCATTGCGCGGCGCCTGAGCCAAGGCGGTGCCGCCGTGGTGGTGGCTGACCTGAACGCCGAGGGAGCTCAGCGCATGTCGGACGAGCTGGTCGCGGCCGGCGGCCAGGCCATTGCCGTGACCTGTGATGTGTCTCAGGAAGCCGACTACCGCCACATGGTGAGCACCGCCATTGAACAGCTGGGCGCCCTGGACATCGTCGTCAACAACGCCGGCACCACCCACAAAAACAAGCCCGCCCTGCAAGTTACTGAAGCGGAATTTGACCGGGTCTACCGCGTCAACCTCAAAAGCCTTTTCTGGTCGGCACAAACGGTGTTGCCGTATTTCATCGAGCAAGGGCGTGGCGTGATGGTCAACGTGGCATCGACCACCGGCGTTCGCCCCGGCCCGGGCCTCACCTGGTACAGCGGCAGCAAGGCCGCCATGATCAACCTCACCAAGGGGTTGGCGCTGGAATACGCGCGCGCCGGTGTGCGCATCAACGCGGTCTGCCCCATGATCGGTGAAACCCCCATGATGGCCGACTTCATGGGCATCGAAGACACGCCCGCCAACCGCGAGCGTTTTCTGAGCCGCATTCCGCTGGGCCGTTTCACCCGCCCAGACGATGTGGCCTCGGCCGTGGCCTTTCTGTCCTCGGACGAAGCCAGCTTTCTTACCGGCGTTTGCCTGGACGTGGACGGAGGACGCAACATATGAGCGTCCACCCCTATGCATGCCCCGACATTCTGATCGGCGGCACCTGGCGCAAAGGCCGCCATGCCCAGCACTTGACCGTGCGTAACCCGGCCACCGGGGAGGTGCTCGACAACCTGCATCTGGCCAACGCCGACGACCTGCAACTGGCGCTGGAAACCACCCACAAGGCTTTTGACCACTGGCGCCAGGTGCCGGCACACGAACGCTGTGCCCGGCTGGAACGCGGTGTGGTCCGCCTGCGGGAGAACATCGACCGCATCGCCACCTTGCTGACCCTGGAACAGGGCAAACCTCTGGCCGAAGCCAAAGCCGAATGCGCCATGGCGGCCGACCTGATCAAGTGGTATGCCGAAGAGGCGCGGCGCGTCTATGGGCGCGTGATTCCGGCCCGCCTGCCCAACAGCCGCATGGACGTGCTGAAGTTCCCAGTGGGACCGGTGGCGGCCTTCTCGCCCTGGAACTTCCCGCTGGTGCTCTCGGCGCGCAAACTCGGCGGTGCTTTGGCTGCGGGTTGCTCGATCGTGCTCAAAGCCGCGGAAGAAACACCAGCGAGTGTGGCGGCCATGGTGGACTGCCTGAACCAGGAACTGCCAGGGGGCGTGCTGCAGCTGGTCTACGGTGTGCCTAGCGAGGTGTCGCAGGCCCTGATCAGCTCGCCGATTGTGCGCAAGGTCACCTTCACCGGTTCGGTGCCGGTGGGGCGCCACCTGGCTGAAATGTCAGCCCGGCATCTCAAGCGCATCACGCTGGAGCTCGGTGGTCATGCCCCGGTCATCGTCTGCCGAGATGCCGACCTGAACCGCACGGTCAACATGATGGTGCAGCACAAGTTCCGCAACGCCGGCCAGGCCTGTCTGGCCCCTACGCGGTTTTTTGTCGACCGTCACCTCTACAACGACTTTGTCGAGGCGTTCGGCGTCGCCACGCAAGCGCTGCGTGTCGGCCCTGGCATGCAAGCCGACAGCCAGATGGGCCCCGTGGCAAGCGAACGGCGCCAGGCCGCCGTGCGCGACCTGATCGACCGTTCGATCGCCCGGGGCGCCCGAGCGGTGACCGGCGGCGCGCCCGAGACGGGCAGTTTCGTGGCCCCCACGTTATTGGCCGACGTACCCCTGGACGCACCCGTTCTGCACGAAGAGCCCTTCGGCCCCGTCGCCAGTGCCATGCCTTTCGACACGCTGGACCAAGCCATTGCCCTTGCCAACGCCAATCCTTACGGGCTGGCTGGATACTTGTTCACCGATTCGGCCAAAGCCATCCTGGCGGTCTCCGAACGGCTGGAAGTGGGCAGCTTGGCCATCAACGGCATGGGCGTGTCGGTACCAGAAGCGCCTTTCGGCGGTGTCAAAGACAGCGGTTACGGTAGTGAATCGGGTATGGAGGGCATGGAAGCCTTCTTGGACACCAAGTTCACGCATTACGTCGCCTGATCGGATTCTGACCGTGCGCGACGCTGGACCGAATTTGGCAGTACGCCTGCCTTCCAGCGAGCGGTGGCGGCGCCTGCTGCCCTTTCTGAGCTGGCCCCGGCCAGACCGACGGCTGCTCAAGGGTGAGGCGCTTGCAGGATTGACCGTCGGGCTCATGGTCATACCCCAGGGCGTGGCATACGCGGCACTGGCGGGTATGCCTCTGGTCACCGGCATTTACGCGTCGCTGCTGCCCGCCCTGGTGGCGGTGCTCTTCAGCAGTTCGGTGCGGCTCTCCGTGGGGCCCACCGCGCTGAGTTGTCTGCTGATCAGTGCTTCGCTCAATGGCCTGGCCGTTCCGGGCAGTGCCGAATGGGTAGATCTAGCGGTTTGGTTGGCCTTGCTGACCGGCGCACTCCAGGTGTTCCTGGGCCTGGCCCGCCTGGGTTGGTTCCTGAATCTGGTGAGTGTGCCGGTGCTAACGGGTTTCACCCAGGCTGCAGCGGTGCTCATCATCACGTCACAGCTGCCCGATCTGTTGGGCTGGTCGGATGGTGCATCCCTGACCTGGCATCCAAGCTCGTGGAATCTCTGGGCAACCGGCTTCGGCTTGACGTGCCTGGGTTTGCTGGTCCTGAGCCGGCGCTGGCGTCCCGCTTTCCCTTCGGTTCTGCTGTTGGTGCTGGCCACCGCCGGCCTGAGCTTACTGCTGCAAGTCGAACAACGCGGGGTTGCGGTGGTCGGGGCCCTGCCACATGGCATGCCGAGTCTGCAATGGCCTGAATGGCCAGGCTGGTCCGTTATGGGGCAGTTGGTGTTGCCAGTGCTGCTGATCACACTGATCAGCTTTCTCGAAACCGCCGCCAGCGCCAAGGTGGACAACGCCCGCCAAGGCGCCCGCTGGAATCAGAACCAGGACCTGATCGGTCAGGGATTAGCCAAAGTGGTGTCTGGACTGAACGGTGCATTTCCCACCAGTTCATCGTTCTCCCGCTCGGCCCTCAATCTCTATGCCGGCGCTCGAAGCGGTTGGGCCACCCTCTTTGCCGTGGTCGTCGTCGGCGTGTCACTGCAGTGGTTCTTGTCGACGCTCCGACACGTACCTCAATCGGTGCTGGCAGCCATCGTGACCGTGGCGGTGATTGGTCTGATCAAGCCCGCTGAATTTGTGCGCCTGTGGCGCGTAGCCCGCGTAGAGGCGGTGATTGCGCTGCTGACCTTTGCAGCGACGGTCTTGGCGTCGCCTCAGTTGTACTGGGGCGTCTTGTTCGGTGTCCTGCTGGCCTTGACCCACTTTCTTTATGGTCGGCTCCACCCTCGCATTATTGAGGTGGGGCTTCATGCCGATGGCAGATTGCGCGACCGGCACATATGGAACCTTCCGGCCTTAGCGCCTAACATGCTGGCTATCCGAATGGATGCTGCTCTCGATTTCGGGTCTGCCCATACTATAGAACAGGCCATTGGTGATCACCTGTCCGCACACCCCGAGACCAGCCATGTGTTGCTCTTCGCGCAGTCCATCAATCACATTGATGCTACCGGCGTGGAAACATTTGTGCGATTGCGGCAGCTACTGGCCTCCCACAAGCGGGAATGGTGGGTGATTGGCCTGAAACTCCCCGTGCAGATGAGGCTGGAGGCAGCCGATGCGCTTGTTCCTCACAGCCATTTTCGGTGCATAGCCTCAGAGGTGGACGCGCTGATCGCTTTGAACTCGGGTAGCAGGATCGTTTAATTTTCCCGAAAGCGCGAGTTCGTCCCTTTCGTGATTGGTCCGAGCGACCGGTCTATGGGTTGTAGTGGTAGCTCATGACCTTGGTCGATCAATGACAGGTTGTGGTGGTTCGCACGAGGCACAACATAGAAGTTGAATGACAGTAACCAGTCTTGAACGGTCATCGATTTCGTAGTTCAACCTCGCCGCAGTTCAAGGAAGTTGCCTATCTGCGAATGCGGTCAAGGCGAGTGGCTGACAAACCAGTTCACGAAACACTGGGTGGCTCTGCCCCACACGACCGCACTCAACCTGTTCAGAGAAGCGCACGCGTGGTTGGAGCTGACGGTCCGGCGTCGAACACCTCCGCCGGCGCGAGGCGAAGCAATGCCTTCGCGTCCCTCATGGAGCCAGTCAGCCACTGGTCCACGTCACCTTGCTCGATGGGAATCACGCTGCGCTTGTCCTGCTGCTCGAACGGCAGAGGGCGTTTCGTTGCAGGGTCGACATCGGGCTTGTGCATGCGGCCCATCAGGGGATGGCTGTTGGCGTGCATCGTGAGCATCGTGTAGCTGTCGACCATCTCGCCGGTTTCATTGTCCCGCCAGGTGTCCCACAAGCCAGCCAACGCCCACGGCTCTCCATCCGCTCGCTTGAAGCGCCACCAGACGTTCTTGCCACTCTCCCAGTTCGGTTCATCAAACCAGTCGGCAGGGATGATGCAGCGCTGGCCGCGCTTCCACGGCGTTCTGAAGGTCGGCTTGTTCTCCAGCTCTTCGCTGCGCGCGTTGTTGGTCGAGTAACGGAAATCCATGTTTTTGGCGAACCAGGGAATCAAGCCCCAGCGACCCACCACGAGATCGCGACCAGGCCCGATCAGATAGCCCTCGGCGTTGCGTGAGCGGCGGATGAACGCGCCAGGCTTTCGGGGGGCGATGATGCCGCCCTCCCAGGGGATTGCGAGCACGTTGGCCGGTCGCCAGTACTTGCGAACGCCTTCTTCATGGGTGCTGCCGTACAGATTGCACATTCATTCAGCATACCCCTGGGGAACACGAAGCGCCCGCAAAGGCCCCAGCCAGCAGGCCTGCCCACCTTTCAGCGCTCCCCACCTCGATACGCAGGGTCCAGAGGCTCGCTCTTCTGCTCACGAATGATCTGCAGGGCCATCTCAACAGATAGCGTCTCAACTGCCTTTTGCCACGACCAAGTGGGAGGCATCGCACCCATGTCGAATTCCGCCAAAGCGAGTGTCACCCGCTCTTCCAGGCTCTCGCGAATGGCTGTTGCCCGCTCCAGATCGAGCGTCAAGCCCTTGGCTATGCGGTGAGCTGCGACAAGGTCCAGCGCAAACCGCATCGACCGGCGCAACTCCAAGGGATCAATTTCGTTGGAATTCATTCAAGGCACTCGCATGGTTCGTGGATACAAACACGAGCTCGAGTCGTCATTTTGCTCTGCGTTCACAGCATGGCCTGCTCATCGCTGTCGAGACGGATGTGCGGGCTGGCTTGTGCCAATGCCATCCATACATGAAACGGCAGGCGTTCCATGGTGCGGCGAGGTGCACTGCGCGCCACCGCCAACGAGCCGCGCTCCAACTGCAGCACACCGCACTCCGCAGGCACCTCATCGGCTTGGGCGATGGGTCGACCCTTGGCATCTTCACCGAGCACGTACCAGACGGCCCCAGCCATGGCCAAGTAGGCCGCTCGTTTGGCGGGTTTGCGAAGGTCGCCGAGCAGGTCGGAGCGGTTGACCTTGATCTCGTGCACCACCGGCTCCAAGTAGGCCTCCACCGAGCTTCGGCGGATGGAGAACACATCGGGCATCGCCATGCACCAGGTGCGATCGAGAACCTGCACTGCCGGGCCATCGGCTGAGAAATCCTCCCACAGCGGTGACGGTACACAGGCAGTGGTGGCTCCCTCTATCGTGGGAACTCCATGCCCATCGCAGCCGGGCAATGCGCGAGGCAGCGGTGCGCGCAGCATCAATCCTCGCCATGCCAGTCGCCCCTCTCGGCCGAGTTGATCGGCCACAAGCTTGACCAGACATTCGTGAGGATCGCGTGCGGTCTTGTTGCCGGCATGGGCCTGAGCCAGAGCCTGGATGCCGGCGTCAGTGACGCGCAGCGTTTCATGGCCCTGGCTGCCCAAGCACCGCTCCAGCCAACCCGCTGCCAGCAGTTCCACCTCGATCATGTCGGCACATGGCCAGCCGGCTGAGCGGTAGATCTCGCGCAGGCGGCGAAGGTGCGCTCTCTTGAGGGGTGGTGCGGGTGTGGCGTCAGCAGTGTCGGCGGCGGTGTAGGCAGCAGTATCAGAAGGTGTATTCATGGCGGCACCTTGATGGCGGTATTCCATGGCCCAGGAGATCGCGGTGGGAATCTGCAGCGCCCCCGGCACAAGATGTTGATCCGCTCGGCGGGGCTTGAAGAACTGGACGTATATCCAGTGTACTATCCGCTCCCCGCTGCAACCCCGCAGCGAGGAGTCACCGTGTCAGACACCACCCTTTCCGAACCAGCACTGCTGAGTCCTGAGCCGCTCATGGCGTTCAGCCTGGCCACGAGCGTGCACGCAGGCTTTCCCTCGCCCGCGGCCGACTTCAGCGCCAAACGCATCGACATCATGGACCGGCTGGTGGTGCACCCGCAAGCCACCTACGCGATGCGCGTGAGCGGTGAGTCCATGCGCGAGCTGGGCATCTTCGACGCGGATGTGCTCCTAGTGGACAAGGCAGTCAAGCCCAGGCACGGCATGGTGGTGATTGCCATCGTGGACGGTGAGTTCACCTGCAAGCAATTGCACCTGCGCAACGGGCGGATCAAGCTCAAGGCGGCCAACCCGACCTACCCGGACATCACGCCGAAGGAAGGTCAGGAGATCGAGATCTGGGGCGTGGTGATCGCCTCGATCAAGCAGTTCCAGGTCTGATGGCGCAGAAGTCGGGCAAACAGCCGGGCAACAGAGAAACCCATGGCAGCACCGCTGTTTGCCCTTGTTGATGGCAACAACTTCTACGTTTCTTGCGAGCGGGTGTTTCGGCACTCATTGAGAAATACGCCTTGCGTCGTGCTGTCCAACAACGATGGCTGCGCGATTGCACGCTCCAACGAGGCCAAGGACCTGGGCATCAAGATGGGGGCCCCCTGGTTTCAGATCAGACACCTGCAGGAGAGCGCGGGCCTGGTAGCGCTCTCCGCCAACTTCGAACTGTACGGTGAGATCAGCGACTGCATGATGAGCGTGGTGGCCGCACTCGGCCACCGACAGGAAATCTATTCCATCGATGAATCCTTCATCGATCTCAGCGGTGTGGGTGGCGATCTCACCAAGCGGGCGCGCTCCATTCGGGCCCGGGTCAATCAATGGGTAGGCATTCCCACCTGCGTCGGCATCGCCCCGACCAAGACCCTGGCCAAGCTGGCGAACCACATAGCCAAACAGGCCGAGAGGAAGCCCGGCAGCTACCCGGCAGAACTGACCCAGGTCGCTGACCTCTCCCGGATGCCCACGGCCGAACTCGATGCCCTCTTGGCGACCACCAGTGTGGGGGAGGTCTGGGGTGTGGGTCGGCGCATCGCGGAACAGCTCAAGGCCCAGGGTGTGACCACGGTGCTGGATCTGAAACGCATGAGCCCAGTTGCTGCGCGTGCGGGTTGGAGCGTGATCTTCGAGCGCACGGTGCGCGAATTGCAAGGCGAGTCGTGCGTGGACTTGGAAGACGTGGCGCCAGCCAAGCAGGAGATTGCCTGCACCCGGTCCTTTGGCTCTGCCGTGCGAGATCTGGATGAGCTCATTGAAGCGGTATCGGAGTTCAGCAGCCGCGCTGCTCAAAAGCTGCGCGGGCAGGCTGGCGTGACGAGTCAGGTGCTCGTGTTCATCCGGACCAGTCCGTTTCGGCAGACGCCCCAGTACAGCCGATCTCTGGTCGTGCCCTTGCGCCGTCCCTCGGCCGACACGGCTGCCATCACCAGCGCTGCGGTGATGGGCTTAAAGGCAATCTTCAAACCAGACTTTGACTACGCCAAGGCGGGCGTGATGTTGCTGGACATCGACTGCTCGAAATCAGAGCAGTTTGAACTGGACCTTGACGTTGAAGACGGTGAGCCCGGAGCGCTCAATCCATCCATAGCATCAATCTCGCGACCACAGCTCATGGCGGCCCTGGATTCGCTCAACGCGCGCTTTGGGCGGGGCACGCTCAAGCTGGCCAGCGCAGGCTTGGGTGGAGCGCCGCGCAACTGGACCATGAAGCAGGAACTGCGCACACCGGCTTACACCACGCGCTGGGAGGACATGCCTGTGGTCAGGGCTTGAGGGCAACTTCGCGAGAGTTCCGGGGCAATGGCCTCGGGCGCGGGTTGCGCGTCGGTCGGCTCAAGACTGACCAGAGAAATGCATCCGCGCAGACGTGAACGGTGCCGAGGGTACACGTGCCAAGGTTTGAGTTGATCATGTGCACACATGAAATATGTTTGTGCACACAAACCAAAGTCATGTGCACACATGAAAAAGTGAATGTGCGCACAAATCAAAATTCATGTGCGCACAAACCTAATTGATGAGCCCGGTTGGTAGGCGCGGTGTACTTTGACACCCCTAACGCTGAGGTATCCGGCGGTGTACTTTGCTCCCGTGTTTTTGCCGTCCAGGAGCTGGCCCCGCAAGCGGGCAGGTGGTGTACTTTGCCCCTCGGAAAATCGCCCCGGATCGCCCCCTTCTCAACTGGCCGAGGAACCCCCCTCAAATTCTCCCTTGGATAACTGGCCGAGGAACCCCCTCGAAAGCAGGTGACAAAACACACACCACCACGGGCGTAGACAGCAGCCACCCAGAACGGCAGCCAGCGCCGGGCCAACGAGCCCGATATGGGGGTGGTCACAGAGGGGAAATAACGCCTCAAAACGCCTCCTGCGGAGACCCTTTCCATTGCCAAAATCGCGACCCGCTGAGGGCTTGCCCAACGCCGGGCTCCCACAACCTACGGGACTGCAGGCCTGTCGGCCTTCCGCCCCAGCGTCCCGGCTTCCCATGGACACATCCGTTGGCTCCCCGCGCAGTGCTTGCCCAACCCAACGAAGGCTTGCCCAACGTCGGGCTTGCATCACCTACCGGACTCGTGCCTGTCGGCCTTCGCCCGTGACGCCCGACTCAACGTGGACGCCGCCCAAGACGTGGACCGATCCGTTGGCTTGAGGCATGCCCAACGCCGGCTTGCACAACCTACGAAACTCGCGCCTGGTCGGCGCTTAGTTCCAGCGACCCAGCTTCCAGTGGAGGCCGCAGCATCGACGCGCTGTGCTTGCCCAACCGAAAAAAGGCTTGCCTTGCGTCTGGCTTGCATCACCTACCGGACTCGTGCCTGGCGGCCCTTCGCCCGAGACAACCGACTCAATGTGGACGCCGCCCAACATGCGGACCCATCCGGTGACATCGAGGCGAGTCCACGACCGAGACCGCTGGATTGCACGCTCGCACCAGGTGCACCGTGATCGACGTGGAGGCCGAACCTACAAACCAGTCCGCTCATCCGAGCCGCACGTGGAGGGCTTGCTCCATGGCTTGCCCCGCCAGCTCGCACAGTGTGGATTGCACAATACAACGGATGTCGCCCAGCGCCCGCCGTCGCCGCCCGCGCCGCCGAACGCCAGAGGTGTCGTTGTCGAAACAGAATCCGAGCCGCCGGTCTGGCCTGTCCGTGAGAGCAAGGCCACCAAGGGGTTGTCCTGTCCAGCCCTCGAACAGCCGCGCCACCTGTCTCGATGTGGAACGCCCGAGACCGCGCCACCGTTGGACCTTGGGAGCGCCCGAAGTGGAGGCCGCTTGATGACGTGGAATCCGAGCCCTCCTTTCTGCCCGGTGTGCCCCCGAGCCCGGGAGCCCAGGACGATCCCGATGGACTCGCCCGCAGCGAGGTCCGCGTAGGAAAACGGGGACAGTGGTGGTGCGAAGGTCGCGCGCACCTTGGTCGCCGTGGTGTTCTTGCCCAACGCCGGGCTCGCATGGCTGATGGGGGCAGTCGCTCGCTGGCGCATCGCTCGCCCCCGGACGCCCGGCTTCCCATGGACGGCTTGCACAACGGCTGACCCTGCTTTGCGAGCATGGCCTCGCCCCCTGTGCTTGCCCAACGCCGGAGAGCATCGGCTATGGAGCTCGCGCCTGAGCGGCGCTTCGTTCCCGCGACCCGGCTTCCAGTGAAGGCCGCATCGATATCGACTGGCTTGCAGTTGGCCAACGCCGATTGCACAGGCTAAGACACTCAGCCCTCATCGGACTTTCGCGTCCCCGAGCGGCTCCACGTGGTCCAACGGTGGGAGAGCCACGGCTACGAAACTCGCACCTCATCGGCGCTTCGTTCCCGCGACCCCGCTCGCATGGAGCCAACGCCGCAGAGCCACGGCGACGACACTCGGCCCTGTCGGGCGCTCGCATCAACGTGCGGCTTCCCATGGAGCACGGCAGCGGGAGAGCACCGGCTACCAGACTCGTGCCTCACCGGCCCTTCGTCTGAGCGTCCCGCTTTTATGTGGCTGCCACCGCCACTCATCGCGGAGCCGAGGAGAGCCCAGCACTTCCCATGGAGCAGTCCCGGCGCTGATGGACCCGTCCAGCACAAGTCCGCCCAAGGGCGCCCTTGCACTGGCCGCTTGGCCGAGACCGCCTGCTGGTTGGTCTCGCCCTCTCTCCGTTCCCTCATCCCCCCGCCCGAGAGCACAACGCTCGATGTCGATGCCCGCCCCGGCTTACACACCGCGCTTTGCTCGCATGACGACTCTGGACGGCTCTGTGCTGAGCAGCTCGTCCCGTGCGTTCGACCAGATACGGCTGCAGCAACCGCACCCCAACGTCCCGTCGATGTGGACACGTTTGATGACACAGCACGAGTCCCTTGGGCTTTGCCGACGTGACCGGATTGACCCGCATGGGCGTCCCTTCATGCGGCTCGCACCTCTCGCGCTGGATTGCACGGAATAGCCTTCGCGCCTCCACCCAGGGTCTGGCCGTGGTCGACCTGCCCGCGTGCGAGAGCCAAGAGCGCCACCGGTCTCGATGTGGAGCGCCCCAGCTCGCAACGGCTGTGCCACGCTCGCCGGTCCCGGTTGGAGAGCTCCAGTGCCAGCACTTTTTTCTGCGCGGTGATGGCAGGACAGCTCGATTGGTTTTAACGCTCGCGCTACGATCTGCGCATGAGTGACATGATCGTGATTTTCGGTGGTCTCGCCCTCGGGGAGGCGCTCGCATCAGTCGACCAGAACTCCGGCTTCAACTGGGATTTGCTCCTGATGCTCAGTCTGCTGGTGCTCGCCTTGAGCCTCCTTGTGCGTTATATCATCAAGCACTCGGACTGAGACCTGACCAGCAGGTGCTCGTTGAACGGGCATCTCAGTGCGCGGCCTGTGCCGTCGCGGGTTCCGCCCGGTACGCCGGACATATCCCCAGCTTGATCCACAGATTTCGTGGACAACTTCCCCGCATGCCCGCAGGGATGAAGTCAGGCCTTTTCTGCGAACCGTACATATCCGCAACAGTTCGGGGTTTCGCCCAACCTCAAGACGAGGCAATAGCACTGTGCAACTCGCAGCTACCAAAGCGCCCGTGTCAGAGGGTACACGGGGTTTTAAGCTCAAAGCGGAGGTATCAAGTCTCGCGCATTGACATTTTTGTCGATGGTCAGAGGTGGGGGCATGGCCAACGAGGTTAGCTCTTGGAAAGTCACTCTCATGTTTCCTGTAGCCCCTCACCTTGTTCGATCCCGCAGAGGCTCACCTTGCTGTTGTCCGACCTCGTGAATGCCCGGTGGCTGCCTTTGTCAGAAGCTGGGGAGCGCTCAATGTGGTCTCTGCAGTACTACGCCGTTGTGGGACGTCGTCAAGATGCACCACGGGTGTGAGATTGGAGGGGGAGGAGGGTGGTGCGCCCCACTCCCGCCCCAAAAGAAGCTCACCTAAGGCGGTTCCCGAAGAAGCTCACCATTGCTGATCGCAGCGCAGCCGCGTCACTGGGGAACACCAATGGATAAGGGCACAGGCAGATCTAAGTGGTCCCCGTGAAAGCTCACCCATGGCTTTCCCCGTAGAAGCTCACCTTGAGTGTTGGCGAGACGACCAATGCCTGGGTCACTTCCCAGACAAGGAATCAAAAAATTGATATCGAACCGTTCTGTGTCATAGGTCCGTTCACCCTTGTGGTCTGCGCTCTCGCAATCTACATCTACAAGTACCGCGTGTAACGCGTCGGTCTTTCGCGCACTCCTAAAGGCCCACTTCGGTGGGCTTTTTCCAAGCCCGCCAGATGCGGGCCGTACCGTGGAGCAATCGCCCAAGGAGCCTTCAGTGGCGTTTGAAGCGCGCGTTAGCGCTGTTTACGACATGGAAAATCAGATGCGTAGTTCCCGTTCAAGCTCACCTTTCGTGGTTCCCGTAGGGGCTCACCATTGACAATAGGCGTACGGCCAGAGCAAGGCCAGAGCACGGGTAGCACCTGTGGCTGGGCAGTGACGGGTAGACAACACGACCCCCCCTGCCGGACATCACCTTTCGCGATTCCAGTGCCTGTAGATGCCCATTTCAAGGTCTCGTGCAGGTCAGTTGCCAGACAGGCTATCACCCATCGGCGATTTCACAACCATGAGACTAGAGTTGCACTGCGGTTGAATTATTTGCTTGAACCGCCCCGGTTGCGCCAGTAGTTCTACGATGATCTCTCCCCGCTCCGTCTAGTGCAACAGTGACGGTTTCTCGTCTACAGCCTAGTGCAACGGTGACGGTGACGTCGCGCAACTGGTTCTACGGTGACCTTTCCCCCTCGGCCTAGTGCAACAGTGACGGTTTCTCGTCTACAACCTAGTGCAACGGTGACAGTGACGTCGTGCGACTAGTTCTACGGTGACCTTCCCCCCCTCGGCCTAGTGCAACAGTGACGGTTTCTCGTCTACAACCTAGTGCAACGGTGACGGTTACGTCGCGCAACTAGTTCTACGGTGACCTTTCCCCCTCGGCTCAGTGCAACAGTGACGGTTTCTCGTCTACAACCTAGTGCAATGGTGACAGTTACGTCGCGAAACTGGTTCTACGGTGAACTTCTCCCCCTCGGCCTAGTGCAACAGTGACGGTTTCTCGTCTACAACCTAGTGCAACGGTGACAGTTACGTCGCGCAACTAGTTCTACACCTTGTCTGTTGGGCCACTGAACTGGCGAGGTAGCTGGTTCCTGTAAAGGCTCACCTTTGATGACGAGGCACTGTCTGGCGAGGTTCAAGTTCCCTGTAAAGGCTCACCTTCGGTGGTAAGGCCATGTTTGGCCAGAGCCTGATTGCCGGTCCCTGTAAAAGCTCACCTTTTGTGTTTCAAGTAGGTGCTCACCATTGCAGATGGGCTCAAAAGTAACCGTTGTTAGCTGGGCGGTCGCGCACAGCCGACAGATCCCCGCAGAAGCACACCCCCACAGATCTGATGTGAACATGCCGGTGAGCGAAAGTGCTCCTTCTTGGAATTCATTTCTCGATACATGAGTGTCAAAGAAACTTGGCTAGCCAGGCCAAAGCAATTGTGGGCCAGACGCACTGACCGTGCCAGTTGTTCGTCGGCTTGTTCGGGCTTGCAAAACTGCGCGATGTCCTTCAAGCTCACAAATCGAAACGCTGTCTCTGGCCTGCTCGGTGAGACCTTCCTTAAGGGCAGACATGTTGCTGCGTATGTAACTCCGCTCAAAAGGCGTTGTATCCGCCGCTTCTTTGCGGACAGTCCTGGTCGCTCACGCGCTGCGCTACACCAGCTTCAAAAGTTGTTTTACAAAGAAGTCCAACAAATGGATATGAAGTCCGAGCTAACCGAACTTGAAATCTTGGCAGTCAGCACGTTTCAGACATCTGAGGACGCGACAGACTGGTTTCAACGACCTCATCCGATGCTTAAGGGTGAGACGCCGCGGCATGCTTCCCAGACCGTAGAAGGTGAGCAGCTCGTGAGACAGATTCTGGTCGCCATCAAATATGGTGGAGTCGTGTAGCGAAATGCCACTTCTGCTTGCGTGACGCAAGCGTTGAGGAGTCTGTCGATTGGCTGCTGCCACTCGTGACTGCGTTTGGAAAGTCGCCTGTACTACTCCCACTCGCAGCGTTCACTCAGTTCGGTTTCCTCTCGGCGGCTCATTGCGCACATGCATGTGTTGCCACTGGTTCCTTTGCTCCGTCCGCTTCATGGCGACGCATTGGCCTCTCGCCCGCAAGCCTAAATATGACCGTTGGTACCGGCGCGTGTCAAGGTAGTTGTCGCCTGATTTATGCAGCCAAGGGCTGTTTAAGGTCTGCTTTCATGTGGTCCGCGACGACCGAGTCGCGTTCGGGGTTGAGGGTAACTGCGCCGATAGGCGACCAG
>Ga0210248_100015_pt1 | contig 205666 bp, 175 predicted proteins | sample ChrtobMetP3_32mM_FD_155493 | JGI IMG/M metagenome (GOLD analysis project Ga0210248, IMG submission 155493) | Chrysochromulina tobin associated microbial communities from unialgal haptophyte culture, Seattle, Washington, United States - P3_32mM | ecosystem: Host-associated > Algae > Haptophytes...
AAGTCGCCACGTCTATCACTCCTGAAATCTCCTGCTACTAAAAGCAGCAGGATAGGGTTCTTACGTGGGTCAGCTTTAAATGGAAATTGCAGCTCTAAGTGGGTCAGTTTTCAACGGAAGCCAACAGCGTCGCACATACGAACAACTTTTTAGTGGATGCTCCACTAACTACGAAAACTGCTGGAAGACATCCATGGACTCAACAGACGCCAGTCCCCCACTTCAGGCCAAGCCCGCGGATCAAGCGCTCCTGTCTAACTTCAAGCTGTTGGCCACAGCAGTTTCCCGGCTGAACGACATTGTTCTGATTACCGAAGCAGAGCCCATCGACCAGCCCGGACCTCGCATCGTTTTCGTCAATGACGCCTATGAGCGTCGCACGGGATACAGCAGTGAAGAGACCATCGGCAACACGCCCAGGATGCTGCAAGGGCCCAAGACGCAGCGTGCCGAGCTAGATCGCATTCGTGTTGCGTTGACAGCATGGGAGCCCGTGCGCGCCGAATTGATCAACTACACCAAGGCGGGCAAGGAGTTCTGGCTTGAGCTGGATATTGTCCCGGTCGCCGACGAGAACGGCTGGTATACGCACTGGATTGCCATCGAACGTGACATCACCGATCGCAAACTGGTGGAGGCGGCGCGTGAGGCCATGGAATTACAGTTGCGCGAACTGCAAAAGATGGAAGCGATTGGTACTTTGGCAGGTGGTATTGCGCATGATTTCAACAACATCATTGCAACCATGCTTGGTAACGCCGAGCTGGCGCGCCGCAGCCTGGATCATGAACATGCGGCGCTGCAGAGCATCGACGAAATTGTGAAAGCCGGGCGGCGCGCGCGGGACTTGGTACGGCAGATCTTGACGTTCAGTCGTCGGCAGGTCACGGATATGAATCCGATTTCGCTTGAGTCGCTTGTCCACGAGGTGGCGCAAATGCTAAGTGCCAATCTGCCGGCGAAAATACACATCGAGGTCAATGCTGCCGCCAATACGCCTCTTGTTCGCGCCGATTCGACGCAGATGATGCAGGTGCTGATGAACTTGGGCTCCAACGCCATTCAGGCGATGCGCGAGCACGGCGGCACCTTGTATTTCACCGTTGAGGCCGTGGTGTCCTCCTTGCTGGTACCGGCAGGTCCGGGTCATAGTGTCCTGCCCGCCGTGCGGCTCACAGTCCGTGACAGCGGTTCCGGTATGGATCAAGCCACGCTTGATCGCATGTTTGAGCCCTTTTTCACTACCAAACCGCTTGGCGAGGGTACTGGTCTGGGGCTGGCGGTCGTGCACGGCATTGTCAAATTCCATGGCGGTCTGATCGATGTAACGAGCAAGCCCGGTAGCGGTACATCTTTCACTATCGACCTTCCGGTGGCGAGTGGCATACGCGATACGGATCTGCGAGTCGCCGCAGCGCCGCTTGTGTCCGCTCCAACGCTAACAAAGTCTGGTGCGGTCGGCACATCCTATACCTGGACGACGACGATTCTTTGGTGTTTCTGGTGCGACGGTTGCTGGAGATTGAGGGCTTCAAGGTCACTGCATTTAGCGAGCAGTCCGAAGCCATCGCAGCGGTAGCGGCCGATGGTGATGCCTTTGATCTGGTGGTCACCGATTTCAATATGCCTGGCATGAACGGCATCGAGGTGATGCAAAAGATGCTCGCCATCAAACCTGGACTGAAAACAGCCATCGCATCAGGGTTTGTAGATGAAGCTCTGACTGAGGCAGCTCGACAAGTGGGCGTCACCAAGCTGATCTTCAAGGAAAGCGCCATCGAGGATTTCTGCGCGGTCATGCGGGAACTAATCGACGAAACCAGCTAGGCGGGGTTGTTGCATTACCTCGCGATGTGGCGGCGCTGCAGTAAACCGGTGAGCGGCGTCGAGCGGTTGCGATCACTCGACCGACTGCTTATGGCCGAATGGAGAAGTCTAGCCATGCTCATCGTAGGTCGCTACCCATCAAGTGGGTAGCAACAAGTGTTGCCAGCAGGTTGAGTGGCCGGTCTTGGTGGTATAGCCGCCGTGCGGATGGAGGCAATTGAACGGCTGGTGATGGTCGCTGCGTTCTTTCGAAGCGAGGCGCCCAAATGACTCAGTTCAGTCTGCAGCCGTCGTCCGGTCGCCAGAGGACGACTCTGCAGCGATTACCTACTTTGGGGATGGAAAGCTGAGCCCGCAGTCCTTTCCGCATTTCGGTCATCCAGGCCCAGGCAATCACAGCTGTTGTGTGTCAACTCATTAGGGTGCTGCATCCGTTGCAACGCGCTGCGTGGCGCGCACGCGGCGCTTTCATGCGCCGCCCCAGATGTTCTTCCTCCCACGAGCGCACACCGATAGTTGGTGTGTTGCGTCGACCAGTTGAATCCGCCGCCACTTCCAGTCGCTGGCCGCGGGCACGTTCCCTCATGCTTGGCTGTCTGCGTGACGAAGTGCTCGATTCCCAGAACAGGAGACTCAGCGCTGCCCACTCGCCGCCTGACAATGCAAATCGGCGACGCACGGCGTTTCTTGGCCCACAACACGACCGCCGGGTGCGACGCCCTTCATGCTGCCGGGGTGGGTGTTTTCCCATTGATGGTATTCACGCACCGCTCAACAAACAACAGCAAGGCATTGATGAAGTTGCTTCGAGGATTGGTTCTGTCTGCCATCTGGATGCCGGCGTTGGTGTGGGCGCAAGCACCGGCCGGTAGTGCTCCCGCCCAGCAGAGCGCGGCGTTTCGCACTTGCGATACGGAAGGGTTCATGGCGCTGAACATCGCCCGCGTCTACATGGCAGGCGGGCGCAGGCGCGACGACGTGCTGCCCTATGTGCATGGATCCGCCTTCGGGGAAAGGGTCGCACTCGAGTTGTTTGAGGGCGTGGACAACGGAGAGGTAAAGCACTACGCCGATTTCGCGGCCGGGAAGCTCCAGGAATGCGCCGTCCGAGAGGCCATGGACCTTCAGCAGCCGGCGTGGAAGATGAGGATTTGCTACGCCAGGACAGACATTGCGTTCTTTCTCGACCTTGATCGGAAGACAGGGGCAGACCGGCAATCTGCGGAGACCAAGACCGCGGAACGCTTGACCAACCGTGAGGTCTATCCGTCTGGGCTCATTCAGTCGGTTGCGCGAGCCATCTACGCCCTGGAAGGGTCCCCGGAGTACTTGCGAAGGGTGATGGGCACGGTTTTTTGGACATGTCTTAACAGCGATGCCTCGAAAGGCCGATGACCCGGTGCTTCTTGGCATCGCTTGTTGCATTGCCAGACTCGGGCTCAGACCGCCGAACTGACGTTAACTGGCTTGCCTATGCGCCACAGGCGCGTGGACAGACCGCACACCGACCTTCAATTTGCCGCCTCGAATCTCGGTAGGTGGGGCCGTGTATTGGGCCCCTTGCTGTCCTTCGACATGATCCGCAAAGCACTCCCGGCAGCCGATTGGAGAAGGCTAGCTATCGTTATCGCAGGTCGCTTCCCATCAAGGGGGTAGACCCAAGGTGACAGCTTGTTGGGTGCCCGGTCTTGGTGGTGATGCTGTCATACGGACGTAGGCGATTGAAAGGCTGGTGAGGGATGTTGCGGCCTTTAGAGGCTATGCGCCCGAACGACTCCGTTCAGTCTCGCGCTGCCATCAGGATCCCAAGACCCGTCTGGCAGCGAATGTTGACGGAAATGTCGCCATACTGAATTCACAGTCATGGCCACACAGCGGTCTTCACTCGACTCGGCCGGCCGGGCGTGCCAGCGCCGCCAGCAGCCGGCGGCTGGCCTCCGACATTGCTGCCTGCACGTTGGCCAGATCGTCCGGGGTTGCACCCGCCGTCATCAACGCCACCACGTCGACCTGCACGGCCGCCGTGCGTTCGGCCATCCGGGAACCTGACGGGGTCAGGACGAGGCGCTTCACACGCCCATCGGCCGGATCGGATTCACGCTTCACCCAGCCGCGTGACGCCATCTCGCCGAGCAGGTGGCTGATGTGGCTCTTGGCGGTGAAACAACGCGCGGCGAGCGCCTGTTGGCTCAAGCCCGACTCGCGCCGCAGGTTCATCAGGATCTCGTGCTCGGCGGTGCGCACGCCCAGAGCGCCCAGCCGCAAGGCCAACAACTCGCTGCACAGGTGGTAAGCCCTCACCACGGCCAGCCAGCTGCGGGAGGCTTCATCGTCATCGGTTCGGGTGCTGCGTGAAGGCGGAGTCATGGGCACTTGCAACTCGTTCGGAAACGAACTATATTGTTCGGAATAGAACCATTTTAGGGGTCCCAATGAATCTCTGGCTGCGTCTTGTGTGGGCCCTGCTGCGTGCTCACCGGCTGCCCCGGATCGCGCCGGGCGCAACGATCGAACGGCGCCTGCGCGTCTGGCCCGGCGACGTCGACATCAACGGCCACATGAACAACGGGCGGTACCTGACGATCATCGACCTGATGCTGGTGGAGTACTTCGTGCGAAGCGGCTTCGCCCGGGTGATGGTCCGGTCGGGTTGGCGTCCCATGAGCGGCGGAGCGGTCATCACTTATCGTAAGGGGCTGACGCCGGGCCAGCGCTACAAACTTCGCTTTGCGTTGGCAGGCGCCGACCACGCGTGGAACTTCATGCGTTTCGAGTTTCTGCGCGAGGATGACACGCTGTGTGCAGCGGGCTACATGAAGGGCGCTGCGGTCGGGCGCGACGGGCTGGTGCCGAACGCCCAGAGCTACGCGCGCATGGGGCATGCATTCGAAGCGACGCCGCTGCCGGCGGCGGTCGAACACTGGCTGGCGGCCGAGCGCGCAGTGATGAACGAAGGCTGAGGGCGGACCATGACCAACGCCGACGCCTGTCCACTTCTCCTCGCCGGCGTGTTCACCGGCCTGGCTGCCCTGGCCCACTTGGCGTGCATTGCCCTGGGTGCGCCAGCCTTTCGGTTCATGGGTGCCGGTGAGCGCATGGCCCGCGCGGTGGAGGCGGGCCGGATGCGGCCTGTGCTGATCACTCTGGGCATCGCAGCAATGCTGGCCGTTTGGTCCGCCTACGCCTTGTCTGCGGTCGGGCACATCGCGCCACTGCCCCTCAGCCGGCCCGCGCTCGCCGCCATCAGCGTTGTCTTTCTGATCCGTGCGACCTGCTTCCCCCTGCTCAGGCGGGCGTTTCCTGAGAACTCGAACACCTTCTGGTGGGTGTCATCGGGCATCTGCCTGGCCATCGGCACGCTGTATGCATGGGGCACAGCGCTGGCATGGGCCAATTTGTGAAACGATGAGGAGTGCTCAAGCAAGTAGCTGCCTACCTTGTGAGTTTGAGCAGGAGTCTTTGGGTGCATCAGCAGTTCAATGACCTATTTGAAGCATCGTCAACGTCTGCTCAAGACTGTTTTCGGACATTCGTGGCTTGAGGCAAAAGATGAAGGTACGCGGAGTTACCGTTCAATGGGCAAGTCGCATCTCCAACGGCGACAGGGCGTCAGACACCGGTCTGTCGACAGCTACCTGCTGCAGAGTGACGCCAAGGTTCAACTGCTGCGCAGTATCCAAACACCCTGGCGCTGGTCGTTGGTCTGGCCGCGGCCTGATCAGCGGCGCACGACAGTCCCGGGGTGTCAACGCTTTGTGGCAACACCCGACTGCGAGGGCAGTTCAAGACTGAAGAGAGTCGCCCAGCGGTCGCTAGTCCTCTTCGCGTACCCGATACTGGCCCATCAGCGTCTGCTGGACGGCCGGCGGCACGGCTTCGTAGTGTGACAACGCGATGGTGTATCGGCCCTGGCCGCTGGTCATCGCATGGAGCCGCGACTGGTAGTTGGCCAGTTCGACCTCGGGCACCTGCCCACCGATGGACACCGTGCCGCCGCCCTGGGCCGACGTGCCGGTGACCAGGCCGCGCCGCGACGACAGGTCGCTCGTGACGTCGCCAACGGAATGCTCGGGCACGGCGATCTCGATCTGGACGATCGGCTCGAGCACGGCTGCCCGGGCCTCGCGGATCGCGGCCATGAAGGCTTTGCGACCGGCGGTCGCAAAGGCGATGTCCTTGCTGTCCACGCTGTGGTGCTTGCCGTCATACACCACGACGCGCACGTCGACCACGGGGTAGCCGGCGATCGCGCCGTACGCCAACACTTCGCGCACGCCCTTCTCGACCGCGGGGATGAACTGGCCCGGGATCGCGCCGCCCCTGACTTCGTCGGCGAATTCGAAACCCGCACCACGCGCCAGCGGCTCGATGCGCAGGAAGACTTCGGCGAACTGGCCGGCTCCGCCGGTCTGCTTCTTGTGGCGGTGGTGGCCCTCGGCCGGCGCGGTCACGGTCTCGCGGTAGGCGATGCGCGGCGGCCGCGTCTGGACCTCGAAGCGGTACACCTCGCGCAGGCGTTCGAGCACGATGCGCAGGTGCAGCTCGCCGAGCCCGTGGAGCACCGTCTCGTTGGTCGCGGCCACGTGATCGATGCGCAGGCACGGATCCTCGGCTGCGAGCTTGCCGAGGATCTCCCAGGCGCGCTGCTCGTCGCCATGGCGCTTGGGCTCCACGGCCAGGCCGTACACCGGTACGGGGAACGACAGCGGCGCAAGATGCACGTGGCTGTCTTCGGCCGCCTCGTGCAGCACGGCATCGAAATGGATCTCCTCGACCTTGGCCACCGCCACGATGTCGCCGGGCAGCGCGCTCGACACCTCGACATGGTCCTTGCCCTGGAGCATGAACAGGTGGCCCACCCTGAAGGGCTTCCGGCCGTCGCCGATGTAGAGCTGGCTGTCGCGCGTGACTGTGCCCTGATGCACGCGGAAGACGCCCATCTTGCCGACATAGGGGTCGATGGTGACCTTGAACACGTGCGCCAGCACGTGCAGCGACGGATCGGGCAGGGCCTTCATGGGCTGGGCTTGCGCACCTTCGCCAACGATGAATTCCGGCGGGTTGCCCTCGGTCGGGTCGGGCAGGAGCTTGACGATCACATCCAGCAGCTCGGCCACGCCGGCGCCGCTGCGCGACGAGACAAAGCACACCGGGATCAAGTGGCCTTCGCGCAGCGCCTGCTCGAGCGGCGCGTGCAGCTCCGCCGAGTCCACGTCGCCTTCCTCGAGGTAACGGTCGACGAAGGCCGCGTCGACCTCGACCACCTGCTCGACCAGTGCGCGGTGTGCCGCTTCGACGGGGCCGAAGTCGGAGCGCCCGAACCGGTTGAAGAAGCAGTCGATCACCTGCCTGCCGACGCCGTCGGGCAGGTTCAGCGGCAGGCATTCGCGGCCGAAGGTGGCCTGGATGTCGGCCAGCAGGCCCGCCAGCGAGACGCCTTGCGCGTCGATCTTGGTAACGACGATCATGCGGGCAAGGTGGCGCGAGGCCGCGTATTCCATCATGCGCATCGTCATCGGCTCGATGCCGGTGGCGGCATTGATGACCACCGCCGCCGTCTCGACCGCCTCCAGCGCCGGCAGGCTCTGGCCGAGGAAGTCGGGGCCGCCGGGCGTGTCGATGAAGTGGATGCGCGTGCCGGCATGCGTCAGGTGCATCACCGATGCGTTGAGCGAGTGCTGCAAGCGGCGCTCCAGCGGGTCGTGGTCGCTGACGGTGCTGCCGCGCTCGATGCTGCCGCACGCTCCGATGGCCCCCGCCTTGTACAACAACGCCTCGGCGAGGGAACTCTTGCCGGCGGCCGCGGCGCCCACCAGCGCCAGCGTTCGCACTGCTTTCATTTCGACCGCGAGGCCGTTCGATCGGCTTGGCATGGCTGGGTCTCCTTTGCGCGTCCCCGGAAGGCCGGCCCGGCGGCCCGCAGGGGCTCGGATGTTGCGCGTGGACGTCGGGCCAGCGTACGGGATTGACCGTACTGATGCAAGTTGATTGCGCCAGCGGCGGCAATCGCTGCACATCTGACCTCTGGAGATCGGCCGGCTGCTCCAGACTGAACGGAGTCACTCGGGGACGGCGGTGATGAACGATGGCGAGGGTCACCAGCGGTCATTCAGTGTTCGACCAAGCGAGCGACCGCTTCACTGTCAAGACCGGGTACTCGCCAGCTGATGGCACCAAGCCCTCGGTGAAGGACTGGTTTCGCATGGGGCGAAGTGGCACTCCCGACCCACACCGGCCGGTTAAAGTCTTGGCGGCACTTGTCGCTTGCCATCGGCTGCAATCAAAGATCTCATACCCAATCGTTCGGCTCGCTTCAGCTGCGTAAGCACCATGCCTATAGTCGTCTGAGAATAGGCTCGGTGGCAGTTCAGACCCGTTCAACGCTAGCGCTTGCCCTGCAGGGCGTCCATCGCGAGCTGCTCACAGCGCAGGGCGTCCAGTGGCTGACCAGCCTCTCTGAAACGGGCCGCGGCCGCCGTAAATTGCCTTACCGCCTCGCCGTCGCGTGGAGTCCGCGCGGCTGCAATGTGGCCCCTCACCTCTTCGTGCGCCGCGTACCACGCGGGCAGCCGCATGACCACATTGGCGAGGTAGGCACACTGTTCCTCATGCTGGTTGGCCAGGTCCAATTCGCCTGCGCGCGCCGCCGCAATCGCCGCCGGCACGGCGAAGGTGATGCGGCAGCCAGGGCAGGTTTCCAACGGGCCGCGCACCGATTCGCTGGCGTCTTCCATCACGTACAGCGCGGCGTCGGGATCGTCCCGGTGCAGGTTGATACGGGTTCCGTAAATGCGGTCCATGAGGTGAAAGCCAATGTCCGTCTGGCGTGCCACATCGAGCGCTTCATCGATAAGCGCACGGGCTTCGTCGCGCCGTCCCTCGTGCAGCGAAACCTCGGCCAGACGTTGCAACGACAAGGCCTCGCCCACCGAGCCTCCGATGGTCCGGTGCAGGCGGGCGCCTTCGCGCAAGTGCGCGCGCGCCGCCGCCAGATCGCCGGCCAGCCACTCGGCCTCGCCGCGCAGGGTGATGCCAAATGCATGACCTCGCGCAGCGCCCAGGCGCTGGGCCTCGGTGGCCAGCGCATCGGCAAATTCGATCACCTCGGCATACGGACGGGCACCGTACAGAAAGCGTTGCGTGATGCACAAGTGGCCGTCGAAGACCCGAAGGGCCAGGTGCGGCACATGGCTGGTTTCCTGCAAATCGGCCCACACGCTGCGGTGCAGCTCGCCGCGCGCATGCGCCGCAGCCGCCTGCGCCCATGAGGCAATCACCAGCGACGCGGTGTCGCCCGATTCCAGCGCCAGCCGGCGCGCCGCAGCGGCTTTGGCGGTACCCATGGCAGGGTGGGCGGCGCCAAGCGCGGCTGCGCCCGCATAGGCCAGGGCTTCGCTCAGACGACCGTCCACAGACGTGGGCAACACACCTTGCAGCGCTTCCAGCGCGCCCTTGGGGTCACCTTGTTTTACCTGGGCCAGCGCGGCCTTGGCGAGCAGGTTGTGGCTGTCGGGTTCGCCTGCGGCCTGGGCGGCCTGGCGGTACGCCGCCATGGCGCCCGGGTCGCCCATGGCGTCCAGCGATTCTGCGCGTAGCCGCAATGCTTCGGCATGCCCAGGTTGAAACGCGAGCACCGGGGCGAGGTGGCGCAAAGCATCGCTGAAGGCCGCTAGGCGCGCGGCGTCGCGAGCGGCGGCCAGCAGCCAGGGCATGGCGTCGCTCGGCCGACCGCCTTCCAGCCAGTGGCGGGCGACGTTGGCTGGCACCGCGTCCATGTCGGCCAGCTGTGCGGCGATTTCGCGGTGCATCTTCAGGCGATGGTGGGGTGGCACCAGGTCCAGCAGCGCCTGGCGTACCAGTTCGTGGCGGAAACGGTAGCGGCCGCCCGTGAACACCAGGACCCTGGCTTCCAGCGCGCGGTCGAGCGCGGCATGGATGGGCACCAGCGCCAGCGTAGCCAGCGCCTCCACCGTGCGAACGCTCCATTCACCTCCGCTCAATGCCAGCCAGCGCAGCAGCGCCAGAGCGTCCGGTGGCACATCGCACAGCCGCCCGGCGATCGCCTCGGCCACATTGCCGGACAAGCGCTTGCCGTCGCCCCCCCAGCAACGCGCCAGCTCGATGGCGGCAAACGGGTTGCCGTCGGCGGCCTGCACGATGCGATCCACCTCGGCGTCGGGCAAGGGCGCTGGCAGCGCCAGGCTCACCAGGCGGCGGCTTTCTTCGGCATCCATCGGTTCCAGATCGAGCGGGCACAACACGCCAGCGCGCTGCAGCCGCGCTACGCCACGTCCCAGTGCGATGGTTGCGGCCACCGGCCGGGTGGCGATGAGCAGGCACAGCGGTCCACCCGCCATGGCCAGCTGCACCAGCACCTCGACATCGGCATCGTCGATCAGATGGGCGTCGTCCACCTGCAACAAGATGTCGGTATCGGGCGCGGCCGCCAGCAGCAGCCGTCGAACGGCACCGACCACCTGATGCCGTCCCAGCGGTCCCTGCGCCTCGCTGGAGGGCGCAGCCAGCGGGCTCAGCAAGGCCAGCACGGCGCGGGCCGATGGACCGATGCGGTCGAGCACGCTGCGGTCTTCCAGCATCAGGCGTTCGGCAATCGAAGCCATGGCGCCATAGGCCCGGCCAGTGTCTGCGGCATCCAGCCGCACCACCGTCCAGCCCCGGCGGCGCGCCTGAGTGCAGATCTCGGTGCACAGCGCGCTCTTGCCCACGCCGGCAGGCCCGCGCAACACGACGCCGCCGGGTCGTTGGCCAACCGGCATGCCCAGCCAGGCCGTCACCTGGCCGAGCGCTTGCGAGCGCCCCACGAAGGGCGGTCCCACGGCTTGCAGACCGGCCACGCAGCGCTCGTACACAGCCTCGGTGCGCGGGTCGGGCGTCACACCCAGGGACTGTTGCAGCGACTCTCGCAGGCGGCTGTACCAGCGCAAAGCGGCCGCACGGTTGCCGGCGTCCAGTTCGCGCTGCATCAGCGCTCGATGCGCGGCCTCGTCGGTCGGCTCATGCTGGGTCAGGCGCTCCCACTGGGCGCTGGTGCGCAGCAGATCCAGGTAAAGCGCGCGCAAGTGTTCGCGGTGGGGCTCGGTCCAGGCCTCGTAGCGGGCGCCCGGAAGCAAGTCGCCGCCATAGTCGCTGGTCACATCCGCACATTCGGCCGGGTCACGAAGGCGCAGGGCCACCGATGCGCGGGCCTCGAAGGTGTCGGTGTCGACCACCACGGGGCGCTCGGACCAGAGCACCAGCTCGCCGGCCTGCAGGGTGATGGCGTCGTGTCGGCCCAGGGCCTGCCGGCCATGGTGCATGGCCTTGCGCAGGTTGGCGGCGCCGGCCTCAGGGTCCAGCTGTGGCCACAAGGCGTCGATGGCGAGGTCCCGCGAAATACGGTGGCCCGGCTGCAGGCAGAGCATCTGTACCAAGTGGGTGGCGCGCAAGCTGGGCCAGCGGTCAGCGGCGATGACCATGCCTTCGACGCTCGCCTCGAAACGACCCAGCAGGGCGATCTCGAGCCTTGCGGGCGGATCACCGCCATCGAACCGCGGCAAAAGCGTTTCCATGTCGGCCAGTCTGAGGCCGTTGTCTGGCCGCCGCAAGTGCCTGGTCAGCCAGGAACGTTTGAGGAACGGAGCGTGACCAAGATGCATGCAGCGGGTCGCTTCCGGCCCGCCCAACGCATGTGGAGAACACCATGAACACCAGACAAATGACCTTCCCCTTGCCCGGCAACGGGCCCGCCGTGCTGACGCTGCCCCAGACGTTGCAGCCAGAGGCACTGGCAGCGCTGGAGTGCTCGCTGAAGATGGCGCTGCACGATCTGCAGCGTGAATCCGGCGGCGACGCGCTCGATCCAGGTCGCATCGAATACGCGTCGTGGCTGCAACGGCTGGCCGCCATGGTCCATTGACGTCTTTCCGGTACCCCCAGCCACCCTCGGCAGCACCCTCTCTTCATCGATTCAAGGAGAACGACATGAGCGATACCACCACAACCACCCTATACGACCGCCTGGGCCACCGCGACGGCATCACGCGCATCACGCGCGAGCTGCTCAAGAACCACCTGGCCAACCCGCTGGTGCAAACCCGTTACGCCCAGATCAAGGACATGGACAAGACCGAGCGCAACGTCGTCGACTTCTTTTGCGCCGGCTCGGGCGGACCCAACAACTACGCCGGCCAGGACATGTTGAACACCCACCGTGGCATGAACATCAGCGAGCAGGAGTTTGTCAGCGTGCTCGACGACGCCATGGCGGCACTGGAGACCTGCGGCGTGGAGGTGTCGGTTCGCAACGAGGTACTCGGCGTGCTGTGGTCCATGAAAGCGGAAGTGGTTCGGGTTTGACAAGCGGTCCGCTGTGCCAGCTTTGCAAATTCAGGCCTCTGGCTTCGGAGAAAGGAGGTTAGACCATACGAAGCCAAGCGTTGCGTCTCAAACGCACACCAGCAACGTCACGGCCGATTTTGAAGCAAGTTGCTGGGATATCCGCAGGTTGGAATGGTCTGAAGCGGTCTTCAAGCTTTCCTCACGAGAGACTGCTTCTGGCCGATCTGGGACATGCTACCGGGGCGCGTTTGCTTGAGGAAAAACATCTAGGGGAGGCGCCGACAAACCCCGTGTCCGCGCCACACATAGGCTTGCAATGTCTGCAGCACCTCCGGCAGCTGACTCTCAATTCCTGCGATTTGGAGGAACTGAGTGACTGCGATGTGGCAAGCGCTTCGGGCTCAGCTCTTCATCGCGACTGTCGGCTCCCGCTGCTTAGCCGTCACCGTTCGTGGGGGACAGGAATTGCCAGAAAAATTTTGACATCGCTCAAAAAATGCCAGAAGCAGACATCCGCGAAGCGTGATTCGCACCATTTTTGCCGCATTTATGGCGATGAATTGCCGGAAAGCTTGGCCAAGAATTGATCTCTTCCACAGCATGCATCGCGCGCAACACATCGGCTTTCGCTGCAATCGATGTGCCTCTTGCGCGCTTGAACAGATCCTGATGCAGACCTACTCATGTCGCGAAGGGCGGGTTTCGACGGCGGTGCGCAGACCTTCGTCAGGTGATTGGGACCACGCTGTGCGATCCGCTACCTGGCGGCGGCGTTGGCCAGAGCAGGGCCGAACGCACGCATCAGGACTTGAATCCGCGCGGCGTCCTTGAGTTCGGGGTGTGTGACCAGCCACAGTGGCGTCTCCAATCCCTCGATGGACGCGGTCAGGGGCTGCAGGTCGGGAATGCTCGATGCAACAAACGCCGGCAAAAGCGCAATGCCGATCCCCGACCGGGCCATGTTGGCAGCGTGGCTGAAGTTGTCCACGCGCAGCACGACTTGTTCAGAGGGGACGTGTCTGGCCAGCCAGCGGTCGAACTTCAGATCGTGGGAGTCGCGCTCGAACCCGATCCAGCGTCGTTGAAGAAACAGGTCGTCGATGTTTTGAAGCGGCAGTTTTCCGCGCCTGCTGCGGCGCGTGAAGACCTTGAACTGAAGGTCGGCAAGCTTTCTTCCGACGAGCCAGTCCGGCACGGTATCGGCGATGCGAATCGCGATATCGGCCTCACGCCTTCTCAGGTTGACGTGTTCCCGGGTGCTGATCAGTTCAATCTGCACATCTGGGAAAGACGACCTGAACTGGGCCAATACGGAAGGCAGCAAGTGATCGATGACGATGGAGGACACGCTCACGCGCACGTCGCCGCTGGGGCGGAGGTCGGCACCGCTGGCGCGCATCTCGGCGCCGATGGCCAGCGGTTCGAACTCGCGCGCCGCACGCTCGATCTCATGCCCTGCTGCCGTGAGCGTGTAGCGAGGCCGCCCGCGGTTGAACACCTTGGTATCGAGGCGTGATTCGATCAGATCGAGTTTGCGCAGCAGGGTCGAATGCGTCATGCCCAGGGGCTCGAAAGCTCTGGCGACGCTGCCGTGGCGCGCCACCGCCAGCACGGTTTGGAAGTCGGACCAGCTGAGTCGAAGCCGCAGTTCATCAGGGGGCGTGGGTGCTCGCATCGTGGTGGCCAACAGGTTGGTGTTGAGTGCAGGACATGATCGAAATGATCATTTTTGCAAACCAATACTTTCAAGAATAGGCTTAGTTTCTCGGAAATCATAAGTTAACGTGCAGTGATGAAAGAGAAAACGGATCTGGACGCGAGGCGAGACACGGGCAAGTTGAACCCGGGTGCGACTCGCAAACGTCCTGCGGCGAGTCCGCTGGCGCCCGACTCGGGCACGGTTCCTGCCCAGGTGCTGGGCGAGCTGAAACGGCGCGTGCTCGACATCGAGGCCGGGTACCGAGAGATTGCCCAAAAGATGGGGCAGCTCTACATGTACGCCGATCAGCAAGAGCTTGCCTTCCTGACCCGCTTGCTCGACCGACCGATGCGCAACGCCTCGGACAACGAACGTGCGATGGTCTCAATCCTTGACGAGCTGAGCGCCAACGACGCCCGCCGCCTAACTGGAAGCAACTGACATGAAAATGCCCACCCTCAAAACGCGCGAAGCGCCCGCAGCCCGAGCGGTCACTGCGCTCGGGGAGCAGGACACCCACCTGTTTCGCGAGGGCACGCACTCGCGGCTTCACCAAACATTCGGATGTCATCTGCATGCGACCGGGGCCAGCTTCAGGCTCTGGGCGCCGAATGCCCGCTCGGTCTCGGTGATCGGTGACTTCAACGACTGGAACGTCGACACCGACCCGGCGCGGGCGCGTGCCGACGGCTCGGGCATCTGGGAGCTGGACGTCAAAGGCGTTGAAGCGGGGCAGCGCTACAAGTTCGCGGTGATCACGCAGGCCGGCGCACGGCTTGAGAAGGCGGACCCCTTTGCGTTCCGCGCCGAGTTGGCGCCCGGCACTGCATCCGTTGCGTGGAGCCTCGACGGCCACGCGTGGGCCGACGGTGTGTGGATGGCGGGCCGAGCGACGGCCCAGGCGCTGAACGCACCCATGTCGGTTTATGAGGTCCACCTCGGCTCGTGGCGGCGTACCGAAAGCGGGGAGATGCTCGACTACCGCACCATGGCGCGGTTGTTGACCAAGTACGTGACGGACCTGGGGTTCACCCATGTCGAGCTGATGCCGATCACCGAACATCCGTTCTACGGCTCGTGGGGTTACCAGACCACCGGCTATTTCGCACCCACCTCGCGCTACGGAACCCCGCAAGATTTCAAGTTCCTCGTCGACACCCTGCACCAGGCGGGCATCGGGGTGATCCTGGACTGGGTGCCTTCGCACTTTCCAGCCGACGCCCACGGGCTGGCCGAGTTCGATGGTTCGCACCTCTATGAGCATGCCGATCCGCGCCAGGGGTTTCACCCCGAATGGAGTTCCTCGATCTTCAACTACGGGCGCAACGAGGTGCGCTCCTTCCTGCTGTCGAGTGCGATGTTCTGGCTGGGCGAGTACCACATCGATGCGCTGCGTGTGGACGCCGTGGCCTCCATGCTCTACCTCGACTACTCGCGCAAGGAAGGTGAGTGGATCCCGAACGTGCACGGCGGGCGCGAAAACCTGGAGGCGATCGCATTCCTGCGCCAGCTCAACGAATCGGCGTACCGCGACCATCCCGGTGTGCAGGTGATTGCCGAGGAGTCCACGGCCTGGCCCATGGTGTCCCGACCCACCTACATCGGCGGCCTGGGCTTCGGCATGAAATGGAACATGGGCTGGATGCACGACACGCTCGCCTACATGCACGAAGACCCGATCCACCGGCGTTGGCACCACGGGCAGCTGACGTTCTCGCTGGCCTATGCCTTCAACGAGAACTTCATGTTGCCGCTGTCGCACGACGAGGTGGTGCACGGCAAGGGCTCGTTGATTGAAAAAATGCCTGGCGACGACTGGAAAAAGTTCGCCAACCTCCGGTTGCTCTATGGCCACATGTGGGCCCACCCCGGCAAGAAGTTGTTGTTCATGGGCTGTGAGTTCGGCCAGCGACGCGAGTGGAGTCACGACCGGGAACTGGACTGGGGGCTGATCGACGGCAGCCAGACGCACGGCGGCTTGCAGCGTTGGGTGACCGATCTCAACCACCTCTACCGCAACGAACCTGCGTTGCACGAGCAAGACTTCGACGCCGCCGGCTTCGAGTGGATCGATGGTGCCGACGCAGATGGCAGTGTCTTGAGCTATCTGCGCAAGTCGGGCCATGGCGACGCCGTGCTGGTGGTGGCCAATTTCACGCCCTTGCCGCGCGAGAACTACCTGGTGGGCGTGCCTGCCCCCGGACACTGGCGCGAGCTGCTCAACAGCGACGCGGCGATCTACGGTGGCAGCGGTGTGGGCAACCAGGGTGGGGTTGACAGCGTGCCGGTTGCCGCGCACGGTCGCTTTCATGCGCTGAACCTGCAACTGCCGCCGCTGGGCGTTCTGGTCCTGAAAATCGAAGGAGCTGCGTCTTGAGCCTCGACAACGAAGTCAAACCCATCGGCTTGACCGATGGCCGTGTGCGCGTGGTGATCGAAAGTATCCAGCCGGCGGTGGATGGGGGGCGCTTTCCGATCAAGCGTGTCAAGGGCGACGAGGTTGTCGTCGAAGCCGACTGTTTCGCCGACGGCCACGATGTGTTGGCCTGCGCGCTGAAATGGCGACGCGCGGGATCGGCCTGGAACAGCACCCCGATGCAGCCGCTCGGCAACGACCGCTGGCAAGCCTGCTTTGTGCCCGACGCCCTGGGCACCTGGGAATACGCCGTGAGTGCCTGGGTCGATCCTTTCCTGTCCTGGCGCCACGACTTCGCTCGCCGCGTCGATGCGGACGATGTGCGGATCGCTGCCGCCTCCGGGGCCAGCCTGATCGAAGAATGCGCGGACCGCTCTGACAGTTCGGCCGATGCCGACCTGCTGCGCGCATGGTCAGGCGAACTGGCGAAACTTGCCGCTGACCCCACGGCCGATGTCGATGCATTCAAGCGTCTTGGCAACGACGAAGCGCGGGCTGCCATTGCTTGTCGACACCCGGATCTGCGCCACGCCTTCACCCACCCGCAGACCTGCGCCGTCACCGTCGAGCGTGAGCGAGCGCGCTTCTCCGCGTGGTACGAGTTCTTCCCCCGCTCCGCGTCGGAGGATGCGAGTCGACACGGCACCTTCGCCGATTGCGAGGCCTGGCTGCCCTACGTCAAGCGCATGGGCTTCGACGTGTTGTACTTCCCGCCCATCCACCCGATCGGGCGGTCGCGGCGCAAGGGCCGCAACAACACGCTCGACGCGAAACCGGACGACCTGGGCAGCCCCTGGGCCATCGGCGCCGCCGAGGGCGGGCACACCGCGATCCTCGGTGAACTCGGCACCGCCGCCGACTTCCGACGGCTTGTCAACAAGGCCGCCGAACTCGACATCGACATCGCGCTCGACATCGCCTTCCAGTGTGCGCCCGACCACCCTTGGGTGACCGAGCACCCCGACTGGTTCAAGAAGCGTTCGGACGGCAGCATCCAGTACGCCGAAAACCCGCCGAAGAAGTACCAGGACATTTATCCGTTCGACTTCGAGACGGCCGACTGGCGCGCCTTGTGGCTCGCGCTGGCGGGGGTCTTCGAGCACTGGGTCGGTGAGGGCGTGCGCGTGTTTCGCGTGGACAACCCCCACACCAAAGCCTATCCCTTCTGGGAATGGGTGATCGCGCGGGTGCGTGCGTTGCAGCCCGAGGTCGTCTTCCTGTCCGAGGCCTTCACCCGGCCGCGCGTGATGCACCGCCTGGCCAAGGTCGGCTTCAGCCAGTCGTACACCTACTACACCTGGCGCAACACGAAGCAGGAAATCACCGAGTACTTCACCGAGCTCACCCGTGGCGTCGGCCGCGAGTACTTCCGCCCCAACGTGTGGCCGAACACGCCGGACATCCTGCCCGCTGCACTCCAGTACGGGGGGCGCCCGGTTTTCATGGCCCGGGTGGCCATGGCCGCGACGCTGTCGGCCAGCTATGGAATCTACGGCCCGGCGTACGAACTGCTGGAGGCGCAGGCACTGCGCGCCGGTGGCGAGGAGTACCTCGACTCAGAGAAGTTCGAACGCCGTGTGTGGGACCGTTCGCGCGCCGATTCGTTGGCCGAATTCATCGCGGTGCTCAACCGTGCCCGGCGCGACAACCCGGCCCTGCAGAGCGACGCCGGCCTGCGGTTTCTGCCCATCGACAACGAGCAGATGATTGCCTATGCGAAGACCTCTGCCGACGGTGCGAACACAGTCGTGTGTGTGGTCAACCTCGACCCGCACCACACGCAGAGCGGCTGGGTCGGGTTGGACCAGGGCGCCCTCGGCATCCAGCCCGGACAGGCCTACCAGCTGCACGACCTGGTCAGCGGTTCCCACTTCCTGTGGCACGGCGAACGCAACTTCGTCAGCCTGGATCCACAGCGCACGCCCGTTCATGTGATGGAGCTCCGCTCGCGCCTCAAGCGCGAGAACGATTTTGATTACTTCCTTTGAGAGATGCCCGTGACCGATGAAATCAAGCGCGCAGACCTCGGCGCGATCGTCCCTGCCCCCTCCGTGGCCGAGCCTGTCCACGATCCGCTCTGGTACAAGGACGCGGTCGTCTACGAGCTGCATATCAAGGCCTATGCCGACGCCAACGGCGATGGCGTCGGTGACTTCCGGGGACTGACCGAACGCCTCGACCATGTGCAGTCGCTCGGGGTCAACACCATCTGGCTGCTGCCGTTCTACCCTTCGCCCCAGCGTGACGATGGCTACGACGTGGCCGACTACGAAAACGTGCACCCCAACTACGGCACGCTCGACGACTTCAAGGCTTTCGTGGTCGAGGCGCATCGGCGCGGCCTGCGCGTGATCACAGAGCTGGTGGTCAACCACACCTCCGACCAGCACCCCTGGTTTCAGGCCGCGCGGCGCGCGCCCAAGGGCTCACCCGAACGCGACTTCTACGTCTGGAGCGACGACAACACCCTGTATTCGGGCACGCGCATCATCTTCACGGACACCGAGAAGTCGAACTGGACCTGGGACGAGGTCGCGCAGCAGTACTTCTGGCACCGCTTCTTCAGCCACCAGCCCGACCTGAACTTCGACAACCCGCTGGTGCTTGAGGCGGTGTTGAAGACCATGGAGTTCTGGCTCGAGATGGGGGTGGACGGCTTCCGGCTCGACGCCATTCCCTACCTCATCGAGCGCGACGGTACGAGCAACGAGAACCTGCGCGAGACGCATACGGTGATCAAGGCGATCCGCGCGCGCATCGAGGCCAACTACCCGGGCCGCCTGCTGCTGGCCGAAGCCAATATGTGGCCCGAGGACGTGCGCGAATACTTTGGCGACGCCGACGAATGCCAGATGGCCTACCACTTCCCGCTGATGCCGCGCATGTACATGGCCATCGCCCAGGAAGACCGCCACCCGATCGTTGAGATCCTCGCGCAGACGCCCGAGATCCCCGACAGCTGCCAGTGGGCGGTGTTCCTGCGCAACCACGACGAGCTCACGCTGGAAATGGTGACCAGCAAGGAGCGCGACTACATGTACGCGATGTACGCATCGGATGCGCGGGCACGGATCAACCTCGGCATCCGCCGCCGGCTCGCTCCGCTGCTGGAAAACGACCGCGCCCGCATCGAGTTGATGAACGGTCTGCTGCTGTCGATGCCGGGCACACCAGTGCTGTATTACGGTGACGAGATCGGCATGGGGGACAACATCTTTCTCGGCGATCGCGATGGCGTGCGCACCCCGATGCAATGGACGAGCGACCGCAACGGTGGCTTCTCGCGGGCCGATCCGCAGCGCCTGTACCTGCCACCGATCCAGGACCCGATCTACGGGTTCGAGGCCTTGAACGTCGAAGCGCAGGCGCGCGAGCCCTCGTCGTTGATGAACTGGACCAAGCGCATGCTCGGCGTGCGCAACGCCACCCAGGCCTTTGGCCGTGGCCGCTTCACCATGCTGCACCCGGGCAACCGCAAGGTGCTGGCCTACGTGCGCGAGTACGGCGAGGACGTGATCCTGTGTGTGTTCAACGTCAGCCGCGTCGCACAACCGGTCGAGCTCGCGCTGGAGGCCCACAAGGGCCGTGTGCCGGTCGAGATGATGGGGCGCAGCCCGTTCCCGCCCATCGGCGATCTGCCCTACATGCTCACGCTGCCGGCCTATGGATTTTTCTGGTTCCGCCTGGCCACCGACGCCGCGCCGCCAACCTGGCACGCAGAACGCCTGGCGCTTGAAGACCTGCCGGTGCTTGTGCTGTTCGACGGCTGGAACAGCTTCTTCCGGGGCAATGTGGTGCCATGGCGCATGGGCATGGCCGAGAAGACGCGCAACCAGTTCGAACGCGAACTGATGCCCCGTTTCATGGTGCGCCAGCGCTGGTACGCAGCCAAGGGTGAGCCGCTGGAGCGCGCCACCCTGGCAGCTCACGGCATGTTCGAAGAAGGCAAGTCGCAGTGGTTGCTGGCGCTGATCGACACCCAGGGCCCCGCGACATCGGAACGCTACTTCGCGCCTCTGGTGATTGCCTTCGAAGACGACGACGAGGAGCGCACCCGCGCCCTGATGCCCGTGGCCGTGACCAAGGTGCGCCAGCAGGCCACCATGGGCGTGCTGGCCGATGCAATGGGCGACGAGCTCTTCTGCCGGGCCGTGGTCTCCGCCATCGCTTCGCGCCGCGAAACCCTGGCCGATGGTGGCGTGGTGCGGTTCGTGCCGACCGAGGCCTGCAGCGCGGTCGTTGGCGACGCGCTGCAGAGCGCCACACCGCTGCAGCGGCTGACCACCAGCAGCAACTCGATCAGCCTGCTGGGCGAGCGGCTGTTCCTGAAGGCCTATCGGCGCTTGCACGCCGGCATCAACCCCGAACTGGAGATGGGCAGCTTTCTCACCGACGTTGCGCATTACGCGCATTGCGTGCCCGTGGCCGGCAGCGTCGAGTACCACGCCAAGGACGGCACGGTCTGGGCGCTGGCGCTGCTGCAGGCGCAAGTGAAGAACCAAGGCGATGCATGGCACTTCACTGTGGACCAGCTGGCGCGGCTTCTGGAATCGCTGCGCAACGTCGACACCGACTTGCAGGCCGGCATGGACGCGATGGCGGAGCGGGTGGATGTATTGGCGCGCCGGGTGGCGGAGCTGCACCTGGCGCTGGCGCAATCCCACAGCATGCCTGCGTTCGATCCGGAGCCGATCCGCGTCGCGGACCTGGTGCACTGGACGTCGGCTGTGCGCAGCGAGCTTTCGCACACGCTTGAGTTGCTGGAGCAGCGCCGCGCCACCTTGAGCGAGCCCCTGGCCGCCCTGGCTTCGCAGGTCGTGTCGGCCCGCGCCGCGCTCGATGCACGGATCACGATGGCCGCCTCGGCGACGCCTGCCGGCGTGAAGACCCGCCTGCACGGCGATCTGCACCTGCAGCAGGTGTTGATCGCGCAGGACGATTTCCTCATCATCGATTTTGAAGGTGAGCCGCAACGCTCGCTCGCGGAGCGGCGTGCCAAGCACAGCGCGCTGCGCGATGTGGCTGGCATGTTGCGTTCGTTCGACTACGCCCGGCACACCGCACTGCACCAGGCGGCGCAGGGTGGCGTCGAGCTGGAGCGGCTGGCTCCGAGCGCCCGGCTGTGGGAGCGGCACATGCGGCAGGCGTTCCAGAGTGCCTACCGCCAGGTGGCGGTGGCCGGGGGGCTCTATGCGAACGAGTCCGCGTTCGGTGAAGCCACCGCACTGCTGGACCTGTTCGAACTCGAGAAGGCGCTGTACGAACTGCGCTACGAACTGGACAACCGGCCCGACTGGGTCGGCGTCCCGCTCGCCGGAATCGCCGCGCTGGCCGGCATCGAATCAGACACCAGGAGTTGAGATGGAAAACATTGACGTGATGCTGGTCCCGCTGCGCGGGATACTGCTTGAAATAGGCAACTTCCTGCCGCGCCTGGGGGTGGCCCTCGCGGTGATTGTGGTCGGCTGGCTGCTGGCCAAGGGCTTGCGCATGGCGGTCGTGAAAACGCTGCGGGCCTTCAACTTTCACATCCTGACCGAGCGCGCCGGCATCGACGGCTTTCTGAAGCAGGGAGGCACCGAGAAGGACACCGTCGAATGGTTCGGTCTCATCGCCTACGTGCTGGTGCTGGTCGCTTCGCTGATCGTGGCCTTCAACACGCTGGGCCTGACCCAGGTGACCGATTTGCTGGGCAAGGTCCTGTTGTTCGTGCCGCGCTTGCTGGTGGCCTTGCTGGTGGTTGTGTTCGGCAGTTACTTTTCGCGCTTCATCGCCAACGCGGTGCAGCGCTACTTCCAGGCCGCAGGCATCAGCGATGCCGAGATCCTGAGCCGCATCGTGCGCTACGCGGTGATGGTTTTCGTGCTGCTGCTGGCGGTGGACCACCTGGAGATCGGTGGTGGGCTGATCCAGCACACCTTCCTGATCCTCCTGGGCGGCGTCGTGTTGGCGTTGGCACTGGCGTTCGGTCTCGGCGCCCGTGAGCGTGCTGCCCAGCTGATCGAGCGCTGGTTCCCGCGCGACCCGAGGGACCCTGCCTGATGGCCGCCTCGGCCGTCATTGATGCCCTGTGGCCGGGCAAGCCTTATCCGCGGGGAGCGACCTGGGATGGCATGGGTGTCAATTTCGCGCTGTTCTCCGAGTCGGCCGAGCGGGTCGAGTTGTGCCTGTTCGACGCGAGCGGGCGCAACGAGATTGCGCGTCTGGCCCTGCGCGAGCAGACCGACCAGGTTTTCCACGGCTACTTGCCCCAGGCGCGCCCAGGTCTGTTGTACGGCTACCGGGTTTACGGACCGTACCGTCCGCAAGACGGTCATCGCTTCAACGGAAACAAACTGCTGCTGGATCCGTACGCGCGCAACATCGTCGGCGCCATCCGCTGGCACGACGCGCTGTTCGGCTACCGGGTCGGCAGCCCACAAGCCGATCTGTCTTTCGACCGTCGCGACAGTGCCCCGTACCTGCCGCGCTGCAAGGTCATCGAATCGGCATTCACCTGGGGCGACGACCGACCGCCCAACGTGCCCTGGCATGAAACGGTGATCTATGAACTCCATGTGGCCGGCTTCACACGCCTGCACCCCGATGTGCCACCCGCCCTTCGCGGCACCTACGCCGGTCTGGCCTGCGCACCCGTGATCGACCATTTCAAACGCCTGGGCGTGACCACCATCGAACTGATGCCGGTGCACTCCTTTCTGGACGACCGCCACCTGGTTGAAAAGGGCCTGCGCAACTATTGGGGCTACAACACCATCGGCTACTTCGCACCCGAGCACCGGTACAGTGCCAGCGGCAAGGTCAGCGAGTTCAAGACCATGGTCCGGACGATGCACGAAGCCGGCATCGAGGTCATTCTGGACGTGGTCTACAACCACACGGCCGAAGGCAACGAGCTCGGCCCCACGCTGGCTTTTCGCGGCATCGACAACGCGTCCTACTACCGCCTTGCTCACGACAGCCTGCGCCACTACCAGGACTTCACCGGCTGCGGCAACACGCTGAACATGCAGCATCCGCGTGTGTTGCAGTTGTTGATGGACTCGCTGCGCTACTGGGTCACGGAGATGCATGTGGACGGCTTCCGCTTTGACCTGGCCTCGGCGCTCGCCCGCGAACTGCATGCGGTGGACCGGTTGAGTGCGTTCTTCGACATCCTGCGCCAGGACCCGGTGCTGTCGCGCGTCAAGCTGATTGCCGAGCCCTGGGACCTGGGCTCCGGTGGCTATCAAGTCGGCAACTTCCCCGTGGGCTGGGCCGAGTGGAACGACAAGTACCGCGACACCATGCGTGCGTACTGGAAGGGCGAGGGCGGCGTGATCGGCGAGTTTGCCCAGCGCCTCACCGGATCGAGCGACCTCTACAACCGCAGCAGCCGCAAGCCCTATGCGAGCATCAACTTCATCGCTGCGCACGATGGTTTCACCATCGCCGACGTTGTGAGCTACAACGACAAGCACAACGAAGCCAATGGTGAAGACAACCGCGACGGCCACAGCCACAACCTGTCGTGGAACTGCGGCGTCGAGGGTCCCACCGACGATGTCGACGTGCGGGCCTTGCGGGCGCGCCAGCAGCGCAACTTCATCACCACGCTGCTGCTCTCGCAGGGCGTGCCCATGTTGCTGGCCGGCGACGAGATGGGGCGCACCCAGCGTGGCAACAACAACGCTTACTGCCAGGACAACGCCATCAGCTGGCTTGACTGGACCCCGAGCGACGACCAACGCTCCCTGCTGGCTTTCACCCAGCGGGTGATGGCGCTGCGTGCGGCGCACCCCGTGTTCCGCCGACGCGACTTTTTCCAGGGTCGCCCGCTGCATGGCAGCACGGTGCGCGACATCGTGTGGCTGCAGCCACACGGCACCGAGATGGGTGAGCAGGAGTGGGGGCAGGACCACGCCCGGGCCCTGGCCGTTTTTCTGTCGGGCGACGGGCTCAACGAGGTCGATGGGCGTGGCCGCGCCGTGCGCGACGACAGCTTTGTGGTGATGTTCAACGCCGACTCGAACGAGGTTCGGTTTGTGCTGCCCCCGGGCCTGGTGGCGCCGACGGGCGAGTTGCTGATCGACACCTCGTTCGGCGCCGACCGACCCGATACGGCGTTCGACTCGGGCCAGCCGTACGTGCTGGCCGCCCGTTCGCTTGCGCTCGTGCGCTTCAAGAGAAATGCGGTGCCATGAACCGATTGCACAACATGCCTTTCGGCGCGGAGCCGACGGGGCAGGGTGGCGCGCGGGTTCGCCTGTGGGCGCCGGCCGCCTCGCGTGTGGTGCTGGTTCGCAGCGGCGAAGGACCGGACCTGGGCAGCTTCCCGATGCACGTGCAGGACGGCGGCTGGTTCGAACTTGAGCTGCCACGCACCCAGGTCCGCACCGACTACGCGTTCAGCATCGACGGCGGCGTGGTCGTGCCCGATCCGGCCTCCCGCAGCAACCGCAACGGCGTGCATGGACCCAGCACCCTGGTCGACCCGAGCGCTTTCGCCTGGACCGACGACGCGTGGCGGGGTCGGCCATGGCATGAAGCGGTGATCTACGAACTTCACCTGGGCTGCTTCACTCCCGAGGGGACGTTCGCGGCGGCGATCGAACGGCTGGACGCGTTGGTGGCGCTCGGCGTCACCGCCATCGAACTGATGCCGGTGGCCGAGTTTGCGGGCCGTCACGGCTGGGGCTACGACGGTGTGCTGCCGTTTGCCCCCAAAGCCGCCTACGGCACGCCGGACGACCTCAGGCGGCTGGTGTGTGCGGCCCACCAGCGGGGCCTGATGGTGCTGCTGGATGTGGTCTACAACCACTTCGGCCCCGACGGCAACCACCTGAACGCTTATGCACCCGGTTTCTTCAATCCCGAGGTGGCCACGCCCTGGGGCGCCGCCATCAACCTCGACGGCCCAGGCAGCCGCGTGGTGCGCGACTTCTTCATCCACAACGCGCTCTACTGGATCGAGGAGTTCCACCTCGACGGTCTGCGCATCGACGCGGTGCACGCCATGCACGACACCGGATCGCCGCACTTCATCGACGAACTCGTCGGTGCCGTGCGCGCTGGCCCCGGGCGTGAGCGGCATGTGCATCTGGTGCTGGAGAACGACCTCAACGATGCATCGCGCCTCGGCCGGGACGCGGCCGGCGCGCCACGGCTGGCCGACGCGCAATGGAACGACGACGTGCACCACGCGGTGCATGTGATGGCCACCGGCGAGACCGACGGCTACTACATCGACTACGCGGGCGAGCCGGTGCGGCTCTTTGGCCGCGCCTTGGCCGAAGGTTTTGCGTTCCAGGGCGATCCGTCGCCCTACCGCGGCGGCGAGGTGCGCGGCACGCCTTCGGCGCACCTGTCACCGCTGGCTTTCGTCAACTCGCTGCAGACGCACGACCAGGTGGGCAACCGCGCGTTCGGCGAGCGCATCGCCACGTTGGCGGCGCAGGCGGATCGCAGCGATGCGCTGCGCGCGATGCTGGCTTGCGTGCTGCTGGCGCCGTCGGTGCCGATGCTGTTCATGGGCGAGGAGTGGGCGGCCAGCACGCCGTTCCTGTACTTCTGTGACTACCAGGGTGAGCTTGCGCAGGCCGTGACGAACGGGCGGCGCGCGGAATTCGGCCGCTTCGCCCGCTTCAACGAACCGAGCGCCCGCGACGCCATTCCCGACCCGAACGCCGAGAGCACGTTTGCAAAGAGCAAACTCGACTGGCAGGAGCGCGACCGAACGCCCCACGCCGACTGGCTCGCGCTTTACAGCGACCTGCTGCGGCGGCGGCATGTGCACCTCTCACCCTGGCTGGAGGGCTCGCGCAGCGGCGTCATGACGCTGGATGCATCCGGCACGCTGCGCATCACCTGGCCGCTGGCTTCGGGCCATCGCTGGCATCTGCTGGCGCAGCTGGCTTCGCATGCAAGCCCTGCAGGCATGGACATCGAACTGCCCGGCTCCGTCGTTTACCGCAGCCATCCGGTCGCTGCGCGACTGGCCCCCTGGTCCGTCCAGTTCGCGATCGAGGCGCCATGACAAACCCCACCCCGCGGCGAGAGGCGATCGTGCCGCACGCTACCTACCGCGTGCAGTTGCACAGCGGCTTTCGCTTCACCGATGCGAAGGCGCTCGTGCCCTACCTGGCCGATCTCGGCATCAGCCACCTCTACATCTCGCCGCCGCTGCGGGCGCGGGCCGGCAGCCAGCACGGTTACGACGTGGTCGACCACGGCATGCTGAACCCCGAACTGGGCACGCGCGCCGAATTCGACGAGCTGGTGGAGAGCCTTCACGCCCGAAGCATGGGCCTGCTGGTCGACATCGTGCCCAACCACATGGGGGTGTTGAGCGGAGACAACGCCTGGTGGCTCGACGTGCTGGAGAACGGCGCGGCGTCGGCGTATGCCGACCACTTCGACATTGCGTGGCGCAATGCCGATCCGGTGTTGAGCGACAAAGTGCTGCTGCCGGTGCTGGGCGACCAGTACGGCGCGGAACTGGAGAAGGGCGACATTCGCCTGGCCTTCGATGCGGCGGCTGGTGCATTCACGGTGGCTTACCACGAACACCGTTTGCCGATCGACCCGAGTGGTTACGGAGCGCTGCTCAGGCTGGCGCAGCGCGCCTTGTTGCCGGGGGCGATGTCGGGCGTGCGGGTCAACCGGCTCTCCAGCCTGGCGACCTTGTTCGACCGGTTGCCCGGGCGCAACGAAACCGAGGCTTCGGCCCGCCAACGCCGCCAGCTGGACACCGTGCGACTGAAGGATGCGCTGGCGCAGCATGTGCGCGAGTTCCCCGCGCTGGTGGCGGCGATCGATCAGGTGGTCGGCGTGATGAACGGCCGACCGGGCGACCGCAGCAGCTTCGACGCCCTCGACGCACTCATCGATGCCCAGGCGTACCGGCTGGCCCACTGGCGCATCGCGGCCGACGAGATCAACTACCGCCGCTTCTTCGACATCAACGAACTCGCCGCGCTGCGCATGGAGCGCCCCGAGGTCTTCGAGGCGACACACCGCCTGCTGCTGGAGCTGGCCGTCAGCGGCGCCATCGACGGCCTGCGGGTGGACCACCCCGACGGCATGGCCGACCCGGCGGGCTACTTCGAACGCCTGCAACTGCGGTATGCCGAGATGGCGGGCCTGCCCGCACCGACCGGGCGGCGCGGAGATGGCGCTGCGGATCTGCCTCTGTACGTGGTGATCGAGAAGATCGTTGCTCCGCACGAAGCGGTACCCGACGACTGGGCGGTGCACGGCACCACCGGCTACCGCTTCGCCAACGTGATCAACGGACTGATGATCGACGGTGCCGCGAAGACCCGGCTGGACCGCGTGTGGCGTTCGTTCGTGGGCGAGGAGGCTGTGGACTTCGACACGCTGGCCTGGCAATGCCGCCACGTCGTGATGGAAGGAACGCTGGCCGGCGAGCTCACGGTGCTCAGCGCGTCGTTGCTGCGCCTGGCCCGAGAAGACCGCCGCACGCGCGACTTCACGCTGAACTCGTTGCGGCAGGCACTGGCCGAGGTGGTGGCGTCGTTCCCGGTTTACCGCACTTACATGCTGCACAAGCCGAGCGCACAGGACCGCAAGTTCGTCGACTGGGCGATTGGCCGCGCGCGCCGCCGCAGTCTCGCGGCGGCACCCGGCGTGTTCGACTTTTTGCGCCGTGTGCTGATCGGTCGCCCCCTGACCGGCGCTCCGGTCGGTCTGGGCGTTCGCTACCGGGAGTTTGCGCGCCGGCTCCAGCAGTACACGGCGCCGGTGGCGGCCAAGGGCATTGAAGACACGGCGTTGTACCGCCACCACCGGCTGGTGTCGGTGAACGATGTGGGGGGAGACCCCGACGCCTTCGGCATGTCGATCGATGCCTTCCATGCGGCCAGCCTGGACCGCTCGACGCGCTGGCCGGACACGATGCTGGCGAGCTCGACCCACGACGCCAAGCGCTCGGAAGACGTGCGCATGCGCATCGACGTCATCAGCGAGATGCCTGCCGCGTGGCGCTTGACGGTGCGGCGCTGGAGCCGGTTGAACCGCAGCCACAAGCGCACCGTGGACGGTGAGCGCGCGCCGACGCGCAACGACGAGTACCTGCTGTACCAGTTGATCGTGGGCAGCCTGCCGGTGGGCGAGCTCGACGATGCCGGGCTTGCCCACTACGCCGGGCGGGTCGAGCAGGCGATGCTCAAGTCGGCCCGCGAGTCCAAGGCGGTGACCAGCTGGATGAACCCCAACCTGGCCTACGAAGGCGCTTTGAGTTCCTTCGTGCACGCCTTGCTGGGGCGTCGTGAGCGCAACCTGTTTCTCGACGACGTGCAGGGCAACACGGCCGTCATCGGTTGGCACGGCGCGCTCAATGGTCTGACCATGGCGGTGGTCAAAACGCTGTCGCCGGGCGTGCCGGACTTCTACCAGGGGCACGAATCGATCCAGTTGTCGCTGGTCGACCCGGACAACCGGCGCCCCGTCGACTTCGCCCTACGGCGCGAGATGCTCACCGAGGCACGCTCCATCGCGGCCATGCCCGACCGGTCTGCAGCGCTGGGCGAACTGCTGGCCCATGCGGGCGATGGCCGGGCCAAGTTCTGGGTCACCTGGCAGGCGCTGCAGCTTCGGCGGGACCGTATCCACATGCTGAGGCACGCGACCTATGTGCCGCTGGAAGTGCGTGGCGAACGCAGCGCCAACGTGATCGCATTTGCACGCCGGCATGGGCGTTCGTGGGTGGTGGTGGTGGGCACGCGCCTGAGCGCCGCCTTCGGGCTGCCGGTGGGCACCGCACCGCTGGGTGACTGCTGGGGCGACACAGCGATCGTGTGGCCGGAAGGCGCCATGCCGGACTGCGCGGAACCGTTGCTCACCGACGCAGTGAGCGGCCAGCGCCACGGAACACACAGGGAGACGCTGCCGCTGGCCGAGGTGCTGCGAGAATTTCCAGTAGCGGTGCTCTTCAGCGCCGACGCTGGAAGCCATGACACCCCAACCTGACGCGACCGACCTGCCGCTGATCGAAGCCTGCACCGAAGCCGCGCTGAAACTGCTGCAGGCCAACCTGACGCCTCAGGGCATCCTTGCGGCCAGCTTGACGGAAGCGGCCGAGGCGCGCCGCTACACCCGCATCTTCGGGCGCGACGCGGCCATCTGCGTGATGGCCATGTGTGGCAGCGGTGTCGAATCCCTCGAGGTGGGGGCGGTGGCCAGCCTCGATGCGCTGGTGGCGCAGCAGGCGCTCAATGGCCAGATTCCCAAGTACGTCGACCCGCAGGGGCAAGACGCGGACTTCTGGTACCTCGGCTGTATCGATGCGACCTTGTGGTGGCTGATTGCGGTGGACCACGTGCGCCGCGCGGGTCGGGTGAGCCCGGATCGCTGGCAAGCCGGCGTCGATCGTGCCATCGCCTGGCTGCTGGCGCAGGAGCACCAGCGCTTCAGGCTGCTGCAGCAGAACGAGGCCAGTGACTGGGCCGACATCATGCCGAGGTCGGGCTACGTGCTCTACACCAATGCGCTGTGGTTCGAGGTCAAACGGCGCTACGGTCTGGCGGACATCGAGGCCACGCACCACCACTTCAACCACCTCTTCGACCCGTTCCAGCGCGACCTGCCCGAGTACCACCGGGCGCGGTTGTTGCGCCACTATGCACGCCGCGGCCGGCGCGACACCGGCCTGTACCTCAGCTTTGTCAACCTGGCGGTGGCCGGCCACGAAGGAGATGTGTTCGGCAACCTCATGGCCGTGTTGAACGGTCTTGCCGACACCGCCAAAAGCCACCGGATTGTTCAGACCATTGACCGGGCGCACGCCGCCGAGCCCTACCCGGTGCGGGTCGTTCTGCACCCGCTGTCACGCCAGCACGAACTCTGGCGGCCCTACATGGCGCGGCACCAGCAGAACAGCGTGCACCAGTACCACAACGGCGGCATCTGGCCCTTTGTGGGGGGCTACTGGGTGATGGCGCTGGCACGGGTCGGCATGCACGAGCAGGCGAGATCGGCACTGGTGCGGCTCGCCCACACGAACGCGCTGGACAACTGGCGCTTCACCGAGTGGTTTCACGGCCGCACGCTCAAGCCCATGGGCATGGCCGGGCAGAGCTGGAACGCGGCCACCTTTCTGCTCGCCCGCCGCGCTGTCGAGGACCCGGGCTGATCAGCCAGCGCTGGTGCGCCAGCCGCGCAGACAGCTTCGGCTCACACTGGTGCTGCCGGTGACGGCAAGGCAGATGCGGCACCGCCTTGCACCACCAGATCGTGCAAGCTCATGCCGCCCAGTGACGTGGCCGCCGCCTCCAGCAACTGCGTGACCAGCCGGTCCACGGCGGCCGATGTCGGTACGGCCGAGGGCGACAGAAATCCATCTTCGTCGGCGGCACGAACGGCCTGCAGCACATCAACCAGCAGGATGCGGGCCGGGTCGCGTGCCGGCAGGTAGAGGCACGGGTCGTCGGCTGTGGCGACCACCATGGCCTTGCGCTCCAGTTCGTCGAGCACCACCATGAGCACATGACTCGGAACCTTCAGGTGTTCGGTGAATGCCTGCTGCGAAGGGGCGGTCTCACCTTGAATGAAGCGCATCGCGACCAGTTCCATGATCGACAGCGCCAGCAGCTCGCGCATGCGGTTGCTCAGGCGCGGCTCGCCGCCGCGCAGGTACAGGTATTCCGGGTGCTGCACATAGAAGGCCACGCTGGCGCCGAACAGCAGCACCAGCCAGCTCAGGTACAGCCAGATCATGAAGAGGATCAGGATCGCAAAGCTGGCGTAGATGGCCGCGTAGTTGTTCGAGCCGGCAATGAAGACCGCAAATGCCCAGCCCGCTGTTTGCCAGGCGATGCCACCCACGGCGCCACCCACCAGGGCTGGCCACAGCCGCACGCGCGTGTTGGGCATGAACAGGTAGATGAAGGTGAAGGCCCCGGAGATCAGCAGATACGGCACCAGCCGGCTGAGCGTCTGCAGCGCCTGGCTCATCACGTCCACCGCCATGAGGCCCTGCACCAGTTCGATGCTCATCACGGTGGCGGTGGCGCCCAGCGCGGCGAACACCAGGATCGGGCCGACCATCAGCACGGTGAGGTAACGCGTGAACCTTTCGCCCAGTGAGCGTGTGCGTGGCGCGTGCCAGATGTAGTTGAGCGACTCCTCGATTTTCTGGATGAGCGAGATCGACGTGTACAGCAGAAGCGCCAGCCCGACTGCGCCGAGCACGCCCACGTTCATGTTCTCGATGAAGCCCGTGATGCGCAGCGCGACATCGGCCCCTTTCTCTCCCAGGGGCTCAAGCAGGTTCAGCAACATCGGCTGAATCTGGTTCGTGACGCCGAACGCCTTGAGCACCGAGAAGCTCAGCGCCAGCAGCGGCACGATGGACAACAGCGTGGTGTAGACCAGGCCCATGGCGCGCAGCGTGAGCTGCCCGAAAGCCAGGTCCCGGCCCAGGATCAGCACGGTGCGCGCCAGTCGCACCAGGCCGGTCGTGCGGGCGGGTGCCCACACCAGCGTCTCGACACGGTCCTTCAGTGAGGTCAGGGGCATATGCGTTGTTTCGTGGGGTCGGTGACGGCCTCAAACCGTACCACGCCATTCAAGATGTTTGCATCACCTCACGAGGGAGGTCGACCACGCAAAGTTCCACATGGGCCGTTCATGCCCGGCAGAGCGGCATCTGCGGAACCCGACGGCGTGCATGGCGGTCCCATTTGCATCTGCCGCCGTGATCCACCGCACAACACGGGTTGCGCCTCAAATGTCGACCCACCCATGAAGGCCGACTTGCCCTGGAAAACGCCGTGGCCACCCACGACGGAGATCGTCGAGCCGCGACTTGTGTGGCAGGGATGGGCGTCGTGCGCGATCGGCGAACTTCTCCGGGAAGTTCGTTCTCGGTCATGCCGTGCGTGGAGGTGCGCCGCCGCTCGTTGTGTCGACCTCAGTGCCGCGTGGTGTCGGCACCGGTCCCCTGCCTTGCAGGGAACCGAGCAGATCCAGTGGCAGCGGCAACACGACCGTCGAGGCGCGATCGCCGGCCACCTGGGTCATGGTCTGCAAGTAACGCAACTGCATGGCCTCGGGTTGTTGGGCCAACATTCGGGCCGCCTCCAGCAACGCTGCCGAGGCCTGCTTTTCGCCTTCGGCGTGGATCACCTTGGCGCGCCGCTCGCGTTCGGCTTCGGCCTGGCGCGCAATGGCCCGCACCATCGACTCATTCAGATCGATGTGCTTGATCTCGACATTGGTGACTTTGATGCCCCAGGCATCGGTCTGCGCGTCGAGGATCTGCTGCACATCGATGTTCAGACGCTCGCGCTCGGCCAGCATCTCGTCCAGTTCGTGCTTGCCAAGCACGACCCGCAACGTCGTCTGGGCGAGCTGGCTGGTCGCCATCAGGTAGTTCTCCACTTGAATGATCGCCTTCTGCGGATCGACGACGCGAAAGAACACCACGGCGTTGACCTTCACCGAGACGTTGTCTCGTGAAATCACGTCTTGTGGCTCGACGTCCATGGTCACCACCCGCAGGTCCACGCGCACCATCTGCTGGATACCCGGGATCACCAGGACAAGCCCTGGACCTTTGACTTTCCAGAAGCGGCCCAGTTGAAACACGACGCCGCGCTGGTACTCGCGCAAGATGCGAAGAGAGCTGACCGCAAGAAAAACCAACAGCGGCAAAAGCACGCCACCGAGTCCCCAATTGAAGTCGAAGATCATGTTGCGTCTCCTGGTGTGGTTGGACCTGTCTCGGTTTGCACCTCAAGCGTCAACCCCTGCAAGCCGATGACGCGCACCCGTTGTCCTGGTTGCAGAGGATCTGTGCTGGTTGCACGCCAGCGCTCTCCATGAATCTGGACCCAGGCTCCGCTGTCGGCCCGCGCGAGCACGATTCCTTCTGCGCCTTTCGTCTCTTCGCACCCGCTGACGATCGGGCGCCGTCGAGCGCGCAGAGCCATCCCTCCGGCAAAGAGCACCACCGCGGTCGAACTGGCCGCCAGGCCGAATATCAGTGGCAGCGGAAGGCCCAGGCCCGGGACGTCGCGGTCGAACAGCAGCAGGCCCCCGGCGACAAAGGCGACCACGCCGCCGGCACCGAGCACCCCGAGCGTCGGCGTCACCACCTCCGCTGCCAGCAACGCGAGGCCAAGGATGATCAGCGCCAGACCGGCGTAATTGACGGGCAGCAACTGCAGCGCGAACATCGCGAGCAGCAGGCAGATCGTGCCCACGGTGCCAGGCAGTCCGAAGCCCGGCGAGGAGAACTCGAACATGAGGCCGTAGATGCCAAGCATCATCAGGATCAGCGCGAAGCTTGGATTCGCGAGCACCGAAAGCAGCCGTTGGCGCCAGTCCGGCAGCATCGCTTGTTGAGTGAGTCCCCGCGTGGCCAGTGTCAGATCCGCTCCATGGACACGGACCTGGCGGCCGTCGATCCGGGCCAGCAGGTCGTCCACGTCCTCGGCGACGACGTCCACCACCTTCGCGCTCAGCGCCTCGGTGGCGGTGAGGCTCACCGCCTCTCGCACGGCGCGTTCGGCCCACTCGGCATTGCGGCCGCGCTGCTGGGCCAAGCCGCGGATGAAGGCGGCGGCGTCGTGCACCTGCTTGGCCGCCATGGCGTCAGCCGGCGCCGTTGAAGCAGGCCTGGGATCGCCTTGATCAGGATCGTCCTTCGAGGATCCGGTTGGTTCGCCGCCCTTGTCCTGAACCGGTGGCTTGCGCTCGGCGCCGGGCAGGCCGATCGCCACGGGCGTGGCCGCACCCAGCGTCGTCGCGGGTGCCATTGCAGCGATGTGCGACGCATAGAGGATGTAGGTGCCGGCACTGGCGGCGCGCGCGCCTGCCGGGCTCACGAAGACCGCCACCGGCACTCGTGAGGCGAGGATGGCCTGAACGATCTGACGCATCGAAATGTCCAGGCCGCCTGGTGTGTCGAGTTGAATCACCACCAACGGTGCACCCGCGTCGGCTGCCTTGGCGATGCCGCGAATCACATAGTCGGCGCTTGCCGGGCCGATGGCGTCCTTCACCTGCAGCACCACCACCGGCGCAGCACGCGCTTCGAACGCAGCGAACCCGATCAGCAAGACCGCAACCAGGCGCAGCCAGACGCTCGGCAGGCCGGCAGGTTTCTCCCTTGCGCGACCCTCGCGCCGCTGAGCTTCACCCTGGGGCGCACCACGCTCGCTGGCGTGTCCCATTGAACGCAAGTCGTTCAGAAAGCGATCGATGCGGGCCTTGTGTTTCTCCAAGATGCAGCTCCCGAAGTCGTTTGCCCATGAGCTGGATCACCGAGCACGGCTCAAGGCAGTGCCAGGGTCGGTAGCGCGCTCGAAGGCCGATGCGGCTTCCAGCCAGAAGTCGTTGGCATGCATGGGCTGCATCGGCAACCGTGCTGCGGGCATCCATGAAGACGACCTGTCGGGTGCACACAGTGCCGGCTTGCACCCGGGGCCCCTTGACCTGGTCGGTGATGCGTTTCAGTGTGCGCCCGGGGCAGGTGTCCGGATTGAGCGTGCTCAACGTGCTTGACGCCCAACTCACTAGTCTGCTCATGCACCCTGGGCCGCATTCATGCAGCCGCAGTTCAGGTGCCACACACACACGTGTACTCACAGGAGCACAGACATGAAGCAGACCTCAGGCAGCGCGGTTGGCAAGAAGGCATTGATCAAGCGGCCTCCGATGGCGGTGGTGTCCCAGGGCGACGGGCATGCCCGTGCGGACGGCCCTGGCAGCGCGCAGGCCGGACCCTCGCGCGAGGAGCGCATTCACGAAGTGGCCTATGCGCTGTACGAGGCCCGCGGCTGCGTGGACGGTCACGACCTGGAAGACTGGCTCGCGGCAGAAGCTTCCGTTGCCCGCGAAGACCAGGGCGCCCCATCCGGCGGATCGCTTTCGGAACACTGAAGCACGTTGCGCGTTTCGTTTCCGGAAGTTTCCATGCCGCCCAGGGGGTGCCCGTGAGGCAAGGCTGCGGCGACTGTGTTGCCGCGGGTCAGCGCATGTGGCACCGCTTCCGCGAGGTTCAGCTTACATGCCGACTCCCGGCAATGCCGGCCGAACCGCGGTGGGCATCGGGCACCACAACACACCCCAACAGAAGGAGACCGACCATGCGCCACACCCTCATCGCCCTCACCCTCGCCCTGCCGCTGGCCGCCCAGGCCCAGACCAAGGCCCCGGCCAGCAGCTTCGAAATCAAGGCCCTCACGCCGGAGACAGCGCTGGTCGCGGCCCAGGCCGCTCTGGCCTCCTGCCGCGCGCAGGGCTTTCAGGTCGGCGTGGCGGTGGTCGACCGCTCGGGCCTGACGCAGGTGTTCCTGCGCGACCGTTTCGCTGGCGCGCACACCGTGGACGTGGCCACCAACAAGGCCTGGACAGCGGCGAGCTTTCGCACCTCCACCCTGGAACTGGCCAACGAGTCACAGCCCGGCAAGCCCATGAGCGGCATCCGCAGCACGCCCCGCATGCTGGCGGTGGGCGGCGGCGTGGTGATCGAGGCTGGCGGTTCGATCTATGGCGGCATTGGTGTCTCGGGTGCGCCCGGCGGCGAGGCCGACGACGCCTGTGCCCGCGCCGGCATCAAGGCCATCATCGACAAGCTCGAGTTCTGACCTGGCCATCCAGGCTTCGGGTGTCGATCTCTCACGGACGCTGGGAAAGGGCTCGGGCCAGGGGTTGTGGGTCCGTGCGGTGGCTTCGAATGGGGCGTGCTCAGCGGCAAGCTTTCAGCCTTGCGTTGGGCTCGGGTAGGCTCCACCCATGACCCAGTCCAGTTTTGTATTTGACGCGCCGCCGCCTCAACCACCGCCACCGCCTCCTCCCGCACCCACCCCACCGGCTCCCGCGCAGCTGCTGACGCCACACGAGATGGCGCAGCGCCTGGACCAGGACCCCGACTTTCGCGTGCTGCGGCGGCTGGTTCCGGTCCACGACTTTGGTCCCGCGCCCGCCGAGCCCGACATCCGGCACGTGCTGGTGCTCGACACCGAAACCACAGGCCTGTCGCACCAGACCGACAAGATCATCGAGCTGGCCATGCTGCTGGTGCAGGTGGACGCGAGCACGGGTGTGCCGTTCGGGCCGGTGGACATTCTGGAAGGGTTCGAAGACCCCGGCATGCCGATCCCCCCGGTGGCCAGGGAGGTGACCGGCATCAGCGACGACATGGTGCAAGGCCAACGGCTGGACGACGCCCTGGTCGCGACCATGGTGACCCGCGCCGACCTGATCGTGGCGCACAACGCCGGCTTTGATCGCCCGTTTGTGGAATCGCGTTTTCCGGTGTTTGTCGACAAGGCCTGGGCCTGTTCATTCGCCGACATCGACTGGAAGGCGGCCGGCGCCGGCTCGTCCAAGCTGAGCGCGCTGGCACAAGACCACGGGTGGTTCTATGACGCCCACCGCGCGCAAGTCGATTGCCACGCCTTGCTCCATGTGTTGACGCGACCGGTGGCCAAGACCACGACCACGGGTCTGTCGCACCTGATCGCTGCGGCCAGCAGCCCGAGTTTCAAACTCCGCGCCACCGGCTCACCGTTTGAATCGAAGGACCTGCTCAAGGGCCGGGGCTACCGCTGGGACGCCGAGGCCAAGGTCTGGTTTTGCACGCTCGTCGACCCGCAGCGTCTGGAAGAAGAACTGGCCTGGTTGAAAGCCGAGGTCTACGGCCGACGCAGCGCGCGGGTGGACATCGAGGCTCTGGACAGCCGGGTGCGTTACTCGGCCCGGCCCGGCACGCTCACACAGCAGGCGCTCTAGACAGGGCGTGGCGCGGGATCGCCTCAGCGCGCCGAGTTGGCGAGCCGGAAGATCGCGACCGCCTCCACCAGCTGCTGCGCCTGGGTCTTCAAGCTCGACGCAGCGGCCGCGCTTTCTTCCACCAGCGCGGCGTTCTGCTGCGTGGCCTGGTCCATCTGGGTGACGGCGTTGCCCACTTGCGCCACGCCGTCGCTCTGTTCTGTGGATGCGGCGCTGATCTCGCCCATGATGTCGGTGACCTGGCGGATGGAGCCCACGATCTCTGCCATGCGCTGGCCGGCTTCGTCGACCTGCACGCTGCCCTGTTCGACGCGCTCCACGCTGTCGCCGATGAGGCGTTTGATTTCCTTGGCCGCTTCGGCGCTGCGCTGCGCGAGGTTGCGCACCTCGCCGGCCACCACCGCAAATCCGCGGCCTTGTTCTCCCGCGCGGGCCGCTTCCACCGCGGCGTTGAGCGCGAGGATGTTGGTCTGGAACGAGATGCCGTCGATCACGCCGATGATGTCGGCGATCTTCTTGCTGCTGTCGTTGATGCCCTTCATGGTCTGCACCACCTGGCCCACCACGTCGCCGCCCTTGGTGGCGAATTCGCTGGCGCCCTGAGCGAGCTGGTTGGCCTGGCGGGCGTTGTCGGCGTTCTGTCGCACGGTGGAGCTCAGCTCTTCCATCGACGCCGCGGTCTCCTGCAGCGCCGAGGCTTGCTGTTCGGTGCGTGCGCTCAGGTCGTGGTTGCCTTGTGCAATCTGTGCGCTGGCGGTGGCCACGCTCTCGGAGTTCTCGCGCACCACGCGCACCACCGCCGAGAGCTTGCCCTGCATGGATTGCATGGCCTGCAGCAATTGCGCAATCTCGTCCGAGCCCCGGGTGTCCACCTGCGCGGTGAGGTCACCTTCTGCCACCTGGCGTGCCAGATGCACGGCGCGGTCGATCGGTCGCGTGATGCTGCGGCTGAACAGCACACCGCCGGTGATGGCGATCCCGCACACCAGTGCCATGAGCGCCAGGCTGATGGTGGTGGCGCGGGCGGCGCTGGCCTCGGCTGCTTGCGCCAGGGTCGCGCTGTCGTCGGCGATTTTTTTCACGGCCGCATCCAGCGGGCGCGCGGGTTCGCGGTCCATGCCGCTCACCGCCTTGTCGCCCACCGCGTGGTCAAAGCCCGAGGACTTGAACGACTCGAACGCGGTGCGGTAGTTCTGCCCCATGGTGAGGTGGGCGGCGGCAAACTGTTTCACCAGGTCTTGCGATTCGCCGTTGGGGAGGTTCTGCACCAGCCGTTTCGATGCGTCCGCCATCTCCCCTTCGATCTTGTTGAAGGCTGTCCAGTAACGGTCGAGCTTTTCCGGGTCCTTGCCGCGCAGCAGGGTGTTTTTCCACTCCTGCACCTGGGTCTTGAACTGGCTCAGCAGGTGGCTCGCGGCGGCGGCATTCTCGTGGCTGTCGTGAACGTCTGTTTCGAAAGTCTTGATGGACTGGTTGAGGCTGTGGATGCCGAACAGCGCCGCAGCGATGACCAGGGCGAGCGTGGCGGCAAAAGCCAGTGGGAGTTTGAGTGAGAGCTTCATGGGGGGCACTCCCGCCTGGGCCGTTGCCGGCGCAGGCGGAATTGAAATCGGACGGCAGGATGGCCTACCTCTGCATATCGTCCGCCGCTGCAGCCGCCTGAAATGTGAAAAGGGCCCGGAAAACGGCGCTTCTCTGGCCGAGCCCCGGCCTTCAGGCCGCCGGGCTGCCCGCCAGCCCCGCGCGTCCGATGCGCCGCACCCGGAAGTAAAGCCACAGCGCGATGCTCATGTTGAGCAGGTTGAAGGCGATGCCGTTCAGGAAGGCGGCGTCGTAGCTGCCGGTCAGGTCGTACACCCAGCCCGACATCCAGCCACCCAGCGCCATGCCCACCAGCGTGGCCATGATCACCGCACCCACGCGCGCGCCGGCTTCCTTGGGCGGGAAGTACTCGCGCACGATGATGGCGTACGACGGCACGATGCCGCCCTGGAACAGCCCGAACAGCGCGGCGATGAGGTAGAGCGACACCAGCCCGTCGAACGGGATGAACAACAGCAGCGCCACGCACTGCAGCGCCGAGCCCAGCAGCAACGTGCGGATACCGCCGATGCGGTCGCAGATCCAGCCCGAGATGAGCCGGCTGGCAATGCCGCAAAACAGCATCAGTGAGAGCATCTCGGCCCCGCGTGCGGCGCCATAGCCGAGGTCGGTGCAATAGGCCACGATGTGGACCTGCGGCATCGACATGGCCACGCAGCAGCCCACACCGGCCACACACAGCAGGGCCATCGCGTGGTTGGGGCTCAAGCCGAACGGCCGGCTGGTGTCGGGCACCACCTCGCCCGCGCTCACCGGCGCGGTCACCACCAGCGGCGGGCGCTGGCGCATCAGGTTGGCCAGCAGAAAGATGCCGACGCCGCACACCACACCGAGGATCACGTAGGTCTGGCGCCAGCCGATGGACTCGATGCCCCACTGCACCAGCGGTGGCCACACGGTGCCGGCCACGTAGTTGCCGCTGGCGGCGATGGCCACCGCCATGCCGCGGCGCTTGTTCCACCACAGCGCGGTGTCGGCCAACAACGGCGCAAATGTGGACGAGCTGCCCAGCATGCCCAGCAGCAGCCCGTGCGCGAGACCAAAAGTCCAGATGCTGCCCGAGTTGGCCGCCCAGATGAAACCGCCCGCCACCGCCACCGCGCCCACGCGCAGCACCGGCGTGATGCCGTGGCGATCGGCCAGCTTGCCGGTGAACAGTCCCCCGATGCCCAGGCACACCATCATCAGCGTGTAGGGCAGTGACGCATCGGCCCGGCCCACGCCGAACTCGGCCTGCACCGCCGGCAGCACCACCGCCACCACATACATGCCGCTGTTGCCCAGCGTCACCAGCGCCAGCGTGGTGAGCAGGCGGCGCACGGCCACGCGCGAGTCGATCAGGCTGGGGTCGGCGGGTGTGTGGGGCATGGCGGGAGATGCTACGCCGGCTCACGAAGCGCGTTTGTCACACGCGTTTCTGTAGCGGCATCCATCGTGTCCGTTCGACGGCGTACAGACCCCCTGCGCGGGCTGGTCGATGCTCGGCGTGTGGTCCCTATCAGCGGCCCCGGCGCCGCTCCACCGCACTTTCGACAACACCGACAAGGACTCCTCATGAAACCCACCCTGACCCGCACCGCCTTGCTCATCAGCGCTCTGCTCCTGAGCCCGCTGGCCGCCCAAGCCGCTGCACCCACCAAGGCCGAATACGCCGCCGCCAAGACCACCATCAGTGCGGACTACAAGGCGGCCAAGGCCGCGTGCGACAGCCTCAAGGCCAACGCCAAGGACATCTGTGAAGAAGAGGCCGAAGCCGCCGAGAAGAACGCACGCGCCGAGCTGGAGTTCAGCGCCAGCGGCAAGCCCGCAGATGCCATGAAGGTGCAGACCGTCAAGGCCGATGGCGCCTTTGAGGTGGCCAAGGAGCGCTGCGACGACCTCAGCGGCAACGCCAAGGACGTGTGCAACAAGGAAGCCAAAGCCGCGCACGTGGCCGCCATCGCCGCCGCCAAAAGCCCGAAGGCTTCGGCCGAAGACCGTGCCGAAGCCAAGGAAGACGTCAACGAAGCCAAATACAAGGCCGCTGCCGAAAAGTGCGACACCTTGAGCGGTGACGCCAAGACGGCCTGTGTCCAGGCCGCCAAGAACGCCCACGGCCAGCGCTGATCGCTGACCCGCCCGGCCTGCTTCAGTCGAACAGGTCGGGCTCGCTGCGCACCAGGTCGTTCCAGATGGTCTGGAAGTGCAGCCAGCCGATGTACTCGCTGCCCACGTGCTCGCGGCTGTAGCGTGCGCGCTCGGCGGGCACCAGGCGCGGCGTGGCGCCGGTGGCCATCACGGCCAGCTGCTGCTGGCAGCAGCGCTCCAGCGCAATGAACCAGAACGCCGCGGCTTCGATGCTGTGGCGGCTCGCGGTGAACAGGCCGTGGTTCTGGTGGATCGCGGCTTTGACGCCCTTGAACCAGTCGGCCACCTTCAGACCGGCCTTCACTTCCACCGCCACCTGGCCGGCCTCGTCGCCAATGACCACGTGGTCTTCAAAGAAGGCGGCCGCGTCCTGCGAGATCGGCAGCAGCGGCTGGCCGAGCGACGCGAACGCCGTGCCATAAACCGTGTGCGCGTGGCACATGGCAATGATGTCGGGGTGTGCCTCGTGCACCGCCGCGTGCAACACGAAACCGGCGCGGTTCACCGCGTGGCGGCCTTCCACCACCTGGCCCTGGTGGTCCACCACGATCAGGTTGGACACCTTCACTTGAGCGAAATGCACCGCCATCGGGTTGGTCCAGTACAGGTGCGGGTGCTCCGGATCGCGGATGGTCAGGTGGCCGGCAAAACCGTAGTCGAAGCCCTGGCGCGCAAACGCGCGGCACGCGCCCGCCAGACGCTCTTTCAGGTACTGACGCTCCTGCGCCACGTTGTCGAACGTGGGGATGCCGGGGTAGATCAGGCCGGGCTGGTCGGGCTGGTAGATCGAGACCTTGGGATCGGTCAGCGGATCGTGGCGGTATTCCTTCTGACCCAGCGCTGAGAGTTTTTCGAGAACGGCGGACATGGTGTCTCCTCGGGTGGTGTTGAGCCGTGATGGTCGGCCCAGGCGCGCGCATTGACAAACGATGAATGCTCATGGAAACATGAGGTAGATTCATCTGAAAGCCGCTTGCATGAGAAATCTTCCACCGCTGGCCCGGCTGCGCACCTTCGAGGCCGCCGCGCGCCTGCAGAGCTTTGCGCTGGCCGCGCAGGAACTGCACCTCACCGCCTCGGCGATCAGCCACCAGATCCGCGACCTGGAGCGGCACTTCGGCCGCGCGCTGTTCGAGCGCCGGCATCGCCAGGTGCAGACCACGCAGGAAGGGCGGCGTTTGTTCGAGAGCCTGGGCCGCTTGTTCGACGCGCTGGAGGCCACCTGCGCCGAGGTGCAGCTGCCCACACACGACGAGGTGCTGGCGGTGCACTGCGCGCCGAGTCTCGCGCTCAAGTGGCTCGGCCCCCACCTGCCTGCGTTCGTGGCGCAGCACCCGGCCATCAACATCCGCCTGACCACCGGCGCCGACCCGGTGGACCTGGGCGTGGTGCGTGACATCGACGTGGCGCTTTCTTATGGTGCAGCGCGCCACAAACCCGGGCTGGATGTGATCTCGCTGGGAGACGAACGCATCGCGCCGCTGGTGTCACCCGCGCTGTTGCTGACCAAGGAGCGCCCGGCCCAGGCGATTCAGCGGCTGGCGCTGATCGACTCGCAACTCAGCCCGGTGGGCTGGGCCGAGTGGTTCGAGCTCAACGGCCTGTCGCTGCCCCAGCGCCCCCGCCCCTCGTTCGACCGCGCGGCCATGGCGATTGCGGCTGCGGTTGACGGCATGGGTGTGGCGCTGGAAAGCACCCGCCTGGCGGCGCGCGAAATCGAGCGCGGCGACCTGGTGGTGCTGGGCGAACGCAGCCTGCAGAAGATCGTGCGGCCGGTGCACTTTCTCACCGTGCGCACCGCTGACCGGGGGCGTGCGCCGGTGGTGGCGTTTGTGCGGTGGGTGCAGGTGCAGGTGGCTTGAGGCCGGAGCCTCAGGCCACCAGGCGCAACGCAGCCGCAACCACCGGCGGGCGCAACGCCGCAAACAGGTTCTTCGGGTCCGCCAGATCGGGGATCAGCGACACCGTGGTGCCCATGCCCTGCGCGATCGCCAGGCCGTGCATGAAGCGCAGCGCCGAATAGTCTTCCAGCGCGAAACCCACGGAGTCGAACACGGTGATCTGCTCCGCGTGGGTCCGGCCCGGTGCACGGCCGGCCAGCGCATCGTGCAGCTCGGTCACCGCAAAGTCGGCCGGCATCTGCTGGATGTCGCCTTCCACCCGCGTTTGCGGCGTGTATTCCACGAACACGCTGGCGCGCCGCAGCACCTCGGCGTGCAGTTCGGTCTTGCCGGGGCAGTCGCCGCCCACGCCGTTGATGTGCATGCCGGGCGCCAGCATGTCGGGCGTGACGATGGTGGCGTTGGTCTTGTCGGCCGTGATGGTGGTGACGATGTCGGCGCCGCGCACGGCTTCTGCCGTGCTCTCGCAGACCACGATGTCCAGGCCGCTGCCGGCCAGGTTGGCCACCAGCTTGGCGGTGGCGGCGCGGTCCACGTCGAACACGCGCAGCGTGGTGATGCCCACCAGATGCTGGAAGGCCAGGGCCTGGAATTCGCTTTGTGCGCCGTTGCCGATGAGTGCCATCACGCGGCTGTCGGGCCGGGCCAGGGTTTGCGCGGCCAGGGCCGAGGTGGCGGCGGTGCGCAGCGCGGTGGTGAGCGTGAGTTCGGACAGCAGCAGCGGCGTGCCGGTGGCGACGTCGGCGAGCACGCCGAAGGCCATCACGGTGGACAGGCCCAGGCGGGTGTTCTTGGGGTGGCCGTTGACGTACTTGAAGCTGTAGAGCGTGTCGTCGGCGATGGGCATGAGTTCGATCACGCCATGGGTGCTGTGGTTGGCCACGCGCGCCGATTTGTCGAAATCGGCCCAGCGCGCGAAGTCTTCGGCGATGGCATCGCGCATGCCGCGCAGGGTCTGCGGGATGCCGTGGCGGTTGATGAGGTCGGCGGCGGTGGGCGCGCTCAGAAAGAGGGTGTTGGCGGGGTTCATGGTGTTGCTCGAAGTCATGAGCAGCAGTGTCCCGCAGCCCCGTGGCAATGTGAATCGGCAAAAACTTGCCATATGCTGAGAAAATGCGGCAAAACGGCAGCCCTGAATGCCAGAATGCACACATGGATCACATCGACCAGGCCCTCATTGCCCAACTGCGCCAGAACGCGCGCGCCACCGTGGCCGAGCTGGCGCACCGCCTCAAGGTCTCGCGCGGCACGGTGACCAACCGCATCCGCAAGCTCGAAGACCAGCAGCTGATCGTGGGCTACACGGTGCGCCTGCGGCCCGAGGCCGAACCCGAGCGCATCCGCGCCTGGATGGCGGTGCTGGTGGATGGCAACCAGACGCGCGCGGTGATCGCCAGCCTGCTGGGTGAACCCGGCGTGGCCGCGCTGCACGACACCAACGGCCGCTGGGACCTGCTGGCCGAGCTCAGCGCCGGCTCCATGACCGAGCTCTCGCAGGTGCTGGAACGCATCCGGCTGATCAAGGGCATCCAGAGCACCGAGACCAGCATCCACCTGGCCACCTACCGTTGAACCCTCAGCGCTGAAGCGCCAGGCGCGCCGCCGCCAGGTCCCAGCCGGCCCAGCCACAGCTTTTGAAGAACACCGGGCCCTTGCGCCGGTGCGCGCCGGGGTCGCGCACCACGTCCGCCAGTGTGGCCAGCTCGGGAACGCCTATGCCGGCCTGCAGCAGGTCGCCCGCCTCAAAGTCGGCATCGCGCGTGTCCACCACCACCAAGCCCTGTTCGGCCAGCCAGCGGCAGACCTCGGGCGCCCACTCCACCATGCGCGGCGTGAACGCACCCACCGCAGCCACGAAGGCGTCGGCGCGCGGACGGGCACGCAAGGCCACGGTCTGTGCCGAGGTGCAGCTCACCACCAGCGGGCAGTCGGCCAGCGCGGCGTCGGCACCGTCCACACGCTGCGCGCGCATGCCGAGACTGCGTGCATGGAGCACCAGTGCGTCGGCGCTCGCCGTGCTGCGTGATGCCACCCACACCTCTTGGACCCCCAAGCCTTCGTGAAACGCTTCCAGGTGCGATCGGCCCTGCACGCCAGCGCCCACGATCAGCAGGGGCCCGTCGGTGCGCGGCGCGAGCAGCCGCGCCGCCAGCAACGACACCGCGGCCGTGCGCCGCGCGGTCACGGTCGGGCCGTCGAGCAGGGCGGTGCGCTGGCCCGTGACCGCGTCGAACACCACGATGTCGCCCTGGATCGCAGGCAGGCCGCGCGCGGCGTTGTCGGGGATGAAGGTGATGAGCTTGGTGATGGCCACGCGCACGTCGGCTGCCGGCATCACGAACAGACTCCCGCCGCCTGCGAGTGCCTGCACGGTACGCGCGGGCACCGCCACGGTGGGGTCGCGCAGCAGCGCCTCGATCGCGTCGGCCAGTGCCGGGTAGGGCAGCGCGGCGGCCGTTTGTGAGGGGGAGAGCGCCGCCACCATGCCGTTGTCAGGCGGTGGCGGCCGGCGCGGGCAGCACCAGGGTGAAGGTGGCGCCTTCACCGAGGCGGCCCTGGGCGGTCACCGTGCCGCCGTGGCGTTCGACGATGCGCCGCACGTTGGCCAGGCCCATGCCTTCGCCGACGAACTCGTCGGCGGTGTGCAGGCGGCGAAAAGGCTTGAACAGCTGGTCCGCGTGCTTGGGGTCGAAGCCCGCGCCATCGTCCGAGAACACGATCGCGTGGCGGCCGTCGGGCAGGGGACGGGCCGTCACCGCGATGTGTGCCACCGGATGCGCCGAGGTGTACTTGATCGCATTGCTCAACAGGTTGGCAAACGCCTGTTGCAACAAGCCTGCGTGGCCCTGCAGAGTGGGCAACGGGCCGATGGCCCACTCGATCTGGCGGCCGTCGCACTGGGGCTTGACCGTGGCCAGGGCGACCTGCAACACGTCGTCGAGCTGCACCGGGGCCATGGTCAGCGACTGGTTGCCCAACCGCGCAAAGTCCAGCAGGTCGCGCACCATGCGCAGCGCCAGGTCCCCCGACTGCAAACCCCTGCGCAAGAGCTCGGCATGCAGGTCGTCCGAGTCCTGCAAGACCATCGCCAGGATGCTGCGCATGTTCACCAGCGGGCCGCGCAGGTCGTGCGCCAGGCGGGCCGCAAAGGCATCAAGCTCCTGGTTGACGGCCACCAGTTCCCTGACCTGTTGCGACACCTCGGCTTCGAGCCGGCGGTTGTTCACCCGCAGGCGCTGCACTTCCAGCGCGCGCTCCACCGCCGGCACGATGCCGCTGATGCGAAAGGGTTTCTGCACGTAGTCGATGGCGCCGTTCTTCATGGCGTCGACCACGCTGCCGATGCTGCCGTGCGCCGTCATGAGCACGATGACCATGTCGGGCGCCACGGCCTGGGCGCGGCGGGTCAGTTCGATGCCGTCCATGCCCGGCATCTGCAGATCGGTCAGCAGGAGTTCAAAGGTGGCGTGGTCGAGTTTGCTCAGCGCCACCAGGGGGTCGGTGCAGCCCACGACGTCGTACCCCTGGTCCACCAGGATCTCGCACAGGGCGCGTTGCTGCGGCGCTTCGTCGTCGACCACGAGCAGGCGGGGACGGGGCCGGTACTGAGCAGAACTGCGATGTGGCATGAAGGATTCGCCGGTTGGACCATGGACGACAGGTCAGCGCCACATAAGGTTTTTTTCACGATCACTCACTGCTGCATACCCTACCACCTGCCGGGTTTGTGCGAGCATGTGCTTACACGGGTGTGGTGACTTATTTCCGGAAGCCCTTCGTTGACGGTTCCCATCCACGGAGGCCACGCCATGCGCAACAAGACGGGAATCCGCAGCCTGCTGCTCATGCTGGTGGGCGTTGCCATCCTGCCGGGTCTGGTGATGCTGTGGATCGGCTACAGCAGCACCAGCGAGGAGGCGGTGCAGCGCGGGCGCCAGGAGATCCGGGCGGTGGGTGTGCTGGCGGCGGCCAACCAGGAGCAGTTGATCGAGGGCGTGCGGCAGATCCTGGCCACGGTGGCGGCGGGTCCGTCGGTGCGCCGCAACGACCTGCGCCAGCTCTGCTACGAATTCCTGCGCAACGTCTCGGCCGCCACGGCGAGCTACGGCAACATCGGCGTGGCCGACCTTCAGGGCGAGATCCAGTGCCTGGCCAATCCCGGTCAGCAGCGCATCAACGTGGCCGACCGGGACTACTTCCGCAACACCGTGCGTGCGCAAAAATTCTCCATGGGTGAGTACCTGGTGGGGCGTGTCTCGGGCAAGCGCCAGCTCGGCTTCGGCATGCCGGTGTTCGACTACGCCGATGTGTTCGTGGGCGTGGCCTTCTCCACGGTGGACCTCGTGCCCGCCGCGCGCAAACTGCAGTCCCTGCAGCTGCCCGGCTCGATCCGCGTGGACATCACCGATGCCAAAGGCACGCTGCTGGCATCCAGCCTGCCGGGGCTCGAACGCATCGGAACCTTGATCGAAAACGACGACCTGCGGTCCGCCATCGTGGCCCGCACCACCGGCAGTTTCGATCTGCGCGATGCGCGGGGCACCGACTGGCTGTACGAGTTGACGCCGATCGAGGACGTGGGTGGCGAGGGCTTGTACGTGATCGCGGGGGGGCGGCGTGACGATGTGCTGGCCTCGGCCACGCGGCAGTTGCGTCAGCAGCTCGCGGTGATGGGGCTGGCCGTGCTGGTGGGCCTGGTGCTGGCGTGGCAGATGGGTTTGCGCCAGATCGCGCAACCGGTGTCGCACCTGCTGGCGCGAATGCGTGCGGCGGCCCGCAACCAGCCGCTGTCCACACCGCTGCCCGCCGCTGCCAGCCGCGAGTTTTCCGAGCTGGCCACGGGGCTCGACACCATGCTGGCCGAGCTGGCCAAGAACCAGGCGCAGCTGCTCAAGGCACAGCAGATCACGCGCGTCGGCTTTTACCAGCTCGACCTCAGGACCCGGCTCTACACCGCCTCCGAGACGATCTACGAGTTGCTTGGTCTGGACCCGGCCGTGGGACCGGTCACGGTGGAGACCTACCAGGCCCTGATCCATCCGGACGACAACGCGCGGGTGGCAGCCCACCGCGACCGGCTGTTCCAGGGTGGCCAACCGTTGCGCCTGCAGTACCGCATCGTGCGCTCCGACGGGGTGGTGCGCTGGGTCGATGGTTTCGGCTTTGTGGAGCGTGATGCGGCCGGCACACCCCTGTTGTACGCCGGCGCCCTGCAGGACATCACCGAACAGCACCGCTTGCGCCGCATGTACATGGTGCAGAGCCAGATCAACGCAGCCATCGTCTCGGCCAACTCCCGGGATGCCCTGCTCCAGCGGGTCTGCCAGATCGCTGTGGACGAAGGCGAGTTGCGCATGGCCTGGGTGGCCGGCATGGACCCGAACAAACGCACCATGACCGCGCTGGTGAGTGCGGGCGCCGACGACGGCTACACCGACCTGCTCAACCGCGCCGCCGTGGACGTGGACACCTACCCCTCGCCCGTGCCCACGGCCCTGCGCACGCGCCAGCTGGTGGTGTCGAACGACATTGCCAACGATCCGAACATGGGCGCCTGGGCTGCCACGGCGGTTCGCCGCGGCTTCAAGGCGGTGGCTGTGGTGCCGATCGCCCCGGCCCGGCAGGTGCCCATGGCCCTGGTGCTCATGGCCAACGAACCGGGGTACTTTCTCGACGAAGAAAGCCGCCTGCTGTCGGCCATTGGCGAGAGCCTGGGGTCGGCCCTGGACCAGCTGGAGCGGGCCGCCGAGCGCAAGATCCGCGAAGAGCGCCTCATGTTGCTGGAGACCTGCGTGTCCCGCGTCAACGACATCGTGCTGATCACCGAGGCCGAGCCCTTTGAGGCGCCCGGCCCACGCATCCTTTACGTGAACGAGGCGTTCGAGCGTCTGACCGGTTTCAGCGCGGCCGAGGCGATCGGGCAGACCCCGCGCATGCTGCACGGCCCCAAGACCCAGCGCGATGTGCTCGACCGCATCCGCCGCAGCATCGCGCGATGGGAGCCGGTGCGTGAGGAGGTGATCAACCACCGCAAGGACGGCAGCGAGTTCTGGCTGGAACTCGACATCGTGCCGATCGCCAACGAGGCGGGCTGGTTCACCCATTGGGTGGCGATCGAGCGCGACATCACGCAGCGCAAGCTCGCCGAGCAGAAGGAAGCCCGCCTGCGTGGCGGCTTTCAGTTGCTCTTCCTGGGCAACCCGCACCCGATGTGGGTGCTCGACCGCGCCACCCGCGCCTTCCTCGAAGTGAACAACGCGGCCATCGAACAGTACGGCTACAGCCGGGAAGAATTCCTTGCGCTCACGATTGACGACATCCCTCCGGAGAGCGAAAGGATCCGGTTGCGCAGCCGCAAGGCCGAGGCGTCGCCCGACGGCCGCGAGCGCGTCGGCACCTGGGTGCACAGTCGCAAGGACGGCACGCCCATCGCGGTGGACATCACCACCCAGCGCCTGAACTACAACGGGCGCGAGGCCGAGCTGGTGGTGGCGATGGACATCACCGACCAGGTCGCGATGGAGCAGCAGCGTGCGCAGGCCCTGATGGCCGTGCAGGCCTCGCAGGCCAGCCTGGCGCGCTCGCAGTCGCTGGCGCGCATGGGCAGCTGGGAGCGGCGGGCCCAGGACCGTGCGGCGGTGTGGTCGGCCAGCCTCTATGCCCTGACCGGTCTTGACCCCGCCGCCGGCGCGCCGAGCATCGAGGACACGCTGGAGCGTGTCCATCCGGACGACCGGGCCGAGTACCTGCAGACCATGAACGGATGCCTTCGGGACGGCATCGCCCGCAGCTGGACCTACCGCTGTTTCCTGCCCGATGGTGCGCTGCGCTGGTTCGAGGAAAACATGGACGAACCCCGGCGCGACAGCAGCGGTGCTGTGGTGTCGGTCAGCGGCACGGTGCAGGACGTGACCGAACGCGTCGAAGCCGAGGCCCGGCTGCAACTGCAGCTCTCGCGCACCGAGTTGCTCAACCACATCGTGCGTGCCACCGACGAGCGTCTGGACCTCGACCGCATCTTCCGCGTGGTGTGCGACAACATCGAATCCCGGTTCTCGACCGTGTACTCGGCGGCCTTGCTGTTCGACCTGGCCACCCGCACCTTCACCGTGGCCCATCTGGGCACGCTGGGCACCGAGCTGGGCGTGCAGGTCGGACTGGTCGAGGGCGATGTTCTGCGCGAATCGGACAGTGGTCTGGCGCGCTGCACGGGCGGTGAACTGTTGTACGAGCCGGCGCTGGCCGACTCGGCCTTTGACTGGCCCCGACGGCTCGCGCGTGCGGGCATCGGGTCGGCGGTGTTTGCACCGCTGCAGGCGCAGGGCGAGGTGCTGGGCGTGCTGGTGGCCGGGCGTGCGCAGGGCCACGGTTTTGCCAGCGGGGAGTGCGAATTCATGCGCCAGCTCGCGGAGCACGTGGCGCTGGCCGCCAGCCAGGCGCGGCTGCACCGCTCGCTGCAGCAGGCCTACGACGAGCTCAACGAGGCGCAACAGGTCGTGTTGCAGCAGGAGCGCCTGCGCGTGCTGGGACAGATGGCCAGCGGCATCGCGCACGACATCAACAACGCGATCTCGCCCGTGGCGCTTTACACCGAGTCGTTGCTGTCCAACGAGCACGGGCTCAGCGAGCGTGGGCGTGCGCAGCTGCAGACGGTGCAGTTGGCCATCGACGACGTGGCCGAGACGGTGGCGCGCATGCGCGACTTCTACCGGCCGAGTGACGCCGGTGTGCGGCGCCGCGCGGTCGACCTCAACCACCTCGTCAAGCAGGTGCTGGACCTCACCCGCGCACGTTGGCGCGACATGCCGCAGCAGGCGGGCATTTCCATCGAGATCGCGTTCGATCTGGACGATCTCCTCTCGCCGGTTTTCGTCATGGAGGGCGAGATCCGCGACGCTCTGACCAACCTTGTGCTCAACGCGGTGGACGCCATGCCCGAAGGCGGCACGCTCAGTCTGCTGACCCGCCAGGAAGCGCAGGCCGACGGCACGACACGTGTGGTGCTTGACGTACGCGACACCGGCATCGGCATGGACGCCGAGACACAGCGGCGTTGCCTGGAGCCTTTCTTCACCACCAAAGGCCAGCGCGGCTCCGGGTTGGGCCTGGCCATGGTCTACGGCTGCATGCAGCGCCACGGCGCCGAGATCGGTGTGGAGAGCGCGCCCGGTGCGGGCACCACCATCCGCCTGGCGTTTCCTGCGCACCGTGAGCCCGCGCCGGTGGACGGAGCGCCGATCGACCCGCCCACCCCGACCCGTGCCCTGAAGATCCTGCTGGTGGACGACGATCCGCTGCTGCTGCGCTCGCTCTCCGAGACGCTGGCCACCGAGGGACACAGCGTGTTCACCGCCGCCGGGGGCGGCGAGGGCATCGAGGCGTTCAGGTCGGCGCTCTCTGCGCAGGTGTTCGACGTGGTCATCACCGACCTGGGCATGCCCGAGGTCGATGGCCGCTTGGTGGCGGCCGCTGTCAAGGCCGCGTCGCCGGGCACGCCGGTCGTGATGCTCACCGGCTGGGGCCGGCGCATGCAGGAAGAGGGCGAGTGCCCGCCGCATGTGGACCACCTGTTGAGCAAGCCACCCCGGCTGGAAACCCTGCGCGCGGTGTTCAGGACCTTGGACTGATCAGAGCCGGATCACGACATTGCCCACCACCCGTCCGGTCTCCACCGCTTCGTGGGCCGAGGCGATGTCGTCCAGCGCAAAGGTCTGCGCCACCGTGTGCCGCAGCTGCCCTGAGCGCAGCAGCGCATCCAGGTCTGCGATGGCGCGCTCGCGGTCGGCGGGCAGCAGTTCGTAGACGATGAAAAACGTCAACCGCAGGGAGTTGAACAGCAGCGTGCGGAAGTCCACCGTCACCTCGCCCGGCAGGTTGGAGCCGTAGCAGACCACCTGGCCGTGCGGCTTCAGGATGCCGTGCGGCAGCAAGGCGGCCGTGCTGCTGAAGTCCATGTCGATCACCACGTTCACGCCGTGTCCCTGGGTCAGTTCATGCACGCGGGCGGCCACCGCTTCGTTCCTGTAGTCGATCACGTGCGCCGCGCCCGCGTCGCGTGCGTGCCGCTGCCGCTCGGGGGAGCCGGCGGTGCCGATCACGCGCGCACCCTGCAGCACCGCGAGCTGGGTGACGCAATGACCCACCGCATTGCCCGCGCCGGTGACCAGCACCGTTTGGCCCGCCAGGGGGCCGGCCAGGTGCACCGCCTGCAGGGCGGTGAGCGCGGGGATGCCGAAACAGGCGGCCTCGTCAAAACCGATCCCGTCGGGCAAGGGCACGGCCTGCGCGGCGGGCAGCGCCACGTGTTCACAGGCCGTGCCCATGGAGCGTTGCCACTGCGCGTTCCACAGCCAGACCCGCTGGCCGATGCGCTCGGTTGGAACGCCCGAGCCCACCGCGTCGATCACGCCGGCGCCGTCGCTGTGGGGCACCACCAGCGCCGCGTTCAGCGGTCGCTTCAGGCGCGACTTCACATCCGACGGGTTGACGCCCGAGGTGTGCATGCGCACCCGCACCTCACCCGCAGCGGGTTGCGGCGTGGGCAGCTCGCCCACCTCCAGGACGTCTTGGGCCAGGCCATTGCGGCGGTACCACGCGGCTTTCATGTGGGGGCTCCTGCGGGTTGGATCGGGCCGCCATTGTCGTCGGCGATCGCCGCTGTGGCTGACGCCCAGGTTCAGGGCGGCGGTGGCCTGCAGACCCGGCTGGCCAGCCGTTCGATGGCGTCGAACAGTTCTTCGCAGGTGTTGGGCTTGGGGATCAGGTCGGCGATGCCGGCCGAGGGCGCCAGGCGCCGCAGCTCCTCGCCGATGTAGCCCGAGGTGATGGCCACCGGGCGGTCGGGGTGCAGGGCACGCAGTTCGCGCGCCAGCTCCAGGCCCGAGAGGCCGGGCATGGCGAAGTCGGTGATTGCCAGGTCGTACACCGCCTTGCCCTCGCGCACGTCGCTCAGCGCCTGGCGCGGGTTGCGGTACACGCTGGCCTGAAAGCCGCCGCGCTGCAGCATGCGCCCGATCAGGTGGTTGATCATCTCGTCGTCGTCCACGTACAGGATGCGTGTGCCCGCCAGGCTGCTGGCCACCCGGGCCGTGCTGTTGCGCGGCTCGTCCAACGGTTCGGGCGACAGCGCCAGTTGCCCGGCCGCGCGGAAATACAGCGAGAAGGTCGACCCACGGCCGGGCGCGCTGTCCACCTCGATCGCCGCCTGGTGGTCGCGCAGGATGCCGTGCACCACCGCCAGGCCCAGGCCGGTGCCTTCGCCCGGGGGCTTGGTGGTGAAGAAGGGTTCGAACAGCCGCTCCATCGTCGCTGCGTCCATGCCCGCGCCGTTGTCGCTCACCGAGAGGCACACGTTGACATCGAGCCATTCGCCGGGTGTTCCCGGCGTCGAGCCCACCACCCTCGAAGGTGGCGGCGCGCCGCGGTGCGGGCGCAGTTCAATGTGCAGCGTGCCGCTGGCCAGGTCCGGCATGGCCTGCCAGGCGTTGGTGCACAGGTTGAGCAGCACCTGCTGCATCTGCGTGGCGTCGGCCAGCACGGGTGGTGTCTGCGGGTCGCAAACCACACGCAACTCCAGCGTGCGGGGCAGGGTGGCGCGCAGCAGCCGCACCGACTCGTCCACCACCGCGCTGAGCGCGATCACGCGCCGCTCCAGCACCTGGCGCCGGCTGAACGACAGGATGCGCTGCACCAGATCGCGCGCACGGCCGCCGGCCTTGAGGATTTCCTGCAGGCTGATGGCCGCCGGGTCGTTGCTCTGCACGTCTTCCAGAGCCAGCCGCGCGTTGCCCAGGATCGCCGCCATGATGTTGTTGAAGTCGTGCGCCACGCCGCCGGCCAGCGTGCCCAGGGCTTCGAGTTTTTGCGACTCGCGCAACTGCATTTCCAGCGCCAGGCGCTGGTCTTCGGCGGCGCGCCGTTCGGTCAGGTCGAAGTCGACGCAGAAACACTCGGTGCCGCGCTCGGGGTGTTCCATGAACACCTCGTTGCAGTGCACCTCCACGCTGGAGCCGTCCTTGCGCCGCAGCCATTGCACGCCCGAGAGCACCGGTGTGCGGGTCTGCACCATGTGCTGCACCGTCGCCTTGAACGCCGCGTGCATGTGGGTCGGCACCACCAGGTCGAGCATGCTGCGCCCCAGCGCTTCCTGTTCGCTGAAGCCGTACAGCCGCTCGGAGCCCGCGTTCCAGTACGTCACGATCAGGTCGGGCCCATAACCCTGCACGGCCAGGCCGGGCACGTTGTCAAAAATCTGGCGGTGGCGCAGGTCGCCGGCGTACTCCAGCGCGCGGGCGCGGATGCTCTCGGTCACGTCCATGATGAACGCGGTGCACAGCACGGTGCCGTCGTCCTGTTCCAGTGGTTTGGCCGTGCCGCGCAGCCACTTTGAGCGGCCCAGCGTGTCCTTGATCTGCCACTCGTGCCACCAGATGCGGCGCTGGCGCACCGCCTGCATGAAGGATTCGCGCAGCTCGACCTGCGTCTGGCGCTCGCCGGTGCGCCAGAGCAGGGACTCGTCGGCCATGGCGGCCTCGGCCGTCACGCCCCAGATGTCCATGGCATAGCGGCTGATGTAGAGCAGTTCGGCGCGCTCGTCGGCGTGCACCCGGTAACGCAGCAAGGCGCCGGGCACCAGCTCGGTCAACTCGTCGAGCTGGTGGTGGTCATCGGTGGCGATGGGCAGGCTTGTCAACAACGGCGGTCTCCAGCGGTCGATCACCTCGAGCGGTCTTGTTTTGTAAAGGAATTCGGCGGTGCGTGCCTGCCGGTGGCCCGCCTGTTTGAGGGAGTATCGGCAGCCAGCGTGCATTTCTTGACAATTTGTGTCGGCGTCCGCCGGGCGGGTTGAAACCGTGGTGTCACACAAGGGCGCTCTACTGAAGCCCGCTGGCGCAGCCCCTGCCGCTGCGCCCGGCCCTTCCAGCGAGTGCGCCATGCCCCTTGCCACGCCCAAACCAGCCCCCAGGCCCATCACCGTCGATCTGGTCTATTTCAACGCCGGCGGCGGCCACCGCGCCTCCGCGTTGGCGCTGCAGTCGGCGCTGGCGCAGCACCCCCGCGGCTGGCAGGTGCGGCTGGTCAACCTGTTCGAGGTGCTGGACCCGCAGGACCGTTTTCGCAAGATGACCGGCAGTGCCCCCGAGGATTGGTACAACAAGCGCCTGGCCCGCGGCTGGACCATCGGCATGGCGCAGGAGCTCAAGATCCTGCAAGGCCTGATCCGGCTGGGTCACAGCACGCTGCTCAAGACCCTGCAGCAGCACTGGCTGCAGACCGAGCCCGATCTGGTCGTGTCGCTGGTGCCCAACTTCAACCGTGCGATGTACCAGAGCCTGGCCAGCACCTTGCCGGGCGTGCCCTACGCCACTGTGCTCACCGACCTGGCCGATATCCCGCCGCACTTCTGGATCGAGCGCCAGCCGCAGCACTTCATCTGCGGCAGCGCGCGCGCTGTGGCGCAGGCGCTGGAACTGGGCCATGTCCCCGGGCGCGTGCACGCCACCAGCGGCATGATCATCCGCCCCGAGTTTTACGAAACCCCCGCGCTGGACCGCGCCAGCGAGATGCGCCGCCTTGGCCTGGACCCGTCCCGTCCCACCGCGCTGGTGCTGTTCGGCGGCCACGGCTCCAAGGCCATGCTGGGCATTGCCCAACGCCTGGGTGCGTCCACCCAGCTCATCCTGGTCTGTGGTCACAACAAGCCGCTGGCGGCGCAGCTGCGCGCCCTGCCGCCCGGGGCGCCGCGGCTGGTGGTGGGGTTTGCGTCCGACATTCCGCGCTACATGCGGCTGGCCGACTTTTTCATCGGCAAACCCGGACCGGGCAGCATCAGCGAGGCGGTGCAACAAGGCCTGCCGGTGATCGTGGTCGACAACGCGTGGACCATGCCGCAGGAACGCTACAACGCGCAGTGGATCACCGAACACCAGCTGGGCATCGTGCACCGCAGCTTTCGCACCATCGACCGCGCGGTGGACGAGCTGCTCGCGCGCCTGGATGAGTTCCGCACCCGCGCGCGGGCCATGAACAACCGGGCCCTGTTCGAGATACCGGACATCCTGGACGGCATCGTTCAGCGCGGCCCGGTGATCGGGGCGGCCTCGCCGTCAGGCCAATGGCAGACGCACCTCGAAGGCTGATCCCTCGCCAGGCTGCGAGCTCACCGTGACCGAGCCGTCGTGCGCCTCGACAATCTGGCGACTGATCGCCAGCCCCAGCCCCGAGCCCTCGAATTCGCGTCGGAGGTTGAGCCGGGCAAACGGCTGGAACAACTTGTCCATGCCCTCGGGCGTGATGCCGATGCCGTTGTCCCTCACGGTGATCCAGGCCATGCCGTCCACCGACCGGGCCGTGATCTCGATGTGCGGCGCGCGGCTCGGAGGCATGAACTTCAAGGCGTTGGACAACAGGTTCTGGAACAGCTGGGACAGCAGGCTGGCGTGTCCCCGGACCAGCGGCAGCTCACCGACATGCAGTTGCGCTGCGGTGGCGTTCAGCTGCGCGGCCAGCGCATCGCACAGCCCGGCCACGAGCGGCCCCAGCGCCACCGGCACCGGGGGCTCGGTCTCACCGTGCTGCAGGCGCGCGTACCGCACCACGTCATCGAGCAGCGTGCGCATGCGCTCACCGGCGCTGCGCACGAGCTTGAGGTAGTGGCGCGCGTCCAGCGGCAACTGCGCCGCAAAGTCCTCTTCGACCAGACCGACAAACTGGACCACGGTGTTCAGGGGCTCGCGCAGATCGTGCGAGCTGATGCGCACGAACTGCAGCAGGCCTTCGTTGGCCAGCTTCAATTCTTCGGCCGTCTTCTGCAGCTGGGCGTGGCTCTGGCGCAGTTCGACCAGCGCTTCGGCCAGGTTCAGGCGGTCGGTGGCGGCCACCTGCTTGAGCGCGTCGTTGGCCTGTTTGAGCCGCAGCTGCGTGCGCACGCGTGCCTGCACGATGGCGGGGCGAATGGGCTTGGCAATGAAGTCGGCCGCGCCTTTTTCCAGCCCGAGTTGCTCGAACTGGGCGTCGGCCTGGCTGGTGACGAAGATCACCGGGATGTCGGAGAGTTGGGGATCGCGTTTGATGGCTTCCAGCACGTCGAAGCCGGACAGGCCGGGCATCTGGGCGTCGAGCAGCACCAGGTCGGGCGGCGCCTCGGCCATCAACCGCAGGGCGTCCACGCCCTGTGTGGCAAAGCGCAGCCGGCCCAGCGGCCGGATCACGCGGGCCAGCGTCTGCACCATGCCGGGATCGTCGTCCACGATCAGGATGTCGGGCGCCGCCGCTGTGTCCGGCACGGTGTCGTTGGGGGCAGGGCGCCCCGAGACGTTGGGAGTCATGGATGCAGCTCCTTGGTCAGGGCCGCGCTGGCGCCTGCGAAATCCAGATCGTCGAGCAGGCGGCTCACGCGTTCGACGAATGTGACGCCAAAGTGCGCCTGCAGCCAGTTCGTCCGGACGTGCCACCAGGTCAATGCGTCCAGGTCTTGACGGTGCAACAGATCCAGCAATTGCGGCAGATCGGCTTCGCCCGCTTCGGCACCGCTCTCTGGAACGTCGGGCGCCTGCGCCGCCCTCAACACCGGCTCGCTGTGGCGCTGCAGGTCGGCCAGCGCGCTTTGCAGCGACCGCCACCCCGCGCCCAGTTCGGGTGCCGGCGTCGGCTGCAGCAGCCCGGCCTCCAGTGCCTGCGCCTGCTCCATCACGCCGGTGATGCCCAGCGTGCCCGCAATCCCTCGCAGCTTGTGCAGGCGCGCCGCCATGTGCTGCCTCGCGCCTTCCTCCCGTGGAAGGTCCGAGTCGTCAGCCGCCCAGTCGGCGTATTCGGTCAGCAGACGCTGCAGCGACTTGAGCCACAGGGCCAGGTCGCCCCCCAGGCGCTGCGCCGCCTGTGCGGCGTCCACGCCCGGTATCTGCGGCCAGGCCACGGGGGCTGTCTGCGTCGGCCCTGGTGCCTGGCGCAAGCCAGGGGCGTCTGCGGCTTTGTGAACCCACTCGTGCACCGTGCGCACCAGCCGTTCGGGGTCCAGCGGTTTGGTGAGGAAGGCGTTCATGCCTGCGGCAAACGCCAGTTGCCGCTCTTCGGCCAGCGCGCCGGCGGTGAGCGCGATGATCGGCAATTCATTCAAGCCAAGCTCGCGGCGCACGCGCCGCGTGGCCTCCAGACCATCCATCTCCGGCATCTGCAGGTCCATCAGCACCGCGTCGAACGCATGCGGCGTGGTGCGAAGGGCCTCCAGGGCTTCGCGCCCGGTGCGCGCCAGGCACACGCGCGCGCCCTCGCGCTCCAGCAGGCCCGCGGCCACTTCCAGGTTGATCTCGCTGTCGTCCACCAGCAGCAGGTTGAGGTGGTGCAGCGCCTGGCCCTGCACGGTGGCGCCGGTCTGTGTCTCGTGCGGGAGCTGGGTCAGGGTTCGCAGATCCTCCGCCGAAGGTCGCTGCAGCACCAGATCGAACCAGAACTCGCTGCCTTCGCCCGGCACGCTCTTCAAGCCTACTTGCCCATCCATCATGTGGGTGAGCTTGCGCACGATGGACAGTCCCAGCCCGGTGCCGCTGAAACGTCGGGTGGAGGACGTGTCGGCCTGGGTGAAGGGGGTGAACAGGCGGGCCTGGGTGTCGCTGTCGATGCCGCTTCCGGTGTCGCGCACCACGCCGCGCAGGCGCACCTGCTCAGGGCCATCGGTGCTCAGCGGAGCGACCACACCGAGCGACACCGTCACGCTGCCGGCCTTGGTGAACTTGCAGGCATTGCCGATCAGGTTGGTGAAGATCTGGCGCACGCGCTGGGCGTCGCCCAGCAGCACCGGAGGTACCTCGCGCGCCACCGAGATCGAGTAGCGGATGCCATGGGCTTCGGTCTGGGCGCGGAACAGGGCGTCCATCTCGCCCAGCATGTCCTGCGGGCTGAAAGGCTGGATGTCCAGGTCCAGCCCGCCCGCCTCGATCTTGGCCAGGTCGAGCACGTCGTTGACCAGGCCCAGCAGCGAGCGGCTGGCCACCCGGGACTTGGACAGCAGCTGGGCCTGGTAGCTGGTCAACGGGGTGTCGCCCAGCAGGTGGGTCATGCCGATCATGGCGTTGAGCGGGGTGCGGATTTCGTGGCTCATGTTGGCCAGGAACTCGCCCTTGATGCGCGACGCTTCCTGCGCCTGTTCCCTGGACTTCACCAGGCCGGTGATGTCGATGCGAAACCCCACGGTGTGGCCGTCGGGCATTCTCCGTTCCACGAGGCGCAGCGTGCGGCCGTCGGCCAGCAGCTGCAGCATCTCGGTGTTGCCGGAGCGGTGGGCCGCCACGCGCTCGGCCACCCAGGCTTCCTCGTTGCCGCTGGTGTCCACGTGGTCGCCCAGCAAGATGCTGGCGCGCAGGATGTCCTCGAACGCAGTGCCCGGCACCATGAGATGTGCCATCCTGGGCGAGATCTGGCGGTATTTCTCGTTGCAAAAGACCAGCCGGTCATCGGGATCGAACAGCACGAAAGCCTCGTCCACCGCGTCGATGGCGCCGCGCAGCAGGGCCTCGCTGCGGGCGATGTCTTCCTGCGCCTGCTTGCTCGCCGAGATGTCCTGGTGCGTGCCGTACATCCACTCGGGTTGTCCGTCGGCGGTCCAGCTGCGCACCGCGCCGCGGTCGAGCACCCAGACCCAGTGGCCCGCCTGGTGGCGCACACGAACTTCGCATTCGTACCGATCGAAGGCACCGAAGAAGTGACCCTGGAGCATGCCGTTGGTGAGCGCCAGATCGTCCGGGTGCAGGCGCTGCATCCAGAAGTCCACCCCGATGCCGCCGAGTTCTTCCAGACGGTGCCCGATCATGGTGGCCCAGCGCTCGTTGATGCGCAGTTCTCCTGTCTGGACGTTCCACTCCCAGGTGCCCGCGTCGGTGCCGCGCAGGATGTGGTCGAGCCGTTCGCGCTCTTCGGCCAGTGCCGCGGTGCGGTCCTTGACTTCCTGCTCCAGCCCTTCCTTGAGTTCCACGACCTTGCGCTGTGCCGCCCGCTCGGCGGTGATGTCGCGCACGATGACGGAGACCCCCAAGGGCGCGCCATGCTCGTCGTCCAGGCGCGAGAGCGTCATGGCCACCAGCACCGACTGACCCTCGCGGGTCTGGCACCACAGCTCCAGCGAAGGCGCGTCGCCCGAGCGGGGCAGGGTCTTGAGCGCCTCCAGCTCCTCTCTGGCTGGTCCTGGCGGCATGACCAGCGTGTCCAGCCGGCGCCCCACCGCTTCCAGCCGTGTGTGCCCAAACAGCCGCTGCGCGCCGCGGTTCCACGAGGTCACATGACCATCGGTGTTCAGGCCCACGATCGCGTCGGGGGACTGGTCGACCATGGACGCGATGCGCAGACGGTCGTTGCGCGCCTCCAGGCTGCGCTGCACGCCCACCCAGTACAGGTACAGCATGAGCGCACCCACCGCACCCGCACCCAGCAGCGGAAGCAGACTCGCCCGGGCGCTGGCGAGCGCCGCCGCACTCAGATCGCTCTCCGTCCGCGTGGCCGTGTAGTGCAGCACCCCGATGGGTGATCCCGGGTTGCCGATCACGCTGGCCTTGCCCACCATGACCAGACCCTCAGGCCCGGTCCACCAGGTGGCGCGCCCGGCGCTGGAGGACTGGGGCGCTGCCGCCGGCTTGAATTGGTCGTCCCAGACGTGGCGCTGGCCGAGGTCGAAGCCAAACGTGAACGAAGGATCGGGGTGCACCAGGAAATCGCCTTGCGCATTGGTCACGTAAACCTGTGGCTTCGGGCCAATGCCCGGGGGCAGCACGCCCACCCGACGGGACACATCAATGTTGATCACGATGGCGCCGAACACCTGTCCCCGGGCGTCGTGCACCGGTGTGGCGTAGCGGACGGTGGGGCGGTGCGGCAGCTCGATCTGGTTGTACTCCCGGTTCAAGGTGATGTCCGACACGAAGACCCGGCCGGGCGCAAGGCGCAACGCCTCGCGCATGTACGTCGTGTCGCCAATGCGCTGCAGTTGTTCGGGCGGCGCGACCACCACCTGGCCATCCTGCCGTTCCACGCGCATGAGTTCCTGTCCCTCGCCGGCCGCACCGATGAAGCGCACCTTGTAAGCCTCGGGGGTTGCGGTCAGGTAGGCGGCGAAGATCTGCGCCAGGCGGCGCTGCCACAGCACCGTGGTGGACGACTCCTGCGCATCCACACCGCTGTTCTGCAAGGCCCTCACCAGGCCACTGATCGGCGGTGTGTTGACGAGGAACAGTATGCTGCGCCGCCGTTCCTCGTACTTGCTTTCGGCGTTTCGAGCCACCGAGTTCACCGCGGTGTAAAGCGACAGTTCGGTCTCGCGGTGCAGGACCCGGAGGTGCTGGAAGTAGTGGCCCACGACCAGCAGCACCAGCACCAGCGCGAAACCAAGACTGGCGCGCACCGCGAGCCGGCTGCGCATGAACGCGACCAGGTTGACGGGTTGGTGGCTGGGCCGCCAGGTCGAAGGCGGCTCGTGGGTCATCGGGAGCCGATCAGGCGGATCAGTCCTGCGGCGGCGTCTTTGTCCAGGGGTTTGTTCATGAAGCCCCGCACGCAGGCGTGGCTCGCGGCGCGGCTGCGGTCGGCCGGGTCGGACGACGAGGTGAGCATCACCACCACCGCGTGACCGCGCTGGCGCGCCGGCAGGGCCTCGAAGGCCTGCAGGAAGGCAAATCCATCCATGACGGGCATGTTGATGTCGAGCAGGATGAGGTCGATGCCGTGGTCCGGGTGGGTGCTGAGCAGCGCCAGCGCTTCGGTCGCGCGCTCGAAAGCCCGGACTTCGTAGTCCACCCCGCTGCGCTGCAAGGCGATGCGGGTGAACAGCAGGTCGTTTTCGTTGTCGTCAACTATCAGCAGGCGGCAGCTCATCGGGGCTCCAGAAAGCAGTACTTTTTTGTTCAACCCTGATTGGAATAACAGCGCGATTTTCTGTGGTTATCGGCCGGCTGCGCCCACTTCTTGATACACGTTGTCCCATGGCGCGACCAGCGGAGTCATTCTGGGGGCCTGGCCAGTTCCGCTGCGGCCCGCAGACCTTCGGCTTCGGTGCGATAGAGATGCAGCCGGGGGCCATCGGTCAGGTGTCCGGCGCGCTGCAACACCGCTTCGACCGGCAGTTTGATGCCCACGAGGTGCAGTTCGATGCGCTGATCGTCGAGTTGCTCACGCAGGCGACCAAAGGCCTCCACGCCGGTGGCATCGATCCAGTTGATGGGGTGCGCGATCAGCATCACGTGGCGCGTGTCCGAGTGCGCGGTGATGTGTTCGGCCACCGCGCGTTCAAAGCCGTTGGCGGTGGCGAAATCGAGGGCGGCGTCCATGCGCAGTGCGTACAGGTGGGGCGCCAGCGGCGGCAACAGCCAGAGGTGGCGGTCGCGCAGACTGCCGTCGGGGTGCAGCCCCACCTCGATGATGCGCGGGTGCAGCCGCAGGTAGAGAAAGTGGGAGAGGGCCATCAGCACGCCCGCCAGCACGCCCCAGTACAGGCGCGGCGCGGCCAGCAAAGTCACGGCGAAAGTCGCGCCTGCAATACCCGCCTCCACCCGTGAAATGCGCCACAGGTGCACAAAGGCGTTTGGCTTGATGAGACCCAGAATGGCCACCAGCACGATGGCCGCGAGCACCGCCAGGGGCACGTGGTGCAGCAGCGGCGTGAGCACCAGCAGGGCCACCAGCACCACCACCACCGAGAACGCCGTGGCCCAGCCGGTGCGGGCACCTGCGTAGAGGTTGAGCGCCGAGCGGGAGAACGAGGAGCTGGTGGGGAAGGCGCCGCTGAAACCCGACGCCAGCTTGGCCAGGCCCTGTCCGATCAGGTCCTGGTCCTGGTCCCAGCGCTGTCCGCGCTGTCCGCTGTCCACCTTGGCGCTGGAGGCTGTTTCCAGAAAGCTCACCAGCGTGATCACCAGCGTGGGCAGCACCAGCTGGCCGAGCACACTCCAGCCCGGCCAACCCGGCAGGTAGGGCATGGGCAGGCCCTGGGGCAGGGCGCCGATCACCTCACCACCCGCGGCCTCAAAACCGGTGAGCTGGCTGATGCCGGCGCTGGCCACCACCACCGCCAGCACGGTGGGAAAGCCCGGGCGCCAGCGGCGCGCCAGCATGAGCGCGGCCAGGCTGCCCAGCCCGAAGGCCAGCGATGGCAGGTGCACCTGCGCCGGCCAGACGAGGCTGTCCCAGCCGCCCAGGCCCAGCAAGGCAGGCAGCTGCGACGCGATGATGAGCACCGCCGCGGCCTGGGTGAAGGCCATCAGCACCGGCGAGTTCACCAGGTTGAGCAGCCAGCCAAAGCGCGCAAAGCCCAGCACGATCTGCAGCAGGCCGCTGAGCAGGGCCAGCCACACGGCCAGCGCGATCCACTGCGCGCTGCCCGGCACGGCCAGGCCGCTGAGCGATGCGCTGATGAGCAGGCAGGTGAGCGCGGTGGGCCCGACCGACAGGCGCACCGACGAGCTGAACAGCACCGCGATGAGTGCCGGCAGCAGCGAGGCGTAGATGCCGGTGATCAGCGGCATGCCCGCCAGCGCGGCATAGGCCACCCCTTGCGGCACCACCATCAGCCCGACCGTGAGACCGGCCATGGCCTCGCCGCGCAGCAGGGCAGCGTCGGGACGCGGCCAGTTGAGGAAGGGCAGCAGGCGTTTCAGGCGGGACATGCACCGATCGTACCGGGGTAGGTTGTGGTGGCTATGGTGGAGGTGTCTCCATCCAGAGGCATCCAGGGTCCGGCTCCGCCGGCGCAGGGGGGTGTTCTCTACCTTTGGGGCATGTCCTTGACGGAAAACCCCAGGCTCACGGTGGCGTCCGCGGGAATCGGCGGCACGCTTTCGTTCCAGGCCAGCCATTGCGAGCGCATGCGCGCCAGCCGCTCGGGCTCGCGCGTGGCGTGGTTGGCGCGCTCGCGCTCGTCCTTGGCGATGTTGAACAGGTACTCGTTGCCGTCGACCTGCAGGTACTTCCAGTCGCCTTCGCGCAGTGCACGTTGGCCGCGGTGGTTCATGCGCCAGTACAGCGCGCGCTCGAAGCGCAGCGCCGGGTCGCGCAACACAGGCAACAAGCTCACGCCATCGATCGGCCAGTCCGGGTGCGGCTTGCCACCCCCCGCCTGCAGCAGCGTGGCCGACCAGTCCATGGTCATGCAATGCTGTGTGCTCACGGTGCCGGCGGCAATGGTGGCGGGCCAGTGCGCGATCCACGGCACGCGGATGCCGCCTTCGGTGAGGTCCATCTTGCCGCCCACCAGCGGCCAGTTGTCCGAGAAGCGCTCGCCGCCGTTGTCGCTGGTGAAGACCACCAGCGTGTTCTCTTCCAGTCCCTCTTCGCGCAAGGCGGTCATCAAACGGCCGATGCCTTCGTCCATGTGGTGGATCATGCGGCGGTAGGTCTGCACGTCGCCGCCGTGCAGATGGAAGAGGTTTTTCGCCACATCCGGCGCAACGTGGGCGTCGTCGCGGGTTTCCCAGGGCCAGTGCGGCGCGGTGTAGTGCAGGCTGAGCATGAAGGGATGGCCGGCCCTGGCATCGGCCGCGCGCGCGTGCACGTGGTCTACGGCGCGCTGCGAGAGCACATCGGTGAGGTAGCCCACCTCGTGGTGCTCGTCCTCGTCGATGTAGAGGTCGTGCTCCCCGCTGGACGCGCAGTGGGTGAAGTAGTCGACGCCCCCGGCCATGATGCCGAAGAACTCGTCGTAGCCCGAGCGGCGCGGCCCGAAGCTGGGTGGGTAGCCCAGGTGCCACTTGCCGATGAGGGCGGTGTGGTACCCGGCCTCTTTCAGCAGCGAGGGCAGGGTGGGCACCTCGGGCGGCAGGCCCAGCGTGGTGCTGCCCTTGCTGCGGCTGTTGATGGGCTCTTCCATCGCGCCGCGCAAGCGGTACTGGTAGCGCATGGTGATGAGCGCAAACCGCGTGGGCGAACACACCGGCGAATTGGCATAACCCTGGGTGAACTTCACGCCGCCGGCGGCGAGGCGGTCGATGTTGGGCGAGACGGCACCAAAGTCTGCCTCGCGTCCACCGTAGCAGCCGAGGTCGGCGTAGCCGAGGTCGTCGCAGACGATGTAGATGATGTTGGGGCGCTGGCTCATGCGTCGCTCACTCCACCTTCATCCCGGTGGCTTTCACGATCGGGCCGTAGCGCGTGTGCAGCGCCTCGATGCGCTGACTCGCCTGCGCGCCGGTGAGGCCCTCGTAGAACAGGTCGAGCGTGGCCATGCGGGTCTGAATGTCGGGTCGCTTGAGTGCGTCGATGATGTGCTTCTGCAGCGTCTGAACCACCGCGTCGGGCGTGGCGGCGGGCGCCATCACCAGGTAGAGCACTTCCTGCTCCAGGGTCTTGAGACCGGCCTCGCTCACCGTGGGCAGGTCGGGCGCCAGGCGTGAACGCTGGCGGCTGGTGACGGCCAGCGCGGTGATCTTGCCGGCCTGCACGTGGGGCAGCATGCCCGGGGTGGCGAGCACGCCGCCATCCACCTCGCCCGAGAGCACGGCCGTCACGGCGGGCGTGTTGCCGCGGTAAGGGATGTGCGTGATCTTCGCCTGCGTGGCTTCCTTGATCACCTCGACCGCGAGGTGGCCCGGGCTGCCGCTGCCGGCCGAACTGAAATTCAGGCCCTTGGTCTTGCCGGCCTCGATCATGCCGGCCAGTGTCTTGATGCCGGTGCCGGGGTGCACACCCACCAGCAGCCCCGAGGACGCCATCACCACCACCGGCCTGAAGTCGGTGGTCTTGAAGGTCATGTTGTTGTAGAGGTAAGGGTTGACCGTGAAGATCGTGTCGATGCCGAACAGCACCGTGTGGCCATCGGGTGCGCTCTTGGCCACGTCGGCAGCGCCGATGTTGCCGGCCGCACCGGCCTTGTTCTCCACCACGAAGGTTTGTTTGAGGGTCTCCTGCAACACCGCGGCCACCGAGCGTGCGAGCAGGTCCGACGGACCGCCGGCGGGGAAGTTGTTGACGAAGCGCACCGGCTTGTTCGGAAAGCTGTCCTGTGCAGTGGCCAGGGGTGCGGTGGTGGCGGCGAAGAGGGCGAGGGACAGGTGCAGGGCGGTGGCGTTCATGAGGATCTCTGTCGGGGGAAGGAAGGAAAGAAAGAAGGAAAGAAAGAGGGGGTCAGGGCTGGTAGCCCGATTTCTGGACCACGGGGGCCCATTGCGCGCGGTAGGCCGCGAGCATGCGGCTGGTTTGCGCGGGCGTGCTGGCCACCGGGCCCATGCGGGCTTCGGTGAAGCGGCGCACCATCTCCGGCTCCTGCATGATGTTGCGGATCGCCAGGCCCAGTTGCTCCACCCGTGCCGCCGGCATGCTGGCGGGCGCGAAGAAGGTGTTCCAGCCGATGGCGTCGACGTCCAGGCCCGCTTCACGGAACGTGGGGATGTTGGGCGCAAACGGCGAGCGCCTGGGGCTGGACACCGCAAGGATGCGGACCTTGCCCGCCTCGTGTTGTGGCAGCAGCGAGTCGAAGGTGTCGAAGGCCACGGGAATCTGGCCGCCCATGAGGTCGGTGACCAGGGGGCCCGAGCCGCGGTAGCCCACCACCTGCGCCTTCACGCCGGCCTTCTCGCCCACCATGAGACCAAAGAAGTGCGGCAGGCTGCCGGTGGCGGGCACGCCGAAGTTGGCCTGCTCGGGGTTGGCGCGCAGCCAGGCCAGCAGGTGGTTGAGTTCACGCACCGGAACGCCCGCGCCCACGGCCACCGCAAATTCATAGGTGCTCGCCTGCGACACCGCCTGGAAATCCTTGTCGGGGTCGTAGCCGGCGTCCTTGAACACCAGAGGCGCGACCAGCATCAGCGCCGGGTTGCCCAGCAGCAGCACAGGCTGGTTGGCCGGCGTGCTCTTCACCTGCTGCGCTGCAATGCGCCCACCGCCACCGGTGCGGTTCTCCACCACCACCGTGACGCCCAGCGCCGGGCCCAGCTTGTCGCCGACCAGACGGGCCACACGGTCGGAGGCCCCACCGGGGGCAAAGGGGACCACGATGCGCAGCGGGCCCTCGAGGGTCTGCGCAGGGGCTGGCAAGGCTGCGGCGGCAGCGAGTGCAGCGGAGACGGAGAGGAGCTGGCGGCGTGTGGTCATGGTGTGTCTCCTGGTGGCCCCGGGTGTTTCCCGGTGCACCTCACCATGCTATGTAGGGACAATCAATTGCAGAAATCAATCATTGCGGGTGTTTTCCCCAATCCATGGCAACCCAAGATCGCCTCGCCGACCCGCAGCACCAGGCCGACCTGCTGCTCTACCGGCTCTACCGCATCCACATCACCGCCGGCCGGCTGGTGGTGCACATGTGCGAGTCGGAGTTCGGCATCACCCGTCGCGAGTGGCGCATCCTGTCGTTCCTGGCCGAACGCGAAGGGGCGCTGTCGTCGCAACTGGCCGAGCACGCCATGCTGGACCGTGCGCGCACCTCGCGCACCTTGACGTCGTTGGCGACCAAGAAACTCGTGGTGCGCCAGCCCAGGCCATCGGACCGGCGCGAGGTGCACGTGTTTCTCAGCGACGAGGGGCGCAGGCTCTATGGTGCGATCTACCCGCGCGTGGCGGCGATCAACCGCGAGCTGGTTTCGGGCCTGTCACCCGCCCAACGTGTTCAACTGGACGCGATGGTGGACGCACTGCAGGCCCAGGCCGGCCGGATGGTGGCGGCTTCGCCCGGGGCACCGCTGCCGCAAGACGGCGGCGAATGAGCTTCCGGCCCACTTTGGGCCCCTCTGCTGTGCCGGCATTGGACCCCTCTCAGGCGCGGCGATGACCGAAAATCTGTCCCCTCACCGACGGCATGGCCGGCGCCCCATCATGGCGCTGGCGGTGCCGGTCCTTGCTGACAGTCCCGCAACGCACGACCCCCTGCGGTCGATGTTCCAGCCTCCTTCGCGGGGTGATGGCGGAGTTCCTGACACATCGGACCACCGCCGCCGTCCCACGTTCCACCGCCCTTCTGTCCCTGCAGCGGCCACACCTTGTGTGTCTGGCCAGACAGACTTTTTCGGCGCTGTGGCGCACACCTGCGCGAACACCATCACTGGAGGACATTTCCCATGCAACTCATCGTCTCGGCCGGACTCATCCTGGCCATCGTCCTGTGGGGCGTCATTGCGCCCGATTCCCTCGGCGGGGTGTTCGACACGCTGCTGGCCGTGATCACGCGCGACTTCGGCTGGCTCTACCTGTGGGTGGTCCTGGGTCTGGTGGTGCTGGCGATGGTGCTGGCCTTCAGCCGCTACGGCGATCTGAAGCTGGGCGCTGAAGACGATGAGCCCGAGTTCTCGCTGGGCTCGTGGTTCGCCATGCTGTTTGCCGCCGGCATGGGCATCGGCCTGGTGTTCTGGGGTGTGGCCGAGCCGATCTCGCACTACGGCGCGCCGCCGCCCGGCATTGCACCCAACACACCCGAGGCGGCCAACGCCGCCATGCGCTACAGCTTCTTCCACTGGGGTCTGCACCCCTGGGCGGTCTACAGCATCGTGGCGCTGGCCATCGCCTTCTTCCAGTTCCGCAAGGGTGGTTCGGCGCTGGTGAGCACCGCGGTCGAATCCTTGCCGTGGGCGCCGCTCAAGAAGCTGGGCCCGGTGGTCAACGTGCTGGCCGTGATCGCCACCGCCTTTGGCGTGGCGGCATCGCTGGGCATGGGAGCACTGCAGATCAACAGCGGCCTGAACTCGCTGATGGGCCTGCCGGTGGGTGAGGCCTCTCAGGTCGGCATCATCGTGGTGACCACGGTGCTGTTCCTGGCCTCGGCCATCACCGGTGTGACCAAGGGCATCAAGTGGCTCTCCAACATCAACCTCATCCTGGCCGCGCTGCTCACGCTGGCGATCTTCGTGATGGGGCCGACCGTGGCCATCATCGACACCTTCACCAGCACCCTGGGCAGCTACGCGAGCGATTTCGTTCGCATGAGCCTGCGCATGACGCCGTTCCGTGACAGCGGCTGGGTCAGCGGCTGGACCGTCTTTTACTGGGCCTGGTGGGTGAGCTGGTCGCCATTCGTGGGCCTGTTCATTGCGCGCGTGTCGCGCGGCCGCACCATCCGTGAATTCATTCTGGGCACGGTGCTGGCGCCCACGCTGGCGGCCTTTGTGTGGTTCTCGGTGTTCGGTGGCACCGCGCTCAACCAGGAAATCATGCAGGGCCTGCCGATGGCCGAGGCCGTGGGCGCCGATGTGTCCACCGCCATGTTCGCCATGTTTGAAACCCTGCCCATGAGCGGCCTGCTCAGCGGCGTGGCCACCATCCTGGTGCTGGTGTTCTTCGTCACCTCGGGCGACTCCGCCACGCTGGTGCTGGGCATGATGAGCACCGGAGGCCAGGCCAACCCGAGCGCGCGCGTGAAGATCATCTGGGGCGTGCTGGTCTCGGGCATCGCCATCAGCCTGCTGCTGGCCGGCGGTGTGAAAGCGGTACAGACCGCCACCATCGTGTTTGCCCTGCCGTTCACGCTGGTCATCGTGCTCATGGCCGTGGCGCTGTGGCGCGGTGTGCGTGAAGACTGGGACGACGAACAGAAGCGCGACAAGGCCCTGCGCCGGCGCATGAAGAACCTGCTCGACCAGCCACAGACGACGGTGGCATGACGAAGGCCGGTCCATGACCGCCGAGTTGCTGCTGGCGGTGGGCAAGAGCTATCTGTTCGTGTTCGCCGCCATCCTGCCCATCCTGAACCCGGCGGCCACTGCGCCGATCTTCCTGGGCCTCACCGAGGGCGCTTCGCCCAGCACGCGGGCCCTGCTGGCGCGGCGCATCGCGCGCAACATGTTTGCCCTCATGGTGGGCTCGATGCTGGTGGGCTCCTACGTGCTGGAGTTCTTCGGCATCTCGCTGCCCATCGTGCGTGTGGGCGGTGGGCTCATCGTGGCCGCGGCCGCGTGGCGCCTGCTCAACGCCAGCCACGCCAGCGACGACCGCCGCACCGTGCTGGCCGAGTCGTTCACGCCCGAGCAGGCGCGCCGCCAAGCCTTTTACCCGCTCACCTTTCCCATCAGCTGCGGGCCGGGTTCGATCGCCGCGGCCATCACCGTGGGGGTGGCGCTCAACGACACACGCCTGGCCCTGTCGCTGGCCCGCATGGGTGGCGGGGTGCTGGCCCTGCTCACCATCGGCCTGTTGCTGTACCTGGCGTTTCGCTACGCCCAGCAGCTGCTCAGGCCGCTGGGCGAAGCCGGCAGCGTGATCTTTTTGCGCCTGTCGGCCTTCATCCTGCTGTGCCTGGGCGTGCAGATCGTGTGGGACGGCCTGAGCGAGTTGTTGCGGGGCTTGTTGCCTTGAGCCGGTGGCGGGGTCGGACATAGGGTGAATCCGCTGCTCAAGCGGAGCTCCCCGGGTTACATTTTTGTCACATCGGCCACTGCCGAGGACTTTCACCCTCCACCCATGGCCCTCAGCGTTCACAGCGCCGTGTCGACCTGTTCAGCGTCCGAGCCTGTCGCGTGAGCACCCGCGCGCGCCTCATGCCGGCTCTGGTGGCACTGTTCACGGTGCTGGCGGCGGCGTTCCTGTGGTGGCAGTCGGAACGCTCGCAGGCCATGCTGCAACAGCAGGTGCTGCTGCAGGCCGAAAAGCGCAGCATCCACCTGGCCGACGCCATGGGCGGTCAGGTCAGCGGCCTCATCACCACACTGGACGTGCAGTTGCGCGGCCTGCGCCGCGAGTGGGTGCGCGACCCGGGTGGGTTCAACGAGGCTGCCCTGGGGGTCATCGAGGCCCTGCCCGGCGGCTTCGTGACCCACATCTCGGTGGCCAATGCCGACGGCTACGTGATCTACGACAGCCTGGACAACAAGGAAGCCACCTACATTGGCGACCGGCCGCACTTTCAGGCCCAGCGCGACGCGGCGACCGAAGATCGCCTTGTGATTGGCAATCCGGTGAAGTCGCGCATTGCCGAGGGCTGGGTGGTGGTGGTCAACCGCTCGATCTTGCTGGACGGGCGCTTTGTGGGCACGGTGCAGATGATGGTCTCCACTGCACTCATCGCGCGCAGACTGGGCGCCTTGCAGCTCTCCGGGCAAGATGTGGTGGCCTTGATCTCGCCCGACGGCACCTTCGTGGCCCGCAGCCGGGACCATGAAGAGTCCATGGGCACGAGCGTGCCGGCACATCGGCCGTTCCTGACCGACCGCACCGCCCGCAGTGGCAGCTTTCACACCGAGGGACTGGTCGACGGCATCGCCCGCACCTACGGTTGGTACCGCCTGCCAACCACCGGCCTGGTCGTGGCCATCGGCATCGCCGACCAGGCGGTGCTGGCGCCTCTGGAGCCCGCATTCGAGAGCAACCGGCAGGTGACGGCGGCGCTCATCGCGCTGCTGCTGATCAGTGGCGGCCTGATCATTGCGTTGCTCGTGCACCTGGAACGCAAGGCCTCGGCGCTGGAGGCCAGCGAGGTGCTGAGGTTGCGGCAGTTCGAGAGTTCACCGCTGGGCATGCTGGTGATGGACACCGCCACCACCCGTTTCGTGGATTGCAACGAAGCGGCGCTGCACATCTATGGCTTTCCAACCCGCGAAGCCTTGCTGAGCAAGCAACCGATGGACATTTCGACGCGCTTGCAGCCGGACGGGACCTCGTCCCTGAAAAAGGGATCTGCCTACGTCCAGCAGGCACAGCAATCGGGCGCGGTGCTGTTCGAATGGCGCCATCGGCGACCGGACGGCAGCGAGTGGGACGGTGAAGGCCACCTGATGGCGTTCGAGCTGAACGGGCGACGGCTGGTGCAGTTCACCATGCAGGACATCACCGAGCGCAAGCGCACCGAGGCCGCCCTGCAGGAGAGCGAGGCGCGGCTCAAGGAAGCGCAGCGGCTGGCCCGCGTGGGCAGCTGGAAACGTGACCTCACCAACGAAGAGCTGACCTGGTCCGACGAGATCTTTCGCATCTTCGAGGTGGACCCGTCGGTCAAACCCACGTACAAGACCTTCATCACCCGCGTGCACCCCGACGACCGCGAGCAGGTGACCAGCACCTACCAGCACTCGGTGGACACGCGCGAAGCCTACGAACGGGTGCACCGCCTGCGCATGCCGGACGGGCGCATCAAACACGTGCGGGTCTCGGGCTTCACCGAGTTTGCCGGCGATGTTGCGCTGCGCAGCGTGGGGACCGTGCAGGACATCACCGAGGTGCACACGGCGGAAGAGGCGCTCAAGCGCCTGAACGAAGAACTGGAGCAGCGCGTGGCCGAGCGCACGCGCGAGATGTCGGTGCTCAACCGCGAACTGGAGGCCTTTGCCTACAGCGTGTCGCACGACCTGCGAACGCCGCTGCGCAGCATCGACGGCTTTGCCAGTTTGCTGGAAGAGGAGTGTGGTGTGCTGCTCGACGACGCAGGCCGGGACTACGTCAACCGCATCCGCACCTCGTCACGGCGCATGGGGCGGCTCATCTCCGATCTGCTGGCGCTGGCGCACCTGAACCGCGCCGAGCTGCGGCTGGAGTCGGTGGACCTCACGCGCACCGCGCGATCCATCTGCCGGGAGCTGGAGGCCACCGACCCGGCGCGCCAGGTGCAGTGGCACATCGACGACGGCATGCAGGTGTGGGCCGACCGCGGGCTGGTGCGCGTGGTGCTGCAGAACCTGCTGGGAAACGCCTGGAAGTACACCGGTCAGACGCCACACGCCGAGATCACGTTCACGCAGTCCACGCTGCCCGACGGCACCGTGGAATTCTGCGTGCGCGACAACGGCGCCGGCTTCGACATGGTGTACGCCAGCCAGCTGTTCGAGCCATTCAAGCGCCTGCACGCGCACCACGAATTCGAAGGTTCGGGTGTGGGTCTGGCCACGGTGCACCGGGTGATCGAACGCCACGGCGGGCGGGTGCGCGGCGAAGGCGCGGTGGGCCGCGGTGCCGCGTTCTTCTTCAGTTTCCCGAAAACCTAGGCCGCGCGGGCCGAGGCCGGCAGCCCGAAGAACGCGTCGAACGCCCAGTTGAAGGCGAAGGTGTAGACGAGGAAAAAGACCACCAGGGCCAGGTCCATCACCAGGGCTTGCCACAGGCCGATGCCGAGCCACCAGGCGATCAGCGGCACCAGCATCAGCACGAGGCCGGTCTCGAACACCACGGCGTGCGCCACGCGGCGCTTCACGCTGCGGCCCTTCACCGTCTGGCGTGCTTCCCAGCGTTCAAAAAGGCTGTTGAAGACCAGGTTCCACACCACGGCCACGGCCGATGTGGCGGTGGCCAGTGCGCCGCTGGCCAGCAGGCTTTCGCCCGACATCAGCATCAGCCCGAACCCTGCGAGGGCGATGGCCAGCACCTCGTAGAGGCTGATGTAGACGACCCGGCGCCAGATCCCCTGCAAGTTGGGCGCGCTCACTCAGAGCGGGTCGTGCAGGGCTTTGGACAGGGCCGCGATGTTGGCCGCGCTGGGCACCTGCGGTTTCATCTCGTCTTCGGCGGCGGTGGCGTTTTCGTGGGCCTGGATGGCGTTGACCATGTCGTACTGCGTCTCCCACACCAGGGTCTTGCCGGGTGGGCAGAGGTCGCGCACGGTGCCGAACCAGTAGTAGCCGTCGTTGCCGCCGAAAAGCTTGTCGATGCCACCGGCGTCACCGGTTTTCAGGCCATGGGCCGACAGGATCTGGGTGAGTTTGTGGTGGGAGACGGAATAGGGCATGGCGCGAGCAGTGTTCGTGTGGGCCGGCGAGTGTACCGAAACGCACACGCTCAGCCCAGAATGCGCTCGGCCAGTCCGACGTACAGCGGAATGCCCACCACGATGTTGAACGGGAAGGTAACGCCCAACGACAGGCCGAAGTACAGCGCAGGTTGCGCCTCGGGGATGGCGTGGCGCAACACGGCGGGCACGGCGATGTACGAAGCGCTGGCGGCCAGCACCATGAGCAGCGCTGCGTTGCCCGCGCCCACCCCGGCTGCCGCAGCCAGGCCCAGTGCCAGCGTTGCGTGGGCCAGCGGCGCCAGCACCGCGTAGGCCAGCAGCCAGAGCGGTTTTCCTTTGAGCTCGCCCAGATTGCGTGCGGCCAGCAGGCCCATGTCGAGCAGGAAGAAGGCCAGCATGCCCTTGAACAGGTCGGTAGAAAACGGCGCCATCACCGCCTCGCCGGCCTCGCCCGTCACCATGCCGATGACCATGGCGCCGAGCAGCAGCAACTGGGCGCCGTCGGTGAACGACTCGTGCAGGATCTTGCCCAGCCGCAGCGGGGCGCCAGTGCCCGCGCCCAGGGCGAGCGTGCCGCCACCGGCTGCGCCGACCGCCGCTGGCTGGCGCAGGCTGTTGGCGAACAGCACGGCCATGATGATCGCGGGCGATTCCATGAGCGCCATGGCCGCGGCCATGTGGCCGCCGAACGCGGTGCCCTGGTTCTCCAGGTATTGCACCGTGGCAATGAAGGTCACCGCGCTCACCGATCCGTAGGTGGCGGCGATCGCGGCGGCATCAAAACCGCCCAGGCGCCGCTTGAGCAGCTGGTAGCTGATGGCCGGCACAACGACCGCGAGCAGCACGGCCAGCCCCAGCGTGGTGGCCACCTCGGCGGTGAGTCCCGATGTCGCGAGCGAAAAGCCGCCCTTGAGGCCCAGGGCCATCAGCAGGTAGAGCGAGAGAAAGCGCGAAATCTGGGGCGGAATCTCCAGGTTGGATTTGACGGTGCCGGCGAGCACGCCGAAGACGAAGAAGAGGATGGCGGGATCGAGCAGGTTGGGCATGGCCGCGATCCTAGGTGCGTTCATCGATAATCAAAAATCAATTCTTTTGATGGATTTCATCGAGCAAAGACTATGAACTTCACGTTCAGACAATTGCGGCTCTTTCTGGCGCTGGCCGAACACAAGAGCATCACGGCGGCGGCGCGGGCCTGCCACGTCACGCAGCCCACGGTGTCCATGCAGCTCAAGGAGCTGGCCGATGCCGTGGGCCTGCCGCTGTACGAGCAGATCGGCAAACGGCTGTTTCTCACCGAGGCCGGCGAGGCCCTGGTGGAGACGGCGCGGCTGATGGAAGACGATTGGGCGGCGTTCGAACAGCGCATCGACGCCATGAAGGGCCTCACGCGCGGGCGCTTGCGGCTGGCGGTGGTGAGCACGGCCAAGTATTTCGTGCCGAGCCTGCTGGGCAGCTTTTGCGACGCGCACCCGGAGATCGACATCGCGCTGGAGCTGCTCAACCGCGACGCGGTGGTGGAGCGGCTTCGGCACAACCGCGACGACCTCTACATCATGTCCATGCCGCCTGAGGACATCGATCTGGAGAAGCACGCCTTTCTGCCCAACCCGCTGGTGGTGATCGCCGCCGCCTCGCACCGCTGGGCGCAACGGCGCCGGCTGGTGCTCGCGGACCTGGCGGCGGAACGCTTCATCATGCGCGAGCGGGGTTCGGGCACGCGTCTGGCGTGCGACGCGCATTTCGCCGCGCAGGGCTTCGTGCCCCGGGTGCGGCTGGAGCTGGGCAGCAACGAAGCCATCAAGGAAGCGGTGGCCGCCGGCATGGGCCTGGCGGTGGTGTCGCGCCATGCGCTGGCCACGCCGCTGGCCGACGCGCGCCTGGTCGAGCTGCCGGTGGCGGGTTTCCCGGTGCAGTCCAACTGGTGGACGCTCTACCCGCGCGGCAAGCGCCTGTCACCCGTGGCCGCGGTGTTTCTGGAGCACATCGAACGCAGCGCCCGCCGCGGCTACGACCAGCGCCTGCAAAAACGCCACTGACCCCCGCGTCTGACCCCGGCGACGCGCCTCAGGCCTGCAGCACGCTGGACAGGTCAAAGCTGCTGCGCTGGCCGACGTCTTGCCGGTTGGCCGCGAGCCAGCGCTCGGCCGCGTCCACGCCAAGCTCGTGCAATTGCGACAGAAAGGTCCACTGCGTGTTGGTCTTGCTCTCGGCCCCCAGGGGCGCGAGCGACTCGCCGCCGTCGATCATGTGCACGCGCAGGTCCTGCACCCGCTGGAACAGGGGCGGGCCGCCGGGTTGGCGTTCGGTGCCCACCAGTTGCTGCATGAGCGCCAGCGTGCGCATTTCCTTGAGCAGGCTGGCGTTGAAGGTCACTTCGTTGATGCGGTCCAGGATGTCGCCGGCCTTCTTCGGCACGGTCTCACGTTGCACTGGATTGATCTGCACCAGCAGCAGATCGTCGGCCGGGCTGTCGGTGATCAGCGGCAGCAGCGACGGGTTGCCCGCGTAGCCGCCGTCCCAGTAGGCCTCGCCATCGATCTCCACCGCCTGGAACAGCAGCGGCAGGCAGGCCGAGGCCATCACCATGTCGGCGGTGAGTTCGTGCTGGCCGAACACGCGCAGCTGCCCGGTGCGCACCTGGGTGGCGGCAATGAAGAGCTGGGTCTTGTGGCAGGCGCACACCCGCTTGAAATCCACCGTTTCCACGAGCACGTCGCGCAGCGGGTTGAGGTTGAGCGGGTTGAGCTGGTAGGGCGAGAGCTGACTGCCCAGCGCCGCGTTGAACTGTTTGTAGGGCGCCAGCCAGGGCGCCATGAGCGCCTGCACCGGCCCGAACGCCGCGCCCAGCGGGCCACTCTGCAGCGTGTGGAACGGCGAGATCTCGGCCACCCGCGTCCAGAACTGGCGCAGCACGCGCCGCGCGCCCTCGCGACCACCGTCCATGAGGCCGGCGGCCAGCGCCACCGCGTTCATGGCGCCGGCGCTGGTGCCGCTGATGGCCGCGATCTCCAGCCAGTCTTCCTGCAGCAGGCGGTCGAGCACGCCCCAGGTGAAGGCGCCGTGCGAGCCGCCGCCTTGCAGGGCGAGGTCGATCGGGAGTTTGCCGCTGGCGGTGCGGGGGGCGGACTTGCGTTTCGTGCGGGGTCGGGTGGTCATGGGTGGCATCCAAGGTCGGTCTTGTGCATTGCACCATGTTCCCGATGCCGCCCTGGCCGTCTGGGACAATTGCGCTTTGCCCTCTGGCCCATCCGCCCCGCATGTCCACCACCACCATCGAGCCCACCGCCGAAGAATCCCCCGCGCTGCCCACCGGTGCGCTGGCGCGCGAGGCGTTGGCGCTGGCGGCCTTCGACCATGTGGTGGCGCATGCCAGCGGTTACCGCGCCCGGCCCGGCCAGCGCGAGATGGCGGCGCACATCGCGCACACGCTCTCGGGGGTGACACCGGGCGACGATTCGGTGGCCAGCGACGCGGCCCTGCCCGCGCGCGGCATCGCGGTGGTGCAGGCCGGCACCGGCGTGGGCAAGTCGGCTGCTTATGCGTCCACCGTCATTCCGCTGGCGCTGGCGCAGCAGAAGCGCGTGATCATCTCCACCGCCACCGTGGCGCTGCAGGAACAGCTGATCGCCAAGGACCTGCCGGCCCTGGCAGCCACGCTGCCGCAGCCGTTCAGCTTTGCGCTGGCCAAAGGGCGCGGGCGTTATGTGTGCCGCCTGAAGCTCGACCAGCTCAGCGGCGGTGATGCGGCCAGCGCCGACCTGTTCGAGAGCGACGACGGCCCCACCGACACCAGCGCATCGGGTGTGGCAGCGCGCGCCGTGGCCTCGGCGTCCGCCGCGGCCCGCTGGCAGGAGCGTGGCGTGCAGTACACCGCCTGGGCCAACGCGCTGGACGGCGGCAGCTGGGACGGCGACCGCGACCGGCTCGACAACCCCCCCGAGGGCAGCCTGTGGGGCCCCGTGGCCGCCGAGCGCCACACCTGCACCGCGCGCCACTGCCCCAGCTACAACAGCTGCAGCTACTACCAGGCGCGCGCCAGGCTAGCACAAGCCCAGGTGATCGTGGTCAACCACGACCTGCTGCTCTCCACGCTGGGCCTGCACGCCTTGCCCGCGCCGCAAGACTGTTATGTGGTGTTCGACGAGGCGCACCACCTGGGCTCGGTGGCGCAAGGCCAGTTCACCGCCTCCATGGACCTCATGCGCAGCAACTGGCTCGACAAGCTGCCGCGCGCGGTGGACGAGGTGGCCGGCGCGCTGGACGCGCGGCCCACGTCGGACGTGGCGCAGCTCGCCAAGGATTTGAAGACCGCGCAGGGCGAACTCGCGCGCCTGGCCATGCAGCGCATCGGTGCACTGCCGGCGTGGCTCGACCTCACCGGGCGCGCGCCGGGCCGGACGCCCGCACGCGGCGGTTTCACCGACAACGCGCCGCCCATCGTCGACCGCTTCGACGGCGGCGCGCTGCCGCCCGACTGGACCGAGGTGGTGTCACAGATGCACGCCAACGCCAGTGCGCTGCTCAAGGTGTTTGAAGCCCTGGCCACGCAACTCAAGGCGAACGCGCGCGAGAACCCCGGCGACGCCGCGCGCTGCGCCAAGCTCTACAGCCGCCTGGGCGTGCTCGCGCCGCGCCTGCAGAGCGCGCAGGAAACCGCCACGTTGTGGATGCAGGCGCCCACCGACGGCCAGGCGCCGCTGGCCAAGTGGCTGGAGGCCGGCATCCACCACGGCCTCGTCACGCTCACCGCGCACGCCTGCCCGCTGCAACCGGGCAGCCTGCTGCGCAACCACTTGTGGAACAAGGTGCGCGCGGCGGTGGTCACCTCGGCCTCGCTGGTGACCTGCGGCAACTTCGACCATTTCCTGCACGAGTCGGGCCTGGCCTGGGACGATGCGGTGGCCACGCGCGAGGTGCAAAGTCCGTTCGATCATCAAAGCCAGGGCCGCCTGGTGGTGGTGCAGACCGTGGCCGACCCCAAGGACGTGGAGGGCTACACGCGCGAGATGCTCGCTTCGCTCATGGAAGATCTGCGTGAAGTGAAACGTGGCGCCCTGGTGTTGTTCACCTCCAGGGCGCAGATGCGCCAGGCGCAGGGCCTGCTGGAACGCGGCGAACACGGTGCGCTGCGCGACCGGGTGCTGGTGCAGGGCGAAGCCTCGCGCACCGTGCTGCTGCGCCGCCACGCCGAGCGCGTGGCCGACGGCGAGGCCTCCATCCTGTTTGGCTTGCAGTCCTTCGGCGAAGGGCTCGATCTGCCGGGTGAGTTGTGCGAGTGGGTGTTCATCACCAAGCTGCCGTTTGCTTCACCGAGCGACCCGGTGGGCCAGGCACGCGCCGACTGGCTCAAGAGCCAGGGCCGCGACCCGTTCAGCGAACTCGTGGTGCCCGCCACCGGCGCACGCCTGCTGCAGTGGACTGGTCGCGCCCTGCGCAGCGAGACCGATGAGGCCGTGGTGGTCTGCTACGACGCACGCCTGCTGCGCCAGAGCTACGGCCGCCGCATGCTGCAAGGCCTGCCGCCGTACCGCTTGCAGCGGCGTGTGGGTGGTGTGACCACCGACGTTTGAAGCCGGGCGTTCAAGGGGTGATGGCGCGCGCGCACTTGAACGGCACCGGGGACTCTCTCTTTTCACCATTGCCCGTGAAAAAACTCCGCCCGAAGACCGCGAGGTAGGCGACGCTGCCTCCATTGAGGTCGTTCTGCGTGGAGCTCCAGTAGACAAAATCGAAGATGCTGGTCAGCCCGGTGTCGTGCAGCCGCGAGCGGGCGTTGTCCGGCAACCGTGGCGCTGCCTGGGTGCCGCACAGGGTGCGCGTGACGCCGTTGTCGTAGCTCAGTTCACACAGCGCCGGCAAGTACCAGCCCGCGTAGCCGCCATGGCGGCTGTCCTCGCACGCGGCCGCGGCAAAGTCGCGGCTGTCTGTTGGGTACTGCGCCAGGATGCGGCGGGTGTTGCACTGCCCATCGATGGCGCCCTCGCAGCCGCCTTCGGCGACCGTCGAGTCGATGTAGATGCCGGGCACCGGGGTGGCGGTGGGGCTCCAGTGCATCGGAGCCGACTCGGCGGTGGCCAGGACCTTGCCGCCCACGCTTTCTGTGAGCGGCGGGGTGTCGTCCAGCGCAAACACATAGCCGCCCTGGTGCACGCTGCCGTGGCCAAGCACGGTAACGCGCACCTCGGCGGCGTTGCTGTTGGCGCCCGTCACCGTGACCGTTGCAGGGTCCGGTGCGAGATCACCCGGCGCCGCTGTCGGCACGGCCCCTGGCGTGACCAGCAGCAGGCAGGACGCACCCGGCATGAGCTGGGCGGGACAGGTTGACCGCATCCAGCTGCCCGTGGGCAGGCCGGTGGCGCTGGCCTGCAGTGCCTCGGTGGCGTTCGGCCCCTGGTTGGTCACCGAGATGAGGCGCGCGGTGCCCGATGCCGCCAACACCAGGGTGGGGGCCGTCGTGGTCAGCAGGGCCGACGGGACGGGCCCTCCACCACCGCAGGCGGCGAGCAGGCTGGCCGCCAAGGCGAGGGTGGCCAGGGCGATGAGACGACTCATGGAGTCATGGCGCGCGCGCACTTGATCGGCAGGGTGCCGAGCTGTTTGTGTGTCACCGCGTTGGGGTTGTCCAGCCCGAACACCATGTAGCGGGCATCGTTCACCGGGTCCTGCGACGACTGGGTGGAACTCCAGTAGCCCACAGCGAAGCCGCCGATGGGGCCTTGGTCGTACAGCCGTGAGGTGGCGTTGTCGGGCAGGCGCGGCGCGGCCTGCGTGCCGCACAGGGGAACGGGCGTGACCCCGGGGTCGTAGCCCAGTTCGCACACCGCCGGCAGGTACCAGTCATCGAAGCCGCCCTGGCGGCTGTCGGCGCACCGCGCTGCGGCAAAGTTGCGGTGGTCCGTCGGGTACTGCGCCAGGATGCGGGCCGTGTTGCAACGGCCATCGAGGGCGCCGTTGCAGCCGCCCTGGGCGGCCGTCGAGTCGTCGTTGACACCGGCGACGGCGGTGTTCGATGGACTCCAGACGGCGCCCTCCTCATCGCGCGTGGTCAGCACCTTGCCGCCGACGCTGCCCGTGACGGGGGTCCGGTCGTCCAGCCCGAAGACGTAACCACCCTGGTGCACGTTGCCGTGCGTGAGCACCGACACGGCCACGGTGAGGGCATTGGTGTTGTTGCCGCTCACGGCGAGCGGCACCGGCACGGGCGCGAGATCACCCGGTGTGGACGAGGGGAATGCGCCGGGCGTGACCAGCACCAGGCAGGACGCACCCGGCATGAGCTGGGTGGGGCAGGTCGACCGCATCCAGCTGCCCGTGGGGAGGCCCGTGGCGCTGGTCGTCAGTGCCTCGGCCTGTTCAGGGCCGAGGTTGGTCACGGTGACCATGCGGGCCGTGCCCGAAACGGCCAGTGCCATGGTCGGAGCGGAGACGCTCAACAGGGCCGGGGGACCGTCGTCTGTGCCGCCGCATGCGGTGAGCAGGCCGGTTGTCAACGCGACGATGGCCATGCCGATGGGGTGAGTCATGGGGTGTTCCTGCAAAGGAAAAGGGACGGCTTCACTCTATGCATCGGCGCTCGCGATACCATCCGCCCGGCACCCGATGGCGTGAGCGCCGTTGAACCTTTCCCCCACCCTCTCCATCCCACAGCCCATGATCTACGCCAGCCTCAAACTCATCCACGTCCTGTCCATCGTCCTGTGGATCGGGGGCATGTTCTTCGCACACGCCTTCCTGCGCCCTGCCGTGCAATCGCTGGAGCCGCCAGTGCGCATCCGCCTCATGCACGACGTGCTCAAACGCTTTTTCACCACCGTGCAGGTGGTGGTCTTGCTGGTGCTGTTCTCGGGGCTGTGGATGATCGGCCGCGTGGCCAAGGAAACCGTGCAGGCCGGACTGCCGTTCAACATGCCGCTGGGCTGGACCGTGATGGCCACGCTGGGCATCCTGATGATCGTGGTCTTCGGTCACATCCGCTTCGCGCTATTCAAGCGCCTCTCGCGCGCCGTGAGCGCCAGCGACTGGCCCGCCGGCGGCGCCGCGCTGGGCTCGATCCGCATCTGGGTTGGCGTCAACCTGATTCTGGGCGTGGCGACCATTGCCGCGACGCTGTTGCTGGGTTGAACAGCCTGTGGGCACAAAGCCCACGTTGACCAGTTGATTTAATGTAGCTACATTAAAATGCGGTTCGAGTTCGATCCTGCAAAAGACACATCCAACCTGGAGAAGCACGGCCTGTCGCTGTCGCTCGCATCGCGATTGGAATGGCAGGATGCTCTGGTCTGGGTCGACAGTCGGTTTGAGTACGGAGAGTGCCGCATGATCGCTTTGGCCCCGGATACCGGCATTCTGTATTTCGTGGCGTTTGTGGATCGAGGAACCGCGCGCAGGATCATCAGTTTGCGCAGAGCCAACCGACGTGAGGTGAAGCACTATGTCCAAAACGATCAATCCCAAAACAACGATCCCTGAGGCAGGCGCTGGCAAGCGGCCTGCGGTCCGCATGCCCAGCTTGGCAGAAGACAAGGCCATCACGGCGGCGGCGCGCGCTGACAAGGATGCCCAGCCACTGACCCCTGCCCAACTCAAGGCCATGGTTCCCATGAAGGCATTGCGTGGGCGCCCGAAGTCGGACAACAAGAAGCTGTTGGTATCTGTTCGTTACAGCCCCGAGGTCGTGGCGTATTTCAAGTCGACGGGTGATGGCTGGCAGTCCCGCATGGACGGGGTGTTGCAGCGGTATGTGCACCGGCATTCGAAACAGGCCTGAACGCAGTTCGAACAGCCCGGGTTTTCCCTGTAGGTAGCGAGCTACCACCCGCCCGCCGGCCGGGCGCGCAATACTGCTTTTCACACCCGCAAGCCCTGCGGGTGCGAGACCCAAAAAAAGCAGGAGACAACATGCGCGTCATAGCCATCCAGGGGGCCACCCCCGCCGTTGCCACGGCCAGCGCTTGCAACGAAGACGTGGGCGAAGTGCCCAAGATGAACCTGCCGCTGGCGCGGCGCGAATTCCTCAAGGGATCGGGTGTGCTCATGGGCACCCTGGTCACCGGCAGCTTGCTTGCCAGCCTCGCGCCCTCGCCGGTGTGGGCGGTCGAGCTCAAGGTGTTGAGCAAGGCCGAGGGTGAGACCCTCATGGCGATGGGGCGCGTGCTCTATCCGCACAAGAAGCTGCCCGATGCGGTGTACGCGTTGCTGGCCAAAGACCTTGATGCCAAAGCGGCAGGCGATGCCGGCGCGGCCAAGATGCTCAAGGACGGCATTGCCGCCCTGAACTCGGCGGCCAACGGCAACTTCAACAAAGGTGGATCGGCCAAGAAACTGCAGGTGGTCAAGGCCATGGAAGGCCAGTCTTTCTTTGGCGCGGTGCGCGGCCAGTGCGTGACCTCGCTCTACGACAACGACATGGCCTACGCCACCTTCGGCTACCCCGGCTCGGCCTGGGAGAAGGGCGGCTACATCACGCGCGGCTTCCAGGACCTGAAATGGTTGCCGGCGCCCACCGCGCAAGCCAGCCCTGCCGCCGATCTCTGACCCACGACCCCCGGGCATTTCCCCACGAGTTCAACAAGAGGCGACCGGGCCGCAGAGCACCGGGACGCTCCAGGAGACACACATGACAACGTTTGCACACAGCGACGACTCGGTCGTCGTCATCATCGGTTCGGGCGCGGGCGGCGGCACGCTGGCCAACGAACTCTGTCAAAAGGGCATCAAGGTCGTGGTGCTGGAGGCCGGCGCTGCGCAGAGCAACGCCAGCTTCATCAACGACGAGTGGAAGTCGTTCAGCCAGCTGGCCTGGCTGGACACGCGCACCACCTCGGGGAGCTGGCGCGTGGCCAAAGACTTCGCCGGCCTGCCGGCCTGGATCTGCAAGACCGTGGGCGGCACCACCACCCACTGGGCGGGCGCCTCGCTGCGCTTCCAGGAACACGAGTTCCGCACCAAGACCGTGTACGGCGAGATCAAGGGCGCCAACCTGCTCGATTGGCCCATCACGCTCAAGGACCTGGAGCCGTACTACGCCAAGGCCGAAGACAAGATGGGCGTGACGCGCACCAACGGCATTCCAGGCCTGCCGGGCAACAACAACTTCAAGGTGATGTACAACGGCGCCTCCAAGCTCGGCTACAAAGACGTGCACACCGGCAACATGGCCATCAACAGCCAGCCGCGCGATGGTCGCGGCCGCTGCCTGCAGTTGGGCTTCTGTTTCCAGGGCTGCAAGAGCGGCGCCAAGTGGAGCACGCTCTACACCGAGCTGCCCAAGGCCGACGCCACCGGCAACTTCGAGCTGCGCACCGAAGCGCACGTGACCCGCATCGAGCACAACCCCGCAGGCAAGGTGACCGGCGTCGTGTACTTCGACAAGGACAAGAAGGAGCAGCGCCAGAAGGCCCGCATCGTCTGCGTGGCGGGCAACTCCATCGAGACGCCGCGCCTGCTGCTGCTCTCGGCGTCCAGCCTGTTCAAGGACGGCCTGGCCAACAGCTCGGGCCAGGTGGGCCGCAACTACATGCGCCACATGACGGGCTCGGTCTACGCCGCCTTCAAGGAGCCGGTGCACATGTACCGCGGCACCACCATGGCCGGCATCGTGCGCGACGAGGCCAAACACGACACCAAGCGCGGTTTTGCCGGCGGGTATGAGCTCGAGACCTTGTCGCTGGGCGTGCCTTTCATGGCGGCCTTCCTGAACCCGGGCGGTTGGGGCGCCGACTTCGCCTGGTGGATGGAGCGCTACACCCAGCTTGCCGGCATGTGGCTGGTGGGCGAGGACATGCCGCGCGAGACCAACCGCGTCACGCTCAACGACAAGGTCAAGGACCAGTGGGGCAACTACGTGCCCAACGTGCACTTCGACGACCACGACAACGACATCGCCATGCGCAACCACGCGTTCACGCAGGGCGAGCGCATCTACCAGGCGGCCGGCGCCATCAAAACCTTCCGCACGCCGCCTTACCCGAGCACACACAACATGGGCACCTGCCGCATGAGCGCGCGCAAGCAGGACGGTGTGTGCAATGCCTGGGGCCAGACGCACGACATCCCCAACCTGTTCATCAGCGACGGCAGCCAGTTCACCACCGGCGGCGCGGAAAACCCCACGCTCACCATTGTTACGTTGGCGATCCGCCAGGCAGACTACATTGCGCAGCAGATGACGGCGAGAGCAATATAAAGGGCCCCCACGCTCCCCCGCTGCGCGAGGTCCGCTGCCCCCCGAGGGCGCTGATCCGTCTTGGGGCGGCCCGGCGCCGGATCGGGCCCCCACGCAGCGTCGCTTTCCGGATTGTTTTCCGCTCCCTCACACCGCAGGAGACCCACCATGTGCGAATTTTTCGTCAAGGCCGACCCGATCCAGTACGAGCAGCGCTCGCGCACGGTGCGTGTGCACGGTGTGCTCACCAGCATCCGGCTGGAGAACATGGTGTGGGACCTGCTGGCCGAGATGGCCGAAGACGAGGGCTGCACCACCAACGCGTTGATCGCGCAGTTCCATGATGAAATCCTCGCCCACCGGGGCGAGGTGCCCAACTTCGCGTCCTTCCTGCGCGTGACCTGCATGCGCTACATGCGTCGACGCATGATGGCGCTGGAGAAGCAGCAGAGCGACGCGGGCTTGCGCGCGCAGCCCCTGCAGGTGGCCGCCGCCGAGGCCCTCTCCACGCCGCTGCAAGGCAACGGCACCGATGGGCGCGGAACCGTGCGCCCGAGCTTCTCGCCGGTGGTCTCGCCGATCCGCGCCCGTTGAAACTTTTTGTTTTTTCCAAGGACCCTTGATGAGCTTCACCACCGAGCACCAACCCGGCGTCTGCGCCCAGCCCAGCGACGCTTCGCGTGGTTTCGTGTTCAACCACAGCATGCTGCGCGTGAAAGACCCGGCCGTGGCGCTGGACTTCTACACCCGCGTCATGGGCATGCGCCTGCTGCGCAAGCTCGACTTTCCCGAGATGTCCTTCTCGCTGTATTTCCTGGCGCGGCCCGAAGACGGCGCCGCACCCGACGACGTGGGGGCTCGCACCAGCTGGACCTTCAGCCAGCGCGGCGTGCTCGAACTCACGCACAACTGGGGCACCGAGACCCAGGCCGATTTCAAGTACCACGACGGCAACGCCCAGCCACAGGGTTTTGGCCACATCTGTTTTTCGGTGCCCGACCTGGCCGCGGCCGTGGCGTGGTTCGACGAGAACCAGGTGCCCTACGTGAAGCGGCCCGACCAGGGCAAGATGAAAAACGTGGCCTTCATCAAGGACCCGGACGGCTACTGGATCGAGATCGTGCAGCCGGACCTGCTGGCCCAGCTGGGCTCCTGATCAGACCCCGGGCGCGGGAACGCGCTCGCCCCACATGCGCCGCCACAACCAGCCGAGCGATGCGCCGATGTCGGGCCGCCGGCCTTCGAGCGTGGGACGGTGCCCGCCGTTGGCGCGCGCCGCTTCGGTGCCCAGGTTGAAGTGGAAGGTGTAGCTCGGTTCCTGACCCATGCGCAGGTCGGTCACGAACAGCCGCCCGCCGGTTTCCGACACGCTGTAGAAGCCGTGGGTGAACGCCGCCATGCGCGCCACCGAGGGCTCGTCGGCGTGGCGCTCCAGCAGGCCGGCGCCGCGCTCGTGGCGTGTCCAGGTGATCGGCCGGTCGTCATCGAACAGCGAGTAGTGGCCTTCCAGGTAGTGCGTGGGCGTGGTGGCCACCAGGCGCCACAGCACGGTGTTGAACGGCGAAGGTGTCACCAGCAGGCCCGAGGTGGCCATGCCCTCTTGTTCCAGCGACGCGCGCGCCACCTGCGTGGCGTGCTGCTGGGCCCCCACGCCCCAGGCGAGGTAGAGCGTGCTGAGCACCAGACCCGCCAGGTTCCAGTTCAAACCTCGCGGGTTTTTCAGCCGCAGCGCAGCGACCACACCCACGATCAGCGGCAGGGTGTAGAGCGGATCGATGATGAAGATGCTGCCCACGCCGAAGGGGTGGTCGGTGAAGGGCTGCAGCAGCTGCGTGCCATAGACCGTCATGGTGTCGAGCAGCGGGTGCGTGATGAGCACCAGCCACAGGGCCAGCCACCAGCGTTTGAACAGTGCAGCTTCGCCGTGGATGCGCGAGACGATCCACGCCATCACTGGCGCGGCCAGCGTGAGGATGAACAGCGCGTGGGTCTCGGCGCGGTGGCGCGTCATGTTGAGGATGGCGTCGCCGTGGTCGACGAAGGCGTCCAAGTCGGGCAGGGTGCCGCCGATGGCGCCCCACAGCGCGGCTTTCCACACCGCCGTGCGCCGGCCCATCACGGCCACGCCGACGGCGGAGCCCAGGGCAATTTGAGAGAGTGAATCCATGGGCGCGAGCTTAAGCGTGCAGCCAGAACCCCCGGATGCCTCCGGTCTTTCCAGGCCTGAATCTAGGCTTGAACAACGATGGGGAAACTGGCCTTGATGCCGTCGTTGCCCGCGGTGAATGGCACCGTGAGCGCGGCTCGACTCCCTTCATCGAGCCGGCGCCACAGGAAGTCGCGCTCGTTGCCCGGATCGCCCGCCACGTAGAGCTGCGTGGTCAGCAACTCCATGCGGTCCAGCCGCACCTTCACATGGATGTGCGGCGTGCGCCCGCTGTACTGCACCGGTCGGATGGTGCGGAAGCGGTAGCGCCCGTCGCGCCCCACGGTCACCTTGCCGAAACCCTGGAACGCCGGGTCGGCGCGGCCGCCGTCGCCGGGGTGGTGGTAGTGGCCCGCGTGGTCGCACTGCCAGATCTCGACCACCGCGCCCGACACCGGCACACCGGCCAGATCGACCACCGTGCCTTCGACCCAGGCCGGCTGGCCCTTCCCGTAGTTCACCTGGCCGTTCTTGAGCAGGTCGGCGTCGCTGTCGGCGGGCAGCGCCACGGGGTAGAACGGGCCTTCGGTCTGGCTGGGGGTGGGGCGCAGGTTCCTGGTCTGCGCCAGGGCAGAGGTCAACCAGGCGGGGGCCGCGAGGGCGGCGGCGCTGGCGATCAACAGGTGGCGGCGGTTGGATGGCTGTTTCATGGCGGCGGTCCGGCAGGCGTTTGCAGGTCCAGCGCGACGAAACGCGTTTCATGGTCGCCGGGATCGCTGGGGTTGGTCGTTTCTTGGAAGCCCAGGGCCCGTGCAAGTTCCAGCATGCCGCGGTTGATGCGCAGCACCGTGCCAAAGATGCGCTGCGTGCCTCGCGCGCGCAGGTGCTCGATGATCTTGCTCATGAGCTTGTGGCCCAGGCCGCTGCCCTTGAGATCGGAGCGCACGATCACGCCGAACTCGGCGCCGATGTTGTCGGGATCGATCGCCACCCGCACCGCGCCCAGGGTTTCTTCCACACCGTCGGGCCCCGGGCGGGTGGCGATGAAGGCCATCTCGCGCGCGTAGTCGATCTGCGTGAGCCGGGCCAGCTCGCTGTGTTCGATGTGGCGGCGGCTGTAGAACACGCGCAGTCGGATGTCTTCCGGGTCGAGCTGCTCCAGAAAGCGGCGGTGCTGCGCCTCGTCTTCGGGGCGGATCGGGCGCAGCGTGATGGCATTGCCTTGCCATTCCCAGGTTTCCACCAGCGCCTGCGGGTAGGGCTGGATGGCGAAGTTCGCCGCCCCTGCGGGTCGCTTCGATGAAACCCGCACGCGCGCGTCCAGCGCCACCGCGCCTTCGTGGTTGGCCAGCAGGGGGTTGATGTCGAGCTCGGCGAGTTCGGGCACGTCGGCCAGCAGCTGCGACACGCTCACCAGCACCTGCGCGATGGCGTCCAGGTCGGCGGCGGGTTCGTCGCGGTAGCCGCGCAGCAGCTTCGCCACGCGGGTGCGCGCGATCTGCGCGAGTGCCAGGGTGGTGTTCAGCGGTGGCAGCGCCAGCGCGGTGTCGGCCAGCACCTCCACCGCCACACCGCCCTGGCCGAACAGGAGGGTCGGGCCGAACACCGGGTCCACGCTGGCGCCCACGATGAGTTCGTGCGCGTGCTTCTTGCGCACCATGGTCTGCACGGTGAAGCCTTCCACCTGGGCGTCCGGCCGCTGTTCGCGCACGCGCGCCAGCATGGTCGCGCAGGCCTCGCCCACCTCGGCCGCGCTGCCCAGGTTCAGCCGCACGCCGCCCACGTCGGACTTGTGCGAGATGTCGAACGACAGGATCTTGAGCGCCACCGGATAGCCCAGTGCATCGGCGGCTGATTGCGCTTCTTGCGCACGGGGTCCCACGACGCGTGTGGCCACGACCGGCAGGCCGGCGGCTTTCAGCAGGTCTTTGGCCTCGGGCTCGGTGAGCAATTCGCGCCCGCTGGTGAGCACGCCGTTCACGATGGCGCGGATGCGCGGCAGGTCCACCGCATGCACCGCGCTCCGTGCCGGCGGCGTCTGCAGCAATTCGGTCTGGTGCTCGCGGTAGGTGCGCAGCAGCGAGAAGGCGCGCACCGCGTCTTCGGGCGTGTTGAAGTCGGGCACGCCCGCACCGCGAAACAGCGCACGGGCCTGCGCCACCGCAGCGTCGCCGAGCCAGCAGCCCAACACGCGCTTCGGGCTCGCGCTGGCCAGCGGGAGCAAGGCTTGCGCAATCTCGAGGCTGGGCACGATCGCGGTGGGCGCGTGGATGAACAGCACCGCGCTCTCGGTGTCGTGTGCCAGCGCTTCCAGCGCCTGCACATAGCGCGTGGCCGGTGCGTCACCAATGATGTCCACCGGGTTGGCGTGCGACCAGTTGGCGGGCAGCACCGCGTCGAGCCGGTCTTTCAGTTCGTCGCTCAGTGCGGTCAGGGGAACGCCTTCGGTGGCGGCGGCGTCGGCCGCCATCACGCCTGCGCCGCCGCCGTTGGTGAGCACGATCAGCTGGTCGGCACGGTTGCCGTTGAAGCGCGAGAGCGTCTCGGCCGCGAGAAACAGGTCTTGCAAGCTGCCCACGCGCAGCATGCCGGCGCGCGCGATCGCTGCGTCGAACACCGCGTCCGACCCGGCCAGCGCACCGGTGTGCGAGGCGGCAGCCTGCTGCCCGGCGGCCGAGCGCCCGGCCTTGACCACGATCACCGGTTTGTTGCGCGCGGCGGCGCGCGCGGCCGACATGAACTTGCGCGGCTCTTCGATGCTCTCGATGTAGAGCAGGATGGCGCGTGTTCTTGAATCGCTGCCGAGAAAGTCGAGCATGTCGCCGAAGTCCACATCGGCGCGCTCGCCGAGCGAGACGAAATGCGAGAAGCCGATGCCGCGCGAGCCGGCCCAGTCGAGCATGGCGGTGACCAGTGCGCCCGACTGGGACACGAAGGCGAGCTCACCCGGCAGCGCGCCGGTGTGCGCGAAACTGGCGTTGAGTCCGAGATGTGGCACCAGCATGCCGATGCAGTTGGGCCCGAGGATGCGCAGGGTGTGCACACGCGCGGCCTCGAGCATGGCCTGCTTGTGTGCGGCGCTCAGCCCGGCGGTGAGCACGATGGCCGCGCGGGTGCCGCGCGCGCCGAGTTCGGTGATCAGCTGTACGACGCTGGCCGCCGGCGTGCACAACACCGCCAGCTCGGGTGCCGCAGGCAACTCCGCCACCGAGGCCCAGACCTTCACGCCACCGAGTTCGGCGTGTTTGGGGTTGACCGCGTAGAGCTGGCCCTTGAAGTTGCCGTTGTTCAGGTTGCGCCACACGGTGCCGCCCACGCTGGAGGGCCGCATCGAGGCCCCGATCACCGCCACGGAGGCGGGCGAGAAGAGGGCGTCGAGGTGGCGGATGCTCATGGCATGGGGCGGTTGAGTTCGGTGGGTTGAACGGGGTCGGTCGAAGCGCCGCTGGTGCGGTTCGCCGCCATCCAGGCCAGCAACGAAGAGCGCATGGCCTCCTCCACCGACATGTCGATGGGCGTGATCCAGCTGCGCGGCACAAACACGGTGTAGCCGCCGATCATGTAACCCATGGGCAGGTACACGGCCACCTGGTCCAGCTCGGCCAGCGCGGAGGGCAGACCCTGCATGTTCTGGCGCGTGACCAGGCCGACGATGGACAGGTCGTTGCCCGGCATGCGCAACACCACCACGGCCTGCTGCTGCGCTTCCTTGTGGGGCGAAAAATAGTCCGCAAAACTCTTGAGCGAGGAGTAGATGCTCTTGACCACCGGCAGGTTGGTGAAGGGCAGTTCGATCCACGAGAGCCAGCGCGCCACATTGGGCTGCGAGATCAGGAAACCCAGCCCGAGGATGAGGCCCGCGCCCAGCACGATGCCCAGGCCGGGCAGGTAGAAGTCGCCGATGAAGGGCCGGACCAGCCAGATGGCGATCGACTCGATCCAGGCCACGGTGAGGTAGAGCACGTAGACCGTGAGGGCGAGCGGCAGGAAGGTGATGAGGCCGCGGAAAAAGTACTGGGTGATCGGTTTCATGGGGGGCCTTGGAGGGTCCTCGCGCGGTCTGTTCACGCGAGCAAGGGGCAGCATAGCAGTCAGTCTCACCGGGCAGTGTGACGACCGTCGGTGCGCCCGCCCACCTTGCATCCGGGGACAATGGCCCCACGTGTGCAACGTTTGGCCCGACAACCGGTGGGGGCTGGATCGGTGCACAGCCTGCCCGCGGAACCAACACCGACCCTTGGGGCTCAGTCATCCATGAACGGTTTATTCGACTTCTTTGCGCGCCTGGTGCGCGGCATCCTCAAACTGGCGCTCGGCGTCGCTGCATTGGTGTTTGTGCTCAGCCTGCTGCTGGCCACGCTGGTGGTGGTGCTGGGCATGTCGCTCTGGGCGCTGGTCACCGGGCGCAAGCCCGCGCCTTTTGTGGTGTTCAACCGTTTCCGCCAGACCTCGCAGCGCTACACGCAAGGCGTGTGGCCGGGCCGTGGTCCTGCCCAGTCCATGGGTGATGTGGTCGATGTGCAGGCGCACGAGGTGCCCGATGCACCCACGCCGCGCGAAGCGGCTCCCCGCTCGGGTGGTGACCCGATGGCGCGCGTGATCCGCTGAGTTCAGTCGTCTGAATCGCCCACGCCCTGTCGGCGCGCCAGCGCAGCGTCATACAGTGCGTTGCGCGGCTGGCCGGTGATCTCGGCGCACAGCTTCACCGCGGTTTTCAGGGGCAGCTCTTTCAGCAGCACATCCAGCGTTCGCAAGGCCGCTGCGTCCACGCTCCCCTCGACCTCCGCCATGGCCGGCTGGGGATGCACCAGCAACACGAATTCACCGCGCGTGCGGTTGGCGTTGGCCTGCAGCCAGGCGCTGAAATCCTGCGCCTTGAGGTGCGCCACTTCCTCGAACTGTTTGGTGAGCTCACGGCCCACGGTCAACATGCGCTCGCCAAGAGCGCCCAGGTCCTTGGCCAGCGCTTCGATGCGGTGCGGCGCTTCGAGCAACACGCAACCCCGCACGTCGGCACCGATCAACTGCACCTCGCGCTGCCGCTCGGCCGCCTTGCTGGCGAGAAAGCCGGCGAACACGAAACGGCCGTCCCACCCACCCATGCCCGCCACTGTGCCCGAGACGCTGAGCAAGGCCGTGATGCTGCTGGCGCCCGGAATCGGCACGCATCGAAGGCCCGCAGCGTTCACGGCCGCCACCAGGCGCGCGCCCGGGTCGCTCACGCCGGGCGTGCCGGCGTCGCTCACATAGGCCACGCGCTGGCCGGCTTGCAGCCGCTGCACCACGGTCAGCGCGGCCTCGGCTTCGTTGTGTTCGTGCAGGGCCAGCAGCGGCTTGTGCAGGCCGTAGCCTTGCAGCAGAGCAGCGGTGTGTCGCGTGTCTTCGCAAGCCACGGTGTCCACGATGGAGAGCACCTGCAGCGCGCGCAGGCCGATGTCGGCCAGGTTGCCGATGGGTGTGGCGACCATGTAGAGCGCGCCCTGCGGATAATGCTGGTGCGCCGCCGCGTCGCGCGCGGCCGCCAACAGGGATGGAGAGCTTGCAGACAATGTGGAGTTCCAAGAAGCAAGGGGCGCCGGTGGCGACGCCAAAACAGGGGGCGCCGGTGGCGCCTGCACCGACCACGAAGGCCCGGGGGGATGCGGCCGAAGACGCCGCGCTCATGCACCTGCAGCGCCAGGGTTTGCGGCTCGTCCAGCGCAATTTCAAGACACCCGGCCGGGGCGGCGGCGAGATCGATTTGATTATGCGTGAGCCCGACGGCACGCTGGTCTTCATTGAAGTGCGACAGCGCGCCAGCCAGCGCCAGGGTGGCGCGGGTGCCAGCATCACCGGGCTCAAGCAGCGACGCATCGTGTTTGCCGCGCGGCACTTTTTGCTCCGGTTCGGCTCGGAACCTCCGTGCCGCTTCGACGTGGTGCTCATCGACGGAGGCCGCGGGCAGATCGACTGGTTGCGCGCCGCCTTCGATGCATCCTGAGCATTTGGATACAGACCCCACCGCTATGATCGCCCCATGCTTCTGCAACGCATCCAGCAACAGTTCATCGACAGTGCCGACCTGAAGTACCAGTGCGCACAAGCGCTCGCGCCGGTGGTCGAAGCCGCCACCAACGCGGTGCTGGCCAGCGTCACCGGCGGCGGCAAGGTGCTCACCTGCGGCAACGGCGCCTCGGCCGCGGCCGCGCAGCATTTCGCTGCAAGCTTCATTGGCCGCTACGACCGCGAGCGGCCCGAGCTGGCGGCCTTTTCGCTCTCGGCCGACGCTGCGGTGCTCACCGGCATCGCCAACGACTTCGACGTGAGTTCCGTCTACGCCCGCCAGGTGCGCGCGCTCGGCCAGGCAGGTGACGTGTTGCTGGCGCTCACCACCTCGGGCAATTCGCCCAACGTGCTGGCTGCGGTGCAGGCCGCGCACGAACGCGACATGACGGTGGTGGCGCTCACCGGCGCACGGGGCGGCCAGCTCGCGCTGCTGCTGCGCGACACCGATGTGCACATTTGTGTGCCGCACGATCTGGCGGCCCGGATTCTGGAGGTGCACCACCTGGTGTTGCACTGCATTTGCGACGGTGTGGACGCCCAGCTGCTGGGCCTGCCCGACGTGTCAACCCCTCACATCGAAAGTGACTCATGAAACCAAGCTCATCTGCCCGTTTGCAACGCATCACCACGGCCACTCTGCTGGTGGCCGCGCTCGGCGCCACACTGAGCGCATGCGCTCCGCTGGTGGTCGGCGGTGCCGCTGTCGGCGCCCTGGTGGCGGTGGACCGCCGCACGTCGGGTGCCCAACTGGATGACCAGGGCATTGAATTGCGATCGAACAACCGCCTGAAAGACGAGCTGGGCGATGCGCGCGCGCGCGTGGCCGTGACGAGCTACAACCGCCGCGTCTTGCTCACCGGCGAAGCCGCCAGCGAGGCGGTCAAGACACAGATCACGCAGATCGTCTCGGCGGTGCCCAGCGTGCGTGAGGTCATCAACGAACTGGATGTGACCAACAGTCCGACGCTCAAGGAGCGCGCCACCGACACGCTGATCACCGGCCGCCTCAAGGCTTCCCTGGTGGACGCCAAGGACCTCGCGGCCAACGCGTTCAAGGTGGTCACGGAGCGCGGCACGGTGTACCTGATGGGCCGCGTGACACAGCGTGAAGCCGACCGCGTCACCGACCTCGCGCGCAACATCCCGGGTGTGTCGCGTGTGGTGCGCACCTTCGAGATCATCACCGAGCAGGAACTCGCCAACATGCAGCCTGCGCCTGCCAGGTAACAGTCTCAGGCAAGAACACCGCGGGACTGGCTTTGCCAGGCCGCGGGTGTTGCCCCCTGGGGGGTGACACGCCGAAGGCGTGGCGCGGGGGGAGCCTTATTTCAGGCGTTTGATCAGGCTGGAGGTGTCCAGGCGGTGGCCGCCCATGGCCTGCACGTCGGCGTAGAACTGGTCCACCAGCGCGGTGACCGGCAGCCGTGCGCCGTTGCGCTTGGCCTCGTCGAGCACCAGGCCCAGATCCTTGCGCATCCAGTCCACCGCAAAACCGAAATCGAACTTGTCGGCCACCATGGTCTTGCCGCGGTTGTCGAGTTGCCAGCTCTGCGCCGCACCCTTGCCGATCACATCCAGCACCTGGTTCATGTCCAGCCCTGCCTTCTGGCCGAAGGCAATCGCTTCCGACAGGCCTTGCACCAGCCCGGCGATGCAGATCTGGTTGACCATCTTGGTGAGCTGGCCGGCACCGGTTTCTCCCAGCAGCGTGAAGGCACGCGAGAACGCCATGGCCACGGGCTTCACCGCATCGAAGGCCGCCGTGTCACCACCACACATCACGGTCAGCAAACCATTGACCGCACCTGCCTGACCGCCCGACACCGGCGCATCCACAAACGACAGCCCCCGTGTTTTGGCCGCCTGGTACAGCTCGCGTGCCACATCGGCCGAAGCCGTGGTGTGGTCCACGAAGATCGCACCAGAGGACATGCCGGCGAACGCACCGTCGGCACCCTGGGTGATGGAGCGCAGGTCGTCGTCGTTGCCCACGCAGGCAAACACGATGTCGGCACCCGCGGCCGCCTCGCGCGGCGTGGGCTGGTGCGCACCACCAAACTCAGCCACCCAGGCCGCAGCCTTGGCACTCGACCGGTTGTAGACAGTCACCGAATGCCCGGCACGCGCCAGGTGCCCCGCCATGGGATAGCCCATGACACCCAGGCCGATGAAGGCTACTTTGCGGGCAGGCGCGGATTCGTAGGTTTTCTCTGCAATGTTGCTCATGAGGTGGTCTCTTTGGTTTTTTCAAGAATGCCGCGGAACTGGCTTTGCCAGGCCGCAGGCATTGCCCCCTGGGGGGTGACGCGCCGCAAGGCGCGGCGCGCGCGTGGAGGTCAAACGATCGTAAGGTGCTCGGTCCCGGCAGCCAGGTCGAGGGTCTTTGCCCGCTGGCTGTTGAGCTTGATCTGCAGGCGCAGGTCGTTGATCGAGTCGGCGTTGCGCAGCGCGTCTTCAAACGTGATCAGGTTGGCCTCAAACGCGTTGAAGAGCGCCTGGTCGAAGGTCTGCATGCCCATCTGGTTGCTCTTCTTCATGATCTCCTTGATCTCGGCCACATCGCCCTTGAAGATCAGATCGGAAATCAGCGGTGAGTTCAACATGATCTCCACCGCGGCGTGGCGACCCTTGTTGTCCTGGCGCGGAATCAGACGCTGCGACACCAGCGCGCGCAGGTTGAGCGAGAGGTCCATCAGCAGTTGGGTGCGTCGCTCTTCGGGGAAGAAGTTGATGATGCGGTCCAGTGCCTGGTTGGAGCTGTTGGCGTGCAGCGTGGCCAGGCACAGGTGGCCGGTTTCGCTGAACTGGATCGCGTGCTCCATCGTCTCGCGGTCGCGAATTTCGCCCATCAGGATCACGTCGGGCGCCTGCCGCAGCGTGTTCTTGAGTGCGGCCTCCCAACTGTCGGTGTCCAGGCCCACTTCGCGTTGCGTCACCACGCAGTTCTTGTGCGGGTGCACGAACTCCACCGGGTCTTCGATCGTGATGATGTGACCGTGTGTGTTCTCGTTGCGCCAGTCGACCATGGCCGCCAGCGACGTGGATTTGCCCGAACCCGTGGCACCCACCAGGATGCACAAACCACGCTTGGCCAGCACCACGTCCTTGAGCACCTGCGGCAGGCCCAGCTTGTCGATGGTGGGCAGCACGGCGGGAATGGTCCGCATGACCATGCCGACCTTGCCCTGTTGAATGAAGGCGCTCACGCGGAAACGGCCAATGGCGGGCGGCGAGATCGCGAAGTTGCACTCCTTGGTGCGCTCGAACTCGGCTGCCTGCTTGTCGTTCATGATGGCGCGCGCCAGCGCCAGCGTGTGCGAAGCGTTCAGCGGTTGCGGCGACACCTTGACCACCGAGCCGTCCACCTTGATGGCCGGCGGAAAGTCGGCGGTGAGGAAGAGGTCGCTGCCGCTGCGGCTGAGCATCAGGCGCAGCAGGTCGTTGACGAATTTCGATGCCTGGTCGCGTTCCATGTGTCCTGCCTTCTTGTGCTCAACCGGGGAAGTTTTCCGGGATCTTGGCTTTGCCGCGCGCCTCGGCGGGGCTGATCACGTTGCGCTTGACCAGCTCCGAGAGGTTCTGGTCGAGCGTCTGCATGCCCACGTTGCTGCCGGTCTGGATGGCCGAGTACATCTGTGCCACCTTGGCCTCGCGGATCAAATTTCGGATGGCGCTGGTGCCCAGCATGATCTCGTGTGCGGCCACGCGGCCCGCACCATCTTTGGTCTTGCACAAAGTTTGGGAAATCACGGCCACCAGCGATTCGGACAACATGGCACGAACCATGTCTTTCTCTTCGGCCGGGAACACGTCGATGATGCGGTCGATGGTCTTGGCGGCGCTCGAGGTGTGCAGCGTGCCGAACACCAGGTGGCCTGTTTCGGCCGCCGTCATGGCCAGGCGGATGGTCTCCAGGTCGCGCATCTCGCCCACCAGGATCGCGTCCGGGTCTTCGCGCAGGGCCGAACGCAAGGCATTGGAAAAACTCAGGGTGTGCGGCCCCACTTCGCGCTGGTTCACCAGGCATTTCTTGGACTCGTGCACGAATTCCACCGGGTCTTCCACCGTGAGGATGTGCCCGTATTCGGTCTCATTGAGGTGGTTGACCATGCCCGCCAGCGTGGTCGACTTGCCCGAACCCGTGGGGCCGGTCACCAGCACCAGACCGCGAGGGCGCAAGGCCAGGTCGCCGAAGATCTTGGGCGCGTTGAGCTGCTCGAGCGTGAGGATCTTGCTCGGGATGGTCCGGAACACCGCGCCCGCGCCACGGTTGTGGTTGAAGGCGTTGACGCGAAAGCGGGCCAGACCTTCGATCTCAAACGAGAAGTCGCACTCCAGAAACTCTTCGTACTGTTTGCGCTGGCTGTCGTTCATGATGTCGTACACCATGCCGTGGACCTGCTTGTGGTCCAGCGGTTCGACGTTGATGCGTCTCACATCACCATGCACCCGTATCATGGGTGGAAGACCGGCCGAGAGGTGAAGATCGGATGCTTTGTTCTTGACACTGAAGGCAAGCAATTGGGTGATATCCATCCCGGGGTCCCGTGCGGTGTTGAGGTATGACGGCAGATTATGACGACCATTGAACGCAATCTCCAACAGGTTCACGAGCGCTTGAAGCGGTCATGTGCCCAAGTCGGACGCGATGTGAACGCGGTTGCGTTGCTCGCGGTTTCCAAGACCTTTGACGCAGATGCCGTCTGTCTGGCGCTCGATGCCGGTCAGCATGCTTTTGGCGAAAACTACGTGCAGGAAGGCACGGAAAAGATCGAGGCCCTGCGCAAGCTCAGACCTTCTGCCGCGCTGCAATGGCATTGCATCGGACCGTTGCAAAGCAACAAAACGCGACCGGTGGCCGAGCGTTTTGATTGGGTTCAATCGGTCGACCGGCTCAAGATCGCGCAACGTTTGAGTGAACAGCGCCCGGCCGACATGCCGGACTTGCAGATCTGCCTGCAGGTCAATGTGGACGGCGGGGCCAACAAGTCGGGTGTGGCCCCCGTCGAGTTGGGTGCCCTGGCCTTGGCCGTTTCGCGTCTGCCGCGCCTGAAGCTGCGCGGGCTCATGTGCATTCCCGAACCCGCGCCGACGTTCGAGGCCCAGCGCGATTTGTTCATGCGCGCCAAAGTCCTGTTCGATCAACTCAACGCAGAAGGCCTGGCGCTCGACACCTTGTCCATGGGCATGAGTGACGACCTGGAAGCCGCCGTGGCCGCCGGCTCGACCATGGTTCGCGTGGGGCGGGGCGTTTTTGGCAGCCGTCCCGAAAAACTCACTTCAGTGGCTTGACGGCGCCGCAACTGGATGAGAGCCACTTGCCCTGGCCGTCCAATGTGGTGCTCACCGGTTTGCCCTGGTGCGTGCTCTTCATCAGCATCTTCATGGTGTAGGCGGTGTCGCCGCTGAAGGTGTAGGTGCCTTCACCCGAAGACGGTGGCTTCTTGCAGACGAAGCTCATCTTGAGGGTGTTGGCGCTGCGCGAAGTGATGGTGGTCGTGCACTCGCCTTCGGTCTGCACCGGCATGTCCTGCTTCGCCGCCATCTCGGGCGTGATGCAGACCTTCATGGCCATGCCGCCACCCGCACCCGTCGTGGGCATCGACATGCCCTGCTTGGCCAGCATGTCCTGCATCATCTTTTTTTCGGCGGCCGACATGCCCGCCATCTGCTGCTGCATCTGCGCCATGGCCTGGTCCATCTCGGCGCTGCCACCCATCTTCTGGTTGATTTCCCACAGACCGGGTTTGGTGGACTGGGCATGGACAGCGCCGATGCAGGATAGGGCGCTCAGCAACAAGGCGGTCGGGAGGCGTGACATGGTGGCTCCTGAAAGTGGTGCGCCCATTGTGCGAACGCGGCCCCGGGTGTCAACGCCCGTGTCAACGGATCACAAAGGCAGCCGGGAGCTGTTCTTCACTTCTTCCATCACCGCGTAGGTGCGCGTTTCGCGCACGCCCGGGAGCTGCCACAGCACGCTGCCGGCGAATTCGCGGTAGGCGGCCATGTCGGCCATGCGGGTCTTGAGCAGGTAGTCAAAACCGCCGGCGACCATGTGGCATTCCATGATCTCGTCGCGCACCTGCACCGCGGCCTTGAACTCGTTGAACACGTTGGGCGTGGTGCGGTCGAGCAGCACCTCGACGAACACCATCATGCCGCGCCCCAGCCTCAGGGGATTCAGCCGGGCCTCGTACCCGAGGATGAATCCGTCGCGCTGCAGTCGCTGGGTGCGCGCGAGCACCGCGGTGGGCGAGAGCGCCACCGCCTCGGCGAGTTTGAGGTTGGTGATGCGGCCGTCGGCCTGCAAGAGCTTGAGGATCTTGAGGTCGATGCGGTCGGGCGCGGCTGGGTGGGGGTCCATGGTGGTGAATTATCCAGTTCAAAGCTGAGGTTTTGGAGAAAAATTCAGCTTTGATGGCGAGAACATACGCACATTCACAACCCCACTCCCTCCTGGAATCCCCCATGCCGCGCACCACCGACCGCCTGCCTTTTCCCTACCGTTCCGAGGCCGGTGTGCTCGCCCAGCGCCTGGCTGCGTTGCAGGGTGTGCTGGACTGGGCCACCGCCGCCACGCAAGCCGCGCCGTGGGTGCGCGCCGTGCGCGAGAACCCGCCACCGTTCTGGGCCATGGAGAGCCTGCTCAAGGAGTACCCGATCTCCAGCGCCGAAGGCCTGGCCCTGATGCGGCTGGCCGAAGCGCTGCTGCGTGTGCCCGATGCCGAGACGGCGATCGCCTTGACCGCCGATCAGCTCGGCCGCGCGGACTTCGACGGTGCGGCGGACTCGACATTGGCGCGCCTGTCGTCCACCGCGATCGCCATGTCCAAGCACTTCCTGCCCCAGGCGGGCAACGAGCCGGGTCTGATGGCCAAGCTGGGCGCGAAGACCGTGGTGGCCGCCACGCTGCGCGCGGTGCAGTTGCTGGGCCGTCAGTTCGTGCTGGGCCAGACCATTGAAGAGGGCATGAAAGAAGCGGCGTCTGCGCGCAAGCGCCAGGCCAACCTGGGCTTCAGTTTCGACATGCTGGGCGAGGGCGCACGCACCGATGCCGATGCGCTGCGCTACCTGGCGAGCTATCAGAACGCGATCGCGGCCATCGCCCGCACGGCCGACCCGAAGCGCGCACCGAGCCAGAACGACGGCATCTCCATCAAGCTCAGCGCGCTGCACCCGCGCTATGAAGATGCACAGCACGATCGCGTGATGCGCGAGCTCGTGCCGCGCGTGTGGACCTTGTGCGAAGGTGCTGCCGCTGCCAACCTGAACCTGACCATCGACGCGGAAGAGGTCGACCGGCTCGAACTCTCGCTTGAGGTGTTCGAAGCGCTGGCGAAGTTGGTGGCGCAACATTGCCCGCAATGGCAGGGTTTTGGTCTGGCGCTGCAGGCGTACCAGACGCGTGCGGTTGAACTCATCGAACACGTGGCGGCACTGGGGCGGCAATACCAGCTCAAGTTCATGTGCCGCCTGGTCAAGGGCGCTTATTGGGATGCCGAGATCAAGCGAGCACAAGAGCTGGGTCTGCCCGCCTACCCGGTGTTCACGCAAAAGCCGCACACGGACGTGAGTTACCTGGCGTGTGCGCAGGCCTTGTTCAACGCATCCGATGCCATCTACCCGCAGTTCGCCACGCACAACGCCGGCACCATCGCCGCGATTCTCCAGATGGGTACCGTTTGCGCCGCGCCCTTTGAACTGCAGCGCCTGCACGGCATGGGCGAGGGCATCTACCGCGAGGTGCTCAAGAACCCGGCCGTGTCGTGCCGCGTTTACGCCCCTGTGGGCGCGCACCGCGACCTGCTGGCTTACCTGGTGCGCCGCCTGCTGGAGAACGGCGCCAACTCGTCGTTTGTGCACCAGCTCGCCGACGAGTCGGTGGGCATGGACGAGCTGCTGCTCTCGCCACTGGCGCAATCCAGGCCCGAGGCCATGACCTCCACGCTGCCGTTGCCGCCCGAGCTCTACGGTTCGAAGCGCCCGAACAGCCTGGGGCTGGACCTCGCCGTGATCGTGCACCGCGATCCGCTGCTGGCCGCGCACGCCGGGCTGGTGGTGCCCACGGTGCCCGAGGCCACCGCCGCCGATGCGCAGGCCGCTGTCGACAGAGCAAGCCAGGCTTTCACCGGCTGGAACCACACGCCGGTGGCCGAGCGCGCCGCCACGCTGCGGCGCGCCGCCGACGCGATGCAGCAGCAGTTGCCCCGCCTGTGTGCCCTGCTGGTGAAGGAGGCGCACAAGGGCTGGAACGACGCCGTGTCCGAGGTGCGCGAGGCCATCGACTTCCTGCGCTACTACGCGAACGACGCGGAGCGCGTGATGGCCCCGCAGACGCTGCCGGGCCCCACCGGCGAGAGCAACACCCTGCGCATGGAAGGCCGCGGCGCCTGGGTCTGCATCAGTCCGTGGAACTTTCCGCTGGCCATCTTCGCCGGCCAGGTGGCCGCGGCGCTGGCCACCGGTAACACGGTGCTGGCCAAGCCGGCCGAGCAGACGCCCGCCATCGCGCTCGAAGCCGTGAAGTTGCTGCACGCCGCCGGCGTGCCGGCGGGTGCCTTGCAGTTGCTGCACGGCCCGGGCGAGACCGTGGGCGCGTCGCTGGTGGCCCAGCCCGGCATCGCCGGTGTGGTGTTCACCGGCTCCACCCAGGTGGCCAAGATCATCCAGCGCGCACTCGCCGCCAAGGACGGTCCCATCATCCCGCTGATCGCCGAGACCGGCGGCATCAACGCCATGCTGGTGGACAGCACGGCGCTGCCCGAGCAGGTGGCCGACGCGGTGGTGCAGAGCGCCTTCCGCAGTGCCGGCCAGCGCTGCTCGGCGCTGCGCCTGCTGTGTGTGCACGAAGCCATTGCCGACGGTGTGATCGAAATGATCGAAGGCGCCGCGAAAGAACTGGTCGCTGGTGACCCGTCCGATCTGGCGACCGACCTCGGTCCGGTGATCGACGCCGAGGCGTTTGACGGCATCAGCCGCCACGTGCAGCGCCTGCACAACGACGCCAGGCCCCTGCTGGGTGATCAGCGCACCGCAGCCGCCCTGCCGCATGTGATCGCGCCGCAGATGTTTGAAGTGCCTTCGATCAGCGCGGTGGCGCAGGAAATCTTCGGCCCGGTGCTGCAGGTGGTGCGTTGGGGCGGCGACCCGATGGCCGTCATGCAACAGATCAACGCACTGGGCTACGGCCTCACGCTGGGCATCCAGACCCGCATCGACAGCCGCGCCCTCGCGCTGGCCGGCGCCGCGCGCGTGGGCAACGTCTATGTGAACCGCAACATGATCGGCGCCGTCGTGGGCGTACAGCCCTTCGGCGGTGAAGGCCTGAGCGGCACCGGCCCCAAGGCCGGGGGGCCCCACTACCTGCTGCGCTTCTGTGCCGAGCAGACCCTGACCATCAACACCACCGCCGCCGGCGGCAACGTGGCGCTGTTCACCGCTTGAGAAGCGGCCTGGGCGTGGGCGTGGCGCGGGCTTACAGTGGCGCCACCTTTGCTACTCCTGCACGCCCATGGCCGACCTCACCTCCCCCGCCGACGCCCAACGCATCCAGCAATGGCTGGACGAACACCGCATCACCGAAGTCGAATGCCTGATTCCCGACATGGCGGGCCAGGCGCGCGGCAAGATCGTGCCGCGCCACAAGTACAACCCGGCCGTGGGCCTGCGCCTGCCCGAAGCGGTGCTGGCCATGACCGTGACCGGCGACTATCCCGAGAAGGACTTCACTTCGGTGGCCGACCCGGACATGCTGCTCAAGCCCGACCCGAACACACTGCGTCCCGTGCCCTGGGCCAAGGAGCCCACGGCGCAGATCATCCACTACTGTTTTGCCTTTGACGGCACGCCGTTTGCACTGTCGCCGCGCAACGTGTTGCGCCGCGTGCTCAAGCTCTACGAAGACGAAGGCTGGAAGCCGGTGGTGGCGCCCGAGATGGAGTTCTACCTGGTGCAGGTGGAGCCGAACGAGGACATTCCGCTCAAGCCGCCGGTGGGCCGCACCAAGCGCACCGAGGCCGGCATGCAGAGCTTCTCGATGGATGCGATCAACGAGTATGACGACATCTTCGATGTGATGTACGACTGGTGCGAGGCCGAGGGCATCCAGCTCGACACGCTGATCCACGAGATGGGCACGGCGCAGATGGAGATCAACATCGACCACGGCGACCCGTTGCCGCTGGCCGACCAGGTGTTCCTGTTCAAACGCACCATCCGCGAGGTGGCGATCCGCCACGAGATGTACGCCACCTTCATGGCCAAGCCCATGCAGGGCCAACCCGGCAGCGCCATGCACATCCACCAGAGCGTGGTCGGCATCGACGGCGGGCAGAACATCTTCAGCAAGCCCGACGGTGAACCGTCAGAGGCGTTCTTCCACTACATCGGCGGCCTGCAGACCTACCTGCCCGCGGCCACCGCGTTCTTTGCGCCCTACGTCAATTCCTACCGCCGGCTCTCGCGTTTCACGTCGGCGCCGATCAACCTGAGCTGGGGTTATGACAACCGCACCTGCGGCCTGCGCGTGCCGCACTCCGGCCCGCAAGACCGGCGCGTGGAAAACCGCCTGGCCGGCGTGGACGTGAACCCCTACCTGGCGATTGCGGCCAGCCTGGCCTGCGGTTACCTGGGCATGAAGCAGGGCTTGAAGCCGAGCGAGCCGCTCAAGGGCAGCGCCTACGAACAACCCCACCAGCTGCCGCGCCACCTGGACGACGCGATCGAAAAACTCATGGGCTGCGCGCCGCTGGTGGACCTGTTCGGCGAACACTTCATCCAGACCTACAGCGCGATCAAGGAAACCGAGTACCGCGAGTTCTTCGACGTGATCAGTCCGTGGGAGCGGCGCTTTCTGCTCCTGCATGTGTAGACGCGCATCGAGAGCGCGGACGCCAACTCAGGGACAGCGAGGGTCCGGCTCCGCCGGCCCCAGCTGTCGCCCCCCCCTCCCGCCGAAGGCGAGAGAGGGGGGAGGCGCCGAAGGCGACGCGGGAGGTGTCAACTCAGCACCAGCATGCCGGAGGTCGGGTTCTCCAGCATCGCGTCCAGCGCCTCGATGGGCAGCGGTTTCGAGAACAGGTGCCCCTGGAACTGGTCGCAGCCCTGGTAGGCCAGAAAGTCGCGCTGCTCCTGCGTTTCCACACCTTCGGCCACCACCTGCAGGCTCAAACTCTGGGCCAGCGAGATGATGGCGCGCGAGATGGCGGCGTCGTTGGGGTCGGTCAGCACGTCGGCCACAAAGCCCTTGTCGATCTTGAGCTGGTCCAGCGGCAGGCGCTTGAGAACCGAGAGTGAGGAGTAGCCCACGCCGAAGTCGTCGAGCGACAGCGTGACGCCCAGTGCCTTGAGCATGCCCATCTTGCCGATCGTGATTTCCATGCGGTCGGCCAGCAGGCTCTCGGTGAGTTCCAGCTTGAGGCGGTGCGGCCGGATGCCGGTGCGCTGGATGGCGGCCATCACCATGTCCACAAAATCGGGGTGGCGGAACTGGCGCACGCTCACGTTCACCGCGATGCTCAGGCTGGCGGTCTGTGGCCGGTCCGCCCAGGCCGCGAGTTGTTCGCAGGCGGTCTCCAGCACCCACTGCCCCAGCGGCAGGATGAGGCCGGTGTCCTCGGCCACGGGAATGAAGTCGGCCGGAAACACCAGACCGCGCTCCGGGTGCTGCCAGCGCACCAGGGCCTCCACGCCGGTGATCACACCGACCCGGTCCACCTGTGGCTGGTAGTGCACCACGAACTGCGCCTCGCGCAACGCCACGCGCAGGTCGGAGCTCACCGTGGCATTGGCGCTGACCGTGGCCTGCATGCCGGGGTCGAAAAAACACACGGTGTTGCGGCCCAGCGACTTGGCCTGGTACATCGCCAGGTCGGCCTGCTTGAGCAACTCGCCCACGTCGTTGTGGTCACCGTTGAACGAGGTCACACCGATGCTCGGGGTGGCGAACTGCTGGTGCCCGGTGAGCTGGAACGGTTCGCGCAGTGTGTGCAGCACCTTCTCGGCCAGCGCACGCGCCTTGTAGGCGGCGGCTTCGGGGTCGGTGCTCAGGTCGTCCACCATCACCACGAATTCGTCTCCGCCCAGGCGCGCGACCATGTCGGTCTTGCGCACGCTGCGCGTGAGGCGCGAAGCCACCTTTTGCAGCAGCTGGTCGCCCATGTGGTGCCCCAGCGTGTCGTTGAGCACCTTGAAGTTGTCCAGGTCGATGAACATCAGCGCGCCGTGCTGGCCGGAGCGCGCACTGGCCGCCAGCGCCTGCTGCAGCCGGTCCAGCAGCAGCTGGCGGTTGGGCAGGTCGGTCAGCGCGTCGTAGAAGGCCAGGTGGCGGATCATGTCTTCGGCGGTCTTGCGCTGCGTGATGTCGCGCCCCACCGCCACCCAGTGCGTCACCTCTTCGGCGTTGGCCTGCACCGACACCACCTCCAGCTCGACCCAGAACAGCGCGCCGTTCTTGCGCCGCACCATCAGCTCGGTTCGCGCCTGCTGGTTTTGCTGCAGGCCCGCGGCCAGGGCCTTGAGCTTGGTGATGGCCGGGTCGAGTTCGAGCAGCATCCGCGGCGTCTGGCCCAGCACCTCGGCGCGCGTGTAGCCGGTGTGCTGCTCGAAGGCGTCATTGACGAAGACGATGCGCGGCTCCTGCGCGTTGGCGCCGGTCTCGGCGATGGCCACGATGTCGTTGAGCCGGGACACGCTGGTCTCCAGCAGCATCAGCTGTTCTTGCGAGCGCCGGCGCTCGGTCACGTCGCGGAAGTAGACCGCCAGGCCCTCGGCAAACGGGTAGGCGCGCACCTCCAGCCACTTGCCCAGCGACGGGAAAAAGTCCTCCAGTTCCACCCGGCGGTTGGTGTTGAGCGAGCGGGTGAGCTTGTCCTTGAGGCGCTCGGCCAGGCCGCCACTGAAATCTTTCCAGACCTCTTCGCCCAGCAGGTCGGCGGTGGTCTTCTGCAGCAGGCGTTCACTCTCCTGGTTGAGGTAGGTGAAGCAGCACTGCCGGTCCAGCGTGACGAAGGCTTCGGTGATGCTGGCCAGCGTGGTGGTCAGGCGCATCGCCAGGCGCAGCGTGTCCTGTTGCGCCTGTTTCTGCGCCGAGATGTCCTGAATCGCGCCCTGGATGCGCAAGATGTCGCCGGCCGAGTTGCGCACCGCCGTGCCCACCGTGCGCACCCATTTGGGCGTGCCGCCCTCCACCATGATCTGGATCTCTTCGTCGAAACCCTCGCCGCTGACCGCGCAACGCTCCAGGCGCTGGCGGATGCCGCTGCGCCATTCCGGGTTGTAGCGCTGCACCATGGTGTCGAGCGAGACCACATGTCGGTGGTCCGGCAGGCCCAGGATGGTGGCGAACTCGTCCGAGTGCGTGACCAGGCCGCTGGACACCTGCATCGACCAGCTGCCCGCGCCCGCCGTGTGCTCGGTGAGGTTGAGGCGGCTTTCGCTTTCGCGCAGCACGTTCACGTTGTACTGCTCGCTCACTTCGCAGCGGCGCCACAGCGCCAGCACCTCGGCCGCGTGTGCGGTCAACAGCTGCAGCGTGGCGTCGGCCGGGGGCCTGTGGGCTTGAACCGAGGTGTCCAGCAACAGCAGGGCGACGCCGGCCTGACCGCTCGACAAGGACACCGGCAACCAGTGTGCGCGTTGCATGCTTTCCCACTCGGTACCTGCCATGGCGCCGCACCCGTGCTGCGCGCTCAGGTTGTCCACCAGCGCTTCACGGCTGCGGTCCGCGAACGCCGTGGCGCTGTAGTGGGCCGCACTGGCCGCGGTCTCGCCCGAGACGCCGTGGGTGCCCAGCACCACCGGTGGCCATTGGGTGGTGTCCAGCACCAGGGCTGCGGCGCAGCCGCCGCATTGGGCGGCGAGTTGCGCCAGCTGATGGAAGCCCGAGAAGTCCCTGGAGCTCGACCACGTGCCTGTGGCCTCGAAGTCGGTTTCTTTGATCAGCGCGCTGCGCGGTGTGGGAGTTCCGTTTCGCATGGAGGTCGGGCCCGGTGGTTGGGTGGTCGGCAAAAGGGCGTGTTGTCACGCAATGCACACACTGTGCGGGCATGCTTCACTCTTGACTTGTGATCAAGATCACGAGAGCGGCGGTGAGTCCGTGAATTTGTAACAAAGCGCTGGAATCTGGTTACTTCTGTTCTACCATGGCGTTCCGTTGCGGGGATCCCATGCCCGCCGCGGTGCAGGAAGGCGATGATGGAAACGAACTGGGAGAGTCGATTGTGAGCACACTTGCAGAACTCAGGCAACACAACGATGTGCCGAGCTTGAAATCCGCGCTGCACCAGCTGTGCAGCGAGTTCGGTCGCATCACGCGCCTGGACATCCTGACCGCCATGCACGAAGGCACGAAGCAGGCCATCTGCTTTCTTCGCATGGAGCGCCCTGAACAGGAGCAGCTGCTCATGAAGAGCCTCGGAGTGGGCCGTTTTGGCGGCGAGGTCGTCTTTGTGCTGAACCTCAACACCCCGGTGACGGCCGATGATTTCGGTCCTTCGTCCCAATGGGCCGACTCCGACATCTACTGAAGGCTTTTCCCTTCCCCCGCGCAGGCCCTTTTCAGGGCCTGTTTTTTTGGGTGCCGACCTGTCGCGCCATCGACCGTGATCGAGACCCACGCGGCGCAGAATCCGGCCATGAACACCTTGCGCGCTCCTTTGCAGGCCCGAATTGTTGAATGGCTGGTGGCCCCTGGCGATGTGGTGCGCCGGGGCGATGTGCTGGTGGTGCTCGAAGCCATGAAGATGGAACACGAGCTGCGCGCTGAAGCCGACGGGCGCGTTCTGGAACTGCTGCTGGCCTCGGGCGAGCCTGTGCAGCTGAACGAAGGGTTGCTGCATCTGGCGCCGCTGGCGCATTCTGTTGATGCCAGCGCTGCACCCACTGTGGCCTCGGAGCGCAGCAGCGCCGAGGTGCGTCCCGATCTGCAGGCCATGCGGGAGCGACAGGCGTTCACCCGGGACGCGGCCCGGCCGGAGGCCGTGGCACGCCGCCATGCGCTGGGTCTGCGAACGGCGCGCGAGAACATCGCCGACCTGTGCGACCCGGACAGCTACCTTGAATACGGTGCCCTCGCGGTGGCAGCGCAGCGCAGCCGCCGCAGCGAACAGGATCTGATCACGAACACGCCCGCCGATGGAATGGTCACCGGCATCGGCTCCGTCAATGGCGCGCTCTTCGGTCCCGAGCGGGCGCGTACTGTGGTGCTGGCCTACGATGCAACGGTGCTGGCCGGCACGCAAGGCATGCGCAACCACCAGAAGACCGATCGCCTGCTGGGCATTGCGCTGGCGCAAAAGCTGCCGGTGATCCTGTTGGCCGAAGGAGGAGGTGGTCGGCCGGGCGACACCGACATGCCCATCGTGGCGGGACTGCACGTGGGCACCTTCGCCGCCCTGGCCCGGCTCTCGGGCGAGGTGCCGGTGGTGGGCATCGCGGCCGGGCGCTGCTTTGCGGGCAATGCCGCGTTGCTGGGCTGCAGCGACGTGATCATCGCCACGCGCGGCAGCAACATCGGCATGGGTGGCCCGGCCATGGTCGAGGGAGGGGGGCTGGGGACCTTCCGGCCCGAGGACATCGGTCCGGGCGATGTGCAGCACGCCAACGGGGTGATCGACGTGCTGGTGGACGACGAAGCCCAGGCCGTTGCGGCCGCCCGGCACTGCTTGTCGTTTTTCCAGGGGCGGCTGGCCACCTGGACGGCACCCGACAACGCCGCACTGCGAGACGCCGTGCCAGAGAACCGCCTGCGCAGCTACGACACACGCACTGTCATGCAGGGTCTTGTGGACGAGGGCAGCCTGCTGCCACTGCGCACCGGCTTTGGCCTGGGCATCCACACCGCACTGGCACGCATCGAGGGGCGCGCGGTCGGGGTGATGGCCAACAACCCGCTGCACCTGGGTGGTGCCATCGATGCCGACGCGGCCGACAAGGCGGCGCGCTTCATGCAGCTGTGCAATGCCCATGGCCTGCCCATCGTGAGCCTCGTGGACACCCCCGGTTTCATGGTGGGGCCGGCGGCCGAGGCGCAAGCGCAGGTGCGGCATGTGAGCCGCCTGTTCGTGACGGCCGCAAAACTGCGCGTGCCGTTCTTCGCCGTGGTGCTGCGCAAGGGCTATGGACTGGGCGCCATGGGCATGACGGCCGGTGGGTTTCATGCGCCTGTGTTCACCGTGGCCTGGCCCACCGGAGAGTTTGGTGCCATGGGCCTGGAGGGCGCGGTGCGCCTGGGCTATCGCAAGGAGTTGCAGGCGGCTGCCGAAGGTGCGGAGCGCGATGCGCTGTTTGACGGCCTGCTGGCCGAGCAATACGCCAAAGGATCGGCCGAGCAGATGGCCACGACGCTGGAGATCGACGCGGTGATCGACCCGGCTCACACGCGGCATTGGCTGGTGCAGGGGCTGGCGGGCGCGAAGCTGGGTGAGCCATCGGCCACCCGCTTCATCGACACGTGGTGAACAGGGTCGGCGGTCGCCTCAGATGAGGTCGCCGAAGCCGGTGTTGCGCACCGTGGCGTTGACGGTCTGTGGCGCGGTCTGGTTGATGTTGATCCAGAACTCGCACACGTGCTTCATGGCGCTGAGGAACTGCGAGAACTCGGTGGGCTTCGCGATGTAGGCGTTGGTGCCGGCGTCGTAGGCGCGCAGCAGGTCGCTGGGCTCGGTGGACGAGGTGAGCACCACCACCGGAATGTTGTGCAGCAGATCGCTGCCCTTGATTTCCTTGAGCACACCGATGCCGTCGAGCAAAGGCATTTTGAGATCAAGCAGGACCAGCACGGGGTTGCTGCCGGAGCGGTTGGTGAAACCGTTGCGCCGGTGCAGGTAGTCCAGCGCCTGCATGCCGTCGGACACGTGGGTGACGCGGCCGTCCAGCCCGTGGCGCGAGAGCGCCAGTTTTGTCAGCTCGGCGTCGTCGGGGTTGTCTTCGACCAGGAGAATCGCGTCGGCATTTTTGCTCATGATTCCAGGGGGGCAGGCATCGAATCCAGGGTGGCGTCCGAAAAACCAGGGCCCTCAAAAGGTAGGGAGAAGTAGAAAACGCTGCCGATACCGAGTTCGCTTTCGGCCCAGATGCTGCCGCTGTGCCGCTCGATGATGCGCCGTGTGAGTGCAAGTCCGATGCCTGTGCCTTCAAATTCCGAGGCCCGGTGCAATCGCTGGAACACGCCAAACAGCTTCTGCGCGTATTTTGTGTCGAAACCCACACCATTGTCACGGACAAAGAAGGTGTAGCCCACCACCGGGTCGACGCTCCAGCCCACCTCGATGCGCGATCGTTCACGTGGCCGGCTGTATTTGTAGGCATTCCCCAACAGGTTGGCCCACACCTCGCGCAGCAACAGGGCGTCGCCCTGCACCACCGGCAGGTCGGAGGCGACCACCCAGTCCACCACGCGGCCTTCGGTGTCGTGGCCGATCTGGGCCACCACCGCTTCCACCAGCAGTTGAAAGTCCACCGGCGTCACATTGACCGCGGCCCGGCCCAGGCGCGAGAACGCCAGCAGGCCGTCGATGAGCTGGCTCATGTGGCGGGCCGAATTGCCAATGGTGTTGAGGTAGCGCGCACTCACCTCGTCGCACTGGCTGCCCATGTGTTCTTCGAGCAGGCTCACAAAGCTGGAGATGTGGCGCAGCGGCGAGCGCAGGTCGTGCGAGACCGAATACGAAAAGGACTCCAGGTCCTTGTTGGCGGCGAGCAGTTGTTCGGTGCGCTCCACGACCCGGTTTTCCAGCTCGTCGTTGATGTTGCGCATCAGGTCGTCGAGCCGCTTGGCGTCGGTCATGTCGCGGTTGATCTTGGCAAAGCCGCGCAGCTCGCCGCTGTCGTCGCGCAAGGCGATCAGCACCGAGTGCGACCAGTACTGCGTGCCGTCCTTGCGCATGTGCCAGTTGTGCAGCTCGTGCTGACCGCGTGATGCGGCCAGGCGCAGCATCTGGTCGGCACGCACCTTGCCGTGTTCCGGGTTGGCCGGGTCGAACAGCACACCGTAGTGGCGGCCCAGCATCTGCGTGGGCGAGTAGCCGTCCATGCGTTGGGCGCTGTCGGTCCAGTCGGTGATCAGGCCGTCGGCATCCATGAAGAAGATGCAGTAGTCGCGCAGGTTGTCCACCATCAGGCGGAAGCGCTGTTCTGCCTCCAGCAACTCGGCCGAACGCTCGCGGATGCGTTCCTCCAGCTCTTCGTTGAGGTTGCTCACGCGTTCTTCGATCAGCTTGCGTTCGGTGATGTCGATGATCTGGACGAACAGGCCCTTGACCTGGCCGTCCTGCACATCGGGCAGGTAGCGCGCGCTCACAAAAATGTGCTTGCCACCCACGGCGGGCCGCCAGGTGGTGAAGTTCTGCTCTTCACCGGCCAGGGCCGCGGCCATGCGCGGCTGGATGTCGTTCCAGACCTCGGGCCGCACGCACTGGCTGATGTGCTGGCCCATGATGCGCACCGGGTCCATGTCGTAGACACGCAGGTGTTCGGCGTTGGCAAACCGGAAGCGCAGGCCGGCGTCGAGGTAGGCGATCAGGCCCGGCACATGGTCGGTGATGGTCTGCAGAAAACGCTGGTTGTCGCGCAGGGAAATCTCGGCCGCCTTGCGGCGCGTGATGTCCACCACCGTGGTGTTGCTGCGCAGAAATTGCCCGTCCGCGTCGCGAACCGCCGACGAAGAGAGCAGCGCATGGAAGGTGCTGCCATCGCGCCGGCGCATGCGGTATTCCACACCCTCCAGCGCATCGTCCTGCAGGATCTTGCGCATGCGGCCTTCAAGCAGGGGGATGTCGGCGGCCGGAATGACGTCGCGAAAGCTCAGCTTGCCCACGACCTCGTCACGGCTGTAACCCAACCACCCCAGCTCGGTGTCGTTGACCGACACAAAGATACCGTTGATGTCCAGCGAGTGGTAGCCGCAAGGCGCCTGGTTGTAGAGCGCCCGCGCCTGACTCAGGGCTTCGTTGAGTTGGCCGTTGGCATGGCTGACCAGGTCTTCCGAGGCTTTGCGCTCGGTGATGTCCAGCATCTGGATGAACAGTCCGGTGACCTCGCCGTTGAGCCGGTAAGGGGTGTAGTCGATGCTGGCGTAGAACGCCGTGCCGTCGGGGAACACACGTTCGCCCTCGAAACGCTGGGCCACACCGGCCAGCGCACCTTCCAGGCGCGGGCGCGCGGCTTCAAAGTCCTGCGGGCGCGCGATCTGGCTCAGGTGCAGGCCCACGAGCTGCTCCGGCGTGCCGTTGAGCCAACGTGCGTAGCTCGCGTTGGCAAAGCGGCAGATCAGTTGGGTGTCGAAGAACGCCAGTTGCACCGGCACGCTGCTGGTGATGGTCTGAAGGAAATTGCGTTGCGCCGCCAGGGCCACCTCGGCCGCCTTGCGCCCGGTGATGTCGACCAGCGTGTTGTTCGTGCGCAGGAACCGGCCCTGGTCGTCCAGCACCGCGGTGGTGTTGAGCAGGCCGATGAAGCCGGTCCCGTCGCGCCGCAGCATGCCGATCTCCGCCGCCTCCAGCGTCTCGCCACGCTTCAGACGCTGCAGGCGCTGCAGGACCTCGTCCAGGTAGGCCGGCTGCACGTGGTCGCGGAAGTGTTTTTTGCCGACCACTTCGTTGCGGTTCTCGTAGCCCAGCCAGGTGAGTTCGGTCTGGTTGATCAGCACATACAGGCCGCTGGCATCCACCGAGTGGTAGCCGCAAGGCGCCTGGTTGTAGGCGATCTGGGCTTCACGCAAGGCGGATTGAATCCGGTTCTTGGCTTCGGCCAGTTCTTCGGTGCGTTGTTGCACGGCGCTTTCCAGTTCGGCATTGAAGCGCTGGATGCTTTCCTGCTGCTGGTGATGCTCGGTGATGTCGCGCGAAACCGCCAGCAGCATCACCGGTTGGCCATGGGTGTCGCAGATGGGCGTCACCATGGTGTCCCACCACTTTGGGGTGCCCTTGAAGGTGGGGCCATAGGCCACGAAGCGCGCGCTTTCCCCTCGCCGGGCCGAGGCGATCGCGCTCACGGCCAGCTGCACGCCATCGTCGGGCCACCAGTCGGTCCACGCGCCCAGGCGCACCTGTTCGAAATCGTCCACCTCCACCAGGCGGCAACCTTGTGCCGTCATCTGCACCACGCGACCTTCAAGATCCAGCACCTTGGTGCAGTCGGGGCTGCTGGCGATGATCTGGCGGTTGAGCTCGTCCTTGATGCGCGCCTCGGCTTCCAGCACGCGCATGGGCGTGATGTCCTGGATGAAGCCGAGTTGGCTGGTGACGTTGCCGTCCTTGTCGCGCAGCGGGGAATTGCGCGCGAGCACATGCACGATCTCGTTGCCTGGCCGGACCAGCCGGAACTCCACGCTCAGGCTCTCGCCGGTGGCGATGCCGCGGATCCAATGCTCCTGCACGCGGGGCAGGTCGTCGGGGTGTACGCGGTCGAGCCAGCCGAAGTTGGGAAATTCGCGTTTGTCGAGCCCGAAGATCTCTTGCAGCCGGGTGTCCACGTGCGTGAGCAGGCCGGCCTGGTCGGTGCGGAAGATGCCGATGGGAAATGCGCTGCCCAGCGCTGCGAACAGCGCCTCGTATTCGAGTTGCGCCGCGGCCACCGGTGAGCCTCGGTCGGCTTCAAGCGCCAGCTCGAGCGAGAGCGGCAGCTCGGCGTGAAAATTCAGATCGCTGGAAGAGCCCTCGTGCAGGCTGCCACCCATGTGCTGGGCGTAGTTGCGTCGCAGGTGCAGGTTTTCGGCCTTGAGGGTCTCGATCTCCAACAGCAGCGCCCGTTCGCGAGCCGAGATCGTTGCCTCGGGTCGGTTGGCTTCAAGACGGCTGTCTTTCGGAGGGAAGAGAGCGCTCATCGATCAACTGTACCCTAGGGGGCACTGTGTTGACCGTGATATTTGCCCCTCAGAACCGTGGCAGTTCCGGGTGCGCCAATTGCCCTCCGCGCACCAGCATTTTTCCGTACTCAGCACAACGTTGCAGGGTGGGAATGACCTTGCCAGGGTTGAGTAGCGATTTGGTATCAAAAGCCCGCTTGACGCTGAACATCTGCTCGTTTTCCTCAGGCGAGAACTGCACGCACATGCTGTTGAGCTTCTCCACACCCACGCCATGCTCGCCCGTGACCGTGCCGCCCATGGCCACGCTGGTCTCCAGGATGTCGGCGCCGAAGAGTTCGCAGCGGTGGAGCTGGTCGGCGTCGTTGGCGTCAAACAGGATCAGCGGGTGCAGGTTGCCGTCGCCCGCGTGGAACACGTTGGCGCAGCGCAGGCCGTACTTCTTTTCCATTTCGGCAATCGCCAGCAGGATGTCGGCCAGGCGCTTGCGCGGGATGGTCGAGTCCATGCACATGTAGTCCGGGCTGATGCGCCCGCTGGCCGGAAACGCGTTCTTGCGCCCGCTCCAGAACCGCAGGCGCTCGGCTTCGTTCTGGCTCACGGCGATGGCGGTGGCGCCGCAGCGCCGCAGCACGTCGCTCATGCGGCCGATTTCTTCTTCCACCTCCTCGGGTGTGCCATCGCTCTCGCAGAGCAGGATGGCCTCGGCGTTGAGGTCGTAGCCCGCGTGCACGAAGTCTTCCACCGCAGCGGTCATGGGTTTGTCCATCATTTCCAGGCCGGCCGGGATGATGCCGGCGGCAATGACACTCGCCACCGCGTCGCCGGCTTTGCGGATGTCGTCGAAGCTGGCCATGATGCAGCGCGCCAGCAGCGGCTTGGGTACCAGCTTCACCGTGACTTCGGTGGTCACGGCCAGCATGCCTTCGCTGCCGATGACGAGCGAGAGCAGGTCGAAGCCGGGCACATCGAGCGCCTCGCCACCAAAGGTGACGGGCTCACCTTCCACGGTGAAGCCGCGCACCTGCAGCACGTTGTGCACCGTCAGGCCGTATTTCAGGCAGTGCACACCGCCGGAGTTTTCCGCCACGTTGCCGCCGATGGTGCAGGCGATCTGGCTGCTCGGGTCGGGCGCGTAGTACAGGCCGTGCGGCGCGGCAGCTTCGGAAATGGCGAGGTTGCGCACACCGGCCTGAACGACGGCGGTGCGGGAGCGCGGGTCGATGTCGAGGATGCGGTTGAACTTGGCCAGCGACATCGTCACACCCAGCGCGTGCGGCATGGCGCCCCCCGACAAACCCGTGCCAGCGCCACGCGCCACCACCGGCACATCGAGCGCATGGCAGGCCCTGAGCACGGCGGCCACCTGCGCTTCGGTCTCGGGCAAGACGACCACCAGCGGGCGCTCGCGGTAGGCCGTGAGGCCGTCGCATTCGTAGGGCACCGTGTCTTCCGCCTGCCAGAGCAGCGCGTGGGCCGGCACCACGGCCTGCAGGGCGCGCACCACCTCGGCCTGGCGTGTTGCGCGCTGGAGCTGGGTGACCTGGGCGGGGGAGGAGGGTGCGTTCATGGCGGGCTCGGGGTGTCTGCAAGGTGGCAGGTCCAGTTTAGGACAACGCTCCCCGGGTGGTTTGAAGAAACTTGCAGCCCCCTTGAAATTTCCGGCGGCCAACATCAATTGATGCGTACCCGGAACCGCCCAGCGGCGGACCTGTTCAATCCCTTTTCAGGAGCATCTGCCATGAACCGTTTGATTGCCCGCAGCAACCTGTTCGATGACTTTTTCAAGGACGTCGCGCCCGGCTTTTACGTCAAGCCCCTGCACGGCGAGGGCTTGCCCGCGCAGATCAGGATCGACGTGAAGGAAACGCCCGAGGCTTATGCGGTGGAAGCCGAGGTGCCAGGCGTGTCGCGTGAGGACATCGAGGTCACCATCGACGGCCCGGTGGTCACTCTGCGCGCCGAGATTCGCCAGCAGGACAGCCAGTCCGAGGGCGAAAAGCTGCTGCGCAGCGAGCGCTACTACGGCGCCGTGTCGCGCAGCTTCCAGCTGCCGCAGGACATCGACAACGCGACGTCGAAGGCGAAGTACGAGAACGGTGTGTTGCAGCTGACACTGCCGAAAAAACTGCCGGCTGCAGGCCAGCGCTTGACCATCGAGTGATCAACTGACGGCCTTCTTGAGCCACTCGGTGAACGCCGCGCACTCCCAGCGGTCCATGGTGCCGGTGCGCCAGCACAGGTAGTGCGCGTGCGGGCTGGGCACGTGGCGGCTGTACAGCGGCACGAGCGTGCCGTGTTCCAGCCACGGTGCGGCCAGCTTGAGCCGCACCAGGGCCACGCCCATGCCGGCGGCGGCGCCGTCGCACATGAGGCCGATGTCGTTGAACTGCGAGCCCTCGTTGGGTTCGGGCCAGTCGAGGTCGTGCGCTGCGAACCAGGTGCGCCAGGGTTCGAGCGGGCTGCGCAGCAGCGGCACGCCTTCGAGGTCTTGCGCCGTGTCGAACGGCCCATGCTCGCGCACGAAGGCCGGTGAGGCCAGCGGCGTCACCTCGTCTTTCATGAGGCAGACGTGTTCCACGTCGGCGTAGCGCCCGGTGCCGAAACGCACCATGAGTTCGGCATCTTCGGCCACCACGTCCAGCAGCGGAATGCTCACCTGCAGCGTGAGGTCGATCTCGGGATAGGCATCGCTGAACTGCTTGAGGCGCGGCAGCAACACCGAGCGCGCAAACGTGGGCGTGACCGCCACCCGCAGCTTGCGCCGCCCGGGCGTGGCGGCGTTGCTTGGAAACTTCTGAAGTGTGGCCAGGCCGTCGCGCACATGGGCCAGGTACTCACTGCCTTCGGTGGTGAGGGAAAAATCGGCTCGCCCGAAGAGCTTGGTGCCCAGGATCTGCTCCAGCTGCTTGATGCGGTGGCTCACCGCGCTGGGCGTCACATTCAATTCGTCCGCCGTCTGCGTCACGCTGCGCAGGCGCGCCAGCGCCTCGAAGGTGAGCAGGCACTGGATCGGCGGGATCCGGATGGTCATGTGCGTCGACGCTGCAGGCGGCGAGACGGGCGAGACGCCGCCGGGCCGCTCCCAAGGCGGCTCAGCCCCCCCGGGGGGCAGCGACCCGCGCAGCGGCGGAGCGTGGGGGCCATGTTCATTTGAAGACGACGGTCTTGTGTCCGTTGAGCAAAACCCGGTGCTCGCTGTGCCACTTCACCGCCCGCGCCAGCACCTGGCTCTCGGTGTCGCGGCCGCGCGCGGTGAGGTCTTCCACCGTGTCGGTGTGGTCCACGCGGGCCACGTCCTGTTCGATGATCGGACCTTCGTCGAGGTCGGCCGTGACGTAGTGGGCGGTGGCGCCGATCAGTTTCACGCCACGGTCGTGCGCCTGGTAGTAGGGCTTGGCGCCCTTGAAGCTGGGCAGGAAGCTGTGGTGGATGTTGATCGCCTTGCCCGCGAGTTCGCGGCACAGCTCGTTGCTCAGCACCTGCATGTAGCGCGCCAGCACCACGAGTTCGGCGCCTTCGCTGCGGATGATGTCGAGCTGCTTCGCTTCGGCCTGCGCCTTGGTGGACGCGGTCACCGGGATGTGGTGGAACGGCACGTTGTAGCTGGCGGCGAGTTGGTAGAACTCGCGGTGGTTGCTGATGATGGCGCGGATGTCCAGCGGCAGCAGGCCGCTTTTCCAGCGGAACATCAGATCGTTGAGGCAGTGGCCTTCCTTGCTGACGAAGATCACGGTGCGCACCGGCTCGGCCAGCGGGTGCAGGCTCCACTGCATGCCGAAGGGCTCGGCAAACAGCTTCAGGCGCAGCCGCAGATCGTCTTGTGTGAGCTGGGCGCAGGCGAACTGCACGCGCATGAAGAACAGGCCGGTGTCGTGGTCGTTGTACTGCGCGGCTTCTTCGATGTTGCCGCCGTGCTCGAACAAGAAACCGGAGACGGCGTGCACGATGCCGGGGCGGTCCTGGCAGGACAGGGTGAGGACATAGGTGTGGTTCATGGCCGGGCGATTGTCGCAGCAAGGGCAGCGGTGGGCCTGCGCGGGGCCTTGGCAGTGGAGCCCCTGCGGGACGAAGCCGGTGCCACAATTCCGGCTTCTCATCAGTGCCGGAGATGCCGCCATGGCCTACAACGACCTTCGCATGGACAACCAGTGGTTGCCCTTCACCCCCAACCGCAGCTTCGCCAAGGATCCACGCATCTTCGTGGCGGCCGACGGCATGCACTTCACCACGCACGACGGCCGCCAGGTCATCGACGGCATTTCCAGCCTGTGGTGCGTGGGCGCGGGCCACAACCGCAAGCCCATCAACGAAGCGATCAAGAAGCAGCTCGACACGCTGGACTACGCCACCGCCTTCAGCGTGAGCAACGACAAGGCCTTTCGCGCGGCTGAAATGATCGCCGCCATGGCGCCGGGCGACCTCAACAAGGTGCTGTTCTGCAATTCGGGCTCGGAGGCGGCCGACACCTCGATGAAGGTGGCTCTGGCCTACCACCGCGCGCGCGGCGAAGGCCACCGCAACATCTTCATCGGCCGCGAGCGCGGCTACCACGGTGTGGGCTTCGGCGGCATGTCGGTGGGGGGCATTCCGGCCAACCGCAAGGTCTACGGCACCAGCCTGCTGCCGCGCGTGGACCACCTGCGTTTCATCCACGACCCGGTCAAGCACGCCTACATCCACAACACCGAACCGGTGTGGGACGAAGACCTGCTGCTGGAGCTGGAGAACCGCATCCTGCCGCTGCACGATCCGAGCAACATCGCGGCCGTGATCGTCGAGCCGGTGGCCGGCAGCGCGGGCTGGTACGTGCCGCCGCAGGGCTACCTGAAACGGCTGCGCGAGATCTGCGACAAGCACGGCATCCTGCTGATCTTCGACGAGGTCATCACCGGCTTCGGCCGTCTGGGCACGGCCTTCGCGTCGGACTACTACGGCGTGCAGCCCGACATGTTGAACTTCGCCAAGGCCGTGACCAACGGCGTGTTCCCGCTGGGTGGCGTGGTCTGCACCGACCGCATCTACGAGTCCATGATGGGCGCACACGGCAGCGCGCCGGAGCACGCCATCGAGTTCTTCCACGGCTACACCTACTCGGGGCACCCGGTGGCCTGCGCGGCGGCCATTGCCACGCTCGATCTGTTCCGCGAAGAAGACCTCTTCAAGCGCGCCGGCGCGATGGGCCCGGTGCTGGGCGACGCGATGCACGCTGCGCTCATGGGTCTGCCCAACGTGATCGGCATCCGCAGCCTGGGCTTGGCCGCGGCGGTCGAGCTGGCCCCCATCGCCGGGCTGCCGGGCAAACGCGCCTTCGATGTGTTCATGGACTGCTACCACCGTGGCGTGCTGGTGCGCAACGCAGGCGAGAACCTGGTGTTCGCACCGCCCTACATCGTCGAGAAATCCCAGATCGAAACGATGGTCGGCACGCTCGCCGACGCCATCAAGCGCGCAGCTTGAGCGTGCTCTTCAGCGCTTGAACTGCTGACGCAGTTCGGCGCAGTGGTCGCGCGGTGGCCGTGCGGGCGTGGGCCACACGGCATCGGCCGGCGGAGCTGTCTTGGCGGCACCCGCCTGGGCCATCACGACGCGGTGGCCCAGTGTTTTGGGCAGGTACAGCGGCACACCCAGGTCGCGCCGCACATGGCCGTTGCCGGCCACCAGCACCACCGTCTTGCCCGCGCCGGCCTTCTCCACGGTGGCCACCACGGTTCGGGCCATGGTGTCGTCGCGTGCGAGTTGAATGCGGGTCATCGGGCCGATCTGGCTCTCGGGCAGCAGGTCGCAGTGGCCTTCGCGGATGCCCTGACGCTGCTCCTGCAGGGCCGCGCTGCCGATGCGGCTTTCCAGCGCATCGGTGGCCATGGCGGGGGTCATCTGGCTGCGCGGCAGGTCACCCCCCAGCACCGGCACGCCGGCGCGCACCGCGGCCATCACCACGGCGCTGTATGCCGGCCAGGGCCATCCACCCTGGTCGGTCCAGTTCAGCGCCTCGCGCACGCGCGCTTCGCTGGCGTCGACGGGCAGGCCGGTGGTCTGGCGGCCTTGTTCGGCCATTTCCATCACCAGCGCCCCCAGCTGCCCGCGCGCCGCCAGGGCCTGTACCACGTCGCGCTGTAGCGCCTGGTGTTCGGGCGCGTCGTGCTGTTCGCCGAGCATGAGGACGGGTGTGGGCATCACACCGGCCAGCAAGGCGGGCACGGACGCAGGCGTTGGATGGGCGCAGGCGGCCAGCAGCGCCACGCTCAAAGCCAGGGAGACAGCAGATCGACAGTTCATCCACGGATACTAAGCGGCCTGCCGCGCTGGGCAGGTGCTTCACATCCGTACCCGAGTGCCTCCCTTGCCTGCCTTTGCCTCTTTCGGCCCCGTTTCGTGGCCGCGCGTTCTCCTCACCCTGTTGCTTGCACTGGCGGCTGCGCTCCTGTGCGTGTGGCTGCGCACGCCCATCCCCTGGATGATCGGCCCGCTGCTGGCGACCTCGCTGGTCTCGGTGCTGGGTGCGCCCACCGAGAGCTGGACGCCGTTTCGCAACAGCGGGCAATGGGTGATCGGCACCGCGCTCGGGCTGTATTTCACGCCCGCCGTGGGCGCGCTGGTGGCCAGCCTGTGGTGGGCCATTGCGCTGGGCATTACCTGGGCGCTGCTGCTGGGCCTGGGCTTTGGCGCGTGGTTGCGCCGGCTGCACGCCGGGCATCTGGCCCACCTGTCACCCGCGCAGTTGCTCAGCACCACCTACTTCGCCGGGGCCATCGGTGGAGCGTCGGAGATGACGTTGATCGCCGAACGCCAAGGCGCCCGCACCGATCTGGTGGCCGCTGCGCACAGCCTGCGGGTGTTGCTGGTCACGCTGACCATTCCGTTTGCGCTGCAGTTCTGGGGCGTGAATGGGCTGGACACGCTCACCTTGGGTCTGCGCGAGGTGCAGGTCTCCGGCCTGCTGATGCTCGCCGGCCTCACGCTGGTGGGTGCGCTGTTCATGCAGTGGTTGGGCCGCGCCAATCCGTGGTTCATGGGTGCCCTGGTGGTCACCATGGTGGTCACGCTCTCGGGCGTGAGCCTGTCCGCCATTCCGCAGCCGCTTTCAAACGCGGCCCAGCTCGTCATCGGCGTGAGCCTGGGCGTGCGCTTCACGCCGGCGTTCGTGCGCACGGCACCGCGCTGGCTGGCCTCGGTGGCCTTCGCCAGCTTTTTCATGATGGGCATCTGTGCGCTCTTTGGATGGCTCTTGTCCAAGGCCACCGGCCTGCACCCCGCCACGCTGTTGCTCGGCACCGCGCCCGGCGGCATTGCCGAGATGGCCATCACCGCCAAGGTGTTGCAACTGGGCGTGCCCGTGGTCACGGCGTTCCAGGTCTGCCGCCTGGTGGCGGTGCTGGTGCTGGCGGAGCCGGTGTACCGCTGGCGATACCGTCAGACGTGAAGGCCGGACGTGAAAAAGCCCGGACAAGCCGGGCTGTCGGAGCAAGCGTGGGACGCTTTCAGTGCATGACCACCGGCATCTGGGCCAGCTCGGCATAACCTTCCAGCGTGTCTTCCACCTCTTCCTGCGAAGGGGTGCTTTGCTGCCAGGCGGTGATCTGGATCTGGAACATCTCGGCCCAGGAGCCGTCGAGATATACCTCTTTGCCCGAGCGCTTGTCCACGATCTCGAAGCCGTGCCGCGGGATCTGAGGACCTTGTGCGGAAGTGTCTTCACCTTCGGCGGGTGCGTTGGCCAGGATGTGGACCACAGCGAAGGCATCCGAGTCGTAGAGCATGTTCATGACTGAAATTCCTTGTGTTGCAAAAGCCGGCTTCCGGTATCACTTATATCGGCAAAAACGGGCCGACTTGAAGTTCTGAGTGCTCTTTACGTGGCAACGTTCCGTCTCATTTCAAGAGGCGTGTGTTTTTCGGCACAAATGAGGCCCAAGGACTACGGCATCCGGCTGAGCTGCTGGTCGGCCACGTCGCCGTTGGCCTGGGTCACCCGCAGGCGCACCGGCAGGTGTTGCAGCTCGGGCGCCAGCCACATCTCCACCGTGCTGTCGAATTCCTTGCGCGGCAGGCGTTTGATCAACCTGGCGCGCATCTCGCCCGCGGGCAGCGACAACGTGGCTTCATCGCCCACCGCAAACCGCCAGATGTCGGCGTCGCCGGTGCCGACCACGGGCATCTCGATGGTCTGCCCGCTGGCGTAGGCCTGCGGTCTGGCCTGCAGCAGGCCGGCGATCTGCAGAAACAGGCTCAGGCGGTCCTGCGCGCCGGGCAGCAACACGGCCTCGGGTGCGTTGTTGCTGAAGCGGATGCGGTTGGTTTGGGCGTCGAAGTGGGCGGCTTTTTCGCTTCGGCTCTTGTCGGCGAAGCGCTCGGGGCTCAGGCCGGCGGGGCCCACCTTGCCCGTGCTGGTCTGCACCCGGCTGCCCAGCAGGAACACCTTCATCTCCATGCGGGCGCTGTAACGGCCTTCAGCCACCGTCCAGTCCAACTGGCCCTCCGCGTTGTACGAAATACCCTTGATGCGGCCGGTCACGGCGTAGTCGAGCCGTGTGCTGGCGGGCGGCTGGGCCGGGGGAAGGGTGCGGGTGGCGGGGGGCGACGCGCGCTTCTTCACGCCTGCGGCGGCCAGCAGCTCGTCGTCAGGAGCCAAAGCCGGTTCGTCGTTCGCTGTGGTTTCGAGCGCTGGCGCCGGTTCGGGCGTGGGGTCGGTCGTGGCAACTTCCGCCCCTGCCACGGCCTCCGCCTCGGCGGGTGCGATGTCCGCGTTGGGCCGTTCATCGCTCAACGCCGTTGGCGCCACGTCGGGTGTCACTTCAACGAGCAACGGTGGTGGTTCGGCCGGCACTTCGCGACTGGATGTCGGGGCCAGGGTCGGGGCCGGGATCGGGATCGGGATCGGGGCTGCTGCGCGCGTCGGTTTCGCGCGTGCAGCAGCGGGTTCCGCAGCCTTTGCCGGCACGATCCAGCGCACGGTGCTCACGCGCGTCGCCGGCAGATGCGATGTCTCGGGCGCTGGCATTGCACGGTCGCCATGAGCGCTCGCCTGTGCGGCGGTCGCAGTGGGCAGCACAGGCGCCGACGCAGTGGCCGAACTCCATGACACCGGTCCCAGCAGCAGCGCCAGGTGCACGCCCGCCACGGTGGCCACCAGCGCCAGCAGGATGGGCCAGCGCGGTGCCGGGGCGGGAGTGCGCGCAGGCCTCATGGGCTCTGGGCGGGCGGTCGGTAGCCGAGGTCGGCGCTGAGCTGGTGGGCGCACTGGAGCACGGCGGCGGCCGGGGCGCTCGTCCACTCGGTGTCCAGCGTGGCCACCGAGCCCAGCACCACCAGGCCCAGTGCCAGGCGACCTTGCGCGTCGAACACCGGCGCACAGAACCCCCCCACACCGGGCAGCAAGCTGTGCACCACACGCGCGAGGCCGCGACGCCGTGTCTCGTCCATCAGCGCCTGCACCTCTTGAGGGCTGTGCGGCACATCCACCAGCGGCAGGCCGCTGCGCGGGAGTTTTTTCAGGCGGGCCAGTTCGTCGCGCACCATGGGGCCGATGCGCTGGGCGTCCCGCCCTTCGTCACCCATGAAGGCGGCAAAACAACGGCCTGTGGCCGAAGTGAGCAATGGCATCACGTCGCCCAGGCGCAGCGTGACCGGCACGGTCTGGGGGGCTTCGATCCAGTGCACCATGGTCGGTCCCTGGTTGCCCCACACCGCAATGGCCAGCGTGTGGCCAGTCTTGCTGATCAAGGAGTCCATGCGCTCGCGCGCCAGCTTCACCGCGTCGATGCGCGAGAGGCTGGCCAGGCCCAGGCGCAACGCCGCCGGGCCGAGGTCGTAGCGGGTGCTCACGGGGTCCTGCACCACCAGGCCCATGCGCTGGAAGCTCACCAGGTAGCGGTGCGCCTTGGCCGCGCTCATGCCGGCGGCTGCAGCAAGGTCTCGCAACATCAGCGCGCCCGGCGCTTCGGACAAGGCGTTGAGCAACTCGAAGCCCACCTCCACCGACTGGATGCCCGCGCGTTGCGGCTCGTCCTCGTCCGTTTCCGGGGCGGTGGGGGGCAGGAGGGCGTTGGGTTGGGTGGTGGACATGGGCGACGTTGAGCAGGTAAGACGGTCGGCGGGCGAACAGGTTCAACACAATGTGTGCCTTGCCACCCGGCTTGGCAGGTCATCGCCTAGAATCCTAGTTTACGAATAGGTTAATCGATTTCACTAAACGTAACCACCGGCCAAACTTCAACGCAACCAGCAGGAGACTCTGATGAAACTCGCCACCTACAAAGACGGCTCACGCGACGGACAGCTCGTTGTGGTCTCGCGCGACCTGAGCACGGCGCATTATGCGACCGGCATCGCGCACAAATTGCAGCAGGCCCTGGACGACTGGAACTTCATCAGTCCCCAACTGCACGACCTCTACGTGACCCTCAACCAGGGCAAGGCGCGCCACGCGTTTCCTTTCGATCCAGCCATGTGCATGGCGCCGCTGCCCCGCGCTTACCAGTGGGCCGACGGCTCGGCCTACATCAACCATGTGGAGCTGGTGCGCGCGGCGCGCAGCAGCGAGGTGCCGCAGTCGTTTTACACCGACCCGCTGATGTACCAGGGCGGCAGCGACGACTTCATCGGGCCTGTCGACGACGTGGTGGTGGCCAGCGAAGACTTCGGCATCGACTTCGAGGCCGAGATCGCGGTGGTGACCGGAGATGTGCCCATGAGAGCCACACCCGAGCAGGCGCTGGACGGCATCCGCCTGCTGATGCTGGCCAACGACGTCTCGCTGCGCAACCTGATCCCGGCCGAGCTCGCCAAGGGCTTCGGATTCTTCCAGAGCAAACCGGCCACGGCGTTCAGCCCGGTGGCCATCACGCCCGACGAGCTGGGCGACGCCTGGCAGGGTGGGCGTGTGCACCTCACGCTGCAAAGCACCTGGAACGGCCGCAAGGTCGGCATGTGCGAAGCCGGCCCCGAGATGACCTTCCACTTCGGGCAACTGATCGCCCACATCTGCAAGACGCGCAACGTGCGCGCCGGCTCCATCGTGGGCAGCGGCACGGTGAGCAACAAGAGCGTGGAGGTGGACGGCCGCAAGGAATGGCCCAAGGGCTACAGCTGCATCGCCGAGAAGCGCGCGATCGAAACCATCCTTGATGGCCAGCCATCCACCGCCTTCATGAAGTTCGGCGACACCATCCGCATCGAGATGAAGGGCAAGGACGGTCAGAGCATCTTCGGTGCGATCGACCAGAAGATTTCACCGCTGGCATGACCATCCCAGGGCACCGCGGAACCGGCTTTGCCGGGCCGCCAGTGCCGCCCCTGGAGGGGTCGCGCGCAGCGCGGCGGGGGGAGTCAGTCAGCTGGCGTAAACCGCGTCGAGCGAAGCAAACCCCTTGACCTCGATCGGGTTGCCGAAGGGGTCGCAGAAGAACATCGTCCATTGCTCGCCTGGTTGCCCTTCAAAGCGCACCTGGGGCGGCAGCACGAACTCGACACCGGCTTGCTCGAGGCGTTCGGCGAGCGCTTTCCATTCGGGCAGCAACAACACCAGACCGAAGTGCGGCATGGGCACCAGGTGCTCGCCCACACGCCCGGTGCGCGTGGTCTTGAACGGTTCGCCCAGGTGCAGCGAGATCTGGTGGCTGAAGAAGTCAAAGTCGACCCAGGTGTCGGTGCTGCGCCCCTCGGTGCAAGCGAGCACACCGCCGTAGAAGCGGCGCGCCTCCATCAGGTCGGTCACATGGAAGGCGAAATGGAACAGGCTTCGGGTGGACAGTGTGGTGGCTGGGTCGTTCATGCCGTCAGCATACCCAGTCGCGGCAGGCCTCAGTGCTCCGCCTTGGTCTGGCAGTCAATACAGCGCATGGCCGTGGGGTTGGCATGCAGTCGTGCGGCGGGGATGGACACACCGCAATCGACACACAGACCAAAGCTGCCGTCGGCGATGCGCTTGAGCGCGGCGTCGATCTCGATCAGTTCGGCCGACTCGCGCTCCTCCAGTGCAAAGCTCAGCTCGCGCTCGGTGTTGGCCTGGGCTTGGTCGTCGCTGCCATTGCCGAGCGCTTCGGCCGCCGATTCCGCCCGGCTCATGGCCCCGCCGTGCTGGGCGCGCAACTGGGCGAGCAAGTCGGTGCGCATCTCCTGAAGCTGGGCGGTGAAGGTGTCGGATATGTGGGCGGTCATTCGGTTCTCCTCAAGAAATGCAGGCCGTGTGATGACCTTGTGCATGTTTCATGTTGCGCCTTTCAGCGCCCGCCCGCCTTGATGCACGTCAATCACAATCGACCGGCTGGAAGGGTGCGCAACGTACCCCTGATTCATAACCCGATTCCCCGAGGAGACCCTGATGACCACCGTGGATTACAGCCGCTACCAGACCCTGGACATCACCCGCCGAGGACCCGACGTGGACGGTGTGCCCTCCGTGCTCGACATCCGCATGCGCGCCGACGGACCCGGCGGCAACGGCAAGCTGCCCACCGCCGGCCATGAGGGCCACTGGGAACTGAGCGAGATCTGGCGCGACGTGGGACGCGACGACAGCGTGCGTTGCGCTGTGCTGCGCGGCAGCGGCCTCGGCTTTTCGGGTGGGGGTGATCTTGCGCTGGTGCAAGACATGGCGACCGACTTCGAGGTGCGCACACGCGTGTGGAAGGAGGCGCGCGACCTGGTCTACAACGTGATCAACTGCGACAAACCCATCGTGAGCGCCATGCACGGCCCGGCCGTGGGCGCGGGCCTGGTGGCCGGCTTGCTGGCCGACATCTCGATCGCCGCGAAGAGCGCCAGGATCGTCGACGGCCACACACGCCTGGGTGTCGCCGCAGGGGATCATGCGGCCATCGTCTGGCCACTTTTGTGCGGCCTGGCCAAGGCCAAGTACTACCTGCTGCTGTGCGACCCCATCAGCGGCGAAGAAGCCGAGCGCATCGGGCTGGTGTCGTTGGCGGTGGAGGAAGACCAGTTGCTCGACAAGGCCTATGAAGTGGCCGACCGGCTGGCCAGCGGCAGCCAGACCGCGATCCGCTGGACCAAGTATTCGCTCAACAACTGGCTGCGCCAGGCCGGGCCTGCCTTCGACACCTCGCTCGCACTGGAATTCATGGGTTTTGCCGGTCCCGACGTGCGCGAAGGTGTGGCATCCTTGCGTGAACGTCGAGCCCCCCGCTACGGCGTGGACGGCTGAGACCCGGCAGCACGGCAGTCGCCCCTGAACCCCCACAGGAGACACCCATGAGCGACGCGCCCAGCAGTGGTTTTGGCAAGTTCGTGCCCGGCTTCGAGTTCCTTCAAAACCTCGCGGGCCAGGCCGCCGGTGGCGTGGCCCAGGGCATCGGACAGAACATCCCGCAGTTGCCCAACCTGGGCAGTTGGGTGGCCCCCACCTTCAACGTGGAAGACCTGGAAAAACGCATCGAGGAACTCAAGGCGGTGCATTTCTGGCTCGACCAGAATTCCAAGGCCCTGGGCGCCACGATCCAGGCGCTCGAAGTGCAGAAGATGACGCTCTCCACCCTCAAGAGCATGAACTTCAGCATGGGCGATGTGGCCAACGCGCTGAAGATCAAGGCGGCCGACACGCTGGCCAGTTTCACGGGTGCCGCGCCTGCCGCGCCCGCCCAGTTCGCGGGGCTCGAGATTCCGCCGCGCACCTACGGCAACGCGCCTGTGGCCGAACCCGATGAGGCCGCAGAGGAAGAAGAGGAAGAACCAGCGCCGGAGCCGGCACCGCGCAGCAAGGTCCGAAAAACGGCTGCCGCCGCACCGCCGGCCACCGGTGGCGTGGTCGACCCGATGCAGTGGTGGGGCGCCATTTCGCAGCAGTTCCAGCAGATCGCCGGCAACGCCATGAAAGACGTGGCCAAACAGACCGCGCTGGACACCACGCGCCAGGTGGCCTCGGGCCTGACCGACCAGGCGGTGAAAGCCGCCACCGGCATGGCCGGCAAGGCCGCGCGCAGCATCGGCGGCTCGGTGGCGCGCAACGTGGGCACAGCCGCCGGCGTGGGCCGCGCGGCTGCGAGGGCCGTGACCGCGCCCGCCAAAAAGGCAGCGCCCCGGCCGGCGGCCAAGAAAGCGCCCACGCGCGCATCAGCGGCCAAGACGCCGACCCGCGCTGCCGCGGCGCAACCCATGGCCGCGGGCGACTGGACCATGCCGACCGCGTTTTTCCCCGGCTTTGCCGCACTGCAGCCTGCTGCGCCGCAGGCCAGACCCCCACGCAAAGCCGCTGCCAAAAAAGGCGGCGCCCGCAAGACCACATCCCCGAAACCCGCTGCCCGCAAAACCGCAGCTGCCAAATCCAACCGCCGGCGCTGAACCCTTGCGCTTTTGGCGGGTCGACTTCCGATGAAACTCTTTCCCCACGCCCACGCCACCCACCCGCAATGGCGCATGGCCGCCGCCCTGGTGCTGGCACAGCTGCGCGGCCAGATGGCCCTGCCCGACCACGCCAAGGCGCCCTCGCTGGCCTTGCTCTACATCACCGACCACTACGCGGCTGACGCCCAGGCTATCTTGGAGCACCTGAGCGCCGAGCTGCCCGAGGTGACCGACTGGGCCGGCACGGTGGGGGTGGGGGTGTCGGCGAACAACGTGGAGTATTTCGACGAACCCGCCCTGTGCGTGATGCTGTGCGACCTGAGCCACGACCAGTACCGCGTGTTCAGCGGTGTGGCGCCGCTCGCGGCGAGCGGACGCGCGGCCGGATCGGGCGGCTTCGTGGCCCACACAGCGCTGTTGCACGCCGACGGCGGCACGCCCGAACTCAACGAGTTGATCGCCGAGGTGGCCGACCGCACCACCAGCGGCTATGTGTTTGGTGGCTTGGCGGGCAGCCGCGCCACCAGCGTGCAGTTCTCGCTTGGCAGCGCGGGCAACCTGCGCGGGCAGGGGGCGTCCAGCGGCGTGTTTCATGGTGGCTTGAGCGGCGTGGCCTTCGGGCCTGACGTCGGCATCGTTTCGCGCGTGACGCAAGGCGCGCAGCCGGTGGACAAGGAACGCACCGTCACTGCGTCCGACGGCAACCTGGTGCTTGAGCTCGATGGTGAGCCTGCGCTGGATGTGCTGCTGCGCGAACTCGAGATTTCACTGGAGCAGCCCGAGCGGGCCATGCCACGCCTGCGCGCCACGCTGGTGGGCCTCACGCAGCCGCATCCCGATGTGGATGTTGAACTGCCGGCCAGCGGCCCGCACCTGCGGGGCCAGTTCGGTGCCGAGGTCATGGTGCGCCACCTGATCGGCCTGGACCCGGGCCGCCGCGGCGTGGCCATTGGTGATGTGGTGCCCGAGGGCACGCGGCTGGCGTTTTGCGAACGCAACGTGCAGGCCGCGCGGGCCGACCTGATCCGCGTGTGTTCGGAGGTGCGCGAAGAACTCGAGCCCGAAGAGCTCAGCCTGACCATGGCCAGCGCGCTGACCGCCGCCGAGGCAGAGGCCTCGCCGCACCTGGCGCGGCGCATCGCGGGCGCCATCTACGTGAGCTGTGCCGGCCGGGGCGGGCCGCATTTCGGCAGCCCGAGCGCCGAGCTGCAGGTGGTGCGGCGCGCCCTGGGCGACGTTCCGCTGGTGGGCTTTTTTGCCGGAGGCGAGATCGCGCACCACCGGCTCTACGGGTACACCGGCGTGCTGACGGTGTTCACCATGCCGGCGGCCTGAACCCTTCGTTGACGATCAGGCGGGTTTGGCGGCGCGTGCGCGCGCCCGCTCCAGCGTGCGGTTCGCGTCGGCCCCGCCCATGCCGTACATCTCGGCGAACTCGTCCACCGTTTTGCCGCTGGCTTCAAACGCGCGCAGCAGCGCCGCGTCCTTGGCCGCGCGGGCGACCACCGCGTCCAGCGCTTCCTGGGTCAGCGCGTTCACCGCTTCATCGCGCGTCAGCACCAGCGCAGCGTAGGCTTCTGCGCCCAGGCCGGAGGCTTCAAACGCCTGCTCGATGCGCTGGCGCAGTTTGGGCCGCAGGTCTTGCGGTGCGCGGCCCTGGCGGCGGCGAAACACCTCCACCAGCGCGTGGTGCACATGCTCAGGCGCCAGGTCTTCCACCGGCTGGCCGCTCAAGTCGCAGCGCGGGTGGCCGCTGGCCACGGCGGTGAGGTAACGGGTCGAGCGCGTGTGCAGTGCCAGCGCGGCTTTCAGGCCGTCCTTGTCCAGCGTGTCGGGGTGCGCTTCGAGCAGGTCCTGGAAGATGCCGCGTTTCATGGGCAGAAACTCGGCGCCGAACAGCGCCGGGTACAGCGCCGCCAGCTGGTCGAGCATGGGGTGAGGGGCGCCGGTGGGTGGTTTGGCACCGCCGCGCTGTGCGCCCTGGGGCGCAGGGCCACGGCGGTTGCGCCCGCCGCGAGCAGGTGGGCGGTTCCCGGTGTCGGATTCGGCGGGCGCCGGCGCTGCGGCGTCGGTGGGTTCGGAAGCGTTCGGATTCATGGTGTCCTGCATTCAGGCGGTCGAGCAAAGCCCGACATCATGCCAGCCGGGCTGCATCAGCGCCGCAGTTGTCCAAACGCTTCGAATTCCCAGCTGCGCATGGCCAGCACCAGGGTGTAGCCCTCGCGGTCCTTCTCTGCCAGCTTCTGGTCGGTCTGGTGCTGCTGCGCAAAGTCCTGCGCCACGCGCTGCAAGCGCTCCATGAACATGGGCGCGAGCGTGCGGCTCACCGAACCGTGCACCAGCATCAGGCCCTCGCCCGTGCCGTCAAAGCCGCCGCGAAAGTAGTCGAGCAGGGCGTGGTCGCGGAAGTAGTTCATCACCGGGCCGTGCGGCCGCCAGCGGAAGGTCTTGGCCAGCTTGAGCCGGTATCGGTTGAGCGGGCGCAGTTCGATGATGCCGATGCGGTCGAGCTGCGCCAGGCTCTTCACGCAGTCGGCTTCGCTCAGGCGGTAGCGCGCGGTGATCTGCTCCAGCGTCCATTGGCTCAGCACGCAGATGGCCACCAGCAACAGCTTCTTGTCGGCCACGACCGCCCGCTCCTGCTCCTGCGTCATTTCGCGCAAGAGGGGCTGGGCGTCGGCCACGCGACGCGCGAGGTCGGCAAAGTCCAGCCGCATGGCGCGGCAGATCGCGTCCACCTTGGACAGCGACATGTCGCCCTTGGCCAACATGCGTTTCACGCTCGATTCGGCCATGCCCATGGCCTGCGCCAGGTCGGCGTAGGTCATGCGCGCGGCCTTGAGTTCCAGCTTGAGGGCGGTGACGAGGTCGGTGGTGGTGCTCATGGTTGTCGTCCCATCGGGTATCACTGATCGATACTTGTTCGTGATGGATTGGTCACTGTATCGGAATTCGAGACCTTGTGGCCGCCGCCGCAAGACACTCCCGCCAGCCAGTTTGCGGCTGTTCATCTGGAGTTCGACACATGTTCCCGACTTCGCCTGTCTTCTCTGTTCCCCCGACTCGCGGTCCCTTTTCACCGGCGGTGTTCACCCTGATGGCCGGCAGCCTGCTCACGCTGTGGGTCTTCGCGTGGCTGCTCGGGCCCACCGTGGCCTCGTTGCTGGACCTCTCGCTCAACCCGCAGGGGCATGCGCCATTGCATGCGCACGGACACCCCTTCGTGGATGCCCGCGGCTGGTGGGGCGTGCCCAACACGCTGGACGTGTTGAGCAATCTGCCGCTGGTGATCGCTGGCGTCGCGGGGTTTTGGTGTTTGCGAGGGCGCACGCCGGACCCGTCCACAGGCCACGCACTGCGTGTCTTTTTTGCCGGTCTGATCCTCTCGGGCCTGGGCTCGGCCACCTACCACTGGGCGCCCGACGCCGGCTCGCTGGTGATCGATCGCCTGGGCATGGCGGTGGCCTTTGGCGGCGTGTTGACGCTGTCGGTGGCCGAGCGAGTCGGGCAGCAAGAGGCGCGCTGGTTTCTGCCCACCGTGTTGGTGTTGGGGCTGGTTTCGGCGGTCTTGCCTCACCTGCAGGGCAATGTGCTGCCCTGGGCGGTGGTGCAGTTCGGCGGCATGGGGCTGGTGGTGTGGGCGGCGACGCGCAGGCCCGTGCAAGGCGCCCTCGGTGTGTCACTGGCTGGCCTGATCGCGTGGTATGCCGTGGCCAAGCTGCTGGAGTTCGGTGACGAGGCCGTGTTCCGCGCCACGGGTGAATGGGTGTCGGGCCACAGCCTCAAGCACGCCGCGGCGGCTTGTGCCGCGCTGCCGATACTGGTGGGGTTGAGGCGGCGTGGGCTCGGTGACAATGCGCCCGTCCATCCCGCGGCGATGGGCTGAGAGCCGACTCACAACCTCTGGAGAAGCCAGCCATGTCCGTGTCCCCATCGCACCCCGCCGAGGGTGGTCAGTTTGCCCTGCTGCGCCAGCGCCGCTTTGCGCCGTTCTTCTGGACGCAGTTTCTTGGCGCGGCCAACGACAACCTGTTCAAGTTCGCATTCACCGTGCTGGTCACTTACCAGCTGCAGGTGAGTTGGCTTCCACCGGCGCTGGCCGGGTTGGTGATCGGGGCCCTGTTCATCCTGCCGTTTCTGCTGTTCTCGGCCACCAGCGGTCAACTGGCCGACAAGCTGGACAAAAAGACGCTGATCGTCCTCGTCAAACGGCTGGAGATCGGCATCATGGCGTTGGCCGCCGGGGCATTCTTCACCACGAACATTCCGCTCTTGTTGCTGTGCACCTTCCTGATGGGGCTGCACTCCACGCTGTTCGGTCCGGTGAAGTTTGCCTACCTGCCCAACCACCTGAGCGAGCGTGAACTCACGGGGGGCAACGGCATGGTGGAGATGGGCACCTTTGTGGCGATCCTGCTGGGCAACCTGGCCGGCGGTCTGATCATCGCGGTGCCCGAGATCGGCGCGCACCACGTCGGTTTCAGCTGTGTCGCGCTGGCCCTGATCGGCCGCATCACCGCGCAGGCGGTGCCGCCGACGCCAGCCACCGACCCCGGGCTCACCATCAACTGGAACCCCTTCACCGAGACCTGGCGCAACCTGAAGCTGGCGCATGGCAACACGGTGGTGTTCCGTTCGGTGCTGGGCATCAGCTGGATGTGGTTCTTCGGCGCGGTGTTCCTCAGCCAGTTTCCGAGTTTTGCCAAGGAGGTGCTGCACGGCAACGAGCAGGTGGCCTCACTCCTGCTGATCGTGTTCTCCATCGGCATCGGCACCGGTTCGCTGTTGTGCGAGGTGCTTTCGCGCCGCCATGTGGAGATCGGCCTGGTGCCGCTGGGCGCCATCGGCATGAGCGTGTTCTCGATCGACCTCCACTTTGCGTCCAGCGGCCTGCCACCGGCCGGCTCGCTGGGCCTGATCGAATTCATGGCCATGCCGATCCACTGGCGTGTGCTGGCCGACCTCACCTTGCTCAGCCTGTTCGCGGGTCTGTACAGCGTGCCCATGTACGCGCTGATCCAGATGCGCAGCCTGCCCACGCACCGCGCCCGCATCATCGCGGCCAACAACATCCTCAACGCGCTGTTCATGATCGCCAGCGCCGTGATTGCCGGGGCCTTGCTCTCGGTGGGCTTCACCATCCCGCAGATGTTTCTGCTGGTGGGCTTGGCCAACGCGTTGGTGGCGTTCTACATCTTCATGCTGGTGCCCGAATACCTGCTGCGTTTTGTGGCCTGGATCGCATCGCGCCTGGTCTACCGCTTCAAGGTGCAGGGCGATGAACACATTCCCACGCAGGGCGCGGCACTGCTGGTGTGCAACCACGTGAGCTTTGTCGACGCGGTGTTGCTCATGGCCGCCAGTCCGCGACCGATCCGCTTCCTGATGGATCACCGCATCTTCAAGGTGCCTTTGCTGGGTTGGCTGTTCCAGCTCGCCAAGGCGATTCCCATCGCGCCGCAGAAGGAAGATGCGCAGGCCTACGAGGCGGCGTTCGAGGCGGCGGTGGCGGTGCTGCGCGACGGCGAGTTGCTCGCGATCTTTCCGGAGGGCGGCATCACACGCGACGGCCAGCTGCAACCGTTCAAGGGCGGCGTGGTGAAGATCCTGGAGATGGCCGCCAGCGAAGGTTTGCAGCCCGCCGTGATCCCGATGGGGCTGAGCAACCTCTGGGGTTCGTACTTCAGCCGGGTCGAGGTGCGCAACGGTGAAGCGGTGGCCATGGTGCGGCCCTTTCGCCGCGGGGTGTTCAGTCGCGTCGGCCTTCGGGTGGGTGAGCCGCAGGTGGCTTCGGCGGTCACGCTGGAGAGCCTGCAGGGCCGGGTGCGCGCTTTGATCGACTGAGCACCCGGGAGGCCGCCGCTCACAGCTTGAGGATGTCACGCAGGGTGATTGCGTCGATGGGTTTGTGCAGGAGCGGGAAGCCGAGTTCGGAGGCTTCCAGGATGCGCTGTGGAGAGGTGTCGCCGGTGAGGATGTAGGTGGGCACGCTGCGAGGAAGGCATGCGTGCACGGCGCGGATGGCGTCGATGGCGGTGACGTTGCCGCCCAGGCGGTAGTCGGAGATGAGCAGGTCGATGTCGCTGGCGTGGGAGATGGCCATGACGACGGCTTCGTCGGGGGAGGTGGCGCAGAAGACGTGGTGGCCCCAGACGCCGAGCACGCTGCGCATGGCGGCGAGCACTTGCTCGTCGTCATCGATCACCAGCACGCCCTTGCGGGCGGCAGCCTGGGGGTAGGCTGGCTCGTGCAGGGCGGGGGCGGTGTGCATTGGGGCTTCGCAGCGCGGCACGCGGATGCTGAACATGGAGCCGCGCCCGGGGGTGGAGCGCAGGTCCAGCGGCGCACCCAGCAGCAAGGCCGAGCGTTTGACAATGGACAGGCCCAGGCCCAGGCCATGGGACTCGTGGCCCGCGGCCTGGGCCTGGCCGATCTGGAAGAACTCGCCAAAGATGGCCTCGCGCTGCTCCGCGGGGATGCCGATGCCGCTGTCCCAGACCTGGAACTCGACCTCGGCACCGCGCAGGCGGCAGCCGATGAGCACGCGCCCGCGCGAGGTGTAGCGCACGGCGTTGGAGACCAGGTTGACGAGGATGCGGCGCAGCACGGTGGGGTCGGTGTCGACCCACAGGCGCGAGCGGGCCACGTGCAGGCGCAGGCCCTTCTCGGCGGCGAGCTGGTGGAAGTCCTGGTCGAGTTCTTCGAGCAGGCGCTGGGCGCTGGTGGGGGCGCGCTCGACCTGCACGGCGTTGGCGTCCAGGCGGGAGACGTCCAGCAGCATGTTGAGCAACTGGCCCAGGCCGTCCAGGGAGGCCTGCATGCGCCGGCAGATCTCGGCGAGATCGGCGGTGCGCACGCTGCGGGACTGGGACATGGAGCGCAGGGCGGTGAGGAAGAGGCTGAGTGCGTGGATGGGCTGGCGCAGGTCGTGGCTGGCGGCGGCCAGGAAGACGGACTTGGCGCGGTCGGCGGCCTCGGCCTTGTCTTTCTCGGAGCGCAGGCCTTCGATGAGTTCGTGGATGCGGGCCTGGGCCTCGCGGCGGTCGCGGATGTCGCGCACGACGGCCATGCGCAGGCGCTCGCCGTTGCGCATCATGGAGCGCCCGATGATCTCCACCGGGATGCGTTCGCCGCGGGCGTTGAAGACCTCGCTCTCGTAGGCCGCGTCTGCACCAGAGGCGATCACGGTGATCGCGCGCGACCGGTACTCCGGCGCCACCAGCTCCAGCACCGAACGACCCAGCAACTTGTGCAACGGTGTCTCCAGCAGATGGCTGGTGGCCGGGTTCGCGTCGGTGATCAAACCATCGCGGTGGAACACCACGCCCTCTTCGCTGGCATTCATGAAACGCGACAAGCGGTCTTCGGATTCGCGCAGGGCGAGCTCTGCTTTGTGGCGCTCGGTGATGTCGGAGATCAGGTAAAAAAATCCTCTGTCGGCGCCGCTGTCCCGCGCATCCCCGGAAAAGGTCACGGTCACTTCAAGCCGCAACGGGATGCCGTTGGCGGCGATGAACTCAAAGGGAAAGGTCACGGGCCCGTGTTCTCTGAGCGTACGCCGCAGAAAGGGTACCAATGCTTCCCGCAGGTTCTTGCCGATGAGATCAAGCGCCGGGACACCGATGATCGACTGTTCGTCATGCCCGAAAAGTGCAGCGAATTGCAGGTTGGCAAACTGACAACGGTTGTGCGGGCGCGGGCCGAAGTGGGCCACCATCACAGGCAGCTTCTTGAAGATGAGGTGGACGCGCTCCACCAGTGTTTTCGCGTGCAGGCGAGCTTCTTCGATGGACGTGGTGTCTGCAAAGTGGCACACATGGTGACCGTGGGCAGGTACCCAGTGGGCGTTGCATGTGAGCCACCGGGGTGGCGTTGCCGCCAGTTCGATGAGGCCATCGAAGTCGGCCTTGCGCTGCAGGCTCGAGGTCAGCTGCGCGCGCGATGCCGTTGTGAGGCGGTCAATCCAGTGGACGGGCGCGTCTTGCACGCGAAAGAGTTCCACAAAGGATGGCGAAGCGCCCAGCAGCGCACCGTCGTCTCCCAATGCGGCCGACAGACCAGGGAGTCGGCTCCAGGGAATCGAGTCGGGGTTTCGCATGGGATCCAGACGTGTCCTTCGATGGCGATGCCAAGGGCGCCCATCGTAGTCGCGGTGTTTGGAAAAATCCATGGCCGACCTGTGAAGTTGGCTACAGCCCCATCGGAAAATACTGCCCCGGCATTATTGAGACGCCACGCGCCAGCCCAGAGACTGCAGGCTTACCACTCCAGTTTGGAAGAGCCGAGCATGACAGAGCGTTCCGCACCGGCCGTGCAACACGGCCCTACCAGCCCTTCGCCTCCAGCGGAGTCCCCGGCCGTTTCGACGTCCCCCAGGTTGGGTGAAGCCCGTGGGGTTGAGTCCGCTGCACAGCGCGGGGCTGGCAAAGCCCACCAGCCCATGACGCTTGCCACGGTGTTGCGCCATGTGCTGGTGCTCGAACAGGGCAGCGGAAGCGCCACGCACACGGGCGCGGCGCTGCCGACGACGTCGGGGACGTCCCGTGTGGAAGGCCCGCTCGTTGCAAGCCCGCCGGATCCTTCGTTGGCCGTGACCGACGAATCCGCACTGCGGCGGATGAACAAACTCCTCGGAACCACGCTGGACATTTGCCTTCAGCTCGACACCGCGCGGTTGCAGCTTCAGAACGCGATATCCACACAGCGTGAACTGGAAGCCGTGCTCGAGATGGTGGCCGCCCGCGTGGAAGCCGGGCAGGCGCACCAAACCGATCACCGCCGAATCACGACGCTTCTGATGGCCGAGCGCGAGGCGGTGTCCGAGGCGGTGCGGGAGTGGAACCGGATCGGTCGGCGCTTCACCCAGCACACGCGCTTGCTGCCTGCACAACTGGAGCCGGTCGTCGATACCCTGGGACCACTTCCGCCCGACGAAATGGACCGTTTGGCCGAGGCGTGTCTGTTGACACACGCAGACGTGCATTTCAGCCTTCGCCAGCGAGCTCGCGCCGCCGATTGGCAAGTCGGGATGACCACAGAGCCAGGCCGTGGACCGGAGGGCTTCCGTGAGTGGATTGCGCGCATGGAGGAAGGCAGAGCCCAGGCGGCTGCGGATTTTGCATCGGCCCGAGAGGCCTATCTGGACGCTGCCCTCAACCTGGATCGGGGGCATGCCGGTTTTGTGAGGGCGCGGTCCCTGCGTCGTACCGCCGAGACCGGGTTTCGCCACGGCTCCGGGAGTGCCCTTCACTTCGCCGATGCGATTCTGGAAGAGAGCCGACGCATGCACGCCGTGCTGGCGCTGCAGGCGCGCAGGCTTGCTGCCAAGCACCAGCTGTATTCGTTGGCGGGTTTGTTGCCAAAACAGTTCGGTCTCGTCGGGCCATTGACCTGGCATTGAGCGTCACAGCGAGACCTCGGCACGCCGATCTGTTTGTGCCAAACAACAAGGGCCTTGCCGATACGGCAAGGCCCTTGTTGTTTTGGCCGTTGTCCTGGGGTGACTCAGTGCATCGTGGCGACCGCGCTTGTGGCATTGGCCGGTGAACGAAACCACAAACCCGCAAATGCGCTGTAGCGCAACATCGAACTCTGGCGCACGCGACGATCGATCTTCTTTTCGATCGTCGGCAGTCTGCCGAGCAAGTCCACCACCCGGTTGTCCCAATGGACCACCTTGATGAAGGCGGCGTAGATCTCCAGGCCGCCGGGGTTCAGGCCGACCGAGCGGACCATGACTCGAACCTGGCCGCCATCAAGGCCCAGAGCCCGAAAGCAGTCTTGAATCAGTGCCTGGTAATCGTCCGAAATCGAGGAAGGCAAGATCTCGGAATCGACTTCATCGTCGTTCTGCACCTTTGCCTCGTTCTTGCGACCAAAGTGCTTGATGACTCCCAACGTCAATGCGGCCATGCTCATGATCTGCCTCGTTTCTCTGGGGGTTGGCTCGGTGACCGAAGATGCGTTCACCATGAGAAGAAGTATCTCGCCCGGATACCCCCACCCCCAATAATGCATGAGCACTATTTTGCGAAAACCGAGCTGTTGATCAGCCTGGACTACAAGTTGCTGTCGACGTCGGGTGCTGCGGCGAGTCCCGACTGGATGGCATAGGCGGCGATCTCGGCACCGTTGTGCAGCCCCAGTTTGAGCATCACGTTTTGCCGGTGTTTGCGCGCTGTGAGCACGCTGATGTGCAGGGTGTCTGCGATTTCCTGATTGCTGCCGCCCTTGGCGATCATGCGGACGATCTGTTGCTCGCGTTGGGTCAGCGTTTGCGTCAGGCCATGGCCACTGGAGCGTCCGTTGACTGAGTTGTCCAGACTCCTGGAGACCTGCTGGCTGACATAGCGCTTGCCCGCCAGCACCGCCTGGATGGCTTCGAGCAGTTCGGAGCCCTGTTCGTGCTTGAGCACAAAGCCGTCGGCCCCTGCGGCAAACGCGTTGGCCACCGATCCCGGGTAAACGTTGCCGGTGACGATCAACACCTTGGTGCCGGGCGCAACCTTCTTCACCTTGCGGGTCACCTCGATACCCGAGCTGTCGCCAAGCGCGAGGTCCAGCAGCAGCAGGTCGGGCGAGTGAAAGGCCACCAGCACCTCGACCTCGCTGCCCAACGCGGTTTCGGCCACCAGCTCGAATCCGCCGGTGGCTGCCAGCAGCATGCTGATGCCCTGTCGAACCAGCGCATGATCTTCCGCAACAACAACTTTGATCATGGTGAGCCTCGGTTGGAGGAGTGAGCACCGGGCCGTCCTTCAACGGCTCGGCATGTGGGGGTCAGAACGGAATGTCGTCGTCCATGTCGTCGAAGCCGCTGGACTGACGCGCGGGCGCGGCCGCAGGAGCCTGTCGCGCGGCGGGTGCCGGTGCGCGCGGTGCAGCCGCCGGGCGCGAATAACTGCCACCACCGCCGCCGCCACCGCCCTCGTCACCACCGCCCATGCCCTGGCGCGCACCGAGCAGTTGCATTTCGCTGGCGACAATGTCGGTGGCGTTCTTCTCGATGCCGTCCTTGTCGGTGTACTTGCGGTAGGTCAGGCGGCCTTCCACGTAGATGGGGCTGCCCTTCTTGACATATTCGCCCACGATCTCGGCCAGCCGCTCGAAGAACGTGACGCGATGCCACTGCGTTTCCTCGACCATTTCACCGGAGGCGCGGTCCTTGCGACGGCTTGTCGTGGCCACGCTCACGTTGGCCACCGCCTGACCTGAGGGGAGGTAACGGATCTCGGGGTCGCGGCCGCAGTTGCCGACGAGGATGACTTTGTTGACGGATGCCATGGTGATGTCCTGTAGAGAGTGGGGCGGCCCGTGCGGGCGGGCCCGAAAAACGGTCAGTCATTGTGCCGCAACTGACCGCTGGCGGGCCGGTGGCGCAAGCCAAGCGGAACCTGAATACCCCAGGGCCTACACTGCCACCCCATGAAAGGCGAACCGGACTTCCTCCAGAACCTGCGCGACGAAATGGGCGGCGGCCGGCAATGGCTGGACCGCGCGGTCGTGATTGCCTACGCCGTGCTCGCCGGCCTCGCGGTGGTGGGGTTCACGCTGCTGGCCGACGCCGCGATCGACCTTTACAGCCGCCTGCGCAGTGGCTGGTGGTGGGCTCCACTGGTCTGGACGCCGGCGCTCACCGCGCTGATCGTATGGACGATCCGGCGTTGGGCCCCCGGTGCGGTGGGTTCGGGCGTGCCGCAGGTGCTCACGGCGCTGGCGCCCGAAACCCCGTTGAGCGAGCGCTCGCGCTTTGTGTCGCTCAAACTCAGCAGCGCCAAGGTGTTGGGCGTGTCCGGCGGGCTGTTGGCCGGGTTGTCGGTGGGCCGGCAGGGCCCGTCGGTGCAGGTGGCGGCCGGTGTGATGTTGCATGCGCGGCGCTGGCTGTCGCCGGCCTCGGGCATCAGCGACCGCGAACTGCTCGTGGCCGGGGGCGCTGCCGGCATTGCCGCGGCCTTCAACACCCCGCTGGGCGGTATCGTGTTTGCCATCGAAGAACTCTCGCGCCGCCTTCAGGACCGCAGCAGCGGACTGATGCTGGCGGCCATCGTGGTCGCCGGTCTGGTGGCGGTGTCGGCGTTCGGCAACCTGTCTTACTTTGGGCGGGTGCGGGCCGATGCACTGTCCTGGTGGAGCCTGCTGGCGCCGGGTGCGCTGGTGGCGCTGGCCTGTGGTTTGCTGGGCGGGTTGCTTTCACGCCTCTTGCTGGCCTCGTTCACCGGTTTGCCCGACCGGTTTTGTGCTTACCGGCGCAAGCGTCCGGTCAGGTTTGCCGCGGCCTGCGGTTTTGTGGTGGCGGTGATCGCAGTGGTGAGCGATGGTGCGGCCGTGGGTGTGGGGCATGAGCACACCAAGGTCTTGCTGGATCAGGCTGCCGACCCCGGCGCCGCGCACCAGCCCCTGGTGTTCACCGGCCTGAAGTTTCTGGCGTCGTGGCTGTCGGCTTGGGCCGGCGTGCCCGGCGGCATCTTCGGGCCCAGCCTGTCGCTGGGCGCCGGCGTGGGGGCCGACGTGGCGTGGCTGCTGAATTCACCCCACGGCGCGGCGCTGATTGCGCTGGGCATGTGCGGCTTCCTGGCGGCGGTGACGCAAACGCCCATCACCGCCATGATCATCGTGATGGAGATGACCGATGGCCACAGCATGGTGCTCAGCCTCATGGCGTGCGCGTTGCTGGCCAGCCTGGTGTCGCGCATGATCAGCCGCCCGCTTTACAGCACCATGTCGTTGCTGATGATGCGGTCGTTGCGCGATCGCACCGGCGCTGCACCGCTGCCCGATCCTGTGGGACGCTAGCGTCTGAACGCCGATTTCATCGGCCAGGCCAGCGCCATCCACAGCAGCATCAGTCCGGCGCTGACGAAGAAGATGCCGGTGCTGCCCCAGGTCTTGATCACCAGGCCGCCCAGGCTGCCTCCGGCGAAGATGCCCAGCGACATCAGGGTGTTGTAGACACCCAGTGCCGCCCCGCGCTGGCGCGGCTCGGCCAGGCGCGACACCAGGCTCGGCTGGCTGGCCTCCTGGGTGTTGAAGCCGATGAAATACACACAGAGCAGTGCGCCCACCGCCCACAGCGAAGGCGTTTGCAGGTTGAGCCAGAAGCCGAGCTGCGCCAGCACGATGAGCGCGATGGACCCCAGGTACACCTGCTTGAAATAGCCCATGCGCTCCAGCCGGAACAGCAGCCCGCCCATGATGAGCAGCGACGCGAGCACGGCCGGCAGGTACACCTTCCACTGCTCGGCGCTGGCCAGACCGGCCTCTTGCAACAAGGCCGGCACCGACATCCACATGGCGATCTGCACCGCGTGCAGCACGAACACCCCCAAGTCGACGCGCAGCAACTCCACATCGGCGAGCACCTCCCGCAGACCGCCCCGGTTCTGCGCGTGTTGCACGGGTGGCTCGGGCGGCACCACCCAGGCCACCACCGCCATGCCGATGGCGGCCAGCACCGCAGTGAGCGCAAACAGGCCCGCGAGGCCGATGAGGGGCACCAGCAGCGGCGCCAGCACCAGCGAGAGCGCGAACATGAGTGCGATGCTGATGCCCACCAGTGCCATGGATTTGGTGCGTACCTCGTCACGCGTGAGGTCGGCCAGCAGGGCGGTGACGGCGGCGGAAATGGCGCCGGAGCCCTGCAGTGCACGGCCGATGACCAGCCACACCATGCTGGGCGCCCAGGCGGCGATCAAACTGCCCACCACAAACAGCGCCAGGCCGGCCTGGATCACGGGTTTGCGCCCCAGCCGGTCGGAGGCCATGCCGAACGGCACCTGCAGCAGAGCCTGGGTGAGGCCATAGATGCCCATGGCCAGGCCCACCAGGAAGGGATCGTCACCGCCGGGGTAGGTGTGGGCCTGCAGCACGAACACCGGCAGCACCAGAAACAGCCCCAGCATGCGCAGCGCGTAGATGGACGCCAGCGCGCCGCTGGTGCGCCGCTCGGTCGGCGTCATGCGCACGGTCGCCTGGGGAGCGGGGGTGTCGGAGGGAGCGGTGCTGAGGGAGGACAAGGCGGCGCCGGGCAAAGCCGGTATTGTGCTTGATGGGCCCGCGCGCGCCGGGCGGCCAGGCGCGAAAACGCGGCGCGGCTTATCATGCCGGGTTGCCCTGAACACACCCACCGCGCCTTGAACCAGAACCTGCCCCCGGACCTGAATCTGCCGAGTTTGACCGGCGCCGACGCGCCGGTGGAGCCCGACGAACAAGCGCTGCTGAACCGCATCAGCGCGGTCCACCTGCGCCACGCCAGCCCCTTTCTGTCGGTGCGCGGTGCCCGCACGCACAACCTCAAGAACATCGACCTGGACATCCCCAAGCACTCGCTGGTGGTGATCACCGGCCTGTCCGGCTCGGGCAAATCGAGCCTGGCGTTCGACACCTTGTACGCCGAGGGTCAGCGCCGCTATGTGGAAAGCCTCTCGGCCTACGCGCGGCAGTTCCTGCAACTCATGGACAAGCCCGACGTGGACCTGATCGAAGGCCTGTCGCCGGCGATCGCCATCGAGCAGAAGGCGACGTCCCACAACCCACGCTCCACCGTGGGCACGGTCACCGAAATCCACGACTACCTGCGCCTGCTGTTCGCCCGCGCCGGCACACCGCATTGCCCCGAGCACGATTTGCCGCTGGCCGCGCAAAGCGTGGCGCAGATGGTGGACGCCGTGCTGGCCTTGCCCGAGGGCACGCGCCTGATGATCCTGGCGCCGGTGGCGCGGGAAAAAAAGGGTGAGTTCCTCGAACTGTTCGCCGACATGCAGGCGCAGGGCTATGTGCGTTTCCGCATCAACCAGACCGTGCTGGACTTCGACGCTTTGCCGGCCTTGAAGAAGACCGAGAAGCACAACATCGACGTGGTGATCGACCGCATCAAGGTGCGCACCGATGGTGAGGAAGAGGGCATGAACCCGCTGCGCCAGCGGCTCGCGGAGAGCTTCGAGGCCGCGCTGCGCCTGGCCGATGGCAGGGCACTGGCCGTGGACATGGACACCGGAGTGGAAACGGCGTTTTCGGCCAAGTTCGCCTGCCCACTGTGCAGCTACACCGTGGGTGAGCTGGAACCGCGCCTGTTCTCGTTCAACTCCCCCATGGGCGCCTGCCCGACCTGCGACGGCCTGGGGCACACCGAGTTCTTCGATCCGGCGCGCGTGGTTGCGTTTCCCACCCTGAGCCTGGCCAGCGGCGCCATCAAGGGCTGGGACCGGCGCAACGGCTACTACTTCGCCATGATCGAAAGCCTGGCCGCGCACTACAAGTTCGACGCCGAAGGCGCCTGGGACGCGATCAGCGCACCGGTGCAGCAGGCTTTGCTCTATGGTTCGGGCGAAGAAGAGATCAAGTTCAGCTACGCGCTCGAATCCGGCGAGCGCGCGGGCAAGAAGATCAGCAAGAAGCACCCCTTCGAAGGCATCATCCGCAACTTCGAACGCCGCTACCGCGAGACCGACAGCGCGGCCGTGCGCGAAGAGCTGGCCCGCTACCGCGCGGTGCAGCCGTGTCCCGACTGCGGCGGTGCGCGACTGCGCCGCGAAGCGCGCCACGTGTTCGTGGGCGATGGGGAGCACAAGCAGCCCATCTACAAGATCAGCCACGTCACGCTCGGCGATGCGCTGGCCTATTTCCAGAAGCTGGAGCTGCGCGGTACCAAGGGCGACATCGCAGCGCGCGTGATCAATGAAATCCGCCAGCGCCTGAAGTTTTTGAACGACGTGGGCCTGAACTACCTGAGCCTGGACCGCAGCGCCGACACGCTCAGCGGTGGCGAGGCGCAGCGCATCCGCCTGGCCAGCCAGATCGGCAGCGGACTGACCGGCGTGATGTACGTGCTCGACGAGCCCAGCATCGGCCTGCATCAGCGCGACAACGACCGGCTCATCGCCACGCTGCAGCACCTGCGCGACCTGGGCAACACCGTGCTGGTGGTTGAGCACGACGAAGACATGATCCGCACCGCCGACCATGTGATCGACATGGGCCCCGGCGCCGGTGTGCACGGCGGGCGCGTGATGGCGCAAGGCACCTGCGCGGCCGTCATGGCCACGCCGGGTTCACTCACCGGCGAGTACCTCAGCGGCGTGCGCAGCATCGCGGTGCCGTCGCGGCGCACGCCCTGGCTGCCGGTGGTCAGGAGCACGGCGCCTGCCTTCAAGCCGCGCTTCGCACCCAGCCCGGCGGCCGAACGCCGTGCCGCGCGCGAAGCCGCGCATCAGGCCTCGCTGGGCGAGCTGCAGGAGATCCGCGTGGTCAACGCCACCGGCCACAACCTCAAGGGCGTGAGCGTGGCGTTTCCGGTGGGCCTGCTCACCTGCGTCACCGGTGTTTCCGGCTCGGGCAAATCCACCCTGGTCAACGACACGCTCTACGCCGCCGTGGCTCGCACGCTGTACCGCTCGCACGACGAGCCCGCCGAGCACGAAGCGATCGAAGGCATCGAACATTTCGACAAGGTCATCAACGTCGACCAAAGCCCCATCGGGCGTACGCCGCGCAGCAACCCGGCGACCTACACCGGCCTCTTCACCGGCATCCGCGAACTCATGGCCGAGGTGCCGACCGCGCGCGAGCGCGGTTACGGCCCGGGCCGCTTCAGCTTCAACGTGGCCGGTGGCCGCTGCGAGGCCTGCCAGGGCGACGGCGTGGTCAAGGTCGAGATGCACTTTCTGCCCGACGTGTACGTGCCCTGCGAGGTGTGTGGCGGCCAGCGCTACAACCGCGAAACACTGGACGTGCAATACAAGGGAAGGAACATCGCGCAGATCCTGGACATGACGGTGGAGCAGGCCCACACCTTCTTCGCGGCCGTGCCCACGCTGCACCGCAAGCTGCAGACGCTGATGGACGTGGGCCTGACCTACATCCAGCTCGGCCAGAGCGCGACCACGCTCTCGGGCGGCGAGGCGCAGCGCGTGAAGCTCGCGCTGGAGCTGAGCAAGCGCGACACCGGTCGCACGCTCTACATCCTGGACGAACCCACCACCGGCCTGCACTTTGCCGACATCGAGCTGCTGCTGCAGGTGCTGCACCAGCTGCGCGACGCCGGCAACACCATCGTGGTGATCGAGCACAACCTCGACGTGATCAAGACCGCCGACTGGGTGATCGACATGGGGCCCGAAGGTGGGTCGGGTGGCGGCATGGTGGTGGCGCAGGGCACGCCCGAGGCGGTGGCGGCGCATGCGGGCAGCCACACCGGGCATTACCTGCGGCGCCTGCTGACGCTGCCGCAGGCCGCCTGAGGTTTCAGTTGTTGCGGTAAGCCAGCCCCAACGTGGCGCCAAACGTGGTGGTGCGTGTGGCCAGCGGGCTGCGCGCCACCGCGCCCTGCAGCTGGTACACGCTCAAACCGCCGTAGGCCACCCAGTTGCGGTTCAGTGCCGACGTCATGCGCCAGCCCAGCGAGGCTCCGTCGAAGCCCGAACCCAGCGCGTAGGCCTGCAAGCCGGTGGTTGCGGCGGCGGTGGGCGCAATGCCGTAATGGGTTTGGCGGTAGGTGCCGTTGGCCCAGCCGAGCCCCAGCGACAAGTCCCAATGCGTTTGGGGTGACAGCGGGTGGCGGTAGTTCAGGCCCGAGTCGAGCCGCAGGCCGCCGTCGCGGCCCAGCAGGTCTTGCGAGGCGCGCAGCGAAGCGCTCCAGCGCGTGCTCAGCGTGAAGCCCGCCGTGACACGCCCGCGGACCGTGTCGCGCACGCGCGGCAGGCCGCTGTACACCGGGTCGTCTTTCCACGAACGGCCTTCGTCGATGGACAGGGACGTGCTGAGCGAGACCAGGTCGCTGCGCGTGAGCACGGTGCTCACGCCGCTGTCCACCGACTCACGGCCCTGCGCGAGCAGCGCGCTGGCGCCCGAGGTGGCAAAGCGGAAACGCCCGAGCTGAAAGGCCCAGATCGGGCGCAGGCCAAGCTTCTGCTCGCTGGTGCCGAAGGGATCGCGTCCGCTGGAGAGCGAGGCGCCCAGCAGGTAGTCGCGGCTGGCTTCGAGCGCTACCGGCTCGGCCACCTGGGCAAGGCCCGCTGTGGCCCACGACGCCAGGAACAGGGCGCAAGGGAGGAGCGTCAGGCGGGCCATGGCATGGAGGTCAGAGGCGGCTCAGGTCTTCGATGGCATCGATCACCATGCTGGTGCCCACGGCGATCAGCAGGATGTCGGCCGCCACACGCACGTATTTGTGACCCGATGGTGGCGCACCCAGGCGGATCGAGATGTCGTTGGGCACGGGGTAAAAGACCACGTCGGATGGCAGTCGGTAACCCTTGCGCCACTTCTTGGCCTGGCCTGGAGGCATGCAGCCGTTGTTCTTTTTGGCCAGGCCGGGTGGGCAGTTGCCGGCGCGGAAACGTGGTTCGTAGTACTCGCGCACCGCGACGCGCTGGCTGTCCTGGAAGTAGCCGCCGATGTTGATCTGCACGGCGACGTTGGTCGACGAGCGATCGCCCGAACCCTGGGTGTAGCGCGGCTGGTCGTCGCGGTCCTTCTTGCCGCCTTTGTCCGATTTTTCCCACTTGTCGTGCTTGCCGCCACCCGCATGGGCCGGCTTCTCGGCCATGGCGGGCGCCATGCACAAGCCGGCGGCCAGGCTCAGCACCAGGGAGCGGACGGTGTGTTTCAAGGAATTGTTCATGGTGGGGTCCGTGTGTGGGGTTTTGTTGAAAGCGTTTGTCCCTGAGTGGAATTGTGCCGTCCACAGGCCCTGCACTGGTGACCGCTTGTGTGCGAAGGGTCTTGGTGTTGCGTCGTGGCTTCAAGGGCTGTCAGACTCGGCAGTTCGTCGCCTCACCACCACCGTCTGCCGCCCGCCATGTCGCAAGAAACCGAACTCAAGCTGGAAGTGCACCCGCAAGACCTGGCAGCGCTGCTGAAGCACCCGCTGCTGAAGGCCCGGTCCGCCCGGCGCGAGCGCTTGTTCAACACCTACTTCGACACGTCCACGCTGGCGCTGCGCGCGCAGCGCATGGCGGTGCGCGAGCGCCGCGTGGGCCGCCAGACGCTGCTCACGGTGAAGACCGCAGGACAGTCGGTGGGCGGCTTGTCGCAGCGCGGTGAGTGGGAAGCACCTGCCCGGCCCGGCGCGTTTGATTTCACGGCGCTGGTGGACGACGCCGCCCTGGCCGCGCAACTCGCCAGCGTGGCCTGGCAGTTGGTGCCGGTGTTCCGCACCGACTTCACCCGGCGCAGCTGGGTGCTGCAGCACGGGCCGGCCCGCGTGGAGGTGGCGCTGGATCAGGGCTTCATCGCCACCGGCAACGCGCAGGGCAACCACCGCCAGCCGATTCTGGAGCTGGAACTGGAGCTGCTGGAGGGCCCGGTGGACGCCCTGCTCGACCTGGCGCACACCCTCGCGCTGGGTCCCCAGGGACAAGCGGCGACGGCCTTGCGTCTGCTGCCGGCCAACCGCAGCAAGGCCGAACGCGGCTATGCGCTCTACATGGGGGAGCGGTTGCAGCCGGTGAAGGCGGAAAAACTGCAACTGCAGGCCGGCATGCATCCTGTGCAGGCCTTTCGCGCGGCGGCGCTGAGCTGCCTGGCCCACCTGCAGGCCAACGAAGCCTGTGTGCTGCACCCCGGCACCGAGGGCGCGCTGCCCGACCCGGAATTCGTGCACCAGGCGCGGGTGGCTTTGCGGCGGCTGCGCACCGGCTTGCGCATCTTTCGCGCGGCCCTGCCCCGGCGCTTTGCTGCGCACTGGTCTGGCGAATGGAAGCTGCTCACGAACCAGCTCGGTGATGCGCGCAACTGGGATGTGTTTGCCACCGAATGGATGCCTGAGCTCTTGGCGGGCCGCGGGCCGGCGGGGTGCCTTGCCGATGGGTCGACCCAGGCGCTCGAAGACTGGGTGCAGCAACAGCGCAGCGCCGCGTGGCAACGTGCGGCCGACGCGCTGGGCAGCCCCGAACACGCGCTGCGTCTGTTGGCCTTCACCCGGGCGGTGCTGTGTCTGCAGCCGGCCGACCCGGCGCCGACCGAAGCGTCAACGGATGACGGGCTGGCGGTGTGGGCCCGGGCGACTTTGAGCGAACGCCACGCGGCGCTTCGGCAGGAGGCCCGTGCTGCACGGCGCCTCGGACCCGAAGGCCGTCACGCCCTGCGCATCTCGCTGAAGAAGCTGCGCTATGCGCAGGAGTTTCTCGCCAGCGTATTGCCACCCAAACGCGTGGCGCGCAGCACCGCGGTGCTGGCCAACGCGCAGGAACTGCTGGGGCGGCTCAACGACCTGAGCACCGCACACGCCTTGCTGGGTGCCGTGGCCGCGGGGCCTGCGTCGGCGTTGGTGGTGCATTGGCAGCAGTCCCTGCAGGCCCGGCTGGACGCCGGCTTGCTCGAATTGCCGGCGATGGAGCGCTTGCTGGAGAAAACGCCGACGCCCTGGGGCTGAGCGCCTGGAGCTCAGGCCTGCGCGCTGGGTCGCGCGGCCACCTTGTCGCGCCAGGCCTGCAAGGCGTGCAGGCCTTCTTCTGCCGGCTTGAAACGCATCAGCTTGCCGAATTCCACGGTGCAGAAAGCGGTGATGTCGGCGATGGTGAAACGCTCACCGGCCACCCAGGGCTGGCGTTGCAGTTCGGCGTCCAGCCAGACCGCCGTCTCCATGGCTTTGAGCCGTTGCGAGTGGCCAAAGTCGGGAAACTGCGGCTGCTCCAGCGGGGCGAGGCCGGGGTGGGTGTGGCGGATGGCGTTGGCCAGGGGCAGCATCAGGTACCACTCCATGCGCCGGTCGGCCATCTCGATGAACGCCCGTTCTTCCGCCGTTTCACCCATCAGGTTGGGTAGAGGGTGCCGGCCTTCCAGCCAGGTGCAGATGGCGCGGGTTTCGCTGAGCGTGCGGCCGTCGTCGAGCTCCAGCACCGGGATGCGGGCCAGCGCGCTTCTGGCGCGAAAAGCCGGCGTGCGGTGCTCCTGGGCATTGAGGTCCACCACCACCTGCTCGATGCCTTCGATGCCTTTTTCCGCGATGAACATCTGCACCCGCCGGGGGTTGGGCGCGCGTTGCGACACATACAGCTTCATGGGGTGCCTTTCACCGGGGCGGACCCCTTCAGGCTCTGCCCCATCTCGACCATGGTGCGAGCCTCCTCGGCAAACTTCTTCGCTCCCTCGTCGCCATCGCGTGTGAGGTCCACCCGCGACGCGGGTTGTTCGATGCCGCGTTGCACGGCGGGGCGGGCGCGGATCGCATCGCGCCACCGCACCAGGTGGGGCAGGTCGTCCACGTCCACGCCCGACCACCGGTGCGTGCGCACCCAGGCCCAGTGGGCGATGTCGGCGATCGAATAGTCGCCGGCCAGAAACTCGTGGTCTTTCAGCCGCGCGTCGAGCACACGGAACAGGCGCTTGCTCTCGCCCTGGTAACGGTCGATCACCGCCGGGATCTTCTCGGGAAAGTAGCGGAAGAACACATTGGCCTGGCCCATCATCGGCCCGATGCCGCCCATCTGGAACATCAGCCACTGCATCACCAGCGATCGGCCTTTGACATCGGTGGGCATCAGCCGTCCGGTCTTCTCGGCCAGGTACACCAGACAGGCGCCGGACTCGAACACCGCAAAGCCATCGGCTTCGTGGTCGACGATGGCGGGGATGCGGCCGTTGGGGTTGATCGCCAGAAACGCCGGGGTCTTCTGCTCGTTCTTCGTGAGGTCGAGCACCTTCAGCGTGTAGGGCAGCCCGAGTTCTTCGAGCGCGATGGACACCTTGTGTCCGTTGGGCGTTGCCGCCGTGTACAGGTCGATCATGCGGGCCTCGTGAAACAAGCAAACGGCATTCTGGTCCGCACCTGCTCACGGGGCCTGTCGCCCAGGCTACGCCAGGGCTCTACAGCATGAAGCCCATGTCGCGCGGGTAGTCGCCGGAGTTGAAGTTGGCCAGGTTGGGCAGGATGGCGTTCATCTCGGTGCCCTGCACGCCGAACCAGGTGGCCAGCGTGCCGGCGTACTGGTCCACCGAGGTGCTGGGCAGCAGGCGGCCCTGGCCCACGTGCCATTGGTCGAAGGCGTCGGTGGAGCTGTTGGTCACGCTCACCGGCGGCGCCTTGCCGTAGAACGCCGCGCCGCGCACCGCACCGCCCACCATCAGGTGGTGGCTGCCCCAGCCATGGTCGGAGCCGTCGCCGTTGGAGGTGAGCGTGCGGCCGAAGTCGGAGGCGGTGAACGCGGTCACCTTGTCGGCCACGCCCAGTGACGCGGTGGCCTCGTAAAACGCGGTCATCGCCGTGCTCAGGCGTCCCATCAGGGTGGCCTGACCATTGATCAGGTTGTCGTGCAGATCGAAACCGCCCATGGAGACGAAAAACACCTGGCGTTTCGTGCCCAGGTCGGCGCGCGCGGCGATGAGCCGGGCCACGATGCGGAGCTGGTCGGCCAGGTTGTTGCCGGTGGGGAAGGTGGCATAGGCCGGTCCGCTGGCGGGCACGCTGGCCAGCGCGTCGGAGATCTGGGTGAACGCCCCGTTGGCGCGACCGGTGACGAGGTTGTATTCCTTCTCCAGCCGGTGGGTGCGCTCCTGCACTGCCAGCGCCGTGATGGCCGCGCGCACCATTTGCGAGTTGTAGACACTGTTGTCGTTGAGGGCCTTGATGCGCACCGGGCCGCCCGTGCCCACCTGGTACGACAGGGCCGAGTTGCCGGCCAGAAACACCGCGTTGCCGGTGACGGAAATGCAGGTGAACAGCGAGGTGCTGTTGGCGTTGTTGGACAACGCGAGGTCGCCGATGCGCCCGCCCCAGCCGGTGGGCGAGCCCTCGGGCGCCGACGACTGCCAGACCGATTGCTGGTCGTTGTGCGAGAACAGCTTGGGCGGTGTAGGCACGCTGCGCGCGTTGTACTGCTGGCGCGTGATGGGTGCCACCAGCGGCCCCACGTTGAGCTGCACGGCGGCCTGTCCTGCGTTGAACAGGCCAGCCAGGCCGGTCATGGACGGATGCAGCGCGTACTGCACGCCGCCGGGCAGGGGGGTGGTGGGGTTGAGGGCGGTCGCGGCCAGCGCATCGCGGCCGAGCGCGATGTTGGTGCGGACAGCGCTGTATTGCCCGTGGGTGGTGGTGTCGTAGTTGACCACCGTGTTGGCGTAGTCGTTTCCGCCGTTGAGGAAGATGCAGACCAGCGCCTTGTAGTCGGTGGCGTTGAAGGCCGCGGCTTCGCCCATGGCCGCGAGGTTGATGGCGGTGGGCAAGGCCACACCGGTGAGCGCGAGCTGGCCGGAGCGGCGCAGGAAGGCGCGACGGGTGTGCAGGTCGGGTCGGATGAAGTGCATGGTGCGCCCCTTATTTCTGGATCAGGTACTGAGGGCAGGCCATGATCATCAGCACGGCGGCCCACACGCGCCGCAGCTTCACGTCGGCGCTGCTGCTGGCCGTGACCGGCGTGGCGTTCAGCGCGTTCACCATCAGTTGCTCGTTGTCCGAGTTGGGTGCGATCTGCCCTGCGGTCAGCACCAGCGAGAGATGGCGCACCAGCGCCGTGGCGTCTGTCACCAGCGAGAGCTCGCGGGAATAGGTGGCCTTCACGTCGTACAGGTAGTTCGTGTAGGCCGCCTGCGGCACACCGGGTTCGGGGCAGCGAATGCCGCGCTCGATCACGTCCTGCATGAAGTTGAGGTAGCCGCCCACCGTGGTCTCGTTGACCAGCTGAAACTCGGGTGCGGTGGCGCCCGAGGGTGTGAGCGTGGTGTTGGGCGGCACGTAGCCGGGTCGGAAAAAGTTGAACACCGAGGGTGCGCGCAGCGGACTCTGGCCCAGCTGTGTGGCGGGGTTGCCGAGTTCAAAGATCTTCCAGCTGCCGGCCGCGGACTGCGCCCCGAAGGTGCGCGCCCACTGGATGAAACGCAGCATGGGCTCACGCAGTTTGCCAAAGGTGTTGCTGGCCAGCGTTTGCGGCCCGCGCGCTTCGTCGTGCAGCAGGATCGCGGCCCACACCGCCTTGAGGTCACCGCGCACGCCCTTGCCGTTGTCGTTGAAGGCGGCGGCCACGTGCGCCACGTACGCCCCGCTGGGGTTGCTGGTCACCAGCCGCTGGATCATCTGGCGCGCAAAGAACGGCCCGACGTTGGGGTGGTTGAACAGCGTGTCCAGCGCTGTGCCCAGCGCGGCCTTGCCCGGCGTGTTGGCCGGGATGGTCGTGCCCAGGAAGGTGGCCGCCAGGTTGGAGTGGCGGCTGGCGTTGAGCGACATCGGCTTGCGCGCAAACGCACGCGACTCGATGGTGTAGCTGTCCACCGGGATGCGCACGCCGTCCGAGGTGTCGAAGTCGTAGCCGGTGAACACGCGCGCCAGGTTGGTCACGTCCGACTGCGTGTAGCTGTCGATGGGCTGGCCGTTGTTGCGCTTGAGCGTGCCGTCCAGGTTGAGCTCGTACAGACCGATGCTGAAGAGCTGCATCACCTCGCGGGCGTAGTTCTCATCCGGCACGCGCCCGGTGTTGGTGTTTTCTTTCTGGTTGCCCTTGGTGTTGAGGAACCAGCCCATGGCGGGGTGCAGCGTCACGTCTTCGAGCAGCTGGCGGAAGTTGCCGAAGGCGTTGTGTGTGAGCGTGTCCCACCAGCTCGCGTAGGCGTGGCTGCGCCAGGTGAATTCGGCCGAGCTCATGGACGCCACGAAGAACTCGGAGAGCGCCAGGGCCACGCGCCGACGCACCGGGTCCGGTCCGCTGAGCAGCTGCTGCCAGACCATGAACTCGGCCGGGTACATGTTGAAGTAGTAGCTGTGGGTGTTGGCCACGCCGTAGCCGCGGGCCTCCAGCCAGTCCCACCCGGTGGGGCCCAGCGGGCGGGAGAACTCGGTGGCCAGCCACGTCACGTAGCCGTTGCTGCGGACCTTGGCGATTTCTTCCACCGTGGATGAAAACTGCGCCTGCTGCAGGAAGCGGGCTGCGTCGGCATCGGTGGTGGGCGTCGGGTTGGCGTAGCCGGTTGTGGTGAAGTCGACCGTGACGGCAAAGCTGTCGTTGCCGCCGCCACCGCCTCCACTTTCACCACCGCCGCCGCACGCGGCCAGCAATGCCGTGGCGGCTGCGGCAGACGCGAGCAGGGCCTTGGAATGGTCGGGTGCCGCATCGGCAGGCCCGGGGTCGATTGCCGATGTTGCGGCCTGATCTGGCGCTTCTACGTTCGTCATGTGGACTTCTCCTCCAGTGAACGAGCGCGAGTCTAGGCAGCGGCTTTTGGTCGGCCTGGCCAGGTTTCAATCAGTTACATGTGGCTGTGGCGCGGCCACGGCAACCGCCCAACGGCCATACCGTCGGAGGGTATTTGTCGCGCCTCTGGTCGAAATTCAGATGCGCGAAGCGTGCAATTCATCACGCGTTTTGAGGGCCACGCGCCGCGCCGCCGCCGCGAAGTCCTCGCCATCGGACGCGTACAGGATGGCGCGCGACGAGTTCACGATGATGGGTCCGGTGGTGGTGTCGCCCTGCGCACGCAGGCCCGCGCGCACCGTGGCCACGGCGTCACCGCCCTGTGCGCCCACACCGGGAATCAGCAGTGGCAGCGTGGGCGCAATGGCGCGCACACGTTCGATTTCGGCGGGGTAGGTGGCGCCCACCACCAGGCCGAGCTGGCCATTCAGATTCCACGGCCCCTGGGCGAGCCGCGCCACGTGTTCATACAAGAGGGGTTGTCCTTCCACCGAGGCCAGGCGCTGGTTCTGCAGATCGTCACCGCCGGGGTTGGAGGTGCGGCACAAGAGAAACGCGCCCTTGCCGTGGTACTGCAGGTACGGCTGCACCGAATCAAAACCCATGAAGGGCGAGAGCGTCACCGCGTCGGCGCCGTAGCGTTCGAAAGCTTCAATGGCGTACTGCTGGGCGGTGCTGCCGATGTCGCCACGCTTGGCGTCCAGGATGGTGGGCACGTGAGGCGCCGTGCGGCGCATGTGCTCCATGAGCCGCTCCAACTGGTCTTCGGCGCGGTGCGCGGCGAAGTAGGCGATTTGCGGCTTGAAGGCGATGGCCGTGTCGGCCGTGGCGTCGACGATGGCCGCGCAGAAGTCGTAGATGCGGCTGGCGTCGCCTTTGAGCCGGGCGGGAAAGCGCGCCGGGTCGGGATCGAGGCCCACGCAGAGCAGGGAGCGGTTCTGGCGCTCGGCGCCGCGCAGCATGTCGAGAAAGGTCATGCGGGGATTTTAGGTGGGCGCCTGTTGGCCCGGCCCTAATATCGCCACCCATGCACGCCCTTTCGCGACGACAGCTCGTCCTTCTCGTTCTTCTCACGCTGGTGTGGGGCGTCAACTGGCCCATCATGAAACTCGGCGTCACGGGTTTCCCGGCGCTCACCTTTCGCACCATCAGCATGTGGATCGGCCTGCCGGTGCTCGCGCTGGTGCTGGTGTGGCGGCGCGTACCGTTTCGCATCGGCCGCGAACACTGGCGTGAGCTGGCCGTGCTCACGGTGTTCAACATGCTGATCTGGCACACGCTGGCGGTGCTCGCGATCCAGACCCTTTCCAGCGGCCGCGCAGCGATCCTAGGCTACACCATGCCGGTGTTCTCGGCCATCGTGGGCGCGTGGTGGTTCGGGCAGAAGCTGGGCGCGCGTGCCTGGGGCGGGGTGGGCGCGGCGGCCTTGGGTGTGGTGCTGCTGCTGTGGCACGAACTCACGCAGCTCACCGGCAGGCCGTTGGGCGTGGTGATGATGCTCACCGCCGCGGCCGCCTGGGCACTGGGCACACAGATGCTGCGCCGGACCACCTTGCCCCAGCCCACGCTGGCCATCTCGTTCTGGATGACGCTGTTCACCACGCTGTGGATGACGGCGGCCGCGGTGCTGTTCGAGCGGGAGGCCTGGGTGGCGCCCACACCCGCCATCTGGGGCGCGATCGTCTACAACGCGCTGGGCGTGTTTGCGTTTGCGCAGGTGGCCTGGTTGATGATGGCACGCGACCTGCCGCCCGTGGCGTCCACCTTGTCGGTGATGTTCATTCCGGTGCTGGGCGTGTTCAGCGGGGCGTGGTGGTTGAACGAGGTGTTGCACTGGCAGGACTGGGCGGCCGTGGCGCTGGTGATGGTCGCCATCGCTTCTGTGTTGTGGCCGGCACGCTCCGCTGCTGAACCAGGCAGGACCTGACCGGAGTCAGCCCGTCCAGAGCACCCGTGGAACCGGCTTCGCCGGGCCACAGGGTGCGTCCCCCTGCCCAGCAGCGCCGCCGCGCCAGAGCGGGGGGAAGCTGCATCAGCGGCGCAGGGGGGTGTTTTCCAGAGTTGCCATCGCGAGACACAGATCGGCCCAGGCCTTGCCCTTGTCGGTGGGCGTGCGCAGCAGGTAGGCGGGGTGGTAGCTCACGATCACGGGCACGCCTTCGTAGTGGTGCACCTGGCCGCGCAGGCGGCCAATGGGCTCGGTGCTCTTGAGCAGGGCCTGCACCGCAAAGCGGCCCATGGCCACGATCACCTTCGGCTTGACCAGCGCCACCTGGCGTGCCAGGTAGGGCTCGCACTGCGCCACCTCGTCGGGCTGCGGGTTGCGGTTGGCGGGCGGGCGGCACTTGAGCACGTTGGCAATGTAGGCGCCTTGTGCGCCCTTGCCGGAGCGGCTGCGGCCCACCGCCTTGAGCATGTTGTCGAGCAGCTGGCCGGCCGCACCCACAAAGGGTTCGCCCTGCAGGTCCTCGTTTTCGCCCGGGGCTTCGCCCACGATCATCCAGTCGGCCTGTTCGTCGCCCACACCAAACACGGTGTTCGTGCGGCCCTGGCACAGCCCGCAGGCCTGGCAGCCGGCCACGGCCTCGCGCAGGGCGGGCCAGTCGAGTGTGGCGACCTGGCTGACGGGTCTGTGCTGTGCGGGCGGGGTGGGGGAAGGTGTCCGAGTGGGTGCAGCCACGGGCGCCGGCCTGGGCGCCGGTGCTGCGGGGCTGGCCACCGCGGGCTCGGGCTCCTGGGCAACGGGGGTCGGGGCCTTGGCCGGCGCGGGCTTGGGCGACCACACCCGCACGCCCATCTCGGCCAGCATGGCGCGCTGGCGCGCGTCCAGTTCGGGCACGAAGGAAGTGTCGGGCGCGGCGCTCATGGTGTGCCTTTGCCCTGCAGCCTGCGGCGCGAGCTTGCTTGGGAGCGGCCCTGCGCGGCGCTCATGGGTTGGGTTCCCCGGCTGCGGCGGCCACCAGGTTCAGGCTCATCACCACCGCGTCCTCGCGCTGGAAGTGGCCCGCCGGGTAGTAGCCCTTGCGCAGGCCCACCTGGGCGAAGCCGTAGCGCTCGTACAGGGCGCGGGCAGGGGCGTTGCTCTGCCGCACTTCCAGCCAGACCCATTGCGCGCCCTGGCCGCGTGACCACAGGGCCAGCGCGTCGAGCATGAAGCGCGCCCAGCCCTGGCGCTGGTGGGCGGTGGCCACGGTGATGTTGAGCAGGTGCACTTCGTCCACGCCGGGCATGGCCACCAGGTAACCGAGCAGCACGCGTCCGTCGGCGCGCGGCGGATGCGCCACTTCGCCGGGCAGCGCCTGGGACAGCAGCAGCATGGCCGGGTAGCCGGCCTTGAGTGAATCGTGGAAATGCCGACGTGACCACGGGTGTGCGTAGGCCTGCGACTCGACGGCCTGCACCGCGTCCAGGTCGGACTCGAGCATGGGTTCGAACACGATCAGGCGCTCGGGCCGGGACGCCGTGCGCGGCTGCACCTGCGGTTCGGTGGGCGCGGGCCACAGGCCGTTGGTCCAGGCGGGCAGGGTGGCCTTGGCGGCGGTTTGTGTGGGTGTGTTCATGCGCCCGCCTCGGCGGCCAGACGGATGCTTTCGCGCTCGACCGTGGTCTGCGCCACCTTGTCGCGCACATACAGGGGCAGCGCGTCCTGAGCCGCCACCGCGTGGCCAGCGGCCAGCAGACCCGGGGCCAGGCGCAGCAGCGCCGCGGCCGTGGGCAAGGCGGTGTGGCGCTGGCCAGCCAACGCGGCCAGCGGTTCCATGTCGAACACGTTGCCGGTGAGCAGGCGTTCACCCGGAGCCAGTCCGTCCAGGTAGGCGGGCAGATCGGCAGGCGTGCACAGGCGGGGTGGCGCCAGCGGCGTCAGTCCTGCGGGACCCGCAGCGCGGCAGGCGTAGGGCGCCACGTAGATCTCGCCCATGCGCGCATCCAGCAGTGCCACGATGGCACCTGGCACCGGTTGCCCCGCATTCCCCCGCGCCTGCCGGGCTTCTTCGGCCAGGGCCAGCAACGTGTCCACCGGCAGCACCGGCAAACCACCGGCCCGGCCCATGCCTTGCACGCCGTAGGCGAGACCCTGGGCCACCGAGCAGGCGGTGCGCAGGCCGGTGAACGAGCCCGGTCCGCGCCCGAACACCACGGCGCTCAGCGTGTCCAGCGACCAGCCCGCCTCGGTGAGCAGGCTGCGCACCATGGGCAGCAGCGTGCCGGACGCCTGCGCGCCACCGGGGCCACCGCGTGACCACACCGGTGCGCCGGGCTCACCCGTGCCCAGCGCCACCGAGAGGGCGTCGGTGCTGGTTTCAATGGCCAGCAGGCGATGCTGGGGGAGGTGGGCGGCGGGCATCGCAGGATTATCGGCCAGCGTGCCGGTCGTCCGTCCCGCTGCCCATTGAACAAGGGCAATGTCGCTCGCGGCGCGGTGCCGTTTCATAATGAAACACATGTCCTTCACACGCTCCCTGTTCGCCCTGCTGGCCACCGCCGTGGTCGCGCTGCCCGCCTGCGCCCAGCTGCCCGGGGAATACGGCGCCCTGCCGCCCACCGTGGTGGCCGCGCTCAAGCGTGCTCAGGTGCCGCCGGGTGCCTTGTCGGCGCTGGTGGTGTCGGTCGACAACCGGGCCGAGGAGCGGCTGCGCTTTCGCGCCAGCGTTCCGGTGAACCCGGCCTCGGTGATGAAGCTGGTGACCACCTACGCCGCCATCGACCTGCTGGGCGCCGACTACACCTGGAACACCCGCTTCTACACCGACGGCACGATCGACCAGGGCGTGCTGCGCGGCAACCTGTACGTGCGCGGCGATGGCGACCCGAAGTTCGTGCTCGAACGCATCCAGGGCGCTTTCTGGGCCTTGCAGGACAAGGGCGTGCGCGTGGTGATGGGTGACATCGTGCTCGACCACAGCGCCTTCGAGATCGCGGCCACCGACCCCGGTGCGTTTGATGGCGAATCGCTGCGCCCGTACAACACCACGCCCGACGCGCTGCTGGTCAATTTCAAGTCGGTCGTGCTGACCTTCCAGCCCGACGGCGCCAACGGCGTGGCGCGTGTGATCAGCGAGCCGCCGATGGCGGGTCTCGCGATTGACGCCACCGTGCCACTGGCCCGCGTGGGCGCGCGCTGCGGCGATTGGCGCAGTGGCCTGCTGGCCCGCTTTGACGACGCCAACAGCATCCGGTTTGAAGGAAGTTACCCGCAGAGCTGCGGCGAGCTCAAGTGGCCCGTGGCCTACCAGGACCCGGCCAGCTACGCCTCGCGCGCCCTGGAAGGCCTCTGGCGCACCAGCGGTGGTGCCATCACCGGCCACGCCCGCCCGGGTCTCACGCCGCCGGGCGCCACGCTGCTGCACGAAGCGGCGTCGCTGCCGCTCTCGGACATCATCACGGACGTGAACCAGTGGAGCAACAACGTGATGGCGCAGCAGGTGTATCTCACGCTGGGCCGGCTGGTGCCCACGCCGGCACCGCAGCCGGGGATGACGCCCGGCGTGGCCGGAAGCCTGATTCCCATGCGCCCTGCGCGTTTCGAGCGCTCGCGCGAGGTGATTGAAACCTGGTGGAAACGCACCTTCGGCATCCGCAGCGCCATGCCGGTGATGGACAACGGCTCGGGGCTCTCGCGCGAAGAACGCATCTCGCCCGAAGCCCTGGCGAATTTGCTGCGCCACGCCAGCCGGCACCCGCAAGGCGAGCGCTTCGCCAGTTCCCTGTCGGTGGCCGGTGTCAACGGCACCGCTGCGCGCATGGCCCGTGCGCCCGGCAGCGCGGCGCGCGGCAACGCGCAGCTCAAGACCGGCACGCTCAAGGACGTCACCGGCATTGCCGGCTACGTGAACGCGGCCAATGGCGCGCGCTACGTGGTGGTGGGCTTTGTGAACCACCCCAACGCGCCCGCGGCGCGTCCGGCGCTGGAGGCGCTGGTGGAGTGGGCCGCCGCGCAGCAAGACTGATGGAGTTCCACTGAACATGTCCGGCGATCTCATCGGCTTCAGTGCCGCTTTCCTCACCACGGCCAGTTTCGTGCCGCAAGCCTGGCTCACCTTCAAGACGCGCGACGTGAGCGGCATTTCGCTCGGCATGTACAGCGCGTTCACGCTGGGTGTGGCGCTGTGGCTGGTCTACGGGCTGAGCCTGGGCGCGTGGCCGGTGGTGGTGGCCAACACCATCACGCTGGCCCTGGCGCTGTCGATCCTGGTGATGAAGCTGCGCTACGGGCGCTCAACCCCTGGCTGATCAGGCCGCAGCGCGCACCAGCCGGTCGCGCACGCCGTCCCACGCGGCGTCGACTGGCGGCGTTTCCACCCAGATCAGACGCACACCGGTGGCGTCGAGCTCGCGCAGCACGGCAAACAGTTCCTGGGCACTTCGCGCCGCGTCGGTCGGCATGCGGCGCACGGTCACACCGCGCGCGGCCGTGATGGGCGAGCGGGCGTACACCGCGATGTGGCGCGCATCCGATCCCAGCAAGTCCAGCGCGGCCTGCAGCGGCTTGGCGTCCATCAGCCGCACCTTGGCGCGCGGCGCGTAATGCGATTCGAGCGTGCCCGAGGCGCGGGGCGCAGCGTCGTCGCGTTCGCGCAGAGGCTGCTTGCAGACGGCCTCGATCTGCGCTGCCGTGACCATGCCGGGTCGCAGCAGCACCGGGTGGCTGCGCGTGGCGTCGACGATGGTGGACTCGATGCCGACCGGGCAGGCACCGCCGTCCAGGATGAGCAGGTCGGCGTCCGACAGCGCCGCGAATTCTTCGGACACATGGGCGGCGGTGGTCGGGCTCACGCGGCCAAATCGGTTGGCGCTGGGCGCGGCCACGCCGTTCACCCCCATCGCGGCGGCCGCCGTGAGCAACGCTTGCGCCACCGGGTGGGCCGGGCAGCGCAGACCCACCGAATCCTGTCCGCCAGCGGCCACGGCGGCCACGCCTTCGCGGCGCGGCAGGATGAGCGTGAGCGGGCCGGGCCAGAAGGCGTTCATGAGTGCAACGGCAAAAGCCGGCACGTCCCGCGCGTAGTGGTCCACCCCGGCGCGCCAGCCTTGTGCGCCGGTGCCGGGCGCCAGGTGCACGATCAGCGGGTGGTCGGCCGGGCGGCCCTTGGCTTCAAAGATGCGGTGCACCGCGGTGGCGTTGTCGGCATTGGCCGCCAGGCCATACACGGTTTCGGTCGGCATGCCCACCAGCGAGCCCGCCGCCAGCCGCTGCGCTGCTTGCGCCACGGCGGACGCATCGGTGGCGTTCAACAGCAGCGGCATGGATGGGTCAGGCGTCCAGCGGGGGCAGACCGAGCAGCTTGAGCACCTGGGCCGTGGTCTCGCGCACCTCGGCCACGGTGGGCGCGGTGATGTTGAGGTGGCCCATCTTGCGACCCGGGCGTGCGCTCAGCTTGCCGTAGAGGTGCAGGTGGGTGCCCGGCAGAGCGAGCACCTGCGCCCAGGGCGGCGACACACCGCGTTCGCTCACTTTCTCGCGCACGGCATTGGGCGCAAACCACAGGTCGCCCAGCAGGTTGACCATGATGGCCTGGCTGTGCTGGCGCGGTGTGGGCAGCGGCAGGCCGGCGAGGGTACGCACCTGCGCTTCGAACTGCGAGATGTCGCAGGCGTTCTGGGTGTAGTGGCCGCTGTTGTGCGGGCGCGGCGCCATCTCGTTGACGATCAGGTCCACGCCGTTGGCGGTGTCGACCAGGAAGTACTCCACGCACAACACACCCACGTAGTTGAGGTGGTTGGCCAGGGCCACCGTGCTGGCCTGCGCACGCGCAGCCAGGGCCGGGTCCAGCGCGCCCTCGTACACCTCGGTGATGGCGAGAATGCCGTCGTGGTGCGTGTTCTTCTGCACCGGGAAACTCACGGTCTGGCCATCGGCGCCGCGCGCAACGATCACCGAACACTCGCCGCGCAAGGGCATGAGCTTTTCCAGCACGCAAGGCACCTTGTTCAGGCCAACCCAGGCGGCGGCGAGTTCTTCGCGCGTGGACACGCGCACCTGGCCCTTGCCGTCGTAGCCCAGGCGCGCCGTTTTCAGGATGCCGGGCAGCAGGTCGGCCGGCACCGCGGCCAGCAGCGCGTCGGTGGTGATGCCTGCGTAGGGCGCCGGGAACACGCCGCTCACCGGTGCGCACTGCACGAAGTGCGCTTTTTCCTTGATGCGGTCCTGCGCCACCGCCACGCAGCTCGCCGAGGGCGCCACCGGACGGTGTGCGCCCAGCGTGACCAGGGCGGGCGAGGGCACGTTCTCGAACTCGGTGGTGATGGCTTCGCAACGCTGCATCAGCTGGGCCAGGCCCTGCTCGTCATCAAACGGCGTCTGGATGTGGAAGTGGCTGATCAGGCCGGCCGGGCTGGCGGGATCGGGATCGAGCACCGCCGTGAAGTAACCCATGGCCTGGGCCGCCTGCACGAACATGCGCCCGAGCTGGCCGCCGCCCATGACGCCGAGCGTGATCTGCTGGCCGGTGGGCGAGGTGCTGCCGGGGAGGATGGTCTTGAGGCTCATGGGCGTGGTGTCACAAGGGAAGGGTCATGCCGCGTGCGGCGGCGGTCTGCTGGGCGCGAAAGGCTTCGAGCTTCTCGCGCAGCGCGGCGTCTTCATTGGCCAGCATGGCCACGGCGAACAGCGCTGCGTTGGCCGCACCGGCCGCGCCGATGGCAAACGTGGCCACCGGCACACCCTTGGGCATCTGCACGATGCTGTGCAGCGAGTCCACGCCACTCAGGTGTTTGCTGGCCACCGGCACACCGAGCACCGGCACCACCGTCTTGGCTGCCAGCATGCCGGGCAGGTGGGCCGCGCCACCCGCGCCCGCGATGATGCATTTCATGCCCCTGCCGGCCGCGCTTTCGGCGTAGGTGAACATGTCGTCGGGCATGCGGTGCGCCGAGACCACACGGGCGTCGAACGAAATGCCGAATTCCTGCAGGATCTGCACGGCGTGCTGCATGGTGTCCCAGTCGCTGCTGGAGCCCATGACCACGCCCACCTGGATGGGGTTCATGAAGTGCCTTTGGCCAATGCGCCCCGTCGGGAGCGGTGCCCGGTGGCGCGCATGAACAGGCATGGCGCTCTCCGGTAAAGTGTCGATTTTACGGGTCGCTCCACAGCGCCCCGCTTCTCCTTCAGGCCCCCTCCCCATGATCAACGTCACCATCGCCAATTTTGAAGCCGAGGTCATCGAGGCTTCGCACCACACGCCCGTGCTGGTCGATTTCTGGGCCCCCTGGTGTGGCCCCTGCAAGGTGATCGGCCCGCTGCTGGAAAAAGTGGAAACCGCTTACGCCGGGCGCTTCAAGCTGGTCAAGATCGACTCCGACCAGGAGCAACAACTCGCCGCCGCCTTCGGCATCCGCAGCATCCCCACCTGCGTGCTGCTCATGAACGGCCAGCCGGTCGACGGTTTCATGGGCGCATTGCCCGAAGGCCAGATCAAGGAATTCCTCGACAAGCACCTGCCTGCTGCCAACGAGCTCGAAGCGGTGGCGGTGGAAGAGGAAGCGCTGGATGCCATTGAAGAGGGCGACCTCGAAGGTGCGCTGGAAAAACTGCAGGAGGCGGTGAAAACCGACCCGAACAACGACGACGCGCGCTTCGATCTGGTGAAGCTGCAGTTGGAGCTGGGCCTGGACGACGACGCCAAGGTGGCGTTTGCGCCCGTGATCGCCAAGGCCGCCGCGGTGCGCCGGCTCGATTCGCTGCAGCGCTGGATGGCTGCGCGCGACGCAGCGGCCGATGTGGCCGACCCCGAAGCCCGCGCTGCGGAACTGCAGGCCGCCATTGCCACCAACAAGCGCGACTTTGCCTCGCGCTTTGCACTCGCGCAGTTGCTGATGGCGCACAGTCAGTGGGTGCCTGCGATGGACGAGTTGCTGGAAATCCTGATGCGCGACAAGGCCTGGAGCGAAGACCTCGCGCGCAAGACCTTCATCGCCATCCTGGACATCATCGAGCCGCCCAAACCCAAGGTGGCCGAAGGCCAGGTGCCCCCGGAAGACCCGACGGTGGCGACTTACCGGCGCCGTCTTTCTTCGGTCGTCTTGAGCTAGATCCGGCGCAGGGCCGCCCCAAGCCGGATCAGCCCCCTTGGGGGGCAGCGACCCGCGCAGCGGCGGAGCGTGGGGGCGACGTTCAGCCCATGAGGCGCGTGAGGGCTTCCTGGTATTTCGCAGCGGTCTTCTCGATCACCTCTTTGGGCAGACGCGGCGCGGGCGGCGTCTTGTCCCAGGGCTTGCCGCCCACTTGCGCTGTCTCCAGCCAGTCGCGCAGGAACTGCTTGTCGTAGCTGGGCGGGTTCTGGCCCACCACATAACTCTCGGCCGGCCAGTAGCGTGAGCTGTCGGGCGTGAGCACCTCGTCCATGAGCACCAGCTTGCCGGCCTTGTCCAGGCCGAACTCGAACTTGGTGTCGGCAATGATGATGCCCTTCTGGAGCGCGATGTCGGCCGCGGCCTTGTAGAGCGCGATCGACACGTCGCGGATCTGCGCGGCGAGCTCGGGGCCGATCATGGCCACGGTCTGCTCAAACGTGATGTTCTCGTCGTGCTCGCCCATCTCGGCCTTGGCCGCCGGTGTGTAGATCGGCTCGGGCAGCTTCGATGCGTTTTGCAAACCGGCGGGCAGCTTCACGCCGCATACGGCCTGGTTGTCCTGGTATTCCTTCCAGCCGCTGCCAGCGAGGTAACCGCGCACCACGGCTTCCACCGGAATGGGCTTCAAGCGCTGCACCAGCATCGAACGGCCGGTGACCTGGGGTGCTTCGGCTGCGGAAACCACACTCTCGGGCGCGTCGCCGGTGAGGTGGATCGGGCAGATGTCGAGACCCTGGGGGCCGAGCTTGTCGAACCAGAACAAAGACAGCTTGGTGAGCAGCTCGCCCTTGCCGGGAATCGGCTCGCCCATGATCACGTCGAAGGCGCTGATGCGGTCGCTCGCCACCATCAGGATGCGGTCGTCGCCCACGGCGTAGTTGTCGCGCACCTTGCCGCGTGCGAGCAAGGGCAGGGAGGTGAGGGCCGAGGTGTGCAGGGCAGTGGTCATGATCGGATCGGGGAAAGGCGGGACAAGAAAAAAGCCCGTTGAACAGCCAACGGGCTTTGAACCATTCCGAAGGATTATCGCAAGTTGACGAGCCCCCGGGCCACCCCTTATTTCGCGGCCAGGCCCAGCCGCTCGATCAGGGCCTTGTCCTTGGCGTACGTGGTGGCTGCCCATTGGCGGTACTCGTCACCGTTGCGGTACCACATGGCCTGATTGAGCTGACCCAGCACTTCCAGGTGACGCGGTTCGTCCATGGCCTTCTTGAACGCATCGTGCAGCGTTTTCATGATGGCCGGGTCCATGCCCTTGGGGCCCACCAGACCGTAAGGCGAAGTCGACACCACGTTATAGCCCAGGTCTTGCGCGGTGGGCACATCGGGCCAGCGCTTGGTGCGCTGCTCACCAAAGGTCACCAGCAGGCGCATCTCGCCGCTGTCGACAAACTTGTCCCAGCCGGTGGCATCGCTCTGGGCCATCACGTGGCCACCCAGCAGGGCGGACTGCAGGTCGGCGTTGCCCTTGAACGGCACGTGGATGAACTGCACCTTGGCGTTGTCGGCCACCTCTTCCATCAGCAGGTGGGGGCTGCTGCCGGTGCCGGTGGAGCCGTAGTTGATCGTGCCGGGCTGCTTGCGTGCGGCCTCCACGTAGTCCTTGAAAGTCTTGTAGGGCGAGTCGGCCTTCACCGTGAGGCCGAAGGTGTAGCCCGAGACGCCGATGATGTAGCTGAAGTCGGTCAGCGGGTTCCAGTTGGTCTTCTGCATGTGCGGCATGCGCAACATACCCAGCGGGAACTGGGCGATGGTGTAGCCGTCGGGCTTGGCGGTCTGCGCCATGGTGCTCGGGCCCAGGGTGCCGCCGGCACCGGGCTTGTTTTCCACCACGATGGGCTGGCCGAGGTGCTTGGAGGCGAGTTCGGCCAGGGTGCGCAGGTGGCGGTCGGTGGAGCCGCCGGCGGGCCACGGGATGATCAGCGTGACCGGTCGGCTGGGGTAGGCCTGGGCTTGCGCGTTGGCCACGCTCCAGGGCGCAACGCCGGCCGCGGCCGTGGCGGTGACCGCGGCGAGCAGCAGCGCGCGACGGCCGCTGGACGGGGGAATGGATGGTGTGTTCTTCATGCTGGTCTCCTTCTGGGGGAATGCCGTTCTGGCGGTGGTTGCGGCGCTTCGCGCCGCGCGGGTGATCAATGGGGTGTCGGGTGGGAGGGGCTACGGGGGAAGGGCGTTGGCATCGCGCGCGGCCTGCTGTTCCTGCAATTCGCGCCACATCACCTTGCCGCTGCCCGAGCGGGGCAGCGTCTCCACAAATTCCACGGTGCGCGGGCTCTTGTAGGCGGCCATGTGGCCGTGCGCCCAGTCGATGACGTCCTGTTCGGTCACGTGGCCGCGGTGCTCGGGCCTCAGCACCACCAGCGCCTTCACGCTCTCACCGCGGCGCGCGTCGCGCACGCCGATCACGCAGGCTTCCTGGATCGCGGGGTGGTGGTACATGAGCGCTTCCACCTCCGCCGGCCAGACCTTGTAGCCGCTCGCGTTGATCATGCGTTTGAGACGGTCGGTCATGAAAAAGTAGCCGTCTTCGTCCACGTGGCCGAGGTCTCCGGTGCGCAGGAAACGCAGGCCGTCGAGTGTGACAAAAGCGTCCTGGGTGGCCTTCGGGTTGCGCCAGTAGCCCTGCATCACCTGGGGGCCGTGCACCACGATCTCGCCGGTTTCACCGGGAGGCAGCGTGGCCAGCGTGTCGGGGTCGACCACGCGCGCGTCCACGTCGAACACCGGCATGCCCAGGCACTGCCGTTTGGGCCGGTGCGTGGGGTTGATGTGGGTGGCGGCCATGGTTTCGGACATGCCGTAACCCTCGATGTAGTCCTGCCCAGTCAACGCCTTCAGGCGGGCGGCCAGTGCCTCGGGCATGGCCGCGCCGCCGCCGCGCACGCAGCGCAGGCTGCTCAGGTCGAACCGCTCCAGTTGTGGGTGCGCCAGGAAGTCGATCACCATGGTGCTGATGGCCTGCCACATCGTCACGCGGTAGCGCTGCATGCAGATGGCCGCCACTTCGCGGTCCCAGCGTGCCAGCACGACGATGGTGGCGCCCACGTAGAGCGGGCCGTTCAGGCTGCCGGTGAGGCCGGTGACATGGAAGAAGGGCAGCACCGAGAGGCAGACCGCGTCGGTGGCGGTGCCGAACCAGCGCACGCCGCCGACCAAGGTGCTCATCACGCTGCGGTGCGTGTGCATGCAGCCTTTGGGCAGGCCGGTGGTGCCCGAGGTGTAGGGCATGGCGCAGAGGTCTTCGGGGCCGGTGGCGAGCGGCCCTGGGGTCCGTTCGGCTGCGATCGCGTCGGCCCAGGCCACGAGGCCGGGCTCGTTCAACGGCTGGCGCGGCGCGGCCACGAAGTCGGGCACCGCGAGGTCGGTGGGCACGTGCAGGTGATCGCTGTAGGTGGCCACGACGACATGGCGCAGGCCGTCGCCGTCGGCCGTCAGCAAGGGACGCACCTGCGGCAGCAGGTCTTGCGCCACCAGGGCCACGTGTGCACCGCTGTCGGTGACGCAGTGGCGCAGCTCTTCCACGCGGTTCATCGGGTTCACCGGCACGACCACAGCGCCCGCGCGCAGGATGGCGTAGAACGCCAGCGCCCATTGCGGGCTGTTCTGCATGCAGAGCAACACCCGATCGCCGGCTCGCACGCCGCCCACCTGCTGCAGGTGGCCGGCGAGGTGTTCGGCCTCGCGCAGGAAGCCCGCGTAGGTGAGCACCGAGTCGTAAAACACGATGAAGGGCTTGTCGGGGTAACGCCGGGCCGAGACTTCCAGGTTGTAGAAGACGTGGGTCTGCGGCAGCGCGAGGTGCTGCGGCAGGCCGGGTGGCCAGTGGGCCGGGGTGGGGGACGTCATGCGGGTGGCGGTGCGGAAAATCTCTGACATTCCGCTGGGCGGAAAATTGACTGTCGTGCAAACCAATATACGGTGCCCCCCATCCCATGTAAACGCTGATCAGGGAAAGCGAGCATGCCGACCGCTCCAGTGGTCGTTCAAAATTCCGTTCTGCGGAATACAGGGCGCGTCCTGGTCGCCGCATATTCCGATCTGCAGAAAACAGGACCCACATGGGGCGCCAGCGCCAGACACCACCCACCCCGCTCGCCGAGGCCGATCCGGCCGACGACCGCCGTTTCGTCACCGCTCTCTCGCGCGGCCTCACGGTGCTGCGCTGCTTCAGCCCGGCCGACCGCTGGCTGGCACACCAGGAGCTGGCGCGGCGCACCGGCCTGCCGCAGGCCACCGTGTCTCGCCTCACCTTCACGCTCACCAGCCTGGGTTATTTGCGTCACCGAGCGGCCACCGGCGAATACGCGCTGAGCCCGGCGGTGCTGTCCTTGGGCTTCAGCGTGCTGTCCAACTTCCAGATCGGGCACATCGCGCGGCCCTTCATGGAAACGCTGGCCGAACACACGCAGGCCGCCATTTCCCTGGGTTTGCGGCACGACACCTCGGTGGTCTATGTGGCGCATTGCCGCAGCACAGCGCGCCTCATCCTCGGGCTCGATGTGGGCACGCGCCTGCCGTTCGCGGAAACCGCCATGGGCCGCGCCATCTGGTGCTCGGCCTCGCCGGGCATGCAGGCGGTGGTGGCGCGGCGCCTGCGGGCGCAGGACCCCGAGCGCTGGCCAGCGCGCGAGGCCGGGCTCCGGCGAGCCGAAATCGACTGGACCGAGCGCGGCTACGCGGTGTCCGAGTCGGAGTGGGAAAGCGAGATTGCCGCCATCGGCGTGGGGCTGGACCTGGGCGATGGCCGCGAACCGCTGGCGCTCACCGTGGGTGGGCCGGCCTCGCGATTGCAAGGTGCCTTGCTGCACGACGACTTCGGCCCGGCGCTCGTGAAAACAGGCCGCGACATCGTGGCGGCCATTCAGGCGGCTGGTTGGGAGGACTGAATGCACAACGCCACCGCGAGGGTGGCGTTGTGACGGGCGCTTGAGCCGAAAACCGTTCAGTGCACGACCTGGGCCAGTTCGCCCTTGGCGTACTTCGCGGCCACGACCTGGAGCGATTCGCCCTTGATCTTGCCGGCCTGGCCTTCGCAGCCGAACTCGATGTAGCGCTGCTTGCAGATCGCCTTGGCGGCTTCGCGCGCGGGCTTGAGCCATTCGCGGGCGTCGAACTTCTCGGGGTTCTCGGCCAGGAACTTGCGCACCGCGGCCGTCATGGCCAGGCGGATGTCGGTGTCGATGTTGATCTTGCGCACGCCGAATTTGATCGCCTTCTGGATCTCTTCGACCGGCACGCCGTAGGTTTCCTTGATCTTGCCGCCGTACTGGTTGATCACGGCCAGCAGGTCTTGTGGCACCGAGCTGGAGCCGTGCATCACCAGGTGGGTGTTGGGCAGGCGGCGGTTGATTTCCTGGATGCGGTCGATCGCCAGGATGTCGCCGGTGGGCTTGCGGGTGAACTTGTAGGCGCCGTGGCTGGTGCCGATGGCAATGGCCAGCGCGTCGAGCTGGGTGCGCTTGACGAAGTCGGCGGCCTGCTCGGGGTCGGTCAGCAGCTGTTCGCGCGTCATCACCGCGTCGGTGCCGTGGCCGTCTTCCTTGTCGCCCTGCATGGTTTCCAGGCTGCCCAGGCAGCCCAGTTCACCTTCAACGGTCACGCCCAGCTTGTGGGCCATGTCGACCACCTTGCGGGTGACGTCGACGTTGTATTCGTAGCTGGCGATGGTCTTGCCATCGCCTTCCAGGCTGCCGTCCATCATCACCGAGCTGAAGCCCAGGTCGATCGCGCCGCGGCACACGTCCGGGTTCTGGCCGTGGTCCTGGTGCATCACCAGCGGGATGTGTGGATAAGACTCCACCGCGGCCTGGATCAGGTGTTTGATGAAGGGCTCGCCGGCGTATTTGCGCGCACCGGCGCTGGCCTGCAGGATCACCGGCGCGCCGGCTTCGTGGGCGGCGGCCATCACAGCCTGCACCTGTTCGAGGTTGTTGACGTTGAACGCTGGAATGCCGTAGCCGTGGATCGCGGCGTGGTCGAGCAGTTCGCGCATGGAAACGAGCGCCATGAGAATCCCTTAAGTCAGTTGGTAACCGGTTGGTAACCGGGGATTTTACGGCGCTCGCGGCGCCGTGCCCAATGGCGTCAGGTCGGGCGTTGCTGCAGAAATGTGCTGAACCGGTCCAGCACCGGCGCCAGGCCGCGCAGCGGCGGGGCCATGGCCCCGATCAGCGTGGTGTGGCTCACCCGGTCGAAGAGCTCCAGTTCCACCGGTGTGCCGCGCTGCCGCAGGGCCTGCGCCATGGCCAGGGTGTTGCGTTGCGGGTTCACCAGCGTGTCGCTTTTGGCGGCCAGCAGCAGCACACGGTGTTTCAGACCGTTGCCGGCCGGGGCATGAAACAGCGGCTGCGAATTCGCCGGCGTGTCGGGCCAGTTGAAGGCGCGCTGCACAGCGGGAATGCCGATGGGCAGGAAGTCGTAGGGGCCTGCCAGACCCGCCCAGCCCGCGAGGTCGGCCGGTTGCATGGCCACCTCCGAAAGCCAGCGCGCGTCCAGCGCCAGCATGGCGGCGTTGTAGGCGCCCGCGCTGTGGCCGGTGACGTAGAGGCGATCCGGCGATGCACCCAGTCGCAGGGCATTGTCGCGCGACCAGCGCACGGCCTGCGCGCAGTCCTGCAGGAACACCGGGTAGCGCACCTCGGGGCTCAGCCGGTAGTCGGCGATCGCGGTGACGATGCCGCGCGAGGCCAGCGCTTCACCGACGAACTTGTAGTCGGCGCGTTCACCGCTGCTCCAGCTGCCACCGTAGAAAAACACCGCCATGGGCGCGCCGGGCTCGGCGTTCACCGGCAAGTAGACGTCCATGCGCTGGCGCCCGGCGCTGCCGTAGGCCTCGTCGCGCAGCACCGTGTGGGTGTTCGACGGCACGGTGGCGTTGATCAGCCGCAGCGGCGAGCAGGCCTGCAGCAAAGGCGCCAGGCCCAGCAGGGTGAGCCAGCGGCGGCGGCCAGATGGCAATGGGGGTGCGGGTTGCGGAGAAGTCATCCCAGGTGTACGCAGGCTGTCAGTCAACGGATTCAGAAGCGAACGCAGTGAGCGAGGTGCCTCCACCCAGAGGCAGCGAGGGGGGAAGCCGCGTCAGCGGCGCAGGGGGGTGCTTGCTTCACCCAGCCTGGCAGATCTTGAGTGTGTTGGTGCCGCCGGCCTGGCCCATGGGCTCGCCCACGGTGATGGCGTACACGTCGCCCGACTGCACGATGCCGCGCTTCTTCAGGTGGGCTTCGGCATCGGCCAGCGCGGAGTCGCGGTCGGCGCTGTTGTCCATCAGCAGCGGGCGCACGTTGCGGTAGAGCGTCATGCGGCGCTGGGTCGAGAGGTTGGGCGTCATGGCGTAGATCGGCATGCGCACGTTGTGCCGGCTCATCCACAGCGCGGTCGAGCCCGAATCGGTGAGTGCCACGATGGCCTTGGCGCCCAGATGGTGCGCGGTGAACAACGCACCCATGGCGATCGACTGGTCGATGCGCCGGAAGGTCTTGCCCTTGAAGTCGGCCGACAGTTCGCTGTACTCGGCTTTCTCGGCTTCCGAGCAGATGTTGGCCATCTCCATCACCGTTTCCAGCGGGTACTTGCCGGCGGCCGTCTCGGCGCTCAGCATCACCGCGTCCGTGCCGTCGAGCACGGCGTTGGCCACGTCGCTCACCTCGGCGCGTGTGGGCACCGGGTTGACGATCATCGATTCCATCATCTGCGTGGCGGTGATCACCACCTTGTCCATCTCGCGCGCCATCTTGATCATGTGCTTCTGCAGGCCGGGCACCGCCGCGTTGCCCACTTCCACCGCGAGATCACCGCGCGCGACCATGATGCCGTCGGACACCTTGAGGATGTTGGCCAGTTCCGGGATCGCCTCGGCGCGTTCGATCTTGGCGATCAGCGCGGGCTTGTGGCCGGTGGCCGCACCGGCCACGTTGCACAGCTGGCGCGCCAGCTCCATGTCGGTGGCGTTCTTCGGGAAGCTCACCGCCACGTAGTCGGCCATCAGGCCCATGGCGGTCTTGATGTCGTCCATGTCCTTGGCGGTCAGCGCCGGCGCGGTGAGACCACCACCTTGCTTGTTGATGCCCTTGTTGTTGGAGAGCTCACCGCCGAGCTTCACCGTGGTGTGCACCGCCGGGCCCACCACCTTGTCGATGGTCAGCACGATCAGGCCGTCGTTGAGCAGCAAGGTGTCACCGGCCTTCACATCGCGCGGCAGTTCCTTGTAGTCCAGGCCCACACCTTCGAGGTTGCCGGGTTCGGTGCGCGACGCGTCCAGCACAAATTTTTCGCCCGGCACCAGCATCACCTTGCCGTCGGCGAACTTGCCCACGCGGATCTTGGGGCCCTGCAGGTCGGCCATGATGCCGACCTCGCGCCCTGCGCGCTGAGCCGCTTCGCGCACCAGCGTGGCGCGGTCGATGTGGTCTTGCGCCGTGCCGTGCGAGAAGTTCAGCCGCACCACGTTCACCCCGGCGCGGATCATGGCTTCGAGCAGGTCCGGGTGACTGGAAGCGGGGCCGAGGGTGGCGACGATCTTGGTGGCGCGCATGGGCATGAAGGGTGTCTCCTGTCGGTGGATGGCCGGGCTTCACATGGCCCGGGTGTAATTTGGTTTCAATTATCTGTGAAAGCGGTTACATGGCCGCGACAGCTGCAACTCGTCACAGACGGTTGTTGCGCACGGGTGCCTGGCCGCTGTAGTCCAGCCGCACGAAAGACCCGTCCACCACCTCCAGATGCACGACGGTGCGCCGGAAGTTCCACTGGCGGTCGATGGTCAGCGACGAGGTGGAACCACGGCTTTTGGTGCTCATCTCCAGCCCGTAGCGCGAGCGCAGCGAGGTGGTCAGGCGCTGGGCCAGCGCGCGGGCCTCGTCGGCCGAGCCGGCATTGGCCAGCAGCGTGATGCGCTGCAACTGGTCGGCCTTGAACACAAACGACACCTTGAACGGCGCCCCGGCGAGCTCGAAGGCGGGGATCTCCAGCTGCACACCGTCGCTGTTCGATGCGGGGGCTGTGGCGGGCGCCTGTGCCTCGGGCACCCGCGCGCGCACCTCGGCCGGCGTGGCGCCCACGGGCACTCCTTGCCAGAGCGCTTGTGCCGATGCGCCTGCGGTGAACAGCAGGCAGGAGAGACAGAGCAGAAGTTTTTTCATATGTGCCATGAGACACCGCGCGGGCGGCAAAGTTGTCTGGCGAGTAGACCAAAGATCACAAGGCCCTCGCCGATCCCAAAAAGTTGCGTTTTTCGATACCCGGCTGCATGTCTGGATCTACCAGGTCAGGATTTTGCGACTCTTCGACGGGAGTCGTCCCACCATCGCGCCACCTTCAACAACCGCAAAGGTTTTTCATGGCTTCGAACCGATCCCCCCTCATCGTGATGCGCGACACCCGCGCCTGGCAGTTCCAGGTCTGGGCCTCGTTCGGCGTGGCGGTTTTCCTGTGCGCCACGGGCCTCGCCTACCTGCCGGGTCAGGCGCTGGACCGGGCCTTCATGGTGATGGGCTATGTGTTCTGTCTGTCCACCGTGTTCTTGCTGTCCAAGGCCGTGCGCGATGGCCACCAGGCCACGCTCTCCGGTGTGCCCGAGACGCCGATGTGGCGCCTGGTGGTGTGGGGCGGTTTTGCCGTGGCCATGGGGCTGACCGGCTGGGGCCTGCTGCGCATGGAGATCAACGACACCTACCGCGCCTACCTCGGTGTGAGCTGGCTCTACCTGGTGACTTCGGCCTTCACGCTGGCCAAGACGTTGCGCGACCGGCACGAGGCCGACCTGAGCGAAGCCCGCGTGCGCGGCGAGATGGCGGGCCGCCAGCAAGTGCTGAACGAACGCGCTGCCGAATGAATTCCCATCCATATTCTTCAAGGAGCTTGAACATGAACACGATGCGTTTTTCATGGCGCGCACTGAGCGCCGCCCTGGCGATGGCTGCGGCGTTGGCGACCGGTCCGGCCCGCGCGCAGAGCGAAGCCTCGGTGGCCCTGTCGGCCTTGCCGGTGGCCTCGGTGGTGGGGGCTGCATCGGTGGGGGCGGCGGCGGTGAGCGTGGTGCCGGTGGCCTTCTCGGTGGCCGGGGCTGCGCTGGTGGTCAAAGCGGTGGAGGTCACCGCCAGCGGCACGGTCTATGTGCTGGAGCGGGTGTCGGACGGCGCGCGCGCCAGCGTGGAGGTCTCGGGCCGCGCGGCCTCGGCCGTGTCGGTGGGCGTGGGCACGGCGGTGGTGGTCAGCGTGATCGGCACCGGCGTGCTGCTCTAGGCCGCCGGGGAGGTGCTGGCCTTCATTCCGAACGAGCTGGGCCGTGCGCTGTTGCACAACGAACGCATCACGCACTGAGGAGCCGGTCATGACGCAAGCCACTGTCTGGCGATGGTTCGCCAGTTTCGCCACCGCCTGCGCACTGCTGACCGCACCCGCCGCCCACGCCGGCCGCTCCTGCGACGCCCGACCGCTCACCGCCCGCAGCATCGAGCAGGGCATGGACCTCGCGCTGCGCACCTCGCAGGCGCTGGACGCCGAACACGCCCGCAGCGGAGCGCGCGTGGTGGTGCTGGCCCGCGCCGGGCAAGACCTGAGCAAGTACCAGCTGCGTTACTCCCATCTGGGCTGGGCCTACAAAACGCCCGAAGGCCCGTGGCGCGTGCTGCACAAGCTCAACCGCTGCGGCTCGGCCGAAGGCGCGCTCTACCGCCAAGGTCTGGGCGAGTTTTTTCTCGACGACCTCTGGCGCTTCGAGGCCGCGTGGATGGTGCCCGCGCCCGCGCTGCAGGCCCCCCTGCACGCCGTGCTCACCGACCCGGCCCGCAGCACCGCGCTGCACACCCGGGCCTACAACATGCTGAGCTACCCGTGGGCGACGCGTTACCAGCAGTCCAACCAGTGGGCGCTGGAGACCCTGGCCTCGGCCGCCGAGCCGGGCGTGCGCAGCCGCGAGCAGGCCCAGGCCTGGCTGCGCTTCAAGGGCTACCAGGCGACCACACTGCAGCTGGGCGCGCTCACGCGGCTCGGCGCGCGCGTGAGCTCTGCCCACATCGCGTTCGACGACCACCCCAATGACAAGCGGTTTGCCGACCGCATCGAGACGGTGACGGTGGACTCGGCGTTCGGGTGGCTGGAGCGGGCGGGCCTGGCGGGGCCGGTTCAGCGGTTGTCACCCTGAGTGTGCCGGCGGCGCGCACAATGACGCCCATGTCTCCCACCGATGCCGCTCCGCAGGGAGACAACACCTACCGCCTGCTGTTCGACGCCCATCCCCAGCCGATGTGGGTGTTCGACCAGGCCAGCAAACGTCTGCTGGCCGTCAACGCAGCGGCCATCGCGCGCTACGGCTACGCGCGCGACGAATTCCTGCGGCTCACCGTTCTGGACATCCGCCGCTCACCGCAGGGCCAGCGCCTCACCGCCGAGCAGATCGACAGCGATCCTGTGGGCGCCGACGGCTTACGGTTGACCCGGCGCTGGCAGCACGCCTCGAAAGACGGGCGCCTGATCGATGTGGATGTGACCTCCAGCGATCTGGACTGGGAAGGTCGGCCGGCGCGCCTCGTGGTGGTCAACGAGGTGACCGCGCAGATCCTGCTGGAGCAGCAGGCCGAACGTGCCCGCACCGAATCGCGGGCTGCGCGCGAATTGCTGGACCATGTGATCGATCGGGTGGGCGACGCGATCTTCGCGCTCGACAAGGACATGCGTTTTACCTACCTCAATGTGCCTGCCTTGCGGCTGCTCCAGCGCGATCGGGTCGAACAACTGATCGGTCGATACATCTGGGACGAGTACGAGCTGGAACACGCGGAAGTCTTTCACCGCGCGTACGACAGGGCATTGCGGACCCAGCAGGCGGAAGTCTTCGAGGCGTTCTACGCGCCCTGGGAAAAGTGGTTTGAAGGACGCGTCTTTCCCTCACCCGAGGGGATTTCGATCTTCTGCAACGACATCACCGAACGCAAGCTGTTCGAGCGCCTGCTGCTCGACCGCGAGCGCGACTTCCGCCTGCTGGTCGAACACATGCCGGCGATGGTCTACCGCGCGTCTGTGGAGCCTCCTTACGCCGCGCTCTACGTCAGCCCATCCATCCACATCCTGGGTTACACCGCTCACGAATGGATGGCCGACCCGTTGTCGTGGACCAAGGCCTTGCACCCCGACGACTGCGCGCGCGGTGGCCGCGCTGTCCGAGCCTTACGTCGACGGTGAAGATCATCAGATTCAATACCGGCTGCGCGATGCGCAAGGCCAATGGCGCCATTTCCGCGATCGTTCGCGGCGCATCGATCCCGGCGATGGCAGGCCCGCCTTTGTGCAGGGCATTGCGCTGGACGTGACCGATCTGGTGGAAAGCGAACAGGCCTTGCGCGACAGCGAGGCCAGCCTGCGGCGCAGCGAACAACGTTTCAGGTTGGCAGCGGCCGGTGGGCAGGTGTGGGACTGGGACCTCTTGCGCGACCTGCTGAGTTTCAGCGACGATTTCTGGCGGCAACTCGGTTATGAACCCATGGCCGTCGCGGGATACCGCAGCCGCCTGGGCGCCATGACCCATCCCGACGATTTGGTGCGCCACCGCGAGGCCATGCGCCGGCACCTCAAAGACCGCGCGCCCTTCGATCTGGAGGTCCGCGTCAGCGACGCGCAGGGTGAGTGGCGCTGGATGCACATTCAAGGTCAGGCCGAGTGGAACGACGACGGGCGCGCGGTCTTCATGGCCGGCACCACGGTCGACATCACCCCACGCAAGAAGGCCGAGGCGGCCCTGCGCGAATCCGAGGCCTACCGGCGCAGCCTGTTCGAGCAGCTGGCCGACGGCGTGCTGCTGATCGATACCAACAACCGGGTCCTGGAGGCCAATTCCCAGGCCCTGCGCATGCTGGGGCACGAGGGCGAGCGCCTGGTCGATGTGTCGCTGCAGTCCCTGCTGGCGGATGAGCGGGCCGCGCCTTCGCACGACACCTTGCTGGAGACGGCCGACGGTCCCGGCCCGCTGGTGGAGTGGACCATCGTGCGCCGCGACGGCAGCCGATTGCCGGTGGAGGTGCGCACCCGGGCCCTCGACCCGCAGCGCTACATCGCGGTGCTGCGTGACGTGGCCGACCGGCATGCCGCACAAAGTGCGCTCATCCGCTACCAGCTCGAACTCTCCGAGCTCACCCAGCGCCTGCTGACACAAGAGAAGAACACCACCCGACGCGTGGCGCAGGCCCTGCACGACAACCTGGGCCAGTCGCTGGCCGTGGCGCGCCTGAACCTGGACGCCGTGGTGGCCACCGCGGGCGACAGCCTGCCGCCCGAGATTGCCGATCTGTGCCGCAAGCTGGCCCGGATGCTGGCGCAAGCGGTGCTGGACGTGCGCGAGGTGCTGGCCGACCTGCGCCCGCCGTTGCTGGAGGAGCAGGGCCTGGCCGCGGCGCTGGACAACGAGATCCGCACCACCTTGCTGGCGGTGGGCTCCGACGTGTTGCTCGAGGTGGCCGATGGTTTGCAGCGACAGCGCTGGCCCGCCGACGTGGAGTACAGCGCCTTCATGGTGGCGCGCGAGGCGATCGCCAATGCCCGGTTGCATGCGCAGTCGTCGCTGATCCGGGTGTTGCTCGAAGGCGATGTGAACACGCTGCAACTGGACGTGATCGACGACGGCGTGGGCATCCCGCAGGACATGCAGCTCGGCCGGCCCGGTCACCTGGGCGTGGTGGGCATGCGCGAGCGTTCGATCTCGATCGGCGCGCGATTCTCCGTCACCGGCGAAACCACCGGCGGCACCCGCGTCACCCTGCACTGGGAGGCACCCCGGTCATGAGCGATCTGTACCTGCTGGACGACCACACCCTCTTGCGCGACGGCTTGCGCGCCGTGTTGCAGGCGGCCGGGCACCGGGTGGTGGGCGAGTCGGCCGACCCCACGCAGGCGCTGGCCGACCTGCGCGATCTCGGACCCGTGACGGTGCTGCTCGATCTGCACCTGGGGGTGCGCTCGGGCTTTGAGCTGCTGACCGAGCTGCAACGCCGCGCACTGGAGGTGCGCACCATCGTGCTCACCATGTCCAACCAGCCGCGCCATGTGGCCGAGGCGCTGCGGCTGGGCGCGGCGGGTTATGTGCTCAAGGGCGCACCCGCCTCCGAGCTGCTGGCCGCCCTCGATGCGGTGGGCAAGGGGCAGCGTTACCTGGGCACCGAGGTGGCCGAACTCGCGGTGCAGGGGCTCACCGCGCCGGGCGACGCCGCGCTGGACACGCTGTCGGTGCGGGAGCGGCAGATCGTGGTGATGGTGGTGCAGGGCCAGTCGAGCACCGAGATCGGCCGGGCGCTGCACCTCTCGCCCAAGACGGTGGACTCCTACCGCAGCCGATTCATGGCCAAACTGGCCACGCCCGACGTGCCTGCGCTCGTGCGCTTTGCCATCCGCAACGGCCTGATCGACGCCGACGGCGCGTGAAATTCGTGGTGTTCGTGCCACGCGGTTTGTGTGGTGTCGCACACCCGCGTGGGGCATCACGGACAACCCACACATCCGATCGAGAACTCCCCACAGACGCCGGCAGAACCGATTCTTAAAGTCGGCTCACGGTTGCTGAATCGTGGCCCGCCGGGCCCGGGCATCCGCCAGCGAGACGTCCGTGTCCCCTTCCAGCCTTGCCGGTCGCCCGAACGCAGCGGGGTCTCTCGATGTCCCCTGTCGGGTGCTGTTGGTGGTGGACAACCCGCAGCGCCTGGCGCTGCTGCAGCGGTGCGTGCAGAACAACCTGCCGGGTTGCGTCATCGAGACCGTCGACTCCTACTACGACGCCATGGCGCGCGCCACCCGCATGCAGGCCCACCTGCTGGTGCTCGACCTGTCGCTCGACAGCGTGCTGGTGCCCGCGCTCAAACGTTTTCTCGCGCGCGCCGCACCCCAGGCGCTGGTGCACGTGTTTGACGACTCGCAGGACAGCGCCCCCGGCGCCGGCACCGGCTGCAACCGCCCGTCCATCGTTCAACTCAAGCAGGCCTTCGCATCCCTGGCCGGCACAAACGCCCAACCCGACTGAGACCCCGCCATGCAATCCGCACCGCCCACCCCCGACGAATCCCAGCGGCTGGACACGCTGAGCGCGCTCGGCGTGCTCGACACGCCCGCCGATCCCGTGCTCGACGGCCTGGTGCGCACCGCTGCCCAGCTGCTCGGGTGTCCGATTTCATTGGTCAGCCTGGTCGACGAACACCGCCAGTGGTTCAAGGCGCGCCATGGGCTGGACGCCGAGCAGACCCCGCGCGAGCTCGCGTTTTGCGCCCACGCCATCCTGCAGTCCGAACTGTTCGAGGTGCCCGATGCCCGGCTGGACGCCCGCTTTGCCGACAACCCGCTGGTGACCGGTGCGCCGAATGTGGTCTTTTATGCCGGCGTGCCGCTGACGGTGGAGGGTCACAACATGGGCACGCTGTGCGCCATCGACCACCAGCCGCACCAGCTCACCGACGACCAGCGCCGTGTGCTCAAGGACCTGGCGCGGGTGGCCGAACACTGGCTGCGCACCCAGCAGGTGAACCAGCAGTTGCAACGCGCCGACGGCGAGCGTCGCAAATTGTTCGACCAGATCGGCGACGGCATCCTGCTGCTGGACCGCAACCAGCAGGTGGTCGAGGTCAACCGCGCAACCGCGCGCATGCTGGGCCGCAGCGCGGAGGAACTGCGCCACATGCGGCTGCACGACCTGCTGCCCGCCAGCGAACACGCGCGGCTCACGCGCGCCGCGCTCAAGGTCCTCAAGGGCGACGAGCGCCTGGGCGACTGGCGCGTGGTGCGGCGCGACGGCAGCAGCTTCATGGCCGAGATGAGCACCCGCGTGGTCGACCAGTGCTTTGTGGTCGTCATGCGCGACATCACCGAGCGCCACGCGCAAGAGCAGGAGGTCCGGCTGCTCTCGATGGCGGTGGAGCAAAGTGTGCAGAGCATCGTGATCACCGATCTGGAAGGCAACATTGAATACGCCAACGCCGCCACCCTCTCCAGCTCGGGCTACACACTGCAGGAGCTGCTGGGGCGCAACCCGCGCCTGCTGCAGTCGGGCAAGACACCGCGCGAGACCTACGAGCACATGTGGGATCAGCTGCTGGCCGGCAAGCCGTGGCGCGGCCACCTGTTCAACCGCCGCAAGGACGGGGTGGACTATGTCGAAGACGCGACCATCACCCCGATCCGCGACGCCCAGGGCCGGGTGACCCAGTACATGGCGCTGATGCTGGACGTGACCGAAAAACGGCGCCTGATGGACGAGCTGGAGCAGCACCAGCACCACCTGGAGGACCTGGTGGAGCAGCGCACCGAGGCTCTGGTGGCGGCGCGTCGCGCGGCCGAGGCCGCCAGCGAAGCCAAAAGCGCGTTTCTCGCCACCATGAGCCACGAAATCCGCACGCCCATGAACGGCGTGGTGGGCAGCCTGGATTTGCTGCAACGCTCCACACTCTCGCCCTACCAGCGCGACCTGGCCGACACCGTGAGCGAATCGGCGCAGGCCCTGCTGACCATCATCGACGACATCCTGGACTTCTCCAAGATCGAGGCAGGCCAGCTCCAGCTGGAGAGCGCGCCGGTCGCCCTGGTGCGCCTCACCGACAGTGTGTGCGACGCCCTGCGTCCCACGGCCGCTTCACAAGGGGTCGAACTGCAGGTCGATGTGGCCGAGGGTGTGCCGGACTGGATCCTGAGCGACGCCGTGCGGTTGCGCCAGATCCTCAACAACCTGCTGGGCAACGCCATCAAGTTCTCGGCCGGCCTTGGCCGCGCCGGCCGGGTGGATCTGCTGGTGCAGCGGTGCGGACCCGACCTGCCCGGGCACCTGCAGTTGAGCGTGGTCGACAACGGCATCGGCATGGCGCCCGAAGCTTTGCAGCGCATTTTCAAACCCTTTGTGCAGGCCGAGAGCGCGACCACGCGCCGCTTTGGCGGCACCGGCCTGGGCCTGTCGATCTGCAAGCGCCTCACCGGCTTGATGGGCGGTTGGGTGGAGGTGCAGAGCGTGCCGGACCAAGGCTCCACCTTCACCGTGACCTTGCCTTTCGACGCCACGCCGGCACCCCGCCACGTGGTGGATGACAGTCCGGTCCTGGTCACGCAGACCGGGCCGCATTTCGCCCCCTCCGGTGGGCCGCTGGTGCTGGTGGCCGAGGACAACGCCATCAACCAGAAGGTGATCGGCCACCAGCTCGCGCTGCTGGGCGTGGCGGTGGAGATGGTCAGCGACGGGCTGGAGGCGTTGGCGCTGTGGCGCGCCGGGCAGGCCACGCACCGCCACGCCCTGCTGCTCACCGACCTGCACATGCCGGGCATCGACGGCTACACGCTGGCCGCCACCATCCGCACACACGAGACCGGTGACTCGCGCATGCCCATCGTGGCCTTGTCGGCCAATGCGCTGAGCGGCGAGATCGACCGCTGCCGCGCCGCCGGCATGGACGACTACCTCAGCAAACCGGTGCAGACCGACCAGTTGGGTGAAATGCTCAGGCGCTGGCTGCCCACGGACGACGTGCAGACCACGACGGCGTTCGAGCCGGTGGACTGCGAGGAGGTCGACGTGTTTGAAGTCGAGGTTGGGCTCGACGCGTACGACGACCAGGCGCTGGAACGCCTGGTGGGCGACGACCCCGAACTGCTGGCGGATTTTCGTCGGCGTTTCCTGTTGTCCGCGCTCAACACCATGGACGAGATGCGCCGTGCGGCCAACCGCGCCGACCTGGGTGCGCTGGGCGATCTGGCGCACCGCCTCAAGTCGTCCTGCCGGGTGATTGGCGCGATGTCGCTGGCGGCTTGCTGCGAGCGCATCGAGCGTGCCGACCCCGGTTGCAGCACCACCGAGATGCACGGCCTCGTGGCCCGCATGGAAGACGCGCTGGCCCATGTGATGACACGTTTGTCCGGTCATGAGGGCATGCATCCCTCAGGCGCTGCCCACTGAACGAGCCACCATGAACCACAAAGAAGCCCGCATCCTCGTCGTCGGGGACAACGCGGTGGACGCCGAGCAGGTCTGCAGCATGCTGCGCGACCGCTACCCCCACGTGGAGGCCACCACCGATGCGATGAAGTCGGACGCGGTGTTCGACCGCGTCAAGCCGCAGGTGCTGGTGCTGGCTTTCAAGTCGGTGGAAGCCTGCGAACGCTTTTACCTCGGCCTGTACCGGCGCAGTGAAGTGATCCAGTCGCTGTTGCATCGCACGCTGTTGTTGTGCGACAAGGAAAACGTGCGCCGCGCCTTCGACCTGTGCCTGCAGGAGGTGTTTGACGACTACGTGTTGTTCTGGCCGCTGGTGCATGACGCCAAGCGCCTGGCGATGTCGGTGCACCTGGCGCTGGGTGCGCTCGACCAGGAGCTGGCGCTGGCGCCGCTCTCCGAGCTCGCCACACTCGCGCGCCGCGCGGAAACACTCGAAGAACAGCTGGCCCAGCAGGTGCGGTTGGGGCGGGTGCACGCGCAGAACGCCCAGAACACCGCGCGCCAGGCCCAGGCCTCGGTCAGCCGCGCCATGGGCGGCTTGTCCGAGCGCATCCTGGCGACCGGCCTGGACGACGCCTTGACGGTGCGCGATGCCACGCGCGTGGAACAAGCCTTCGGCAAACTGCAGCGCGAGGCGCTGATTCCCACGCTGGAAGAGGTGGTGCAGGCGGCGCAACCCATGCGCGACTGGGTCGACACCATCACGGCAGAGCTGGCCCAACCGCTGCAGGCCGCGCGCGATCTGATGCAACACGCCAAGGTGAGCCGCCCGCTGCTGCTGGTGGTGGACGACGACGAGTTCATGCGGCGCCTGCTCACGCAGTTGCTCACCGCCGCGCGCTACGACGTGCACGCGGTGGGCACCGCAAACGACGCGCAGCAGTTCCTCATGTTCAACCGCCCCGGGTTGATCCTGATGGACCTCAAGCTTCCCGACTCGGACGGCATCGCGCTCACGCGCGAACTCAAGGGCACCGCGTTGGCGCAGGACATTCCCGTGATCATGCTGACCGGGCAGACCGAGAAGCAGGTGATCGTGGACAGCCGCAAGGCCGGGGCGGTGGACTTTGTGGCCAAACCCTTCAACCGCGACCTGCTGCTCAAGAAGGTGGCCCAGCACCTGGGCCACTGAAGCCGCTTCAGGGACGGCGGGCTTCCTCTCGCCACAAGGGTCGCAGCGCCCACAGCCCCAGCGCCGGGCCGATCGCCAGCCAGGGCAGCAGGGCACCCAGCGCCACCGTCTCGGCCAGCGAGACAAACAGCAGGATGCTCACGATGGAGATTGCAAAGCCGATGCTGTTGGTGAGGGTGAGCACGCTGCCCACGGCCTGCGGCGGCGCGTTGCGTGCGGTGAGGGTGGAGAACTGCGGCGAGTCGCCCGACACCGTGATGCCCCAGAGCACCAGCCAGGCGTAGAACAGCGCGTCGCCCGCATCGATCATCCAGAAGGCCGTCAGGCAACACAGTCCACTGATGGCCAGCTGCGTGCCCGCCACGCGTGCGCTGCCCCAGCGCTGCGCCACCCAGCCGCCGCCCGCGCAGCCGATCACGCCGGCCCCGAGCACGCAGAACGCGGTCCACGACAGCGCCGTGCCTTGCAGCCGCGTGGCCAGCACCAGCGGCACCATCACCCACATGGTGTAGAGCTCCCACATGTGGCCAAAGTAACCGAGCACCGAGCTGCGCACACGCGAATCGGTCCACAGCGTGGCCAGCGCGCGCCACTGCAGCACCGTGACGCGGGCTTGCGCGTGGGGCGGATCGGTGGTGCCGAAGAACAGCAGCAGGCCACCGGCGGCAGCCAGTGCGGCCACGCCGAGCATGAGCGTGGGCCAGGGCAGGGCGCCGCTGAGTGCGCGCAGCGCATGCGCGCTGGCCGAACCCAGCACCAGCGCGCCGATCAGCAGACCAAGCGCTGCACCCAGACCGCGCGTGTACCACTGCGCCGCGATCTTCATGCCGACCGGGTAGATGCCCGCGAGGAAGAAGCCGGTGGCAAACCGCCAGCCCAGCAGCGCCGTGTAGTCACGCACCATCCACCACGCGCCCACCGTGCAGGCCGCACCAGCGAGCGCACACACCAGGAACACGCGGCGTGGTGCAAAACGGTCGGCAATGGCCAGCAGCGCAAACACCAGCGTGCCCAGGATGAAGCCGAACTGCAGCGACGAGGTGAGCGTGCCCACCGCGCTGGTGGGCCAGCCCAGTTCACGCTGCAGGTCGGGCATGACCGCGTTGACCGCGAACCACAGCGAGGTGCCCAGGAACTGGGCGAGCACCAGGATGGGCAGGATGTGGCGGGGGACGTGGGACTGCGACATGGCTGCAGCTTAGACGCGCTGGCCGCGATCGGCTGGCACCCGCGCGTCAGTCAGACCCCGCGCGCCCGGTCCGCCTTGAACTGCGCTCGGAAGGCGCCGAACGTGCCCGCGTCCAGCGCCTCGCGCACCTCGCGCATGAGGTTCAGGTAGTAGTGCAGGTTGTGGATGGTGGCCAGCATGGGACCCAGCATCTCGCCGCAGCGGTCCAGGTGGTGCAGGTAGGCGCGGCTGAAACCGTCGCGTCCGCCCTGATCCCAGCTCACGCCGCTCTTGCCGGCGCAGGCGTGGCAGGTGCAGGTGGTGTCCAGCGGCTGGTGGTCGGTCTTGTGGCGCGCGTTGCGGATCTTCAGGTCGCCGAAACGGGTGAACAGCGTGCCGTTGCGCGCGTTGCGCGTGGGCATGACGCAGTCGAACATGTCCACGCCGTCGGCCACGCCCTGCACCAGGTCTTCGGGTGTGCCCACGCCCATGAGGTAACGCGGCTTGTGCGCCGGCAGGCGGTGCGGCGTGTGCGCCATGATCTGCAGCATCTGCTCTTTCGGCTCGCCCACGCTCACGCCGCCGATGGCGTAGCCGGGGAAGTCCATGTCGACGAGTGCGTCCAGCGACTCCTGGCGCAGGTGCTCGAACATGCCGCCCTGCACGATGCCGAACAGCGCGTTGGGGTTCTCCAGCCGCGCGAATTCGTCCTGCGACCGCCTGGCCCACCGCAGGCTCATCTCCATGCTCTTGCGCGCCTCCGCCTCGGTGGTCAGGTGGCCGTTGGTCTCGTACGGCGTGCACTCGTCGAGCTGCATCACGATGTCGCTGTTCAGCCCGGTCTGGATGTCCATGCTGACCTCCGGCGACATGAAGAGCTTGTCGCCGTTGACCGGGCTGGCGAAGGTCACGCCTTCTTCGGTGATCTTGCGCATGGCGCCGAGCGACCAGACCTGGAAACCGCCCGAGTCGGTGAGGATGGGCTTGTGCCACTGCTCGAAGCCGTGCAGGCCGCCGAAACTGTTCATCACCTCGCGGCCCGGGCGCATCCAGAGGTGAAAGGTGTTGCCCAGGATGATCTGTGCGCCCATGTCGTGCAGGCTCTGCGGCATCACGCCCTTGACGGTGCCGTAGGTGCCCACCGGCATGAAGATGGGCGTCTGCACCACGCCGTGGTTGAGCGTGAGCTGCGCGCGGCGCGCGTGGCTGGTGGGGTCGGTCTTGAGGACTTCAAACTGCAGCATCGGGGTTCCTTGAAAGCAGCATGGCGTCGCCATAGCTGAAGAAGCGGTAGCGGTGTTCGATGGCGTGGGCATACAGCGCGCGAATGTGATCGAAACCGGCGAAGGCGCTGACCAGCATCATCAGCGTGGACTGGGGCAGGTGGAAGTTGGTGACCATCAGGTCGACCACCTGGAACCCGAAACCTGGCGTGATGAAGATGTTGGTGTCGCCCTCGGTCTCACCCGAGCGTGCCCAGCTCTCCAGCGTGCGCACGGTGGTGGTGCCCACCGCCACCACACGCCCGCCGCGCGCGCGGCAGTCGGCGATCGCTTGCAGGGTGGCCGGCGGAATCGCGTAGCGCTCGTGGTGCATCACGTGGTCTTCGATGCGCCCGGCCTTCATGGGCGCAAAGGTGCCCGCGCCCACGTGCAGCGTGACGCTGGCGCGGCGCACGCCGCGCGCGTCGAGCGCGGCCAGCACGGTCTCGTCGAAATGCAGCGCGGCCGTGGGCGCCGCCACGGCGCCAGGCACGCGCGCGAACACGGTCTGGTAGCGGCGTTCGTCGTCGGCTTCGTCGGTGTGGGTGATGTAGGGCGGCAGCGGCACATGGCCATGGCGCGCCATCAGCTCGTAGGGCGTTTCACCGGCAGGGCCGTGCAGGCGGAAGCGGAACAGCTGACCCTGTTCGTCGGGCCAGCGGCCGATGAAAACGGCGTCAAACCCGCCACGGCCCAGGCCTCCGGCCATGTGCAGCCGGCCGCCGAGCTGCGGTTTTTTGCTCACGCGCAGGTGGGCCACCACCTCGTGGACGGTGCCGTCGCTGGCCTCCAGGGGCAGCAGCACGCGCTCGATCAGCATTTCGAGCTGGCCGCCGCTGGCCTTCTGGCCGAAGAGGCGGGCCTTCATCACCTGGGTGTCGTTGAACACCAGCAGGTCACCGTCCTTCAACAGGCCGGGCAGTTCGCGAAAGATGCGGTCTACCGGCGCGGAGCCCGTGCCGTCGAGCAGGCGCGAAGCGCTGCGCTCGGGCGCGGGGTGTTGGGCGATCAGCTCGGGGGGGAGGCGGAAATCAAAGTCGGCGACCGTGAGGGTGCGCGCAGAGGAGGCAGATGAAGGCATGCAGCTTGAGGGCCGGACAGGCCCGTTCCAAGTGAAGAAACAAAGGCCGTGATTGTCTCAGTTCTGCGCGGTCGATCCAGATTCAGCGAGGGCGGTGCATCTGGAACAGCTGTTCAGGGCCGATCGTGAAGTAGTCGGCCGGGCCGCCGCCGCGCAGGATGTGCCCGGCGTTCGCTGTGTCGTACACACCCGCCTTCAGCAGCTGCCGTGCAATGTGCACGCCCACCACCTCACCCAGCACCAGCCAGCTGTCGATGGGCGCACCGGCTGCCGAAGTCAGCCGCACGATCTGCGACAACCGGCATTCGAAGCTCACGGGGCTCTCTTGCACCCGAGGGACGGACACCACACGCGAAGCCACCGGCGTGAGCCCGGCCAGCGCGAATTCGTCCACCTCGGGCGGGACGTGGGCGCAGGTCTGGTTCATCTGTTCGGCCAGCGGGCGTGTCACCAGGTTCCACACGAACTCGCCGGTCGCCTCCACATTGCGCACCGAATCCTTGTGCCCGATGCTGCAGAAGCCCACGATGGGTGGCACGTAGTTGAAGGCGTTGAAGAAGCTGTAGGGCGCCAGGTTGAGCACGCCGTCGCTGGCGCGGGTGGAGACCCAGCCGATGGGGCGCGGCCCGACGATGGCGTTGAACGGGTCGTGCGGCAGGCCGTGGCCTTGCGACGGTTCGTAAAAGTGTGAGGCGTCCATGGGGTGAGGAGTTGACGTGACGCACCATGCTAGGCGAGGGCCACGGGGCGCGCTCGTGCGAGGGCATTGGTGACCGTGTGTGGCCGGGCACAATGCGCGCATGCCCGCCCAAGCCGAAGGCAAAGCAGCCGCGCCCGCGCTGTCCGCCCCCCAGAAAGCCCTGCACAAACTCGGGCTCGTGCGCGACATCGATCTGGCGCTGCACCTGCCGCTGCGCTACGAGGACGAAACCCGCATCGTCACGCTGCGTGAGGCCCGCGACGGGCAACTGGCGCAGATCGAAGGCACGGTGACGAACAGCGAGATCACGCAGCGCCCGCGCCGCCAGCTGCTGGTGACGCTGGACGACGGCACCGACACCTGCACCCTGCGCTTCTTCACCTTCTACCCCGCGCATCAGAAGACGCTGGCCGTGGGGCAACGGGTGCGCGTGCGCGGCGAACTGCGCGGCGGTTTCCTGGGCTGGACCATGGTGCATCCGGCGTTTCATGCCGCGGGGGGTGAATTGCCCGACGCGCTCACGCCGGTGTACCCCACCAGCGCGCAGCTGCCGCAGGCGTATCTGCGCAAGGTGGTGGCCAGCGGGCTGCGGCGCGCCGACCTGGGCGAAAACCTGCCGCCGGCCCTGCTGGGTGGCCTGAACGCCGTGGTGCGCGGCACCTGGACGCTGCGCGACGCGCTGCAGTTTCTGCACCACCCGGGCGCCGACGTGTCGCTGGACGCACTCGAAGACCGCAGCCACCCCGCTTGGCAGCGCCTGAAGGCCGAAGAACTGCTGGCGCAGCAGCTCTCGCAGTTCACTGCGCGGCAGGAGCGCGCGGCCCTGAGCGCGCCGGCCCTGCGCGTCCAGCCGGGTGGCCTGCACGAACAGCTGCTCGGCGTGTTGCCGTTTGCGCTCACCACGGCGCAGCGCCGCGTGGGTGAAGAGATCGCGCGCGACCTCATGCGCCAGCTACCGATGCACCGGTTGCTGCAGGGCGACGTGGGCTCGGGCAAGACGGTGGTGGCCGCGCTGGCCGCCGCCATTGCCATCGACGCAGGCTGGCAATGCGCGCTGATGGCGCCGACCGAGATCCTCGCCGAGCAGCATTTCGCCAAGCTCATCGGCTGGCTGGAACCGCTGCTCACGCCGCTGGGCAAACGCGTGGCCTGGCTCACCGGCAGCCAGAAAAAAAAGCAACGCGGCGAAATGCTCGCGCTGATCGCCAGCGGCGAGGCGGCGCTGGTGGTGGGCACACACGCCGTCATTCAGGATCAGGTGGTGTTCAAGAACCTGGCGCTCGCGATCATTGATGAACAGCACCGCTTTGGCGTGGCGCAGCGGCTGGCGCTGCGCAGCAAGATGGGATCGGGCATGACCGAGGGGGAGCCCCATTTGCTCATGATGACCGCGACCCCGATTCCGCGAACGCTCGCCATGAGCTACTACGCCGACCTCGACGTCTCCACCATCGACGAACTCCCGCCTGGGCGCACGCCCATCGTCACCAAGGTGGTGGCCGACAGCCGCCGCGCCGAGGTGATCGAGCGCATCCGGGGCCAGTTGGCGCAGGGGCGGCAGGTGTACTGGGTGTGCCCGCTGATCGAGGAGAGCGAGGCGCTGGACTTGTCCAACGCGACCGCCACGCACGCCGAGTTGAGTGAATCATTGCCCGGCGTGCTCGTGGGTCTGCTGCACTCGCGCATGCCGGTGGCCGAAAAGAAGGCGGTGATGTCGCTGTTCACTGGTGGGCAGATGGGCGTGCTGGTCTCCACCACCGTGATCGAGGTGGGGGTGGACGTGCCCAACGCCTCGCTGATGGTGATCGAGCACGCCGAGCGTTTTGGCCTGAGCCAGCTGCACCAGCTGCGTGGTCGCGTGGGTCGCGGCGCAGCGGCCTCGGCCTGCGTGCTGCTCTACACACCGCCCGACGGTGGTCGCCTGGGCGAGACCGCGCGCGAGCGCCTGAAGGCCATGGCGGAAACCAATGACGGGTTCGAGATCGCCCGGCGCGACCTGGAAATCCGGGGCCCGGGCGAGTTTCTGGGCGCGCGCCAGTCGGGCGCGCCGCTGCTGCGTTTTGCCGACCTCGCCACCGACACCCACCTGCTCGAATGGGCGCGCGAGGCCGCGCCGGTGATGCTGGCGGAGTACCCGCAGATGGCCGAAAAACACATCGCCCGCTGGTTGGGTGGCAAGGCGGAATTCCTCAAGGCGTGAAGTCGACCGGAGCGCGAGCCTCCATCAAGCACACGCCGTGGAACCGGCTTTGCCGGGCCACTGGCGTGGTCCCCAGGGGGGAAGACGCGAAGCGGCGCAGGGGGGCACAATAGCTTCATGACGCTGACCGAACTCAAATACATCGTGGCCGTGGCGCGGGAAAAGCACTTCGGCAAGGCGGCCGAGGCCTGCTTCGTTTCGCAGCCCACCTTGTCGGTGGCCATCAAGAAACTCGAAGACGAGCTGGAGCTCAAGATCTTCGAGCGCAACGCCAGCGAGATCAGCGTGACGCCGCTGGGCGAAGAAATCGTGCGCCAGGCGCAGACCGTGCTGGAGCAGGCCGCGGCCATCAAGGAAATCGCCAAACGCGGCAAGGACCCGCTGGCCGGCCCACTCAAGCTGGGCGTGATCTACACCATCGGCCCGTATCTGCTGCCCGACCTGGTGCGCCACGTGATCGACCGCACGCCGCAGATGCCGCTGATGCTGCAGGAGAACTTCACGGTCAAGCTGCTCGAACAACTGCGCCTGGGCGAGATCGACTGCGCCATCCTGGCCGAGCCGTTTCCCGACACCAACCTGGCGATTGCGGCGCTCTACGACGAGCCCTTTCTCGCCGCCGTGCCGCACACGCACCCGCTGGCCAAACAAGGCCACATCACGAACGAAGAGCTCAAGCGCGAGACCATGCTGCTGCTGGGCACGGGCCATTGTTTTCGCGACCACGTGCTGGAGGTCTGCCCCGAGTTCGCGCGTTTCTCCAACGACGCCGAAGGCATCCGCAAGAGCTTCGAGGGTTCGTCGCTGGAGACCATCAAACACATGGTGGCCGCCGGCATGGGCGTGACGCTGGTGCCGCGTTTGTCGGTGCCTTCGTCAGCGCTGGACGGCCACGCCTCGCCGGGGCAGGACTTTGGCGACTCGTCGTACGTGCGCTACCTGCCGTTCGAGGGCGAGGCGCCCACGCGGCGCGTCGTGCTGGCCTGGCGGCGCAGCTTCACGCGGTACGAGGCCATTGCCGAACTGCGCAACGCCATCTACGCCTGCGAACTTCCGGGCGTCAAACGCCTCTCTTGATTTTTTGTTTTTCAACCATCCCGAAGGAGTTATCCATGGCCAAAACCGCCAGCAAAGTCAGTGCGCCCAGCATCAACATCGGCATCAACGAGAAGGACCGCGCGGCGATTGCCAAAGGCCTGTCCAAGCTGCTGGCCGACACCTACACGCTGTACCTGACCACGCACAACTTCCACTGGAACGTGACCGGGCCGATGTTCACTTCGCTGCACACCCTGTTCATGACGCAGTACACCGAGCTGTGGACGGCAGTCGATCCGGTGGCCGAACGCATCCGTTCGCTGGGCCACGACGCCCCCGGCAGCTACGCCCAGTTCAGCAAGCTCAGCTCGGTGCCCGACGCACCGGCCACGCCGCCCAAGGCCATGGAGATGGTGCGCATCCTCGTGCAGGGCCACGAAGCGGTGGCGCGCACGGCGCGTGAGCTGTTTCCGGTGGTCGACAAGGCGGGCGACGAGCCCACGGCCGACCTGCTGACGCAGCGCCTCACGGTGCACGAGCAGACCGCGTGGATGCTGCGTTCGATTCTTGAGGACTGATCTGCCTGCCCATGGTCGCTGCAACGTCCCACGCGCCTTCGCGCCTGTCGCTGTACCTTGACCTGATCCGCTGGAGCCGCCCAGCCGGCTGGCTGCTGCTGCTGTGGCCTTCGTTGGCGGCGCTGTGGGTGGCCGCCGGCGGTTTCCCCGGCTGGCACCTGCTGGCCGTGTTCGTGCTCGGCACCATCCTCATGCGCAGCGCCGGTTGCTGCGTGAACGACGTGGCGGACCGCGAGTTCGACAAACACGTCAAGCGCACCGCGCAGCGCCCGGTGACCTCGGGCAAGGTCTCCACGCGCGAAGCCTTGGCCGTGGGCGCGGTGCTCGCGCTGGCGGCATTCGGGCTGGTGCTCACCACCAACACGCTCACGGTGCTCATGTCGTTCGCCGCGCTGGCCATCACGCTGGCCTATCCGTACGCCAAGCGATATGTGTCCATGCCGCAGGCCGTGCTGGGCGTGGCCTTCAGCTTCGGCGTGCCCATGGCGTTTGCGGCCGTGCAGTCGCAGGTGCCGCCGCTGGCCTGGGTGCTGTTGCTGGGCAACCTCTTCTGGGTGCTGGCCTACGACACCGAGTACGCCATGGTCGACCGCGACGACGACCTGCGCATCGGCATGAAGACCTCGGCGATCACGCTGGGTGTGTACGACGTGCCTTCGGTCACCGCGTTCTATCTCGTGTTCCTTGCGGTCTGGACGGCTGCGCTTTGGGCGGTCGTGAATCCCTGGGTGTGGGGCGCGATGCTGGTGGTGGCGCTGGCCCAGGTGGCGTGGCACTTCCAGCTCATCAAGGACCGCAGCCGCGACGGCTGCTTCAAGGCGTTCCGCCTCAACCACTGGTTGGGGTTCACCGTGTTTGTGGGCGTGGTGCTTGGCCTGGGTTGAGTGAGCTGCGGCCGTGAACAGATGGGCGGGCGTTTCAGCCTTGTGCCTTCGTTGGTCAGCAATGGCTAAAATGGCCAAACCACCAAGGAGCCCGCCATGCGAGTCACCGCCACCGAAGCCAAAAATCGATTTGGCAGCCTCTGCGCACAAGCCAAGCGCGAACCGGTTTTTGTTGAGAAGGCCGGCCACATCGACACCGTGATCCTCTCGGCTGAGCAGTACCTGGCCCTGCAGGCCAGCAGCGGCAAGAGCACACGCGCTGCGCGCAAAAAGGCGTTTGAATGCGAGTTCGGTGACTGGATTGAAGCCCAGAACGCCCGATTCGATGCGCTCGGCATTCCGGGTGAAGATCTCCGCCCTTGGTGAACCGCCAATGCCGCAGTACGACGTCTACGCCAATCCCAGCCGCAGCGCAGCCGACGGCATTCCCTACGTGGTCGTGATCCAGAGTGATCTGCTCGATGCCCTGGCCACGCGGCTGACCATGCCGCTCGCCGTGTTCAGTTCAGGGACCAAGGTGCCGACCACACTGTGTCCGGTCATCATGGTCAAAGGCAAGCGCCTGCACGCGCTGGCGCACTATGCCGCTCCCCTGCCCGCCAAAGAGTTGCGCCGACCGGTTGACAACGTGGCAGCGCAGGCCAGCGCCTTGGTGTCGGCCATGGACGCGGTGCTGTCGGGCATTTGATTTGCTCGGAGGACAGCTGCGGAGCAGAGCGCACCGCGTCCGAGAGCCGCGCGAGACTTACTTCCCGAACTCCCGCCCCAGCTCCTCGGCCCGTTTCTGCGCAGCGAACAGCGCCTCTTCAAACTTGGCTTTCACACCCGCCGATTCCATCGACGTCAAAGCCGCGTAGGTCGTGCCACCCTTGGAGGTCACGCGTTCGCGCAGCACCTGCGGCGGATCGTCGGAGCGTTGTGCCAGGGTCGACGCGCCGATGAAGGTGCCCACGGCGAGCTGGTAGGCCACGTCGGGCGGCAGGCCCATGCGGGCGCCGGCGTCGCGCATGGCTTCCAGGAAATAGAACACGTAGGCCGGGCCCGAGCCTGAGAGCGCGGTCACGGCGTCCAGTTGTTGTTCGGCGCTCACCCACACCAGCTCGCCGGTGGTCTTCACCACGGCTTCGACCAGCGCGCGGTCGGCAGCACTGGCGCCGTCGCGGGCGAACAGGCCGGTCATGCCCAGGCCGACCAGCGCCGGTGTGTTGGGCATGGCGCGCACGATGCGCTGCGTCTGCAACCAGCCGGCCATGCTCTCGCTGGTGATGCCGGCGGCCACGCTGAGGTGAAGCGCGTTGGCGAGGAAGGGCTGACTGGCGAGGGCGGCGTCCTTGAAGGTCTGCGGCTTCACGGCCCAGACCACGAGGCTTGAGGGGTTCAGATCCGCGCTGGCGGCGGCGAGAAGTGACACGCCGGGGAACTGCTGCGCGAGCTTGGTGCGCTGTTCGTCCCAGGGTTCGACGATCTGCAGGGCGCTGACGGGATGGCCCTGGCGGAGCAGGCCGCCGACGATGGCGCTGGCCATGTTGCCGCCGCCGATGAAGGTGATGGTGGGGTGGGTGGGGGTGTTCATTGCGCCATTGTCGCGCGCCGCCACCCGCCGCTTCAGGGCGCTACGGTCTGCCGCACCGCGTGTTCCCACTGCGCCATTTTTTCAGCCGCGCGTTCACGCGACAGCGTGGGGTGAAAGGTGCGCTCGGCGCGCCATTGTTTCGAGAGTTCGTCCAGCCCGGCGTAGAGGCCGGTGTGCAGCCCGGCGAGATAGGCAGCACCCAGCGCGGTGGTCTCGATGACCGCGGGCCGCACCACCGGGATGCCCAGCAGGTCGGCCTGGATCTGCATCAGCAGGTCGTTCACGCAGGCGCCGCCGTCCACCCGCAGTTCGCTCACCGGCACGCCGCCGGCGGCCACCGCGTCGCGGCTCATGGCGTCGAGCAGGGCCGCGCTCTGGAAGGCGATGCTCTCCAGCGCGGCGCGCGCGATGTGCGCGATGGTGGTGCCGCGTGTGAGGCCGGTGATGCTGCCGCGCGTGTCGGGCTGCCAGTAGGGCGCGCCCAGGCCGGTGAAAGCCGGGACCAGCACCACGCCGCCGGCGTCGGGCACGCTTTCGGCGAGCGACTGGACCTCACTGCTGGACTGGATGGCGCGCAGGCCATCGCGCAGCCACTGCACCACCGCACCGCCAATGAACACGCTGCCTTCGAGTGCGTACTGCTGGGGTCCCGGCGGTTGCGCCGTGGCGGTGGTGATCAGCCCGTTCTGGCTGACCTGGAAACGTTCGCCGGTGTGCATGAGCATGAAGCAGCCGGTGCCGTAGGTGTTCTTGGCCATGCCGGCGGTGAAGCAGGCCTGGCCGAACAGGGCGCTCTGCTGATCGCCCGCCACGCCGCCGATTTCCAGCGGCGCGCCCAGCCACTCGGCCTTCATTTCCCCGAAGTGCGCGCTCGACGGCAGCGCCTCGGGCATCAGGCTCTTGGGGATGTCGAGCAGGGCCAGCAGCTCGTCGTCCCACTCGCGGGTGTGCACGTTGAACAGCATGGTGCGCGAGGCGTTGCTCACGTCGGTCACATGCCGCGCGCCGCCGGTGAGCTGCCAGATCAGCCAGCTGTCGACCGTGCCGAAGGCGAGTTCACCGCGCTCGGCCTGCGCGCGTGCACCAGCCACGTTGTCCAGGATCCACTTGAGCTTGGTGCCGGAGAAGTAGGCGTCGATGCGCAGGCCGGTCTTCTGCAGCACGGTGTCGCTCGCGCCCCGTTCGCGCAGCTCGGCGCAGGTGGCCTCTGCCCGGCGGTCCTGCCAGACGATGGCGTTGTAGACCGGCTCGCCCGTTTTGCGGTTCCACACCACGGTGGTCTCGCGCTGGTTGGTGATGCCCACGGCATGGATCTTCCCGGCGCTCAGGCCGGCCTGTTTCAGGGCCTCGCGCGCGGTCTCCAGCTGGGTGGTCCAGAGGTCGCGCGGGTCGTGTTCGACCCAGCCCGGCTGCGGGTAGATCTGGCGAAATTCGCGCTGCGACATGGTCACGACGCGGCCTGCGTGGTCGAACACGATGCTGCGGGAGCTGGAGGTGCCCTGGTCCAGGGCGAGCAGGTAGGTCATGGGGTGGTCCGGAGGGGTCAGGCGATGGCTGTGTCGTGGTGGGTGGCGAAGTCCGCGAGAACGCACTCCACGTTGCCCTGGATCAGGAGGTCGCCAAACGGCGGCGGTGGCGGCTGGTCGGTGAACACCACGTCGATGTCGTCCAGCCGGGCGAGCTCAACCATCGCAGGCCGGTTGAACTTGCTGTGGTCGGCCGCGAGCCAGACCTCGCGCGATTGTTCGACGATGGCGCGCGCCACCTTCACCTCGCGGTAGTCGAAGTCGCGCAGCGAGCCGTCGGCTTCGATGCCGCTGATGCCGATCAGGCCGATGTCGACCTTGAACTGGCGCATGAAGTCCACCGTGGCTTCGCCCACGATGCCCTGGTCGGCGCCCCGCACCACGCCGCCGGCCACGATCACCTCGCAGTCGGGGTGGGTGCTCATGAGCGAGGCGATGTGCAGATTGTTGGTGATCACGCGCAGGCCGCGGTGGTGCTGCAGCTCGCGCGCCACCGCTTCGATGGTGGTGCCGATGTTCATGATCAGCGAACAACCGTTGGGCACGCGCCGCGCCACGGCGCGGGCGATGCGTGTCTTCGCGTCCGCCTGCATGGCCTGACGCTGGCGGTAGGCGATGTTCTCGGTGGTCGAACCCGGCAGGCGCACGCCGCCGTGAAAGCGCGAGAGATAGCCGGCCTCGGCCAGGCGCTGCACGTCGCGGCGCACCGTTTGCAGGGTGACGCCGAAGCGTTCGGCCAGCGCCTCGATGGTCTGCGGGCCGTGGGCGCGCACTTCGTCGAGCAGTTCGGTGTGGCGGGGGTTGAGGTTCATCGGAGGTGGCGGGAAGACGGGGCCACCCGAACATAACGGAAATCTTTTTGGCCTTGGTCAGGGTAAATACCGAATAAAAACGAACATAAACGAACAATAGAATCCTGCAAACGAAATGCCATCCGATCATGGATGTGCGGTTTTTCACGCTGGGAGTCGAATGCAGTTGTCTCTGGAACAGGTGGGCAAGACCGTTGGGCCTGCCGTGCACCTTTATCCCCAAAGCCTGAGCCTGGTGAGCGGTGCGGTCACCGTGCTGCTCGGCGCCACGCAAGCCGGCAAGACCAGCCTGATGCGTGTCATGGCCGGCCTGGACGTGGCCACCACCGGGCGTGTGCTGGTGGACGGCGTGGACGTGACGCGCATGTCGGTGCGCCAGCGCAACGTGGCCATGGTCTACCAGCAGTTCGTCAACTACCCCTCGATGACGGTGGCGCAGAACATCGCCTCGCCCATGCGCCTGCGCGGTGACCGCGACGTGGACCAGAAGGTGCGCGACATCGCCGCGCGGCTGCACATCGACATGTTCCTGGGCCGCCTGCCGGCGGAGCTCTCGGGCGGGCAGCAGCAGCGCGTGGCGCTGGCGCGTGCGCTGGCCAAACAGGCGCCACTGATGCTGTTCGACGAACCCCTGGTGAACCTGGACTACAAGCTGCGCGAAGAGCTGCGCGAGGAGCTCACCCAGCTCTTTGCCACGGGCGACTCCACCGTGGTCTACGCCACCACCGAGCCGGGCGAGGCGCTGCTGTTGGGCGGCTACACCGCGGTGATGGACGCGGGCGAGCTGCTGCAGTACGGCCCCACCGCCGAGGTGTTTCACCAGCCGCAAAGCATCCGCGTGGCGCGCGCCTTCAGCGACCCGCCGATGAACCTGATGGCCGCCGAGGCGGTGGCCGGTGGCGTGCGGGTGGAGGGCGGCGACATCTGGCCCGTGCCCTTGCCGTCCGACGCGCCGAAACGCCTCACGCTGGGCCTGCGCGCTGGTGGCTTGCGCGTGACGCAGCGGCCCGGTGATGTGGCCCTGCCCGGTCGCGTGGAGCTGGCCGAGATCGCCGGCTCCGACACCTTCGTGCACGTGCACACCGGCGTGGGTGAGCTGGTGGCCCAACTCACCGGGGTTCACGTGTGCCCGCTGGGCGAGCCGATCACGCTGTACCTGCAGCCCGACAGCCTGTTTGTCTTTGACGCCGGGGGCCCGCTGGTGCGGGCGCCGGCGCGGCCGGGGAGGGCGCACTGATGGCACGCATCGAACTCGACCTGGCGCACGCCTACAAACCGAACCCGACGAAGGACGAGGACTACGCGCTGCTGCCGTTGAAGATGACCTTCGAGGACGGCGGCGCCTACGCGCTGCTCGGCCCCTCGGGCTGCGGCAAGACGACCATGCTCAACATCATCTCGGGCCTGCTGGTGCCGTCACAAGGCACGGTGCAGTTCGACGGCCGCGACGTGACGCGCCAGAGCCCGCAGCAGCGCAACATCGCGCAGGTGTTCCAGTTCCCGGTGATCTACGACACCATGACGGTCGCGCAGAACCTGGCGTTTCCGCTGAAGAACCGCAAGGTGCCGGAGGCGGAAATCAAGGCGCAAGTGGGCCGTATTGCCGAGATGCTGGAGATGAGCCACCAGCTCGACATGCGCGCGGCGGGCCTGAGCGCCGACCAGAAGCAGAAGATCTCGCTCGGCCGTGGCCTCGTGCGCTCCGACGTGTCGGCCGTGCTGTTCGACGAGCCACTGACCGTGATCGATCCGCACCTCAAATGGCAGCTGCGGCGCAAGCTCAAGCAGATCCACCACGAGCTCAAGCTCACACTGATTTACGTGACGCACGACCAGGTGGAGGCACTCACCTTTGCCGACGAGGTGGTGGTGATGACGCGTGGGCGGGCGGTGCAGGTGGGCGCGGCGGAGGCGCTGTTCGAGCGACCGGAGCACACCTTCGTGGGCCACTTCATCGGCTCGCCGGGCATGAACTTTTTGCCGGCGTCCAGCGTTCGCGGCGGCCTCGTGGTGCTGGGTCAACCCTTCGCCCTCACCAACGGCCTGACCCTGCCCGAGGGCGCGCTCAAGCTCGGCATCCGCCCCGAGTACCTGGCCCTGGGCCAGGCCGGCGAGCCCAACACCTTGCCCGCCACGGTCACACGCGTGCAGGACATCGGCACCTACGTGATGGTGACCCTTGAGACCGGCGAACACCGGCTCAAGTGCCGCCTCGCGCCCGAGGCCGCTGCCCCGGCAGCGGGCGAGACCGTGCACCTGCGGGTGCTGGGTGAGCACACCTGCTTCTACCAGGACGAGGCACTCATCAAATGAGCAATACGACCAAACCCGTGAACCAGAAAGCCTGGTTCCTCGTGCTGCCCGTCATCGTCTGTGTGGCCTTCTCGGCCATCCTGCCGCTGATGACCGTGGTGAACTACTCGGTGCAGGACGTCTTGTCCCCCGACCGCCGCGTCTTCGTGGGCACCGAATGGTTTGCTGCCGTGATGCGCGACGAAGAACTGCACCTGGCGCTGTGGCGACAGATCCAGTTTTCGCTCGCAGTGCTGCTGGTGGAAATTCCCTTGGGCATCGCGCTGGCGCTGTCCATGCCGGCGCAGGGCTGGAAATCATCGGCGGTGCTGGTGCTGGTGGCCTTGTCGTTGCTGATCCCGTGGAACGTGGTCGGCACCATCTGGCAGATCTTCGGCCGCGCCGACATCGGGCTGCTGGGCTATTTCCTGCAGTGGGTGGGCATGGACTACAGCTACACCGGCAATTCCACACACGCCTGGTGGACGGTACTGATCATGGACGTGTGGCACTGGACGCCGCTGGTGGCGCTGCTGGCCTTCGCCGGGCTGCGCAGCATTCCCGATGCCTACTACCAGGCCGCCAGCATCGACGGCGCGAGCAAGTGGGCGGTGTTCCGCTACATCCAGCTGCCCAAGATGCGCGGCGTGCTCATGATCGCGGTGCTGCTGCGCTTCATGGACAGCTTCATGATCTACACCGAGCCCTTCGTGCTCACCGGCGGTGGCCCCGGCAACGCCACCACCTTCCTGTCGCAGTACCTCACCACCAAGGCGGTCGGCCAGTTCGACCTCGGTCCGGCAGCGGCGTTCTCCCTCATCTACTTCCTCATCATCCTGCTGTTCTGCTTCGTGCTCTACAACTGGATGCAGAGCCTGGGCACGTCGGAAAAGGAGCAGGGTCATGGATAACCGCACGTACAAGAAGAGGACGCTGTTCCTCATCGCCTACCTGGTCTTCGCGCTGCTGCCCATCTACTGGATGCTCAACATGAGCTTCAAGACCAACGAGGAAATCCTGTCCTCGTTCACGCTCTGGCCGGCCGAGTTCACCTGGGCCAACTACAAGACCATCTTCACCGACCCCTCGTGGTACTCGGGCTACATCAACAGCCTGATCTACGTGGGCATCAATACGGTGATCTCGCTCACCGTGGCGCTGCCGGCGGCCTATGCGTTCTCGCGTTACCGCTTCCTGGGCGACAAGCACGTGTTCTTCTGGCTGCTGACCAACCGCATGACGCCACCGGCCGTGTTCCTGCTGCCGTTCTTCCAGCTTTACACCACGCTCGGCCTGATGGACACGCACATCGCCGTGGCCATGGCGCACTTGCTGTTCAACGTGCCGCTGGCGGTGTGGATTCTCGAAGGCTTCATGAGCGGCATCCCGCGCGAGATCGACGAGACGGCCTACATCGACGGCTACAGCTTCCCGCGTTTCTTCTTCACCATCTTCCTGCCGCTCATCAAGGCCGGCGTGGGCGTGGCGGCCTTCTTCTGCTTCATGTTCAGCTGGGTCGAATTGCTGCTGGCGCGCACGCTCACCAGCGTGAACGCCAAGCCGATCGTGGCCACCATGACGCGCACCGTGAGCGCCAGCGGCATGGACTGGGCCACGCTGGCGGCGGCGGGCGTGCTCACCATCGTGCCGGGCGCCATCGTCATCTGGTTTGTGCGGCATTACATCGCCAAAGGTTTTGCGATGGGACGAGTTTGAATGCTTTGCGGGACAGTCCACGCGAAGCGTGCCCTGTCCTCAACTGTGATTGCCTTGTGGGTCAGACCAGGCGCAGCGTGCTCTGACCCCAACTGATTGGGGGTTTTATGTTTCAGTGGATGGTCTGGACCACACCCGTGGCCGTTTTCTTCACCTGCATCGCGCTCATGCTGATCGGCATGACCGTGTGGGAGATCAAGTCGCCGACGGTCGAACGCAAGGGCTTCCTGCCCATGGTCACCACGCGCGGTGACCGGCTCTTCATCGGCCTGCTCGGCGCGGCCTACATCAACCTGGCCTTCATCGGCCTGGCGGGCTGGATCACGCAATGGCTGTCGCTGGAGCAGGAGCCCAGCATCTGGATTTCCTTCATCGCATCCATGGCCTGGCTGGTGCTGGCACTGCGCAAGGGCTGATCGTTTCATGGTCTTCGGTATTCGGCCCGTTGCTTCCCCGGGGCCGAGACCTGTCACACACCGGGGAAGCACACCGATCGAGGAGACAAACATGAGATTGCGACACACCCCACTGGCCCTGGCAGCCTTGCTCGCCCTGGGCTCCCTGCCGGCCTGGGCCGACGAGGCCGCCGCCAAGAAGTGGATCGACAGCGAGTTCCAGCCCTCCACCCTCACCAAGGCCCAGCAGGCCGCCGAGATGAAGTGGTTCATCGATGCCGCCGCCAAGCTCAAGGCCAAGGGCGTGAAAGAAATTTCGGTGGTGTCCGAGACCATCACCACGCACGAGTACGAGAGCAAGACACTGGCCAAAGCCTTTGCCGAAATCACCGGCATCACCGTCAAGCACGACCTCATTCAAGAAGGCGACGTGGTCGAGAAGCTGCAGACGTCCATGCAGTCGGGCAAGTCGATCTACGACGGCTGGATCAGCGACTCCGACCTGATCGGCACGCACTACCGCTACGGCAAGATGATGAACCTGACCGACTACATGGCCGGCAAGGGCAAGGAGTACACCAACCCCGGCCTGGACATCAAGGACTTCATCGGCACCAGCTTCACCACCGCGCCCGACGGCAAGCTCTACCAGTTGCCCGACCAGCAGTTCGCCAACCTGTACTGGTTCCGCGCCGACCTGTTCGCGCGGCAAGACCTGAAAGACAAGTTCAAGGCCAAGTACGGCTACGACCTGGGCGTGCCGCTGAACTGGAGCGCGTACGAGGACATCGCCGCCTTCTTCAGCGAAGACGTCAAGACCATCGACGGCAAGCCGATCTACGGCCACATGGACTACGGCAAGAAGGACCCCTCGCTGGGCTGGCGCTTCACCGACGCCTGGCTCTCGATGGCCGGCACCGCCGACATCGGCATTCCCAACGGCAAGCCGGTGGACGAGTGGGGCATCCGTGCCTCGGCCGACGGCTGCACGCCGCTGGGTGCCAGCGTTTCGCGCGGCGGCGCCACCAACTCGCCGGCCGCCGTGTACGCGCTCACCAAGTACATCGACTGGATGAAGAAGTACGCGCCGAAAGAAGCCACCGGCATGACCTTCGGCGAAGCCGGCCCGGTGCCCGCCCAGGGCCAGATCGCGCAGCAGATCTTCTGGTACACCGCCTTCACCGCCGACATGACCAAGCCCGGCCTGCCGGTGGTCAACGCCGACGGCACGCCCAAGTGGCGCATGGCACCCGGCCCGAACGGCCCGTACTGGAAGCAGGGCATGCAGAACGGTTACCAGGACGTGGGTTCGTGGTCGTTCTTCAACGGCCACGACGAGAACAAGACGGCCGCCGCCTGGCTGTACGCGCAGTTCGTGACCGCCAAGACCACCTCGCTGAAGAAGACCATCGTCGGCCTGACCCCCATCCGCGAGAGCGACATCCAGAGCAAGGCCATGACCGATCTGGCGCCCAAGCTGGGGGGCCTGGTCGAGTTCTACCGCAGCCCGGCCCGCGTGGCCTGGACGCCCACCGGCACCAACGTGCCCGACTACCCCAAGCTGGCCCAGCTCTGGTGGCAGAACGTGGCGCAAGCCGTGACGGGTGAGAAAACGCCGCAGGTGGCCATGGACAACCTGGCCGAGCAGATGGACCAGGTCATGAGCCGCCTGGAGCGCGCCGGCATGGAGCGCTGCGCGCCCAAGCTCAACCCCAAGGGCGACCCCGCCAAGTACCTGAGCGACAAGGCCGCACCCTGGAAAAAGCTGGCGAACGAGAAGCCCAAGGGAGAGACCATCGCCTACGACCAATTGCTCAACGCATGGAAGAATGGCAAGGCGCGTTGATGTGACGCACTGGTTTTTGTAGCAACCCGCCCTTCGCGCCGCCCCGGTGCGGAGGGCCACCCCCCATTTCATGACACGCGCAGAACTGCTTGAATCGCTCCCCCGCCACGGCGTTTTTGACCTGGCGGTCGTCGGTGGTGGTGCCACCGGACTCGGGGTGGCGCTCGACGCGGCACTGCGCGGTTTCTCGGTGGTGCTGCTGGAGTCGCACGACTTTGCCGGCGGCACCTCGTCGCGATCCACCAAACTGCTGCACGGCGGCGTGCGCTACCTGGCGCAGGGCAACCTGGCCCTGGTGCGCGAAGCCCTGGCGGAGCGGGCCACGGTGCTGCGCATCGCGCCCCACCTCGCGCAACCGCTGCCCTTCGTCATGCCGTCCTACAAGTGGTGGCAGACCCCGTTTTACGGCATCGGCCTCAAGCTCTACGACATGCTGGCCGGCAGCGCCGGGCTGGGCCGCACCGAATTCCTCAGCCGCTCGCAGACCCTGCAGGCCCTGCCCGGGGTGAACCCCGAGGGCTTGCGCGGTGGCGTCAAGTACTGGGACGGCCAGTTCGACGATGCGCGCCTCGCGCTGGCGCTGGCCCGCAGCGCCGAGGCCGCGGGGGCCCAGGTTGTGAACTATGCCGAAGTGACGGCGGTGCGCCAGCTCGCCGGGGGCGACGCCCCCCTGTCGTCGCTGGACGTGAAGGACCGACTCGGCAGCGCCACGTTGCAGTTGCAGGCCCGCTGCGTGGTCAACGCCACCGGTGTCTGGGTCGACGCGCTGCGCGACCACACCCAGCCGCCCGCCCACCCGGGCACACCCTCGCGCATGGTCAGCCCCAGCCAGGGCGTGCACGTGGTGGTGGACCGCGACTTCATGCCCGGCGGCCACGCACTGCTGGTGCCCAAGACGCGCGACGGCCGCGTGCTGTTCGCCGTGCCGTGGTTGGGCAAACTGGTGCTGGGCACCACCGACACCCCGCGCCGGGACCTGCCGCGCGAGCCCGATGCCTTTGCCGAAGAGCTCGAATTCATCCTCAGCGAGGCCAGCCAGGCTCTGAGCCGGCCGGTGCGCCGTGAAGACATCAAGAGCCTCTGGGTGGGCCTGCGACCCCTGGTGGCCGCACCCGCCGCAGCCGAGGGTGGCACCAAGGTGCTGTCGCGCGAACACACCATCGTGGTCGACCCCAACGGCCTGGTCACCGTGACCGGGGGCAAATGGACCACCTACCGCGCCATGGCGGAAGACGTGCTGGAGCGATGCTTCGCCAGCCGGCTGCTGCCCCGGCGCGCGGGCGGCCAGAGCGAAGCGCATGTGCTCAGGGGCGCTGCCGTGGCCAGTCCAGCCACGCCCCTGCACGCGGCGCCCGGCCTGCACCTGTACGGGTCCGACGGGGCGCAGGTCAACGAATGCCCCGGGCAAAACAACACCCTGGGGGCTGGCGTGACCGAAGCCATGGTGCGTTACGCCGCCCGCTTCGAGCACGCCCGGACGGTGGAGGATGTGCTCGCCCGCCGCTCGCGCATCCTGTTCCTGGATGCCGCCGAAGCCGCCCGGATGGCGCCCGCCGTGGCCGGCATCCTGCAGCAGGAGCTGGGCTCGGACCCGGCCCTGGGCGCATTTCTGGACCTGTGCACCCGCTATCTGCCCTCGTCCGCAGCGAATTAGCTGATTTTTACCGGCCACAGCGTTGACAGTCCGCTGAAACCATGTGATACTGCGCGGCTTCGCTCCAAAAAAGCGAGGCAATCTGCCCATTCGGACAGAGTTGAAGTTGGCTCAGGCCGCTTCGGTTCTCGACGACGGGCCCAAGACTGATCACTCCCGGCCGTGGTGGCTGGGGGGATTCAAGTTGGGACTTAAATCAAATGATCCAAACGCAATCTCGACTCGATGTTGCCGACAACACGGGTGCCAAGTCCGTGATGTGCATCAAGGTGCTCGGCGGCTCCAAGCGGCGTTACGCCAGCGTGGGCGACGTCATCAAGGTCACCATCAAAGAAGCAGCGCCCCGTGGCCGCGTCAAAAAAGGCGAGGTTTACAACGCTGTGGTGGTTCGCACCGCCAAGGGCATTCGTCGTCAAGACGGCGCTCTCATCAAATTCGACGGCAACGCAGCAGTGTTGCTCAACGCCAAGCTGGAGCCCATCGGCACCCGCATCTTCGGACCGGTGACGCGCGAGCTGCGCACCGAAAAGTTCATGAAGATCGTGTCGCTGGCGCCCGAGGTTCTCTGAGGAATCATCATGAACAAGATTCGCAGTGGTGACGAAGTCATCGTGATCGCAGGACGCGACAAGGGCAAGCGCGGCAAGGTCGTGCTCCGTGCCGACGACAGCAAGCTGGTCGTCGAAGGCGTGAACATCGTCAAGAAGCACGCCAAGCCGAACCCCATGAAGGGTGTGACCGGCGGCATCATCGAAAAAACCATGCCCATCCACCAGTCCAACATCGCCATCTTCAATGGCGCCACGGGCAAGGCGGATCGCGTGGGCATCAAGCTCCTGGCTGACGGCAAGAAAGTGCGCGTCTTCAAGTCCAGCGGCGAAGAAATCAAGGCGGCATGACCATGGCACGTTTGCAAGAAATTTTCCGCGACAAGATCGCGCCCAGCCTGGTGGAGAAGTTCGGCTACAAGTCGATCATGGAGGTGCCCCGCATCACCAAGATCACGCTGAATATGGGTGTGAGCGAAGCTGTGGCCGACAAGAAGGTCATGGACAACGCCGTGGGCGACCTGACCAAGATCGCCGGTCAGAAGCCAGTGGTGACCAAGGCCCGCAAGGCCATCGCCGGTTTCAAGATCCGCGAACAGCAGGCCATCGGCTGCATGGTGACCCTGCGCGGCGCCAAGATGTACGAATTTCTGGACCGTTTCGTCACCGTGGCTCTGCCCCGTGTGCGCGACTTCCGTGGTATCTCCGGTCGCTCGTTCGACGGCCGCGGCAACTACAACGTCGGCGTCAAGGAACAGATCATCTTCCCTGAGATCGAGTACGACAAGGTTGACGCCTTGCGCGGTCTCAACATCAGCATCACGACGACCGCCAAGAACGACGAAGAGTGCAAGGCTCTTCTGGCTGGTTTCCGTTTCCCGTTCAAGAACTGAGGTGGCGCGTGGCTAAACAAGCACTACTGCAACGTGAACTCAAGCGCGAGAAACTCGCGGCCAAGTTCGCCAAGAAATACAACGAATTCAAAGCCGTCGCCAACGACGTCAAGAAGTCCGACGAAGAGCGCGATGCGGCCCGCCTGGGTCTGCAGAAGCTGCCCCGCAATTCGAACCCGACCCGCCAGCGCAACCGCTGCGAGATCACCGGTCGTCCGCGCGGCACCTTCGCTCATTTCGGCCTGGCTCGCGCCAAGGTCCGCGAAATGGCGTTTGCCGGAGAAATCCCCGGCATCACCAAAGCCAGCTGGTAAGCCCTAGGAGAACCCCACATGAGCATGAGTGATCCTATCGCCGACATGTTGACCCGCATCCGCAACGCGCAGATGGTCGAGAAGTCCACCGTGTCGATGCCGGCCTCCAAGGTCAAAGCCGCGATTGCCCAAGTCCTGAAGGACGAAGGCTACATCGACGGATTCCAGGTCAAGAACAACGACGGCAAGAGCGAACTCGAAATCGCCTTGAAGTACTACGCTGGCCGTCCCGTGATCGAGCGCATCGAGCGTGTGAGCCGTCCCGGCCTGCGTGTTTACCGCGGTCGCAACGCCATCCCCCAGGTCCAGAACGGTCTGGGTGTGGCCATCGTCACCACGCCCCAGGGTGTGATGACCGATCGCAAGGCTCGCGCCACCGGTGTCGGCGGCGAAGTCCTGTGTTACGTCGCCTGATGCGGGCATTGAGGAGCAATTAATGTCACGTATTGGAAAACTGCCGGTCTCCATCCCTGTCGGGGTCGAGATCGCCGTCAAAGACGATCTGATCAACGTCAAGGGCACCCTGGGTGCCCTGGCGCTGGCGCAAAACGCGCTGGTCAAGGTTGAAAGCAACAACGGCGCGCTGACTTTCGTTCCTGTGAACGAGTCCCGCGAAGCCAATGCCATGTCGGGCACCATGCGTCAGCTGGTCAACAACATGGTCAACGGCGTCAGCAAGGGCTTCGAAAAGAAGCTCACGCTGCTGGGCGTGGGCTACAAGGCCCAGGCACAAGGCACCAAGCTGAACCTGACGGTGGGTTACTCCCACCCGGTGGTGATGGACATGCCTGCCGGTATCAAGGTGGAAACGCCGACGCCGACCGAAATCCTGATCAAGGGTTCGGACCGTCAGCGTGTTGGTCAGGTCGCTTCCGAAGTGCGGGCCGTGCGCCCCCCCGAGCCCTACAAGGGCAAGGGCATCCGTTATGCGGATGAAAAGGTCGTGATCAAGGAAACCAAGAAGAAATAAGGATCAGGATCATGTTGACCAAAAAAGAGCAACGTCTGCGCCGCGCCCGCCAAACGCGGATCCGCATTGCACAGCAGGGTGCTGTCCGCCTGAGCGTGACCCGCACCAACCTGCATATCTACGCCAACGTCATCTCCGACGACGGCGCCAAGGTGCTGGCCTCGGCCTCCACGGCCGAAGCGGAAGTGCGTGCCCAGATTGGTGGCGCGGGCAAAGGTGGCAATGCCGCCGCCGCAGCCTTG